>OAZW01000030.1_pt1 | contig 216800 bp, 174 predicted proteins | sample 1495231 | NCBI WGS metagenome assembly OAZW01 (sample SAMEA2580062, study PRJEB22360) | human gut metagenome | reverse complement strand
TTCAGGTTATAACAAAGCCCCAGCTTGTGAAAGTCGGGGCTTTGGGCATAAAAAAGAAGGTGAGAATTTTGACACACCTTCGTTTAAATTATAAACAAATGAAACAAGTAGACATTTTTAAGCAAAAAATATTTACCGGAGACAAAAAACAAATGTTATTTTTCTGGAAGGCAATCAAAAATATGAACAAATATATATCTGTTTTTCTGATTTTTTTTCTTAATGCCTGTATTTCACCATCAGGATATTTATCATCCGATAATTCTACTTCATATTATTTTGATGCAACAAACGGAAGTGATGATAACAATGGAACATCTCCAGATAAAGCTTGGAAAAATTTAGCAAAGACTCGAGGTCTGAAACTCTCCCCAGGAGACAAGATTCTTCTCAAAAAAGGGGAGACATTTATCGGAGAACTTTATTTGAATGGGACAGGAACAGCGGAAGCTCCCATAATCATTGATGGATATGGAGATAAGGGACATGATCCTTGTATCATAGGATATGACCAGTCTCCTTATGCCGTGTATGTCTATAACTCTTCTCAAATTACCATACAAAATTTGGAGATAGTTAATACCGGAAAGGATAGATTACCTGGTAGGACCGGTGTAAAAGTTCATTTGGAAAACTATGGTACAGCTCGTTCGATCACGTTAAGAAATCTGTATATTCATGATGTGAACGGTAGTCTCGTAAAAAAGCAAGGTGGAGGATCGGGGATATATATTGTGAATGAAGGAGAGAAACCGAGTATCTTTGACGGACTGACAATAGAGAATTGTATTATTCGTCGTTGTGAGCGGAACGGAATAATTTGGTGGGGATATGTAACACGTGACTTTTGGCATCCGAATCGTCATGTTGTTGTACGAAACAATCTTATCGAAGGAGTTCCAGGAGATGGTATCGTTCCAATAGGATGCGATAGTGCTGTAATTGAGTATAATCGAATCAAAAATTGTCCGGACCTGTTACCTGATGGAGAATTTGCTGCTGGAATTTGGCCGTGGAGTTGTGACAACACACTCATACAGTTCAATGAAGTTTCCGATCATAAGGCTCCTGGCGATGCTCAAGGGTTTGATTCAGATAATAATTGTAACAATACTATTATTCAATATAATTACAGCCATGACAATGAAGGAGGCTTTCTGCTGATTTGTAATACCGGAGAAACAGGAATGCCAGAAAACATTGGAACAAATAACACGCTGATACAGGGTAATATCAGCATAAACGACGGAAATAGAACGAAGAAAATAGGAACAGGATTTTTTTCTCCGAGTATTCATATTTCAGGACCGGCTAAAGGCAGTACACTTCGGCATAATATCATTCATGTGACCAAGAAAGTCAATTCCGACGTACAGCGATGTTTGTTAAGCGCAACACAATCTTATGGAGATGCAGACAGTACAACAGTATGTGAGAACCTGTTTTATGTGGCAGAAAACAGCTGTTTCTTGCTTGGAAATTCAACAAATAATTTTTTTTAAAGATAATTGTTACCTTGGAAATATCAAAAATATACCTGAAGACGAAGGGGCAACATATGAAAATAAAACATATAGCAATATGATAAAAAATGATCTGTCAGGGGTTGAATCGCTCAAGCCATTTCTTCATTCAGTCAATACTCCTACCGGAGAGTTACAGATTGTCGACAGTGATGCTATAAACTCGTTTTTTAGTAAATAAATAGTCAAAATAAAAAATATATAAATTCAAAATTGGATTATGTGGAAACTTTAAATTACTTTAGTATCAAAAAATGCTTGGGGCTTGCGTAAATAAAGAAAATCAAAAGATACAGGTTGCTATGTATTTAATAATGTATTAGAAATCTTTGTTTTATGAGTAAAATTTTAATACTATTATTATACTTATTTTTTATAACTTTTTGTGCCTATCCGGCATGGAATGATTATAATGTACGGGCGATCAACAATATAGAAGGTCTCCCTGATAAACATGTTAATCAAATTCTTCAAGACAGTGACGGATTTATGTGGTTTGCCACAAACAATGGTCTCTGTCGCTATGACGGATATGAGTTTAAGACATACAAGTCATCAAGCCAATTTCCGGAATTGTTGCAAAGTAATATTGTAAATGCAATTGTTGAAGACATTGATCATAACTTGTGGATCGGGACTGAACAAGGGTTACACTTTTTGGATAAATCGACCGACAAGATTGTTTGTATCAGCAATGACAGTCTTCCTAACTCTTTTATACATTCTTTGCTGATCTCTCGTGACAGTACGTTATGGGTAGGAACACAAGTTGGACTTTTAAAATATAATAGACAAACCGGTTCTTTTTTCCAATATAAAAATCGTCCCAATGATGAAACATCCATAGCAGGAAATTCAATTCACGCATTACTGGAAGACAAATCAGGAGATATTTGGGTGGGAACATTTGATAATGGAATATGCCGTTTTGATGTGAAAAAACAACGTTTTTACCAATATCCTGAAGTAACCGTTTTGAATAGAACCAATTTTTTATTGCAAGACACAGCTGAAAACATTTGGATATGCAACTGGGGTAATGGTGTATCCAAAATGAACAATCGGGAAACTTCTAAACACGCCCGATATACTCAGTTCGGGTATGAAACTGATTATGAGTGCATTTTCAAATGTTTACAGCAACTTCCGGACAAAAACATTTTAGTAGGGACTAATCAAGGGCTATATAGGATAGATAATAACAATAAACTGATACCAATTAATACCGATGTTTATTCGTCTGGTTTTATTTCCAACGAGGATATTAATGATCTATTCATTGACAATCAAAAGAATATTTGGATAGCAACAGCAAATTCAGGTGTTTATATCGCGTATAAAGAAAAAAAGATCTTTACCAATTACCCGATGAAATCTTCATTGGAGCCATATCAAAACTTAAAAGTGAATGCGTTGTATGAATGGAATAAAAATGTTTTATTACTTGGAGTCGATAAAATCGGGTTTTCCTTTTATGACAAAAAAGTGGGAAAAAATACCGGTTATAAAGAAATATCAAAATATAATGAACTATTTAAACAATGGCCTGGAAATGTGCAATTTATATTCAAACATCCGTCTAAAAAGGAATTATGGTTTGGTACACAATTTGGCGGATTGATAATTTGTCAGTTAAAAGATAGAGAAATCTCGTCCTGCCAGTATTATCTTCATCATTTAGGAAAAACAAAAATCGGAAGTTGTATTAATTCTATCATAAGTGACAAGGATGGCAATATTTGGATCGGCTCTGATGAGGAACTAAATATTATTACGACTAATAATGATACACTTTCTTATGATACTTATAACCGCATACAGTGTATTTATCAGGATCACACAGGTACAGTATGGCTCGGAACTTCTTTGATGGGCTATACAGTCTGGCATCAGGATCCAATGTGCATAAACTGTCTTTTAAAACTTATAACAGTAAAAACAAACTGCTTGTTGCTGATGAGATCATGTGTATCTATGAGGATAAAATGGGGAACCTTTGGATTGGAACAAATGGTTATGGCTTACAGAAGTATAACCAAGAAAAAGACTGGTTTGAACCGGCTCCTAATATACAGGAAATACCTAGCGATATCGTTTTTAATATAACGGAAGTGAACGGGACTCTTGTCTTAGGAACTAATAAGGGAGTGGTGTTGTATAACAGTCAGACTCATAAATCACTTATTTTTGATGATAGAGATGGAATGTTGGATAAAAGCTGTTTAAAAAATTCAATGTTCAATGACAAGAAAGGACAGATCTATTACGGAACCCCTAGTGGTTTCTGCATATTTCATCCAAACTTGGTGAACTATGACTCAACCCATACTCCAACTATCATTAGTGATTTTAAGATTTTCCACAAATCTTTTGATGAACTGCCGAATAAGAAGAAAAAACAGTTATCTGGAAAAACTCATCCACTCTACTCTAAAAACATTACTCTGACTTCTTCTGATAATAATATCGGGATCAAATTTGCCGCACTTTCTTATGTACATCCTGAAAAGAAAAAATATGCTTACAAATTGGAGGGATTTGACAAAGATTGGATCTACACGGATGCGACATCACGAACAGCATTCTACACCAACTTACCTTCAGGTGAATATCGTTTTTTGGTCAAGACATTGAATGAAGGTAGAGTGGAAAATGAAAATTATGAAGAATTCGGCATAAAAGTGCTTCCTCCTTTTTACAAAACGAATTTGGCTTTGGTATGTTATCTGTTTTTGATAACTATTTCAGGTTATGTTTTTTATCGTTTTCAAAATTATAGGTATAAATTGAAAGAAGCTGTGAAGGTCGAACAAATAGAGAGAATAAAAGCGGAAGAATTACATCAATCCAAGTTCAAATTTTTTGCCAATATCTCTCATGAATTCTTGACGCCGTTATCTATTATCAGTTGCTCCATTGAGGAGCTTAAGCGTATGTATAATATTGATAATAAAATATTAAAAGCGGCCCAGTCGAATACGATCAGACTTAATAGGTTGATTGAAGAGATTCTTGATTTTCAAAAACTGGAAAACAATAAATTAAAACTCAACATATCTTATGGAGATATAAGTTCTTTTGTCTGTAATCTTTGTCAAGAGAACTTTGCTTTATTAGCAAAGAATAAAAATGTCAGCTTATGTATGCAGTCGGAACCTGAACATATCGCTGCTTGGTTTGACACGAATAAAATCGATAAAATTTTATATAATTTACTTTCTAACGCAATAAAGTTCAGCTATCAGGATGGTAGGGGAAAAATAGAGATTCTCCTTAAAGCTGAGGATCAGGAAAGTGAATTTCAGTATAAAACATTACTTATTAAAATCAGAAATATAGGAAAAGGTATTGCAACCGATGAATTACCTTATATATTTAATCGTTTTTATGAAAACAGTTTTAAACAATTGGGCCTTAAAGGGAATGGCATAGGACTAGCATTAACTAAAAGTCTTGTCGAATTGCACAAAGGAACGATTAGTGTAACTAGTGAACTGGAAGAATGGACAGAATTTACAATCAGAATACCTATCAACAAAACAAGCTATAGCAACGAACAAATAAATGAAACGATAGAACATCGTTTCATTGTAAACGACTCGCCTGAAGGAGCAGCCATCCAACAATCACAGTCCAATTCTGAAATTCAAAAATCTTCAAAACAGAATTCCGTTTTGGTTATTGAAGATGATCAAGACTTGCGAGATTCACTTCAGCGTTTGTTACAAGAAAAGTATACGATATCAATGGCCACTAATGGGGAGGAAGGACTGAAACTTGTACAAGACATTAAGCCTGATCTGATTCTTAGTGATGTCATGATGCCTATCATGGATGGATTCGAACTATGTAAACAACTCAAGAGAAAGAAAGAGACAAGCTGTATTCCGATTATACTTCTTACGGCAAAAATAAATGATAAAGACTATTTGGAAGGATTGAACTGCGGCGCAGATGCATATATAACCAAACCATTTAATTTTAACGTGTTACAAGCAAATATAGACATGGTCATCTCTAATAGAAAAAGGGTTATAGATAGCTTTAAATCCAACCCTTTGACACAGAATATAGATATTACGATCTCATCATACGATGAAAAGTTTTTGAAAGAGGCCATGGATATTGTAAAAAAGAATATGGAAAATCCCGAGTTTGATGTCAAACATTTTTGTGAAATTATGCAAGTGTCCAATTCTATGTTATACCGCAAGTTGAAGTCTTTGGCAAATATGTCTCCTAATGAATTTATCCGTAGTATACGTTTGAATACAGCAAAAGAACTCATTAAACAAAGAAGGGGTAATGTTTCAGACATTGCCTATTTGGTAGGTTTTAAAGATGCACATTATTTCAGTGTTTGTTTCAAGAAAGAATTTAACATGACACCAGGAGAATATATGGAAACTATATGTTCTTAGCTTTTGGGAAAAAATAAAAAGAAGTATTCTTAAAGTCTATTTAAACACAAAAGTTTCATCCATACACCTCAAAAATTTCCACAAAAAGTTTTTGTGGAATAATTTATTCTTGTATTTTTGTACTATAATAGTAGTACAATATTAATATAGAATAATATAAAATCATATGATCAAGTTTTTATTAGATTACTCTAGCGGTATGCCGATATACCGCCAGATCATTGATCAAATCAGGTTTGGCATAGCATCCGGGCAACTTAAGTTGGGAGAACAGCTTCCTACGGTCAGAGCACTTGCCGTAGAGTTAAAGGTAAACCTAAACACGGTATCCAAAGCTTATAAAGAATTGGAGATCAAGAATATTTTGGAAACTCAGCAAGGAACCGGAACGTTTATTAGCAAAACAGATCATGTAGTACTGGAAAAAGAACGGGAAGACAAGTTAAAAGAAATTTGTACACAATTTTCTTCCGTTGTACTGAGTTACGGTTTCAGCCTAAATGAGGTTATTCGAGAATTAAAAGATATCGAAACTTCTAAAAAACAATGAATATGACAACAAATGTAATTAACAAGGGTTGGTTCAATCCCATATCCCTTTCCGTATTGCTGATACTGGTTATCGTATCAGCCGTTTTGTATGTTTCGAAGATTATAAACATACCGATATTCATCCTCTTGCTTCTTCTTTCCGGGTTGGTGACTTCTGCAATCCGCATAGCCGACCAATGGGAACGAGCGGTAGTCCTTCGTATGGGGAAATACAACGGTTTGAAAGGTCCCGGCCCCTTTATGATTATCCCGGTTATAGACAGTGTATCGACTTATATTGACCAGCGTGTACGGGTAAGTGCATTTAAGGCCGAACAAACTCTAACCAAAGATACGGTTCCGGTAAATGTGGATGCAGTCGTATATTGGACCGTCTGGGACGTGGAAAAAGCTGCATTGGAAGTACAGGAGTACCAAAAAGCGATCGAACATATCACACAGACTGGTCTAAGAGATACCATCGGTAAGCACGAACTGTCGGATCTCTTGCAGGAACGCGATAAGATAGCTGAGGATTTGCAACAGGTCTTAGACAGAAATACGAATCCGTGGGGCATCACATGCCAGACTGTCGGTATCAAAGATATCGCCATTCCGCAAGACCTGGCCGAAGCAATGAGCAAAGAGGCCCAGGCCGAACGTGAAAGAAGAGCTCGCGTCATCTTGGGAACAGCAGAAACGGAAATCGCAGAAAAGTTCGAACAAGCCAGTAAGAAATATACCGACAATCCTGTGGCATTGCATCTTAGAGGGATGAATATGCTGTTCGAAGGCTTAAAAGAAAAAGGATCGATGGTTATCGTACCGAGTTCGGCACTCGACACCATGAACTTAGGGGCTATGGGAGGCTTGGTTTCATTGGCTAAGAACAACGAGACACCGAAATAAACTATTTTCTAACAACAAAAAATCACCATTTATGGAAATACACAAACAAGGGATTACTTTTGTACTCCTTCTATTAATCTTTACAAATTGTTCACGAAAACCATCGCTGCAATGGATTCCCTTCAGTTGGGAAGGTGATACAATTTCGGGGATATACATTGAAAAAGCTTTTCTAAATGTTCCGGTAAAAATAGAGAATTTACCCTACGAATTCACAATGCAGTTTGATTTAGGAGCATATAATTCTGTCTTTTACGGGAATACTTTTGCTCCTTATCTCAAAGAAGCCCCATCTTTAATGAACAAAAAAGATTCAACCGGGATGTATAAGAATGTCAACCTGCAAATAGGGACAGTGGAGTTTAGCAATGCCAATATCGGATTCATGCAGAATTTCGGAAATAAAATCCCTAAAGATTCACTTCATTCAAATACCCCCAAGCATATTGGAACGATCGCATCCGACATGGTGCAAGATAAAGTCTTAATCATTGATTACAAATCAAACAGGCTTGCAATCACAGACTTTTTACCGGCTGAATACGAAAATCTGCTGGCTGAAGAATTTGAATCAGAATATGGGGAAATAAAATTGCCTTTACGGATTAATGGAAAAACATGTAAAGTATTGTTCGATACAGGTTCAAGCCCTTTCCAGTTAATAACGACACAAGAAAGAGCTTGGAGCGTATCAGACCTTACTATTGTCGACTCTCTAAGCGGTCCTTTATGGTGGGGACAAGAAATAACATTTTATGGCTTTAATGTAACCAAACCGATCGAGTTCGGCGGAAAAGCCTTGAACAATTCGAAAGTCTACTACGCCAAAGACGGCCTTTGGGATAGTATTTATAGTACCCTCGATGTCTGGGGAATAACCGGAAATGCTTATTTCTTTGAAAACACCGTGATTATCGATTACAAAAACAAACTATTCAGGATAAAATAAAAATTCGAACCCATACTTCTTCATTCAGATGCAAGCGTAAGTTGTTTTCTACATTGCCGTATATATTCCCGACAACGTCAAATATATTCTCGACAACGTCGAAAACAACTTACACTTGCATCAAAACAAAAACACATTGCCATCTTACATCAAACCTTTGCCAGAGCTTGGTCTAGGTCATCAATGATATCATCGATATATTCAGTACCTATACTCAGGCGCACAGTGGAAGGAGTGATATGCTGTCCGGCCAACTCTTCCGGAGTCATTTGAGAATGGGTAGTCGTATACGGATGGATCACCAGGCTCTTCACATCAGCCACATTGGCAAGAAGGGAGAATATTTCCAGCGAATCGATAAACTTCCAGGCCGCTTCCTGCCCGCCTTCGATCTCGAAAGTGAAAATACTTCCGGCACCTTTCGGGAAATACTTTTTATAAAGTTCATGGTCTGGATGGTCTGGAAGAGCCGGATGGTTCACTTTGGTTACTTTCGGGTGTTTGGATAAATACTCGACGACTTTCAGAGCATTGGCAACATGACGTTCCACGCGGAGAGACAATGTTTCCAGACCTTGCAGCAGGATAAAAGCATTGAAAGGCGAGATCGTAGCTCCTGTATCACGCAGAATGACAGCCCGGATACGAGTGACGAAAGCTGTCGGACCCGCCACATCGGCAAAGACCGCCCCATGATAACTTGGGTCCGGTTTGCCCAAGGTCGGGAACTTATCGGCATTTGCTTTCCAATCGAAATTGCCACTGTCCACAATCACTCCTCCCAAGCTCGATCCATGTCCGCCGATAAATTTGGTGGCGGAATGAACAACAATATCGGCCCCGTGCTCGATCGGACGGATCAGGTACGGTGTACCGAACGTATTATCCACTATCAACGGAATATTATGACGATGGGCCACCTCCGCCACAGCATCGATATTGGTAACATCAGAATTAGGATTACCGAACGTTTCGACATACACCGCTTTCGTATTCTCCCGGATAGCAGCCTCCAACGCCTGCAAGTCATTGACATTTACAATCGTGTGGGTAATGCCCTGAGTCGCTAACGTATGCGTAATCAGATTGAAGGAACCGCCATAGAGATTGTCGGCAGCCACAATATGATCACTCACTCCAAGTATATTCTGCAAGGCATACGTCACGGCCGCCGCACCGGAAGCCACCGCCAGACCAGCCACTCCCCCTTCGAGAGCGGCAACACGCGCTTCGAAAACTCCCTGGGTCGAATTGGTCAGGCGGCCATAAATATTCCCGGCATCACGAAGGCCGAAACGGTCTGCCGCATGTTGTGAATCATGAAATACATAAGATGTTGTCTGATAAATAGGGACGGCACGAGCATCTGTTGCGGGATCGGCCTGTTCTTGCCCTACATGAACCTGTAATGTCTCGAAATGTAATTTCTTTGTTACCATAGTCGTATTATTTTAAATTGTTCTTCTTGCTCATTTTCCAGCAAAACTATAGCAGACAGAGATATCAGACAAGATATATGGAAAATACAGAAAATAACGCTATTTTTACGGTCGTCAACAGAACGCATAAACTGTATCAGGATCGAAAAAAGGATTCTGATAGAATTTTATTCTTATGAACACACTTGAGAAATTAGACAAAGTAGACTTGCAGATCCTCCGTACCCTGCAATCGAATGCCCGGCTCACCACAAAAGAGCTCGCCGCGAGTGTCAGCCTCTCGTCGACACCCGTATTCGAACGCCTGAAACGCCTCGAAAACGGAGGATATATAAAGAAGTACATTGCCGTGCTGGACGCCGAAAAGCTAAACCAGGGCTTCGTGGTCTTTTGCAGTGTCAAGTTGAGGAGACTGAACAAAGAGATTGCGGCGGAGTTCACAAGAATCATACAGGAAATTCCGCAAGTCACAGAATGCTACAATATATCGGGAAGTTACGACTACCTGCTGAAGATCCATGCACCGAATATGAAGTATTACCAGGAGTTTATCTTGAACGTGTTAGGCACGATCGACAGCCTCGGATCGCTCGAAAGCACCTTTGTGATGGACGAGGTAAAGCATGAATACGGAATCCATATTTAAACGCCGCCCCGTCCCTATCTTACATTTATTACTTCAATGCATAAATCCGCTGGATGATGTCCACAACCTTCATGCCTTCCAATACGTTGGTCGTAATACATTCCGAACTTGCACCGGAAAGGACACGGACCACATTGCGGATCACGAAATTATGGTTCTGGGCGGAACCTTTATAAGGGCCGTAGTCATTTCCCGGATTCGTCGGCGCCAGTTCCGGCATTTCATAATCTTTGATATGGCAGTATTCGACTTCGTTCATATACTGTCCGCCGATTTTCACGCTTCCGTTCTCCGCAACAATCAGCATACTGCTTTCCATGTTCCTGTTCCAGACAGAAGTGGAATAGCTCAGGCTCCCCATCCCGCCGTTCACGAAGTTGAAATTCACAAAGCCCGAATCTTCAAAAGCCGTAAGTCCGGCATGGTTGAAATCGGCAAAGCGAGCCTGGATATTGCAGATATCCCCGAAAAGCCAGTACATAATGTCGATAAAATGGGAGAACTGGGTAAAAAGCGTCCCTCCGTCCAAAGCGGCATCGCCATGCCAGCCACCGGGTTTATAATAGCGCTCGTCACGGTTCCAATAACAATTCAACTGGACCATATAGATCTTGCCTAACCTACCCGAATCCACCATCTCCTTGATCCAGACGGAAGGAGGAGAATAACGGTTTTGCATGACGCAGAACACCTGTTTACGGTATTTCAGCGAAGCATAGACCACCTTCTCGGCATCGGCAAGCGTCAGTGCCATCGGCTTCTCGATCACGACGTTGCAACCGGTTTCGACAGCCTGAATGGCCATTGCTGCATGCAAGCCGTTCGGGGTACAAACATTTACGACATCTATGGAAATTCCGCTCTGCAATAGCTCCGTCAGGGATGAAAAAAACGGGACATCGTATGCCTCAATACCCAATTCCTCACAGGGACGAATATCACAAAGGGCCACCAATTCGGCTCCCGGATCGCGTGTCACCATCTCGGCATGACGTTTGCCGATATGGCCACAACCGATAACTGCAAATTTTATCTTTTTATCCATAAGCATTCGATGGGGGGGTGTCAAAATCTCCTTGTCCCCGTGCTTGACGCGGGGCCGCAAAAGGACAGACCTTATCAATCAGATTTTTATAGGGTCGGTTCTAATGCGATCCCACGTCAAGCGCGGGAACAGGATAGTTTCGACACACCCCCTTTTTTAGAGTTTCTGTTATATATTGCTGTTGTCCGAGGGACATTTCCGTATGAATAGGCAGGGAAAGGACGGATTCGCACAAACGGGTGGAGACGTCCAAATTGCCGGATACACGGGAGATATGCCGGTAAGCTTCCTGATGATGCACTGGTACAGGATAATAGATCATGGAAGGGATTCCCTGTTCTTTCAACAGGCATTGAAGGACATTCCGCCTGCCGTCTTTTACCTGGACCGTATATTGGTGATAGACATGAGTCGAAAATATCGATCTCGCAGGGAGAACCAACGAATCGCAGGAGGACAAAGCTTCATCATACCGAGAGGCAACTTGCCGACGGGTTTCCGTGAACTCCTCCAGATGCTTCAACTTCACATCCAGCACAGCAGCTTGCAACGTGTCCAGACGGGAGTTGCATCCGATCCGCCTATGGTGGTATTTGCATTCCTGGCCATGATTGGCAATCATGCGGATACGGGCAGCCAACGCCTCGTCGGAAGTCATCAACGCCCCCCCATCGCCATAGCAGGCCAACGGCTTGGATGGAAAAAAAGATGTCGTCCCGATATGTCCGATCGTCCCGGCCTTTCGTACCCGCCCGTCGGAAAAGATATAATCGGCACCAACAGATTGAGCGTTATCTTCCACTACATACAGATGATAGACATCTGCCAAAGTCATGATCGGCTCCATATCGCAGGCTTGTCCGAACAGGTGGACGGCCACGACCGCCTTTGTCCGTTCCGAAACAGCCGCTTCTATTTTCCGGGGATCGATATTAAAGGTACAGGGATCGACATCCACCAACACGGGCGTCAACCCTAACAAAGCGACAACCTCGGCTGCCGCTATATAAGTAAATGCCGGCAGAATCACCTCATCGCCAGGCTGAAGCTCCAATGCCATCAGAGCAATCTGCAAAGCGTCCGTCCCGTTAGCACAAGGAATCACGTATGGAACCTGAAGATAATCAGCCAAATGCCCGGCAAAGGATTTCACCTGCGGACCATTGATAAAAGCACAACTGTCGATCACCGCCTGCATGGCCTCATCAATCTCCTCTTTGAACCGGAGATATTGTCCATGCAAGTCGACCATCTGTATCTGTTCTTCCAACATTATATTATCTGTTTTCCGATTAATTAATCCTTCGTCACTACAACGAAGGATTAACCAGATTATTTCACCTCGCTGCCCGGTTTCACCTCTTTTTCAGGAGTGATGACAGCCAGCTTGCCGTCGAAGTTTTCTGCGGAAAGGATCATCCCTTCGGAAACGATACCTTTCAGCTTGCGCGGAGCCAGATTAGCGATGAAGCAAACCTGCTTGCCCACAAGGTCTTCCGGCTTGTAATGTTGAGCGATACCGGAAACGATCGTACGTTTTTCCAGACCGTCATCAATACGGAACTGCAACAGCTTGTCCGCCTTAGGCACTTTCGTACATTCCAACACGGTCCCGACACGGATATCCAGCTTCATGAAATCATCAAACTCGATATTCTCGCGGATGGGTTTCGCCCTGTAGTTTGCTTCCTCGTTTGCTTTCTTCGTGTCCAACAGCTTTTGCACCTGTGCTTCGATCACGCTGTCTTCGATCTTCTCGAACAGCAGTTCCGATTTACCCAACTGATGGCCGGCTTCCAACAGATCGGTCGATCCCAGACGGTTCCAGCCTAACGGTTCCACATTCAGCATCTTGTTCAATTTCTCCATGCTGAACGGCAGGAATGGTTCGAAAGCGATTGCCAAATTTGCCGTGATCTGCAAAGCGATGTTCATGATCGTGGCGACACGCGCCATATCGGTCTTTGCTAATTTCCAAGGTTCAGTGTCAGCCAGGTATTTGTTTCCGATACGAGCCAAGTTCATCGCTTCTTTCTGGGCGTCACGGAAATGGTAGGTATCCAGCAGACGTTCCACGTCAGCCTTTACATTCGCAAAGTCGGTCAATGTCTGACGGTCATAATCGGTCAGCTCGCCGGCAGCCGGCACCTTACCTTCGAAATACTTTTCGGTAAGCACCAAAGCACGGTTGACAAAGTTACCTAAGATGGCAACCAACTCATTGTTATTGCGTGCCTGAAAATCTTTCCAGGTGAAATCGTTGTCTTTTGTTTCCGGAGCATTGGCCGTCAAAACATAGCGCAACACATCCTGCTTGCCCGGCATATCCACCAGATATTCGTTCAACCAGACAGCCCAGTTGCGGGAAGTGGAGATTTTGTCGCCTTCCAGGTTAAGAAACTCATTGGCCGGCACATTCTCCGGCAGGTTATAAGAACCTTCGGCTTTCAGCATGGCCGGGAACACGATACAGTGGAACACGATATTATCCTTACCGATGAAATGTACCATCTTGGTTTCAGGATCTTTCCACCAGGTTTCCCAACTTTCGGGGAGCAGTTCTTTCGTATTGGAGATATATCCGATAGGCGCATCGAACCAGACATACAGCACCTTCCCTTCCGCACCTTCCACCGGCACGGGAATCCCCCAATCAAGGTCGCGGCTTACGGCACGAGGCTGCAATCCCATATCCAGCCAACTCTTGCACTGTCCGTATACGTTCGGTTTCCATTCCTTATGCCCTTCCAGTATCCACTGGCGCAGGAACGGTTCCCATTTATCCAAAGGAAGATACCAATGTTTGGTTTCCTTCATCACCGGCTGGCTACCACTGATAGCGGATTTCGGGTTGATCAGGTCCGTCGGGCTCAAAGAGGTACCGCAGGCTTCGCACTGGTCGCCATAGGCTTTTTCATTGCCGCAATGCGGGCAAGTCCCGGTTATATAACGGTCGGCAAGGAACTGTTTTGCTTCCTCGTCGTAATACTGTTCGCTCGTTTTCTCGATAAACTCTCCTTTATCGTATAAGGTACGGAAGAAATCCGACGCCACCTGGCGATGTGTAGCCGAAGTCGTACGGGAATAGATATCGAACGAGATACCAAACTCCTCAAAAGACTTCTTGATAATACCATGATAACGGTCCACCACATCCTGCGGCGTAATCCCTTCTTTCTTCGCTCTCAGCGTGATAGGCACTCCATGCTCATCCGATCCACCGATCATCAAAACTTCTTCCCCCTTCAGGCGAAGATAGCGTGCATAAATATCAGCAGGCACATACACCCCGGCCAAATGTCCGATATGCACCGGCCCGTTCGCATACGGCAACGCCGTAGTTATCAGCGTTCTCTTAAACTGTTTTTCCATACCTTGTGTTCTCTTTTTGAGAGGCAAAGGTACACATTTATTGCTTAACCTAAAAAGAAAGGAATATCATTAGTTGTTATAATCCGACTAAGGATACACTAAACAGGTTATCGCTAATCATAAGTCAATTCCATTTCGTCCAAATAAAGTGTACTACCTTCCCCTCCTGTGAAATAATCACCATATTTGCTGGCTGTAGCCACAATGACAAGATATTTGGGTTTACGATAATCACGGTAATCTAACCGGATTGTATATTCCTCATAACCGGATATGGTCTTAGCGGAAATGAACTCACCATAAGCAATAACATTTTTATCATTCTTGCTAAACAGCTGCCGTTCCGACTTCTTTGTTTTGATCTCATAAGGTTCTGCCTTATCAGACAGAGCCACATAAATATGACAAGAATCCGGTCTGCCCAGCAAATAATTGTAATCGGAATCGTTACTTTTATTTATCTCAGCCGAAGTATATTTGTATTTAAACTTCAAACCTGTCGGATAAGTTTCAAATGGACGCCCAAAGCTCAAGACGCCATTAGTACCATCTGTACGGACATACGAACCGGCAAATATATTACCAGCCGCAAACTTACCGATACCGGCAACTCCGACAAACCGCGATTCTAACTTGGCTGCCTTTCCGGTTCCGTTACTCGTATCACCTGTCGGAATCGTATTGCTGTCTCCCAAAGTAGTAGCTCCTTTATTTCCCGTATCCCAAAAAGAAACACCTGTTGCCAACCACGGATTCCACAATTTACCATCTTGATGCCAATCGTCAAAACCCCCATTGGTCAATGGCACTAACGCAGCGGTCTTACACTCCACCTCTTCTCCAGCTATATCATCAATCACAACACGATATACATACGTCGTACCCGGATTCAAACCAGTTATTGTGGCTGTGAAGGAAGTACCGTTGACAGTTACGGAACTTGCCGGAAGCGTCTGCCAACCATCATCCACCCGCGTTTGGGACGGATTCTTTTCTCTATATTCTATTACCGGAATCTTACCTTCTTGAATCATTCCGGTTACAATGATTCGATTGGCCATCGCAACCGTTTCACCACCGGAAACAGCACCACCTTCCGTATGCAGAATTGTCACTTTCCAAGTTTCCGTTACTCCAAAACGAGTCACTTCAAATGAGCAAGGACGCGAAAAATTCGTTACCGTCGTCGGATCAGGAACGACAATTCCCACCGAACCGCCCAGTTGCATTTTAGTCACTGTTATCCGATCCAAATGTTGTTCTTTTGCCACATACACGATCATCTCCCGATTTGCCAAATCGATTACCGGTTCACCCACCTGGTTACTGACTTGCACAGCCCGGTCTATCGTCTGATTAACCGTTATCTTCCAAGGATACTCTTGATATGTCTGCAAAATCAATGAGACAGATGAAGAAAAATCCACCCGCGTATCTGCACTCTTAGGTAAACTGTCTAAAGACGAAAATCCGATTCGTGGAAAAGCGTTATAGTCGAGACACGCCGCAGAATCTATCCGTACCTCAGCCTCATTAGTCACCGTCAACTTCTTGATCCGGAGAGCTGCAAGATCAACCGCATCGCTCACTTCTACCGTAACCATCCCTTTAGTCTTATCTATTTCCAATGTATTATCCAATTGCCCTTCCACCAGGAAATCGGTAATGCTTCCTTCCCGATATGGATAAGGAATATCATTCTCGATACATGAAACAAGAAAGAACAAACAACAGAGAAAACCTGTCACTTTTCGTTTTATATGATTTATATCCATACCTCGTCAAAAATAGAAGTTCATACCTAAATTAATCGAAAATAGGTCTATCTTAAAATTAGCGGAACTGCTACGCCGTGAGCCTTTATCAATCTGGTCAGTTGTCTGATCGGTCCACTTCATATTAAACCCCAGTACGCCAACCGATACCTCAACAGCTGCAAAATTAGTGATAAAAGCCGTCAGACCCGGCGCCATTCCGATCTGCAAATTCTGGATGGTCTGGTAAGTACCGGTATAATCGGTATCTGTACCCGAAGAGTTTTTACCCTGCCCATAGCCATAGGTCACGCGAGCTTCATTAAACAAACCAAAAATCTTACTACTTCCTATCGGCATATAGGTACGCACGAATCCAGTAGCAGAAAAAGTATGCTCCAAATAATTTACATCACTGATATCAAAATTGATATCATCATCCAAATCCAAACTGATATTTCCTAAATCCGTATAAGTACGATTATAGGAAAAACGTCCGCCCAATGCAACATTATCCCGGATAAAGTAACCGAAGAAAGGACTTACTTTAAACGTATAACCGGTACTTTCAATCTTCTCCAGCACCAAGAATTTATAATTGTCATCCTCATGTTCCGAATAGGAAAAAGTCGATCCGACCATCCATTGCCCTTTCGGAATAAAAGTATGACTCTGGATACCCCGGTCGAAGACTTTACGACCAAGGATTTTGGTTTGGGCTTGCATTAAGCCTGTACATAAAAATGCGATAACTAAAATAATTATTATACGCTTCATTTTCTTACTTCTTCCATTGATTTCGGATAAACTAATTCCAAATCATCTAACCACATAGTACTACCTTTTCCACCTTCCATATAGTCACCATATTTACTTGAAGAGGCAACTACAATAATATATTTAGGTATACGCTTTAAATCTTTATATTCCAAATCAACAGTAAACTCCTTAAATGAATCTGCCCCTTTAGATTCCTCATCACTTATAGACCCATAAGCAATTACGGCACTACTATTGGGATCAAAATAAATTCCTTTATTTGTATTAACTGTAATTTGTTCGTCTGTAAGAGCGATATAAAGAGAACACAAATCATCTTCGCCTTCATTCAAATGTCCTTTACTCACAGAGACTTTTGCAGATGTATATTTGTAATATCCTTTTAATTTATTAGGGCGACACTCAAAATTTCTACCTAAAGTCAAAATTCCCCCCATACCATCTCTCTCAAAAGTTCCTGTAAAAATATTTCCAGCAGCAATAATCTTCATTGTTTCCTGTGTTTCCATTTTTACAGAAGATCCTTGTCCTAACGCTGTTTCGTCATTTTGAGTAGTCATAATATGCTTACCAAAATAGTTGACATTTCCACAATCCCAAAACGAGGAGCTTGCATCCTTTGCTGGTTTAGGTAATCCATCACTATCTGTATACCAGTCTTCAAATCCTGAATTTGGCAATTGAATATCATCCTCTGTTGTAAACTCTTCCGGTTCACTGTTTGTATCATTTTGCAACAAACGATATTCATATTTTGTACTCGCATCCAAATTTGTTGCAACTTGTGCTACATTGGAAGATCCATTCGTAGCAACAGTTACTTCACCGGCAACATCTTTCCAAGTTGTTGTTCCCGATTTCCTATATTGGAACTTATAAGAGGCTTTATCTTCCTCACTCGCGTTCTTTACATATCCCCTCAATGTAGCAAAATGTGCCCACACCTCCGATTCGACTACCGGATGAGTCATGATTTGCAAATTGACAGTAATAGAAATCGTTTGCACCGTTTCATGCCCCATCTCATCACGGGCAGAGAGAACAAATGTATGCGTACCTCCTGGCAATTGCGTAATCAAATTATCGAAAACTAATGTAAACATTGCCTTTTTATCATCCAAAGCAGGGACTTCCAATCCTATTTCAGCTAACTTCTTCTTACTTTCTTCCGACAATTTCAGTAAATCCAAAGATGATAAAATTTTATGTTCGTCAAACAAAGACGAAGTCGCAATCATGGTAACAGATTCTAAACCTATATTCGTAGAAGAAATATTCAACATTACTTTTCTGAAATCTCCTTTGTCCAAAGAGATCATTCCATTGCTATCCTTGCCATCTTCCAACACTTTCACCACCGGTGGTTCCTGCCCATATCCCGATTCCGGCAACGGGATCGTCACCGTATGGTTCTCGTCATTGGTCGGATCAGAATCAATCGTTATATCGAAGTCCATTCCTGAGTTATCTTCACCGCTATCCACCAAATCGAATACCAGATGATAATGGTCTTTCGCCTCCGTCTTCTCGATCAGTTTGGACATGTGAAATGTCAACCCTTCTTTGTTCGTCAATGTCAAATCGACCAACAGATAACCGGGTTGGAAATAACCAGCGCGTGTCTCTTGCATATCATATTCCAAATAGCTCCCCGTCGCATCACTGACTTTCGCCACACAGGATGCGAATTTATCCTGAACAGGCTTTGTAAACTTACTGGTTACTTTCACACAAGTTAAAAAACATTCGATTGCTGTTTGAGTTGTCTCACCCGCTTTTATGACAATCTTATCTTTATCCCCGTAAAAAGTAGGTTTTTCAAACTCCAGTTTGTCCGAAGGATTAGATGTGACCTTCACCTTATAAGTCCCGACATCCAACAACACACGTTCGCCGGCCATATCATTATAATCGGAAAAATGTTTTACGACCGAATCATTCGCTCCGGTACAAATATCCACTGCCAAAGATTGGTCCTTGACATCGAAACCACGTGTGACCACTTCCACATTTTTCGATACACCTAATTCCAAATAGCCTGTTGTTTGCATACGGTTATCTTCATTATCACATGATACCCAAACAAACAACATTAAAAACAAACAACCTATTATATATGACAACTTTTTCATCCTATTAAGTCGTAATTGTTATTGTATGAGTTTTTGTATTTCCTTTCGAATCGGTAACGGTCAAATGAAAATTACTTGTACCGCTTCCCAATATTTGGAGCATTGGCACAAATTGGGATATATTAAACGATACAGATGTTTCACCTCCAATATGAACCGGAAAACCTAAACCACTCAACTTATCAGCATATCCACCCGGACTGACCAAATCAAAATCAGACGTTAATCCGATACCCTGCAATTCTGATTCAGGTAATAATGGCGAATCAATGATTACTCTAAACGAGGAAATACCGTTCGGCACACTCACCACCAAGTCAGTATTAATCGCGTCCCCTTTTATCGAGATCACGCCATCCGTCTCACCGCCTGTATTATCATCACCTCCCGTACTGCCGCCATTTCCCCCACCGCTCGGTACAGTAATGTCGATCGGAGTTTCATTCAATGTCACATCTACCTTTATGGTAAAATTGCCGTTTGTCGGTTTTTCCGGATTATCAGGATCGTCAGGGTCAGGATTCGGTTTTTCCGGCTCATCCGGTACAATTTCTTCTTCCAAATCTTTGATCTCTATCCTAAACAAATCCTGCGAATTAATCTTTCCCTCCGAATCGGCCAGTCCGAATGTCCGGATCACCGGCTTGCCAGTGATCTTTTCCGTAGCACGGATTGTCACCGTCGTTTTCATTCCGGGACGGATATATACGATCCGGGCATCTCCTTTACCCACAGACAGTACTCCTGAACCATTGGTAATAGTGATTGCATAATCATCCTTGCATGCATTCAAAAACTCTTCGGACAGAGTCAAATACAAGATAGCACTTTGCAATTCGCAAGCCTTATCTACCAATGTCACTTCTTTGGCTTTTATGACACATGTATCCAACAACTCATAATAAGGATATTCCGATGTCACTTCATAATTATCACCCGAATAGGCTTCGATGTAATAAGTGCCCTGTTCCAATACATATTGGGATTCTTTCAGATAATCGGCATACGACTCGAAATAATCCTGCAATTCCATTGATGCGTTAAACACTTTCACGATCATATCTTCCGCTTTCGGAACAATCAGTTCCGTACTTGATGACTTGGAAGATACGCCGCCATTCCCATAAGAAGGAGGCACAACTTTCAACTTCAAATCCAGCACGCCGACTTCACCGGAACCACCCTGTTCCCCTTTTCCTAAAAGTTCGTCTTTCATCTCGCAGGAAGCCAAACCGACAAGAGTCAGGCATAACAATACGTAATATGTATATCTATATTTCATCATTCAACAGGTGTTGCTTTTAACATCATTGATTTTGTTTCCGATACTTGCAGATCGATAATCAGATGGTCTTTCTTTTCCAACAGACCGTCTTTGGGTGAAATCGTCTCCGAATAGTCGACAGGAAACCCTTCCAAAGTAGTTCCTACGATATGGATTTTAATAAAGGAAGAGTTTTTCGCTCCATCAAAATAGGCAGATTTATTCAAATCGGCCAAAGCATAAGACACTTGACGTTTGTTTGCATCCGAAACAGTCAATTTGAATTTTGTATCTCCGGTTTGCAACTTGTCATCTGTCCGAAACGCCTTCTTAAATGCATCGCTTGCATTAAAAGAAACTTGAAATTGTTGCAAACAGCATTCCAGCTCCACCAAAACGGTCTCTTCCGGTAATAAAGAGTATGTTTCAGAAGCAAAAAAACAGGGTTTATCCAGTATGGCATCTTTCAGTTCATTGGAAAAGACTTCTACCTTATATTCCGTACCGCCTTCCGCCGCTTCCAAAAAGACCGGACTATTTTGTTGTAAGGTCTTCAAAGAGTCTTGCTTCACAACCGCACCGATACCATCCTGTATCTTAACGTATAATTGATTTACCGTCGGCACTGGTGTAGAACGGGTTATCACAATCGGAGATTCGGTTGAAACATGAAATCGGAGACGGGCTTTGCCCTGTCCCATCACCTGTTCCGTTTCTTCGTTAGAACAGGAGGCTGCGATAAGCAGGATGGCTAATGTATATAATAAGTGTTTCATATTATTCTTGATAATCGTATATTAGTTCGACATCATCTATGTATAGTTGGCTACCGACAAATTCACCTTTTCCCATATCTTGGCTATCTGGATGAGAAAAGTTTTCACTATTTCTTTCCAAACAACTTTCATTTACTGTAGATTTGAATATTATACATAAACTGCTTGCTTTAGTTACACCGTATTCCAATAAAATAGATTCCTGCGTCCAACTACTTTGAGATTCAAATTTAAACGACTTGGTTGCAATTATGTTTTGTTGAGAATCTTTTACAACAAAAACAGCCTCTCCATAATCTTGAATATTTTTAGGTATATACCGATAATAGAAAGTTATTTTACGAGGTCTTGATGTGAATAATATTCCTTTCTCGAAATTATCACCTAAAAACAATTCCCCAGCATCGCTATTTTCACAATCTCCAAAACCACTTGATATCGCTGGAGCCTTATTTCCTTCTCCCCATCCTACCGTCCGAATTTGAGCTGCATTTCCTCCGTTTATTCCTTCTGTTTTTATTGTTCCAGAATTTGCAACATAACGAGTCCAAGTGTAAGGTGTACTGAAAGCTGTAAAGCGGGATGTTCTTTCTGCCCCATATTGTGTTGTTTTACTATTTAAAGTTCCCCAACCTTTAATTTCCCATCGTTCCCACGAACGATAAGGCGAAGAAGCATACTTTCCAACTCCCGCAGTAGCAGACACATCTATACCTATACCTTCATACTTAACACCTTTTGCATTCCATTCTTCCAGTTGTCCTATATTATCAGGTAATTGTGCATCATTTTCCGTTGTAAAAGAAATTCCAGAAAGCTCTCTTCCTCCATCATATTTAGCAGTAATATTAGAATAAGACTGTCCGGCTGTCAAATTATTCCAAACAAATGAAACAACACCATTCTCCTCTTGTCCTAACGGTATTAAATCAGTCAATTGAGATCCATTATGATAGAACGTCACCTTGTCTGCATCCTTCGCTTTCACTCGTAAATAAGCATATTTTGCAAAAATATCACCAGCGTTTTCAGCCATCGCCCATTCAAATACCGGAGGTGTAACCGTAAACGAACGAGAGTCTTCAACAACTCTATCCAATTTATCAGTAATTTTATATTTTACCATATATGTTTTAGCTGTTCCATTATCGCCACACGACAATTTATTAAACCAATCATCTACGCTATATTTCATCTTAACTCTACTTGCAGAACTTTCTGCTATCGCAATTCCTGGAATATCTAATGTGAAGACATCCTGCTCTTCTACCCCTATTCCAACTATAGATATTGCTACATCCTTTATTCCGGCAAGAGCCTCAATATCTACAGGTACGTCAGAAAGAGGAGTAATCAATTTTATTTCCAAAGTACCTTGTTCAAAAGTTTTATTATTCGGGAACATTCCCCAACTAACCTTAGGCTTAGCAGCAGCCGGTACAGTTATTCTAACCGATTTAGAAGTCCTATTCGGAGTTGGCAAAGCATCTACAACCGTCAATGATAACTCATAATACGAGTCTTCCGATTTACCTAATAAAGAAGCAATAACCGATTTCAAATCAAATTCTGCCTGCATTTCACCTTTCATTTTCTCTGGTGCACTAAAGCCGTAATTATCCGCCAAATCCTTAATCTGATCTTCTGTCAGATTTGCCAAATCATACTGATTAATCAAAGTCGAACTTCCATCTTTAATCGTCAACAATACCTGATTAATCTTTCCTCCGGAAGTAATCACTACTTTAGCCGCCTTTGTATCTTTAGCATATTCTGTAGGTTCCTCCATACTTACATTCGTATCTTCCCACTTAAACAAATCGCACGCAATATACGGCGCCCCCTTCAACTTCTCCATGAAATCCGGAATTCCGATATTCACATAGATCGTTTCCTTTGTTTCATCGTTTAATGTCACATCGATAGCAATCCCGTTCAACCCTTTTTCATCCGTACGGACGGTCAGCTTCGCCCATTGCTTGGGCTTGATAGTTGTTGTCGCCGTATAATTGACAGTCTTTCCATAGACATTGACCAGTTCCATCGCAATTTCCAGCTTCGTGCCGGAAGCATCCGACAGAAAATACATCGGACGGGATTCGCCTTTTTCATACACCAAAGGCAATTCCATCTTGTTCGTCTTCAACGACAAGGTATAATCTTTATATGTTTGCAGAAAATCATCCGAATAGTCGATCGTCACCCGGCTGTTCGCCATTGCGGCAGTTACCTCCACCGGTGTAGTCATATCCTTGACAATCGTAAATTCCTTTTTCCCGGAAAAGTAAGGTGCATCGAAAGCGGCTGCCGTTTCTGTTCCTTTTGACACCTGAATCGTATATGCTCCGGCTCCCAACTCAAGTTCGGCTGGCATCTTGTCGAAGCGGGAATATTCGGCCACAACACCCGAATCCTGCGCGATCGTCACAGCATAGCTATTCACATCCTTAAAGTCCGCCAAGTCAGAAGCTTTTGTCGATACACCCACCAACGCCGTGTCCACATTCATCCGAAAAGCAAGAGTACCTTTATTGACTACCCCATCTTCATCGACTTGGCAAGCATAAATCCCAATAAACAAACAAAAAAAGCACAACAAGCGGCTTACTACACAAAAGCGCTTGTTATCTCCTTCCAAGAAACGTTTCTTCTCCATCCAGATTCTATTCCGTTTAACATTCCATTTTCAAGGTCGCAAAGTAACCCCGATTCTTCAAGCCTTACAAGGTCAATTTATATTATTCGCTGTCCGTTTTTTTTGATTTGCATTTAAGGCCACCTCTTTAATTTCCTATTTATGATTCACAAATGATATATCCACAAACACATAACTGTCCGATTTTTCATAATAAGCTTTACATATAAACAAGATTTCGTATCTTTGTCGTATCTTTTATTCTAATATGCATATAGATAATGACATCCCCAAAATAGACCTGCCCGAAGACTGGATAATCGGAAAGTTGACGAAAAGCGAAATCGGCTTGCTGAACCTCTATGCCAATTATCCATGCCGGCTGAAAGCCGAAATATTCGTGCTTTGCTTGCAAGGAGATCTGGAGGCATCCATCGACTTGACGCGCTACAAAGTCAGGCCAGGAAGCTTTATCACCATACAACCGGGGACAATTTTGCAAATATATCGGGTAGAAGGAGATTTGGAAATCTACTTCATGGGATTTTCCTCAAATTTTATCAGTCAATCGAACCTTAACAAAATGGCAGTAGACATGCACTACGCGGCCAAAGATACCCCAATCATAGAATTGAAAGAAAAACCTGTCGAACTGCTGGAAGATTACTTCTCGCTTCTGCTTAAAACATATAATACCTGCAAGCCTGCTTTAAACAAACATATTTTGAATCATCTATTGTCGGGTGTATTCATGGGAGTCAGTGCCATGTATAAAGATAAAGTGAAAAGCAAAACGAATCTCTCCAAAGCAGAACAAATAAGCAAAAACTTCAATCATCTGGTTATGCAGAACTATACCACGCAACGTTCCGTTGCGTGGTATGCCAAGAAACTCGGCATAACTCCGGCGCATCTCAGTACGATTGTCAAGCAGACGACCGACAAGACTTGTGTCGAGATCATCACCTCTATGGTGATCATGGATGCAAAGGCACAGTTGAAATCGACCGACCTTTCCATCCACGACATCGCCTATTCGCTGAATTTCACGAATATGTCTTTCTTCGGCAAATATTTCAAGCGGCATGTGGGGATGGGGCCGTTGGAATACCGGAACAGCTAAAAACAAAAGTTCTGGGCCGCTGGATCATTTCAGCTTCACCCACCCTGTACAACCCACCTTGCAACAAGCCCCAACAGGTGAAGGCTCCCGCCCGGATTGCCTTCACCCCCGGTATCCGGCCTTCATCCAGGTAAGTTCGAATCGACCACCAAAGGTTGCGGGATGCCCGTGTCTTCCTCTTTCGGAAGGGTATAGATGGCAAACAGACGGCTGCCTCCCTTCACCAGACGGCCGGAAGCGACCAATGCGGCCAAATCCTTGCGCGCACTGTAGTCAGACAGCCCGATAAGATAACGGTAGGAACGGACGGTGATATAAGAGTTCTCGTCCAGATAGCGGTAAAGAAGTTCCTCCCGGTCCGCCATGCCGGGTGCACAGTGACCTGAACTTTTCATACGCGTGAGCGGCATCGTCTTCAAGGCCTTCTTCAACTGCTGGCAGCATCGGAAATTGACATTCTTGAAACGGACAGATTCGCTCCTCAGTTCCGTTTTAGACATCACCGCGCGAGATTGGAGCGAGACGCTGAAGAAACCGAGACCCTCGATCTCCACGTTATCACCTTCGCGCAAGCGTTCCGTCACCAAATCGGTGATCAGCTGCAAGGCGCCGGCAATGTCGGCCTCCGAATAGGTGGAGCGGGATTTGGCATATTTCATCAACTTTTTAATGCTGACGGTCTCATAAGGGATCAATCTTGGGTGAAGAGGCATTTTATTGCCGTTCTTCCCGGAATCCGGGTTACGCTCCATTCTGTAACGTGCTGTCATATCAGTAATAGATTAAATGGTGAATAATAAGACTTTATCGCTTTCCTGCCTTCTTTGTATGTTTTTGACGAAGGTCGAAAAGGTTTTTGCCCAAGGTGGAAAAGGTATTCGACCTAAGTCGAAAGGCTTTTCGCCCTAGGTCGAATAGTCAATAACGTGGCAGTAAAGATACAAATAATAATAGGATAAACACGAATGAGGCGGTACTTTTATCCTAAATAAAAAACGCAACAACTGGGACTTGCTGGCTGATTCGACCGGTAGCCGCCGTTTCGTCTGCATCAAGATAAACGGGAACATCCGTCCAGACCGTTCTGTCGAATACGGACAGCTATACGCACAGGCGGTCGCCGCGCTCCGGGCAGGCGAAAGATATTGGTTCACACCAGAGGCATTCATTTTATTTTCTCCTAATGCTTTTTCCGATCTTCAATTTCAAAATAAATGAAACCGGCTTACGTCCCCCATGTTTCCCGGTCCAGGCTCCGGTATTGTATGGCTTCCGCCAGATGGCATGCCTCGATATTCGGAGAGGCTTCCAGGTCGGCGATCGTACGGGAGACTTTCAGGATGCGGTCGTAGGCGCGAGCGGAAAGATTGAGGCGCTGCATGGCGACCTTCAGTAAAGACAGGCCGGCAGCATCAGGCACGGCGTATTCATGAAGCAGTTTGGAGGTCATCTGGGCATTGCTGTAAATACCCTCATGCGCGGCAAAGCGTTTTTCCTGGATAGCGCGGGCTTTCATCACGCGCTCGCGTATCGCTTCGCTACATTCGGAAGAGCGTCCGTCGGATATCTTCTCGAAAGGGACCGGCACGACTTCTACCTGTATATCGATCCGGTCGAGCAAAGGGCCGGAAACACGATTCATGTATTTCTGGACAGCACCCGGAGAACAGAGACAAGGGCGATCGGGGTGATTATAATATCCGCAAGGACAAGGATTCATGGAAGCGACCAACATGAAGTTGGCCGGATAATCAACAGATAAGCGGGCACGAGAGACCGTTATCGTCCGGTCTTCCAATGGTTGGCGCATGACCTCGAGCACGCTCCGGTTGAATTCGGGCAACTCATCCAAGAACAGGATTCCGTTATGTGCCAGGCTGATCTCTCCCGGCTGCGGGAAAGCGCCTCCACCGACCATCGCCACATTCGAAATCGTGTGATGGGGCGAACGGAACGGACGTTGCGTCATCAGGGAAGTGTCCAGTCCGATCTTGCCGGCGACCGAATGTATCTTGGTGGTCTCGAGCGACTCCTGCAAGGTAAAAGGTGGCAAGATGGAAGGGAGACGTTTGGCGAGCATCGATTTGCCACTCCCCGGCGGACCGATCAGGATCAGGTTGTGGCTTCCGGCGGCGGCTACTTCCAACGCACGCTTCACATTCTCCTGTCCGCGTACATCCGAGAAATCCGCTTCAAACTGAAGTTGCCGGGCATAAAATTCCTCACGGGTATTGACAACCGTCGGCTCCAAATCCCGTCTTCCTGCAATGAACTCGATCACTTCTTTGATGGTCGAAACGCCATACACATCCAGGTCATTGACGACAGCGGCCTCACGGGCATTCTGCTTGGGAACGATAAAACCTTTGAATCCCTCTTCACGCGCCTTGATCGCAATCGGCAGAATTCCCTTTACCGGCTTCAAGCTGCCGTCCAATGAAAGCTCTCCCATCATCATGTAGTGGCCTAGCCGGGAAGCATCCAGCTCTTCGGCTGCTGCCAGGATGCCGATCGCAAGCGGCAAATCATACGACGAACCTTCCTTCCGGATATCGGCAGGCGCCATATTGATCACAATGCGGTTACGGGGAAACTTGTAGCCACTCACCTGAAGAGCAGAGATAATGCGTTCATGGCTTTCACGGACAGCCACATCGGGCAATCCTACCAAAAAGAATTGGATACCTTTCGTGCAATTTACTTCGATCGTAATGACCGTTGCCGATATGCCTTGCACGGCGGCAGCGTAAGATTTGACTAACATAGTTAAAGATTTATGATTTAAATTTATGGGTCTGGATTTATGAGGCCGGATTTATGATTTATGGATAGCAACATTGCATAAATCATAAATTCCTACTCCATCAGCTTTTCCAACGTCTGCTTTATCTCGACCCCATTGTCCGTTTTCAAGATGATCTTCCCTTCTTCATCGATCAGGAAACAGCGGGGCAAGGCGCTTACGTTATACAGATCAACCAACATGGCTGCCTGTCCGGCGGAATCGGTAACCAAGTTCCAGCCGATGCTATCCTTTGCAAGGACTTTCCGCACTTCGGCTTGATCGTCATCCAGACTGACCAGCAACATATCCACCTTTTCTTTCGGATATTTCATTGCCACTTCATCCAGATAGAGGTCTTCCGTCTGGCACATATCACACCAGGGAGCCGTAAACGCAAGCAGTAAATATTTCTTCGGAAAAGAATCCAGACTGACAGGAGTCCCGTAAATATTCTTCACATTGAAACCGGGTGCTTCGGCGCCTAAAGCAGTCCTTTTTGCCCTCGTGCTGTATTCCTGCAACTTCCGCACCAGATAAAAGTCGTTCAGTTTCGGATTCAGCACAGCCAGCAATTCGTCCATTTGCCGGGTATCGTCAGGATGGTTAAAATAATGCTGTATCAATACGACGGAAGCTTCTTCATCCGGATATTTCTTGATGGCGGCAGCAGCTTCCTCGCTCAACAGATGGTTTACATTCGCCAGGCGCGAAGCCATATCCGCTTCCTCGATCGAGCTGTTGAGGTTTTCCCTGTTCTTCTTATTCAGTTGACGAATCAAGTCGGCCTGCTCTTTCAATAAAGGAGCCATTTCTTTTCTTATCGTGGAAAGACGGTCATTGATCCGCCCTCCTTTGACACGTAACATAGCGGGATAATCAGCGTCTCCGGTGATCGTCACCTTCTCTCCCTTTTCCAGATAAGCCGTAACCCAATGCATTTTATCAGCAAAGAAAATCGTCACTTCCCGGAAATCTCCCTGTTTCTTTTCGATCAAAAATTCCCCCGGCTTCCCGCAAGTTACGGTATCTACAACCTTTATATCTTCATTTTCGAAAACGGCATATAAGGTCTGATCCTCCAGATTGGTTAGTTTTCCTTCTATCCGGTAAGCAATATCTCCGCCACACGATGACAAAGAAACGATAATCCCAACGACCAGTAATAAACGTCTAATCATGTTATACCTCACATCCCACATTAACAGATAATTTGGGGTAAAGGTAGGAATAGATTTTAAAATATCCTAACATTTATGATAAAATTAATGTATATATATAAAAAAAGCGCAGAACCGAAGTCCTGCGCTTTTATAGAGTCATTATGTATGTTATTACAATTTCGGACCAGCAGCAACCAGCTTCTTACCAGCTTCGTTGCCAGTGAACTTAGCGAAGTTCTTAATGAAACGGCCAGCCAGATCTTTTGCTTTTTCGTCCCACTGTGCAGCGTCAGCATAAGTATCGCGCGGATCCAGGATATTCGGATCAACACCCGGCAATTCTGTCGGTACAACGAAATCGAAGTACGGGATAACCTTTGTCGGAGCTTTGTCGATAGAACCGTCCAGGATAGCATCGATGATACCTCTTGTATCCTTGATAGAGATACGTTTGCCAGTACCGTTCCAACCTGTGTTGACCAAATAAGCCTTAGCACCGGTCATTTCCATTTTCTTAACCAATTCTTCGCCGTATTTTGTCGGGTGCAGTGACAAGAAAGCAGCACCGAAACAAGCAGAGAATGTCGGAGTCGGCTCAGTGATACCACGTTCTGTACCAGCCAATTTAGCTGTAAAACCAGACAGGAAGTAATACTGAGTCTGTTCCGGGTTCAGGATAGATACCGGAGGCAATACGCCGAATGCATCGGCAGACAGGAAGATAACCTGCTTTGCGTGCGGGCCTTTAGAAACCGGCTTAACGATGTTTTCGATGTGATAGATCGGGTAAGAAACACGTGTGTTTTCTGTTACGCTCTTATCAGCGAAGTCGATTGTACCGTCAGCTGCAACTGTAACGTTTTCAAGAAGAGCGTCACGTTTGATAGCGTTGTAGATATCCGGTTCGCTTTCTTTATCCAGGTTGATAACCTTAGCGTAGCAACCACCTTCATAGTTGAATACACCTTCGTTATCCCATCCGTGTTCGTCATCACCGATCAACAGACGTTTCGGGTCAGTAGACAAAGTTGTCTTACCTGTACCAGACAGACCGAAGAAGATAGCAGAGCTCTTGCCTTCTTTATCCGTATTAGCGGAGCAGTGCATAGAAGCGATACCACGCAACGGGTTCATGTAGTTCATGATAGAGAACATACCCTTCTTCATTTCACCACCGTACCAAGTGTTCAAGATCACCTGTTCTTTCGTCTTCAGGTTGAAAACTGTAGCAGTTTCAGAGTTCAAGCCTAATTCTTTGTAGTTGTCAACTTTTGCTTTAGAAGCGTTGAAACATACGAAATCAGGTTCTCCGTAGTTAGCCAGCTCTTCTGCTGTCGGGCGGATAAACATGTTAGTTACGAAGTGTGCCTGCCATGCTACTTCCATGATGAAACGAACTTTCATACGAGTTGCTTCGTTAGCACCGCAGAAAGTATCGACAACGAACAGACGTTTGCCAGACAATTCTTTTACAGCTTTAGCTTTCAGATCAGCCCAAGCTTCTTCAGAACAAGGCTTGTTATCGTTTTTATATTCTTCAGAAGTCCACCATACTGAATCTTCGCTGGCTTCGTTCTTTACGAAAAATTTATCTTTAGGAGAACGACCTGTGTAAACACCAGTCATCACGTTTACAGCACCCAGTTCAGTTACCTGACCTTTTTCAAAGCCTTCCAAACCCGGTTTTGTTTCTTCTGCGAACAGAACATCGTAAGACGGATTATGAAGAACTTCCTTCACATCTTTAATTCCGTACTTGCTTAAATCTAATGTAGCCATCTTGAAATTAATTTAATTGATTGACTTTATATAACTTTTCTCTCTACTCAATGTTAAAACACAAGGCAAATCATCTTTGTTTTTACTTGCTGTTCCCTCGCCTTGTTAATCGCGGTACAAAAGTAATACAAATTTTCATAGTACATATCGAATTAAGGAAATTTTTCAGTAATAATTATTCTTTTCCATGCCGTTAACATCAAACCCTACCATTTTGTAACATAGAATTTACAAATCAGACACTTTTATCCAAAAATAGCATCGTGTTTCCCGGCATTTAAGTCATCCTGGATGCGGTAAAGAACGACAAGCAGAGGGGATAAATTATGTTTAACGATATCGGTTATAATCTCCGGGTCAACAGACAAATATTCATGAGAAATAATATTTCGCATGGCAAAAATCTTGCGTCAGGGAATTCCCGGATAATAGACTAGCAACTTCTCCTTTGTTTCAGTATCTATTTGTTTCAATGCCTCACCGATAGTCTGTATTCTCATGCAAGTTGCATCAAATAAATCGACACCCTCCGGAGTACGAAGCAAATCATCGCAGTCTGCAACATCGGAAGTTCGTTTCAATGCCAATTCAAATCTTTGTATAACAAAAAGAAGCTTATCTGTTATTTGATCCTTAAAGATAAATTGCATCCTGTTCTATTTTACGCCGAAACAAAGCACGCATTGTTTCATGCAAGGTTATTAAATCGACTTTTTGCCTGAAAACTTGTTCTAAATCATCTTTTATATCCATCAATGTGTAATAACTTGTTTTTCTCAACTTAATAAAAACATCGATGTCACTCTTCTCATTCTGTTCACCACGAGCCACGCTACCGAAAAGGCCCAATGTTTCGATTCCGTATTTTTCGGCGGAACGGGCTTTGTAATCTCTCAGGATTTCTATGATTTCGGCTGTTGTCTTCATTGCTATACCCTTTTGTTTCACAAAGATAGAAATATAAATAAGAAAAGCTGTAAACCCTTGCATCTTTTTTCAAGGTTTACAGCTTTTCTTATCACAGATCGGCTTACCGCCTTACTTTACTTTCCAGATTTCTCCGCTCATCAGATAATCCTGCAGGTTACGGATCGGATTCTTGGCCTGGACTTCTTCGATCTGTTGGTGTACGGCTTCGTCGTAGGTCGGAGCATCCACATCGCGGATCACACCGAGAGCAACTGGCATATCCCCGCTCATCATGGCAAGCATCATGTGCAGGGTGTTATCCTTTTCATGTGCATCATGTACCAAAACATCATCCAGCGTATAACCATCCTGACCGATCGTTACGGCTTTAAGTTTCAGGCCTTCCAACACGATACCCTTTTCATTGTCTTTGCCGAACAACATCTTTTCGCCATGGCGCAAGAAAATCGTACGGTCGGCACGAAATTCCTTATCGACAATCTTTTTATGGATACCGTCGTTAAAGATCACACAGTTCACCAGCACTTCAGTCACGGAAGCACCTTTATGGCGGGCAGAAGCAGCCAACACTTCGGTCGTATTCTTCAGATCCACATCGATCACACGGGCAAAGAAATTACCACGGGCACCCAAAGCCAGTTCAGCCGGGATAAACGGATCTTCGACCGTCCCGTAAGGAGAGCTCTTGGAAACGAAACCACGGTCGGAAGTCGGAGAATACTGTCCCTTCGTCAGGCCGTATATCTTGTTGTTGAACAATACGATATTCAGGTCCACATTGCGGCGGACAGCATGGATAAAATGGTTACCACCGATGGCCAGACAGTCGCCGTCACCTGTAATCAACCAGACGCTCAAGTCCGGACGAGCCGTCTTCACGCCGGTAGCGATAGCAGCACCACGACCATGAATCGTATGGAAACCGTATGTGTTCATATAATAAGGTAAACGGGAAGAACATCCGATACCAGAGATAACAGCCATATTATGAGGAGCCACTCCTACTTCGGCCATTGCTTTGTGCAAGCAGTTCAACACGGCATGGTCTCCACAACCCGGACACCAGCGTACATACTGATCGCTCTTATAATCTTTCGGTTGAAATTTTACTTCTTCAGTTGCCATCTTTTAAGCCTCCAATATTTTCGTGAATTCCTCAACTAATCTCGCTACGACAAAAGGTTGTCCCTTTACGCGGTTGAAACGGTACGGATTGAATCCCGTCACTTTACCACGCAGATAGTTGGCAAACTGCCCGTTGTTCTGTTCGGCAACGACCACCTTCTTGTATTTGCTCAGCACTTCAGCCGTGTTCTTAGGCAGCGGACTGATGAACTTGAAGTGAGCCAGAGCAACCTTCTTTCCCTGCTCCTGCATAGTTTCCATTGCTTCGTAGAGGTGTCCGTATGTTCCGCCCCATCCGACGATCAGCAGGTCTGCATCGGGGTCTCCGATCACTTCCAGTTCGGGGATATAATCGGCAATCTTGTCGATCTTGGCCTGGCGGGTGATAACCATCTTCTGGTGGTTGACGGGGTCTGTCGAGATAGCGCTTGTTTCATAGTCTTTTTCAAGACCGCCCAGACGATGGGCAAAGCCCTCGGTTCCCGGAATAGCCCAATAGCGAACCAGGCTTTCCTTGTCGCGGCGATACGCTTTCCATACTTTTTCACTCGCATCGTAGTTGGAGACATAATTCGGTTTGATTTCCGGATATTCAGCCAAGTTCGGCAGCTTCCATGCGGAAGAACCGTTGGCGATGAAGGCATCCGTCAACAGGATGACAGGAGTCATATGTTCGAGGGCCAACTTTCCTGCCCAGTAAGCGGCATCGAAACAGTCTGTCGGAGTCGAAGCAGCAATCACGACAGCCGGACTTTCACCGTTACGTCCGTAAAGCGCCTGCATCAAGTCGGTTTGTTCGCTCTTGGTCGGCATACCCGTAGAAGGACCACCACGCTGCACATCAATAACAACCAGCGGCAGTTCGGCGATCACGGCCAAACCGATCGCTTCGCTCTTCAACGCCAGACCGGGACCGGATGTGGAAGTCGCAGCCAAGCAACCGGCAAAGCTGGCTCCGATGGAAGTACAGATACCGGCAATTTCATCTTCCGCCTGAACAGTGATGACACCAAGCTCCTTATGCTTTGACAACTCATGCAGGATATCGGTGGCCGGAGTGATCGGGTAGCTTCCGAGGAACAACCGTAAGCCGGCCTTCTCCGCAGCAGCGATCAACCCGTAGGATGTGGCCTTATTACCGTTCACGTCAGTATAAAAACCTGGTGCAGCCTTCTTACTTTCGATGCGGTAAGTGGAGACTGAAGCATGGATATTGTGTCCGTAGTTGTAGCCGTCTGTCAGCGCCTTGATATTGGCCTGTGCGATAGCTGGCTTTTTGGCGAACTTGTTCTGCAACATATGCATCGCTTCATCCAGCGGACGTTCGAACAGCCAACAAACCAACCCCAGTGCGAACATATTCTTACAACGGAGCGCAGACTTGTTATCCAGGCCGAATTCAGCCAGGCCGTCTTTCACCATTGTCGAGATAGGAGCCGCCACGACCTGCACTCCGCCAAGCCCGAGTTCCCGGAACGGATCGTCTGTCGTGAATTGCGCCTTGTCCAAGTCACTCTTCTGGAACGAATCCGTATCGATCAAAATGATCGCATTGGGTTTCAGGTTTTTCACATTCACTTTCAGCGCAGCGGGGTTCATTGCGACCAGCACGTCCGCCTTATCGCCAGGAGTAAAAATTTTACGGGATCCCAGATGAACCTGGAAACCTGATACACCACTAAGTGTTCCTTGAGGAGCACGCACTTCTGCCGGATAATCAGGGAATGTAGAGATTTCATTCCCAAAAATAGCCGACAGATTGGAAAAGATTGTTCCAGTCAGCTGCATACCGTCACCGGAATCGCCCGAAAAACGGATGACAACCTTTTCCAGAGTTGTTACTTTTGTCTGTTCTGCCATAATATACTTAATATTAGCTTAATCGCTTGTTGATATTTAAGATCATCGCAAAGTAAAGAATAAACTTTGCGAGTTCAAAACTTTTATGGGTTAAAACGCAGAGAGGTATAGATCGATATTATTCGATGATAAACCGAATCGATTGGAAACGTAGCTGTTAACAGGCTTACCGCAATACATGTAGACTCCGTTCTTGAATCCCGGGTCGCTCTTGATCATCCCCTGCACGGCACCGGCATCGCCCAGCAGGAAAAGCATCGGGACGAAGATATTGCTCAGTGCCATCGAAGTGGTACGCGCCACACGGTTACTGATGTTCTGCCGGCAATAGTGCAGTACGCCGTACTGTTCGAAAACAGCCGGATCGGAAGGACAGAGGCAACAGGTCGTCTCAAAACAACCTCCCTGATTGATCCTGAGGTCAATAACTAATGCACCGCGTTTCATGATACGGATCATATCTTCGGCGATGATATACCGGTGACGCGTATTGATGTAACGCATCGCCCCGATCACCACGTCGGCACTACGGAAAGCGTTTTGCAGCACATTCGGATGGAAGGTGGAAGTGAACAAGCCTTGCCCCAATACCTGCTGGATAGTCCGAAGCTTGTTTATATCGTCGTCGAACACCTTCACGGAAGCACCCAGTGCCATAGCGGCACGGGTGGCGACAGTCCCGGCATTACCGGCTCCAATAATCACGACCTCGGTCGGTGAAACGCCCGGTATGCCTCCTAACAAGATCCCTTTTCCGCCCTGCGTATTGCTCAACAACTCGGAAGCGATCGTGATAGAGGCTGTTCCTTCTATCTCAGAGATCACATTCAGGACCGGACAGCGCTGTTTGTCATCAGCCAACAGTTCATAGGCGACAGCTGTAATCCGTTTAGCCATCATCAGTTCGAAGGCTTCATGCGAAAAGGTATTGAACTGGACGGTTGAAAACAGCGTAGTACGCGGCTTCATCATCATCACCTCGGCAGTCAGCGGCGGCAAGATTTTCAGGATGATGTCCGCCTGATACACCTCGGCCGGAGTCGCCACAATCTCGGCTCCCGCTTCCGAATAATGGTTATCGGAGTAATTGATCCCCAGGCCCGCCCCGGCTTCCACCAGAACGCGATGCCCACGGTCGGTCAGCATGTCGACCGCTTCGGGAGTCAGAGCCAGACGGCACTCTCCTTCTACCCGTTCACAGGGTATACCTATCAGTAAGCGATTACTCGCCTTACTGAGTTCTTTTAATAGCTCCTGCGGGATATAAGCCCCCTGCCCTTGTCTATCCATAATTTAATAGTTGAGAGTTGAGAGTTGAAAGTTAAGGTTGTGCCAGTTTTCACTTTCAACTCTCAACTCTATAATCGTGTTGCCAGTTCTTGTGATATCTTATATACATCCTGATCGGTCATCATCTCTTCCGCATCGAACACAATCGACGCTTTCGAATAGAAAGGTTCCCTTTTCTCCAGACTTTCGGCAATAAAGGCTCTCAATTCGTCACCCGAACGACCCTCCAGTATCGGGCGGGTCGATTTGCAGAGCTCCAAACGCTTCGCCAGTTCCTCTACCGAGACTTTCAGGTAAACGGTCTGTCCGGCCCCATTCATAAACTCCATATTATCGAAAAAACAAGGAGCACCGCCTCCGGTCGATACCAGGACATCTTCAAAAGCGGCGACTTCGCGGAGCATCCTTCGCTCGATATCCCGGAACGCATCTTCCCCTTTCTCGGCAAAAAGCTGCCCGACGGTCTTATGGTAGCGACCTTCTATATAGTGGTCCAGATCGATAAACGAGAGTTCCAACTGCCGGGACAGCACTTTTCCCACAGTGGTTTTTCCGGCTCCCATATATCCAATCAGAAATATACGCTTCATATCTATATGATTGTTTCCTGCAAATGTAAACTTTTTCCGTTAAGAAGTTCTGTTTTGTGCCGGATAAATTTTTATCTTTGACCGCATACTTCTTCGATTCCATGCCCAACGATTTGCCTGTCGGTAATTGTCGACAGGTTTGCTGATAATTGTCGGTAAGCGATTAGATGCCGAAAAAACAAACTTATCCGGCAAGCCGAAGGCATTTTCCCAAAGGATAGAATCGATTTCCTACCGGAAGAAGGAGAAGTCGGACAAGGACTTATTAAACAGAGAACAATGGCAAAAAACAAATATTATGTAGTATGGAAAGGTATCACTCCGGGCGTATATGACAACTGGGGCGAATGCAAAGCGCAGGTGGACGGACAGGACGGAGCAAAATATAAATCGTTCGAAACCAAAGAGGAGGCAACGAAAGCCTTTGAAAAAGGATACGAGCATTATCTGAAAACAGCGTCTTCCTCCAAAGCGGCTGCAGGCCTGACTCCAAAAACTCCGGTCGGGAAACCGATCTGGGAAAGCCTTTGTGTGGATGCTGCTTGTAGCGGGAATCCGGGAAACATGGAATACCGAGGCGTCTATCCGCCGACCATGCAAGAGATCTTCCGGATCGGGCCGTTAAAAAAAGGGACGAACAACATCGGTGAATTCTTGGCTTTGGTACACGGACTTGCCCTACTGAAACAGAAAGGAAGCAGCCTTCCGATCTATTCGGACAGTCGGAACGCCATCGGTTGGGTAAAAAAGAAGAAATGCAAGACACTCTTAGAGCGCGTACCAGAGAACGAACCGATCTTCGATATGATCGAACGAGCTGAAAAGTGGCTCAAAACCAATACCTATACCACTCCTATCCTAAAATGGGAAACTTCGGAATGGGGAGAGATCCCGGCAGACTTCGGACGGAAATAACTCACAGACGATCATCTACCCAAGCCGGATTCAGACAGCCTTTCACATCATATACCACGCTGTGCTCCTTTACCAGCTCCGGAATGTCCAGTGACAGGAAATCGGTATGTGCGACCGCCAAGATGACAACGTCGAACTTCTTGTCCGGCAAAGTGGACAGGACATTCAAGCCATACTCGCGCCGGACGTCATCCGGACGTGCCCAAGGATCACAGATCGTCACGTTGATACCGTAGTCACCGAGATAACGAACGACATCACCGACTTTGGAGTTACGCACATCGGGACAGTTTTCCTTGAAGGTAAAGCCTAAAACCAGTGCTTCCGCATTCCGCACCGGAACATCTTTTTTGATCATGCACTTCACGACGCGACCGGCAATATATTCGCCCATCGTATCGTTGATACGACGTCCGTACAGGATCAGTCCCGGATGGAAACCGTAATCCTCAGCTTTACGGATCAAGTAGTAAGGATCAACCCCTATGCAATGCCCTCCGACCAGACCGGGCTTGAAAGGCAGGAAGTTCCATTTCGTCCCAGCTGCCGCCAGCACTTCGTTCGTATCGATACCGATCAGATGGAAAATCTTCGACAGTTCGTTCATAAAAGCGATATTGATATCACGCTGGGAGTTTTCGATCACTTTGGCTGCCTCCGCCACTTTGATACTGGATACCGGAAAGGTTCCAGCCTGGATAACCGATCGGTATAGGGCATCGACCTTCTCTGCGGCTTCGGGAGTGGAACCGGATGTCACTTTCATAATCTTCTCCACCGTATGTTCCTTGTCTCCCGGATTAATACGCTCCGGCGAATATCCGGCAAAGAAATCGCGGTTAAAAACCAATCCGGACGTTCTCTCCAGAATGGGAACACATTCGTCTTCCGTTATACCAGGACAGACTGTCGATTCATAGATCACGATATCGCCTCTGCCCAAGACCTTCCCTACCGTTTCACTGGCCGAATAAAGAGGTGTCAGGTCAGGGCTATGATGCAAGTCGACCGGCGTAGGGACCGCCACAATGTAATAATTACATCCGTGGAGCTGTTCCGCATCGGACGTACAAAACAATCCCGCCTCACCTTCCTCCGGCAACCGGGGCAGTAGCACGGACCTCAACAATTCATCCGATACTTCCTGCGTCGCGTCCCGCCCTTCCATCAAGGCTGCTACCCGCTCCCGCTTCACATCATACCCGACCACAGGATAACGCGTCGCAAACAACCGTGCCAACGGCAAACCGACATATCCGAGGCCGATAACGGCAAGTTTTATATTTTCCATTAATTATTCAATCTTCTATACTTATCGTTTAAATAACGCAAAACGAATCACGAGGTACGCATGTTTCAGAAAACGTTCCACTTTTCTGCCAAAACGATGTTTCCGCCAGCTCCCATACACTTGATGACAAGCAAAAGCCTCGGGATACTGAATTTTCTTACAGGGAGAAACATAACATCCTGGATAAATAACGACATCTTCTCCTAAATGTTGTTCAATATCTTCCCTTTTATATCCTCTTTTTTCAGCAACCATCACCATTATTTTGGGAGAGATCAACATGTCGAAAGAACCATCGGGCAATAAAAAATGACGCTGCTTATAATAACTAAAGACTTCTTCGCAAAAAGAATTACCCTGCTCACCTATCAAAAAAGCAGCTTGTAAAAGGACTGTTCCCCAACATTCGTTGAAAGTTGCAAAACCATGCTCCGGGATAAATTCATCAAAACGTTTTTTAAGAAGCATATCACTGTCCATGTAAATTCCGCCTTCTTTATAGATTGCATAAAAACGGATAACATCTGCTGCAAAAGCCCATTTTTTAACAGACAGAGCCTCCGAGACATAATCACAACCTATTGCCAATGCATCTGCATATGTCCATAACCTTATCGTATAATCCGGCAATATACGTTTCCAACTTGCCAAACAAATTTTTATTTCAACAGGAAAAGATTCTTCACTGAACCAACATAAATGAATAATCTTTGGAATCATAAACTCTTTTTCAAAAATAATCAATACAAAATCATCAACACATCGTACATAAAGAATCCAAATCATCCATAAGAAACTATACATCAATGCATTGAATGTATATTACAAAATTACAATATTTTTCACGACTATCATATAGCAGATATATAATAAATTATAATAAAAACATTTCCCCCATTCAATTTTGTAAATTATTCATATCTTTGTGTATATACTATATATATATATTAAACATAAACAAAAAGGCTCATATGAATCTAGTGAAAGTTGTTATACCTATTTACCAAGCCTCTCTGTCCCAACAAGAAAGAAAATCTTTATCACAAGCATACAAAATATTACGAATGTATCCATTAGTCGTAATCAAACCCAACCATTTAGACTTGTCAGAACTAGTGACCGAATTTCCTAAGTTGTCATTTATTTCATTCGCAGATTCTTATTTCAAAGGGATCAGTGGTTATAACCGGCTCATGCTGGCTAAAGAATTTTATGAAAGTTTTTTAGATTGTACCTATATTTTGATCTATCAGTTGGACGCTTATGTTTTTCGCGACGAATTGAGAGAATGGTGTAATAAGGGATACGACTATATTGGCGCACCTTGGTTGCAACGTCCAGTCTATAAACTACCCGTCATTTCCGGAATCATGCATTTGATACATTCTTACCATAAATTCAGAGGGAAACCCTCCAAGCAAGATCTATATGGCAAAATCGGCAACGGTGGCCTATCTCTGAGAAAAGTAGCCAGTCATTATCGGATAACTTGCGAACAAAACGAACGAATCGATCACTATCTGGCGCAAAAGCGATATCATCTTTACAATGAAGATGTTTTTTGGGCAACGGAAGCAAACGGATTCACATATCCCAAAGTAAAAGAAGCGATTCGCTTTTCATTTGACAAATATCCAGGTTATTGCTACAAATTAAACAACCGGCAATTACCTTTCGGTTGCCATTCTTGGTATAAACGTAAGATGAAAAAATTCTGGATGGATTTTATTCCTTTACAATAATATTAACAACCTGTTCATCAAAATTATATGAGTATATTCAAAACATTAACATGCAATATCGGCTCTTACTATTATTTCTCGAAGGAAATAATAAGTCCATCTCTAATTAGAGATGCCAAAGAGATTCCTATTATCATCAATAATTTTAATCGTCTCACAACCTTACGGCTGTTAACAGAAACATTGACTGCCTGTGGATATACCAATATTTACATTCTGGATAATGCATCGACTTATCCACCTTTGCTGGAATATTACAAAACCTGCCCATTTACAGTATTCCATCTCAATCAAAACTTAGGCTTTAAAGCACTTTGGAAATCGCCTTTAAAAAAAAGATTCTGCAATGACTATTATATCTATACAGATTCGGATGTAATCCCTTCCGATTATTGCCCTAAAGACTTCATCGACTATTTTTTTAAAGAATTAAAAAAACATCCATTCGCCCGCAAGATCGGTTTTTCCCTACGAATAGATAATATCCCCGATTCCTATATACACAAAGAAGAAGTTATCAATTTAGAAAAACAATATTATCTCAAACCTGCCGAAGGAGGTCTGTACAGAGCACCAATAGATACAACCTTCGCCCTTTATCGCCCTCGTGTCGGATTGAGCAGAAGCCGTTCAGTCGAAGCTTACCGAACAGCATATCCCTACCAAGCAGAACATTTGCCTTGGTATAACGACTCTTCGAATCTGTCCGAAGAAGAACAATACTACATTAGCCATTGTACACATATCACGGAATGGAGTTCCAAATCAAAATTATATACTAAAACTCAGTCTTGAAGACTTTCAGGAAACACTTTCCGAAAATCAAACGGACGCAAATAATCATCATAAACCCAAATCCGTTTATGATGGTAAACATTGCGTGTCGTTTCTGGAAGTAACTTACAACAACTTAACAGATCATATGCTTTATAGAAAAAAGAAGGAAGGGCAAAACAACTTCCCCCATTTCTTCGCCACGCTTTATTGCCAAGACGAAATGCGTAATTCTTGAAAAAACGATCACTATATTCTCCCATCAAGCGCATTATTTCCAAACTATCCCATCCCCGCTGAGAGGCATATTCACACGCCACTTCATCCAAAACTTTACGGGATGTTGCCAAACGAGCTAAATTCTTACAAGCATCAACAACTGAAATACTTTTAAATTTCATCCGATTGACATCCACTAACGCAAACACATACGAACCAGCCTGTTTCTTTACCAGGATATTGCCAGGGGAATAATCGACATGCAATATTTCCGCCTTATGCAATTGTGCCGTAAAACGTGCAAAAGCCAGTCTGAGCTCTCGATCTTCTGCTCTATACACAGCCATATACTCGCGAAGTTCTTCCATCCTTTCCATATATAAGGATATATAATAACTATCGGTAAGTAAACCTCCGTGCTTTATCTCAATATATGCAATAGGATCTGCAACTCCAAATCCACGCTTCTGAACTTCAAGCGAATAGTCAAAAGAGCGTCGTGCTTTCGATCTACGAAAAAAAGAATATACAATCTGGTTTATTATATTAGGACGTTTAAACCTCTTGACTATCAAACGATATCCTTGTATATCGTACTTTTTAAGGATATTACGTCCTTGGTATATAGTCTCACCGTCCTTGAAAAAACATCCAGGAAGATGATAAATAAAATCAGTGAGAAAATTGTATTTAGGATTAATTACGACCTTCATCTGCCACATCCGATTTTGTCAGAAACTTAACAGCCTCATCCAAGGCTTTAGTAAAAAAATATCCTACAGACAACAAGTTACTTATCTCAATCACCCGAGATTTCATCTTAAAATAATCATCCACCGTCAATTTCTCCAATTTACCATCCAGTTCTTCCAAAGAATTTATGCAAATACCTATTTCCTTCTCTTTTATGAAAGGAGCCAATGCAGCCTTCTCCCAAATGATAAGCGGAAGATGACAACGGACATACAAAGAGACTTTATGAGGATTATTATATCGTAAATATTCACCATAGTTGCCAGTACATGCTTCATAAGAATCTCCATCCCAAACCAGGCCAAAATCACCCTGTACCGAAGATATCAATTGATCTGCCGGCAAAAAGCCGTTATATGAGAAATATTCTTTATTGAGAATCTTATCAGCTTCTAATCCTTTACCATACACACTCAGATGCCATTGACGAGGTAAACGATCCAACTCATATAAAAAACGATTTTTATTATATCCCAACGCGCCTGCATAAACAACCGTATAGTCAGTAGCTGGTTCTATTTTGTTTAAGACAATGGCTGGAGATAAATAATCCCAAATCTTCAGTTCTCCTTTCGGGACTTCACACCCCTTAGTTTGTAACCAAGCAGACATCGAATCATTCAATGTTATTAAATAATCAGAATTCTGCAGACGATCAATTTCTTGAAGGACTGTCAATCTTTTCCGTCGGAAAGAGCCTAAATCGTGAATCAAGGTTATAACTTTAGCTCCTCGATAATGCACTATATTACATAATAACGTATAATATTTTTTCAAAGGATATTGTATAATCAAAATATCACCTGACCTTAACTTAAAACAAACTTTAATCATACTGAGCAAAGTTATGACAAAGCCAAGTATCTTATTCGAACAAACGAGACAAGGAAACCCGATATTCCGATATCCTAAATCGCACATAATCTGTTCCATATCGGTCTTTGCTTTACTTCCCGCACTATATAGTTCTTTATAACATTTTGAAAAATAACAGACCCTCATGATATCGTAGTTTTCTCTTTACTATTTTATTGATGCCTTTACCTTTTCAACAATCCTCTCCGGTGTTATCAGTGTCATACACGCCCAATCACCGCGCAAACATGGTTTCTGCCCAAATACAGAACAAGGCCGACAAGGTAAATTTTCCTGAATAACATCACCGGAATCTTGATGATAACCATAAAAACCGGCATAAGGATGCGTCGCTCCCCAAATCGAAATCACTCGTGTACCTACCAAAGAGGCAAAATGCATATTTGCAGAATCCATACACAATAGCACATCCAATTGGCTGATTAACGCCAACTCATTATCCAAGGCATATTTACCTACAACACTTTTAACACGTGGATATTGAAACTCCCATTGTTCAAGGATTGCCTCCTCATATCCTCGCCCTCCGAACAAAAAAACAGTATAATCTTCACATTTCGACAAACAGGCAACGACTTGTTCCATTTCGTCCACTGGATAAATTTTACCTCGGTGTTTGGCAAATGGAGCAACACCGATCCATTTGCCTTTTTTAATTCCAGCAACGGAGGCCATTCCAGACAATTCGGCAGGAAATTCTTCATAAAGAGATGTAAACGTTTCTGTATAGTTCAACCCAGCAGCCCGAAACACATCGGCATAACGGACTATAACCGGACGAAGAGGATAAAGTCGTTTGCCTTTAATTGCAGTCAATCTTTTACGTTCTTTCCGCGCTTTATCCAACACAAACACACGCTTACCATTCAATCTGAAAAAAGTACAGATTATTATCGTACGGATCACATTATGCAAATCCAAGATAACATCAAAATCGAATTTCAACAATGCCGAGATAAATTTCAACAACCCGATAAGCCCTTTTTCAGCCCCCTTTGTATTAATACCGATAACCTCCACATTAGGTGGACGATTCATAAACAGGGGCATCAAAAAAGCTTGAGTCAAAACAGTAAAGGAATCTTCCGGATTAGCTTTGGCGGCAGAATAAATGACAGGCACTGTCATAGCGACATCGCCTATAGCCGAGAGTCGTATTACTAATACCTTTGCCATTATTTTTTACCGTACAATACTGGGTTCAAGGCCGGATCATTATACATCTTCATTTGTTTATAGACTTTCATATATTTACGTCCAGCACCGATATCTGCCAATAACTGATCCAATGCCACGCATAAATCCTTTTTTTGTTCCAAAAGTATGCGCAATTTTTCTTCACATTTTCCCTTATGCTCAGGAGTCGCATCCGAACGATCTACCTCCTGTTGCATATGATAAATCTTCAGGATCAAGATGGACAATCGATCAATCGCCCATGCTGGGCTCTCTGTATTGATCGTTGCATTCGGTAAGACTTTCACATTTTTATACTGATCCAAAAAGAAACTGTCAATTAACTCAACCAGATCCGTACGATCTTGATTGGATTTGTCAATCCGTCGTTTGATCACCAATCCTTCAGTCGGCTCAATAGCCGGATTGCGGATAATATCTTCCATATGCCATTGCACAGCATCAATCCAATTCTTCAAATACAGATAGAACTCTATACTCTTCACCTCATAAGGATTATGTACCGTGGCATCTATATGATCGGTGATATGATATGCCTTCGTAGCCTGTTCAAATACCAGGCAAGACTTTTCGCTGAAACTCATACGCTTTTTTATTTGTCTATACTTCTCAATTGCGCAAAGATAGCAAGTTTTTTTATCCTTTCAGCATATAGCCTTTTTTTGTAAGGGAAACGATACTGGTCAAAGGGTCGTTACGCAAGGCTTTGCGAAGATAAGTGACCTGCACATTCAAAGCCAGGGAGTTGGCATAAGAGACATTTCCCCATACAGCAGATAGGATGATTTCACGGTCGATCGCAACATTTGGATTACGGGCGAGGATACGAAGAATTTCTGCCTGACGGGAAGTGACCAACGTCTTGCTGTTGCCTGTACGGATTTCATTTGTGGAATAGTCAAACACGGTATTAGCGAAATGATAGATTTCTTCTTCGACTTTCACATCGGGATTCACTTCAAACCGCTCTTTGATCCGCGCCAGCAGCTCTTCCGGATAGAAAGGCTTGGCAAGATAGTCATTTCCTTTGAGGCTGAAGCCTTTCAGGCGGTCGTTTTTGTCCGAACGGTCGGAAAGGAAAAAGATCAGGACATGGCGATCGTTTTCCCGTATCTTTTCTGCGACCTCAAAACCATTCAAATCCGGCATATTGATATCCAAAAGGACAAGATCAGGCTTAACAACCGGAAATTGTTCGAGAACCATCATCCCGTTTCCGGTATAAGCCACATCATACCCTTCTTTTTCAAGAAAACGTTTGAGAAGAAGTGAATATTTCAGATCATCATCTGCAAAAAGTATTTTTAATGGTGTCGCCATATCGTTTTATATCGGTAATCCTACTGTTACTTCCGTGCCCTTTCCCACTTCACTACGAAGCGAGACCTGCCCATGATGGGCTTCGGCTATCTGACGTACATAACTCAATCCCAGTCCCAATCCAGGAATTTGCTTATCCGGTAAATGGACGGAGCGATAGAATTTCTCGAAGACTTTCGTCTGTTCGTCGGCAGAAATACCAACGCCATCATCAGTTACGGTCAGTTCTATCAGCTTGTCATTCCGGATAACGACTACGCGGATATTGACTCCAGAGCCGGAATATTTAATCGCATTCTCTATCAGGTTACTCAGAATATTGGCAATATGCACAGGATCAGCTGTAACCAATGGGAGATCAGGTGGAAAAGCAGTAGAAAAAGCAACCTGTTTTCCAGATGGAATATGAACTAAACGGATCACCTTTTCAACCAACTCTTGCAAATTGAACAGAATGGGATGCAGCAGTGTCGCACTACCGTCGGCACTCACCATATTTTTCAGTTTCTCCAGATAAGCGGAAAGATTGTCCAGCTCAAACAAGGCGTCCTGGACAATACCGTCGCAGGCAGCCTCATCCGTGCGCATCTCTTTATCATTCAAGAAAGAGACACACATTTTCAAAGTCTGTACCGGACGTCTCAATTCATGAATCATCGTATGAACAAAACTTTCACGCATTTCGCCAAGCTTATACTGTTTAAGTATCGTATTAATTTGCAAACCCAAGCAGGAAAGCAGCAACAGGATCAGAAACAGACTCAAAATCAGTTGTCCCACCATCCGCTTCAGAAGAGGGTTTATCGGGAAACCGACTTCTATCATCACCCCTTTCCGCTCCAACGGAGCATACCGGTATTTAACTCCCAAGCAAGGCGGGAACAGATGTTCCGGTAAAATTTTCCAAGAATTGAAACGGCTCAATGTATCTCCTTCCGGCAAAAAAGCGATCTGGAAATCGTATTGCGACAAGCGCGCCCGAAGCAGACTATCTAAACGTTCAACCTGGAAAGGAATATAGTAATTAACGACATTTCGTTCCACACCATGAATAATGCTGTCTTCCGGTAAGGTCGCATCAAACGAGAGGTTTAGTTTTGTCATATTCAGTTGACCGCCAATTATCGAATCGACCAAGACATCCGTTTTAAAATCAAAACAAAGTTGTGTCTGCACATTCCTGATAGTGGAAGTTCCGGATTGAGTACGCGAACTACGATCTATTATATAAGAAGTATCATCACCTATCGCCATTTTCCGGCGCTCGGCAAACTCTTCATCTCCGACACGCAATACATCGGCGGCAATTTCATCAGCATATCGCTCCACTTCATAACGATACTGATTATAGAGCCAATAGGCCTGCACGCTTATCGCCATTAAAGCTGAGAATAACGATAATATATAAATCAGTTTGATCCGCTTTCCCATCTACTTCCGATACTCTTTCCGGCAAAGGAAAAGAGCTTCCCGATAAGTCCTATACAAAAATAGATCTTTTTCAGGCTGCGTAATATTTTAGTAATAATCAAGAAAAAAATATGACAGGAGGTGTGTCGAAACAAAATTCTGCTTACTAATAGGCATAATTTAGGCACAGATACACGGAAAGAAAATAAATTTATCCGTGTAAATCTGTGCCTAAAGGATCGTAATAAAGGTACTTTGCACGCCTTCCGTCGCCGACCTATAATATTATTCCACGTTATATCCGGTAATTAAGACCTTGCCTTCATTACCTCTGGTATCTTCATCTCTCCAGCTCATACGTACTTCCTTCTTTTCACCCGGAAGCAAAGAGAAATAGTTGTCGGAATAAAATACCGGTAGAATCTGCTGGTCGTCTTTACCACCTACAACATTGAGGCGGATCATCAAAGCCGGTGTAGACGTCTTGTTCTCGATAACAGACACGGCACTCCAGGTTCCGTCTGCATTTTTATCCACGGTTGTTGCGGACTGCAAAGCAACCTTTGCCAACTGGCACAAATCCTGGTAGTTGTTTTCTTCCAAACTTCTGTGATAGAAGTTGTCGGAAACGACTTTGCCATCTTCGGTCAGCGTCATCTTGATGAAATGGACCTTCGACAAGTTCTCCGGGAATTCCAACTTGATGCACTTATCGGTCGTATCTTCATTGCTATCGACAGTCGCTTCTTTTTCCCAGGCTACGGATGCATCCATATTCAGAACCTGTACTTTTGCCGTCAGACCTTTATGCGTGCCAGCGCTGTAGTTGACCACTTCTACCTCGTCCGTTGCCGGATTCCACTGGATATGCAGCGGCTCGGAAGCCTTCTTGATAGCAAAATAGGCGGCAGTCGGCTCGAAATAATAATCATACGTCTGCCATACCATTGAAGGCCAACAGGAATGGCTCATCCACATCAGCAGACCTTTGCGGTTCTGGCTTCTGGACTCGAACAGGCTGCGGTGGCCGTCGTAGTTCACCCACTGGGCCAGTTCGGCAAACTCTTTCGCACTCTGCGGTTCGCCATATCCTTTCGCGATGATCTCGTTGAAAGAGGTGCAGCCCTGTGCCCCTTCGCGGGTATAGTCATGCATCCCCCATTCGTTATCCTGCGGCCAGATTCCTTCCGGCGAGAAGGTGCGGAGCATGCTTTCGTAGGTCATGACGTTCGGCATGCCTCGTTCGCTATGGAACTTATCGTTGCCGGTCTTCAGCGTGAAATATTCTTTTGCCGGAAGCATACGGTACGGGCCGTGGCCGCTCACCACATCATCGGCCGAGCTGGAAATATAATGGATATCCGGATGGTCTTCCTTGATGATACGGCGCAACGCCTTGTCGATCTGTTCGGGCGGAAAACCTTCGTTACGTCCGCAGTAGAGGCCGATAGACGCATGGCTGCGAATCCGTTTCACATAATCTTCCGCATTGGCGATAAACATTTCCGGATAATACGGATCGGGTCCGTCGGCCGGGTTAGCCAGCCAGAAGTCCTGCCAGATCATGATACCGTGGCGGTCGCAAGCCTCATAAAGCTCCTCGTCGCCGATCATGCCGACCCAGTTACGCATCATCGTAAAGTTCATATCGGCATGGTAAGCCACAGCAATATCATATTCGCGACCGCGATAGTTCAAATTCGATTCACCGAAGCCCCAGTTACCGCCCCGGCCGATAAAGCGACGGCCATTGATAAAGAGGCTCAGAATATGATTGTCCTCATTGAATGTCATCTGGCGGATACCGACTTTGAAGTCTTTCGCATCCGAAACCTTATCATCCACTTTGAAGGTGAAGTTGGCATCGTAGAGGTTCGGCGCGCCGTAACCTTTAGGCCACCACAAGTGCGGGTTTTCCATCTTCAGTTGCGGGAAGTCCTTGACATCGAAAACGACTGTCTTCTCTTCTCCCGCCGCCAGGGAAACAAGTTGCTGGAATGTGATATCTCCTACCTTGCCTTCCAACGTACCGTTTACCGTATTGGCATCGTGGTTCTTCACGATCACCTCGGCTGTCAACGTAGCGGAAGTCGTATCGGGCAACGGCAGGACAGACGTAACAAGCGGATCGGCAACCGTCACCTTTCCGGTTGAGGTCAGGAAGACATCGTTCCAGATACCGATATTGCGGCCGCGAACCGTCGGAATCCAGTCCCAACCGATCGTCGCGTGGAAGGTCGGGTTATCAGCCCCTAAGATTCCGCCGTTGAAGTCCGTGCTCTGCTTGTTCTTTTCCTTGATCGCCCCGATATGGTTATTCCGGATGATCTCTACAGCCACCACGTTCTTACCCGGAACAACCAGATCCGTCACATCGAACTTGCCTCGCATAAAGGCGCCGTCGATACGGCCTAATTTCTTTCCGTTCAGATAGACATCCGCTTTCCAGTTGATCCCGTCGAAGTTCAGGAACAGGCGGTCCTGCTTGAATCCTTCCGGCACTTCGAACTCGTCACGATACCAGAAGTTGGACCAGAAGAACGATTCGGACACCTGCAACTGGTTGTCCGCATAGTTCGGATCGGCGATTGCCCCGATATTCTTGTAACTGCTCAATACCGTTCCCGGCACTGTCGCCACGATCCAGTTCTCCGGCTTGTAGCCCAGAGTAGATATTTCTTCACCCGAAGCCGTCACTTCAGAAGCACGTTGCAGCTCCCAGTTGCCGCCGGACAAGATGATCTTTCCCTTCGAAGCGGCAGGAGAAGCCACAGGCTGAGCCACTAATCCGCCTTTACCCATTACTTCCACTTCGCTCAGGATATAACGGCTACCGTTCGCCGGCTCTTGCATCAGGACACGCACATAGCGGGCATTCTGCTTGCCGTTCAATGCGATTTCATCTATCAGGCCGTCACCGCCCGGCAGTTCGGCCGCATCTTTCCACTGCACGGCATCATCCGACACCTGCACTTTTCCTTTGACGGCTTTGTTGATCCAGTGCAACACGACCTTATCGAACTCCGACATGCTGCCGAGATCCACATACAACCATTCTTCACCCCCAGTAGCACTCATCCAGACACTGTTGAAGAACTGGGACGGTTTCATTTCCACTAAACCACCGTCCTTATCCATGAAATTAGCTTCCGTAAACACCCAATCGTGTGCGCCTGCCATCTTCAGCAGCACGCGGTAATCGGAGTAAGCGTTTTCGGAATTGAAAGTAATCGTTTCATTCAGTTTGCGGACCGGCATGGTTGTTTCACCGGTCTGTTTGTTCGGGTCGGTCACCACCACCCGTCCGGAGACTGCCTGACCGGGCAGACCGCTACCGCTCAGTTTGCCGATTTCCGTCCAGTTCTTTCCGTCATTGGAACCCTGGCAGATGATCTCGTAGCCGCCTTTCGACACTTTATCGTCATACACGACCGTTCCTACCAGCGACAGTTTGCCGGCCGCTTTGCTATAGTTTGCCAGCGTAAACCGGAAATAGGTATCTCCGCCGGGAAAAGTATTCCGTGAATACGGCCCTTCGTCGATCATCCATTCGCGTTCGCGTCTCGGAACGTCTCCATCGGGCGTAGACAAGTTCAGATACTGCGGTTGCTCGTCCGTCACGATGCCGTCTGTCGCCAACTGCGCCACCAGGTTATAGTCATGACTGGAAGAGGCAAAAGCCGATCGCAACCGGGCAATGTTACGGTAAGTGGAAGGATCCGGAGCCAGAGAAGGCGAGAAATCCTCCTTCGGGTCGCCCGGATACTGTCCGATACCACGCGTATAATAATCAGACCGTTCGAAAGATTCGGCCGTAGGGTTTGTTCCGCCGCATCCCCAAAGAAGCAACGATGCCATCGCCGCCCCGCAAAGGGTAAGGACGTTCTTTTTCTGTTTATCCAAAGTCTTCATTTATGAAAGTTTGCTTTATTATTTTGTGCTTTTTGACTACTTAACCCCTTACTTGAAAGAAGTTTGCACAAACTTACGGAAAAAACTACTATTTACATAGGAATCACCGTTTTTTATGTATCTTTGATCCCATATACAGGATTCTTCATGAAAGATATACAGATATTATATTACTTTGCTAAAACAATTCAAATCCAAATTTGCCGATAAATACGGTATTCCCAAAATCGGCATCTTCGGATCAGTTGCTCGTGGAGAACAAACAGAGAAAAGTGATTTGGAAAAACGGTGTGGCTGCTCGATCGACCTGATTCGCTTGCATAAAAGTTTAAGGCCTCTGTTACTGGATAAGATACTAAAGGAGGGTATTTATGCATAAAGATGAAATTACAGACAGATTGTATCTTATAGCCGAGGCTATTGATGTAATTATCGACCGATGTATAAAATACAAACACCGGACGACTTCCTTTCCACACCTTGGAGAATGACCATATTTGATTCCTGTGTCATGCGCTTACAGACAATCGGTGAATACGTCAAGAAAATAGACGATAAAACAAATAAACAGTTACTACCTAAATATCCCCAAGTACCTTGGGTTAAGGTGATAGGACAGCGTAATATCATTTCGCACGAATACTCTGCTGTTGATGAGGAAAAGATATTCATTACAATTAAGAAACATCTCCCACCTCTAAAAAGCACCGTCTTACTTATTATAAAAGATATAGAAAAGGATTTGGATAGCCAGGAATAACCCCACCGTAATATTTCAGTAATAACTTTACTCGCCCCGGAGGTTTGCCGTCCGCTACATTTGCAGCAGACAAACACTCTAAGACGATTAAAGTTATGAAACGAATCCTATTATCCGCAGTTCTTTTACTGGCATGCGGGGCTGTACAGGCCCAATTCAATATCCGCGTGTACAACATGAGCGAAGTGCTCAAGGCGAAACCCATCGACAAGGTATTGTTCACCGCCCAGTACGACCTCTCCTTTGTCGGCGACACAGCCCATGAAGACAAACATATCGATGAGACTATGATGCTGAAGGTAGGTTCCAAAAGTTCCCTGTTCTACAGCTATGCCCGTTTCCGTATGGACTCGCTTATCGAAATGGACAAAGCGACCGGAGCTTCGCAGGAAATCATCCAGGAACATATGAAACAAGGCACCAGCCAAGTGAACTACCAGATATTCAAAAACTATCCCGAAGGCAAACTGACACAACTCGAACCTATCGCCGCCAGTAACTTCCGTTCGGAAGAAAAAACAGAGATTCCTGTCTGAGAACTGCATCCCGACACAGCAACTTTCCTCGCCTACACCTGCTACAGAGCGACCTGCCGATTCCGGGGGCGAAACTACGAAGCTTGGTACACTCCGGAAATTCCGCGCAGCGAAGGTCCTTGGAAACTGCAAGGACTGCCCGGCCTGATCCTGAAAGCCTCCGACAGCCGGCAGCACTACACCTTCGTCTGCACCGGTATCGAGAAAGCCGGCAAAGAAGAAGCCATCCTGTTTATCGGAAGCGAATACGAACCGATCTCCCGCAAAGATCTCCTCCGGATACACGAACGTTTCGCCGCCGACCCGATCGGCTATCTGAAAGAAACCTCCCCCGGTATGCAGATCATCGTCAAAGGAGAAGACGGACAACCGATGCACCCGAAGAACACGCCTTACAATCCGATAGAAAAAGAGTAACAAAAACAAGAACAAACAATGAAGAGCCTCCTGTATATATCCATTCTCCTGATCACCGCCTGCAACCTGTCTGCCCAGCAAGTCATCAAAGGGACCGTGACCGATGCCGGAAACGGCCAGCCGGTAGATGCCGCAACCGTGCAGATACGTAAAACCGGACGGCAGCTCCCGCTGACCTACACCTTGACAAAGGCCGACGGCACCTTCATCCTCCCGCTCCACCAAGCAGACGACTCACTGTTTGTCCACGTCTCACTGTTGGGATATAAAGCGATCCGGCAAAAGATCACAGCCGGGACAAGACTTCTCATCCGCCTCGAACCGGAAATCTTCACTCTGAAAGAGGTCGAGATACGTCCGGGGCGCGTCTACGGGCAACACGACACGATCAATTACGACGTGTCGCAATTCATCAGTCCGAAAGATGAAGCGATCAAAGACGTACTGAAAAAACTGCCGGGAGTGGATGTAGACGACGACGGGAAAATCTCGTACAACGGGAAAAAGATCAGCAAGTTCTATGTGGAAGGCATGGACCTGACAGACGGGCGGTACAACCAACTAACCAATAACTTGCAGGCGGGTGCTGTCAAGAGCGTGCAAATACTGGAAAACCATCAACCCATCCGTGCCCTGCAAAAGAAGCTGACAACCGAAGATATCGCGATCAACCTCAAACTGAAAGACAATTTCCGAGACCGCTGGATGGGGACGTTGGAAGGAAGCATGGGCATTCCCCCCCTTTTGTGGGAAGGCATGGGCAATGCCATCCAGATCAGCCGTAAAAGCCAGTCCGCCTATATTTATAAAGGGAACAACTGGGGAAACAATGTAACAGACGAACAGAACGTACTTACACAAACAGGAGCCAAAAGAAGAATAGGCCCTTCGATCCCGTCATTCCTTTCCCAGCCCTCCTTCTCCGCTCCACTGAAAAAGGAACGGCTGCTCTTTAACAACGTACATTCCTTTTCCGGCAACCGGATATACAAGCTAAACGAAGCGACACAGTTACGCTTCAACATCAACTACTTGCACGATCTCATACAACAAGAAAGGGGAAGTATCACCCATTATTACCAGGCAGGAGATACGGTTACCCTAAAGGAACAAAACGACACGCACATCCGTACCGACCGGGCGGAAGTGGCGGCAAGCCTGGAAAACAACGCCGACAACCATTACCTGACAAACGACTTCAACCTTTCCGGCAACAGGGAAAGAAGCACGTCCCGTATCTCCGGTGCCTCATCGGTCAACCAGCACATCCGGACACCGGACATGGGCATACGCAATTACCTGCAAAACATCTGGCCACGGGACAAATACACGCTCGAACTCCGTTCACTGCTCCGCTATCACAACCAGCCTGCCCACATCCTGATAGACGGGAACGAACAGACGTTACACTTGCAACAGTTCTATCTGGACCATTCATTCGCTTTCCTGCGCAAGAAAAGGAACCTGACCCGGCAATATACAGCCGGTATAACAGGCGATATCAATTCGATCCGGAACGGAACGAGTCTGTATTTCAAACCGAACTACCAATGGAACCTGCACAAATGGAATCTGACCTTCCATCTTCCATTCGTATGGACCACCTTTCCAGCAGCCGGCTTTTCCCGGTTGGCTGCCAATCCGTTCCTGTACATCAACTATAAGTTCAACTATGCCTGGCGTTTTTCTTTCCATGCCAACTACAAGGAAAGTTACGGAAGCATCACCGACCTCTACCCGGCTGCATACCGCACAGACTACCGCAACTATCGGATGAACAACGGTATCCTGCCCGTCTACCGCAACCAGAGCTATTCGTTGTACGGAGAGTACAAGAGCACGGTGCGCGAGTTCTTTTCCACCCTGTCGCTCAACCATAACCGGGGATGGTCCGACCGTATCTTCGAACAGCAGGTCCGCGACGGGCAAGTCTCGCTTGTCTCCCACCGCCTGTCCAACTATTCTTCCGGCTGGACGGTGAAAGGAACCCTTTCCAAAGGCTTCTACGACTGGGGACTGAAGACGTCGCTCTCTTACCTCTTAGGACGCAACAACGCGGAACAACTGAGCGCCGGCGAACGGTTGCCTTACCGGTACGATTTCATGCAATATGAACCGAAGCTGATCTGGTCGCCCCTGCGCAGCTTCTCTGCCAGCTATCAAGCGACCATCTACCTCGGACGGTCGAAGATCGGGACCGGCACACGCCTTGATCCGCTCCTGAACGTCGTCCAGAAGTTCCAGCTCTCCTACGAGCTTTTCCCTGTAGAGATCAATCTTTCGGCAGACCACTACCACAACGATGTCAGCCGGGACAAGTCTGTCAACGCTTTCTTCGCCGGCCTCTTCCTACGTTGGAAAATGGGAAGCTGGCAGTTCACAGCCGAAGCGACCAACCTGTTCAACAAGAAACAGTATAGCTACACGCAGTATTCCGTCACCGAAAGCTATACTTCCTGGATCAATATCCGTCCGCGGGAATTTATGGCCTCGGTGCGGTACAAGTTCTGAATATTTTATAACTGCCAAAGCGGTTCCCTCTACCAGCATAACGCCATCCGCCTGCTGGAAATAGACGATATCCCGCCAATCGTTATCCGAGATGTTTACCGGACGATAGAAGGATTCATCTTCACCTACGTGCATAATAATTTAATTACAAGACCATTAAAGGGTAAATGCAAAGAGTAAAAGTGCCTTCACCGGTCACAGTTGCCTTCATCAAAAAAATAAGCTGAGTACGGAAAGAGTGTTATAAACCGACAACTGCCATGCTTCTATCGCCAAGCTATAAAACCATAGAGCTTTCGACCCTGGTCGATAATAAAAAAGAATATAAGATGAGTTTTAATATCTATAATATATGCATATTATGCACTCCCATAATCGCTTTATTTTGCACTTAAATAAATCGCTTTGGATAAAAGACGGGAGGGGAACATAGTCAACCGAGATCGGGACAAAACAAGGTGAAAGCAAATTTTTAAGTTGAAGGTAGTCCCGATGTTCACCTTCACCCACCCATACAATTTGATAATCAAAATGTTTCAAAAGGCGGTGAAACCAAATAGGTGGTTTGAATCTAAGAAAATGAACAATTAAAGTTAGAAATACATGGATATTATCAATATTTTTCTCGATCTTCGTTCACAACTCATATTGTCAGCATGAACGGCATGAATAAAGATTGACTTCAGCACATGATTTTGGAACAAAGACAGTGCTAAAACAGTTGAATCTGTCCATAGTGCACGGTAAACGCAAAACGGGCAATGTGTCAAAACATAAAAAGGAGGTAACAATATGGCAACCCCCAGATTACCCAATATCACAGAGGCGGAACAGGAACTCCTTTATGAGAAGTTGAATGTTTACAACCAAGGGAAAGCCTCTTATAAGGAGGCGGGATGTTACCTTGTGGTTTTACCGAGGGAAGGACATCCGAACTACAGCCTGTGGTTCTACACGCCTCTACTCGACAGGCAGTGTATCTTGTTTATCGAAGATTTGAAACCGGACATTATCCAGTCGCTGCGCATCGTCACTTCCGAATTGTGGTATGCCAACCGACAGATCCTGGTCACGGACTACAATGAAAAGAGGATGTCGACACACGGAGATGACCTGATCGCTTTCGGCAAATACCGCGGACACTTCCTGTATGAGATCTTGCGGATAGATCCGGGCTACGTGAACTGGATCGCCTTTAAATATACCCCTATCATCCCCAAGCAAGAACGTTTCGTCAAAATGGCACAAGCCTACAACTGCGTCTACCTGGACAAGATGCTAAAAAAGAAATACCAGCCACGTCCCACCAGCCGTTTCTTAGGCAAGAAAGGGGACAAGCTGTCCAATCTCACCCTGAAAATAACTAAAGTACGGGTGGAAGACGACCCATACAGGACCCGCGTCATCGGGACGACTCCGGTCTTCTTCGTACGCCAGCGCCTGACGGCCATCGATGCGAGCGGCAACCTGGTCAACCTGACCTTTGCATCCGGCAATCCCAGCCATGCATCCGGACAGTTGCCCTCCCTGGAACATGCCTACCGGCCGGGTGAAGTGCTACACATCTCTTCGGCACGTATCGCCGCGACGGTTGAAAGTTATGGCATACAGTACACGCGGTTGAATTATGTCAAGATTGGAAAATAATCCCTACCTTTGTCTTCTCGAAAAAGGACAGCAAGATGAAAATAGTCGCCGACAATACCGTTCCTTTTCTGAAAGGAATCGCAGAACCGATCGCAGAGGTAAAGTATCTCACTTCTAAAGAGTTTACACCAGAAAACGTACAAGATGCAGACATACTGATCGTACGAAGTATCGATAAATGTACCCGCGAACTGCTCGAAGGAAGCCGGGTGAAACTGATTACCAGCGCTACAATAGGTTTCGACCATATCGACACCCGGTATTGTGATAAGGCAGGTATCACCTGGAAGAACTCACCGGGATGCAATGCCGTCTCGGTCGCCCAATATGTGCTTTCCGGATTGGTCACGATCGCGCTTCGCAAGGGTGAACCCCTACAAGGGAAGACGATCGGGATCGTCGGTGTCGGTCATGTCGGAAAAGAGGTGGAGAAGTTATGCTCGGCCTACGGGATGAACGTGCTCCGCAACGACCCGCCACGTGCGGAGAAGGAGGGGAAAGACGGTTTCGTCTCACTGGAGACGATCGCAGAGCAAGCCGACATCGTCACCTTCCACACGCCGCTGACAAAAGAAGGTCGTTTTGCCACCCGCCACCTGGCAGGAGTAGACTTCTTCCGCAAGCTCCAACGGAAACCTTGGTTCGTCAACGCATCCAGAGGAACCGTCCATGATACGGATGCCCTATTGCATGCCCGGAAAGAGGGTAAGATCAGTGAACTGATCTTGGACTGTTGGGAAAACGAACCGGATATAAACCGGGAATTATTGGAACTGGCCACGATAGCCACCCCGCATATTGCCGGTTTCTCGGCAGACGGGAAAGCCAATGGTACGCGTATGTGTCTGAAAAACATCGAAAAATTCTTCCAAGTGAAGATCGAGAAGATCAGCGAAGTGATTCCGACAGCTCCCGAAACTCCGGTTATCGACTTGAATCGGTTTGACAAAAACCGGATCGAACAAGCGATCCTCACCAGTTTTAACCCGCTTGCCATAGACCGGGCGCTACGGGAAAATCCCGACAGATTCGAGTGGTTCCGGACAAACTATCATCACCCAAGAGAATACGGTGCATACACAATCGTCCATGCGACCCCGGAAGAAACCGGACAGCTCCGAAGATTGGGGTTCGGAATCCAACAATAACACAAACAAAATGAAACAATGGCAAAAGACAAACTTATATCACCCAGCTTCTGCTATATCTTAGCAGCCAACTTTTTGCTGTTCTTCGCATTTTATCTGATATTGCCGATCCTGCCGTTTTACTTGCAGGACCAGTTCGATGCGGATAAATCGATGATCGGTTTTATCCTTTCGTGCTATACTATTGCTGCCCTCTGTATTCGTCCGTTCTCCGGATACCTGCTGGACACATTCGCCAGACGGCCGTTGTACCTTTTAGCCTACTCCGTCTTCATGGTCATCTTCGCCGGATATATGATCGCCAGCCTGCTGAGCATCTTCATCGTGCTCCGTATCCTGCACGGCTTCGCCTTCGGCATGGTGACGGTGTCGGGCAATACGATCGTGATCGACATCCTGCCCTCCTCCCGCCGTGGCGAGGGGATCGGTTATTACGGGCTGGCAAACAATACGGCCATGAGTTTCGGACCGATGACAGGGCTGTTCATGCACACCAGCTTCTCCTACGAAACGATTTTCGCCTGCTCGCTCCTCTCCTGTTTTCTCGGATTCATCATGGCCTATTTAGTAAAGACGCCGCAGAAGCAGCCGATAAAGAAGGAACCGATCTCGCTGGACCGTTTCTTTTTGGTGAAAGGGACCTGGGCAGGCATCTCTTTGCTGCTGCTCTCCATCCCCTACGGCATGACGACCACATACGTGGCCATGTATGCCGATGAAATCGGGATTTCCGTCAATTCGGGATTATATTTCACCTTTATGGCGATCGGTCTGGCCGTCTCGCGCATGTTCTCCGGACGGCAGGTCGACAAAGGAAGGATTACGTTGGTCATCTCGTTGGGAATGTATCTTGCCGCCGCCAGCTTCTTCGGGCTGGCAGCTCTGGAAAGGCTGATGCAGTGGAATCCGGCTTTCACTTCTTATCTGTATATCGGGATCGCCCTTTCACAAGGAGTCGCATTCGGTACGATGTTCCCGGCTTTCAACACTCTGTTCGTGAACCTCGCTCCCAACAGCCAGAGGGGGACAGCGACTTCCACCTATCTCACCAGTTGGGATGTGGGGATCGGGATCGGGCTGATGATAGGCGGAAGCATCGCACAGGCTTTCGGGGGATTCAACTACGCTTACCTGTTCGGGGCGTGCCTGACAATTTTTTCGACACTGTTCTTTTTATTGAAAGCAGGTCCTCATTTCAACCGGAACAAATTGAGATAAGATGGTTGGCTTAGCTGTTGCGATACTCCAGCGGTGACATCCCCACGTAGCGACGGAAATACTTGTCGAAGAAAGCGACGTTGCTGTAGCCCAGTCCGATAGAGATTTCCTTTATCGGGAGATTCGTTGATTTCAGTTGGGCTTTGGCATCCATTATCACGACGTTGGCAATAATATCGAGGGCTGTCATCCCGGTCGTCTTTTTGATCACGTAGCAGAAATGAGGCAAGGTGATCCGCAACTTTCCTGCATAGAAAGAGGCACTCCGCTCTTTCGTATAATATTGCCAGACAAGCTGCACGAACTCGCGAGCGATCTCCTTATCACGGCTCAGGACCGGTTCTTTCCAGGTATTGAACCTCCTGTACATATTGACCACCCCTTGGATCAGCAGGTCAAGGACCGGTTTCAAACTGTCGGTAAAGAGGATAGAGTCCGGAGCGTTGTCAGCCCGTACCAGCAAGGAGAAAAAATCTTTATAGATAGCGGCGGCATTACCGGACAAAGGGACTACCGGATTCTCGATGATCGTAACAATCAAGTTGGAGATCGTCCGGATAAAATTGATGCTTTCCAGAAAACGGGAAGAAAAAGCGACGAAACAGACTTCCGCATCTTCCGACACTTCATGAATCTGGATAAAGGTATTGGGCAGCAAAGTGATGAAATCGTTCGCCCGCGCCGTATGTTCATCCAGATTTATCGTCACACGGATCGTCCCCCGCGTGCAAAAAGCAAACACGCCCGCTTTTATCTTGCAGGGAAAAAGCCCGTACATGTTCAGGATGTCACCCGTAATACCATCGCCTACGATAAAATCTTTCGGAATATCGAATTTAGGCAAGTCAACGTCAATCTTCATAAAAACATCGTTTTGTTGTTTCAAAAGTAGCAAAATATGCTTAGCTCACCTAACAATCTTAAAAATAGAATATTTATTCCCAAACATGGAGATTGTTTGTTTCAAACTTAAGCCTGTTCTTTGTATCATCCTATAATATGACTAAAAGCGAAACATATGGACAGAAAATCAATATGCAGTTTACTTTGCGCCATGATGCTGGCTATTCTCTTGATATCCTGCAATGACAAGGATGATTATGATGGCCTTTCCCCGGCGGAACTAAGCGGGACCTATTCTAACAAACTAAGTGCCCCTGCAAACGGAGATTCCCTTATTTTGAGCTATAACGGGAATACATTTATCGGAAAAGATGTGGAATTTAAGACGGATGACGGGAAAACCGCACACATCATTCTTAAATATGTACTACCGCACGATAAAGAAACGGCTATCTCCGGCGTCTCTCTGACAGCAGGTTCCGGCAGCTATTCTTTCAGTGGAGGCGCGACAACCTCAACCGGTACGGCATTTCATTATCTGGGTAGTATACAGACCGGAAAATTGATACTGGAACTGTCGGACATCACGATTCCAGAGAACCAGCTGACAATGAACGGTACCTGGTATGTCGCCCACGAAAATGCCTCTTATTACAATGTAGACAATGGCAGCATGCAGACGATGATCGGAATGCTGTATAACCTGGTGGGCGGCAAACTGGTCTGCAACCTGATCAGTTCTGTGCTCGACGGTCTGGCCTTCCAGGCGGACGGAAACATCATCGCCCGCTATGCTCCCCTGCCCGACTCGGTCCGGATAGGAAGTCTGATAGGCAACTACATCAAACATCCGGCAAACGACTGGAACGCTTCACCTCCCAACCTGGCGACTTATTATGTGAACGACAATACATCCTTATATGTAATCCCGCAGATCGACATGATCATCCGCCAAGTGATGATAAACAGACAGACGAAAGCCAACTCTGGGGATAGCTCTATGGAAAATGCGCTGCTGGCAGCCTACCAGAAGATCAATACTTGGTCTACAACCGGTATTAAAATGACAATTCGCGAAAGCGAAGACCCGGCAAAAGGTGATCTCATCCTGCTCCTCGACAAATCGGAAATACAGGAATTGTTCGCCTTGCTGGAGATCGTGAAAGTTTTTATTCCGGAAGAGACGCTTAACGCACCTGTCATGGATCTGATCGGCAACCTGATCCCGCCCCAGTTCGTAAGTATCGCAGCCATACTCCTGAAAGGAAAGACGTTCGGTGCGATCTTGAACCAGTTGAGCCAAGAGCTGAACACAATTCCCATTGAGATCGGTATCTATTTGTACAAAGACAAAAACATCAATTAAAAGCATTTTATATGAGAAAGCTATATATCTTGATTTTCGCCCTGTCACTTTTCACCGGGACCGCATTCGGACAAATGGTGAAAGGGCACGTTTATGATGCGAAAACCCATGAACCGCTACCGGGCGTCAACATCACCTACAAGAAAATAAACGGGGATACGAACGGAACCATATCGGATGCCGACGGAGCCTATGAAATCGCGTTGCCGGACGGTGGGATCGACCTCCTGTTCAGTTACATCGGGTACGAGAACGAACAACTCCCGCTGATACTCCGCAAGGGGGATACCAAAACAAAAGATGTCTATATGAACATCAAAACGAACCTGTTGGGAGACGTAGTGGTCAGTGCCGGACGCTTCGAACAGAAACTAAGCGATGTCACCGTTTCGATGGACCTGCTGAAAGCAGGCGATATCGCCAAGCAGGCCCCTACCGACCTGAGTTCGACACTGAACACAATGCCGGGTGTGGATATCAACGACAAGCAACCCTCCATACGGGGCGGGAACGGATGGACATACGGGGTCGGTTCGCGCAGCCTTGTGTTGGTAGACGGTATGAGCGCTCTAAGTTCGGGCAACGGAGTGATCAACTGGAACATCGTCCCGCTCGAAAATATCGAACAGGTAGAGGTGATGAAGGGTGCTTCCTCTGTGCTCTACGGCTCATCGGCCTTGAACGGGGTGATCAACATCCGCACGAAACGGCCGGGACTCACGCCGACCACAAGTGCCCGCGCCTATGTCGGGGTATACGACCATCCGGTTCATGACGAATATGAAGGGGCAGACGTCTCGCACGCACGACGGATCGGAAACTTCGATGTATCGGGCGGACTCAACCTGTTTTCCGATGACGGATACCGCGATCAAGGATACAACCGGCGTCTGCGACTCGGAGGCAATATGACATACCACCATCCGATGAAAGAGGGCAAACTGCTGAACTACGGGTTCAATTTCAATTATCTGGCCGACAAATATGCCGACTTCTTCATCTGGCGTTCTCCGGTAGAAGTCTACCAGCCGTCATCCATCGCCAACATGGGTCGCAAGGGGAACACCTTCTATATCGACCCGTTCTTCAATTTTACCAATCCGACCAACAATACCTCGCATAAGATCAAGACCCGTTTCTATTACCGGGGAGACAACATCATCGACGGAAGCTCCAGCCATAAGTCGCTCGACGACATCTTAGGCAATATGGGAAGCGATGCCGCCACGGTCACCGCCTATATCGACAACATCAAGAACGGAGACTACAGCCCGTTCTTCCCGCTGATCCAGCCGATACTGCAAGGCGACCTGAACGGGATCGTGGACGGGGCCGTCAACATCCTGAACGGGGTATTCCCGACTGCCACGACAGCCGATTACTGCGACCTGATCTCCTGGGTGATGAACAACAACAAGGAGAATGTTCCCAAAGGGACGGACAAGAACTACACCTACTATGTAGACTACCAGTTCAATAAGAAATGGGACAACGGAAGTCAGATCACCGCCGGGGCAACCTACGAACACATGAAAAGCGTTTCGAAAACCACCGGGACGCACGACAGCGACAATGCCGCCCTGTTCGCCCAGTACGACCAGCGTTTCTTCGACCGCCTGAGCGTATCGGCCGGCATGCGTGCCGAATACTACCGGGTGGATGGTTACCTGCGGGAAGCGGATACCAAACTGTTCGGAACCAAGATTCCGGTCAAACCGATCTTCCGCGCCGGACTGAACTACCAACTTGCCGACTACAGCTTTATCCGCGCCAGCTTCGGGCAAGGCTACCGCTATCCCTCTCTGACCGAGAAATATGCCCGTAAGGACATCGGCGGTGTCGGCGTGTACCCGAACAAAGAGGTGAATGCCGAAAAAGGTGTAAATGCCGAACTGGGCTTCAAACAGGGATATAAGTTCGGAAACCTGACGGGATTCTTCGACTTGGCGGGATTTTATACCCAATATACCGACATGATCGAATTCCGCTTCGGAATCTTCAACAATACGACTTTTCAGTATATCAACGGTGTGCGCGACCTCTTGAGCATGATTACCCAAGGCCAGATGCCGGGATTCGGCGCCCAGTTCTATAACGTGTCGAAAGCACGTATCTACGGGGCGGAAGTCAGTACGAACGGTGTCTACACGTTCAATCCCAATACCACACTAAGCTACAACTTAGGATATGTATTCATCGAACCTGAAGACGCCGATTATAAGAAAAAGAACGAAGAAGAGGCGACCTACGATGATCCGATGCAGATGAAAGAGAAGTCCAATACATCCAAATACCTGAAGTACCGCCAAAAACACACAGTGAAAGCCATCCTTGACTTCCAATGGAAACGGCTGACACTAGGAACCAATATCGTGTGGAAAAGTAAGACGTTGGCCGTAGACTACCTGATGGTGGACGAGCGAACAAAAGAACAACCAGAGATCATGGACTACGTGCGCGACATCCTCTTCGGCAACGTAAACGGACAAACACTTCATTCCTATTGGGCGAAAAACAACACGCCCTACTGTGTGGTCGACCTGCGTGCAGGCGTGAAGATCATAAAAGGACTGTCTTTCCAGTTCATGGTGAATAACTTGTTCAACAAAGAATACAGTACACGTCCGATGCTCGTTTCCGCACCCCGTACCTATGTCATGCAACTGAGCGCGAACTTCTGATACAATCCCTCAAATACGGGCTGCAAGCAAATCTTCTATAACCTTGGGATAATGAGCGTATTCGAGTGCGTGCACCTTCGCGGCAACCTCTTCCGGCGTATCGGACGGCAGGACGGGGCATTTTGCCTGAAAGATAACCGTTCCTTCGTCGTAATGTTCGTCTATGTAATGGATCGTAATACCGGTCTCCCGCTCGCCGGCGGCAACGACCGCCTTGTGCACGTGTATCCCGTACATGCCTTTGCCTCCGTATTTAGGCAGAAGTGCAGGATGAATATTGATAATCTTACCCGGATAGGCATTCAACAAGGGATCGGAGATCTTATTCATGAAGCCGGCAAGGACAATCAGATCCGTATCATATTCCGCAAGCTTTGCCAAGACAGGCGCCCCATCTGCAAATTCCTCCCTCGAAAAGACAAAAGAAGGAACACCCAACTTATTCACCCGGGCATGCACACCAACGTTCCGGTTGTTAGACAAAACAACTGCCACCTTAATAGTTTCACTTTTAGAGAAATATCGGACGATATTCTCCGCGTTCGTACCCGATCCGGAAGCAAAAATTGCTACGTTTTTCATGTTTTCTCCTTTTTTTGTGCACAAGAAAAGAAAAAATGTGCAGTTTTCCGCATTTTTAGCTCATTAAATTTGTTTTGTAACATAAAAAATTCTTTTCTTTGCACTGCAAATTTAAAAAGTATATTCGTATTTATTAATCTAAATTGAAAAAGTTATGTCTGAAGTTGCTGAAAGAGTAAAAGCTATCATCGTTGATAAATTAAGTGTTGAAGAAACAGAAGTTACAAACGAAGCAAGCTTTACTAACGATTTAGGAGCAGACTCTCTTGACACTGTAGAACTGATTATGGAATTCGAAAAGGAATTCGGTATTTCTATTCCTGATGATCAAGCAGAAAAGATTACAACTGTAGGCGACGCCATTGCTTACATCGAAGCTAACGCGAAGTAATCAATCCTTTTAATTAAAGGTATGGAATTAAAAAGAGTTGTGGTAACAGGTCTTGGAGCTATTACTCCTCTTGGTAATACTCTCCCGGAAACATGGGAAGGTATTATCAATGGGAAGAGTGGAGCCGGGCCTATTACTCAGTTTGATGCATCCAAATTCAAGACACAATTTGCATGCGAAGTAAAAGGCTTCGATCCGTTGACAGTAATGGATCGTAAGGAAGCCCGCAAATGTGACCGTTATAGTTTATTCGCAATAAATGCCGCAAAACAAGCGATTGACGACGCTGCTATGGACTTGGACAAGGAAGACAAGAACCGTATCGGCGTTATCTTTGCCTCTGGTATCGGTGGTATCAAGACATTCGACGAAGAAGTATTAGGATATGCAAAGATCAAAGACACGATCGGTCCTAAGTTCAATCCGTTCTTCATACCGAAGATGATTTCCGATATTGCAGCCGGACATATCTCCATGCTTTACGGATTCCATGGTCCCAACTTTGCGACAGTATCAGCTTGTGCATCTTCAACCAACGCGATCAGTGACGCGTTTAACTATATCCGTTTAGGAAAAGCTAACGTAATTATAACCGGTGGTGCCGAAGCTGCCGTTTCGGAATCTGGTGTCGGTGGGTTCAACTCGATGAACGCGCTGTCTACCCGCAACGATTCGCCCGAAACCGCTTCCCGTCCGTTCAGCGCAAGCCGTGACGGGTTTGTTATGGGAGAAGGTGCTGCCTGTCTGGTCCTGGAAGAGATGGAACACGCGTTGGCTCGTGGTGCTAAAATATATTGCGAGATTGCCGGAACCGGCATGTCTGCCGATGCTTACCACCTGACAGCTTCCCATCCGGACGGATTAGGAGCCAAGTTGGTTATGCGTAACGCACTGGAAGACGCAGAGATGACTCCGGAAGACATCGATTACATCAATGTTCACGGAACCTCTACGCCGGTAGGAGATATCTCAGAAGTAAAAGCGATCAAGGAAGTTTTCGGAGATCACGCTTACAACCTGAATATCAGTTCGACGAAATCAATGACCGGACACCTCTTGGGAGCGGCCGGAGCGATCGAGGCAATGTTCTGCATTAAGGCGATAAACGATGGTATCATTCCTCCGACAATCAACCATGCGGATGGTGATGATGATCCTGAAATAGATTATAAACTGAATTTCACATTCAATAAAGCTCAAAAAAGAGAAGTGCGGGCAGCACTCTCCAATACTTTCGGGTTTGGAGGTCACAACGCTTGTGCTATTGTTAAAAAATTTGTGAAGTAACGTGTTTACAAAGCTATACAAAAGAATAAGGCTCCTCAAGAACATGAACAAGGAGCCTTATTCTTCTTTATACAAGATACTCGGTTTTTATCCCGATAACATCCACCTTTATGAACAAGCCTTCCTCCATAAATCTTCTTCCGTAGAAAGCGGTGACGGCAGATGGCTGAACAATGAACGGTTGGAGTTTTTGGGTGATGCCGTATTGGATGCGGTCGTAGCCGATATCGTTTACAAACACTTTCAGAACAAGCGGGAAGGATTCCTGACCAACACTCGTTCCAAAATCGTACAGCGCGAGACGATGAACCGTGTTGCTGTCGAACTGGGACTCGACAAGATGGTCGTGTACTCCGCCAAACTAAGTTCCCATAACAACCACATGTATGGAAATGCCCTTGAAGCACTGATCGGTGCGATCTATCTGGACCAGGGCTACGAAGTCTGCTATAATTTCATCCAGAACGTGCTCATCAAAAAATATGTCAATCTGGAAACCATCGCCCGTAAAGAAGTCAATTTCAAATCGAGTCTGATCGAATGGAGCCAAAAGAACAAGCTTGAAATATCGTTCGACCTAATCGAATCGTTTACCGACAACGATGGAAATCCGGTGTTCCAGACAGGTGTGACGCTTTCTGACACACAGATAGGCGTAGGCATCGGCTATTCGAAAAAGGAATCCCAGCAGAGCGCAGCCAAGATGGCGATCAAGAAATTACGGACTGACAAAACATTCCAACAATTCATCTCGGAACTCAAGAAGAAAAAAACCGGTGAGAGCACAGCCGAAAACGAATTCGAAAATCTACCTGAAGAAGCCGTAGAAAATAGCGGACAGGAGATAGCAGATACAGAGAAAAGAAAAGCGGAAACAAGCATAGAAGCTGTTCCCGCTGAAAATTAATTTCCGAACGATATTCCCATCCGTTTCCCCTGAATGATCAGATCATGTTCGGGAGTTACCAGTTTTAACTTACCGGCCACTTCAGACAGAGGAATTGATTCGACTTCACTGCCTTTCATGCAAACCATACGTCCGAATTGCCTGTTTGCGATCAGTTCCGTAGCATGTCCGCCCAAACGGGTAGCCAAGTTACGGTCGAAGGGAGAAGGATTGCCTCCACGCTGAATATACCCCAAGACGGTATCGCGGCTTTCGATACCTGTCGCCTCCTCTATGACACGCGTCACATAGACGGAAGGACGCTCTTTGTCAGGTGTTTCGATCCCTTCGGCCACAACCACGATGGAATAAGGCTTACCACGGCGGGCACGGTCCAAGATCACTTCGTTTATCTGGTCCATGTCAAAGCCCAGTTCAGGTAGCAGGATCACATCAGCACCTCCGGCCATCCCGGCATATAGCGCAATCCAGCCGGCGTGGTGTCCCATCACCTCCACCACCATTACCCGTTTGTGCGAACTGGCGGTCGAATGCAGGCGATCAATCGCTTCAGTCGCGATATTGACAGCCGTATCGAAACCGAACGTTATATCTGTCCCCCAGATGTCGTTATCGATAGTCTTCGGCACACCGATCACGTTCAAACCCATCGCCGAGAGCATACCTGCGGTTTTCTGTGTCCCGTTGCCGCCGATACAGACGAGGCAATCCAAGCCGAGTTCTTCATAATTCTGCCTAATGAGCTGCGGTTTCTCGCTTTCGCCTGAAGCCAGGAGTTTACGGAAAGGTTTCTCGCGGGAAGTCCCCAGGATCGTACCGCCCAAATTCAGGATACCTGAAAGGCTGCGTTCGTCAAAAGTCTGGACATCTTTATTCAGCAGGCCGACAAAGCCGCTGTGTATGCCGATGACTTCCATGCCATAGTGCATAATGGCCGTTTTACCGACACCACGTATCGTGGCGTTTATTCCGGGACAGTCGCCACCAGAGGAAAGAATACCTATTTTCATCGTTTTTTGGGATTAAGTACTTGTTGTACAAAGATAATAAAATTTATCGTATCTTTGCATGCAATTCAAACAACAGGAGCATGGATATTCTGACAAATACAATATCACTACTCTTCCGCCCCAGGCAAAAAGAGATCGCAAGGTTTGCCCAGGATGCAGATGCCATCCAGCACAAACAGCTGAAGTCCCTTTTATCTACCGCCCGAAATACCGAATGGGGTTTAAAACACGACTACAAAAGTATTCAGGGATATGCAGACTTTTGTGAGCGGATTCCTTTACAGACCTATGATGACATAAAACCATACGTCACCCGTATGATAAACGGAGAAAGAAATATCCTTTGGCCTTCGGTCGTGCGATGGTACGCAAAAAGCAGCGGCACCACAAACGACAAAAGCAAGTTCCTTCCCGTCACACCCGAAATTCTGAAAGGGTGTCATTACAAAGGCGGTTTCGACACCGTTTCCATCTATCTACAGAATAATCCCGACAGCCATTTTTTCGCCAGCAAAGGGTTGATACTGGGCGGAAGCCACAGTCCTTCCCCTTTGAACCGGAATGCACATTGCGGGGACCTTTCTGCCGTCCTGTTGCAGAACCTGAATCCTCTTGTCAACCTGATTCGCGTCCCCGACAAAAAGATCATCCTTATGGATGAATGGGAAAGCAAGATCAAGGCGATTGTCGAAAGCACTTGGAAAACCGACGTGAACAGCCTATCCGGTGTTCCCTCATGGATGCTGGTACTAATCAAGGCCGTATTACAAAAGACAGGAAGCGAATACCTGACGGATGTCTGGCCCAACATGGAGGTATTCTTCCACGGCGGGATCAGTTTCGAGCCGTACCGGGACCAATACAAAGCGTTGATTCCTTCGGACCGGATGCATTACATGGAGACCTACAATGCATCGGAAGGTTTTTTCGGCCTCCAAGACAATCCGGAGGAACACAGCCTTTTGCTGATGATCGACTATAGTGTCTTTTATGAATTTATCCCGATTAACGAAGTGGGGGAAGAACATCCGACCGTCCTTCCGTTAGAAGCTGTAGAGGTAGGGAAAAACTACGCGATGGTGATCACGACCTCCGGCGGATTATGGCGTTACCAGATCGGCGACACAGTCCGTTTCACCTCCCTTTATCCGCACAAGTTCGTAATATCGGGACGCACCAAGAACTTTATCAATGCCTTCGGAGAAGAACTGATGGTAGACAATGCCGACAAAGCGATCAGCAGGGTTTGCCGCCAGACAGGAGCCAAAGTGAAAGAGTATACCGCCGCTCCCCTTTTCATGCTGGACAAGGCAAAGGGCCGCCATCAATGGATGATCGAATTCGAGAAAATGCCGCCTTCACTCGATGATTTCGCCTCCTTGCTGGACAAGACCTTGCAACAGCTTAATTCCGACTACGAGGCAAAACGTTATAAAGAAATTTCCCTCCAACCGCTGGAAATCCGAGTTGCCCGTGAAGGGACCTTCTACGAATGGCTCCGCAGGAAAGGAAAATTAGGCGGTCAACACAAAATACCTCGCCTCAGCAACGACCGGACATTTATCGAGGAGTTGGGGAAAATTTGTGATTCATGATTTATATGTCGATAATAATTCATAAATCATAAATCTTCAAAATTTCCATGACAGATAAAGGCCGCCCCCATCAGGACTAAACGTTGGAGCAACGACCAAGCGATCATTTCCTTTCATATTGATTTTACGAGCGATCGCATTACGGATAGGGAAATAGGTCAAATAGGCAAGCTCGACAGAGAGAATACCGAAACCGGCTCCTGCAATCACATCAGCCACCCAATGACGGTTGTTGTACAGGCGCGAACAAGCGACGAAGGTCGCTAACGCATAGCCAGAGTAGGCTAATACCGGGCAGCTGTCCTTAAACTCCTTCCAAGCGACATGTGCCCCTAAGAAAGCATTGGCGGTATGCCCGGAAGGAAACGAGTGAGGACCACCGTCAGGACGTATTTCGCCTACAGTATATTTGACCGTACGTGTCATGGCAGCGTTGAAGCCTTCGGCAATGGCAACCAGGCAAAGCTGATCCACCCAATTATGCTTCTCCTTCCCCATCAGGTCGCAGACAAAAACCCAACCCAACATGCCCCATTCCATGTAATCGTCGATCCATATCTTCTTGACGGAATCCTTGCGGGAAAAGAGGTGAAAATCGTTCATCCCGTCTATGACAGTGCCAATCGCCCCGACTGTTATCAGGGAAGCGGGAAGGATCAGACTTTTCGGTTTGAATTTATATTCGACGACAGACATCCGGGATGTGCTATCCCGTACCCCTGCATCGGACACGGAAAGGTTTAGGGGCAATTCATGTAAGGGCGGTTCACCAACCGCCCCTATCGCTGTAAATATTGTAAACTGGAATAATGCCAGCAGAATACAAATAAAAGATTTCACTAAGTACCTTATTGATTTTCGCCCCCAAAGGAACAAAAATCTTCTTACATTACAACTATCGATTTGCTATTTCTTAACGGCAAAATAGTTCCCGTATGTGGGAACTATTTACAAGGTTATTGAAATTTTTTAGTAGCTTATTGATCGTATTGCCTGCAAAAGTGCTTCCATATCATCAGGGAAGATATCGCCGATGTTTCCGATACGGAATGTATCAGCGTCGGAGATTTTACCGGGATAGATGACGAAACCTTTTGCCTTCAACTGATCGTAGAAAGAATGGAAATCGAAATCGGCAGTAGGATACAGGAAAGAGGTGATGATCGGGCCTTGCGAAGCATCCGGCAGCAGAGTTTTGAAACCTAACGCACGCATACCGTCGACCAGCGTACGGTGGTTTTGCTTATAGCGTTCCGAACGGGCAACGATACCGCCTTCTTCATTCAGTTCTTTCATGGCCTGATAAAAAGCATGCACCACATGTGTAGGCGATGTGAAACGCCATTTGCCACCGCCTTTTTCCATCGTTTCCCACTGCGCATAGATGTCGAGCGAGAGAGAACGGGCATTTCCTTTCGTTGCGATCAGCTTATCTTTCTTCGCAATGATAAAACCGAAACCGGGAACACCTTGGATACATTTGTTGGCACTGCTGACTAAAAAGTCGATATCCAGCTTCTTCATATCAATTGGCACACCGCCAAAGTTACTCATAGCATCAACGATAAAGGTGATGTTACGACCTTTCAAGACTTCGGCCACTTCTTCGATCGGGTTCAGCAGACCGGTTGTCGTTTCACTATGTACCATCGACAGGTGCGTAATATCCGGATTGGCTTCGAGGGCTTTACGAGCCACTTCAACAGTCACCAATTCCGTCTCGTGCAAAGAGACCAGTACATGGTCAATATGATAGTATTCCGCAATCTGTGCCATACGTTTGCCGTAAGCACCGTTCGCCAGGATCAGAAGTTTGTCGGTCGGCTTCACGGCTGCACCGATGGTGGCCTCCACACAGTATGTTCCGCTGCCTTGCAACAAGACATCCGTATATTCGTCTTCATCCAGTCCGGCAATAGCCAACAAGCCCTTACGGATGGGGGTTACAATTCCTTCGTTATAATCTTTATCCCAAGTACACCAGTCCTGAAGCATCGCTTCGCGAACTGTTTCAGATGTGCTCAGGGGACCTGGGGTAAGCAACAGGTAATTTCTTTTTGTATTCATGATATCCTTATTATAAATCAATATTTACCATTAATCTTCTCAATGCAGGAGGGGAGCTCCATAATGTTGTCCAAGACAAAATGGGCACCGGCATTCAGCATCCGTTCACGCACTTCGCGCTTGAGTTCGATCAGTTCGTCAGACGAACGGTGGTTGTATTCCTCTTCTGTCAATCCCATCTCGTTGCTACCAGTCACGATGCCGACGCTCCATACTTTGGCATTCACTCCTTCCTTGATGTCGGCGATCGTGTCTCCTACCTTCACCACATTATCAACGGAAGGAATAGCCAGGTCGATCATATTCTTATAGATCATATACGGGGCAGGACGCCCGGCGGGAACATCATCCGGAGTAACCAGGTTATCCACCACATAGCCTTTAGCTGCCGCATCGGGACGAACCACTTCCATCATCGCCTGTGTATAGCCTGTTGTAGAACCGATTCTAATTCCTTCTTCGCGCAACAGCTTCATCGTATCCAGCACACCGGGGATCGGATCCGTAAAGTTGCGGAGAGACGAGAACAAATGCTTTTCGAAGCTCCGATACATTTCGTTTACATCGTCCATGTTCCAGTCGCGGTTATAGCGAACCTGAAATTTGGCTTTTACTTCCGGCATATTCAGGATCGCCTTGATATGATCTATTTTCAACAATCCCATCGGCTCACGCGCCTGCCGGTAGGTTATATCAATTCCTTTTTCTTCAGAGAAAACTTTCAGGAAAGCATTCAAAGGGGCAAAACAGCCGAAATCAACAGCCGTTCCGGCCCAGTCCATAATCACACACGAAATCTTTTTCATAACTGATTTATTTCTTTTATTATACTGATTCGTTTATCAAGCCATCGTGATCGCATTCCGCGAAGCCGTATCCAATTCGAGCACTTCGTTGCTCTTGACAACCAACCCGTTTTCCTTACGGAAACGCTGATGCAAATATACAAAAGAACAAATGAAGGTGATACAGCAGAAGATACCGACATACCCGGCAAACTGGTTATAAAATACCGCCCAATCGATATGCGGGTTGCAAAATTCCTTCAGCACAAGCACAAGCACCGTCCCGGTATATCCCAAAAAATCCGTCGTTACGATAAAGAACCCTACATTCCCGTGAATCTTAAAGCAAGCAATGAAGCGGTCGAAGAAAATCGTCTGGAAAGTAAGATACGCGATGTATAAGCAAAGACTTTGGACGAACAGCCAGACAACAGGAGGAAGCTGGAACCGTTCCTGCCCGAAAGAGACAACAGACATCACGATCATCCCCATAATAATCAACCCGAAAAGAATAGAAAGAGCTTTCAGATTATCCTTCACAAAAACCATCAATCCGAAAACCACAAGGATAATAAGTGTCACCACACTGTCGATCTTCGCAAAAAGCCAAGGCGAATATTCGGAAACATCGATGATATTCACTAAAAAGTCTTCTTTTATATCGCGTAACACCACGATGGCTATATTGGCAACGAACAACATCATGAGGAAAGGCATAAAATTCTTGAACAACTCCCAACGTTGTTTCCCATTCAATGTCGCACGCTCCGATTTCATCGCAATATCTTCTTCGGTCGGTTGAGGCAGACGGTTCAGGGCATATCCGAGCAATGCTAACAGAGGTAATGCGACAGCACCAATCAATGCAGGCATCCAAAACTCATTCACATGCAGGTTATTCATAACATACAACCCAGCCGACTTGGCCGTCCCGGAACTGATCACCATACTGACACCTAACAAGCTGGCAAGGATATCCGTCATCCGACGTCCTTCGATAAAACTGAAGATCACCCCCCACATGCAACCCAACGACAGGCCGTTCAGGAACATAGCTGCAATATTGTAAGGAGCGGAAAGCAGACCGAAGAAAACCAACGAAAGCTCTGCCATCACAACAGACATCAGGATAAACCTCAAACGCTCTTCCCGTCTCAGTTCGGAGATCAACTTGATCCCCATAAACTTAGAAATCACATATCCTACTATCTGGGAGATCGTAACAACCACCTTATAATCCATATCGAAGAACTCGACATCCTCGAAAGCCGCTGCCGTATAAGGCTTGCGCAGTGCATATACCAATGAATAAGATAAAAGAGCCGCACCGCCGGCCCAGAGGATAAAAAGAAAATCGGATAACCGTTTTTGAGATGGATTTTTAGTTTGTTGTTCGTTGTTCATAACATGCTGTCATTTTGTTTACGGCTGCAAAAGTAGACGTGGCATGTTACAGGAATATTACTGAAAACATGAATGTTCATTATTTATATATATTATAAATCAACCGATTATAAAGCAATATTTATGTAACATTCATGTAACGGAAATGCAACACGCTTGTATTTATTTTGTAATATAAAACAGTAAATAAGAACAACATGGATGACTTCCGTGAACTCTACCGCCGGATAGAATATCTGCGCAATAACGGGATCAAGATGAAGGAGATTGCCGACTGTGCCGGAATGGCTCCCAGCATCCTGTCTTCTCTGTACACAACAGTGCTCCCGACTTATTTCGAGGAACTGAAAAACTGCTCGCACGAGGAAGCATTGGACCATGCGATCGTATTGGTCAACAACATATCCAAACGACGCCTGCTGTCCATCCTGCCGGAATTGTTGGAACGTTTGGGCAAAATGGAACCGAACATGCAATCCGACCGGAAAGCCAATCCTTTCCTCGACCATTTGCAAGAAGAAATACTGCTTTCCACCACACGGGTGGACAACATATGCGGACTTTACACGAGTTACAGCCTTTCTTCTTCCTCGGACTGCCTGAAGATGGAACCTTTTATCATCAGTCTATCCGAAAACAAGGAGTACATCCGCATCGGACGGTTAAATGCTTACGGGGAGGCGCAATGGGGCATGGGAGTCACAGGTGATCCACAGAACTTTTATTGCATGTTCAGCGAAAACCCCTCGCCTCAATTCACGCTGGTAACAATCTATCTGCAAATCCCATTCTTCCGGAATCCCCGGCAACTGCGCGGTTTATATATCGGACTTGACTACAACCGGAACCCGGTTGCACGCCGCATCCTACTTATCAAGAAGTCTGACTGCACGGATACGGAAGAATTTTTATCCATGGAAAGCGGCTTGATCCAAAAGGAGGATTTCACCTCCGAACAACAGGCTTATTACGATTATACCTGTCAGACCGGCGACTACATCAAGATGTGCACGGTTCCTTCGCTTCAGATGGATGAGAGTGATCTTGTCAAAGAAAAGAAAATGCTATCGTTATAATTACTTTTGGCTTGTCCCAAAAGTAACCAAAAAGTCAAGGCCGAACCTGCTTCGCTACTCCGGGCAGGCGACAGCGTAGTCTTTACCCGGAGTAGCCCAGACGGTTAAGCCTTGAACTTTTGGTTACTTTTCTTTCATAGAGAAAAGTAACACACCGATTATTCTTTTTGGAACTTCCGGCTCACTTTCAGCAAATTAGCCGTAAAAGATACCACATTCTGCGCTTCCTGTACCATATTTAGGTAGACCATGCTGACCTTCGTACTACCGCTCTGTCCTTGGATACGTTTCAGTTCCTCCTTCTTCAGAAGCGTCAGTTTAGCCGTCAGATCGACCGATTCGGCAATCAGGTCATCCATACGATGGTAATCATTTCTTTCGATCATAACCGAACTGCGGTTCAGGAAAGAAACGATCTCATCGGTCATCTTTCCGAAATCCTCCTTCTGTACTTCACAAAGCGGGCTAAAATGATTGTCGACATGCTCTTTGCCTGGCTCCGTCAGACGACGGATACTGAACACGATCTCGCTGGCAAAATCATTCCCCTGATAATAGTACAAACCTTTATCGATCGCAATATCATGCTCCAACTGGGTAACGCCCAACGTGCCGACACGTTTGACCTGTTTCAAGTAACTCTTCTTTTCCTCAATCGCGCTCATAACCTTGCGAAGTTCGCGCAGGTTTTCATCCATAAAGCCATGAACGGAGCGGTTGAAAGTGTCGGAAGCGAAGTTCAGCACGTCGCAAAGCTCGTCGCGACTATGTTCACGGAACAGCGAAAGAGCTTCACGTTTGTCCTTTGTCTCACGTAGTTTGGAAATCGTGGAATCAACTTCTTCCTGCATGGCTTCCTTCTTCATCTTCTTTTTATACAGAATCTGGTTACGGATCAGCATATAGATCGCCAGCCCCACCATCGCCGCCATTGCCGCAATACCACCGACATGGATCAACAGAGCAACCAGAAAACAGATCGTAAAGGCTGCACCTGCCGTAATAAACCAACCACCGATCACGGAGAGCACACCGGTGATACGGTAAACTGCGCTTTCACGCCCCCAGGCACGGTCGGCCAGAGAACTACCCATCGCCACCATAAAAGCGACATAAGTCGTAGACAACGGCAACTTCAACGAAGTACCCAACGCAATCAACAGACCGGAAAGCACGACATTCACCGAAGCACGCACCAAGTCGAAACTGGCCTTATCTTCAAGTATTATCTCGTTATTATTGAAACGGCTGTCAATCCAGTCCTTCACTCGCAAAGGCACCACGCTCAATATCGTATTGGAGGCATTGTTGCACGTACGCACCAGAACACGTGCAACGGGCGATGTTCCGAAATTTTCATTTCCATCCGACTGCCGGGCCAAGTCTACAGACGTTTTGATCACCGCCTGCGCCTTTTTCGAAGTAGCCAAGGCAATCACCATGACCAAGCCGGAACCAACAAGGAAGTACCACGGGGTTTTGGCCGGTTCAAGCAACGACTCCATCAGGAAAGTGTCGGTTGTAGTCGTGCCTCCCTGCGCCATCAAATCCATATAAGAAGAATAGCCTGCCAACGGAACACCGATAAAGTTTACCAAGTCATTACCGGCAAACGCCAAAGCCAAGGCAAACGTTCCCAGCAAGATCACCACTTTAAAAACGTTCACCTTCAACCAGTGAAGAACCTGCATCAATAAAGTGAAAAAGATAAGTGCTCCCCACACGATCGTGTCCGTATTGCTATAAATCATCGTTTTAAGATCACCTTCCATAAAGGAACTTTCTTTCAAACCTTTTATCAACATGAAATACAAGATGGAAGTGGCAGCCAAACCACCGAACAAGCCGATAAAATAGTTCATGTGTTTCTTGTAGTTGAAAGTAAAAATCAAGCGAGAAATGTATTGAACAATGGCCCCGAAAAAGAAAGCGATCGCCACTGAAAGAAAAATGGCAAGTATCACCGTAAAAGCCTTATCCGTGTTCAGCAGGTCACCCAACTGGAGTGCACCATTAGAATTGGCAATCTTGATTAATGAAATTGCAACCGTACCGCCCAACAATTCGAATACCAGCGAAACGGTAGTCGAAGTAGGCATCCCCAGAGAGTTAAAAATATCCAGCAACACCACATCGGTGAGCATGACAGCCAGCAAAATACACATAATTTCTGAAAAATAGAAATGTTGCGGCTGGTAAATTCCGTGCCTGGCAATATCCATCATTCCGTTGGATAGCGAAGCACCGACAAAGATGCCGATCGCGGCAATCACCATTATTACTTTAAAAGATGCAGCTTTCGACCCTATTGCCGAATTCATGAAATTGACCGCATCGTTACTAACTCCGACTGACAGGTCAAACACCGCCAGCACAAAGAGGAAAATGATCAGAAAGAGATAGAATGTCTCCATAATTGCTTGTTATGTATTTGGTTGCAAAGGTCTGAAACAAATATTACGCAAAAATGACATAGATATTACAAACATGTTACAAGTCAAACCATACATCCACAGAAACAGTTGAATAAAAAAATAATGTTACCGGACTAGGGGATTTTCGCTATATTCGCGACTTTTATTATAAGAACATTGTTAATCTTACTCACACTTGGGAGAGAATCGAGACGATATCATACAGTGGGCTTGTGAAATGGCCTTATCGGATTCACAAACCGCTCTTAAATCGCTTTACATGACCTATTTCGGGCCACTAATGCGATTTACGGGTATGTATGTCTCATCGCCGGCAGAAGCCGAAGAGATCGTATCCGATACCTTCTTAGCTATCTGGAACAACCGCAAACAACTACCCGGCATCTCTAATTTCGATTCTTACATATATACGGTAGCCCGCCACAAGGCGATCAGCTATTATCGCAAACAGCACATGGAGCAGGTATCGCTGGACGAAATCTCCATCGACCTTTTCACATCGACCGAAACGACTCCCGAAGAAGAGCTTATCAGCCAAGAAGGAATTCACCGCCTGAACTTGGCGATCGACTCGCTACCCGCCAAATGCAAGATGGCTTTCAAACTCGTCCGCGAGGACAAGCTCAAATATAAAGAAGTGGCTGCCATCCTCGACATCTCCGTCAAAACATTGGAAGCACACTTGGCGAATGCCGTCCGCAAACTGCGGGAAACACTTGCCGACGATTGCATCTGAAAAGCAACACTCTGGCATGAAGCAAAAATTTCATGCATAGGATACTATAGGGGGCAAAACCAAAAGTACAACTTCTTATTTAATGGGAGAAACCGCATAAAACACTGAAAGACAAATAAGAATAAGAATAAACGCTTAACTGAAGCGTCCTTGTTTAAAGTTGAATCGATTTGAATTTGATTTTAAATGAGAACGCTTTTTTGTGGGCAAATTGCATTTCGGTTTAATTTGGAGGGGACAAAGAGTTTGTAAATGGACGAATCTGATACTTCTGGCTGTATGGGTAAAGATGGGTGATAAAAGGTGCTTAAATGGACGTTTGGAGAAGTGATTGTATGGAGGCTGGTGAGCGGTTGAAATGGTCTCTTTCCTTTCCTGTTCTGTTGGGTATATTTTGAAGAAAATTTATTCAAATTATTCCATATAGTTATTATTTGGTATATTTGCGACAAAGAATATACGAAATACACTATGACAAAAGTAATCCATGTACATCTGATCTTTGAGAAAAAGAATTACTATTTCGGCTCGATTTCCGCCATTTTCGACACGTTGACAGAGGAAGAGATCGGGATCACCAAGAACAGCCTTTTGCACGCTGGAATGACCGACGGAAGTTGCAAAATGACCAAACGGGCTATGATCATCCAGTCGCATCTGATACGGAGCGGACGGTAAGGAACGAATTGGAAAGTATTACATTTGTTGTACCGTTGGTTTGTAACCAAAAATGTAATACTTTTTGTAATACTTTTTTTGTATTACATTTTCTGTACCGTTGGTTTTTGTGGGTGGGTTTGTTTGGAGGTGTGTTTAAATGGTTGTAATTTTAGGGCTAAAACGATGTAAAGACAGTAATATTATGAGCAATAATGGTAGTATGTGGAAAAGATTGATCAGAAAAACTATAGGGAAACGGGAAGAAAAAGTTCACAAAGATGACGACGTTGTTTTTGTTAACTTCGAGGTGGATCGGAAAGGTATCATCCGGACGCTTATTGACGATCATCGGGATGCGGCCCTGTATAGGCATGCTCTTTGTGCCATATACTTGAAATTGATGGGCATGTCGTCAGGTGCTACTCCTCACTATGAAGACAAAACCGGTTTTGTTCGTCCTATTTTAAAGGAAATAAAACGTTTACGAAAACGTATAGAGGAGCTGGAAACGACAGTAAAGGAATATGAAGAGAAAGGAGTCTGCATACGATGAATGTACCTGTATTATCAAAAATAAAAGCTTGGAAAGAAAAGCGCCTTAGAAAGAAAATCGTCCTAAGGCTGCTTTCAAATCCTAATTACAAACCAAGTGATTGCACAATGAATCTTGCGGAGCATATAATCTATTATATCAATAATGGTGTGTCCTACCTCGTGAAATAACAATTGGAGGTAATGGCTTATTCTCATTATCTACAGACGGAAAAACAACAGGAACACTAAAAGATATGTTTGTATTTGAGGTGTTCCCGCCTGAAGATGTCTTGTTGTTGCCAATTCCGAAAGAACCCAACATAACCCCTATTCCTGTTTTGTCTTCTGAATTAGATGTATTTGTTAATGCTATATTGAAATCAATATCATGTACAATGTGTAGTTTATTTTTCAAGTTTACATAGCTCCGATTTTCAAAGACGATATCTCTTGGATTGATTGCGCAGTCTGTATCTTTTAAAGCCTCTTGCGCATCATTAATTCCTTGTACTATCTGTATAAGTGTTTCACTTATAAAGTCTCTCAGTTCCATATATTTCTATTTTACAATTTGCGCTGATTATTGATATTCAATCATTAAAACAACCTGTGCATACTCCCCAGCACTGCATACACCTTGCGGATCATCTCAACAGGAATCTCCTGTTCGGCATATTCGGGGCTTTTGTTGGTAGGGATCAGGCGGACAAAGCCTTTTTGGTCGGCCATGCGGATACGCTTAACCGTGCGGTAGTCTTCCGTGATGATGCCGTAAATCTCTCCTGCCGGAAGATACTGAATCGGCGAGTGCATCTCCTTCATGGCGATGAAGTCTCCGTTGTTTAGTTCCGGTTCCATGGAGTGGCCAGTGATGTTACACCAGATGACCCCCTCCTTGTTGTAAGGTGCGAAATTGATATAATAATCCGGGTTACGGGTTTGGTCGTTCAATACCAAATCAAAGCCTCCGATAAAATCTACATTATAATAAGGTGCGCCCTTGTATTCGTAGTTTATTTCCGGCAAAACCTCCTCTTTCCCCCCTTCCTTGTCACCCATCAGCGGCACTCCCTCGCTTTTCAGCATGGAACCACGACCGGTGAGTAGCCAATCTATATTAATATGTTCACATTTTGAAAACACTTTGTCGTAATCAAGACTGTCTCGACTCACCCAATTAGATAAAGTAGACTTGGATATGCCCAAGAGTCCTGCTAAATCTGTGTCTTTTTGAATATTATAAGCCTCTTTTAGCCTATTCAAAACATCCTGCTTAGAATAAAAAGTTTTCATTTTGAAAATATTTTAACTGAAAACATTTTGTAGTTTTCAAAATGTGTACTAATATTGCATCGTCGTAATGAACATTACCGACGCTGTAAAGATAATAATTAATCATTAAATATTGAATATGGCAAAAGTTTTAGCGGACACAGCGATCAGAAAGAAGGTAAAGGAAATCCTTCGGTGTAGTGACAAAACGATCAGTCAGGCATTGAATTGCCGGATTGATACGGAGCTGGCAAGGAAGATCCGGGCGATGGCGATCAAGTTAGGCGGGTCGGTGAAGAAAGAGGAACGGGTAATAACGATTTAAGAGGAAGGAGGAAAAACATGGATATATTAATAACCAAATCGTATCGAAAAATCTGTTGCGAGATAAAATATGGAATAGTACAAAATTGTATAGCAACAGATGCAGTATTTCATATCGAGGCAAGAGATATAACCAAAGAAGAGGAAATGGATCTTCTAATCCGCCAGCTACAACAGTTAAGACATGAAATAGCTGACGGATGTACAAAACCAACTATTTGTCCAACAGAACATCTATGTCAAACAGAATAACATGGCCACATTGAGGGCAAACAAGTCCGAATACTTGAGGGTTTTGTGTGTTCTTGGTACGGAAATTACCATCGCTACATCCACAAACAGGACACTTTAAGCCTTTAACTTTATTGTTCAAGGCTTCTTGAAATTTAATCAAATCATTCATACTGATTAGTTTTTTGAGTTCACCTACAAAGGTAGGCAATTTAACTGAGACCGAGACTATTCCGCCTAAGAAAGCTGGCGACTTGCAAGTACCGGAGCGAGACCGGGGGCGGAGCAATTGAATTAATAATTAAAGAATGAATATGGAAACAAGAAAGAGAATTGACTACAAGGCCTTGTGCGAGGCACCGTTCAACATGGATTCCGAGTATGAGGTGAACTTCCTGATGTTGGTCTATACCGGGCGGAAGGTGGATGAACGGCCGGTGTTCCGGGTTGTGATCGCCAAGGGCGAGTGTAAGGTGTGCATAGGGGCTGCCTGCAAGGAGTTCTGGGGCATCGTCGGGTTGGATCCGGAGACGGGCGAGAGCCAGTGGTACAATTATAACGACTGCGTGAGCCTGGAAGACTGGGCGGTGTTGGACCGCCTATTGGCAAAACGGTTCGGCTGGATGGAAAAGATGGATCCGGGGCTGGTGTATGAGACGAAAGTGTTAGCGAAAGCGCAATTAGCAGAAGGTTGATCATGAAAACGAAAGTGATTCTTTACGGATGGGCCATCAGTTGGATCTTTCTCTTTGCAGGGATAGGGACAATTGAGAATGACAGAGAACTGACAGGGGCGTTGCTCTGTACGGTATGGTTCGTGTTCAGCCTGCTACTGATCGGAAACGAGAAAGCGTGCGGCGAGGAAGCGGATCGTTTCGAGGTATGGATGGATAAGGTAATGTTGTGGCTGTTAGGTGGCAGCGACAAGGATAACAATCAGGGTTTAGGTTTCAATTAAGATTGATTTAGGTTGAGACACACGGCGTGTGTCTCTATCGGTACGCGGCCCGCGGAACGAGGGTGGTATCCCGGATAGTTCAGTCAGGTAGAACAATCGGAACTGGTAATCCAGAAGATATGGTCAGCGGTTCGAATCCGCTTCCGGGAACAAATAAAAAATTATAAACAAATGAGTATCGGACAAGGTGACATAATAGTGAGGACGTTCCAGAACACGCCGACGGTGTGGGTCTCAGAGCGGTTGATCTGCGATGCGCTGGGGGATAACATGGATGAGTATTTACGGGTTTGTGCTCGTTCTAAATATAAATCTTCCGTCTCCCCCTGCCACCGCATGAAAGACATCCTGCCGGTGACCGGCAAATCGTGGCGTTACGCCCGGATTGACGGCCGTTTCTATTACGATTACGACTATATCCCCGACCGGAAGGATACTCGCTATCGGTCCAGGCTGGGCGAAAAGGATATGCTGATGATGGAGGCTGACGAATTGCGCCAGCGGGAGGCGCGGCTTGCCGAGCAATGCTCGCAAAGGGGTATCGAGGAGTATGTCAAGGAGCGGATCAGTAACACCGACCTTCTCCGTTTCCGTTACTACGAGGTAAACGGTACCTGCAAATATAATAAGGACAAGGCCGGAGAACTGGCAGAAGCCATCGCCTGGGCGCGTTGCATCAAGCGGTTGGCGGCGGATGGAGGCTACAAGGCGTTCGGCTGCCGCACGAAAGAGGAGTTCTACAAGGCTTGCGCCCTGATTTTGCATAAGAAGCGGTTAGAGGGCTTCACGGTGACTACCGGCGAGAGCCTCCGGAAGAAGCTCCATTACTTCCCGGCGGACGAGTCGGAACAGTATGACTTTTTCGTCTCCGGACGCTACGGCAACGACAACGCCCGCAAGATCGGCAAGTGCAAGCTGGTGGATGAAGAAACCGGTGAAATCAAGCGGTTCGACCTGCATGAGGCGTTGATCCTGAAACTATGGATGAACTTCGGCGGCTCGGCCAAGGAGAGCAAGATCGCCCTTTGGGAAAAATATGAGCGCGACATCGACTATTTAGGCGAAAAACCGCTTAGTTATTCCACCTTCTGCCACTATACGAATATGTATAACACCAAGCAGATGACCTACCGCGAGCGGCACGGCTATAAGGCGTTCGCTTCTACCTTTCTCTCCTATATCCCTTCGGAGAAGCTTCGTTATGGCAACTCGCTTTGGTGTGCCGACGGTTCCGGGACACTTGCCTATTCCTATTTGGATAAAGAAGGCAAATTGCGCTCAATGCGCCTCTATATCATCATGGTATCGGACGTGGCGACCGGCAAAATCGTCGGTTGGGCTCCTGCATCGGTCGGGCAACACAAGGAAACCCCCGAAATGGTACGCGAGGCGGTCCTGATGGGACTGCGCGATTGCGGTAAACGTGAGATCATGGAGTTCATCAGCGATAACCACGGGGCGTTCACGGGTGAGAAAAGCAAGGAGTTTTTGGCACAGGTCTGCCGGAAGACACGCACGATCGAACCCCACAACTCGCAGGCGAACTATGCCGAAACGCAGTTCCGCCTGTTCAAAAAGACCATCCGGAGCGAGTTCAACTGGCTCGGCTCCAGTTGGGACAGCAAGGACATCGAGAATACCGCCAACGACGAATACCTCAATGCCGAGACCTTCCCGTCCTACCGGGAAGTGATCGAACAGGTCGGGCAGAAGATCGAGGACTGGAACAACCGCGTCATGCGCTGCGGCGAGAGCCGTTCGGAACTGTATGCAGAAAGCATCCATCCGGAAGCCAAGGAGATCGACCTGCGCGTCTGGAGGCACATCGCCGGCAACTACACGGAGCAGGAGATCACCCGTCAACGCGGCAACATCGTCATCACGAAGGGCGACCGGAAATACATGTTCGAGATTCCCGAAGTGGAATCTATCGGCGAGGTAATCCGGGACTATTTAGGGTATGCCGCCAAGGTGAAAGCCCGTATGTACTGGGACGAGGAGGAATGCGACCTCTACACGATGGACGACCGCTTCATGTTCACCTGCTTCGCCGCACGCAAGGCAAGTATCAGCCATGCGGAGGAGACCGGCCAAAGCGTCCGCAACCTCGGCCACCATGTATGGCGACAGGCCGCACAGGTGGAAGCCGTCACGCAGTACGAAAACGAGGTGAAAGAGGTGGCCGGCTGGATCGACGAGCAACTACCCTACGAGGTGACAGCTCGCCTTTTGGGTGGTAACCGTGCCAAGGAAATCACCAACGAACAAAAGGAAAGGGCGTTGGCTGAAAAAACACTCGACAAATCTCTGCTCAAACAACGTCAAAAAGCCGCTCAAACGGAGAAAAAACAGAAAGAGATGGCCTACGAAGAATATGCGAAATCAAGAATAGACTTAGATAAATTCAGAGACTTATGAAAGTAGAAGAAAAACAATCCATCATACAGGCTGCGCAAGCCTACATGGAAGAGAAAGGCATCAGCCAGAACGAGCTGTCGAAGCTGACAGGCGTAAACGTCAGTTACCTGAGCAGCATGATGAAAGGCGTGTTCACCTTCATCAACAGTCGGACCGGCAAGGAGTCGGATATCGACGACAAATGGTTCCTTGCCCTCGCCGGGCGTATCGGGCACAAGGTGGCTAAGGAGTATTGGCCATTAGTCGAGACCGAGCAGTTTATCGACATCGTCAAGGAACTGACCGAGGCGAAAGAGACCGCCACCACCCGCATCATCGTGGGCGAAACGGGGTGCGGCAAGAGCTACACGGTCGAGCGTTTCCGGCAGGCCTATCCGCAAGGAACCTACGTCGTCACCTGCAACCAGAATGACTCGATCAGCGACCTGGTGCGCAAGATACAGAAGGTGCTGAAGGTGTCGTTCGACGGCTCTGTCTCCTACCGGATCGACCGCATCAGCGTGGAGCTGTCACGTATCGCCGACAACGGCAACCTGCCGATCCTCGTGTTCGACGAGGCGGAATACCTCTCCGTGCGTGGTCTCCTCTCCATCAAGACGATCTATGACTACCTGAAGGGCATCTGCGCCATCGTCATGATCGGGACGGACGACATCCTGAACAAATTGGAGAAGACGAAGCGCAAGGAGGGCATGCCCCAGTTTATCCGCCGCTTCAAGGCGGGGATCCGCCACGTCCGCCCGATCGACCGCACCTTTGCCCGTTTCTTCGAGGGACGGGGTTACGGCAAGGATCTCATGAAGCTGCTCCGGATGAACGCCGACAACTACGGCGAGCTGGCCGACTACCTCGAACCCGCCATCCGCGAGGCCGACCGCCGGGGCGAGCCGCTCACCAAGGAGTTTTTCGAATCGATGTTTTACCTTCAAAACAGATAAATGATATGATTAAGTACAAAAGAATCCAAATGCCTTCCAAAGGAATAGAGGCACGCCCCATACAGGGTAAGCAGGTTTCAACCAAAGAAATTGCAACGGAGATAGAAAAGGTCATCGGCATACCGGCCATCCGTACCATGAGCGTGCTGAGCGCATTTGTAGAAATGGCCTACAATCATTTTGAAAACGGCGAGCCGGTCGTATTGGAGGGTTTTGGCACCTTCAAGACCGGATTGGCAATCGACGGAGGAAAGGTCGTCGCTAAAAAAATCAACCTGACGCTCTCTTCCCAAATGAGAGAGAAATTGAAGGAGATCCTGACAGTCGAAGAGATCTCAGACTGACATCCCGAACGGTTATCGCGGGGCGGTTCGATTCCGCCTCCGGGAACAAGACAATTGACAATTAATAATTAGAATATGGCAACAACAAAGAAACAAACCAGCCGCCGCGCCCCCTCGCATGCCCTCTTCTGGACGCTCTTGAAGGAGGTGCCGGGCTACGACCCGCACTATAAAGACGTGATCAAGGAGGGTATTGTGCATGAGCACAGCAGAGGCCGTACCACCTCGCTCAGCGAGATGTACGCGAAGTACCCCCGCGAATACAGCCTCATGATCGAGGCGATGAAGGGTACGCCCCAGCAGAAGAAGACTCGCTATGATAGCCAGGAGAACAACGCCCGCCGGCGGGTGATTGCCGCCATCAGTAAGTGGGTGGACAAGTTGGGCTACTCGTTCGAGAGCCGCGAGGCGAAAGTGCGCTACGTGATCGGCATCGCCTGCCGCGCCGCCAACTGCGGCAACTTCAACGCGATCCCGGAGAGCCGCCTTACGGCGATCTACAACCTCTATTGCAAGCGCAACAGCGTGGATATTACCGGCAACCCGGAATTGGATTTTCCCATCTTGGGGAATTGACAATGGACAATTATGGCACACTATATACCATTACAAGACAAACTCGACGAAATCGAGGAACAGGGCAAACGCCTGCGCCGCCGTCTGGACTACCTGAAAGGCGAACGCGACTTCCTGGTCGATATGCTGCTCACCCGGCCGACCCGCGACATGGAGGCGCAACGCCGTTTACTCCAGGAGTGGGACGAGGAGATCGACAAACTGGAACAGTCGATCGCCTACCTCCGCCGGGAATATGTGAAATACAAGAATCAATTGACAATTAACAATGGACAATTGACAATTATAAATCAACATTCAAAAACAAAGAAAAATGGAAGACTTAAGTAAACTCTCCAGCAAGGAACTGGAAGCCTTGTTGGAAAAGAAGAGAGCGGAAGAACGCCAACAAGCATTGGACAAACGCGCCGCCTACGAGGGCATCCGCGCCGAACTGGTACAGAAGGTGGAACAGAAGGTTCGTGCCGTGTGCGACGAAGTGAAGGGGTTGCACGCCTTTTGCGTGGACGAGATCGAGGCGTTCCGCCAGGTGCTTGCCGAGTACGGCCAGTTGCGCCGCGAGGGGCAGATGTCGTTCTCCATCCAGGAGGGTTGCTTCCGCATTGAAGTGAAATCAAACAAGGTGAAACGCTTCGACGAACGTGCCGATGCCGCCGCCTCGCGCCTGATCGAGTTCCTGCAACAGTGGATCGAGGGCAAGGAGGACGGACAGGAGAACCCGATGTACCAACTCGCCATGACGCTCCTGGAGCGCAACAAGTACGGCGATCTCGACTACAAGTCCATCTCGAAGCTCTACGAGCTGGAGGAACAGTTCGGCGACGCGGAATACACCGCCATCATGAACCTGTTCAAGGAGTCGCACCTGGTCGAAGGGACCGCCACCAACTTCTATTTCTTCGAGAAAGACAAGATGGGCGTATGGAAGAAGCTGGAACCGTCATTCAACAGACTCTGAAGGAATGGACAATTGACAATGGACAATTGACAATTCGGGATGACCGAACAAATAATTGTCAATTGTCAACTGTCAATTGTCCATTGAAAAAAGTAAAGACCGCCACCCTCACCCCCGGTCGCTGGATCTACGTCTGTCCCTGCGGCTTCCGTACCACCGTCGGCCGGGTGGTGAGGACTTCGAGCAAGTGGACGGTCTACTGCTTCAAATGCAAACAACAAACAGGAAAATATTATAAAGTCATGGACGAACGATTGGAATTTGAAGAGAACTTCAACAACAAACTGAACTGCACCTGCTTCACCACGATCCGCCTGCACCACCCGGTTCGCAACGCCATCGGCGCAGTGAAGCAAATCTACCTGAAGGGCGTATGGAAAGGCAACGCGAAGATCATGCACGCCGCCACCCTCACCCTCGACCGGATCAACCTCCCGATAGCGAAGCTCGACACCGGCCTCCTGCCGGACGAATGCCGCCGGCTGATCAAGTCGCTTTACAAGAACCGCCCCGGCATCAACTGGGAGACGCAGCCGTTAGACTACATCCTGCTGGAGTACCTGAAGGAATCAAAGGAACCGTCGCTGTTTTAGTTGACAGTGGAGATTTGACAGTTAAATCACAAATTAAAAACGAAAATAGAATGACAACAAATGAGATAATAAAAGCAATTTGCGAAATAAAAGATGCACAAACACTTGGTAAAATTGCTCATAAAACAATGGCTCGTGCATGCCAACTTGAAGAAACATTGGTAATTGATTCGGATTCTGAATTTAGAAAAAACGGGAAATTCTTTCTGAAGACAATCATGCACTTTGAGATGGAGATAATCAATGAGGAAGAGGAGGTGACGAATGATCATCGCTGTTGATTTCGACGGTACCCTCTGCATGGGTACCTACCCAGAGATAGGCTCCCCGAAGCCCTACGCCGTGGAGGTGATGAACAAGCTGAAAGCCGACGGCCATTATCTCATCCTGTGGACCTGTCGCTGGGGTGAGCGGCTGGAGAAGGCCATCAACTGGATGCTGGAGCAAGGCATCCCCTTCGACCGTATCAACGCCCACGAGCCGGCGAACCTCGCCCTCTACGGCGACGACGCACGCAAGGTCTACGCCCACTGTTACATCGACGACAAGCAGGTAGGCGGCCTTCCTACTTGGCCGGAGATATACGACTGGATCACGGAACAGGAACGAAAATGGAAGGAAAAGCAGGTATGACACATGGTTCTCTCTTCTCTGGAATAGGCGGTTTTGAGCAGGCCGCCCAATGGGTGGGCATTCACACCTTGTGGAGCTGCGAGATCGCCTCCTATCCTCGAAGAATTTTAGAAAAAGTATTTCCGAAAACTACAAAACATGAAGATATCAAGCAACTCTCAAACCCGGGATACGTGGATGTCATTAGTGGAGGATTTCCATGCCAAGACATCAGCCTTGCAGGAGGTGGTGTGGGTATCTACGGAAGCCGCTCTGGATTATGGTGTGAGATGTATAGAATTATACGGGAAGTTAGACCTCGATATGTCATCATTGAGAACAGCACAGCTCTCCTTTTTCGAGGATTCGAACGGGTCTTATGCGATCTTTCCGAAATCGGGTATGATGCGGAATGGCAATGTCTATCGAATGCCGACTTTGGTTTCGACCATCGCAGGGAGAGGTTGTACGTTATTGCCTACTCCAACAAAGTCAAACGACAAGCGGGGCGGTTTCAAGAGTGGAACCAAGCTCAAGGCATATTTGTCCCGCCATCAAACCAACACTGTGGATTTTCTATCGCTCAAAGGGTTCTCGAAATGCCAGATCGTGAACATATTGGAATCAATGATGGGATTCGAGGTTGGACACACCGCGTTGGATGTCTTGGAAATGCCGTGAATCCAGTCGTAGCTAAATATTTATTCGAATGTATAATATTATATGAAAATAAGATAAGTAAACGAATAAAGTAATCATTTACAATAAAAAAGTCCATCCCAATATATCAGGATGGACTTTTTTAATAAAGCCGATTATTGAAAAAAAGAATTATCTCTTTTACAACGCTATAATTTTTACTATCAAGCAATCTCTTTTCAAAATCTTCTAATTGCTCAATTTCCTCTATTGAATATTTTTCAGGAGAAATGTTTCTTTCTTTTATACAAACAGAAAACAATAACGCCTTAACTTTTTCTAATTGAGTATAATAATTAGCAAAATAAATACTCGTTTTAGGATAGCCAAAACTATAAGTCAAAATACGTTCAAATTTTTCTCCCCAATCTATATTATCCATCTTTATAATTATTAATTAATATTTATTGAGTATATAATAACAAAAAAAGTGCCAAGAAAAAAGCATGTCAAAAATGTCACAACTATTAGAATCTCATGTTTTTTAGGGTCATTTTGACATGACTTATCTTCACGCTTTTCTTACATAGCCGTTGTTCACTGCTTGGGCATAGAACTTCTTCGAGTTCGTCCCGTTGTCCTTCCCCAGGTTCTTTCTCTTGATTAACTTATACTTTTGTAACATAAAAACAGCGTTTTTAGTTGAGAGTTGACAATTGACAGTTGAGAGTTATCTGTCCGGGACCTAAACTGTCAACTACCCTTTGTCAACTGGTTCATGGGCAAAAATGGAGGACTGGATACATACAGAGGTTGTATATACGGGTTGTTTTGCATAATTATGCAGAAAAGGGTGGGAAGTGTGGGATGGATTGTATATTTTTGCATTTGAAAAAATTGGATTCCATGCAACAGCAGTACGAATTGAATTTGGACGTTGAGACCAAAGGCGAGGGCATCAGGCACAGGCGTACCCGCGTATCCGTGCAGGCGGCGGGAGGCAAGACCAGCCGGCAGGAGCATGTGTACAGGCGTAACCGGGAGCTGATCGCCCGTTATTACTATTGGACGGAAATACGCCGGAGGCGTTTTGACGACGTGATGCGCATCCTGTCGGAGGAGTTCCATGTGGAAGACCGCACGATCAGCAACGCCTTACTTGACTTCGGTGATTACCTGGACGGTTTGTACAAAGGCAAGAAAGATATACGGGAACTGAAAAAGGAATACCCGTATCGCAACTGGGAAAACTGAAAAGCGGGGCATCTGTCACCCCGCTTTTTTATTGGTATTCCTCAAAGGTAGTGCCATAGACGAGCGTGTACGTCTTGATGCCGCCGGCCATGACGGAAGGCCGTCCGCTCCGGCGGCTCAACGGCGAGAATATCTCATCCGCCGTCCACCCTTGCAGGCAATCGTGTACTTCGCTGATGACGGCATAACGGTCCAACGCCTTTTCCCTTACCTTTTCGGGTGCCTTGTTGTATGATTCCCCCTGGTAGGGGAAAGCTAATTTGAGTGTGATCTTTAAATCCACCAACTGGCACAGGTCGGTCAGGTCCCGGCAACCGGAATACTCGATGTCGATCAGGCAACAGGGGAAATCCACCGCCGGCCGCGTGGAATTGCCCACGTTCAACTGCCCCAGGTCTTCATCGATCCAACGGAGGGACGGAACCTCCTTTTCCAAACGGTCGCATAGCGAGACAAAAATGTCTTTGTTCATAAGCTGTTATTTTAATGTGTCGATATATCCTTCCAGCCGCTTGTGTATCTCTTCCGCCAGTTCGTCCGACCGCCCCATGAAAGGACGTGCCGGTATGTTCGCCTGGCGGGTGTGTTCTCTTACCTCTACATTCCCGTATTTGGAGGTATGGCGCACATGGGCGGGTACCGTTACCCGGCCGGTGAACCCTTCATTATGGACTTTGGCATAGTCCACCTTGTCGTTGCCGGCGGATATGACCACCTTGTCGCGCCCGACGTATGCCGGGCGGATGCTGCCCATCAGGTTGCCGCTGTCGATCAGGAGCGACCCGTTCCGGCGCGGAATCTTTGCCGGCGCCCACGGATTCCCGTCGAAAGCCTTCTCGCGGAAACGCTCCTTATAATAAGAGGTAGCGGTCTCGGCCACGATCTCGGCGGCATCGTCCAGTATCTTGTCCGGCAGGGAGCTTAAATAATTTTCCAACTCGTTGAAGTTCATATTGAAATATTTTATATGTTTGTACCAAGAAGTTTCTTCAGGACGTTTATCAACTGCAAGCACCTCGCGGATGACGGGGGCACGAGAGTCGAATATTGAATAAGAAAGCCCTGAAGGAATCAATCCGAAGTGGGAATCTGGCACCGGCCATCCAATCCGGCGAGGCGGAAACGTCACGTGTGGCGCATCCCAGTCGGCGGACGGACGCAAGGACTTATTCCCGCGATTTTTTTATCAATAATCCTCTTCTGTATCTCCAGCGTGGGTCAATCCTACGGCTTTTTTTCGTCTTATCCGCAATCTTGGCGTTCGGATAGATTTCAAACCAAGTGGCAATCCGGTAGTTTTTTGCGTCTGTCACATCGCAAATAACATTGATGACCTTCTCTTTATAAAATTTGATAAAGTTCATGTTCCGGAAATCCTTCGGCTTTACATAATCGTTTATCCATACTTCGTCCGGATGGGCCAACACGTCCGGTATGCAGTCCAACAAAGGTACCCGTGTCTTTGTGTACTTTCCGGATGTATGGCGCGTGAACACCTTTTCCGTCATCTCCACTTGACGTCCTTTGTAATCCACTATCCATTTGTGTTCGGACAGCCAATCCTCTTTTCTCCCTTCAAATGCTGCGGGGGCTTCAGTTGTGGCTTCGGCCAGTTTCTTGCCGAACGAATCCAGCCCGTAGTCGTTATAATACAGGTTACCGACAAGTTTGGAGGCTTTGTCCGGAAACTGTTGTATGTACATCTGATTGCGGGTGAACACCTCGGCTGTCTTTCCCCGGTTCACGTCCCAGTGCTGCACCTCGACCTGTTTCCACTCTTTCGTGTTGAAATAGTTGTCACAACGATCCTGTTCCGTTTTCAGATCCAGATCTTCTACCTCATGTCCCATAAGGGCGACAACGTAGCATCTACATTTCCACCCGTTCGGCGGGAATATCTTGTCCCACCTCGGATCATTGGCCGGAAGGACCAGTCCGTCCAGTTTCCGGTGTTCCTCCCTCACCTTGTCGTCCCCGGCCGTCTTGTACTCCCAATAAGGGAAAAGCTTCGTCTTCCCGACCAGCCGCTGGTAGTTGCTTGCAGACTCGGCGGTGAGGACCGCCGTTTCATATTCGGTCTGCTGCCACCGCTTATTGAAGACGTCCGTCGTCTGCAAGGCCTTTTTGTGGAACTCCTCGAAGCTGCCGCTTTCCCGGAACAGGCTGTTCAGTTCCTGAAGCTCCGCCAGCGTCTTGGCGGCGGAGAAGTGGAAGACATTCATTTCCATCGAGGTGATGAAAGCGTCGTCCCGTGCCCCGTATGTGAAAGCGGTATCGGCAAGCCCGACCACCTTGGAACGTCCCTTGCCGACGGCACGGACGAAGTCGTCCGCGAAGAAACGGAACAGTTCCGCGTCGAACAATGCCTTACCCCGGCTGTCCGCCACCAGGTTGATGATCCGGTTCTGCATCGTGTCGTCACTGAGGCGGATGCGGGCTTTGCCATCGGTCGCCCCGACTTGCGGGGCTCCTGCGAAAAAATCCCAAAGGCGGAGGAGCCAGCTCCGGTCGTTGTTCCGGATGGCGGCCGCTTTCCCTTCCGGGTCGTCCGGATCATTCGGGTCCGGAGGCAACACGAATGAGGGATGTTGTTCTTTCCGTGCGATGGCCTCGTCACCCTCCGGCTGCGGGATGTTGTATTTCTCGTACAGGTAGCTCTGCGGGATGGGCAGGATGTCGGAGAGCAGGACGGTTTCCTCGACGGAAATCTCCTGCGCCTTGTCCAGGAACTTGAACCTGCCACCACCGGCCGGATACCCCCGTTTCTCTAAGAGCGGGACGAAATACTTGTTCAACATCCGTTCGACAAACCGGCGGTCCGCCCGGTGCTTCTTCTCCTGCACAGCCATGTGGACCTGCCCCTGCGCGAGCGAGCTGCCGTCTTGCGTGGTCATGGTCTGGCCTAAGACGGTGATCAGTATCTCCTCGTTGCAGGCGTTGCGGAAATCGTTGTAAAGAGCGCCGTTCCCGGAACTGCTGAGTGTCGTCTGCGTGGCTTCCGTCTCCTTGGGTATGACCAAGTAGGGAGCCGACCCTGCCTCCTCGAATGCCTGGATAAGCGCCCGACGGCTCTGTTCGTCCATGCTGCTGTATTTCCCGATCCGCTGGGGCATACCGAAAAGCTCGACAAACTGTGCCCAGTCGCCGAAGCCTCCCCGTTTGTAGATGACGAAGGGGGCGGCACGCAGGAGGATGCCGAAGTCGTCGTCACTTCCGAACTGGATAATCAGGTCGTTGTCCGCGTAGGGTATCCCGTGCTCGTCCTCCTCCCGGATGGCGATCTCCTTGGTCTTTGTCCGGATATGCTTACGCGGGATGGACTTGAAACCGAACCCGTCCAGGAACAGGCATTCGACCAGCGACACGCCCCAGAAGCGCGAGAGCATGATTTCGCGCAGGAGCGACTCGAACTCCGGCGTGTCCATCAGCGCGTCCATCTCGTCGACCTGTTTGCCGTCGATGGTAAAAGCGAGGTCCGCGTCCGTCACCGCGTCGATGCGTTTGTCGATGGCGTCCGACAGGTAGCCGTCGATCAGCAGGTCGGTAAACAGGTCGTACAATTTCGTCCGGTTCCCCAAGTCCGCCAGCCGGAGGGCGCTCCGCCAGGAACCGATGTCGTTCACGCCCCGGTGGATGGGGCGGACCAATATTTCAGTATGGACCGGCCGTTGTTTCGTTCCGACCGAATCCGGGCCTTTTACGGCCACTTTCTTTTTTTTCTTTGCCATGATTCATGTTTCTGTTTTCATTTGATTATACGACCGCTCAAACAGCGTTCTAACGGTCTTTTAGAAATGCTGGCACCGCTTGGGGTTGCTGCCATACGCGATGGGGCCGATCGGGGCGTTGCTTCCCGTTTCTTCTTCTGTTTCCCGGTCGGGCAGGTCGGGCGAGACGTCACCCCGCTGGACGGCCTTCAGCCAGTCGATGGCCCGTTCGTAGCGGTCTTGCCGGAACTTCAAGTCCGTCCCGGCATTGCAGAGGTTGATGAGATGCCAGGTGGCGATATCCTTGACGAATATCAATAGCAACTGGTTCCGCTTGTTTCCCGAAGCGGAGAAAACGCGTGTGCAGTCGAAACGTGTCAGGTAGCCTTTCGCCTCGGCTATGGCCGCGTCGATGGCGGCCTGTGCGATGGTCTCGTCCCCCCGCGTAATGGTTTCGACCTGTTCGTCATGCAGGTGGGTGTTCAATTCCTGTATTGTCAAAAATGCCATGATAGAATGTGTATTTGGGTTAAAAACGTTTCCGGTTCCTGGGGCGTGTCCCGACGGCACAACTGCCCGCCTTGACCACCATCGCCTTTTGCTGGCAGATGAAAAAACCGCCCTCTATCGCGTCGGGACCGTCGGCGGGTGCCGGCAGTCCGTCGTCGAAAAGGAGGAACTGTTCCTCCAGGCGGGCCATATTGGGATTGTCCTTCTCCGCGATGTTCAGGATCATGCGCCCGGCACGGTTCAGGGGTTCCAGGTTCCCCTCGATACGCGCGAACTTGTCCGGCTTGTTGCGAAGGTCGGGCGATATGGGGATGATGTACCCCGTCTCTTCCCATTTCTTTTGGAAAAGCGGGACGAACACCTGCTCGTAGAACGGGTCTTGCAGCTTGTTGTTCTCAATGGAGTTGTACACCTGTGTCCGGTCAGCCACATAGTCGCGCAGATAATAATACCAGTTGACGAACTCCTCGTTCTTCACGTGGTCGAGGTATCCGGTGATGACATACAGGTTCCCGTCCAGCACGCCCATCAGGAAGTTGGCCTTGTAGGAGCCGAGCTTCTTCACCCCCTTTTTGTTGGATACCTTGTTGGACGGGGCGGGGTCGCCGTAACTGACCAGGAACGGGAACTTGTGGAGTGGCGGCACCGGTCCCCACTTGATCTCCTTGAAATAGCACCCTTCGGTCACCGGGTTGTTGAAACACTCCTTTTGTGCGCTGGCGGCACTCACCTGTGCAAGGACATCGTCGATTGTCTCCTCATCGTTCTTCTCCGGCCAGACGGAAGTCCCGTAGGCGAAATCGTTCTTGGGATCCGGGTGGTTGATATCCACCATGCGCAGGTTGATGATGTCCCAGTTCCCGATCGGCTTCTCCCGGCGTGACAGCTCGAGCGCCTTCTTGCCGGCCCGTGCCACGCAACAGTCCTTGGCGATGATGTTCCCGCAAAAGATCGTGAGCAAGGGTTCCGAGAAAGAACGGGTGAAATAAAGCGCCTGCTCGAACCAGTTCCATTTGTCGTTCACGATCTCCGGATTGCGGCATTCCTCGTCGGTGTCGTAATCATCCACGAGGATCGTGTCCGGACGTACCTCCTCGATCTTGACACCACGCGGGCTTTGCCGTGCCCCGACCGCCATGAAGGAGGCTCCCCCCTTGGTGATGAAGTTGTCTTCCGTCCATTTGAATCCCCTTTGTTCGCCGTAATAGAACCGGATACGCTGGTTGGCCTCCAGTTGTGCCCGGTAATGGGCAAGCAGCTTGATGGCGTTGTCGAGGCTGTTGGAGCAGAGGATGATGTTCCGCTTCTTTCCGGTCAGGACCAGGAAAAGGACAACGAACATGACGACCGTGCTCTTGGCCAGCTCACGCGCCCAGGATAAGACCTCGTACCAGTTCTTAGGGCTATCAACCAGCCGTTTTATGGCCTTTTTATGGAAGGAGGCAAACTCGTATTTGGCATAGTTCGGAAACATCTCCTTGATCCAGAGCAACGGATGTTTCTCTAAGTAGGCCAACCGCTTCTGCCGCTCTTCGTAGGGCATATCCAAATCGACTGCCGTATCTTTACGGATGGACTTCAGGTAGGCATCCCAATCTTCAAGAGCCTGTTTATCTATGTTTTTGAGTGGTTTCATTTGAGCCGGTCTTTTATATAAGCGTCAAAATAAAAGCTGAGTTCCTTCGCCTTTTCCGTGTCCGTCTTGCGTATCCAGTCGAGGATGCCTTTGGAAACGCTGATAATGTCGGCGATCCCGGTCTCCTTCTCCATCTTTTCGATGGCGGCCGCCAACTTGTTGATCGTGTCGGCCTCCTTGGAGGTGGCGAACCGTTCCCCCTCATCACGCCTGGCAATGGCCTTGTTGATCTCCGCCACCTGCCGGTAGAGGTTGGCCAACTGTTCCTCGCGTGTCAGGCTGACGGAAGCCTTCAATTCCTCCCATTTTTCCGTCTTTACCCATTTGCAAAGCGTCTGTTTGCTGACCCCGACACGCTCGGCCACTTCCGCCTGCGTGAGGTGTTCCTTCAGGTAGAGCATCTTTGCCCACTCCTTCTTTTGCTTTATGCTTAAATCCGTACCCATGCCTGTCTATATTTTGTTGATTTGCACCCTCAAAAGTACGAGCGATTTTCGGGTTGGAATAATCGCAAAGTGCTACCGTACAAACAGATGTAAACAAACTGCAAGTGAGACGTAACCCTTACAGTGCGATTTTTCCGGCTCGTTTTTATCCCACAACTTTGGGGTGGAAAATCAAAAAAAACGATGCCGAAAAAGACATTCATATTACACGACGAGACGGTCAATACGCAAGGGTTCCGGATGCTGACATCGGGAGCCGACCTGTCCGTATTCAAGAACAACCCGGTCATGCTGCTCAACCATGACGACTGGGACCTGCCGATAGGCCGCTGGGAGAACATACGCGTCGAGGGAACCCAAATCCTGGCCGATGCCGTGTTTGACGAAGACGACGAACGAGCCGTAGCCGTCATGGGCAAGGTGGAACGCGGGTTCCTCAAGGCAGCCAGCATAGGCGGATGGCCGGGGAAAAGCTCGGACGATCCGTCGCTGATGTTGCCCGGACAGACCTATCCGACCATGGTCACCTGGACAGCGCGTGAAGCCTCCATCTGCACCATCGGGAGCAACCACAACGCACTGGCTCTGTACGACAAGGAGAACAAGCGGATGGACCTGAACGACAAAGGCACATTGATCAAACTGTTCGATACCGCTTCCGGTATCCATGTATCACATAAAAATGAAACGCAAATGACAATTTTAACAGGTTTATTGAAACTGTCGGACAATGCAAGCGAACAGGCCATTGCCGACGAAGTACAAAAGATCATCCGGCTCCGTGACCAGCTCCAGACGGAGAACGTCACGTTGAAAACAGAGAAAGAGGCGCTGAACGCGAAGGTACAGGCTTTCGAGAAAAAGGAAAAAGATGAACGCAAAGCCTCCGCCATCACCTTGGTGGACGCGGCCATCAAGGACGGACGGCTGGACGCGAAAGGCAAGGAGGCCTGGCTGAAGATGTTCGATGCCGATTTTGACCAGGCCAAGGCACAGCTCGAGGCAATCCCGCCACATATCAGCGTGGTGAAGCAGATTCAGCCCGCTTCCCCGGGCGGTACGGGTAGCGTGAAACTCGCCGACATGACCTTCTCCGAAATCGTAAAGGCGGACCGTCTGAAGGAATTGAAGAAGGACGGGGAACTTTACAAACAGAAGTTCTTCGAGGCTTACGGCAAATACCCTGCCTGAAAACAAGTATAAACCTTTATAAAACAAACAATCAGAATGAAAACGAAATTTATTGTTTCCTTAATTACGGCATTGCTTTTCAATGCCCTTACGAGCGGAGCCTTTGCCTCCGTCCTGGGAGTCAGCCACGGGACAATGTTCGCCCTGCAGATGGGCCTGTCCCTGATTCCGCTGAACCTGTCCGGATGCCTCGCTGAAGGACTGAACCGTGAAATCTGGATTCCGGAGATTATCGAGAAGTTTTACCCCTCGGACTCGTTCCTCGCGCACTCGAAGAGCCTGGATGCCTGGGTGGACAACGACAAACTGCACTTGCAGGAGGCCGGCGTGGATCCGGAGGTGTATATCGACAATGAATTGTACCCGATTCCTATCGTGACACGTACCGACATCCCGCACGAAATCGTACTGAAGCGTTTCGATACCGAGAACACGGTACATATCAACGCCATCGAAATCGAAGAGTCCGCCGAAAAACGCCAGAGCGTGATCGAGGGACACCGCAACTCGCTCCGGCAGAAGTTCGCACGCCTGGCTGCCTTCAACTGGGCTCCGGCCGCTAATGGTGACTTTACACCGGTGAAAGCCGCCAACGGTAATAGCAACGCGAGGGGCTACAAGGCCATGACCTACGAAATGGTGATGGACATGGAACTGGCGTTCGACGAACTGGAAGTTCCGACCGAAGGACGTATCTTGATTCTGAACCCGATGCACGCGATGGATCTCCGTATGCAGGACTTGAACATGTACAAGGCGTTCTATAACGAAAACAAACTGTTCTCCTTCACCGTAGTCCGTTCATCCCTTACTCCGAAGTACAACGGCACGACAGGCCAGAAAGCTCCCTGGAATGCGGCAGTGGCAGCTACCGACGCGCCTTCTTCCCTTTTCTATTACAAGGAGGCGGTAGCCCGTGCCCGTGGAACGGTGGATATGTATTACCGCTTGAACGATCCCGAATACCGTGGCGATGTGGTCGGTTTCAATATGCGTGGTGTCGCCACTCCGGTAACGGGTAAATACTTGGGGGCCGTCTATTCGCCCAAGGCATAATGTTTCACTTAAAAAACAGATACGACAATGAGTTACATCAACATGAAATCGCGTAGGAGCTTCGACTTCTACGCCCCTTACAACGAAGAAGGCGAACGCCTGGTGACCATTCCTTTCCCTGTCGCCGTAGACCGCAAAGTGGAAAAAAATGGCATCGTGCATGATGCCAATCCCGCTTTGGTGACCGTCTCCCCGGCGACCACTGAAACCATCGATGTGGAAACAAAAGTACAGCCGGGATCGCTCCTGATTGTCCGCAATGAAGGTGCTGCCGTCGCTACCGTCGGAGGAGCCAATTGCGCACAGAAGAAAGTAACCACCTTGATGTGGGACGGCAATGCCTACGCAGAGCTGGCAACATCTGCTATTTCTTAGTCTATGGCACGTCTCAAACTCCTCGTCATCCACTGCACCGCCACCCCTGCAGGCCGTGAAGTATCGGCGGACGATATCCGCCGTTGGCATACCTCCCCGCTCCATAAAGGCGGCCGCGGCTGGAGTCAGGTCGGCTATACCGACATGATACACCTCGACGGGACAGTGGAACGATTAGTGGCCAACAATGAAGACGATGTGGTGGATCCTTGGGAGGTGACCAATGGGGCAAAAGGGCACAACTCGACAGCCCGGCACATTGTGTATGTCGGTGGTGTGGACATCGACGGCAAGACCCCCAAGGATACCCGCACGACGAAGCAGCTGGAAGCCCTCGCAAACTATGTGAGGGACTTCCGCCGCCGCTTCCCCTCGGTACAAATCGTCGGCCACAATGAATTGGCGGCAAAGGCCTGCCCGTCCTTCGACGTGCAAGAGTGGATAAAAACAATTTAAAATCAGAAATCAAAATGAAACATGTAAACAGAATCTTATTTGCCATCCTGGCCCTCTACGCGATGGTCATCCCCGTGATGGCCCAGGTGGTGGCCGCTGATCCGCTGTCGGACACGCCCGTCTATGAAGACATCTTCGCCTCGCTGGCAGCGATCGTGGCAGGTGTGCCGGTGATCGTGGAGACGATCCGCGGCTTTTGGAAACAGATGCCCGGTTGGGTGGGCATGGCGCTGAACTGGGTGCTGGGCATCGGCATCTGTATGTTCGGCTGGTGGCAGGAATTAGGATTTCTCGCCGGGCTGGACTGGACGGTCGCCCTGATGTATGGCATCGGTGCTGGTATCGCCGCTTCGGGCTTTGCCGAAACCGGACTCATCCAATGGCTGATCTCGCTCTTCGCCCGCAAGAAGAAAAAAGCATGATGTATGGACTGGAGCGTATTCTTCGACTTTCTCGGTGCCGGCGGCGGGTTGATGGTCCTGCTCAAATGGCTGTCCGACCTGCCTTTTGTCCGGCTTCGGCTGAAGGGTGAACGGGAAGATGCGTTCCGGGAGATGCTTGAAAAGGATTCACGGCTAATCGACGAACTGCATGGAGAGGTCTTGCAACTCAAAGAAAGGTTTTATGCACAAGAGGCTTGCCTGGAAAAACTGGTGCTCTGCCCTCTGTACGACCGTTGCCCTGCTCGCCGGCTCGTGCAGGAGTATAAACGAAAGTACTACTATCCACCGGTTGGACAGTCTCGTGTGGGACAGAAAGGTAAGCGCTACCCCCGAGATAATCCCACCCGCCCGGGCGGCACTCAGTGTCCCGCTGGACAGCCTCCGTAAGCTGCCCGGCGGGGCAGCCTATACAGAGAGAAGCGGACAGGCGACCGTCAGCCTCACCTTCCGAGAGGGTGACGTGATCGCTTCCGCCCGCTGCGACAGTCTCGAGCGCCTGGTGTTTGAACTCGCAGAACAGCTTTATAGCCGAGGGGAACAGACGGAGCAAAAGGAAGAAAAGAAAGAGGCTCCCGTCGCCACCTTCGGCCAACGGCTCAAATGGTGTTCGAGCGGTGTTTTAATCGGATTTATTTTAACGGTAATCATTCAATTCATTTATAAGCTATGGCAGAAACGAAACAAAATATACGATCGGTTGGCTTGAAGGCCGCATTGTTCGGTGACGTAAATAAAGAAGGTGGTATGCCTGCCGAGATGAAACAATTGGCACGCACCATGAAAGGAACCGCCTCGTTCACCACCGAAGCTGATACCGTGACCAACTTCTATTGCGAGGAAGAACCGACCGTCCCGGTCGAAACGGTGGCTTCGGAAACCGGTTTGAAACAGGTCAAGCTCAACCTCATGGAATGGGATAACGATGTATTGGTAGAGGTTTTCGGCGGATCCATTGCCAAGGCACAGGAGGTGACCATCGAAGGCAAGAAATACACTGTCGACAAGTTTAAAGCGCCACGCGATATAGTGCAGATCGAAAAGGCACTACGTGTCCTTACCAGATATAACGTGGTGATCGACATCCCCCGTGCGAAGATCCTCGCTCGGTTTATCTGGAATTTGGCAGCCGACCAGATCGCCCAGATCGAAATTACCGCAACCGCCATGAGTTCGGCAAGCGAAGAAGACGGGGCCTATGAGATCTACAAATTAGGAGAACCCACGGCATGACCCCGGTAGAAGCCATGGCCGCCGACGCCCTGTTGGACCGGCGGCTCAAAATCAACCTCCCTGCCCCGTGGCTGCTCCGGATCTTCGGGCGCAAGACGGTACCCATCCGGGTGAAGCTGCCCACGGCGGGCAGCCTTATCCGGATGTCATCGCTCTTCACGCGGATGGATATCGACCTGCAGCACCTGCATGACGGCAACTTCGGCAGCGTCTTGGAACAGATCGCCAAGCACGGCGTCACCACCTCACGGATCATCGCCTATGGTCTGCTGCGTGGCACATGGTCGGCACGATTGCTGAACCGTCCGCTCGCCTGGTATATCCGGCAACACATGCCGATGCAGGGATTGGCGGAATTGGCCAAGATCATCGTGCTGATGAGCACGAGCGAGGCTTTTGTGAGCATTATCGCATCGGTCGCTTCGCTGAACCTGATGAAGCCGACGGAGGCGAGCCAGCCGACAGAGACCGGGAGTTAAAGGAGGAGTATGATCCTCCCCATAGCCCGTTCGGACAGATCTACACCCTCGTGCAGCAGGGGGCAATCACGTATGATGAAATCATGAACCGTATCCCGTGGTGCGTCGTTTTGACCATGATCAGCGACCAGGGACGGATGCGGAAGAAAAAAGAAAGAGAAGAGGTACTCCAGAGCGAAGAGGAGGAGCTTGAATTTTTCGGATTAAAGTAGTAAAAGAGACAAATGGCACAGACAGATCCCGTATATATCACCTTTGAATTTCGTGGCGACATCGATAAAGAGGTCAATAAAGTGACGCTCGGTATCAAGGGGCTGCGCGACGAAGCGGCAACAACCTATAATAAGTTGATTGCCGACAGTTCGGCCGCCTACAACGCCATGAGCGCCGAGAGCCGCAAGCTCGCCACGACGATGCAGGAGAATATCAGCAGTCTGCGTTCGCTTTCCGCGATGCAGGAACAGCTGGACCGGGAGCTTGAGGCCGGGACCATAACCCTTTCGGGGTATACGCAGGCAAAAGCAGCCTTGGCGCTGCAGGAGAGCAACCTAAGAGTGGTGATCAGTCAGGGGATGCAGCAGCTGCAACAGCAGATGGCCACCGAACAGGAGGCGTCAGACAGCGTGATCGCCCTGACACGCAAGTTGCAGCAACTGACCGAGGCCTATTCCCGGCTTTCCAAAATGGACCGTGAAGGTTCGGCCGGAAAGGAAATTTTGGAACAGATCCAAAGCGTGGATAATGAACTGCAGACCGCGCAGACCCGTCTGTCGGCGTACAGCCGTACGGCCGGAACCGGTTTCAACAGCCTGCAGATGTCGATCCAGCAGGTGGCACGTGAGTTGCCCTCGCTCACCATGGGGGCGAACATGTTCTTTCTCGCCATCTCGAACAACTTACCTATCTTGGTCGATAACATCAACATGGCTCGCCGGGAGTATCAGGCAGCCATCAAGGCCGGACAGCAGGCCACGCCGGTCTGGAAACAGCTGCTCGGCGGGATCGTCAGCTGGCAGACGGCCCTCGTCGTCGGTATCACATTGCTGACCGTTTATGGCAAAGAGATTACTGCCTGGACCAAAAGTCTGTTCGGCGCCCGGCAGTCGCTTGCCGATGCCTTGGAAACGCTCGAGGAGTTTCAGGAGTCGGTCGCCAAAACATCCTCCACGACGCTCACACAACTGCAGAGAATGTCTGCCGAATGGGAGAAACTGGGCGACAACATCCAGGCGAAAGAACAATACCTCCTAAAGAACCGCACTGCCTTCGAGCACTTAGGTGTCTCGATCGGCAAGGTGACGGATGCCGAGAACCTGTTCAACCAAGGCAAGGAGGCGTTTGTCGCCTCGGTGATGGCGCGTGCCCGTGCCTCCGCCGCGATGACGCTCGCCACCGAGAAATACAACGAAGCGATCCGCAAGCAGCTGGAGGTGGACCGGATGGCTAATACGCAGAGCTATGCCATACAGGGTGGCCAGTTCGGGCAGACCACCTATGTGTCGGGTGAGAACCTTTCGAAAAAGAAGGCTCAGGCAGAAGCAGACAGCCTCTTCGACGAAGCCCGCAAAGTATTGGAAAGAGGGCTGGAATACAGCGAAGAGGAGCGCAAATCCTTGGAAACTGCCAATCTGAAGACTATCCATACCCTTGAGCAGGGAAGCGTGGAAGCGATCAAAGCATCCATCGCGGCAAAAGAAGCTGCCTTGGACAAACTGACCAACAAACAGGACTATGAAGCGGCCCTCAAGGAAATAGAGGCGGAAAAGAAGAAATTGGAAGCAATCATTGGCTCCACAGGAGGCAAAGTGGGCAAAGAACCGGCCCCGCTTGGATCGATTGCCTATTATAACGAATTGATCGCAAAGATGAAGAAGCTGCGCGATCTTGCCACAACGAACAAAGACCGTTCCGCCTTTGCCGAGCAGATCAAGGAATACGAGGAGAAGGTCGCGGATATGGAGAACCGGATCATCATTTCCGGAAAAAAGATCGCCATGGAGACCCTGCAATCCTCACTCGAAGGAATCAAAGTCGATGTAAAGTTTGACAACCGTAACGTGTTGGAAAAGGCGTTCGGCAAGTTCGACACAAGCGACCTTGACCAAATGCAGGAGAAGATCGACAAGGAGCTTAACCGACCGATCAAGGAGGCTCGCGAGGGGATAGTCCTTCTGATCGACCAGTGGGACAGACTTTCGGATGCCGACCAGGCAAGCCTCTTGGCCGAGGAGTGCTATAAAGTGGCTGACGGCATCTCGATGGCTGCTGAAACTGCCGAGCTCTTCAACGAAGCGTTGGGAAGCTCCCTTGCCACTGTCGCCCAGCTGGTGGGCAGCGTCGGCGATATGGCAGGCGGGATCGGCCGCATCATGAGCGGTGACCTCATCGGAGGGGCTTCGGGCATCATCGGAGGCATCACCGGCATCGTGGGCAGCTTTAAGAAAAGGGTCGAAGAAAACAAAAAGATATTGGCGGAATACCAACTGAATCTGGTCGAAACAGCCATGAAGGAGTTGGAGTATAACGCCATCCTACGCGAACGGCTACGCATCCAGCAGCAGATTGGCGAAACCTCGCTCGAATACTTCAACCGTCAGTCTCTCGAACTGAAGAACCAAGCCGGTCAGATAGAGAAAGAGTACAAACAGGTGTGGGAGAAATTGCAGCAGGAGCAGTATATCACAGCTACGCACTACAAGCATGGCACTTGGTTCCGCAAGGCGAAGACCTGGAACGATTACGACTCGCTCGCCGGCAAGACCTACGAAGAGATGGAATCGCTCTATACGCAGGACAAACTGACCGAATCAGCAAAAGTGCTTTTCGAACAACTACAGAAACTGAAGGACGAAGGAGAAGATGTCGCCGGAATGATCGACGACCTGAACGAAGAGATGAAGGAGGCTTTCACCGGAACGAATACGAACGCCATCGCCGACACCATCCTGCAGGGCTTTGCCGAGGGCAAACGCTCTGCCAAGGACTTTGCCGACGACTTCCAAAAGATGCTGAACGATGCAGTGCTGCAGGGGGTGAAGATGAAGGCACTGGAAGAACCGCTCCGCAAATGGTATGAATCCTTTGCCGCCGCCTCGCAAAACGGGCTGACCGCTGAAAGCATCGCCAGCCTGAAGGCACAGTATGACAAGATTATCGAGGATGCAGCCAAGCAGCTGGAGCAGATGGAACAGGTGACCGGCACGACCATCGGCGACGTGATCGACCGCACTTCTACGGCCAAAGGCATAGCCTCGATGAGTCAGGACAGTGCCGACGAACTGAACGGCAATTTCTATGCCCTCCTGATCTATGCCGACCGCACTAATCAGGGGGTGACGAACATCCAAGGGCAGTTGGTAGAGGGATTGTCCCTACTGCAACGCATAGCAAGCAATACCGACCGTCTCGAAGCCATCGAGAAGGATATCCGGCAGACGCGCAGCTCGCTGCAGAATATCGAAAACCGTGGGTTAATACTGAGAAAGCAATGAACAACAACCTATACATAGATGATCTGAATGTGCTTGGCCGTTTCGGCTGCCGGGTGACGCGGGGAGGATATAACGACCTTCTCGCTTTCCCGGCAATGAAAGCGCCGGAGCGGAACGACTGGCCCGAAGAGGATGGCATTGAGGTGGATCTGAGTGACCCGAAGCTGCAGCCGCGAGAGATTGCCATCTCTTTCCTTTCGGATAGCAACTCGCAGGCTTCCGACCTGATTGCCTACCTCTCAGACAAAGGGCTGCACACCTTTCGGGTGCCTGCTTTAGGACGGGAATGGCAGCTGCGCCTCGCCGATCATCCCGGCAATCGGGTTTATCCATCGGCAACCTCTTTTACCTTGAAGTTTGTCGAGGATCTTCCGGTGAGACCGACAGCCGGTGTGTGTGATCCGGACGTATGGTTACCCGAAAGCCGCTACAAGCTGGATGGTAAACCGATAGGCAGATACGGCGTGTATGTCTATGAGAGCCGGAACGCCCTGCTGCGAAATCCGGCGGCAAAGGTGAACCTGCAGCGCAAGATTGCCTCCATTGACGGGCAAATCTACGATGCAGAACACTTGGTCTTCCAGCCGAAAGAGGTCACTTTTAAATGCTTTTTAAAAACTATTCGAAAAGATGCCTTTTGGCAGTGCTGGGATAGTTTTTTTGCCGACCTGATCGCTCCGGGCGAACGGAGGCTCTTTGTAGAAGAGATTGGCAAGTCCTATCCCTGCTACTACAAGAAGATGAGCAATTGCAAACTGCTTACGCTGGGCGAACCGATGGTGATGCAGTTTGATCTGACCTTGGTATTCACCTCGTTCAGACTCTTTGAAACCGATTATTTCTTGGCCACGGAAGATGACATGTTTATTGTCACGGAAGACGGCCTGAACTTTATAGATATGAAATAGGCAATGACAGGACAGGAACAAAGAATAAAAATCAGCGAGCTGCCCACCTCGGTCAGTTTCTCAGGGCTGTGGACGTTGGGTTACCAGATCGTTGACGGTAAGAAAACGAGCGTAAAAGTTTCATTGGATGAGATCGAGAAGGCGTATGAGGATGCAGTCGCGGCAGCTTCGGCTGCAGGAAAAGCCGCCACCAATGCCCTTTCTGCTGCCGCCCGTGCTGACTCGGCAGCCGGTAAAGCTGAAGGGATAAACGTCGCTATTTCTGAAGCCGAAAGCAAGCGCATAGAAGCTGAGACCGCCCGTAAAGAAGCCGAAGCCGAACGTGCCCGGATAGAGAATTTACGCCAGGAAACGGAAAAACTTCGTGAAGCGAATGAGATTCAACGAATCGCCGACGAAAACACCCGAATCTCCAAAGAAAACGAACGGCACGCAGCCGAATCTCTCCGGATAGAAGAAGAATCGAAACGATCCACCGCCGAGGCCGCCCGATCCGAAGCCGAACAGGCACGATTCACCGAAGAGACGAAGCGAGCCGACAACGAAGCCAAACGCGTCGCCTCCGAAACCTTGCGTAACCAGTCCGAAACGAAACGCCAGGAAGCGGAAACTCTCCGCGACCAGGCTGAACAGGGACGTATTGCCCAAGAGACCGACCGCGATACAGCTGAACAGGAGCGCATTTCCAAGGAAAAGGAACGAGTCCAAACGGAACAGGAACGGATTTCAGCCGAAACAATCCGTGCCGAAAAAGAAAAAGCCCGTATCATCGAAGAACAACTTCGGGAAACATCGGAATCAACCCGCCAGGCAAACGAAACAACCCGTCAGGCACAGGAAGAACAACGGGAACAGATGACAGCCCAGGTTATCCTTGATGCTGAACAGGCAACCGGCGAGGCCAACACAGCCGCCGACCGCGCCAATCGTGCAGCCGAAGCCGCCGAAGGAGTCATCAGTGGACTACAACCCGACTGGAACGTTACCGATCCTGTCAATAAGAACTACATCAAGAACAAACCGGAGATCCCGACGTTAGAGGCTATCCCGGACGAAAATACATTGAGCTATGTCAATACCGACGGTACAACCATCAATTTTCGTATCGGCGATGAAGTACGTGTAGCGGAAGAAGGAGAATATGTGTTCTACCGGCTTTATGATCTTGCCGGGGGAAAAGCCTCGTGGCAGGAATCTGGCGGCGGTACAGCCTTGCCCGGTAATGTTTATCTGACAGGAGCCAATTATTACAATGAATCAGTACGAACGATAAAACAAGGATATTTGAGCAATGAGTAAGAAAGGTGCATTTATTTATCAACAGATCGAACTGACGACGGCTGAATGGGCCGATAACGCAACCGTCTACCCTACATCAGTCTGGTTATTTGAACGTTTGGAAAACGGTAAATTCAACATGAAGCTGGCTGATGGCGTTCATACGTTTGCCCAGTTGCCGGCCGTCATGCAGGAGGTGAAGGTCACAGTTAAAACGAATGATGCCACGACCTATATCCTGACGATCACGACGGCTGAAGGTAAGTTTGACACCCCGAACCTTCGGGGAAACAATGCTCCGGTTCCTTCGATCGATCCGGCAACGAAGCACTGGAAAATCGGCGACGAAGATACGGGTGTGGTAGCCGAAGGACAGGACGGGGAAAGCTACGACGACACGGAAATCAGGAACGCGCTGACAGCCTTGCAGCAGCAAGTCAACACGCTCGTTTCGGGTGACGCATCGAGTGCCATCGAGTCATTTAACGAGATCATCGCTTTCCTTGCCAACGTAGAGGACACACAGACGTTGCAAGGGATCATCGCCGGGCTGAACCAGAGCATCACAAACGTTCAGCAGGCGATTCCGACAAGGCTATCCCAGTTACAGAATGACGACCATACGGTCAAGGACGCTGCTTATGTCCATACCGACAATAATTACAGCAATGAAGAGAAAACGAAGGTATCGGACTCTTTGAGGTTGAAAGAGTATGTCGATGTCGAGTCTCTGGCGGCTCTTCCGTCATCACCGTATAACCTTCGCTTCAAATACACAAGCAAATCCCCGCAAGCGATCAACTTTGCCGATATCGCCAGCGTACCGGAAATGCAGGAATTCTATCTGTCGATCTTGAACAGTTCCGGGTCGGACTTTGACCAACCGGTCCCTAATGGTTCTGGCTGGCAGTCCGAGGAATCAAGTGTAACGTTACCGAACGGGAAACCAACAGGTGTATCCTTGAAGAAAGAACACGGGATAATAGTAGTTAGGGTATAATTCAAAACAGGAAGAGATGAAACGTAGATTGATATCAGGTAATCTATATAATACAGTGCCTAAATTGGTAAAGCTGGTAAGTCCTTTAGGTATCCAACAGAATTATATAATAGAGAAAAAATATAAGTTTGTGGATTTGCTAATCGTTGGAGGTGGCGGCGGAGGTGGCACAAACAGTGGTAGCGGTGGAGCTTCTGGAACAATAGCATTTGCTCGTAATATAAAAATCTCTTTGCTACCGAAAACTTTGACTTGTAAAATTGCAAAGCCTGTAAATGCACAAACTGATGGGGATAGTACAACTCTTGAAATAAACGGGGATACGATAATCTGTGCTGGAGGGCAAAGAGGTAATAGTGAGGGAGCAGGAGGGCTTGGTAATGGCTCTAAAATACCAGACAGTATATATACCATTCTATCAAAGTTGGTAGAAAACCCATCTTCCGATATCGCGATTTGTAATAATGGTGGAGGCTCTCCTGGTTATTGGAATGGTTCTTACGGTTATGCTGGTGGTTCAGGCGCATCTATGTCGGGTAATGGAAATTCATCGTCAGGAATGACCGGTGGAAACAGTGTAAGTAATGCAGATGGTATGGGCGGTTATAAAGGTGGAAATAGTCAATCTTATCAAGGTGGTACAGGATATAAATATAACAATGTACTTATTCCTATTGGCCTATTTGGAGGAGGTGGAACTTCGGGGAAAGGCTCGAACGGATCTGGTTCGGATGGGTCTGGAGCAGGTGGTGGGGCGGCAGGTCTTGAATCAGGTGGAAATGGTGGAAATTCAGGCTCAAGCAATCCTACGAATGGCGGAAATGGTGGCATTGGAGCTGGTGGCGGAGGAGGTGGTGGTCTGTCACGTAAAGGAGGAAAAGGAGGACAGGGTATAATTTGTTTATATTATCACAATTAAGAATAGCAATATGATATACATTCATAAAGACATTAATTTTTGGAAAACGAAAGTAAAACTTCCTGATTCCTATCTCATAAGTACAGATATAGACGATTATGAGGTTGGGGCTTATCTTCCGCTCTCAGAAGAACAGGAACAGTACCACAACGAACATCCGGATGCAACCCCGTTGGAGTGTTGGCACATGCAGCCCGCTCCGGAACCAGAACCGACACCGGAAGAACTGCTTTGGCGTGCCCGTGATGCCAAACGGCAGGAAATCTACGACAAAGACATCCATCATTATTATATTGATGAACAGGACGCATATGTCTCGAACACCCTGCAAGTGAAGGATAAGTGTGGCCGACAGGAAGAAGTCGAAGTAGGCGGTCATCTTTACGCCTCGAATATCTTAACGGTTGCTCTTGACGAAATAGCGGACTATTCGGAGCAATGCGGCAAGGTGACAGACCGCTTGCTATCCCGTATCGATGCCGCCCAAACAGCCGAGGAGGTCGAAGCTATCGTGGTGGAAGGCTATCCTGAAATGATCCATACAACAACGGCAGCCTTGCAAACTAAAGCAGATAAGGCAATCGCTAAATCCCCGGAAGCGCAGGCAGTGACCTTTGCCCGTACGATGATGAACAGCGTGTCTCTCACAGCCAGCCAAGCGTTGGAGATGCAGGTCTTATTCCCCATTTGGGGTGAGAAAGATGCGGAGTTTGGCAAGGAAGTTGAAATAGGCTTCCGGCTTCGAGTAGTGGAAGGAGAAAGCGACACTTTGTTTGAAGTGATACAAAAGCACAAGCTGCAAGCCGATTGGAAACCGGGCATAGAAACTGCTTCACTGTATAAGATCGTTGAAGCTGAGCACGCAGGCACGCTTGATGATCCTATTCCATACGTGCAGGGTATGGCATTCGAGAAAGACAAATATTATGAACAATACGGTGTGATCTATCTCTGCATTCTGACAACCGTTACAGGTTATCCGAACGACTTGAAAGACTTGCCCACAATTGTACAGGAGGTAAAGCAATGAAACAGGTTATGTTATTAAAAGTTAAACGGGGGGGGGGTAAAATGCTCTCTAAATAAAGAAGTTACGACCTCTTATCGTAAGAAAGGAGGGCGTAGATGAGACGGTCGATGATGGGACGGAAGAAGTTGCAGTTGTTCACCAAGAGGTTCTATCCTGCCGGGAATTATACCTGGATCGTACCTAAAGGATGTAGGGAGGTTGATGTGTTTCTTGTCGGAGGAGGGGGTGCAGGACATAATGGAAGCGGTGGAGGTGGCGGCTATACTAAAACCTTCAAAAAAGATACATCCGGATGGAGAGACGGTGATGCTATCTCTGTTGCACCGGGTCAGTCAATTCCGATAACAGTTGGGAAAGGAGGAATTGGAGGGTATTCTGAAGTTGCCCCCAACGGTGGATACTCTCAATTCTTAAATTCAAGTTATAGAGCTAATGGCGGAAATGGTGCGGGTAATGGTTATCCAGGCGGAAGTAATGCCGGAGCATATACTGGTGGCAACGGCGGAAGTGGCGGAGCAGGAGATGATTCAGATACGGCTAAAGCGGGTTCTGATGGATCTAACGGAATCGGCAGCCGCAATGAAAATGGCTCTCTCTATCCAGCTGGTTCCCTATATGGCGGAGGAAAGGGTCAAAGGCATACAACCCGCGATTTTGGCGAACCTACTGGGAAACGAAATGCCGGAGGTGGTGGTTCAGACAGAAATATAAATGGGGGCATGGGTGGAGAATCCGATTACGACAAAGGATGCGGAACTGGAAATGGCAATAGAAAAAGTGGCGGTTACGGTGGTGGCGGTTGTGGTACTTACGGTAACGGCGGTGATGGCACTGTCCTGATCCGCTATTGGGCTTACGAAGAATGATCTGCCGTTGAAAAAGATGAAACAAGATATTAACGACTAAAAAATAGGAGATAAAATCATGAGAAATAATTGTTTACAAATGTTAACGGGGGGGGGTAAACACCTCTTAACTCAAGTATCTGACCGACTTTCGGCGGAAAGGAGGTTGGTATGATAAGATCGATGATGGGACGGAAGAAAGTAGACAGGAATACTTTGCTGTTGCTACATTTTGATGGATCATTGAAAGATGAAGCCTCAGGCAAGCCTTATGTTGGTAGTAATATGTCCTATGTAGTGGGAAAATTCAAGAATTGCGTTTCGTTTTCAGGAAACGGGTATGTAAAGATAAGTGGAACGAATGCCATAAACGAGTCCCTATATCCAAACTATACCGTCGATTTTTGGATTAAACTGAAAAGTGGTGTGAAAAACGGTATAATGTCAAAAGGCGTTGCTTATGGAAGTTACAGCTTTGATATAATGGAGGAATCTGACGGACGCATTTTCTTTGGACTGCAGTATGGTGGAACCCGAGGGGATGCAATATGCTATTTTACGATGCCACGGGATCAGTGGGTTCATCTTGCGATCGTCAGGTCACAATCTCGATATTGGAAAGTGTATGTAAATGGAGTGTATGCGTCTGGTTTCACATCAACGATGGTTTCAGGGTACTATAGTTCTTTAATGATCGGAAAATATCGAGATTATGGATTGTATCTGAACGGTATGATTGACGAGTTTCGCATCAGTAATATTGCCCGTTGGACATCAAACTTCACTCCGTCTGCAAGGCCGTATTAATAAATTAGTGACACTGTCTTTGGGCTGTCACAGCAGAAAGACAGCAAATGTATATTCAGAAAAAATTATTGATAATCGCCAACCCCAGGTTGGGTATTTTCTTTTAAAACAAATGGAGATATAAAATGTTCGGTGGCGAAAGAATAATAAAACAGCCTCCAGGCTATCACAGATTGGAGGCTGTAAAAAAAGAAAATTAGGGGACCGACGGTCTCCGGAAACAAAGTTAAGCAATTAATTAAATGAGCTATGATCATTTTTGAAAAGACAGGGAAAATACTTCTCGATATACCAGTCGATGATGCCAGTTATCGCTATCGGGCCATCCGGCAGGGCGACAAGGTCAATCTTGTGTTCTCGTTGACAGAACATGTAGAAATACCTGTCTACAGCTATGTTGACTATCAAGGTCAGCGATATACGCTCTGGAGACCGGAGGATCTGACAAAGCATGGCACTCGCAATCTCGAATACAGTGCCACCTTTGGCGGCTACTGGGAACTGCTGAATACCATCAAATACAAGCATCTGTCAGCCATCCCCCGAAAGTTGAAATTCCAACTTACCGGAAAACCCCGCTTCTTTCTGGAGCTATTGGTTGATAACATGAACCAATCGGGAGTTGGTGGATGGTCTATTGGGACCTGTATCGATGCACCGGAAAAGACCTTGGCCTTTAGCCATGAGTTCTGTTTGGATGTGCTGAACCGCTTTGCGGATGAATGGGGAACAGAATTCGAAATCGTCAGCAAGACTATCAATTTCGGCAAGGTAGAGAAGTTCAAGGACGATCCTCTGCCTCTTTCCTACGGCCGTGGGAATGGCTTCAAAACCGGTGTCGGCCGTAAGCTGCAGGGCGAAAAACCACCCACCTCCATCCTCTATGTGCAGGGTGGCGAGCGCAACATCGACCGCACCGCCTATGGGGCTTCCTGTCTGCTGCTGCCAAAATCCCAGGAATTGGAATACGAAGGCAGACACTATAAAACCGACAAGGATGGTATGTTCATTACACGAGCCGACCGGGCTTTGGCCAATAACAATGAGGACAGCTTGGACTGTTCGCACATCTACCCCTCACGGGTGGGCACCGTGTCCGAGGTGGTTGTGGTGGATGCCGAAAAGCATCTCTATGATATCATCGATAACACGATTCCGGCAGATTTGGACTATTCCAAATGCCGAATACCGGGCGAAACTGCAACGATTATCTTCCAGTCGGGTGTGATGACTGGAGAAGAATTTGACCTCGAGCAGACATCTGACGCTTTGACCGGTTACGACCATGCAGCCCGACGGTTTAAGTTGGTGCCTGTCGAGAAAGAGGGAGGCACGATACCGAATCCGAACCGCTGTCCGGCCGTGGGTGATACATACGCGGTCTTCAACATCTCGCTGCCGCAGGCATACGTCTGCAACGATGCTATACAGACGGGTGCGTCATGGGATATGTTCCGTGAAGCAGCCCGAAGCCTGTACAACAAGGAAGAGGAATCTTTTGCCTTTACCGGTGAGCTGGACGGCATTTGGGCGAAATCGCAGTGGCTGGAGGTGGGTGGACGGTTGGTGCCAGGTGGTTACATCCTGTTTGACGACCCGCAGTTTCAGCCTGAGGGAGTGCGTATCCGCATCACGGCCGTAAAAGACTATATAAATAGACCCTACAGCCCCGGACTGGAGTTAAGCAATGTGCCGGTCGGTGGCTTTGTCTCCTCGGATCTGTCGAAGATCGAAAGCAACGAGGTGATCAATGACGACCGCCACAGCGATGCGATGCACTACACCAAGCGCCGTTTACGTGATGCGATTGAAGCACAGGAGATGTTGGAAAAGGCGTTTAAAGATTACACCAAGGGGATCGATCCAGTCTGGGTGCGCACCATGTCCCTTTTGGTCGGACATGAAAACCTGCAATTCCGCTTCGTGGACAGCAAGACCAATCCCCGGAAAGTCGATCCGGACTTTGTCTATGACGATGCGACCGAACTGTTCACCGCCCCGAAAGCGATCCTTCAACACATGACGATCGGCATCTCGGAAATAAAAGGCAGCCATGCCGTTTCTGAATATAAGTTCTGGGATCTACCTGCCTACACCAGTCCGCCGCTGGGCGACTTCGGGAAGCTCTACCTGTACGCCAAATGTGGCAAGTCTTCTGAGGCCGGCGAGTTTATCTTGTCCGAAGAACCGCACGACATGGACGAAGGCAGCGATTATTACTTTCTGGTCGGTTTATTAGGTAGTCAAGCCGACGGTGTACGGTCGTTTGTGACCTGCTACGGCTTCACGGAGATATTGCCCGGCCGAATCACGGTGGATCGCATAGTATCGACAGATGGAAAGTGCTATTTCAACCTGGGGATCGGAGAGTTTGGCGGGAAGATGGTATTCAAATCCGGAACATCCGGTTATAATAACATTTCCGACCGTCCTAACCTTCAACCGTTGTATGATGGGATAAATGATGCCCTGACGGATGCAGAGAATGCGTCAAATGCAGCTAACAACGCCCAATTGACTGCAAATAACAAGGCAAGGGTATTTTATCAAACGACGGCTCCAGCATCGGGGATGCGGACAAATGACTTATGGGTGGATGGGGAGAATATCTATAGATATAGCGGTTCTAAATGGGTGCTTGCCTCAAAGTATGACAATACGATAACGGAGATCAACGGCGGACTCATAACTACCGGTGCGATCGCTTTCGGAAGCACAGGTGGAATGGCTGCTTCCGGTTCCATCCGTATTTGGTCGGGAGGAACAGCCGGGGCGAAAGGACAACCACCCACTGATCCGACATTCCGGGTAGAAAGCAACGGAAATGTGGAAAGTAGAGGAAGTATCTATATTGCAAATTCAAATGGAGAAAAACTTGCCGGACTCTCCGGAGGTGGAACAGCCGGAAACTCTGTTCGAATCTGGGCTGGAAATGCAACACCTGCAAATGCCCCGTTTAAAGTTTATCAAAATGGGGATGCCTACATCGGAGGACTCAGGATGGAGTCTGGAGGACTATTCTCGGATAACCGCTATTCCGGTGAATCGTCTTCTAAATTTTTCCTTTATTCATCAGGAAGTAATGCGTTTTTGGGATTTTCATCTTCCGGTAAATGGGCCGGCCTTGGTCTAAATACCTTGCCGTCTACGCTTGGGGGAACAAGTGCTTTGATGCGCCTTGAGTATACAACTAATCACAACGATATAAATTATGGGGCTGTGATAGATGTTCATGGTGGACGGCGCAACTATGCGTTATACTGCATTGGAGGTTTAAAGGTCAACGGATCGATCTCGACTGCCCGTTATGCACCCTCGTCGGACAAGAGTGATACAATCGTCCTGAACATCGGTTATCGGGACACGTTCGTCTTCAGTACCAGTACGTATCTTAGCGTCTATCTCCCTTCCCGGTCGACGATCACAAAGAAAATGGGAGAAGTCCACCCGGAATACGGAGATTCGTGGAGCGAAGTCGGTTTCAATTCCGTGATTTTTGTGCATGTGATCGTGGCGAAGTTCTCTTCCGAAGGTATCAGAATAGAACCAGAAAACTCTGATACACCATTGTTGGACAATAACGGCAACAGCATGACACTTGACATGAATAAGGGTGACTGTGCAACGTTCGCTTATTTTAACCAGGGATGGTATCTATTCAATAGACATTATTAATTACAATGCAAACAATCATAAAAACATACAATATGGAACTAACATTAAAAGATCGAGTATTAATACTCAACACCGTGTTGCCACAGTTTGACACGAGAAAAAACATGGAACTGAAAGTATCGATAGACAGTAAGATAGCGATCTCGGAGGTTGATCAGAAGCGTATCGTTATCAAGGATATGGGGAGTGGTCAAATCAACATCGGATTTACCGATGCGGCTTCTATCACCGATACGGTTGAAATCTCATTGACGGATGAAGAATTAGCCTATCTCAAAAGCCGTGTTGAATTTATTGATCGAAACGGTATGTTTTCAGAGTTCACTATGCCCACATACGTGAAGATACTGGACACGCCATATATCAGTTCGGATTTTGAGAACATGAACAGCCTGTAAAACAGAATATGTAGGGGGAAAAGAAAAAGCCCCCGGCTCGTTAGTAAAGACGCCAATCACATACTAACAATAAAAATGCGACACTCCGCACGACCGGGGGCAATATGCCTTCAGCCGCGAAGTGTCGTTTTTTTATTATGTGATTGGCAACACAAAAATACTTCTAAATTGGAAATTATGACAGCCTTTGATGTCTTAAATTTATATCAAACACCCTTTGAATGGATGTTGAACTCAGGTATCCATATAGAAGATGTGTCCTATGTGGGTCTGTATAAAGAATATATCCGGATGAAAAAGGATGGTTGCAAAACGACTTACATCGTCGTCTATCTGGCCGAAAAATACCGGATCAGCGAACGCAAGGTATATACTTTGCTCAAGCGGCTATCACAAAACTGCGAGCCGCTTGAGCGTTGAATGTATGTAAGGTGTTTGTCTCCGTTTTGACCTCAACGTTTAAGAACCACTGTAAAGTTGGTGCAGTATAGATTATAGTTTTTTCATAGCAAACAAGGAGAAAATAAGGACTTTTGCATTCCTTTTTTTAAGTAAACGCAAATGAGAAAACAATATTTATCTGCCCCGCTTCCGTTCGTGGGGCAAAAGCGCATGTTCGCAAGGGAGTTTATCCAGGTGTTGAAGCGTTACCCGGACGATGCGGTATTCGTGGACCTGTTCGGCGGTTCCGGTCTGTTGTCGCATATCACCAAGTATCAGAAACCCGGTGCCACCGTTGTGTATAACGACTTCGACAACTATCGGCAGAGGTTGGAGAACATACCGCGCACCAATGTCTTGCTGGATAAGATTCGGGCTGTGGTGGCATCTGTTCCTCGCCGGAAATTCCTGCCTAAAAAGACGAAAGAAACGATCCTGCGTCTGATTGAGCAAGAAGAACATAGATACGGATATGTGGATTACATCACCCTCTCATCTTCCTTGCTCTTTTCCATGAAGTATGCGACCAACTTGGAAGAACTGCGGAAAGAAACTTTCTATAACACCGTTCGAAAATGTGATTACAACCCATGCCTTGACTATCTGGATGGATTGGAGATCGTTTCATGCGATTACAAGGAACTATTCAACAAGTATAAGGATATGCCTGATGTCGTGTTCCTGATAGATCCTCCGTATCTATCTACCGAAGTAGGCACCTATACGATGAACTGGGGACTATCCGATTACTTGGACGTATTACAAACGCTTGTAGGTACAAACTACATCTATTTCACCTCAAACAAGTCATCCATCATCGAACTTTGTGACTGGATAGGCAAAAACAACGCCCTCGGAAACCCGTTTATCGGCAGTGAAAAAGTCGAGTTTAACGCCCACATGAACTATAATTCATCTTACACAGACATCATGTTGTACAAAAAAACAGACAGATCATCCTACAAAGAAGTATCTTGACTACTGTGTAAAGATACGATTTTTTGCTGAGTTGACAATGAGTTTCGGGCATTATATTGAAGGAAAATTCATATTAAAAAATGTCGTTTAAGCACCATTTATGTAATACTTAAACGACATTCCTTTTTTATACTTCTCGTTTTGAAAATTTGTACTTTTGGTTTTGCCGATTATAATACTTCTGTTTCATGCCCAGGAAACATTTGTTTCCACCTATTGAAAATTTTGTTTCCTCCTATTGAAAATAAATTTTCCCACAGTGGGAAATTTATTTTCTCCGAATGGGAACAGATGAAAATTTTCTATCTTTTTCTCATTCCGACTAAGGGAATTCTCGCTTCCCTGCGACTATACATATAGAAACACATAGAATGGAAAACAGAATAAACCATATAATCGCACGTGTCCTGAGTGGAGAAAGTTCTTCGGACGATATCCTTTCGTTAAGCGAATGGCTGAACGAAAACGAAAAAAATCGAGATGAATTCCGACGTCTCAAGAATTATTGGGATGCGGATGTCGCTTTCAAACATTCCGTTGCCCCTGCTTTCTCGGCCGACAAACTGCAGCAAAAGATCAATGTACAAAGAAGGCAGACTGCCCGGCGACAATTATGGAGAAACGCCATTCCACTAATTGCCGCAGCCTGTTTGCTTTTCATTTTCTCAACAGCCCTTTTCCTTTATAATACAAATGACCGTATATCCGAACACTACACCTTGCTGACAGACGAACATACCTCCAACTTCACGATGGAAGACGGAACCATCATCACATTGAACAAAAACAGCCGCTTAAGCTATTCCGACAAATACGGGAAAGACAGCCGCAACGTCAAATTAGAAGGTGAAGCCTATTTTGAAGTGGCAAAAGATCCAAGCAAGCCCTTCCAAGTAGAGATGAACGGTGCTTCTATCACCGTATTGGGTACGCACTTCAACGTGAAGGCAGATGCAGAGTCAGACGATATCACGGCAACCCTTGTGGAAGGTTCCATCCGTTTCGAAGGCGCAAAGCAAAATATCGTGATGACCCCAAACCAACAACTGACTTTCAACCGGTCGACAAACAAGGTGGATGTCAAAGAAATAGACACCGACACTTTCACAGCTTGGAAAGACGGTCTGTTGAAGTACAAATCGATTCCATTCACCGAATTGATCGAGAACTTGAAAGACATCTACCAAGTAGAAATCCGGATTGATGATGAAAGACTGGCAGATCCATCCATCACCGTTTCCGGTACATTCAATCAAAAACAAAGCATAGAACAGATCCTAAAAGTAATCTCACACAGTTTGCCTATACGGTGGACGAATAAAACAGGAAATTATCATATCCAACATGCACACTAAAAAATAATGCCTATGAGAAAACGCTAATGTTAAAAGTAGCACTGAGACCTACACTAAGCGAACAGGGTCACACCATGAAACAAGTAAATTATTAATCTCTTAAATCAATACATAAGCATGAAAAATGTTTCGTATTACAGGCATCTTCATCCTGAAAGCCTGAAAAAATTAGTAGCAATTACAAAAATTACGGCGGTTTCGCTATTAACAGTTTTACCTTCCACTATGCAAGCGGAACCTACCTATTCACAATCGGTAGTGATATCCATCAAAACTGAACGGATGCTTCTCACCGACTTGTTTTCACAGATAGAAAAACAAAGCGAATTCCTATTTTTCTATGTAGATAAAGATGTTGCAGACATTAAAGTCAACATAAAGGCCAACAGTAATCAAATCGATGAAATCCTGACACAAGCATTGACAGGAACAGGACTGACTTATACGATCAACGATCGGAATATCAACATTATGCGAAAAGCATACGCACGGCAACAACAGGCCAAGCAAATCACGGGGAAAGTCCTAGACAATAACGGTGACCCGATCATCGGAGCCAATGTTGTAGAGAAAGGAACGACTAACGGGTCCATTACTGATGTTGAAGGCCTCTTCAACATCAGTATAGCACCTGGTGCTATACTTTCGATCTCCTACATCGGATACAAGCCGACCGAAATAAAAGTCGGTTCACAAAACTCCTACAACATCACCCTCGAAGAAGATTCGGAGACATTGGATGAAGTCGTCGTGATCGGCTACGGTACGGCACGCAAAATCGACCTGACAGGATCGACCTCTTCTTTGGGAGGCGACAAACTTCGGATGAAGAGTACACCGCAGCTTTCCAGTCAATTACAAGGACAGATGGCCGGCGTACAGATCACACGTTCCAGCGGCGACCCGTCAGCCGGAGCTACTATCCGCGTACGTGGTGTCACGACCATGTCAACTAATGACCCATTAGTGATCGTGGATGGAGTGCCTGGCACTCTTACAGATATTGCCCCTGAAGACGTAAAAGACATTCAGGTTTTGAAAGACGCAGCTTCGGCTGCTATTTACGGTTCACGCGCAGCGGCAGGTGTCATATTGGTCACAACCAAACGTGCCAAAAACAAGGAATTCCATCTTTCATATAATGGAGAATACGGCATCAACACACCGACCGCAAAACCTAAATTCGCTAATGCCGTACAATGGATGAGTGGTCTTAACGAATTAGCTTTCAACGATGGTGCATCATCCCTCCATTCACTTTACTCCGAAGATGTAATCAACAATTACGCACAACTACGAGCTGAAGATCCGGACCGCTATGCAGATACCGACTTTATGGATTTAGGATTGAAAAGTAGCACACATCACCAAAGACACTCTCTCTCGCTCAGTGGAGGTACGGAAAAACTGAAAACAAACTTCAGTCTCAACTATTACAATTCGGAAGCACTTATCCAAACAAAAGACTACGAGCGTTTCAATATCCGCACGAACAATGACTACCAAATCAATAATTGGATACATGCCAATGTTGACTTGAATTTACTCTATTCTAACGCAAATGAACCTCACGGATCGATCTTTACCTTAATGGAGCGTGCACCGATCTACAATGCTTATTGGTCTGACGGACGTTTTGCCGATGGCAAAGATGGTGACAACCCTATTGCCGAGCACCAATTAGGCGGTTCCATGAAAAAACAGAACTACAGTGTGGGTGGTAAATTACAATTAGATATCACACCCATAGAAGGATTAACATTAACTGCCATCGTAGCACCAAAATATTCTTTTTACAAAGGAAAAGACCATCGCAAAAGATACGAAGTCTACCGGATCACCGGTGACCCGATTCCCGGAGTTGGCTATGCTTCAACTAGTCTCAGTGAAAGTCGTAACGACAACCATAGCTTGACTAAGCAGTTCTATGCCAACTATAAAATGCAACTGAAACGCCACTCTATCGGATTGATGGCTGGTTATGAAGATTATTCTTACAAATGGGAAGAAGAAGGTGCTTCACGAACCAATTTTAATTTGGTCAATTATCCTTACTTGAATTTAGGGCCTGAAGACTACCAATACAATAGCGGAAAAGCTGGACATAATGCCTATCGTTCATTCTTCGGTCGTATCATGTATTCATGGGCAGATCGCTATATGCTGCAAGCTAATATTCGCTCAGATGGTTCTTCACGTTTTGCTGATGGCCACCGTTGGGGTACATTTCCTTCCGTTAGTGCAGGTTGGGTTATTTCCGAAGAACCTTGGTTCAACAAAAGCATTGTAGATTATTTAAAGTTACGCGGTTCAATTGGACAATTGGGAAACGAACGTCTAGGGAAGGAGTTTCCTTATCAAGCAATACTCAGTTTTGGCACAGGTTTTATTCCAAATGCAACTACAGGTGTAGCAGATGTCGTACAAACGGCTTATCAGACAGACTATGCTTTCAACAACCTAACATGGGAAACGACCACCACCTATGGTTTCGGAGCTGACATCACTTTGCTAAATAACAGACTTCGTGCATCAGCCGATTATTATTACAAAAAGACAACTGATATGCTGATGGAAGTTGGATTCCCTTCTTATTTTGGTTATAACGCACCGCAAAACAACGCAGCCGATATGAATACGAAAGGTTGGGATCTTGAACTTTCCTGGAGCGATCAAATCAACGATTTCCGATACGGTGTAAGTTTCAATTTGTCCGATTATCGTTCTAAAATGGGATACATGGCAAACCGACAGAAAATCGATGATAACAAGATCACTGAAGAAGGGTCTTATTTTAACGAATGGTACGGATACAAAAGTATGGGCATTATCTTGAATGATGCTGCCATGTTGGACGAAAACGGAAATACCATTCCAGTTCTGACTAACAACGATAAAGCAGGTAACATACGTTACCAAGATATAGATGGAGACGGCAAAATCACTGCTTCCGCCGATCGTGTACGCTTGGGCAATTCCCTACCAGAAATGCAATACGGTGGCTCTCTATGGGCAGAATGGAAAGGCTTGGATTTCAATTTATCATTTCAAGGTGTTGGACATCAATTAGCCTACTGGAACTGGCCCGGTACACCATTCAATTATCAAGCATATGCTTGTCCGGTAAATCTGATCGAAAGCCATTGGAGTCCGACAGCAACGGATGCAGAAAATGCCAAGGCAAAATATCCGAAATTGACGACCAATAGTGCCAATATTTATGCAAAAAGTGACTTCTATATTTTCAACGGAGCTTATATGCGTATCAAAAACATCACATTAGGTTATACGCTCCCATCTGAATTCACGAAGAAGTTTTTTGTTAACAAGTTGAGAGTCTATTTCAGTGCGAATGACCTGCCTGCCTTCTCGAAATATCCCGAAGGATTCGATCCCGAATGGGGGGATCGCGCAAAAGACTTGATCATGTCTTCTTATATTTTTGGCTTGAATGTTTCATTTTAATTAAAAAAATCCTGTTATGAACAAAATAAACAAATATCTATTAACCGGAATAGTCTCACTAAGCATGACAGCCTGTGCAAACCTCGACCTAAATCCACTTTCTGAAGGATCGAGTGAAAATTGGTATCACGATGAAACCGAAATAGAAATGGCACTTAATGATTTGTGGAGACCAGACTTCTTCCCGATTGACGCCATCTATTGGGATGATGATTTGTTAAACCGAAATGGTTCCAACGAAGTTACGCTCGGAACAGTCACTTCTCAATGGGGGACCTCCTCCACACGCTGGAGTTCCTTATACAAGTCCATCGCCCGTGCAACAAAAGTAATTCAAGCATTGGACAATGGTTCTGCGACCGGAATCAGTGAAAGCAAAGTAAACCAATACAAGGGGGAAGCCTATTTCATGTTAGGGTTTGCCTACTGTGAACTGACTGCCTATTATGGAGATTGCGTGTTGAATAAAGGTATGACTTTGGATGAAGCATACGTGGCAACCCGCTCACCCAAAAACGAAGTGCTTGCATATGCTTTTGAATGTTTAGACAAAGCGGCCGAATATCTGCCCAATTCCTACAAAGGTCAACAACGGCCGACCAAAGGAGCCGCCCTCGGTTTCAAAGCCCGTTTTGCCCTCTTCCACGAAGACTGGCAAACCGCCGTTGATGCTGCACAAAAATGTATGGATCTCGGAGTCTACAAATTACACGACAATTATCGGGAAATGTTCCAAGCTACCAGTTCTCCCGAATTTATGTTTTATTTCAAAGGAGACTTGACATTAAAAAAAGGATATGGTTTCATGGAAAATGTACGTGACTTTGTCATACGCAAAATCGGTGGCCATTGCAACCAAAGTCCATCATTGGAGCTGTTCTGTTCCTACACCTGCACGGACGGTTTGCCTATTGACAAATCACCGCTCTATAACCCGAAAGATCCATTTGCCAACCGAGACCCGCGTCTGGCAATGACAATCCAACCTTTCAAAACTAAATACTCTGCTGACTATGCAGAATATGAACAGTCCAAAAAAGATGGGACATTTCCTGAAAAATATCCAGATTATATCACATTAGGCTATGAATTCAATCCCAGTCCTTATGCAAATACGGTATACGAAGTGTCTACCGGTAAAATGGTAGTCAACACTGACTCCAAAGCATCGAATCAACATTCAGCTTATAACGGATTGATTCTCCGTAAATTTGTGAAGGATGACTGGAAAGATTTCAACAATTATAATCTAAAAGCAGACAACTGTTATCCATACCTACGTTATGCTGAGGTACTGATGACTTACGTGGAAGCGAAGAACGAAATGGGACAATGTACACAAGACGACTTGGACAAAACGATCAATCTGATCCGTGAACGTGCCTATCGCGAAACAGGTATCGCTTACCCCCGCGTAGAAGTACAATCACAAGAGGCTTTACGCAAAATCATCCGCATGGACCGTCGTTCGGAATTCGCATTCGAGGGGATTCGTTATCGCGACCTGTTGCGTTGGCGCATTGCTGAAAAATCACACAACAAGTCCATGTATTACTTGAATCGTGCCTGGTCTAACTCCGCCAATTGGAATGGTTTGACCGGCAGTGAATCAAACATCGAATTGTCTCAAGACTTCATAACTTTGTTAAAGAACTGGGACGAAGGTAACTATCCTATCGGTGGCATACCGACAATCGATGAAAACGGACTGCCCAATCTTGCACCTATGGAAACCGCTGGATATATCACTACATTCTACAAAATGTCTTTTGACCCAAAGAAAAACTATTTGTGGCCTATTCCAGCTAACGATATTTTGGTCAACGGTAACCTAACGCAAAACGACGGGTATTAATCTCTAGCAATCGAAGCCTCAATTATGGATTTTCAATGTTGAAAATCCATAATTGAGGCTTCGATTATCCATTGAAATAATATTTTTAAAACTTCGATTAATAAATATCGCCATTATGAAGTATAAATTATTTCCTTGTATTCTTTGTATAACATTATTTTCCTGCCATTTTCAAAAAAAGGAAAATACATCCGCTGTCAAAGAAGTCGATATTTGCATATACGGAGGAACATCCGCAGGTGTTGTAGCTGCTTACTCTGCAAAAAAAATGGGTAAATCCGTTCTTTTGGTAGAGCCTGGCAAATATTTAGGAGGTATGACTACCGGCGGTCTCGGAATGACAGATATCGGAAACAAATATGCAGTTACCGGATTGGCACGCCTTTTCTATCGTCGTATTGGAGAGCATTATAATAAATTCGAGCAATGGACTTTTCCCCCAAGTGTCGCGACTGCAACCATGAACCGCTTTGTGAAAGATGCAGATTTGGATGTCCTGTATTATCGTCGCATAACAGATGCTCAAGTTCAGAATAAAAGAATAAAAAGTATCACTTTGGAAGACTCCCAACAACCGGATAAAAAGACCTTGATACGGGTTAAAGCCAAACAATTCATTGATTGTTCGTATGAAGGCGATTTAATGGCAAAAGCCGGTGTCTCTTATTTTGTAGGACGTGAAGGAAACGAAGAACACGACGAGACTCTTAACGGAGTCCAAATGTCTTTCTGGCATCAATTTCCGGACGGAGTAGACCCATATCTAAAAGAAGGCGATCCGAATAGTGGCTTATGTTGGGGAATCCAACCTAATACACTGAAAGAAAGAGGAAGTGGAGATAAACTCGTACAAGCATACAATTTCCGTTTATGCCTTACCGACAATAAAGAAAATCAACGTCCGTTCGAAAAACCTGAAAACTATGATCCGGCCAAATATGAACTATTGGCACGTGCTATCCGTAAAATGGATTTACACATAGATAATTATCTCTTATTTAACTGGGGTATGATGCCAGATAATAAGTATGACGTGAATAATCGCGGACCACTATCAACTGATATGATCGGTATGAATTACGAATATCCGGATGGCAACTATGCAACCCGCGAACGGATCTGGCAAGAACATGTAGACTATACAAAAGGACTGCTCTATTTCCTCACACACGATGAAAGAGTCCCTTCCAAACTTCGCGACCAGGTTTCCAGATTCGGATGGGCGAAAGATGAATTTGTTGACAATGATAACTTTCCGACCCAACTATATGTGCGCGAAGCCCGACGCCTGAACGGGGAATATATCATGACACAAAAAAATTGCCAAGGGGAAGAGACTGTGGGAGATGCAATCGGAATGGCCGCCTACGGAATGGACTCTCATAATTGCCAACGTATCGTTACAAACGGTATGGTAAAAAATGAAGGGGATGTCCAATATCATGGCTTCCCACCCTATCCGATCTCGTACAAGAGCATTACGCCTAAACGCGAAGAATGTACTAATCTACTGGTCCCCGTATGTATTTCTTCCACCCATATCGCTTTCGGATCGATCCGGATGGAACCGGTCTTTATGGTGCTGGGACAGTCGGCAGCCGTAGCATCGGCATTAGCGATCGACGATAATACCGACGTCCAGACAATAGACGTAACCAAGCTAAGGAAAATCCTGAAAGAGAATCCTTATCTGGACGGTTCTACTCCCGAAATATTAGTCGATGACAGCGATATCGACAAAATAGAAAGATCCGGACATTGGCAAAAAAGCTTTGGAGCGCATTATAAGAACAGCTTCTTAAAGTCGGCGAACCAAAAGAACAATTGCTCTTTCACCTTTATGCCTGTTATTAAAAAGGCGGATACATACGAAGTGTTCTTTTACTGCACAGCTCTTCCCGACCAGGAAATGCCCGAAGTTATGGCTTTTGACATTACGGGTAAAGAGGGGACCAAGCAAGTAGAAATATCTCCCAGATCTCACAAAGGTGCATGGGTAAGTTTAGGCACATACGCGTTTGAGAAAGGCAACTGGACATCTTCTATCAAGATTGACGGCTGCCGTTCGAAGGGTGCCTTATTTGCCGATGCTATTATATTAGTTCCTAAAAAATAAAATTCTTATCTTTATAGTTCCCATAAAAACCAAGTATAAAAAGAGAATACCATGATTACACGACGTGATTTTTTAAAAGTAACGGCAGCCGGAGGCGCATTAGCCTCTTTAGGTAGCGTGACGGAAGCAAAAGCGGCCATGAAGTCAGCCGTTCCAGATGAAGGGTTCTGCCATGAAGGGGCGCGTAAGATTCCGGTGATTGCAGAAGTAGATCTTGTGGTCGCGGGTGGAAGTTCACGTGCTATTGCCGCTGCTGTTGCCGCAGCGAAAACAGGTAGTCGAGTTTACCTGGTTGGCTATATGCCCTATCTGGGTGAAGACATATGCGGCTCACATCTCTACGAGCGAGAAGCAGGGGAAAAACTGCAGACAGCACTTGCACGCAAGCTCTTTCCGGGGAAAAATTTCCCGACTCCGCTTCATATAAAGAAAACGCTGGAAGACGAGCTGATCGACAACAACGTACAGTTCCTCTACAGCAGCTATGTAACGAATGTGCTGACGGACCCGTCCGGTAAACCTGCGGGAGTCGTGATTGCAAACCGTTCGGGCAGACAGGCTATCCGTTGCAAAGCGATTATCGATGCGACGCACAATGCATCCGTTGCCGGACTATTAGGAGCAGAACGTAAACCTTTTATCGCAGGTTCGCAAGAATTCTGCTATACCGTAGTAGGAAATACCCCGAAAGAAGCACCGGAAATTATCCAGGCCGAAGAATTATCCCAGCCCATCAAGGTTGGTGAGAAAAGCTATCCGGTCACCCGCTATACATTCCATTTACCACTCAAAGACGACTCGTATGCATCACTGGCCGAGGTCGAACAGATCATCCGTAACCGGACATGGGATATAGACCAGGTCGACAGCTCGGATCTGCTCTGGTATATTCCGAAACAAACGATTAACAGCGAGAAAGCATATAACGGGAATCCGGTGTCCTGGCGCAAGTTACCGATGCAAGCATTCAAATCTAAGAATATTGCAAACCTATGGGTACTCGGTCCCTGTGCTGAGATACCAAGAGAGTTGGCAGCCAAAGTGATGCGCCCCGTTCCGGCCCTGTTCATAGGAGAAATGATGGGCGAAACAGTAGCCAGGCAGATAAAGGATATACCCGTACCAGCTCAGGCCACTGTCCGCCAGCTTAAAGTAAACGCTTCAAACTACGGACAAACAGGCGAACTGCTCTCCCCACTCCGTCCGTCCCTGCAAAAGGGGTTCGTCGACTCTCCAGCAGGTGCGCTTCCGGTTTTAGGCAGCTACGATGTAGTTGTGATGGGAGGCGGCACAGCAGGTGCGTCCGCCGGAATATCTGCAGCCAAACAGGGAGCCAATACATTGGTATTGGAATACCTGCACGGGCTTGGAGGATTGAGTACACTAGGAATGATCGGTGTCTATTGGGATGGGTTCCGAGGCGGATATACCGCTCATATAGACAAGAGTGTCCTGGCAATGGCACCTAAAGACCATCCAAGACAACCCAAAGGAGAAGGACGTTTCCCTGCCGACTGGAAAATGGAATGGCATCGTAAAGAGCTGTTACAGGCAGGAGGCAAACTCTGGTTCGGCGTGATGGGATGCGGTGCTTTGATAGAAGGAAGCCAAGTAAAGGGAGTCGTAGTCGCCACTCCCTTCGGACGAGGCGTCATCCTATCCAAAATATTGATAGACAGCACTGGAAGCGCAGATATAGCCATTGCTGCCGGAGCGGCATTCGATTATACAGGTAAAAAAACAATCGCCGTACAAGGTGCGGGAACTGGAAAATGGGCGCCGGGCGACTATTACAACAACAACGACTGGCTGTTCGTAGACGACACGGATATTCTGGATGTATCACGCGCTTTTGTCCAAGCCAAAACAAAACTGCAAGGACAATACGATCTGGTCAAAATCCCCCAGACACGCGAACGCCGGCGGGTAATCGGAGACTACATCATCTCGGTATACGACGTGATCAACCATCGCCGCTATCCCGACACGATTTCTTATCACAAAAGTTCGTTCGATACACACGGTATGATCATAGACCCGCTCTTCATCCTAAACCCACCGGAAAAGCGCCACAAGATTTATGATGCAGATGTCCCCTTGCGCTGCCTGTTACCGAAAGGATTGGAAGGTATCCTGACCACCGGCCTGGGAGCAAGTGCGCACCGGGATGCCATGCCGGTGATCCGCATGCAACCCTGCCTGCAAAACCAGGGATATGCAGTCGGTTATCTTTCCGCCTTGTGTGTCAAGGAAAACAAATCACCCCGAAAGATAGACATCAAGAAGGTACAACGTCACCTGGTCAAGATCGGTAACCTACCGGAACGGGTGCTGACAGATAAAGAGTTCAAGGGATTCAGTAATTCCGAGATGAAGAAGGCTATCGCCAGCGTGACGGATAATTATAAAGGGCTCGAAATATTACTGACCGATCCCGAACGTTGCATACAGCTCGCCAGCAAACAAATCGCCGGAGCCACTATGCCGGAAGAAAAAGTGATCCTTGCCAGCATCCTGTGTATCTTAGGACAAGGGAAACATGCCCCGGTACTGGCTGAAGCCATCCGGCAATATAAAGACTGGGACGAGGGCTGGCACTACACCGGCATGGGACAATTCGGGATGTGCCTCAGCCGCTTGGATGCCCTTATCACCGCATTGGGAAACGCCCGCGATACATCCGTCCTTCCCACCATATTGGAAAAAGCAAAGAAGCTGGAGCCGGAAGACTATCTTTCCCACTTCCGTGCCATCACTATGGCCACCGAAGCAATCGGCAGCCGCGAAGCTGTCTCCGTACTACTGGCCATGCTGACGACACCGGGTGTACGGGGCCATTCGATCCTTTCGTTTGCCGAAGCACGTAGCAATGCGGTCCCCGACCTCAACGACACGTCTACCCGTAACCTCGCATTGAAGGAGTTGCATTTGGCAAGAGCCCTTTACCTATGCGGCGACCAGGACGGTATCGGAGAAGAGGTGCTCCGACGGTATGCCGACGGTCTGCAAGGCCACTATGCCCGTTATGCCCAAGAAATATTAAACAGTAAATAGCACTTTATGAGAAAGAAAACACATGTACTCTCCCTCCTTTTGGCCTGTGCGACCGCTTTCGGCCAGTCGTCCTACGACCTGGTGATCGTCGGCGGCAACCCCGGAGGGATCATGGCAGCCATCTCGGCTGCCCGGATGGGGAAAAAATCGGTAATACTCGAACGTACCCGCTATGTAGGCGGACTTCCCGCCAACGGACTCGGAGCAACCGACATCGCCACCCGTGCCGCAACGACCGGCTTGTTCCGTGAGTTTGTGGACGGAGTGAAACAACACTATATCGACACCTACGGTCCTGGCTCCGAGCAGGTGAAAGTATGCAGCGACGGCTACCACTTCGAACCCTCCGTCGGAGCACGCATCTTCCAGAAAATGCTCGACGGGCAGAAGGATAAGATCACGGTCCTGACCATGCGTCAGTTCGATGCCGAAGATGAAAACATAGTCATGCGCGACAACCGCATCGAAAAGATCCGTATCCTGAACCGCGAAACCGGGGAAATGGAGGAATACACCGGTTCTGTATTCCTGGATGCCACCTACGAAGGTGACCTCGGCGCTGCCGCCGGTGTTCCTTTCCGCGTAGGGCGCGAAGGGAAAGACGAGTTCGGCGAGCCCGGAGCCGGACGTGTCTACAAATATTGGGGCGGTCCGGAAGGGGACGGCAGCACGTTCAAGAAAGACAATGCCGTGCAGTCTTACAATTACCGCCTCTGTCTGACCAATAATCCGGCGAACCGTGTGGCTTTCACCAAGCCGGCCCATTATAACCGCGAAGACTATGCCTCCATTGTGGAGGACGTCTGGACCGGACGCAACACGGATGCCGCCATGCAATGCGTGACACCCGAAATGATGGAAGAGAACCGGAAACATATCAAGACCGGCAACCCTTCCAAACTTCCGGGAGACAAATGGGGGATCGCCAAGATCACCAACATCGTCCATGTCCCGAACATGAAGACGGACGCCAATAACCAGCACGGTGTGTTCGTATCGACCGACCTGCCTGAGGAGAACTGGCCCTGGCCCACCTCTTCGTGGGAATGGCGCGACAAGTTCGCCCAACGTCTGCGTGAATACACCGAAGGCCTTTTCTGGTTCGCCCAAAACGACCCCGAACTGCCCGCCCACTTCCGCAAAGCAGCAAAAGAATGGGGACTTTCGAAAGACGAATATGCGGACAACGGGCATTTCCCGCGCCAGGTCTACGTCCGTGAAGGCCGTCGTTTCGAAGGTGCATATTTCTTTACCGCCAACGATGCCATTCCGGTAACGATCGGTAGCCGCCCGCCCATCCACCAAAGCAGCATAACGGCGAGCCATTATGCGTTGGATTCGCATGCGGTACGGAAAAGAGAAGAAGGAAGAGTGCATCTGGACGGCTTCCTGAGCTATCCGTCGGCAGTATACACAGTCCCCTATGGCGTGATGGTCCCGAAAGAAGTGGGCAACCTCCTGTTGCCCGTCCCGGTGTCGGGTTCGCACATCGGATTTTCCACCCTGCGCATGGAGCCTTGCTGGATGGCAATGGGACAGGCCGCTGGTATCGCCTCCGCCCTTTCGATTGACGGAAAGGTGAAGGTGCAGAACATCGACCTCTCCCGTCTACAGGACAAGCTGGTCGACCAGAAGGCGACACTTATGTATTTCAAGGATGTGGATTACACGAGTCCTCACTTCCGCATGGTGCAATATCTGGGACTTCGCGGCTATCTTCCCGAATGGACTGCACGTTTGCAGGAGCCGGTGGATATGGCGACTCTAACCGCCTGGAAAAAACTGAGCGGAAAGGACCTGCCGGGCATAGAAGCCGGTAAAACGACAAGATTAGTGGCTTTGGAAATGATTTATCGGAAAATAAAATAACCTAAAAGGAAGTGTGTCAAAATCATCTTTTTCTTGATAGAAAAACAGATAGATTTCGACACACTTCCTTCCAATATAATTTCTTACTTAATCACTTCTCCACGGCCGTTCATCAACACAAACTCCTCGCTCCGGTCCGGATTACCAATCTCGATCTTATAAGTTTCATGTCCGGGATTCCCCATCATATAAGCTCCTTCAAAAGTACAACCCTCATAAGAAGAAGAGGTTCCCATTGTCCGTAATACGGCATGTGGGAGGTTTTGCATATCTATTCTCCGAAACCCATCGGGAGTAACCTGTTCGAAAGATGAATATACAGCAGCCTGTCTACACTTCACATCCTGAGATGCAAATACCACCACACATGCAACAACTGCAACGACTAATGCTAAAACAATCTTTTTCATAATCTTAAAACCTAAATCTAAACAATCTTCTTATAACCTAAACTCCATTACATTGACATAAATACAAACGCCATGCCAAACCGATAAAAGCGCTTGCAAAGCGGGAAGTCACCCCATAAAACAAACGGGGCGTGTAGAAAAAATCCACACGCCCCGTCTATAATTCCACAATTGTCACCAGTTAAGCCTACATCTCCGGCTTGCAATAGTTCAGCACTTCCACATTACGGATCGAGCTCTTGAAATTTCCCGCTTTTTCCAATGGGAATACTAATGTGCGGACATAATTCATCGAATCTTTTCCTCCATTGAAATACTGTTTCCGGATAGCCAGATCCTCTTTCAACTTACCGTCGATGTAAAGCCGCGTAGATTTCTCGTCCCCAGTAATGGTTACCGATGCGGTCTCTTCTGGATAAAACTGGTAGTTGAAGGTATTCAGATATCCATCCCGGATAAATCCCAACTTTCCGGAAGCCGGATCAGACAGATAAAAGACGGCATCAGGCGAACGGAACAATTCGGTTCCCTTTTCCTCCGCCTCCGCTTTGATATCGAAAGAGACGGTATAATGATAGCCAATCTCTTTCAACCCCGTTTCCATTCCCGGCTTCAAAGTTTCGAGGTTGTAGACGGCACGCGGCTCCGTCCCGATACGTCCGGCCACGTTCACGCCAGGTGCTTCGCTGATCGCCATACGGGCGCTGTTAAAGTCCGCATACGGAACCGTACAATCCTTTCCCGTCCACATCTTAACAGCCAACGTCTGCATAGCAGGAAACACGCGATAGTGAATATCCTTCGTGCTGATGCCGTTACCCGCATGGTCGTTCCAGACAGCAAACATACCGCCTTTGATCTGCTTATGCTTTTCGGGAAACACTTCTTTCCCTACATGGGCGGGCGTCCATTCTTTATAAAGCATTTCCGTATTCAGGTAATCATAATAATAGCCTGCTGCGGGAACGATATACAGATACCCGTCAGGGATACTAATCAGGTCATAGCCTTGTTTGATCATCTCTTTCGGATCGGCATACCCGTTATACCAAGCGCTCATCAGCACGTTTTCAGATTTTACAGGTGTTTCACCCTTTGCGTGCGTCAAAGCTCCCCAGACACAAGCCTGCTTGCCGAAACCTTCCACAAAACGGATATAGTGATCGGTGAAAGCACGGAATTTCTCCACCACATCCTGCTTTTTATTGGAATATTCGTCCGTTCCAATATGGACACGTTTGCCGGTAAAGACGGGATTACGTCCTTCCAGGTACTCGCGGAAAAGAGCATCCACGAACTCATAAGTTTCAGGTTTGAACAAGTCAAGATGATCCATGCCATACTCTTCGCTGCCGATCTCCGGCTTATACTGTGTAAGCGCAAGCGAATGTGCCGGGACATCTATCTCCGGAATGATCTCCACACCCAGGCTATCGGCGAGTTGTTGCAGGGCGATAAACTCCTTTTTTGTATAATAGCCATCGCGGGCGGTCAGTCCGGGAAAAGTTTCGCATTCGAGGCGGAAAGCCGAATAGGTCTTGTTCCAGTCGTGATTGTAATATTGCTTGAAAGCATTATCGTTCAAGTGGATCTGGAATGTGTTCATCTTATAGTAGGCCATCATCTTCACATAATCACGTAACATGCTCATTGGAATAAATTTACGCCCGCAATCCATCATAAAACCACGGATCGCATAGTCGGGATAATCACGGGCTGCCCCTTTCGGCAAAGCCTGATTACCCTGCTGTTCGGTCAGTTGTAGCAACGTGCGGGTAGCCCAATACAGCCCCTTGCTCTTAGGAGCAGTAACGGTGACGCGGTCAGTGATCTTCATCGTGTAGCCTTCCTCTCCCAACCGGCTGTCGGACGAGAGGGAGAACACAAAATCGCCGGCAGCCGCACGACCTTGCACGACCTGCATCCGACGGCCGAACATCAGCTCGTAGTCTTCGGCAAACTGATTGGCAACACGGGCTACAGACGGATCTTTTCCGGTATACACGATCCGGGATGTAGCCGTAGGAGTGAACATCCCCTGAGCTCCTCTCCATTCCTGCAATTCAGGGATGACAAACGGTTTCTTGTTATTTGCGGCGTCTGCTTTTCCAGGCAATAACAATAAAGCTGCCAAAAGCAGCCAATAGAGTTGTATCTTCATAAGTATTTGAATTTATTGCGGACAAAGATATGAATTATTCCTTATCTCTCACAATCGGAGTGTATCGCCCCTTTTTCGTTAAAAGATGGCTAAATAGCAGGGCATTTCTGATTGATTTATTACTTTTGCATCCAAAATCATTTTAATGAGTTACAATTGGAACACACGGACGGAACTTTTGTTAGGCGCCGACCGGATGGAGCGGCTGGCACATAGCCATGTGCTGGTAGTGGGACTAGGAGGTGTGGGAGCTTATGCTGCCGAACAGATATGCCGCGCCGGAATCGGCCACATGACGATCGTCGACGCCGATACGGTGAACGAAAGCAATATCAACCGCCAACTGCCGGCGTTACATTCGACGTTGGGGATGCCGAAAGCTGAAGTCGTAGCCCGTCGCCTGTTAGATATCAATCCCCGTCTGAAACTAAACGTCCTGAACGAATTTTTGCGCGACGAACGGACGGAAGAGGTACTTTCGGCGACCCGGTACGATTTTGTCGTCGACGCGATCGATTCCCTCAGTCCGAAAGTATTCCTCTTGTATCACGCTTATCAGAGAAATATCCCTGTCGTTTCCTCAATGGGTGCCGGAGCCAAGATGGACCCGTCACAAGTCAGGATCGCGGATATCTCGAAGACCTGCAACTGCGCATTGGCAAAAGCCGTACGCAAACGACTGCGCGGTCTGGGCGTCAACAAAGGGATTCCGGTTGTCTTCTCTACCGAGATAGCCAATCCTGATGCCGTCGTAGAAGTGGAAGGCGAACAATGCAAACGGACAACGACCGGAACCGTTTCCTATATGCCGGCAATATTCGGATGCTACTTAGCCTCATATGTTATTAACCAGTTGAAAGTTGAAAGTTGAAAATGAGAAGTTATTCTTTTCCTTATACAACTTTCAACTTTCAACTTTCAACTTTCAACTGATATGATACAAACAGAAGGAATAACCAAAAGCTTCGGCTCCCTGCAAGTATTGAAAGGAATCGACTTGACGATAGGCGAAGGTGAGATCGTAGCGATTGTCGGTCCGAGCGGGGCGGGAAAAACAACCCTGCTTCAGATCATCGGGACACTCGATGCTCCGGACAGCGGCAAACTATATATAAACGGGACCGAAACCGTCCGCCTTTCGGAAGAAAAACTGGCGGCATTCCGCAACCGGAACATCGGCTTCGTTTTCCAGTTCCATCAGCTTCTCCCGGAGTTCACGGCTTTGGAGAACGTGATGATCCCGGCACTGATCGCCCGTGAAAAACCGACTGTAGCCGAGAAAAGGGCGAAGGAGATTCTTGACTTCATGAACCTGACCGATCGGATGTCCCACAAACCGAACGAACTGTCAGGCGGAGAGAAACAGCGCGTAGCCGTTGCCCGCGCCCTCATCAACAACCCATCCGTAATCCTCGCAGACGAACCATCAGGAAGCCTGGATACCAAGAACAAGGAAGAGCTGCACAAGCTCTTCTTCGACTTGCGCAGCCAGATGCACCAGACATTCGTCATCGTCACACACGACGAGCAACTGGCAACCGATACAGACCGCGTGATCCATATCAAAGACGGAACGGTTCAACAGTTGAAAGGGGAAAGTTAAAAGTGAAAAGAGGGCAATTATTTCTTAATTTTTAATTCTTAATTATTCATTCAAACATGGTGGACAACAGAGTCACATTCGGTAGTAAACTCGGAGTTATCCTAGCTACCGTAGGATGCGCCGTAGGACTGGGAAGTATCTGGCGTTTTCCTTATATGTTAGGAACGAACGGCGGTGCCGCATTCTTGCTTATCTATATTCTCTTCATGATATTCTTAGGAATTCCGGTAATGGTAACCGAATTCTTTATCGGCCGCTACTCCCGCAGCAATACGGTCGGTTCGTTCAAGAAAATGGCCCCCGGGACGAAATGGTGCTGGATCGGATACAACGGCATCCTGGCCGCTTTCCTGATCCTGGGCTTCTATGCGGTCGTTTCCGGCTGGACACTCGAATACGTCTGGCAGACAGTAAACAGCAGCCTCTACAGTACGCCGGGTGTGGACTTTACCACCGGCTTCGACAACTTCTCTTCCAATGCACTCCGGCCGATCTTCTGGACAGCAGTCTTTATCGGACTGACGCATTTCGTGATTGCCTCGGGTGTGGAGAAAGGTATCGAACGGGCCTCCAAGATCATGATGCCACTCCTGTTCTTTATCCTGGTCGTGATGTGTGTACGCTCCGTCACGCTGCCAAATGCAGAAGCGGGACTGGTGTACCTGTTCAAACCGGATTTCAGCAAGCTGACTTCATCCGTTGTACTGAGTGCCGTCGGGCAGGCGTTCTTTTCGCTGAGTCTCGGCATGGGTTGCCTTATCACCTACTCTTCTTATTTCGGGAAAGACACCAACATGTTGGCAACAGCTTGGCAGGTGACGATCATCAATACTTTTGTGGCAGTCCTGGCAGGGATCATGATCTTCCCGGCAGTCTTCAGCTTCGGGATTGCCCCATCGGCAGGCGCCCAACTGGTATTCATCACTTTGCCCAATGTATTCGAGCAGTTACCGTTCAGCAGCTTGTGGTCGCTTATTTTCTATATCTTGCTGGCGATGGCGGCACTGACTTCTACCATTTCCTTGCATGAAGTGGTGACCGCCTATATCCATGAAGAGTTCCGTATGACAAGGAAAAGAGCGGCTTGGCTCGTTTCGATCGGTGTATTCATCTTAGGCATTCTCAGTTCACTCTCGTTCGGATTATTAAAAGAGTTCACGATAGGTGGACTGATCTTTTTCGATGCACTGGATTACCTGACGGCCAAGATCATGCTACCGTTAGGAGGAATGCTGACCTGCATCTTCGTCGGGACACGTGTCGACAAGAAAATCCTGAAAGCCGAGCTGACCAACGAAGGGACGATCAAGTTCCGTCTCTTCTTCATTTATGTCTTCTTCATGAAATACGTTTCCCCGATCGCCATCGGCATCGTATTCCTAAACGAACTCGGCCTGCTTGACCAGCTGAAGAAACTATTTTAAAATAAACCCGTAAGTTCCTTGCATATCGGCAGGGAACTTATACCTTTGTAAAATAGTATTCATTTAATAATAACTGTCTTATGGAGACCAAAACCATTCGAAAAAATACTTTCTTACCATGAACTGGCGCGACCTTCTCTACTTCTCCAAAGGCGAACGGAGAGCACTGGCTTTACTCCTTTGCCTCATCACTATTTCCTGGATCTTATTGCTTTGGACAAACACGAAACGGATGCCTATCGAAGCGCAGACAGATGCCCATCGAACAGAAAGCCGACAAGCACCGGGCGAAAGACGGATCATCACCGGAAAAAATACATCCGAAGGGGGAAAAAATTTCATCCGGAAAGAATCCGGACCTCATCCGAATAAAACCAAGAATACCCTTAAAGATAAAAGTCCTACCCTTACAGGTAACAACTCCTACCCTACAGGCAAGAAGAGGAAAGGATATACCCCATACCCCCGGACGGAAAAGTACGCGCCGGGAACCCTCGTCGAGCTCAACACCGCCGACACTACGATCCTAAAAAAAGTTCCTGGTATCGGCAGTACCTTCGCTCGGCGGATCATGAAATACAGAGAACTCTTAGGGGGCTTCTACGATGTCAGCCAGTTGGCGGAAGTGTATGGGATCGATGAAGAACGCTACCAAGCCCTCGCCCCCTGGTTCATTGCCGACACGCTCCATGTACGCCGGTTAGAGGTCAACGCCTTACCCGCCGCCGCTCTCCGCAAACACCCTTACCTCGATTACCGACAGGCAAAAGCGATCGAACAGCTCCGGAAACAAAAAAGCAGGCTCTCCGGATGGGAGAACCTGCAATTGATAGAAGAATTTACAGATACGGACAAGAAACGGCTCACACCGTACCTGTCATTCAAATAAACTTTAAAACGTGACTTGTATCATCACGGGAAAATGATCCGACGGGAAACGACCGTACTGCATATCGTTGAGAACAGCATACTTTTTCACCTTCGTCCCCTTCGTCACCCAGATATAATCGATGCGGTTCATCATCTCGGAATCCGTCTTGAAGCTGTTGTAAGTACCTTCCGTACCATAACGCGGCTGCTCGCTCAGGTCATACGAGTCCAGCAACAGACCGTCGGATGCCAGCGTCACCATCGGTTCATCGGTCGGAACGGCATTGAAGTCTCCCGTCGCAAAGACCGTCGCATCCGTTCCGGCAATCTGCTTGATACGAGCGATCAGCAGTTTGGAGGATTCCCGGCGTGCCACCTTCCCCTGATGGTCGTAATGGGAATTGAAAAAATAGAACACCTTGCCACTCTCCTTATCGCGAAACTTACCCCAGGAGCAAATACGGTTGCAGCAAGTAGCATCCCAGCCCTTGCCCGGAACATCCGGTGTTTCGGAAAACCAGAAATTCCCCTTGTCCAACAAATCGAAACGACTGGTCTTATAGAAGATAGCGGAATGTTCGCCCGCATCCTCGCCGTCATCGCGCCCGGCACCGATATAGGCATACCCATCCAACTCGGCAATCCCGTCCAACATGTGCTTGAACCCTTCCTGTGTCCCGAAGATATCGAAATCGTGGAAGCGGATCAGTCCTTTCACCATCTCTTTGCGGTTCGGCCAGGCATTCACACCATCTTTTTCCGTATCCATACGGAGGTTGAAAGTCGCCACGTTCAGTTCGCTCCTCCCGCCTGTGGCCGGATGGGATTCTTTCATGACCCATGACTGGAGCAAAGCTGCCAGCAGGAGGACCAAAGCAAATACACTTATTGTCTTTTTCATATCCTTATCATTTATCGATTACACATTTACCAACCAGGATTCTGTTTCAGGTTTCCATTTTTGATGATTGCCGACTGAGGAATCGGGTAGTAATACTGGCGACCATCGTCGTACCAGATACGCGGATCATCGTCCGACCAAGTCAGATTACCCGAATCCGCCCCGGTCAATCCCTGCTGTGTGCCCTCTCCTACCGAAACAGGCGTACAGGAAGCAGGCAGACCGGTCGGCTTCTCTCCCTTATAGAAGATCACGTCCGGCGTACCGTCTTTGTCGAGGTCCATCTGGACATTCAAGGCGGGAACATATATACCAGTCCAACGCATCGTCATCAGCTCACCGCGTTTCCAACGCTTCAGGTCGGTGAAGCGGAACCCCTCCAGAGCCAATTCGATGGAGCGCTCACGACGCACTTCGAGGATGACCGGATCGGAAATATTCGGGAAATAGTTTTGCTGGAAATAAGCATCCACCTTGGTTGGCTTGGCAGAAAGACCGCCGGTGATACCGGCGCGTGCACGCAACACACCGACCGTATTCGCCCAATCCGCATCCGTCAGCGTCCCCAACTCAGCTTTTGCCTCGGCATAGTTCAGCAGGACTTCGGCATAACGGAACAACGGAATCGCATTCGTATTCAAAGCACCGGCATCGTATTTGGTATCATCCAACGTATATTTGATCGGTTGGTAGCCCGTATAGGAATAACCGTTGAAGTTAGGAGCGGCAGGCACCCCGTCGCGTTCATACCCCGGTGTGCGGATCGTCTGGGCAAGGCGTGCGTCACGGTTCTGGCATTCGTCATAGAACTCCATCGTCTCGTAACCGGCACGATCCGTAAACGGTGTCCCATCCGTATTCAGGAAAGTATTGACAAAGGTACGGATCATACTGAAACGCGCTCCGTACGTGCCTGAAGTCCACCACCAGTTAGCTTCGCCCAACACAGCCAGCCCGGCATCGGCGCAGCTCGCCAGCATCACTTCACTAGTTACCGGCTTATCACTGATGAACAGCGAGCGGAAAGAAGCATCCGTACCCTCACCCGTATAAATAGAATGGCCGCTTTCCTTCATAACCGTTTCGGCAGCACGGACAGCCTCCTGATACCATTCGTCGGCCGAGTCGGTCAATCCCAACTCCGTATGATACTTGCGAAAAGAAGCTTCGAAGAGGCAGATACGGGATTTCAACGCATAAGCCACCCATTTCGTCACCAGAGAACCGGTTTCGTCCTTCGTCCGCGAGATATTCTCACAAGCGAAGTCCAGGTCTTCCAACACATGATCCATGACGATAGTCCGCGAATCGCGGGGAGCATACAGCAACTCGTCGTCCACACCTAACGTACGGTCTATCCAAGGCACATCACCGAAACGTACTACCATCTCGTAATAGAAGTAAGCGCGGAAAAAGCGGGCCAAGCCGATATAGTTGTTACGGACAGATTCATCGACCGCCTCGTTCGTACAGTTCTCAATAAAGTAGTTGATGTTGCGCAGATCGCTCCACGACCACCCGCTGCTCAACTCGGCCGAGTAAGCCCCTTCGCGGATAAAGTTGTCGAAGCTGGTCACCGCTCCATAATCGCACATGGCATCCTGCCTGAAACCGTCACTGACGGAAGGGAGCATATTATAGAAAGAATAGGAATATGTTTCCAGCCCTTTCTCCGTCCTGAAGACTGTGTCTTTGTCCACCGAAGCCTGCGGTGTCTCGTCCATTGAGCAGGAGGAAAGGAGTAAACAGACTGATACAAAAGAATATATAATCCGTTTCATGTCGTTGATAGTTCTTTAATTAAAATGTTACTGATAAACCTAAACTCACACTCTTCATCTGCGGATAGCTGTTCCCGTCACCGCTACCACGGTTCCCGTTCAGTCCGGACGACATATCGGCATCCGTCAGGTCGGGATCGGAACCGTAGATGTTCGTCACGTCGAGGTCACGCGTATGCTTGTAGAGCGGGGACCAGCACCAGAGATTCTCGGCCGAAATATAAACCCGTACATTCTGCAATTTGGCTTTCGAAACGATCGGCTGTGGCAAAGTGTAGCCGAATTGCAGGTTCTTCAGACGGATATAAGCGACATTCTGCAAGTAGCGGGTCTGCGGTGTAGACTTCAGGGAAGCATTATAGCCGGCATAACGGGGCAGATAAGCATCCGTATTGTCTTCTGTCCAATAATTGCCCTGATGCCAGGTAGGCATGTTGTTATACGGGCGGTTATACTGTCCCCAGAAAATACATTCCGAACTGGGATACCAATCCTGTTTACCCACCCCCTGGAAGAAGGCGGAAAGGAAGAAGTTGTTCCAGTCACCGGAAAGGTTGATGCTATACGCATAGCGAGGCAACGCATTTCCGATTACGGTCTTGTCGCCGTGGTCGTCTACAGTGTTATTGCCGTAATCGATCACATGGTCGCCATTCAGGTCCTTGATCTTCACATCTCCCGGATAAGTGATACGCTTGGAAGAAGACTGGATCAATGTTTGGTCAGCATGGCTGTCGATATCGGCCTGATCCTTGAACAGCCCCTCAGTCACATATCCCCAGATTTCACCTACACGCTTGCCGGCATAGTAGTCATCCAGGTTACCTGTCTGGTTGTTATAGCGGTCGATGGTCGAGATATAGTCGGACAGCGTACCACGGATCTCGTAGTTGAACGGTTTCTCCGCCAATGTGAACTGGTCGCGCCAAGTTAGCGTGATTTCCCATCCCTTGGTCGTCATGTCGGCATAGTTGCCTTTGGGAGAAGAGGCGCCGAACACATCGGGAAGCGTTTCGCCGACCGTGTACATATCCGTTGTCTTACGGATGTAATAGTCACCGTTAAATTGCAAGCGGTTGTTCAACATGCCGAAGTCCAGTCCGACATCGGTCGTCGTTGCCGTTTCCCAGGTCAGTCCGTCAGGCATGACGGCAGGAGCACTCGTATACTTGTTCTTCAAACCGTTCAGGACACGGCCGGAAGTGCTGATGCTCAACAACTCGAGGAAGCTATAGGGAGAAACATTACCATTCCCTAACGAACCGTATGAAGCACGTATTTTCAGATTGGAGAACAAATCCGGGTTCACCTTCCAGAACGCCTCTTCCGACACGCGCCATCCACCGGAGACAGAAGGGAAGAACGCCCATTGCTGATCGGTCGGGAATTTGGAAGAACCGTCATAGCGTCCATTCACTTCCAACAGATAGCGATCCTTGAACGCATAGTTCAGACGGAAAAAGCCACCTGCCACGCGCCATCTGTTATAACCTCCCGACGTAGTGATCGCATCTCCCAGCGCCAAGTTGATGTTTTCCGAATCGTCGAGCAGCAACCCGTTACGCTGCACATAGGTGCTCTTATAAGTTGACTGTTCATAATTGTAACCGACCATACCTTTGAAATAATGCGCATCACCGAATGTATCCTCATAATCGGCATACAGGTTGGTCGCAATATACTCGGTCCGCATATTACTCTCCTTCAAGTCATTGTATTTGGTACTCAGTTCGACAATCTGCCCTTCGTGAGTGCTATAAGGAACCGGTACGCGGCGTTGCGTCTGTCCCTCGTCCGTATTGCGGAACGTGAAGTCGCCCCGTACGTGCAATTTGTTTTCCAGAAAAGAAGCAGTAAAGCCGGTCGTATTCTTCAACACCTTGTTATTGGTATCGATACCGTTCTTGCCATAGATAAAGTCACCGACCGAATAAGCGGCCGAGAAAGTCAGGCTGCCGTCGGGGTTGAAGATAGGCGAGGTCGGATGACCTTCATCGGAAATGTTACGCCAGATGGAGCCGCCTTCGCCGACATTGATCGGGTTATGGTAATCCATATTGGAAAAATCCATATTGTTCTCGATCTTCAGCCAGTCGAACACCTGTACGGAACCTTTCGCACGCAGGTTCATCATCTTATAATTGTCGGTATTATAGCGGAACAAACCGTCGTAGCCATAGAAACGCCCGGATACATAGTAGTTCAGTTTCCCATTGTTACCGGTCACCGACAAATTATGGTCCTGCGCGAAAGTCGTTTTCTTGTACAGGGCGTCGTAATAGTCTTCGTTGCCGTAGTAGACATATTTGCCGGTAGCATCGACCGTCACCTCGTCAGTTATGCCCTGCTCCTTCCGTCTTTTGAAGTCTTCCAGCCAGCCGAGGGAGAATTCCTGCGTCTTGTTGATGTTCTTAGGGTCGGCCGAATAGTTGTTCCACGCATGATAGGCTTCATAGAAATGACTGGCATATTCATATCCGTCGGTCACGAAGTCGGGAACCGTCACCGGCTTCTGCATGGCGAAATTTCCTGAATAGGTAATGGAAGTCTTGTCCTTAGTCGGCTCTTTCGTGGTGATCAGTACGACACCGAAAGTACCGCGCGCGCCATAGATGGCAGCCGAAGCGGCATCTTTCAGGACAGACACGCTGGCGATATCGTTCGGGTTCAACATCGAGGGATCACCTTCCACACCGTCGATCAGGACCAACGCGCTACCACCCTGCCCGATCGAAGTCGTACCGCGGACATTATAACTCGCCGAGCGGGTCGGCTTGCCGTCGGTCAACTGAATGTTCAAGTTGGGGATCGAACCTTGCAGGGCTTGTGTCACGTTGGGAACGGAACGATTGTCAAACACTTCGCTGGTCACCTGTTCGACAGCTCCGGTAAGATTCACTTTCTTCTGCGTGCCGTAACCGACCACGACCACTTCGTCCAGCTTCTGCATATCTTCCACCAAGACCACTTTCAGCTCTTTCTCTCCTTTCAGTGTGATTTCTTTCGGTATATATCCGATAAAAGAGATGGTTAACACAGCGTCAGGGGCTACTTCCAGCGAAAACTTCCCGTCGATATCGGTCACCGTCCCGTTAGTCGTTCCTTTTTCCACTACATTGGCTCCGATAACGGGTTCTCCATATCCATCCACAATCGTACCTGTCAGATGATACGTTCCCTGCCGGGCTACGCTTATGATTCCGCCTGGATTGGCGGAATAGATTACAGGGATTCCCTGTAATGCACCTGCGATACATAGTAAACCCGCAAATCGGGTCACTCTACTCTTAATCTCCATGTTTGTTCTTTTTGCGTTAAAACAAATATATTTTCACCTATTAAAACCGCTGCAAAGGAACAATCGGAGTATTAAATCGCTGTTTACTATCAATTACAATATCGTTACAGAACCAATTCCCTAAACAGTATCTCCAACGTCTGGTCCAAGTCGTCGGAGAAGCCCGGATGCGGACGTGAAGTCTGGATAGATGCACTCCGCACTGCTGTCAGCCAACGAAACCGTTCCGGGACGTCCAGAGCAGCGATAGGACCGCCCTCCTTCGTACCGGAACAGATTTTATCGAAAACATGCAGATTGGCAAACAACGATTCACGATCCAACTCGGAAGAAAACAGATTCAACTTGTTCTCGTCTACCTTATAAAGCGCCTTGATATATTTCGCTCTTTTCGAGAACAGAATAATTCCCACATTAAAGAACTCCTCACGTTCTACTTTGGGGACCAAACGGATAACGGCATATTCATATAAGTGCTTTCCTTGCATCTTGTGCTTCTTTTATAAATGTTTCGGAATGTGCCAGTCTCTCACATAAGAACCGGATATAAATCTCTCTTATTTCTTGCGGCCTACCGGGACTTTCGCTCCAATGCAACCAGTCGTCGGGAATCAGAGCCACGATCTCCCGGATCTTCTCTTCCGTCAGCAGGCGTTTCATCTCGGCATCTGCCTCTTCCAACCCGGAAGCTTCGGGCAACAGCACGTGATCTTTGACCTGCACGAACGGACTTACGGCATGCTTTTGCCAGTTCACCCATGAATAATGGAAATAAAGCGAAGCGCCATGATCGATCAGCCACAGTTCCTTATGCCACATCAGCATATTGGTATTCCGGAATGTACGGTCTACATTGGTCAGAAACGCATCCAGCCACACGATACGGGACGCCAACTCAGCCCCGACCTTCGTCACTACCGGGTCGTAAGTAAGAGCTCCCGACAGAAAATGCAGGCCGAGGTTTAATCCCCGGCTGCCTTGCAGCAGATCCTGGATTTCCTCATCACCTTCGGTTCGCCCGAAAGCTTCGTCCAGATTCAGAAAGACCAGCTCGGGAACCCGGAAACCAAGTGCACGGGCTATCTCACCGCCAATCAGCTCGGCTATCAACGCTTTCGTCCCATGGCCTGCCCCACGGAACTTCACGACATATTTAAACTCGTCATCAGCTTCCGCCAATGCCGGCAACGATCCGCCTTCCCGAAGAGGCATGATATAACGCGTCACATTCTCTGTTCGTAATTCCATCACATTCCAGTTATTTGAAGATAAAGATACATGTTCTTTTTAAACAAACGAAGATTGACGGCACACTATCTGTTTGTTTTTTCGCCATAATCTGCCAACCGCCTTCACCGAAAAAAGTAAACCGAGTACGGGAAGTGTGTTATAAAGCTACAACTGCCATGCTTCTATCGCCAAACTATAATGCCATAGAGCTTTTGACCTAAGTCGAATACCTTTTCGACCTTGGGCAAAAAGGCTTTCGACAATGGGCAAAAAGGTTTTCGACTTAGGTCGATAAGATAGAAGGATATAAGACAAACATTAAATGATTATATATTAAACCATTATACACATTCATAATCTCTTTATTTTTCACTTAAATAGGTTGCTTCGGATAAGAGACAGAAGGGGGAGCATAGTCAACCTATTTCAGGACGAGACACTGGGTGAAAGCAAATTTTTAAGGTGAAGGCAGTCCCGATGTTCACCTTCACCCTTGTACACTTTGATAATCAAAGAGTGAAAGGACAAGGTGAAGCCAAAACATAACAAGATCCGTCATATGAAAAATAAAAAAGGGGAAAAGCTCCCCTCTATAAACAATTAAAGGCTGTCTCACGACAACCCCTAACCAACTTTGTTAACCTTAAATCTAATACTATTATGAAAAAACCACAATGCAAAGATACATGCGTCAAGACCGTTTGTCAAGCCTTTTACAGACAATATATGTTAAGTCCGGAAGAGCTTTGCAATAAAAAGTGTTACAAAGGGCAAAACTTTACACAATGGTATCAAATTCTGCTAAAATTAACATTTCAATTCCTCTTTCTTAAAGAGAAAGACGCTCTTTCAGGAGCTTATAACCGGCATTGCTTGCCCGCAAACAAACTCCATTTTTCAAACGGACCTGATAATTTTCTTTTCCGAATAGCTCCACTCGTAAAATCTGTTCGGTATTGACAATGCAAGAACGGTGAATCCGCACAAACAGAGCAGGTGGAAGATGTGTCTCAAAATATTTCATCGTCTGTTCCTTCACATACTGGCCACCCGGAGTAAAAATCGTCACATAATCGCCTCCGGCTTGCAGATATAACAGTTCCTCGAGATGGATGATATGAATGCGGGAACCGTCTTTTACCGATACGCGATCCAGAAAAGTTTCACCAGCGGGAACCGCTTCTTCTTGTCCCTTATCCGCCTCAGTTCCGGATATCTCCTCAAAATCCGATTCATCCGTCCGGTTCATCCGATACCATTGCAACAGGATGATCCAGCATAATATGCCAAAGACCAGACGGAGGGAAACACTATCCATAAAATCACCGACATTTCCTCGTTCCAAAAGCACCTGTAGCTCGAAAGCCCCTGCCAGACTGATCGCCTGAACCAATACCGCCAATGCGACCTGTATTTGCAGAGCATGAATAGTCCCGTCAACATATCCGTACAGGAAACCGGCGGCAGCCAATAATCCGACAGAGACCAATCCATCCAGGCAGGCTATCCATATCTCCTCTCCTCCATAGCAGAACAGGAGCCATGAATACATCATCCAGGCCACAACCGACAGGGTAATCCCCATCACGCGATTGATGACCGACCCTATAAATGGATGCGTCTGCATAAATCAACTTTTAAACTCAATACCTCCAAAAGAGACTTTTCCTCTCACGATCAAAATGTGTTCCTTGTCTATCTCCACAGACGAATTATAGCGTTTATCGTCACATCCGCCGATAAATGCATCAATCTGCGTCAGCAAATTCCAATCCGACGGCAAATAAATCTCGACCCCTCCAAAAGTACAGTCGATATCTATAAACGTCTGGGGAGCTTCCAGCTTGCTCCTCCGTAAATCCAGGACAGTCCCGCCAAACGCATTCCTAAGTCGCGCCCCTCTGAACACAGGGTCCAAAACAATCTGCTGAACCGATCCAAAAGTATTGTCCGATACGATAAAACCGTCTTCAGAACCATATACCTCTTTTGTATACTCCGGCCTTCTGCCATCCCAATGAGCATTGAAGTGGTGACGTTCCGGTTTAAAGAGTATCATGATTCCCACAAAAATAAACAATACCGGCCAGAACATATCGAGCCATTCGCCCTCTACCCAGCTTATTTCCGGCAATAGGAAATAGGCTCCTATGGCAATCGTAATCACTCCCCCGAAGAAATGCCGTTTAATCAAATTGACAACGCCGACCACAATCAGCAACATCTGCCAGGAAACCAGGATACCGAACAGATCAGAGTCTATTATCCCGAAATTCCGCCCAAGAAACAACAGACCTACTATGATAAACACAGCAGCCGTCGTAACCGTGTTCAGTCTACTGTGGCTGGGATAACCGCCTCTGATAAAATTCCCTTGTTGATTCGTTCTCATACTCGTACATTTTTAATTTGTTGCAAAACTACCGCCACATAACCGCTTACACAATAAAAAAACGGTCAGTAACGACTAAATCCCGGCGAATAACGGAATAATCCCGATAAAAAAGCATTGATAGCCTCCCCAAAGATATTCATTCGATCTTTGCCAATGCCCCAAAATTGCATATATTTGCAATGTTCGGAGGAACTATTCGAGAAAAATTCAAGTATAGCTGAATATGAAATCATCGAAAATCTAAAAACAGACCACAAAAACATACAAAACATCATTACCATGCATAACACAACAAACCAAATGTCAAGAAGACATTTTCTTGCAACCACAGGGGCGATTGCCGGAACGGCCTTGCTCAATCCCTTATCTGATATAAAAGCAAAAACTACCGGTATTTCAGCACCGACAGGTAAAAAACTCCGGATCGCACTTGTCGGGACAGGGGGCCGCGGGACATCCATGTGGGGAAGGGACATTCTGAAAAGTTATCCTGATTACCTTGAGTTCGTAGGCCTTTGCGATAAAAACGAAGGACGTGTTGAAACCGGCAAACGTATCATCGGCACTTCTTGTCCGACATATACCGATTTTGAAAAAATGATGAACGAGACAAAACCGGATGTATTGATTGTCACGACAATGGACAGCACACACCATCAATTCATTATCCGGGGAATGGAGTTGGGAGCCGACATTATCACGGAAAAACCGATGACGACCGATGAAAAGAAAATCCAAGCGATTCTGGATGCTGAAAAGCGGACGGGCAAGACATGCCGGGTCACGTTCAACTACCGTTATTCCCCTCACCGGGCAAAAATATGGGAACTGCTTCGTGCCGGAGAAATCGGTGATATCACTTCCGTCGATTTCCACTGGTATCTGGATACCTCACACGGAGCCGATTATTTCCGCCGCTGGCACAGGCTCGTTGAATGTAGCGGTTCGTTATGGGTACACAAAGCCAGCCATCATTTCGACCTCCTGAACTGGTGGATCGACAGCGATCCCGAAAGTGTTTATGCGCTTGGGGCTCTCAACCATTATGGAAAGAATGGAACCATACGGGCAGAAAACTGCCGTACATGCCCGCATACAGACAAATGCAAGTTCTTTTTTGACATCACCAAGAACAAGAACTACATGGAACTGTACGTGGTCAATGAAAAATACGACGGTTACCTGCGCGACGGTTGTGTGTTCAAAAAGGATGTAAACATCTTCGACAAAATGGCGGCAACAATCAAATATAAAAATGGTGTACAAGTAGCCTATTCGTTGACAACCTATTCTCCATACGAAGGTTACCGGATTGCATTCAACGGAACAAAAGGACGTCTGGAAGCCTGGATTCAGGAATCCAAACCGACATCGGATGCCAATTATGACGAAATCGTTTTGTTCAAGAACTTCAATAAACGGCAATATATCCAGATTCCGTTCGGAACATCCGGACATGGCGGCGGGGATGCATTATTAAAAGACCAGATATTCCTGCCCAATATCGACGATCCGTTCCAACAGTGTGCAAATACCCGCGACGGAGCTTTGGCCTGTCTGGTCGGAATCGCGGCCCGCAACAGTATAGCATCCGGACAACCGGTAAAAATTGCAGATTTAACTTCGATCCAACCACAGGAAAAGAAGTTGTATAAACGTATCTTATAAACATTCAAAGAGGATGTCAACCTACCCTGTCCCCGCGTCAAGTGTGGGGACAGGGTAGGTTTAGCCCTTCTTTTTAACCCATTTTAATTATTTTACTCCATGAACAAACTGATTCTACTTATCCTCTTCTCTCTGTCTTATTGCAATTCTGTAATAGGTCAGGATTCACACATACACTTTATAGAGAAGCCCGACTCACAAAAAATAAGCATATACATAGACCAGACTCTTTTTACAGAATTTCTTTACTCTGACACTTTATATAAACAAGTCCTTTATCCTATCTATACTGCATCCGGTACCGAAATTACTCGCGGCTATCCTGCCCGCCCGAAAGCCGATGAACGGACAGACCATCCTCATCAGATGGGACTATGGTTTAGCTTCGGAAGCATCAACGGATTGGATTTCTGGAATAATTCGAATCGCATTCCCCATAATAAAAAAGAACATTACGGCATTATTCGGTTTACCGGCATCAAAAATATAAACGAAAAAGAAAACCAATTTACAGTCGAAGCAAATTGGACAAACCACAATGGATATATCCTACTAAAAGAAAAAACCACCTACGCATTCACCGGTAAGCCACACGAAAGAGGCATTCAGCGAACCACTACACTGACTGCTTTCAACGATTCTATTTTCATTACGGAAAATAAAGAAGGCTTACTCGGTATGCGTTTAGATCGAAACCTTGAAGCCGACATTTCCGGAATCTATCAAAATAAAGAAGGAGATACCGGTAACGATGTTTGGGGAAAACGTTCGGCTTGGGTTGTTTTGAACGGGAAGATAAAAGATGAGAAAATATCGATAGCTATCATAGACCATCCTGAAAATCCCAATTATCCGGGTTGGTCGCATGCACGCGGGTACGGCCTGTTTGCGATTAATAACTTGGGAGGAAGATGTTTCGATAAACAAGCGGAAAAGGTTCAAATCCTGCTAAAAAAAGAGGAGTCCATCACTTTCACCCATCAAATTTTGATAAAGGACGGAGATTATCTTTCCAACCAGGAAATAGAAAAGGTTTCTGCACCGCAGAAACCCCTATAAACAATTAAAGGCTGTCTCACGACAACCCCTAACCAACTTTGTTAACCTTAAATCTAATACTATTATGAAAAAACCACGGTGCAAAGATACGGGCTTTTCCTAATTCGTCAATAGTTAAAGTACTAATTTGTGTTGTAAAGCATATAATAAAAACTAATTCATCAAAAAGTAAAGAAAATATGCAACCGTAATATGCCCCCTCTCGTCTATAAAAGAAAATAAACGAAAATATAACAAGACATGAAAACAAAAGCATTTTTCTTTATGGTTTGTATCTGGTTGCTGACAACTAACGGATTTGCCCAGAATACAATAAAAGGGGACGGGAACATCATCACGAAAGAAATTTCCATATCCGATTATGATGAGATCTCATATGTAGGAAAAGTAAACATCGAATATGAACAATCCAACGCATCCCCCTTTTTTAAGATAACAATAGACGAGAACATACTACCCCACCTCGACATAAAGATAAAGGGCAAGACATTGATCATACAGCCCAAAGATGAAAAAAAATATTTTAACGGAAATTCTTACGGACTCAATCTCCAACCGACCGTATGCGAGATAAAGACCAGCTCCCGTGAACTGAAAGAGATAAGTGCAGTAGGAGGCGGAGAGTTTATCGCCAAAAGCCCTCTTAAAGCCGACAAACTGGATATCAGTATTGCCGGAAGCAGCACAATAAACTTCGATAAGCAGCTGGAAGCGCGCAAAATCAACTTTAGCGTGGCTGGATCAGGAGATATCAACGCAACCCAACTGAAAGTAGACAACCTGGATTGTAGCGTGGCAGGCAGTGGTTCCATCCTGCTCAAAGGAGAGGCCGAAAGAGGAGATCTGAGCGTAGCTGGCGGTGGAGATATCAGTGCTTTCGGATGTGTCCTTCGGAAAGCGGAATGCAGCGTAGCCGGTGGCGGAGACATCGAAGTACATGCGTCCGAACAACTGGATGCCAGTATAGCCGGCGGTGGCCATATACGATATGAAGGCGATCCAGAGCTAAGCAAAAGCGTCATAGGCGGAGGTTCGATCAAAAAGAATTAGTATTTCTATAAAATTCATTCTACATTTGTAACCAAAGTGCGGCAAACGCATTCCTAAGTGTAACATAAAGAAGATAGACATGAAAACAAAAGGCTTACTAATGATCGCTTTCCTAATGGGAATGTTTTTCTCTACCCAGGCAGCAGATCATGTGAAAGGAAACGGAAAGCTCTCGACCAAGAAAATAACGATCGACGACTTCAATGCCATCAAGTTCGACGGGGTGATCGACTTCAACTACGAGCAGTCGGAATCTACTCCGCATATCGAAATAACTGTAGATGAAAATCTGCACCCGTACGTAAACATCGATATCCAAGACCGTGTCCTGACCGTTGGATTCAAAGGTGCGAAAGTCGACCATTTCACCAAATTCATCGTCAAGACTAACTCCAAATGGCTGAAAGAGGTAAAAGCCTCTGGCAACGCCAACTTCATAGCCAACAGCCCATTGAAGGGTGACGAATTGAAAATCAACGCCAACTCTAACTGCCTCGTCCAGCTAAAGCAGAAAGTCGAAGTCGGCAAGCTCGACCTGAACGTGTCTGGTAGCGCCAATATGGTCGTGAATGAACTCAAAACCGACAAGTTGGAATGCAGCATTAACGGTTCCGGCACGATCAACCTAAAAGCTGGAAACGCCGAAGAAGCAGACTACAGCATTACGACCGACGGTGAAATCATGGCTTTCGGGGTGGCAGTGCCCGAAGTGAACTGTAAAATCACAGGCAAAGGTTCCGCCCAGATCCATCCGACCGACAACCTGAAAGCAACAATCGTAGGTAAAGGAAATATCCGCTATAAAGGCCCGACAGCCGTACAACAGAAAGTCATCGGCAAAGGAACTGTTGAAGAAGTAAAATAAAATACGAATCGGCAAAAGAAAAGTTGGTCTACAGCCAACCTTCTTTCCTATACCATTCTATGCTTTCTTCCAGGCCACGGCGTAACGGGTAAGCCGGAACGAAGCCCAATTCATCCTGAAGCGGTGTAACATCACAAATCCAGTTACGCTGTTTCAGGATTATATATTTATCCGTATTCAATGTCATACTCTTCTTCAGCAGCTTGCCTATCCATTCGGACCCCTGGCAGGCTATATGCACCAGTCCCATTGGAATACGGGCATGCAGGACATGTTTCTTCCGCAGGATTTCCTGTATCATCCGGGCGAACGATTCATCCGTATAGGCATCACCGTCCGCTACAAAATAATGGCGGTTCCGGACAGCCTCATTCTCCAAAGCAAGGAAAGCAACGGTAGCCAAATCCTTTACATATATAAAAGTAATACGCTGGGGCGTAAAGCCGACAGCAAAATCAAAACCAGACTTTACACTTTTAATCTCCATGAAGTAATCTTTCTCGCCCGGTCCATACACCCCTGTCGGACGCAGGATCACATACGGGAAATAAGACTGGTGACGCAAATAATTCTCCGCTTCCAGCTTGCTCTTTCCATAATCTGTATCGGGCAATTGAGGATCATCCAGAGAGATAGGGCGGAATGTTTTCTCGTCTCCACGCCCGTAGCTGCTCAAGCTGCTCATCAAAAGAAATTTCTCAGGCTTGCAACCCGATGCGGCAAGTGCCTCGATCAAGTTGGCCGTATTCTGGGCATTGATACGATAAAAGTTTCTTTTATCAAGCGTCTTCGTCAGTCCGGCATTATGGATCACATAATCCCAAGGACCATGCTCACGGACAAAATCAGCCAACTGGGCGGTCAACGACTCACGGTCGGAATATTTCAAGTCGATAAAACGAATCCGTTCATCCTGCAAATTAACGCGGCTACTTGTCGAACGGACACCTGCCCAGGTTTCATATCCCCGGTTAAGCGCCTCCTTCACCAGGAAACCACCAATAAAGCCACTGGCCCCCGTAATCAATATCTTTTTCATAATTGTCAATTCTTCTTAATGTAATAGGTATAGTAATACAGCAACAGACCGATCCAATTCAATACGACAATAGTCAGTATCCAAAGAATCTTCTGCCCGCGACTGATGAAAGGATTTTGCCTCACCGCAGTAATGCCGAAAATAAGAACAGCGATACCAGCAATATATCCGACTTCCGGTAGGCCTATCAAACAAAGATTACTCATGTTCGTGTTTTTTCAAAACCCGGTGCGGCAAATCGCCATGTCCGATCAGCTCTATCGGGCAAGCATATTTCTCGCCCAGCCACTCTTCGGACACATCCGCTCCGGGATGATAATGTAATGTTTCGTTTACACAAGCGATGTTTTTCACCATCGCCAATACAGTCCCGATATCGTGTGAAACCAGAATGACCGCACTTTCTTTATTAATCTCGTCCAAGAGCTTATAGAAATGAGACTCGAACCGTTTGTCCACATACGAATTCGGTTCGTCTAAGATCAGCACTTGCGGACGGGAAACGATAGAACGCCCCAACAACACACGTTGCAACTGTCCGCCGGACAGTTCGCCGATTGCCCGGTTCGCCAAATCTTCCAGTCCCATTTTTCCAAGCACCTCCTCCACGCGCTGTTTCTGGCTTGCACTGTAGGAACGGAAAAGCGGCTTTTCCGAGGCCAACCCCGAAGTCACCACTTCGCGCACAGAGATCGGAAATTTCTTATCTATATTGTTCAACTGAGGAAGATAACCGATCCGTAGAGAAGGAACTATCCGTCCGTCTTCATAAAAGCGGATCACGCCGGAGACAGGCGGCAACAAGCCGAGTATAACCTTCAGCAAAGTCGTCTTCCCTCCCCCGTTCGGTCCGATAATCCCCAGGAAATCATCTTTCCAGATTGTCAGGGAAATATCCCGCAATACGGTTTTATTGCCGTAGGCAGCCGTCACATGATCTATGTCAATCAGTTTCTCCATCAGCCAATGCTTTCGCTATATGAATCAGTTCCGTATTCCAATGATAATCCAGCGGGTTGATTTTCACGAGCCGGCAACCTGTTTCCTTCGCAATCAGTTCGGCATTTTTCTGATCGAACTCCTGCTGGATAAAAACGACTTTCGCATGGTTCTCCCTTGCCGTCATCACCAATTGTTTCAATTGAGCAGGTGAAGGTTCTTTCCCATCCATTTCGATACAAAGCTGGACGAGTTCGAATTCAGCTGCAAAATAAGTCAATGCTGGATGATAGATGATAAAAGTACGGTCGTTCAGCGGATCGAGCAAACGTTTGATCTCGGCCTCTGTCTTATCGATCTCCGCCAGTAAATCGTTATAATTTTTCCAATAATACTCCGTATTCTCCTTATCCAGCTCGATAAAAGCGTTCAGTGTATTCCAGGCAACGACCCTTGCCCCTTCGATGGAACTCCATATATGCGGATCGATACCACCCGCATGGTGATGATGATGTCCGTCATCCGCTTCATGCCCCTCGTGCCGGTGCTCCCCTTCTTCCGTTTCTTTTACAAACTGCATGCCCTTCGAGACATCGAATATCTTCAAATCGGAATTATTCTCGCGAATCTTCTGCATCCATACCTGCTCGAAGCCAATATAACCGATTTGCAAATACGCTTCACTCTGTCCGATCTGCACCATTTGCTTCGGAGTAGGATCATACGTTTCCGGACTCTGCCCGGATGGAACTACACAATGGACAACAAACTTATCTCCTGCAATCCTTTCTGCAAAGAAACGTTGCGTCTCTATCGTCACCGTCACCACCTTTCCTTCCGTCAGCTTTCCGGTACATGCGGCAAGTAACAACAGCACCGTCAACAGGATATATATTCCGGTATATTTCATCTTATTCATTATTTTGACAAGGACACAAAGATAGGAACATCCGACAAATAAAAAAAGAGCTTGCTCTCAATCGAACAAACTCTTTTGTGCGGCTGAAGGGACTCGAACCCCCACGCCGTGAAGCATCAGATCCTAAGTCTGACGTGGCTACCAATTACACCACAGCCGCATTGCGTTTGCAAAGGTAAACAAATTCTGTTAATATGCAAATGTTGCCATAGGATTTAAATGAATTTTCGTTTTCACGCCAGTTTAGTATGAGATGGCCGAATCCCCCTTTGCCAGCAACAACCCTATCGCCGCCTCTATAATCGTGTCCCGTCCTTTCATGATATCCTCGCCCGTAATGGCTACCGCGGTGTCGGGATCGATTCCGAACTCCGTGTGCTGTTTGTTCACATCCAAGACCGGACAAGCTGAGAAACGGACACTCCATCCGTTCGGCAATTCCGAACTGAAAGGCAGGCCGCTGCCACCTCCCGTACGGTCACCCATGACCGTGACTTGCGGAAGGAGACGCATCACATTGACAAAATCGTTCGTAGCGCTGTAAGAATGCCGGTTAGTCAAGACGATGACCGGGCGCAACCAACGAGTGCGGTCAGACGGGGAAAGATAGACCGGATTGGGCTGGGTAAAATCGTTATGCCCGTTTCCTTTCTTATATTGCGTGTAACCCGTCAGAATCCTTTCCTCAAGGAAACGCGAGGCGATGCGGTCGGAATAGAGCATGGAACCGCCCCCATTGTCGCGCACATCGAATATCAATCCTTTGCATTCCTTGAAATGCGCAAACATATAATCGAGGTTGTTTTCACCCACGCCACTTGAAAAACTACCGTAATAGACATATCCAATCTGATCGTCCGCCAGACGCTTATACTTCATTCCCCCGGCAATCTTGTAGTCCGTACCAAGATAATTGTCCTGTATTTCTTTATAGAAGTTAGCCGGATAATCTTCATACCAAGCCCAATAACGGGACATATCGAAAGAAGAGATCAGATTGGTATGTCCGTCTTTCACCTCGGCAAGCATTTTTCCGAGGATATCAAACAATTCGTACTGGTTCATCGTGTCTTTAACAAGCAGATTATAGCGGTCATACACATCGTCCCAGTCCACATCCTTGAAGGCAAAGAAGCAGTAATTCTCGTCCATGATACGCCAAAGCGCCTCGAAATTATCACGAGGAGACGAGTTATATTTTGTCGCTTTCTCGCAACCGAAGAGAAAGAGAAAACAGAGGAAAAAGAAGAAAGGCTTCATAAATCATAAATCTTTAATAGTATGCGCTTTTGTACCGATATCGCTCGCTCTTCAACCGTTTGCCTCCGAAAGAAACAAACTCTTTCACAAGCCCGATCATAAACGAGTTGGAAAGGACATGCGTCTTGATGCTGTTCACATCCGTCCGGTACATACTGTTCAGGTAACCGACACGGACCGTAAAGCTCGATACCGGAATGTCGAGCGTGAAATAATTCTTCATCGCAAACTTATTATGGAACGAACTGAATCGCACAACCCCGTCCGCACTGCCTTGCGTCAGGAAATAATAGGGTTCGCCTTTATGCACTGAGAAGAGCACACCGGCAAACGGTATCTCCGCCTGATAACGGAGCGTGAGCGGAAAATCCTTGATCCTGAAATTATAGATCGCCATGGCTGACAGATTCAAGTCGAAATCCGCCTTGCCGGAAACCGGATTGTTACTGTTACGCGTATTATAGATAAAACCACCTGAAAGACGTGCGGATGCCCCGGTCAAGACCTTTAATCCGGACAGCACTTGCGGAAAACGGTAATGATAACCCAGGCTGTAGTCCACAAATCCGGCATATTCGTTTGCCGTCTCCGCGCCGTTGCGGGTCGAACCGAACTCCACGTTGATCAGTTGCTGGCGGGACACATTATAGTCTGCCAACCGAACGATCTTCATCCGTTCATTGAGGACCCATGCCACCCAGCCCGTATAATTAATGTCCGTACTGGGCGATAGATAGGTGTCCCTCAAATTATAACCGCCGATCCCAACCATAGTGCTCTCATTGATCGAGCGGGGTACGTCCTCTGCCTGAGCGGTTGCCGGGAAAGGGAGGCAAAAGAAGAGAAGGCAGAGGGAATTAACAATTAATAGTTGACGTTTAACAGTTGCCACTAAATCATTCGTTTTTAATTATTCATTCTCAAAAAAGCTTCATTTGCCCGGTAATCTCATCAATAATATCCGAGTTACTCTTATCGGCATCCGGATCGAGATCTGGATCCTCTCCATCGTCGTCATTCTGCTCCTGCGGTTGTTCCGCCGGAGCAAAACGGACGGGATCGAGTTCGTTGATCGTCTCTATATCAAAAGTCGAAATACGTTTTCCTTTCGCTTTGAATCCTTTCACGGCAATGAATTCTTCCGCATCCAACACCAGCGGTTCACGGAAAGCGTCATGCCCGCCAAACACTGCCTCGATTCGCGGATAGGCCTCGTCGGTAAGCAGCATCAGGCGACTTTTCGGGTTCTCGCCGAGAAAATTCTGCTTGCGGCTTCCAGCCTCCAGCTGGAAACGTTTCAGGTAGTAATACTTCTGGTCGGCATCGTAAAGGGCTGCCGTCCAAACCTTATTCGCATCATACTTCTCAATATTCAATATATCAGGTTCGTAATGATTACTCAAATCGAAATTGGTCGTATAGAAATCGCCATTCTGAAGGATCACCAGGATCAGATCGTCACTCTGGAACTCGCCCAACTCTTCTCCACGCCCGTCATAATTCAGGCGTAACACATCACGGTCAAACCAGACCATACGGCCTCCTAGTGTCGAACTCCCTTTCTGCTTCAGGCTGATCTTATGCACATCCGCCTTTGTCAGGATATTCCCCATCGAACCGCGTCCTTTGATCGCGATCGTACTGAAATCCTTTTCGAACACCAACAACTTCTGGCGGGGTTTCGGCTTCAGGATCACTTTCACCGTCTCGGCTTCGCCATTGGTATTGGCGCTGAAATAAAGGATACGCGAACCTTCCGTTCCCTTGGTAATGTCATATTCTTTATCACGTGTCACACCTGTTACGGCAAAACGCTTGATATAATTATAACCCACCTTTCCATCTCGGTAGATCACATTATAGATCGTGCGGTTATCATTCCGCTTGAACACATTCAGGTAAAGGATATCCCTTCCGACGAACATTTTCTCGCTCACTTTCACAACCTTGTATGTACCGTTGCGATAGAAAAGAATAATATCGTCGATGTCGGAACAGTTGCAGACAAATTCATCCTTCTTCAAACCTGTCCCGATAAATCCTTCGGCACGGTTGATATACAGTTTCTCATTCGCCTCAACCACTTTGGTCGCCTCGATCGTGTCGAAGTTGCGCACCTCGGTCATACGTGGATAGTTCTTGCCGTATTTTTCTTTCAGCATCATGAACCAGTCAGCCGTATAATCGACGATATGCGCCAGATGATCGTCGATCTTGGCAATATCTTCCTTATATTGGGCAATAGTCGCATTACACTTGTCCGTATTAAACTTGAGGATACGTCCCATCTTAATCTCCATCAGTTTCAGGATATCTTCGCGAGTCACTTCGCGGATAAAGTGCGGTTTGAACAGATCGAGACGTCGGTCGATATGAGCAATCGCCTCGTCCATATCTTTCGCCTCCTCAAATTCCTTGTCTTTATAAATACGTTCTTCGATGAATATCTTTTCCAGGGAGGCAAAGAAGAGCGATTCTTCCAGTTCCCCTTTCTGTATCTCCAGTTCGGTACGGAGCAGATGCAGCGTGTCGTCAGTCGAATGTTTCAGCACATCGCTTACCGTCAGGAAGTGCGGCTTGTTGTCCATAATGACACAACAGTTCGGTGAAATGCTGATCTCGCAATCCGTGAAAGCATACAACGCGTCGATCGTCTTGTCGGAAGATACACCCGGAGCCAGATGCACGAGGATCTCCACGTTACGAGCCGTATTATCATCCACTTTCTTGATCTTGATCTTTCCCTTATCGTTTGCTTTCAAGATCGATTCGATCAAAGTAGAGGTTGTCTTTCCATAAGGGATCTCGCTGATGACAAGCGTCTTGTTGTCCAGTTTCGTAATCTTGGCACGTACTTTTACGGAACCTCCACGTTCGCCGTCATTATATTTTGAGACATCAATATACCCGCCAGTCTGGAAATCGGGATACAGGGTAAACTCTTCCCCCCGCAGATAAGCGACGGAGGCATCCAAAAGTTCGTTGAAATTATGCGGCAATATTTTGGAAGAAAGCCCTACGGCAATACCTTCCACACCTTGCGCCAGCAGCAAAGGAAACTTGACGGGAAGCGTCACCGGTTCCTTGTTCCGTCCGTCGTAGGAAAGTTGCCAGAGAGTCGTTTTCGGATTGAAGACCGTTTCCAGCGCAAACTTGGAGAGGCGCGCCTCTATATAACGCGGAGCCGCAGCACCGTCACCGGTGAGGATATTACCCCAGTTTCCCTGGCAGTCGATCAACAGGTCTTTCTGTCCGAGTTGTACCAGTGCATCACCGATAGAAGCATCGCCGTGCGGATGGAATTGCATGGTATGTCCGACAATATTCGCCACCTTATTGTAGCGTCCGTCGTCCAACCGCTTCATTGAGTGCAAAATTCGACGTTGTACGGGTTTCAGCCCGTCGTTGATATGCGGAACGGCACGCTCCAAAATCACATAGGAGGCATAATCGAGAAACCAATCCTGATACATACCCGACAAATGATAAGACACCCGGCTTTCCGATTTGCCCGGTATCTTATATTCCGAATGTGTCTCCTGGCTTACTTCTGTTTCGACAGTCTCATTCCTGTTTTCATCAGCAGCCAGTTGTCCTTCCGTATCTTTTATTTTTCCGTTTTCGTCCTGTTCAGTAATATCTTCTGGTCTCATATATCTCTATCCAAATCTTTTGCATCATCCCGGGCTCTGCGGTAATTGCTCATAAGCCATAATAGGCTGTAAATATACGAAATATTGCCGAAATAATAAAAAGAACAAGACAAGGCCTGCAAAAATTCATTATTTGGAAGTATTCATCACGCCAGTATCCGTATCTTGATTCCAGATTTTCTTCCCACCACTCTGATAGTTCCGTCCAAACTGGAAATTCCAGGTTTCATTAATCCGCTTGTAGTTATCGACAAACGGGTTGCCCATTCCCACACCGACAGTGATTCGCTTATGTTTGTACATAACGGACAACATATACAGGTTTTCCCGACTGGGCATAACAACAACCGGTCACATATAATATTTCATCCTTCTTCCATAATACCGTATTTTCTCTTCCAACACATCCCTAACCCAATTCTTCTGCATCCCAGCCAGTACAAACGCATAGGGCAAACGCGGCAGTAAAAGAGATTCGACAACTTCATTGATCAGGAAAAGAGGCTACCTGTTTTTCACAAGAGACAAGCTGCCAGAGCAAACAATAACGAACATATATAGAAAATATCTTTCATGCGATAAACAAAATCAATTTACTGTAAAGTCATCAAAGCCCGGCATTTATTATTTTTGCATCCGTAACGATAAAAAGAAAACGATGAAAATATTGATTCTTTGCTCCGACAACAGCTGCCTTAGCCAAATGGCGCAAGGCTGGTTGCAATCATTCGACAAATCACTCACAGTCTGTTCCGCCGGAATCAGTCCGGCCATAGAGGTGCATCCGCTCGCCGTCCAGACACTGGCATCCTCCGGCATCGATATCAGCCATCATAAACCAGAAGCTGTAGAAGAATATATAGATGAACCTTGGGACTATGTAATCACCGTCAGCAGAGATGCGGAAGAAAACTGTCCTGCTTTCACAGGAAAAGTACGCAACCTGATACACAGCAATTTCTACAACCCGGCACGTGCGAAAGGCACGCCTGAATCCATTGCTAATGAATTTCGTCGGATCAGCAACCAAATCAAAATGAAAATGTACGACCTGTACTGCGACGAAATACAAAACGGCGGATACGGACCGACTTGTACCTGTGGCGCGAACCGGTTTTGCAGATGCAATTAGCAACCTTTGGAGCCCTTCTGCTCGATATCCCGTTTCCGCTTCAAAGCCTCCAAGAAGTAATAGTCGGCATAGTTCAACGGGACATCTATTTCTCCATTATGCGGAATGCTTCCGACACAATGCATCAGCAAGAAGTTTCCATTCGTTCCCAATTCAGCCCGGTAAGTCGGAGAAGCCAGACTTTCCATGATCCGGTCGGCATACGCCTTATACGTTTGCGGTTCAGGCACATCCACCGTACTGATCTCATACAAAGCGGAGGCGATACAAGCGGCAGCTGAAGCATCCCGGTAATCGTTAGGAATGTTCGGGGCATCCATATCCCAATAGAACACAAGGTCTTCAGGCGTATTCTTATGATTGAACATAAAACGAACCGCTTTTAAAGCCTGATCGAGATATTTCCGGTCTCCGGTTTCTCGATAACACAGCGTCAGACCGTAAATACCCCAAGCTTGTCCACGGCTCCACGCCGATTCGTGCGCATATCCCTGTGCCGTATGGCGATTGCGTACGGAACCGTCTTTCATACTGTAATCCACCACATGATAGCAACTGCCATCCGGACGATATTGTTCTTTCATAGTGCGGTCGACGTGCGAAACGGCAACCTTATAGAAAGTTGAGTCGCCGGACAACCGTGTAGCGGCAAACAACAGCTCGAGGTTCATCATATTATCGATAATCACCGGGCACTCCCAACCCCTTTCCGAAATCCATCCTCTATCCACATCCCACGACTGGATAATCCCTGCCACCGGACGGAAGCGGGTGGACAAGGAACGGGCAGCCTCAACAATCACCTCCTTATATTCTGGATCGCCCGTCAGACGCAAACCGTTCCCAAAACTGCAATAGATCATAAAACCGACATCATGGTTCCACTTGATGTTTTTGGCATCTTTCACCGCTTCCGTATATTTTTGTGCAAGAGGCAACAGGCTCTTATCTCCTGTCAACTCATACAAATACCAAACCGAACCGGGGAAAAAACCACTGCGCCAATCCGCCAAGTTACAATAATAAACAGAACCGTCCGGGTTCAGCGTAGTCGGATTCATAAACTTACCGCTCGCCTCGATCAGTTCAATCTCTTTTCCTATCTGTTTACGGGCAAACTCTACGTTCTCTTCAACAAACCCGTCTCCTGTCCCCCCGCAGGAAATCAACGCAACACTGAGTGCCATGCCCATTAAATACTTCACTTTTACCATATTTATTATTATTTATTTTTAATGTAACTACTCTTCTATTCTCCCGATAGGAGAACTTTAATCACTTGTACAGGCTCACCTGATACCGATGCCGATAGAATCGTATATCCCTCTATCGGCTTCTCTGCTTCCGTTCCTCTTTTTGCCGCCCTTGCCGTAAAAAAGGCATCGACAGGCGAAACAATCTTCAAGGAAAAAGATTTACCGTCTTTCTTGAGAACGGCAGTATTTCCTTTGCATTCGACGTTTGCCGAAGTTATTACGGACCATTGTACCGACTGAGACGGGTTCTGTAACCCTATGCTGTCCGTAACCAGTATACGGACATCGTCGAGCATACGGAATGTCCGATAGACAAAACGACTTTGTCCGGCATAAGTCGTGCTCATATCCATTGTGACAAAAGGTTGGGCAGCCTTGTTATCCAGTCGATCAATCTCGCCTGTCCCGGCCGAGTTTTGCAGTCTATGGTCAATCGATAGCGTATTGTGGCTGAAGTTCGAGTTCCTGAAATATGTCCAGCGTTGCCCGTCCGGCTTGTAATCCCAGAACCCGGGCAGGCCATAGTTATCGCTCCCCAAATCGTCCGTCCACCTTATCCCGTTCGTCTCAATAATAAAGGTTCCGATATCCAGCTGCTGGTGCGCCATATCCGGATCTCCAGTTTTAGCAATCAGATAGAGGCTATTAGGAATATTCCGATTTCCGTTGAACACGATAATATCATTGATACCTTCGTACACCTTCAATTTCGGTAAGGCATCAGCAGGAGAAGAGGCCGTATCGTACCAAGGAATGGACAGAAAATAGAATCTGAAATAATTCCCGCTCTGTACCGTCTTTGACAAGATATCCCGATAAAATGCCGCTACTTCCGGCTGGTTGAAAGCCCGACTGAAATAAAAGTAAATAGGTTCTGCCGCAGGAGCCGTACTGCCGGAATTGGCAAAATTAAATATCTTGCCAGAAGGGCTTGTACTATGCATATAATACAGGACGCTTTTGTCCACTCCCACCATTTCCGAAATCCCGAAGTCCTCTCCAAGATTATCATTCAGCGCTTTCAGCAAAAGAGATAGGTACATGTTCGTATATCCCCAATAAGCGGGTCCCTCATAGCAAACACCGTCCGGTGCAAAATGCTTTAGGCAATTCGGGATATACCTGACCGCTTCACCAATGATATGTTTAGCCAATTCCGGATAATGCTCTTCAATGGCCAAAGCGCCCAATACCATTCCGGTATTGCATACTACATTCCAATTCGTTTCACGTTTCGCCCAAGAATCCGCATTTCCGGTTTTATATTCCTCAACGACAAGATCCAATGCCTTTGTTTTAATCGAATGAACAACCAGCTGTCTGGTCGAAGGGGCCAATACATCATACAGCCAGTCGTAACCAATGGCTACAGCCGTCGTCATTTCCGCCACATCCAAGTAATGAACAGGGTCCCAGTCCGAGAAATTGCAAACATGAATCAACTCTCTCTCCGCCTTCTCCGCAAAACGTCTGTCTCCACTCAATCGGTAGGCCAGAGCCAAGTTGACCATCCGGTAAACCTGTTCACGGCTGACAGGCAATATGTCTTTCGTGTTTTTTATTTTTCTTCGAGGATCTTCCTGGGGAGGAACCAACAACAAACGTTCAGCCTCCCTCATCAGGCTGGCGCGCAAGCTATCTAATAGAGGTTCAGTTCCAAATAAATCACGAACCCGCTGTTCCTCTTGCTTGCTGAAAAGCAACCTAGGATGCTGGCACAACTCTTTTCCGGGTTGTCGGATTGCGAGATTCTGCCCCTCCACCGCAAACGAGAGCAACAGTAAAAATAAACCTATTAAATTAATCAATCTCATAAACACATTAAGTTAAAGGGATTTTCAATGATCCAAATAAAAGAGACACAGTGTTCACAAAGCCTTCTTATATACTAATCAGAGCTCCGCGACTCTGTGTCTCCATATTACTATATCAAACTTAACACAACTGCTTAATCAATCAAGGCTACCAACCCGGATTCTGTGTCAACTCCTTATTTCGTTCCCGTTCCACACCAGGGATAGGCCAAAGCATATCACGTTCGGTAAACAAATGGGTATAGATCGGCTCGCCATAGATATTGACAGCATCCACGTTATTGAGCGTTTTGTGGGCAATCTCATATCCCCAACGACGCAAATCACTGAAACGAAGACCTTCCCCGGCAAACTCAACAGCACGTTCTTTGCGTATCCGTTCAGCCATCTGTTCTTTATTGCTAACAACCATCCATGCGGGACCGGAGTTCAATCCCGGCATGCCGACACGTGCGCGCACCTTGTTGAATTCGGTCACGGCTTTATCTAACTGCCCCGCTTCGTTGTAGGCCTCGGAAAGCATCAAGAGAACGTCGGCAAAGCGGATCAAGGGGAAAGCGAACGGTGTATGCAAACGGTTACTGATCGCACCGCCCTGGTCTCCTTCGGTCACGAACTTCCGATAGAGATAAGATACCCAACCTGCATTGTTCTGGATCGTACCGCCATTGGCATTTCCTGCCAGATTGTGATCCAGAGCGAAGATCAAATCCACGTTGGTTGTTCGACCAATATTCCCCATATAGTGTGAATAAGGAACGATCACAGTGGCCATCAGGCGCGGATCACGACAGGTATAGGCACTTAGTATCTTGGCTGTATCCGCCTCACGAAGTCCTACTATCGTTCCAGACCCATCCATCTCGACACTGAGGAGCTCCTTGCGCTGTTCGGGGGTCATAGCATTATAACCGGGGAAAATCTCATCCCAATTGAAGGGGCGACCATCTTTGAACTCATACATATCCACCAATTGTGTGGAAGGAACAGTATTGTTCCAGCAGCTCCCATAAGCGCCACGACAACCCATCAAAGCCTGTATCTGCATACCATACTCAGTTCCGGCACCACTCTTGTTCTGGATAGAGAAGACCGTTTCTGGGCTCTTAGCCCCGTTATAGAGTTTAAAAACACGAGCGTAATCATCGTCAAGAGCATAGCCATAATTATTGGACTTGTTATAGACGATTTCTTCAAAATCGTTGATGGCAGACTGCCACTCTTTGTCGTAAAGATGCACTTTTCCACGAAGGGCATAGGCAGCACCTTTAGTAGCACGACCATATTCGCTGGCAGCATGTTCGACAGGGAGGTATTTGATCGCCTCGTCCAAATCTTCTAAAATATGAGCACGTACCTCTTCGAGGCTGCTTCTCGGTTGTTTCAAATTCATAAACTCTTCGTTGACATTAGTCGACTCATCATAGTAGGGGACCCCACCGAAAAGGTCTGTCAAGGAAAAGTAGAACATCGCACGAAGGAATTTAGCTTCCGCCACATACTCATTAATCTGTTCGTCCGTGATAATACCTCTCATTCCTTTTACTGAACGTATAAAAGTGTTGACACGATGTATACCATCGTAGAAGGTCTGCCAATGGGCTTGTATCGTTCCATCACGATCGGTATAGGTAGCCAGAAACATCATATAATAGTTATATCCGTAAGCGATATCTCCCAAATGGTCGAAGCAGAACTGGTAACCGTATGCCTCGTTTAGGCGTAGCATACCATAGATTCCCATCAAGCCTTGATGAGCGTGATCGCCGGTCTTGTAAAATGTTCCTTCGTTGACTTTGTCTCCCGGATAGGTTTCCAAATCATAGCAACCGGTGAACGTCATGGCAGCTAAAAGCATTGTTGCCAAATAGATTATGATCTTTTTCATGTCTTCAACTATTTAAAATGTAAGGTTTAAACCAAATGTTGTTAATCGCATAGTCGGATATTTCGTGCCAGACACCTCAGGATCCAGTCCCTTATATCCCGTAAAGGTCAAAGCATTGTCGATGCTGACATATAAACGGAAGTTGTCGATCAAGAGTTTTTGCGAGAGATGTTTCGGAACCGTATATCCCAACTGGACATTTTTTACTCTCAAATAAGATTTGTCCTGTACCCAAAAGTCGCTTGCCACCCGGTTCCGTCCGTCGGTATAGTCCAAGAGGCGCGGATAAGTGGCATCCGTACGTCCCGGATACCAACGTCCATCTGCAATAGTCTTGTTGATTTGATTACCCCGGCGCACTTGAGGCCAATAGCTGGCGCCATCTAATCCGCTCCAATATGTTTTCAATCCGGTAGCACCTTGCAAAATACAACTGAAATCCCAGCCTTTCCAATTGGCACCGAAATTAAACCCGAAAGTGAATGTCGGGTTGGTTCCATTACCGACTTTGATCTTATCGTTATCAGTGATGCATCCGTCTCCGTCAATATCTTTATATAAGAAATCTCCATATTCCGGTTTCTTATATTGTTTGAAGGCATCCGGATTATTCGCTTCCATCGCTTCCACTATTGCCATATCTTCTTCCGTCTGGATAATCCGGTCGACCGAAAGTACATATTGGACATTGATCGGTTCGCCTTCCAGGATCATATTGGTTCCATTCAGAGACATTTCATCCCCTTTGAACTTCGTCACTTTATTTTTGACGAATGAAAAATTTCCTCCAACAAAATAATTAACAGAACCGACTTTATCATTCCAGTTCAAACTCAATTCGACACCCCGGTTGCGAACTTCAGCCGCGTTGGATTTAGGAACGGTAGCATTACCATGTACCAATGGAGCCGGCAATTCGATCAAAATTCCCTTGGTGTTTTTGACAAAAGCATCGATGGTTCCACTCAATTTAGAGAACAGTGCAAAGTCCACACCAAAGTTAGTGACATAAGAAGTTTCCCAAGTCAACGCCGCATTAGAAAGAGCGCGTTGCGCCATACCGATCTGCAAAGCGTCGTTTAAGACATAATTAGAAGCCTGATAATATAACTGATAGTCATAGTTGCCTACGGCATTATTTCCCAACGAACCATATGAGGCACGAAGCTTCAACTGGTTAAGCCATGAGATATCTTTCATGAAAGCTTCCTGTTCCATACGCCAGCCCAACGAGAAAGAAGGAAAATAGCCCCAACGATATTTCTTGGCAAAGCGGGAAGAGGCGTCGGCACGAAGATTGGCTTCCAACAAATATTTTTCGTCCCAGTTCAAATTGACCCGACCAAAAAATGAACGCATAGCCCAATTGGAATAGGTTCCGGTTGCCGTAGCATTGGCAGTGGCAGCATTCAACTCCGTCAATTCAGATGAGGTCAAATTTTCTTTGGAAGCTTCAAACCAGTTGTTACGGTAAGCTTCCTGACTAGCACCGACCGTTGCCTGAATGTTCAACCGATCGATATCTGTTTCATATCTGACCAACCCGTCCATATTGTTACGGACAGTCTTATTGTTGCGGTTGATAACCTTCGAAACTCCGGTTCCGGCAATCTGCAACGTATTGTCATACAAGTTCCACAAATCATGAAAAACAGGCTGTTGGTACAGGAACTGGTCGGAAAAGGCATACGTATAAGACCCTTCGATTGTCAAACCTTTAAACGGTCTCAGCTGGGCATAAAAACGAGAAACGATGTTATTGGTCGTGCGATTTCCTTTGACGTCGTTCAACATCTTCAAGACATTGTTGGAGCTACTCTGCGGGTCATCTTCCGAGTTGTTTACACCTCCATACCGACCATCAGGCGCCTGATAGCAGATACCCGGTGTGGTAGCTTGCATATAGGTATAGAAATTGTCATTCGATTCTGTCTTCAACAACCCTAACTCCTCTTTTCCACGCGTACCGTAAGCATTGACACCAATAGTAAACCAATCTTTGACTTCCGCGTCCAAATTGACACGGGCACTATAACGTTCATACCCGGAATTTTCCATAATACCGGGATTGTTCATATAATTACCGGATATATAATAGTGAATCTTGTCAGATCCTCCGTTGATATTGATTGTATGGTTCTGCATCCATCCGGTCTGAAATAGAGCGTCCTGCCAGTCAGAGTTCGGATATTTGACAGGATCACTGTCACCGGCAGCCCGCCATTCGTCGATTTTCTCTTGGCTGAAGATCGCGGGGAGGCCGCTGTTAAGTTGCCCTTCATTATACAATTCCATATAATCGGCATAATTGGAGACCAAATCGATACGGTTCGCCACTTTCTGCATTGTGACATAACCATTATAAGATATTTTCGCTTCACCCGATTTCCCCCTACGGGTAGTGATCAGAATGACACCGTTTGCCGCACGAGAACCATAAATAGCAGACGAAGCGGCATCCTTCAACACCGAAATGCTTTCTACGTCTTGTGGATTGATATTATTCATGCTGGCTTCCACTCCGTCAATGATTACTAACGGATTGGAATCATTTAACGTACCCTGCCCACGTACACGGATCGTTGCCCCATCGTTACCGGGACGTCCACCATTACCGGCTGCTACAGAAACACCGGGAGCCATACCGGCAAGTCCAGCGGAGAGAGAAGTGATCGGGCGGCTATCGACCATCTTGCTCATATCGACAGAAGCGACCGCACCGGTCATATTTACCTTCTTTTGCGTACCATATCCTACAACTACTACTTCATCCAAAGCCTGTGAATCTTCTTTTAGCAGAACCGTGAAAGAACTCTTCCCGTTCACCGGAATCGCCTGGTCTATATAACCGATATAGGAAATGATCAGCACAGCATTCGAAGATACCTGCAAAGAGAAACGGCCTTCCATGTCCGTAACCGTCCCGTTGGTAGTTCCTTTTTCCACTACGTTGGCGCCGACCACCGGGCCGAGCGCATCCTTCACTACTCCCGTAATCGTCACTTTCTTTTGCAAAGGCAATGCCGCAGCGTGTTTTTCCGTCACTTCCTCCCCTGCACTAACCGGATTGGCCTGAGTAACTCCTGTCGACAAGAATAGTGTGGCCATTCCTGCAAACATCGTTTTCCTAAAAAAAGGAATGTTTAAATCATTCATCATTAATAGGTAGATTTAGATTAATAAATTTTGATAAACTCTGGAGGCAAATGTAGCCGGGCATAAAAAAACAGATCTATACAAAACGTCCGTTTCTTATATACACACAGTCCAAATAGAAGATTTAACTATTTGAATATAAACGATTAGAAATTTCATCTAGTTTCTACTGCTCTTTCTTCCTGAATTGGGCAGGCGATACTCCGAACTTCGCCTTAAAGCATCTGCTGAAGTATATGGTCGAGGCAAATCCTAACCGGTCCGATATTTCATTCACCAATAAATCCGGCCGTTCCTGCAACAGGGTTGCCGCACGGTTGATACGTCGGTTTTGTATAAATTCACTGGGAGTCATTCCGGTCAAGTTTTTGACTTTTATAAAAAACGAACTACGCCCCATATTCAACTCGCGGGCAAGAGCATTGACATCAAAGTCCGGTTCTCCCATCCGCAGATCGACGATCTCCGCAATCCGGTTCAAAAGTTGTTGGTCCAGTGAAGTCGTAGCCAGCAACTGTACATCAAAGTCAACTTGCTTAGTCAACCGGGACTTCAATAACAAACGGTTCCGGATCAGATTATTGCAACGCATCAACAATACTTTTGCATGGAAAGGCTTGCTGATATAATCATCCGCTCCCTGTTGAAATCCTTCTATGTTATATTCGATAGAATCGAGAGCCGTCAACAAAACGACTGGAATATGGCACAATTCGATATTATTCTTGATTTTCATACACATCTCCATACCACTCATCAAGGGCATCATGACATCGCTGACAATCAAATCCGGTTTTTCCTCATTCGCCTTCCTCAATCCTTCCTCCCCATTTCCGGCTAATATAACCTGGTAGAAAGGAGAAAAAAGCGTATTTAAAATCTGTAACAGCTCTTCATTGTCTTCAACAATCAGAACTTTATAGGAGCCAGCCTTTAAACTGGGAAAAGCTTTATCCATTTCTTCATATTCTTCGGAAGAAATGGAATCCGGCAAAAAGTTTCCTTTAATCATCGGTTCATCCGGGCTTTCCAGAAGAATCGCATTCTTATCATTTTCAAAATGGTCTTTTCCCTTCAACAGCGTGACCGTAAATATCGTCCCATAACCGACCTGGCTCTGTACGGCGATATCTCCATGATGAAGATAAATGATATTCTTGCTTAAAGCCAGTCCAAGCCCTGTACCAGGGTTGGCTCCCGCTACTTGCTTCCCGTTTTCGGCCTGATAGAAACGGTCAAAGATATGCGAGACGTCATCCGGCGAAAGTCCGATCCCTGTATCGATCACTTTTATACGGACCTCATTTCCATCCGAGGACACATGCAATTCTATCGCACCTCCCTGCTTCGTATATTTAAAAGCGTTTGACAAAAGATTGTAAAACACCTTCTGCAACTGATTGGAATCAAACCATAACAACAGATTCTCCTCTGCATGATGAAAATCAAATGTAATGGATTGCTGGGCCGCCAGTTCGCAATAGGAAAGATAAATATCTTTCAGAAATGGAATCAGGTTCTGTTCGCAAACATGCAACGAGACATAATTCTGCTCTAACTTCCGAAATTCCAACAGTTCGGAAATCATATTCCGCATCCGGTTGGCATTCTTGCTGATCTTAATAATCCGGTTATACAAGGTCGGAGGAAGGGATGAACTCTGAAAAAGCATATCTATCTGACTGATAATAAGCGTCAACGGCGTCCGAAACTCATGGCTGATATTGGTAAAGAAGCGCAGTTTCGCCTGGTTCAACTCCTCGTTACGCTCTTTCTCTTCCCGTTCCTTTTCAAGAGACAGCGTCAATTTACGCCGGGCATTTAGAATCCGTACCGTCAGATAAGTGATCGTAAAAGCAGTCAGGACATATAATGTCCACGCCCAACCCGTTTTATACCAGGGTTGGGCAATTTGGATATCCAGAGATATTTCACGATGGTTCATCAAGTGCCGGGACAGATTCTTTTCACGGACCAGCAATGTATATTTACCGGGGTCCAGGTTCGTATAATAAATACTGGAAGAAGAAGTGGAAACCCAATCATCGTCAAAACCGACTAATCGGTATTGATATTCATTATTTTTTTGGATATCGATATAATTAGTTGTGGCAAAATTTATAATCAGGTTGTTTTGCTTGTAGTTCAACCGGATCGATTTGCTAAAAGGAAAAGCCTCCTCCAATATGCCTCCCGAAACGGCTCCCGGATAGATTCTCTTATTATGAATATACAGCTCTGAAAAATATAAGGAATAATTCTTTTCCATCTTATCGAGATCTTCCCGGTAAAAAGAGGTCAGTCCGTCATTCCCTCCAACAAAGAGTTCATTATTCCGACACACCAGAATGCCGCAGCCATCCGCAATGGATGTGATTGGTAAGTTCGCCCCTAGCGTCGCAAACCGGGTATTCCCGCTGAAAGGATTCAGAAAAGTAACCCCTTTATCACTGGTTACCAGCAACTCTTCCGAATTGGTCTCTGTTACATTGTAACAATAATTGCTCAATAAATGTCCGCTTTCTTGCGAATAATGGATAAAAGAATCGGTCTGTTTGTCATACCGATACAGGCCACCTCCCAAAACCACGAAATAGATATCCCCCGCGCGGGTAGTCATGATCCGTTTAGGTTCGAACTGGATTCCATAACGGGGCAAAGCATAATGTTTCTGATTATCCGGATGAGCCAGCTCCATCTTGTATAAAGAAGTCCCAATCAAAATCCATAGATTCTCTTCCCTATCGATCGTAAAGCTTTGAGCATTTCTGCATATCCATTGGAACCGATCCGTATCAAGATCCATGACAAAAGTTCCGTTCATCGCGCTTACATACAGCTTATCGTTATGAATCATCGTATGGAAGATAATACCGTCCGGTTTTATGTCTCCTTCCCTGTAATCATTCAAGTAGTTATGAAAAATACCGGTCTTTATATCGTAGCGGGTAAGCCCTCCATGATGCGTGCCGATATACAGACGGTTCCGCTTTCCATCATACGCAATGCATTTCAGGTTATTCTGCAATACGGAATTACGGTGACCTGCAGTGAAATATTTAAAGGTTCGTGTTTTACGATCCATGAAGTTCAATCCTCCCCCTTCAGTACAAATCCAGATGTTTCCTTCTTTATCTTCCGCCAGATTCCCGACAAACGAATAATTCAGGCATTCCTTCCGCAAAGGGTTATCCGTATAATGAGCGAATATTTCCCTTTCCGCATTAAAATAGTTCACACCTCCATAATAGGTTCCTACCCATATGGTTTCCTGTGCATCTATATAAACAGAGAAAACAGAAGAATGTGACAGGCTACCTGGCAAATGATCCTGTTGATATACTGTAAACTGATCCGTGTAAGGGTTATATTTATGCAGTCCCATAAAAGTGCCGAACCAGATATTCCCAAACCGATCTTCAGCAAAGCTCCGTATTTGACTATTCTTTATATGAAAAGGTGCAGAATTACTTTCCGAATACCAGGTGATCCTTTCGTCTTGCGTGATCCTGTATAAACCACCGGTACGGCAACCGGCCCATATCTCACCAGTAGAACTTTCAAATAAGCGGTAAAATTCAGGTCCTTCAATCAGACAACGGACTTTTTTATCCTCTTCAACTACATACAGGCCTTCATAAGTCCCGATCCAAATCTTCTTCCCCGAGATCAGCAGGCTGGATATACCAGGGGTGTTTGTCTTCGCATAAAGTTGCAGACTATCTCCTTTTTCATCATACCGGCAAACCATATCATCGTACCCCGTCCATATATCACCATCGACCGAGGTAACCGTTTTCGCCTTACAACCACCAACAACACAAAATTTCTCTTCCCGTATATCATACCTCACCAACGAATCGCAAGTCCTAAAGAAAATATCCCCTTGCCTGTTTCCAGTAAGATGATCACATTCATGTCCGAGTAAAACATTTATAGAGCTTTCCGGATCCAGATTCTCCCAGCCTTTATACACCCGCATCCGTTCCCCGTCATAGATACTGACACCTTCGCGTGTACCGAACCACATACGTCCCAAGCAATCTTGATAAATCGACATCACAGAGACTTGCGATAAGCCGTCACTCATGCCAAGATGTTTAAAATAAACTGGATAGACTACTTGATGTATGAATACAAAACACAACAACAGTAACAGTTTTTTCATATCTTATTTATATAAACTGAAAAATAGTTTTCTCATTCCTCAACACAAAGATATAGAAAATGAAAGCAAATAACAACGGATCTTATCCTACAAGTTTTTGGTTCTTCGTCACTTTCGGGGCAGGTCATGTGTTAAAGCTAGTAAGTTTATTGCCTAGCAAGGTAATGCTTGCCCTGTTGAACATTTCTGATCCCAAAGGCCAGTTCATCTACATACTTGAGGATGCTTTTTGCTGTGGTGACATATGGTCCCTGCCTGTATGGCCACGCATCAACTTGCATATGACAAACGGATGCACATTCAGACCTTTCAGATATTTTTTCAGGTTTTCTTCACCCCGCCCCGAAAGGAGTGTGATGGGCTTATGGGTGATCTGATCCACTATCACAGTCCCGTAAATGTGCCCTTTTTTCTGTGCATAGTCATCAAGATCGATACAGGCCGGGGCCGGCCCCCCTTTATGACGGACATTGGCACATCTCAGGCAAGAAGATTGGCTGCAGACGATGTTTTGTTCATGCAGCAGATTACTGGCGATACGGGAAGTGGTCTTCAAGGATATGCTCCGGATGCGTTCCTCCACTTTCCGGGTATTTCGCGCGTGCGAAGAAGCCAGCGGAGAGAGGGGGGCGCTGAAGACTTTTCTTTGACACGCGGTATTTCTGCAGCGGAACTTACTCACATTGACCATGAGCGTAAGCGGATGACCCGCTATTTCAAGCCCTTGCAGAAGTGACGAAGAACCAAAGTTTTTCCCATATCCTCTGTCACTGTATCACTGATTCCTTTTTACCAATTGATATTCAACTTGTTTTATTTGTGATATATGCCCGTTTTCTCTATCACTACAGTATCACAACCCTATCACTGGCAACTTGGATGGAGAACAGGCATTCCGCTTATACATATCTGTATATCGACATATTACAAATAAAAACAAACAATAAACACCAGATCCCCATCTCTGCAAATCACTCGATTATTTTATGTAAAAACGGCTATAAAATAGGTAAAACCGGGTGGTTTTCATTCTCCGGCACGGTACTTTAGTTGCCGGACACCCCCATGTTACCCCCTTTTACACCCGGATGTACCAGCTCCCTACACCCGGATGTAAAGGATGGCAACATGGGGATGTTTACGGAATTATCTGCTTGTTTTCGCTAAAAGAAGAGAGGGCTTTTGTAGAATGAAGAACCGTATTTTGCCAATTTAGTATGATGGTAGAATGATAGTGGTAAAAGATGCTATAATGCAAGTAAATATCTGCAACGGTCAAAGGTAGCCTAAAAAATGTAATACCGATCCATTTCTTGGAATAAGTAAATGGCTCAAGGTTCATTTTCGTCAAAACGAGAGGCTGAAAAATCCGCAAGCAACAGTCTGGCCGGATTCGCATATAACATTACAGCCGACAAGGTGCAGTACAGGCGGCTGTTGACACAAACTATAATAACGCCTTACTCGAAGGGACGGTAAACAGAGTAGTTTAAATGGAATCCTGTCCGCAAATGTCAGTTTGCCACCATCCGAATGTCGGCAAACTGACAGATTTCAGACTGTCATTCAACGGATTCTTTTAATATATTTCTAATCTCTTCCACACAATTTATAGCGTATCAGGACGTTGGTATTAAACGTAAATGCTTACCTTTGCGGCCAACTATCCGTGTGAGGATACAGAATTAAGACAATTAATTATTACACTTTATACAAAGTATGGGAAAGTATAAATTGATCAACAACGTGTTGGGCTGGATCGTTTTTGCGATCGCTTCAACCGTCTATTTGATGACTATGGAACCCACTGCCAGCTTCTGGGATTGCGGTGAGTTCATTTCTTCAGCTTACAAGCTGGAAGTAGGGCATCCGCCCGGAGCACCGTTCTTTATGTTGACGGCCAACCTGTTCACACAACTTGCATCCGATCCGTCCACAGTGGCGAAGATGGTAAATACGATGTCCGCCTTGTTTAGCGGACTGACGATCTTGTTCCTTTTCTGGAGTATCACTCACCTTGCCCGCAAGATCATGGTGAAAGACGGAGAAGAAGCGTCTTTAGGCCAGATGATTACCGTTATGGGTAGCGGTCTGGTCGGAGCACTGGCTTATACATTCAGTGATACGTTCTGGTTCAGTGCCGTGGAAGGAGAAGTGTATGCCTATTCATCACTCTTTACAGCCGTTGTTTTCTGGCTAATCCTGAAGTGGGAAGCTGTTGCCGACAAACCACATGCAGACCGCTGGATCGTACTGATCGCTTACCTGATGGGGTTGAGTATCGGTGTCCACTTGCTGAACTTGCTGTGTATCCCGGCTATCGTGCTGGTATATTACTATAAGAAATTCCCGAACCCGACGATGAAGGGTACATTGGTTGCTTTGCTCGCTTCCTTCGCCATCGTTGCGCTGATGATGTATGGTGTCGTACAAGGGCTGGTCGAGGTTTGCGGCTATTTCGAACTATTATTTGTCAACGTCTTAGGCATGCCTTACAATTCCGGGGTATTCGCTTATGTGATCATTGTGGCAGGCGTGTTGATCTGGTCTATCTGGGAAACTATGCGCGACGAGATCCATCCGACACGCATGAAGATCGCTTTCATCCTGTCGGTCGTATTGATCGGTATTCCGTTTATCGGTAGCGGTTATGTTTTGGCGGTCATTCTGACGGCTGCATTAAGCCTGTACCTGTTCAAGAGCAAGAAGGTGGATATCAAGACGCTGAATACGATCCTGGTCTGCCTGATGGTAGTCGTTGTAGGCTATTCTTCGTATGCACTGACACTGATCCGTGCAACGGCCGATACGCCGATGAACCAGAACGCGCCGAGCGATATCTTTACGTTGCGTACCTATCTGGCACGTGAACAATACGGTAAAACCCCGCTTCTTTATGGGCAGACCTACGTTTCGGAAGTACAGCGCGAAAACCAGGGAGGAAGCTGCGTACCCGTCACGACAGAAGGCGAACCGACCTGGAGCCGCGTGATCAAGAAAGACAAAAACGAGAAAGACCGTTATTTCGTGTCCCGCACCGATCAGGAATACAAATATGTCGACGAACTGAACATGCTGTTCCCGCGTATGTACAGCTCCGATCCGCGCCATGTACAGGCCTATAAGGAATGGGCGCAGGTAAAAGGCCAACCGGTGAAATATAACTATTGCGGAGAGATGAAGAGCGTAATGAAACCGACATTCGCGGAAAACCTGAAGTTCTTCTTCTCCTACCAGCTGAACTTTATGTACTGGCGCTACTTCATGTGGAACTTCTCCGGCCGTCAGAACGACATCCAGGGAAATGGAGAGGTGCTGAACGGCAACTGGATTACCGGCATTCCGTTTATCGACGAAGTTCTGGTTGGCCCGCAGGAAGATATGCCGTTCGATATTATCAATAATAAAGGGCACAATGTCTATTATATGCTGCCGTTGCTGTTAGGTATTTTAGGTTTGCTGTTCCAGGCTTATTCGGGCGAAAAGGGGATCCAGAGTTTCTGGGTGACTTTCTTCCTGTTTTTCATGACTGGTCTGGCTATCGTTCTGTATCTGAATCAGACGCCATATCAGCCGCGTGAACGAGACTATGCGTATGCCGGATCGTTCTATGCGTTCTGTATCTGGATCGGGTTCGGTGTCGCGGCACTGGCAAAGGGACTGGAGCGATACGGCAAACTGAATCCGGTCATCGCCGGATCGGTGGCAACCGTGCTTTGCTTGTTCATACCTATCCAGATGGCCGGACAAAACTGGGACGACCACGACCGTTCAGGCCGCTATGTCTGCCGCGATTTCGGTTCCAACTATCTGGAATCCTGCGAGCCGAATGCCATCATCTTCACCAATGGCGACAACGACACATTCCCGTTGTGGTATGCCCAGGAGGTAGAAGGCGTCCGTACCGATGTCCGCGTATGTAACACCAGCTACCTGCAAACAGACTGGTATATCGACCAGATGAAGAAACAGGCTTACGAGTCCGCTCCGCTGCCGATCACCTGGACACGCGACCAGTATATACAAGGGACCCGCGATGCAGCTTATGTATTCCCGCTGACAAAAGATTCGATCGACCTGAACACGGCCTTGAACTTTGTCCGCAGCGATGATCCTAAGTTCAAGAAGATTCCGGGTATCAACCAGGAACTCGATTATATCCCGGCCGACAAACTGTACTACAAAGTCGACTCGGTCGCCGGCGCCAAGATCTTAGGCGGTAAGACAGACGGCATGGTAGACCAGATGATGATCAACCTCGCCGGAAAGAATGCGCTGGGTAAACAGGAACTGACGATCCTCGACATGTTGCAGACCAACAACTTCGAACGTCCTATGTACTACGCGATCACGGTCAGCCCGGATCAGTTCGTCAACCTGGACGGCTACTTCGAACAGACAGGTCTCGCTTACCAGGTCGTTCCGAAAAATGCCAACAAAGCAGTCAACACCGACAAAATGTACGACAACGTGATGAACAAATTCAAATGGGGCGGCGTAGACAAGCCAGGCGTTTACATCGACGAAAATGTAATGCGCATGTGCAAGAGCTACCGCATGATGCTGTTCAACAAGTTGGCAGAAGCATTGGTGAAAGAAGGCAAGAACGACAAGGCTTTGGAAGTATTGGACAAATGTATGCAGGTGTTGCCGCCGGAAAATGTCCCGCTCGACTACACGGCTCTTTCAACCGGTGAACTCTATTATGTGCTGGGCCAGAAAGAAAAAGCGGCAGAAATATTTACAGGCATCGCCGATAACATGATGCGTAACATAAACTGGTACTTCCGCTTGAACCCAGTGCAGTTGGCGTCCGTAGAAACAGAACTGTTACAGGACATGCAGGTTTTGAATCAAGTATTGTTAATCAACAAACATTACAACCCCGAATTCAACAAGAAATACCAGGAAGAGTTTGACAACTACCGTATGGCTTACGAATCGGTGCGCAGAGAATAGATATGTTTATAGAACAACCGCCCTGGTTTTACAGGGCTCTGTTTCCAGGGGTAATCTGGCGGATTCCGGCAAAGAAGAAGTGTGTATATCTCACCTTCGACGATGGCCCGATCCCTGAGGTTACCCCTTGGGTATTGGATATATTAGACAAATATGACGTGAAGGCGACCTTCTTCTGTGTCGGGGACAACGTCCGCAAACATCCGGACATCTACCAGATGGTACTGGACAGGGGGCATCGTGTAGGCAACCACACTTTCAACCATATTCAAGGTATCCGCTTCTGGACCAAGAACTATCTGGCGAATGTGGAAAAGGCTGCCGAATATATAAAAAGCGACCTGTTCCGTCCGCCCCACGGACACATGCGTTTCCCACAAGTGGTAGGACTCAGGAGGCATTACCGGATCATCATGTGGGACGTGGTGACGCGCGATTACAGTCCGCACATGACACCGAACGGTGTCTTCAACGTGGTGAAGAACTATACCCGCAACGGTTCCGTAATCGTCTTTCACGACTCGCTGAAAGCCGAACGCAACATGCGCGAAGCGATGCCCAGGGCCATCGAATGGCTACAGGAACAAGGGTATGAGTTCAAAGTGTTTTAATATGCTTCCAGCTATCGAAATAAAAGAGAAAGCAAAAGAGATCGGCTTCGATGCCTGCGGGATCGCACAAGTAGCGGCCGCAGACAGCGAGGCCTTATTTTTTGACAGATGGCTGAAGGAGGGCAACCATGCAGGGATGGCCTATATGGAGAACCACCGCGAGATCCGGTTGAATCCCGCCGGATTGGTGGAAGGAGCCAAGACAGTCATATCCGTGGCGTTGAACTATTATCCGGAGCAGAAACTTCCACCCGAAGCGCCCCATATCGCCTACTACGCCTACGGGAAGGATTACCATCTCGTCGTCAAAGAGATGTTGAGCGAGCTATGGACCGCCCTGTTCCCGCGCCCCACGCGGGATCGCATAGAGACGGACAGGAAAGATATGGATCGCAACGGGCTGTTCTTTTGCGATCCCGCGTCAAGCGCGGGAACGGAACAGGCAGACGTAACAGCCGCCCGCTTTTTCACCGACTCAGCTCCCATCCTCGAACGCTATTGGGCCTGGAAAGCCGGGCTGGGATGGATCGGGAAGAACACAAACCTGATTATTCCCGGAAAAGGCTCTTTCTTCTTCTTGGGAGAAATCGTCACCACCCTCGAAGCGGACCAGTACGACACGCCGCAGAAGAACCGTTGCGGCAGTTGTAGCCGTTGCCTGGATGCCTGCCCGACAGGAGCACTGGAAGGCCCCCGCCACCTGAATGCCCGCAAATGCCTCTCCTATCTCACCATCGAGAACCGCGGAGAAATCCCCACCGAACAGGCTTCCCGACTCGGTAACCGCCTCTACGGTTGCGACACCTGCCAGGAGGTCTGCCCCTGGAACCGTTTCGCCCGCCCGACCCAAATAGAGGCATTCCGTCCGAAACCGACTTTGCTTTCTCTTCGAAAAGAGGATCTAAAGGTCTTTTCCCGTGAGGATTATAATCGTATATTTGCCAAATCGGCGGTCAAAAGAGCCAAATACGAAGGATTGATACGAAATATACATAACTTAAAAGATTAATACCATGAGAAGGACATTGAAAACCTTATCGCCATGCCTCGTCGCATTCCTGTTGATGCTGACAGTCGCATTTGCAGGTAACGCACAGGAATTACAAAAGAAATTGGAAGGGCTGAAAGGAATCAGCGGCATCGAGAAGCTGGAATCGGACCATTATGCCGAGAAATATCTCGTACGCATCACACAGCCTGTCGACCATAAGAACCCGGCAGCCGGAACATTCACGCAACGCGTGATCGTCGCCCACGTCGGTTTCGACCGCCCGACCATATTGGTCACGGAAGGATATGGTGCGGCGTATGCCTTGAACCCTCGTTATCAGGAAGAGCTGTCGAAGCTGCTCGATGCCAATATGGTATTCGTGGAATACCGTTATTTCCTCGAATCCACCCCGACCCCCTGTAACTGGGAATACCTGACGGCAGAGAACTCGGCCTACGACCTGCATAACGTCAACCAAACATTCCGAGAGCTGTACACCGGTAAATGGGTCAGCACCGGCATCAGCAAAGGCGGACAAACCACTTGCCTGTACCGTGCCTGGTTTCCGGACGACGTAGACTTCTCCGTCCCCTACGTAGCCCCCTTGAACCGCGGTGTGGAAGACGGGCGCCACGAACCGTTCCTCCGCAAAGTAGGCACGAAGAAAGACCGTCAGAAGATCGAAGCTTTCCAGATTGAAATATTGAAACACAAGGACGAAATCGTCCCGATGCTGGAAAAGTTCTGCAAGGACAAGAAACTGGAATTCCGCATTCCGATAGCCGAAGTATTGGATTATTGCGTCCTGGAATACCCGTTCGCCCTCTGGCAATGGGGTACGCCGACCAGCGTGATCCCGCCGCTCACATCCGATGCAAAGACACTGTTTTATCATTTGGTTGACATCAGCGGGCCCGACTATTTTGCCGAAAACCAACCGAATATCTCCTTCTTCGTACAAGCTGCCCGCGAATTGGGTTATTACGGCTATGACACGAAACCGTTCAGGAAATACCTGACAATCGACAGCAGCTGGGGATACCTGAACCGCATCATGCTGCCGAAAGAGCTGGTCGACAAAGTTGAATACCGCCCCGAACTTTACCACAAAGTCTATGATTTCCTCCGTGACAACGATCCGAAGATGATCTTTATCTATGGCGAAGTAGACCCGTGGAGCGCCACCCGCGTCCCGATCTTCAAAGGCAAGGTAAACGAACAAGTCTACATCCAACCCGGAGGCAGCCACCGCGCCCGTATCGGCAACATGCCCGAAGACATGAAGGAAAAGATACTGACACAGATTAACAAATGGCTGGCAGAATAGCGGATTCGTTTCTCAATTAATTGCAGAACGAATTACGATCAACAGATTCGTTTAACGAGCATTTAGCGAATGAATCATAACTCCCATATTCATTCTACAATTATCCGGTTAACGAATTATAACCTGCGGATTCGTTCTCTAATTACCCCTTGAACGAATCCGTCGGTCTTGTATAAGCTATAAACAAACGAATATATACAAAAATGGACACAAAATACCCCCTATACACTCCCAAAGATATCTTTATCTCCTTCTGCGGCCGGGAAGCAACCGAAGCGGAACGCTGGCAAGGCGTACAATCGGGTATCATTTTCCATAAACGAACGGGCAACGAATTTTTGGACCTTTTCGCCTCGATGGTTCATCATTATATGAATCATGATCCGGTTTTCTATGCAAAAAAATTAGGCGTCTCGCGAGTCGATCTGTCCGGCTGCCTGAGGGTACTGACCGGGGTGACTACAGACGAATGGCTCGAAGCCTACCGTTGGGTGGCCATCCGCGACGTCCTGCTCCATACGGACTGGCCTTTGGGAGAAGTGGCGACGCAAATGGGCTACAGTTCGGTGAAAACCTTCAGTCGCGCCTTCATCGAGCGTGTCGGCATACCTCCGTCCCATTGGCGGGCGAAATATAAAGGGAATGATTAGCTTTTCAGGAAAATATAAATACCTTTGTGCATGTTTTACCTATTGTCTAACTTATAAATAAAGAAGAAATGAAAAAGAATTTCTTGTTCCAGCTCTTGCTGGCAGCATTCCTGTTACCGGCTTTTTCTTGTTCGGACGACGATTCGGCTCCTGAAATCAACAATGCAACTACCTTGAACATGCTCGATGTGGAGAATGGAGCGACCCGTCTGGGCAATTCGGACATCTATATCAACGCGGCAAACAACTTTCAAACAAACGAATGCCTGATCGCCGAAATCGGTCCGTCGAAAGGGATTGGAAAAGTCATTCCGCCCCAAGTCGGCAACGGATTGGTTTATCAAGCAGCCGTAACGCCGGGACACCTCTACCAAGCTTTCAAGGAAGAAGCCGTGAAGCAATTTCCATCGGGAAAATTCGCATTGGCGCTGGCAGGAGACTACTACCAATTCTATGTCGGATCCGAGATCATGAAAGAGGAGAAAAGAGTAGGCGCTGTCATCCAGTTTGCCCTGATCAATCCCGAAGCAGACGGGTTACCCGCCTACGACAGCACGATCGGGACAGTGGTAAGCGGTTATGAAGACGAGATTGTCCGGGAATTTCCCAAAGACACGGAGTTCAGCTACGATAGCGACCTCGAAGACCTCTTTCAGATTACGACCGAAGGCGGCATACTGAAAGTCACACTTCTGCCTTCGTGGAGCGACATCCGGGGAAATTATGCCATTTACGCCCGCCATAACGAGGTGTATACGAAAATATATGTCAAAGTGGAATAATCAGAACATTCCCTGTACTTTATAGACAAATTCCATCCAAACCCAATATCGGATCGCCTTTCCGAGAAACATCGAGACAGCCACGATCCAGATATTGGCGCGGAGAAAACCGAGCGCCACGGCGATAAAATCGCCTATACCGGGAAGGAAAACGAAAAAGCCCATCCAGGAACCTTTCCCTTTTATCCAATCCTGCACTTTCTGCAATTTGACGGCATCCAGTTTCAGATATTTCTCTATCCATTCGACCTTGCCCAGCATACCCAGCCAATAACAACTCATGCCACCTAAGAAATTACCTAACGTAGCCGCAATCATACAAGGCCAGTAGACCGCTCCCGCCAACAACACTCCGGTTAGAACGACCTCGCTGCTGAACGGCAAAACGGTAGCAGCCAAAAAAGAGGCGATGAACACACCGATATATCCGTATTCTATAAGAAATTCCATATACGAATGAATAGAGTGGCAACCAGGACTGCCACAGTTGTAAAAAACGACCAAAACACGATCTTACCACGTGTCACCGTAAAGAAATGAGCGATCAGGATAGAGGCTGGCACGCAAGCTGTTTCCAAAAATTCTTCCGAAGCCTGTTCATAGAGGAAATAAAGGCTGAACGCCCATACGGACATCGCAATCAGGAACGAGAGAAACTGACGGGAGCGAAGCGAATCCTCCGTATCGTGCATGACAATATTCAGGGAAGCGACAACTGTCAACAGGGCAATCGCCATGATACTGATCCAATCCAGCAACACTATTCCGTCCGTCGCCAAGAGGCGCACCTTGAAAAGCGTCGAGAAAGGGACGTTGAACAGCGTGAAATCCCGTTGCCAGACACACCACCCCAACAGGAACCAATATACCGTCGCCACCCCTAACAAAGAGGCGATAAAGGTACGGGACGTCAGCGAACGGAAATTATACATCCCCAGCCAGAACAACGGCAAAAACCACAGCAAATGAACCCAAAGCAGACTGCCTATACCGATCAGCAAGGCGGCACTGTAGGCCTTCTCTCTCGCCCCGGGATCATGATAGGTCGTGAACAGTTGGTAAATAGCCAGAATCAGGCAGAAAACACCGACCGAAGTCGATTTCAAAGGAAAGAAGTCGGGATTCGTACTGATGAACAGGACATAGAAGAGGAAGGGCAGCATCGTCTTCTCCCGTATCAACACCAGTACATAGTTCGCACGATGCAATAGGAAAGCCCCTCCGAACATCAACGTAATCCCGATAATATAGGTAAACTCCTTGCCTGGCAATGTCTGACAAATCGTATTCCAGAGAGGAGTAGCCGAGACCTCGCCATAGACAGGATAGCCCACGGAGTACAAATAACTGACCACCCAACAGGCAATACATGCCAATAAGACCGGCGCGAATGTCGGTGGCGCGGAGAAGTCGAATCGACGGGAATATTTGTTATAAGCTACTCGCATTTCTGATCAGGAATAGATAAATGCTGACTTACATGCGAGCCAACAGACGAGGCAAAAGAGAGCCTGCAACACACAAGGCTTGAATCGTCTGTTAGCTCACCCTATAAATCAGCATTTATGACAACAATTTATAAATCGAATCCGATATCACTACGGAAATATTTCTTTTCGAAATCAATGAGCTTGGCACCGGCGAAAGATCGGGCAAGGGCTTCTTCCTTGTCGGCTCCGTAAGAGCTGACAGCGATGACACGACCGCCACTGGTCAGGATCTGCCCATCGGCAGCTTTTGTCCCTGCGTGGAAAATGATGTTTTCGGCGGGAACCTTATCCAGACCACTGATAACCTTTCCTTTTTCATACGCTTCAGGATAACCACCGCTTACCAGCATGACTGTTACGGCCGCACGCGGATCGTGAACCAATGTACGACTGCCCAAATTACCTTCGGCCACACCTTCCAACAGTTCAACCAAGTCGCTTTGGATACGTAACATGACAACTTCCGTTTCCGGATCACCCATGCGGCAATTATATTCGATCACCATAGGTTCGCCCTTCACATTGATCAGACCAAGGAAGATGAAACCCTTATAGTCGATATTTTCCGCTTTCAGCCCTTCGATCGTCGGACGGATAATACGCTCGTCCACCTTCTGCATAAACGTCTCATCGGCAAAAGGAACCGGAGAAACGGCTCCCATTCCGCCTGTATTCAAACCTGTATTGCCTTCGCCGATACGCTTATAGTCTTTTGCCACCGGAAGCACCTTGTAGCTCTCGCCATCCGTCATCACAAACACGGAACATTCGATACCGTCCAGGAACTCTTCGATCACGACCGTCTTGCTGGCATCGCCGAACATACCCCCCAGCATATCGTCCAGCTCCTTCTTTGCTTCTTCGAGCGTGTCGAGAATCAGCACACCTTTACCGGCAGCCAGACCGTCGGCCTTCAATACGTAGGGAGCCTGCAATTCTTCCAGGAAAGCGTATCCTTCTTCTAAATTTCCGGCAGAAATACTCTTATAACGAGCTGTCGGAATGTTGTGGCGCATCATGAAGGCCTTCGCAAAGTCCTTGCTGCCTTCCAGTTGCGCTCCCTCTTTCGAAGGGCCTATCACGGGAATACCTGCCAGGGCGACATCGTTCTTGAAATAATCATACACCCCTTTCACCAGCGGATCTTCCGGACCTACCACCACCATACCGATATGATTTGCCAAGGCAAATTCCTTGATAGCAGAGAAATCGTCAGCCTTGATATTTACATTCGTGCCTACCAATGCAGTACCTGCATTACCGGGAGCGATAAATAACTGATCCACTTTCGGACTTTGAGCAATCTTCCAGGCTATTGCATGTTCGCGGCCGCCTGAGCCTAATAAAAGAATATTCATTTTTTTATAATTGACAATTGACAATTGACAATTGACAATTACTTGTCATTATCCTTTCCCAATCATCTTTTTTTAATGGTTATTGTTTTTTTGTTATTTCATCTTTGTCCTTTCTCTCAATTGTCAATTGCCCATTGTCAATTGTCAATTCTTAAGGTAGTCGTCAAAGTAGCGCGTTATCTTCTCATACAGATGCGGACGGTCTTTACCAATCACATTATGCAGATGGCGGGGATAAACGAAATAATCGGGATATGTATCCGCATCCACACAGGCTTTCAGGAATCCCAGGCTGTGCTGCCAAACAACAACCGGATCGATATCTCCGTGGATCAACAGCAGATGTCCCTTCAGATTACCTGCTTTCAATTTCAGGTTGGCATTCCTATAACCTTCCGGATTGTCCTGCGGACGGTCCATATAGCGCTCGCCATACATAATCTCGTAGTTGCTCCAGTCGATCACCGGACCACCGGCAACCCCCACTTTGAACAGTTCCGGATACGAACACATCAGGTTCGTCGTCATAAAGCCGCCGTAGCTCCATCCGTGCACACCGATACGGTCGGCATCGACATACGGAAGTGATTTCAGAAACTCAACGCCTTTTACCTGGTCTGCCATCTCATTCACACCCAAATTACGATGTATGACATTTTCGAAAGCCTGTCCCCGGTTTGCCGATCCCCGACTATCGAGCGTAAAAACCACATATCCGCGTTGAGCCATATAGATATCCCAACCGCCTACACCGTTCTTCCATCCGCCTGTTACCAACTGGGCATGCGGGCCGCCGTACACATAGACGATCGTCGGATATTTCTTCGTCTCATCCAGACCGACAGGTTTTACCAGACGGAAATTCAAATTAGTGACACCATCCGCTGCCTTGATCTTTCCGGTAACGATTTCCGGCATCGCATATCCTTCATACGGATCTTTCGCCGTCAGCAACGTCCGTAAAGTTTCACGTTTCTGTCCGTCGATAATCGAAATTTCACGTGGAACATCGGGAGCTGAATAACTGTCGATCAAATATTTACCGGAAGCACTCAGTTGCGTAGCATGAACTCCTTGCAAACCTCCCGAAGTCAATTCGTAAGAAGTTCCCTTTTTCAGATCCAGGCGTGACGTTCCGACATACAGAGCATCACCATAACTGAACGAGCTCAGCATTGACGGCCTTGTGGAAGAGAAAAACAATGCCTTTCCCTTAACATCGAAACCGAGGATGTCCAGGACTTCCCACTCGCCTTCCGTCAACTGCTTCAACAGTTCTCCCTTCGTATTATACAGATACAAATGATTATAACCATCACGCCGGCTCTGCCAGATAAACTGATCCGGATTGTTCGGCAGGAAAAGCACCGGATGTTGCGGCTCTACATAATGTTCGTTCTTTTCGGTAAACAAATCCGCCTCTTTATCACCTGTCAAGGCAGAATAGCGTACCAGGTGCATCTCGTTTTGATCCCGGTTCAGTTCGGCAATATAAATGCTCTTTTCATCCGGGCTCCAGGTAATATTCGTCAGATACTTTTCCTTCGGTAATCCGGTTTTCAACCAGACGGTTTTTCCGGTCGCCAGGTTGTAGACACCGACTGTCACCTCATGGCTTTTCATCCCAGCCATCGGATATTTGTGCGGTTCGGCTTTCGCGCAACGGGCAGTAATGTCGACAAACGGATAATCCGTCACCATGCTTTCATCCATCCGGTAGAAAGCCAGCGCCGAACCATTCGGAGACCAGAAAGTCCCTTTATGGATACCGAACTCGTTCTGATGAACGGACTTCCCGCAAACAACACCTTCAGCCGTTTCGTCCGTCACGATACTGACAGCGTTATCCGGCGAAAGGATTTTCAGGTTGTCCTCCTCCGTAAAAGCCAAATAACCGTTGGCCGGACAAAAGTCTAAATTCTCCCAGGAACCATTCAGATCATACATGCTTACAATCCTGTTTTCCACAAAATCGTAATGGAAACGATGGTGCTTGGCATTAAAAGCAAGCACCGGCTGATCTTTGTAAGGAACCGAGAAGAAGGGCATACCGCCAACCGACTGCGCACCGGCCACCGCAAGCGCTTCGTTCAACTGCTGGCGAGTAAAGGCAACTTTCACCGCCTTTGTCGATTCTCCACTCATCATGCTGTCACCCTTGACATACAGATATGTGTCTTCACACCACTGCAACTGTTTCAAGTTGCGAGGCACAAAACGACTTTGCGTCTTTCCACCGGGAATCAAGTCATGCAAAGTAAACTGTTTGTCTTGTCCCATCATCGACAACGGATTTATAAGTACCAAAGCACATAATACACCTAAAATATTAATCCTCAAAATCATCCTTTCCTCTTCTTTTGAATGGTTTCTTAAACGAACGGTCACCGAACTTTTTCTTACCGCCAAACTCCTCGTCATCCTTAAAATGTCTCTTGACAGGACGTTTGCCGACAAAATCCCTACGAGCCGGACGGCCATCTGCACGGTCATCGCCAAAATAGCGTTTGCCGGGAATAAAAGGTGTCCGTTCGTTGTCGTCCTCAGCATGCGCGGCAGCAAAACGGCGGGCGGGACGATCCATGCGGTCGGTACGGAAATTCGGACGTGACGAGCGGTCCGGCTTACGTTCGAAAGAAGGTCTTTCCGGGCGGGAAGGACGTGCTTCACCTTCTTCGTTCAGTGCTTTCTTATAGTCTTTGATTTTTCCTTCGAATATATCGTAACAACGGTATTCGCATTCTAACGATCCGTTCATAAGCTTCATCTTTTCACTCGGTTTCAAGCCGATCTTGTCGAAGCATTCATCCTTATAACTCAGAATCCATACTTTATAGCCAGTAAACACATGTTTGACACGTTCACCGATCATATTGTACAACCCCAACAAATCACGACTGGAAATACGTTCTCCATAAGGGGGATTGGTCACCATGATGCCCGGCTGGGGAGCCTCCGTGCATTGCTGGAACGGCTGGGTCCTTAGTTCGATATATTTCATCAGGCCGGCACTACGGATATTCTTCTCGGCAATCTCGATCGCCGCCGGATTGATATCGGCACCATAACATTTGAAATTAAACTCACGTTCCTGACTCTCGTCGTTATAGATACGGTCGAACAATTCCTGGTCAAAGTCGATCCATTTCTCGAAAGCAAACTCCTTACGATGCACGCCCGGCGCAATATTCAAGGCGATCATCGCCGCTTCGATCAGCAACGTACCGGAGCCGCACATCGGATCGACGAAATTCGACTCGCCTTTCCAGCCTGTTTTCAAGATCATACCGGCAGCCAACACCTCATTCAACGGAGCTTCCGTCTGGTCCACGCGGTAACCACGTTTATGCAAGCTCTCGCCCGAACTGTCGATAGAGAGCGTACAGTCGTTATGTGAAATATGAATATTGATATACAGATCCGGATTGTTTACACGGACAGAGGGGCGCTTCTGATCCTTCTCCATGAAATAATCCACGATCGCATCCTTCGTACGATAAGCAACAAACTTGGAGTGATTGAAATCTTCAGAGTAGATTACAGAGTCGATGGCAAACGTCTTGTCCAAAGACATGTAGTTTTCCCATTTCACCTTCTTAACCTCTTTGTAGACAGTATCGGCGTCTTTAGCTTTAAAGTGATAGATAGGCTTCAAGATACGCAATGCCGTACGGCAATAGAAGTTGGCTTTGTAAAGCACTTCCTTATCCCCGGTAAAGGAAACCATCCGGCGGCCAATCTGTATATCGTTGGCACCTAAAGATAATAACTCGCCGGCCAGGATTTCTTCCAACCCGTAAAGGGTCTTAGCCACCATTTCAAATGTTTCGCTCATTTTAAGTTGAAAGTTAACAATGATTCCTCATCGTTTATTAGTAATTCTATTTTAATTATTAATTATTTTGTTCTATGACTTCACTGGCAGTCAACTGACTTTATTAATTGTCTGCTGGCTCACGGTTGCTCCCGCCGGAACATCTTCCGTGATCCAGACGTTGCCACAGATCGTAGCTCCTTCGCCAATACGAATACGCCCTAACAATGTGGCATTGGAATAGACAGTCACATGATCGCCCAACACCGGATGACGCGGCACACCGCGTATCGCATTCCCGTTTTCGTCAGGCGGCAGTTTCTCTCCTGCCAGACTGACTCCTTGGAAGATACGGACGTGGTTCCCGATAACACTGGTCTCACCGATAACGGTTCCCGTCCCGTGGTCAATCGAGAAATAGTGTCCGATCTCCGCCCCCGGATGGATATCGATACCTGTCTCCGAATGGGCCATTTCAGTAATCATGCGGGGAATAAAGGGAACACCCAACCGGTATAGCTGGTGCGCAATGCGATAGTTGCAGACAGCCCGGAAACCGGGATAGCAAAAAATAACTTCGTTGATGTTCTGAGCAGCAGGATCACCGTTGAAAGCAGCCTCGGCATCCGTCGCCAACAAGGCGCGCATTTCGGGAAGCGTACGGATAAAGGCTTCCGACAGTTTTTCCGCCTCGGTAAGGATCTTTTCTTCGGGACAAGAAACACAGGCAGTATCAGCAAAACAAAGCCCTGCATAAATCTGCTTGGAAAGCAGCGTATGCAACGTTCCGACGTTCACGCCGGTATGAAAACGGATGGTCTGCTTGCTGATCCGTGCATTCCCGTAATAACCGGGGAAAAGGATTGCCCGGCATAAATCTACGATCTCTTTCAGCACCTCACCCGAAGGAAGCGCCTCTTCATCGCGGTAAGCATGAAACAGTTGATGGTAAGACCCCTCGTCCGAGAGCATCTCAACTGTATCATTCAAGACCTTGCTATGCTTTTGCAATCCCATTATTCAGCAATATCATATTTGGCAACAAAAGTAAGAAGAAATTGACAATTAACAATTGACAATTGACAATTATTTGCCCATCATACAACGCTTTATCCAAAAAGACAAACCACCCGGCAACGTCAATTTTCAATTTTTAACTTCCAATTTTCAGCTTATTATGCGGTGCCCCGAATTCCTTGCAGGTCACTTCGTCCATTTCCACAATCCATATTTTGACATTCTTCACAGCCGGATCGGAATAGCGGAATTCCTTATCCGAATACTGTTTCATAATGATATCCAGAGCTTCCGTTTTTTTATCGAAATCTTCTTCAAAGTGGACTTCACCCCAGCAAATCACGCTCTTGGAGCGCATCCGGTAACTACAAGCGACCTCCGGATGCTGGAAAACGAGATCATGGTCCGTGCTAAATGTAATGCAGACACGCGGATTCCGTTCCAAAATGGAAATACTCCGTCCTTCCTGTGCCGAATGCAGGTATATAACACCATCACGATAGCCAAAGTTCATCGGCAATACATAGGGAGTCCCATCCGTATCGGCCAGTCCCACATAACAGATATCACACTTCTTAATGGTCGCTTCAATCAGTTCTTTGTCGGTATGTACTAATGTCTTCATTTCGCATTTCTGTTTTTATCCCTACAAACATACAAGTTTTTTATCTTTTTCAAGATGCTCTCGCAGGATATATTTGTCGCATCCTCCTACAAAAACAGAAAGGTCATTCTCATTTTCCTATCGGCATGTCATAATATCATAGCAAAGGTTCTTTGTCAGTTTAAAGACTGCACTTCACAACCAACACCCAACAAATAAAAGAAACTGACCTCGATAAGCACTGCCGGATGAGGAATTTTCCCTTCTATCTGGTTCAACGATCCGACATAAGGGGCGACGCGAACCGATGGATGCCCGATCCGACATTTCTGTATATCTTGCCGTCCGGCAAGATAACCGTGGCAGTCGTATTGACGGGTACCTCGACTGTCAACTCAAACGAATCCGCTTCTATCCGCCAGTCCGAGCGGACGGGACCGTACAGGGATTGATACGATCCGCTGCAATAAATGAGGCCGCCCACCGGTTGAGGAGCAATGACAATGTGCTTCATACCCGGCTCCGCTTCATCATAACGGATTCCGGCAAGTGTCCAGTAAAACCAAGCCACCACACTGCCGAACATCGGATGGCAACGGGATGCCTTTCCTTCCCATCGCTCCCATAAACAAGAATAACGGTCATCCATCACATACCCGAACCCCGGTATCTCGCGCTGGTTCATCAACCGGAAAGCAATATCGGCACGTCCGTTATCACTCAATACTTTCAAGAGCAAAGGCGTTGCCATGATACCTGTGTCAAAATGATTTCCTATACTGTCCAGATGAGCGAGCAAAGCGTTGAACACGGCTTCCTTTTCACCTTCCGGCACCATTCCGAAAGCCAGCGGGAATACATCCGCACCTTGTCGCCCTTCCCAATAATGATGGGTCGACGGGTTGAAAAAGACAGTATTGAAATCCTGCCTGATCCGTGTGCACAGCCGGTCAAAGTGCAGTCTGTCTTCCTCTTTCCCTAAGACAGCCGCAACCTTAGACATCAAGTCTGCCGAATGATAGTAATAAGCCGTATTGACCAACGGTTCGGGCAGTTCCATCTTCTTCCCCGGTGCACACCAATCCCCCAGGCACCAGCCATCCGGCTCTTCCCGGACGATGATTCCACGGGCGTCGGTCCTTGTTCCCAGATAGGCAACCCATTGTTTCATACCTTCATAATGACGGTTCAACAAAACCGTATCGCCATAATAACAATAATAGGCCCAGGGCATGATCACATAAGCCGATCCCCATGCCGGACCGCCTCCTCCACCACCGAAAGGTGCGGTATGCGGAACATAACCGCTCTTCCGATTCCGGGCATCCCCCATATCGTCAAACCATTTCCGGTAAAACTGCGTCATATCGAAAGATAAGATAGAACTTTCCACGACCACCTGCGCGTCTCCAGTATAAGCCAACCGTTCCCGGTGCGGGCAATCACTGCTGATACTGCCGTGAAAGTTATTCTTCTGCGTCCGCAAGTAGACTTCGTTGATCTTATTAAACAATTCGTTCGAACAACTGAAACTTCCGGTAGGCTGCGGATCGGTATGCACGACTTTTGCAACCAGACTTTCCTTGTTCATCCTGACCTGTCGGGATATGACTTCGATATAGCGGAACGTGTGCCAGGTAAAACGCGGTTCCCATTGTTCCACTCCACCGCCCCGCAACGTATAGAGGTCCACTTGTCCGAAATCATTTTTTTCCTCTCCGACAAAACGAAGCTTGATCCGGTCACCGGCATTGCCTTGCACTTTTATATGCGCCCAGCCGGAAATCATCTCCGGAAATGCATACCAATAAGTAGAATCGTCCTTTTGTTCGCAGCTTACCGGCTGCAATATCCGGATAATTTTCTCATGAGGGGCAAGTTGAGCATGCAGACTACCCTTCGGCGCCCTTACCAAAAGGGCTTTCTTCCAGGAAGAATCCTTGTACCCGTTCCGGTTCCAGCCGTCCAGCTCTAGCCGGGCATCATATTCTTCACCTGTGAATATGGCGTCATGCAGTAAAGGGCCGGTCGTTGTTTTCCAGCTATCATCCGTAACAACCAGTTCCGTCGATCCATCAGTGTATTCTATCTCCAACTGGCATAACAGCCGGGGCGTATCGTACCACATACAACCTTCCACCGTCCGGTCACGCTGGTTATACCAGCCGTTTCCCAACAGGACTCCAACCGTATTCTCCGCTTTCTGCACCAAAGACGTGACATCGAACGTATTATAGAGAACCCTTTGGTTAGATTGATCATCAAAGAAATACAACATCTTTTTGAGCGGACGACGATCGAAATTGGTAACGGCGGGAGCCAATACCTGGTCGCCTACCCTTTCGCCATTCAGGTACATTTCATAAAAGCCCAGTCCGCATATATAGGCTTTCGCCTGTTTGACCGGCTTGTTTATCCGGAATGTTTTACGGAAATAAGGAGCCGGAGTAGTCAACGTCGAGTCGGGATAAGCGTCTTCCCGGTTGCCGATCCACCGGGCTGTCCAATCAGACGGTTCCAACAATCCCATCGTCCATCTCCCTGTTTCACTCCAAGGCGAAGCCTCTCCCGCTTCATCCCAAACCATCGCTTTCCAGTAAAGCGTTTGCCTGGAATCAAGCGGTTTCCCTTCATATCCTACCTGGCTGGAACGGGAAGATGTTATTTTCCCGGAATCCCAAAAATCCGCTTTTCCTTCAGCTAGCAAAGAAGGAGAGCTTGCCACGAGGATACGGTAGGCTGTCTGACTTTTCGCTTGCCCGGAGGATTGCAACTGCCAACTCAACAAGGGCTTTTCATTCTCCACTGCAACCGGATCTTCCAGATATTCACACCGAAGATTGCAGACAGATATTCTTTCCTGTCCCGAAACAAAAAACACAAATCCCCAAAGGAAAGAGAGTAACAGACAATAATACTTCATAACATTAAGATCAACTGAATTTCCATGATATCCAATGCACAAATATATGGATATACCGTCGTCCGCCACTTACAAATTTGAGAATTAATCATGCAGAAATGATACAAGAAGAAAGATTTCCCGCCACAAAAACAAAAAGGGCCGAAACTTTCATTCCGACCCTTTTGCTCTGTGAGTTGTCTCACGAGGATTCGAACCTCGACAGACAGAACCAAAAACTGTAGTGCTACCATTACACCATGAGACAATCCGGCGCTTTATCTAAAGCGATGCAAAGGTAAGAATAAAATCTTACCTTGCAAGCATTTTTTGTAAAAAATCCAAACAGTTTCTTATTTTACGATCAGTAAATAGTAATTCTTCTTACCTCTCTGAACCAGCAAATATTTCTCATCCAACAGGGAAGAGCAGTCGATAACCATATCCTGATCCGTCAGTTTCTCTTTGTTTACACTGATACCGCCGCTCTGAACCAACTTGCGCATTTCGCCTTTCGACGGGAAAATTGCCGCCTTTTCAGTGAACAGGTCGATCGCTTTAACACCGGCACTCAACTCTTCACGGGAAACCTCAAACTGGGGAACACCGTTGAACACATCCAACAATGTCTGTTCATCCAAATGTTTCAATGCTTCCGACGTAGAGTTTCCGAACAGTATATTGGAAGCCTCGACAGCAGCATCGTAATCTTCCTGGGAATGAACCATGACCGTCACTTCCTTTGCCAAACGTTTCTGCAACGGACGGAGATGCGGTGCTTCTTCCTGTTCTTTGATCAGGGCATCAATTTCTTCCTTGGGCAGATCGGTAAAGATCTTGATATATTTGGCAGCATCGGCATCGCTCACGTTCAGCCAGAACTGGTAGAATTTATAAGGAGATGTATAACGGCGATCCAACCAAACGTTGCCAGACTCAGTCTTGCCGAACTTGCCTCCGTCGGCTTTCGTAATCAACGGGCAGGTCAAAGCAAAAGCCTCACCACCCAACTTACGGCGGATCAGCTCCGTACCGGTCGTGATGTTACCCCACTGGTCGGTTCCTCCCATTTGCAAGCGGCAGCCTTCGTGTTCATACAGATACATATAATCGTATCCCTGAAGCAACTGGTAAGAGAATTCCGTAAACGACATACCGACAGAAGATTCGCGGCTCAGGCGTTTTTTAACAGATTCTTTAGCCATCATATAGTTAACAGTGATATGCTTACCGATATCGCGGATAAAATTCAAGAAAGAATAATCCTTCATCCAGTCGTAATTGTTTACCAACTTGGCAGCATTAGGCGCGTCCGAATCGAAATCCAAAAACTTGGACAACTGCTTCTTAATGCTATCCTGGTTATGACGAAGCGTCGCTTCATCGAGCAGGTTACGTTCCGCCGACTTCATTGAAGGGTCTCCGATCATACCGGTAGCTCCGCCGACCAGAGCAATAGGACGGTGTCCTGCACGTTGGAGATGTTTCAGCATCATAACCGATACCAGGTGACCGATATGTAATGAGTCAGCCGTCGGGTCAATACCTACATAAGCAGAAGTCATCTCTTTTTGCAACTGTTCTTCTGTTCCGGGCATCATATCAGCGATCATGCCCCTCCATGTTAATTCTTCAACAAAATTCATCGTTTTAGATTATAGTATTAATTGAATGCGGGCAAAGGTACGACTTTATAATTGAAAATGGAGAATTGAGAATTGAAAATTAGGGTATAACAATGATTTAAGGTAGATGAAGGATGTCGCGGACGTTTTCGGCAATCTGTCCGGCGAACTGTTCAAGCCGGAGATTCAAGGAAACCGAAAGGTTCCGGTAGACAGTTCGGATATCGATTTCGCGATCGTCCGTTTCGGCGAACAAACGGCCGGGCCATGCTTCACGTACGGCTCCGGGGTTGAAATACTCGCCAAAGGAGAGGTAAAAACCCTGCCGGATAAGTTGCCCGGCTAATGTGGCATTACCACGAAAACCGTGTATAATCCACGGTACACGGGGCTTTAGTTCTTTTTTCGAGGCTATCAGTTCGTCCCAAGCTTTCACGCAATGAATGATTAAAAAGATGCCGGCATTTTCGGCAAGAGAGGCCGACGCCCTAAAGATTTCCCGCTGACAGTCCAACGGAGCTTCCGCACCTTTATCCAAGCCCGTTTCGCCAATAGCCACTACATCCAGAAATGAGACCTGCCGCTTCAATTCGGCAAGCTGTTCTTTCACGTTATATATATACCAGGGATGAATGCCGACAGAACGGAACAACCCCGTTCCCACGTCGAATGTAGGAACCAGACTGTTAACTATAGCGGCATCTTCCGGATGAACGGGCAAATGGTGAGTATGTATATCGTAATAAACCATACTTTACGGTACAGGATCATATCCGCTTCCTCCCCAGGGATGGCAGCGAAGAATGCGTTTGACTGCTAAATACAATCCCTTTACCGGACCATGTTTTTTGAGAGCCTGCACAGCATATTCGGAACAAGTAGGCGTGTACCTGCACGATGCCGGCGTCATGGGAGAAATGCAATATTTATAAAAATAGACCGGCAACAACAGAAGGAAAGTAAAAAAACGCTTTATCATGCCTTGTCGCGAAGTACGTTCAATGCTTTTGTCATGGCTTTTTCCATATCGGCAAAAGGATGGATTTCCTTGTCCAAATAAAGGAAAGCAACCAGCATACGCTTGTTTTTTCCCGTCAGCGGATCGATCAGATCATATTTGCGTACCCGATAGGCTTCGCGAACCTGACGTTTGATCAGATTCCGTTTTACGGCACGCCTGAATTTTTTTTTGGGAACACTCACCAAGATAGACACTGGAGCTAATGTCTCTTCTTCCACCGCTAAATAAACGACCCGCAGTGGAAACGCCACAAACGATTGCCCTTTTGCAAACAACAGGTCAATGTAACGTTTCCACGACAGACGTTCTTCTTTTGAAAGGGTATACCTTCTATTTACCATTCTTTTTATTACTACCCATCTCTTTTTTCAGATACAATTCCAGGGCAGCCGTCATAGACGGAGCTTCGGGAGTCGGCGCTTCCACATCCAGACGCAAACCGGCCTCTTTCACCGCTTTGGCTGTTGTCGGGCCGAAACATCCGATCTTTATATCTTCTTGTTTGAAATTCGGGAAGTTCTTCAACAGAGAGGAAATTCCCGAAGGGCTGAAAAATACCAGCATATCATAGTCGAATTTCTCGTCTTTAGAGAAATCATTGCTTACGGTGCAGTACATAACAGCTTTCGTAAAAGAAATCTTTTTCGCTTCCAACATAGTTAACAAATCATCTTTATGCACGTCGGAAACGGGCACAAGATATTTTTCTTTTGCATGTTTGCCGATAACTGTAACCAGATCATCCAGCTTTCCGGTCTGTCCAAAAAAGATCTTACGCTTCCTATACACAATATATTTTTGCAAATATACGGCAATGGCCTCAGTCATACAGAAATACTTCATCGTTTCGGGAATGGCAACACGCAGCTCCTCACACAGGTGAAAGAAATGATCGATCGCCGTACGGGCCGTGAAAACAACAGCCGTATGATCCAAAATAGAAATTTTCTGCTGTCTGAACTCCTTAGATGAAAGAGGTTCTACTTTAATGAATGGACGGAAGTCAATCTCAACTCCATACTTCTCTGCAATGTCGAAATACGGGGACTTCTCGGATGCAGGCTTCGGTTGTGATACCAGCAACTTTTTGATGTTCAATGCCATAGAGTACTTGTCTCGATAAAGTTATACAAATAAACCATACCTTCGTACAAAAATACCAGAGGTAAAATTTCTTGGCCGCAAAGGTACAAACTTATATACAATAAACCAGTGCTTTTCTTGTGAAATATCCGTATTGTCTTATAAATTATTACAAAACGACACAAAATATAGAGAATACAAAACATTACTATCGGTATAGTTACGTATGTCCCGACAAACACCAACCACAACACCGGAACGTATAAAGATACTCCCCAAATCCCCATAATAGCATTATAACTCGTCTTCCATAACTTATACTTATCTGGGTCGGAAAACACGCTGCCCAGGAGGTAATAACAGCATTGTTTAAACTGATAAAACAGGAATAAAACACAAAAAACCGTTCCGATCGCCGATAAAACCGCCTGCCATTCCGCATAATTCACAAATCCGTATATCCTGCCGACCGCAATCAGGGCGATACTTGAAAGGAACAAGACTTGGAATGTCATAAAATTGCGGAAAAAGAATATGCTCTTCCCTATTACATCGTCAAATAGATTCTGCCTTTCCTTCACGAGAAAAGCATCTTTCAGCATCTTCACAAACAGTTGGAAATTCGTCCGGAACACAAAGGAAAAGACAATAAACAGGAATAACAGCAGGGAGAAGATGACATCATCCACCAACAGCCCGTCCCATAAGCGAATGCCCACATATCCTTCAAATATATTCATGTTCCCTGCGTATTACAGGTGCAAAGATAATCAAAAAAGAAAGGCAAGCTTACCCGACAAGCTTGCCTTCTCAAACAATCAACCGTTATGAATAACGATCTTAGAAACTATCTTTATGAGAGGACGAGTAGACCTCGCCCCTACCGACGTCATTAAATATTGTAGTATTGTTCCCAGCCTTTACGCGGCATTTCGCCAACCAGCATCTGGTTCATAACCGGATCGTTCACGATCTGCTTCGTGTCGCGGTCGAACACGATCTTGCGGTTCATGCGCTGTGCCAACACGCCGAGACAGAATACCTGGCTCAACGGACCTGCGATAGAGAACGGAGAACGAGTCTTTTCCTTGCCCTGGCAAGCCAATAGGAAGTTTGCGTAGTGGTTGGACGGGCTCTTTTGATATTCCGGCAACTTCGGATTCATATCCTTGGCTACCTGATCAGGAATCACAGACAAGGTGCTACCATGAGAACCACCCTTGAATGTCAAAGTCTTCGTATAGATTTCCTTACCCGGGTTCAATTTTGCCAACTGAAGTTTGCCACCGGCAACCGTCGGGATATTCGGATCGACATCGGAAGAACCGTAGTTCTCAGGAACAGGAGGAATATTATCCAGACCGTCATACCAGGTAATATCGACAGCCGGCATTTCTTTTCTTTCCGGGAATCTGAACAGGATACGGGAAGACATCGGGAAGAAGAACGGGTTATGATCTTTCAGATACAACGGGTTTACTTCCGTCGGCAGACCGAGATCCAGGAATTCGTGTGCGGTATCGATGATGTGAGCCCCCCAGTCGCCCAATGCGCCCATACCGAAATCGTACCAGCAACGCCACTGTCCCAAATGGTAGTCATGATTATATTCGTGGAACGGACGAACACCCAACCAAGTGTCCCAATCCAATGTTTCGGGAACTGGTTCACCCATCGGCATGTGCGTGATGTTCGGGTTCCAGTTATGCCAACGGCGCGGAGAGTTCATGTGAGCTGTTATAGCAGTGACGTCTTTGATCAAACCGGCTTCTTTCCATGCCTTGAACTGGAAGTAGTTGGCTTCGGAATGTCCCTGGTTACCCATCTGGGTAACGACACCGAATTTCTTTTCGGCACGCATCATCACTTCGATTTCCTGGAAGGTGCGGGCCATCGGTTTTTCCACATATACATGTTTTCCATGAGCCATTGCCTCGATCGTGATCGGGAAATGCGCGTGATCAGGTACACCGACTGTAACAGCATCGATCTTGTCGGCCATCTTGTCGAACATCTGGCGGAAATCCTGGAAACGCGGAACTTTCGGGAACATGGAAATAAGTTTCTGAGTATGAGGTGCACCCATATCTACATCACAAAGTGCAACCACTTCGCACAAACCGGTTTTATACAGTTCCTGTGCGATCTCGCCTCCACGGTTACCGATACCGATAAAAGCGATTCTCACTTTTTCGTTGGCACTGACAAAAGGAACACCCGGCATGGCATTGGCCTTAGACGGAATCCAAAAAGAAGGAATTGCTGCCGCAGCTGAAAGGGCGGCTGCCCGTTTCAGGAACGAGCGACGTGAAATATCTTCAGATTTCATGGTAAATATATTAGATAAATTATTAATGTTTGCGTGCACATAAAAACAACAACCTCACAAAAATAGATATTTTTTTCTTACATAAAAGCTTTCTCAGAAGTTTTTTCCTAAATCTTAGCAAACGTTTTCCGGTTTATGGGTGTTGTAACAAAAAACTATATACATTTGTCGACTTTTAAATAAGAATATAAGTGATATGAAGATCAGACAGATTCTATCCATCGGATGTTTCCTTTGGATACTAGCCTCCCTCCGTTTGGCAGCGCAGCAACCGGAAATACAACCCTTGCCCATAGACCCGAAAATAAGATACGGACAGCTAAATAACGGGTTGACTTATTACATCCGACACAATGCACAGCCGAAAGACCGTGCGGATTTCTTTATCGCCCAGAATGTCGGATCGATCCTGGAAGACGAAAACCAGCGCGGACTGGCCCATTTCCTTGAACACATGGCGTTCGACGGAACAAAGAACTTCCCAGGGCATGGCATGGATGAATTTACCGAAAGCATCGGGATGCGCGGAGGTGAGAACTTCAACGCTTATACAAGTTTCGACGAAACGGTCTACATGATCATGAACGCTCCGGTCACTCGCGAGAGCATTGTCGACTCCTGCCTGCTGATCCTGCACGACTGGTCGGGCTTCATCACCCTCGCAGATACGGCCATCGAAAAGGAACGGGGCGTGATCCGGGAGGAATGGCGCACGCGGCAGGATGCCCAGGCGCGTATCTGGGAACAGCAGCTCCCGAAAATGTTTCCGGACAACAAATATGCATACCGGATGCCGATCGGCACGATCGACGTGATCAACAACTTCAAGCCGGACGAGCTTCGCGACTATTATAAAAAATGGTATCGCCCCGACTTGCAGGGCATTATCATTGTAGGGGATATAGATGTAGACAAGGTGGAAGCGGCCGTAAAACGTATTTTTGCTGATATCCCGGCTCCGGTAAATCCGGCCAAACGGGAATATACGGAAGTGGCGGACAATGATAAACCGCTTGTTTCCATTGCTACGGACAAGGAGGCTTCCAATATGGTCCTTTCCATATTCTATAAGCACGACAAGATGCCGAAAGAGTTGTATGCCACCGCCGCCGGGTTGATGAAGGACTATATGGAGAATGTCGTCGAAACGATGATAAACGAACGCTTTGCCGAGATGATGCAAAAAGCGGATCCTCCCTTTGTCGCCGCCCAGGCTTCGGATGGAGATTTCATGATTGCCAAGACAAAAGGCGCTTTCACGGTTGCCGCCCTGGTAAAGGAAGGTGAGATCGACAAGGCACTCGACGCGCTTGTGACGGAGACGGAACGGGTGAAACGGTACGGCTTCACGGCTTCCGAATATGACCGCGCCCGTATCAATGTCCTGAAACAATACGAATCGCTGTTCAACGACCGCGACAAACAAAAGAACCGCTCTTATACGAACGAATATGTCCGCCACTTTACAGACGGCGGTTACATTCCGGGCATAGAAACGGAATATCAGCTAATCAGCCAGATCGCACCGCAAATCCCGATCGAGCAGGTGAACCAATACGCCCAGAGCTTGATCGGCGACAAGAATATCGTAATCGGCTTGACCGGCCCTGACAAGGCAGACATAAAATATCCGACCGAGGCCCAATTATTGGAAGACTTTATCAAGGCGCAACAATTACCGGTCAAACCCTATGAAGAGACTGTTTCCAACGAACCGCTGATCCCCGAACTGCCCGCTCCGGGAAAGATCAGGGAGATGAAGACGGACCCGCTGTTCGGCGCGACGGTCCTGACACTCGACAACGGTATCAAGGTCGTACTGAAACATACGGACTTCAAGAAAGACGAGATCCTGATGACGGCCACCAGCCCCGGTGGCAGCACCTTGTTCGGAGCGAAAGATATCGACAACCTGAAAGTATTCAACGATGTCATTACGCTTGGCGGAGCCGGCAATTTCTCGGCAACCGATCTGAACAAGGTATTGGCAGGAAAGAAAGTCTCCTGCTCTCCTTCCATCGGCCTGAATACGGAAAACGTAAACGGTTATGCCGCTCCTGCCGACCTGAAGACATTGTTTGAGCTGGTTTATCTCTATTTCACGGCTCCGCGCATGGACGAAGAGGCTTATACATCCTTCGAGAACCGTATGATCGCACAATTGAAAAACCTGGAACTGAACCCGATGGTGGCGTTCAGCGACACACTGACAAAGGCGATTTACGACAATAACCCGCGTGCCGCCCGCATCACGGCCGGCGACTTCAAGCAGATCAGCTACCCACGCATCATGGAGATGTACAAAGAACGGTTTGCCGACACTTCAGACTTTATCTTTACGTTCGTCGGAAATATCGACACAGACAGTATCCGTCCTTTTGTAGAACAATATCTGGCGACACTCCCGGTCAAAGGACGTGCCGAAAAAGCCAATCCCGCCGAAGTACCGGCTATCCGCAAGGGCGAATACACGAATATCTTCAAACGCGCTCTGGAAACACCGAAAGCGTCGGTTGTCAACTTCTGGTCCGGCAAGATGGAATATAACCTTGAAAACATCCTCACCGCCACTATGTTAAAGCAGATTCTCGATCTGGTCTACATGGAAAAGGTACGCGAGGACGAAGGCGGGACATATGGAGTACAGACTTCCGCACAGATTTCTTCCTTCCCTGAAGGGCAGACATTCCTGCAAGCCTATTTCGATACGGATCCGGCCAAACGGGAAAAGATGAACGCTATCGTCCGGACAGAACTGGATAACATCGTCAAATCCGGCCCGCGCGACGAAGATTTCAAGAAGAGCCAGGACAATATCCTGAAGCGCCACACAGAGAACCTGCAGGAGAATGTTTACTGGCTGACGACTTTGGATAATTATTACTTCCGCGGGTTCAACGGCGAGACAGCATACGAAGAAACGATAAAAGGCATCACGCCAGCCAAGATTCAAGCTTTTGCCAAAAAGTTGTTAGGACAGGGCAACCGGATCGAAGTGGTAATGGAGCCGTAACCGCCTTGCAGAAGTTATTACGCCTACATAAGGTACATTTTTACAGAAAACAAGCAGGAAAAAAGTGAAAAGCAAGCGGAAATGTACAGGAACACGCCCATCTTCAGGCTTCATACACCCGGATGTTGCCGCCCTCGACATCCGGATGTTCATGGCTCCGACACCCGGATGTTTGGGAAGATTACATACCAATCTGTTGTAATCCTTGCTAAGTAAAAAAAGACTGTATGTTTTACAAAGCATGAGTAAGATGTGATACATAAGTACACAGGAGTGATACATGAATCCGGCATGTATCACTCCTGTGTATCATGTTTACCAATGCTTGCAAAGCTGTTAGTGATAGAGTGACAGAGGATCTCGAAAAAAGAGTATGGACATGGACATAGAAGCACTCTGAACAAAGCGTCAATTAGTTTTCTTCTTCACTTTGAAATGATCGAATCCTTCCCCGTATACACCGATAACGGCACTTTGCGAAACGAAAGCCCTCGGATCAATATCATTGATGATTTGGAAAATCGTATTGGACTGGCTCTTTTTTGCCAAGACAAACATCATTTTCACTTGCTTTCCCGTATAAAGCCCGGTCCCGTCGATCACAGTCACACCTCTATGCAAAGCATTAATCTCCCTACCGATCTCCTCATATTTACTGGAAATAATGAAGAACTGGACCGACTGGCGAGAGCTGTTAACCACCTGGTCAATCATATACCCTGTGACAAACAGCGTCACATACCCGTAAACAACCTTCTCCAAATCGTGTAGCACAAAATAGCTGGACGCGATGATGATCATATCGCAGAACATAATCATACGCCCCAAGCTGACATCCCTGTATTTGTTGACAATCGCTGCAATAATATCCGTACCTCCCGTACTCCCGTTCGCAGTGAAAGCGAAACCGATACCGCTACCGCAAAAGATAGCCCCCAGGATACAAGCCATAAACGGTTGGTCGTGCAACAATTGAAGCCCGGATGTCAAACGCTGTATCACGGAAAGGAAAAACGTCAGGACGAAAACGGCATACACCGTCTTCATACTGAACTTCCAACCCAAAATCTTCAGCGAGAGCAATAATAGCAAAGCATTAATGGCAAAATAAGTGTATTGTACAGGCAAGCCCGTTCCCCAATAGACAATAGAGGCAATACCCGGAACCGCCCCGGAAGGCAAATCGTTTGGCAACAGGAAAACAGTCCACCCGATTCCATAAAAGATCATACCTAAGGCGATCATCAGGTAGTCCTTTAATTCTCTGACCATTACATGGTTAGAGTTCATTGACAATGTTGGTTTCATTCTTCGTTTGTTTTATGCGGCTGCAAAAGTACAAAACAATTGACAATTGAGAATTGAGAATTGACAATTAAATATCATTCCCTTCCCGATTGGCAGTTATCCATTGTCAATTCTCAATTCCCCATTCGTCCAGCCACTCGATAACCGGCTGTTCGCCTTCGAAACGGATAGGCAACCAGATATAACGGCCGTCTATGGCGTTCTTCGGTGTCCAGCGGTCTCCCATGTAGATGAACTGTCCGGGCTTGCCGGGAACAGGCAGCACATAAGTGCTCTGCGAGTGGAAAGAGGTTTCCGAATCGGCTCCCACAAACGGATTCGCCAACTCTTTCCACGGCCCCCAGATAGAAGATGCGACAGCGGAACGGCCTGGATTCGGCGCCCAGCCGGTGCAGCCGGACATGATCAGATAATACTTGCCGTCTTTCTTGAACATGGCAGGCGCTTCCATGAAACGACCGACAAAGAAACGGGCGTAATTACCGGAACAAGCCGTATAATCGTCCGTCAGCTCGGAAATATGCAACGTGCTGTTATCCTCCGAAGCGTAGATATGATAAGCCTTTCCATCGTCGTCGACAAACAGGTTCATGTCACGTGCCATCTGCCCGCTCTCAAAATCGCGTCCCAGCAGGTTCAACGTGTCAGGATGGGCAGGCAGACCACCTCCACCGAAACCTTTCTTCGATTCTTCGGGAACCGGACCTTTATGGATATCCAACACATTCTTCGGCCAGAAACCGGCGTTCGGACGATCGGCAGACAACAACTTGTACGGTCCTGTAACCTTTTCGCTGACAGCCACACCGCTTTTGGCTCCCGTATAACCGGCGCCTTTCGGTTCAAGATGGAACCACATCACGTACCTACCCGTCTTTTTATTGAAAATCACCTTTGGCCGCTCCAGAATGCAACCTTTCACGATCGGACTCGACTCGTCATCCGAAACAGACAAAGCGATTCCTTCGTCTTTCCAGTTATATAAGTCTTTGGAAGAATAGCAATGAACGCCGACCTGGGCTACATTTCCCCCTTCGCCTTCTGTCTTATGCTCGCCGAACCAATAATAGGTATCGCCCTGCTGCAACATACCGCCGCCATGAGCATTGATGTGCACGCCGTTATTGTCCGGCCAGATTTCACCGGGTTTAAAAACATTCCCGGCCTGTGAAGTCCCGGTTTTCCCTTTACATCCGCACAAAGCGAAGAGCAACAGCAGAGGATAAATAGCAATTCGTTTCATACTTGGCTGTTTATACATCGCAGATACGGATACATTTCTCAAGCGAGGCGATTTTGTCTTCCTGCTTCGGGACAAATTCCTGTCCGACAAACCCTTTATAGCCGGTTTCCACAATCGCTTTCATGATAGCCGGATAGTAGAGTTCCTGCGTTTCGTCGATCTCCGCACGGCCGGGAACGCCTCCGGTATGGATATGAGAGAAATACTGGTGATATTTCCGGATATGCTCGATCACGTTTCCTTCCATGATCTGCATATGGTAGATATCATACAACAGCTTGAAGTTCGGCGAACCGATACGGCGGCATAGTTCCGCTCCCCAAACGGTATGGTCGCACAAGTAATCCTTATGACCGACACTGTTCAGAAGCTCCATCGTGAGGACGACATTATACTTTTCGGCTATCGGCATCAGACGTTTCAGGCCTTTCTCGCAGTTCTCCCAACCTTGCAAGTCGGTCACACCGTTCCGGCGCCCGGCAAAACAGATCAGGTTCGTCAGTCCGGCCTCAGCCACCATCGGAATGACTTGTTCATAACTGGCAACCAGCTCGTCATGCAACTTGGGATCATTGAACCCCCTGTCGATACCTAAGCCCGCACCCTGCGCCATCGCAACCGTCAAACCATGTTTCTGCACGATAGGCCAGTCTTTCGGGTCGAGCAGTTCTATCGATTCGATTCCTATGTTTTTACAAATCTCACAAAATTCATCCAACGGATAACTGCCGAAGCACCACTTACTTACAGAATGGCGGATATTGCCTTTCAGCGGCTCCGGTTTCTCCACTTTCTTCTTCTTTGCGGGAGCTGCTGCTTCCATACCGGATACAGCCATCGCTGCACTTCCGGCCAATACTGTCTTAATGGCGGTTCTTCTCGAAATGTTTTTCATACTATTCTTGTTCTTACGTTAATAAATTATTTAATCAGCTCCCATTTGCCTTGCAAATAAGCCTTGTCGATTACGCTTGCCAACGCCTTGTCGTTTGTCCGTTCGGCCAAATCTTTCAGGTCATTGTACAGATAGAACTGCAACCAAAAACCATAATGATAGCGTTCGCGAATGGATTTCGGCTGCAACATCAAAGCATACCATTTGGTATTCAGTTTTTTGGTTTTTGCCACTTCGACCGCTTTCTCGGCATTCTTCCACATGGTGTCGGAAACTTTCGATTCGAGATCGACAAAATCTTCGTACTTCATGGAAGCGGTATTGATCACCTGACAACGGTCGTCCAGCCCCAGTTCTTTCATGGAAAGGCGTTGTTCGAACACCTTGTCGCCATCCAGGTCGAATTCCATCAGATCGAAGAAACCGTTATTGTCCGTATCCGTATATTTGACAGTCGGAAACACGGTCGGCTCGGTCTCGATGCGTTTCGGACCGTAACCGTCATAGATTCCGCCCATTCCCTGATAGTAACGGGCATTCTGGTCGATGCGCCAGCAACCCCATTCGGCTCCGTACAGGTGGATCTTGCCGTCTATCGGGCTGACATACAACTGCCCGTGGCCGGAATTGTCTTCATCCCATTCACCCCGGTCACCCGCCGGATCGGCCTGTCCGTTATTGTCTATTCCGCCTTGGTTCTTTCCTACCTTGAACGGATCTCGCGGCTGATACAACTCCACACGTTCCCAACGATTGCAATCGTCGTCCTCATCGTAAGTAAACCAAACTTTATCCCATTTACCTTCTTTGAATGTCAGATCCCAGGCGGCATCATGATCCGGATACAACAGTTCCGGAAGCTTACGCCAACGGGCATCGAGGAAGAACGTATCGGCTTCGGGAAGTCCGCGCAGGTTCTTGTTGATATGTTTCTGGTTTTCGTAGTTGAAGCCGGGACCTGTAAAATGGATGGTCATATCGAAATCGAACTCATTGCCCGGCGCATTGTCGTTATCCGTATCCATCGAAACGGAAACCCAGTCGATATTACCTGAGAGGACGGAATTTGCCTGTCCGTTCTCTTTCACGATCTTAGGAGAGTCGCAGAAACGGATCGCCATCTCTGTCAGCCCGTCATTGTCGGGATCATAGAACAGGAAAGGGTTTTCCCAGTTCATACGGACATCGTTCACACGTTCGGTCGTGCTGTGTATCTTCATGAAAGTGCTCTTCCCGTTATAATCTTCGTAGAAATCCGACAGGCCGTTATGTATCCAACAGCGGAGGGTGAACGTGTTCCAGTCGATATAGTTGAACACGTCGTCCTTGTCCGTATCCACCACCCACATATAATGCCCGTTGCCGGTCTTCATCCGATTTGCTTCGGGGATATTGTCGACTACGACCTGCATGGCCGGATTACCGTCTTCATCTTCGCCCACCCAGTCGATGATAAGGTCACCGTAACCACCGTAGACACCGTCCTTATTACGGTCTATCATCAGGCAGTCGTTATCGGTATCGCCCTCCAGATCGCCGTACTGCATATCGTCGTCGTCATCGATCCATTGCACCGGAATACCGTTGGCCGTCACCGTACGCAGGATATCCGGATCACCGTCACCATCCAAGTCTATATAGGTAGGCTTATACCCTGCGGGAGCAGGTGGCAGCCGATAAGGGATCAAGAGGGTATTTGCATTCCAATATTCCTTTTTCCCGGAACCGTCCGTCTGTGCGGAAAGTCCTTGTGCACTCAGCAGCAGGGAACCTGCTGCCAGCAATAGCGTAATCGGTTTCATGATATCGGTAGATTAATCAGTGATTTTTATGTAGGTAAGCCATTTCTGTATCAGGTCTTTCACTTCCTGATAGTAGGTGAAGTCATACCGGAATCCCCAACCGTGTCCTCCACTGGGGAACATATAGAGAGAAGCCGGGATATGGTGTTCATTCAGCGCCGTATAATAAAGGATAGAGTTCAACGGCGGAACGGTCTGATCGTCATCGCTCAGCAGAAGCAAAGTCTTCGGTGTCTTATCATCCACCTGTTTCTGCAAGGAATAGCGGTCTACCAACTCCTTATTCTCGATATCTTTGCCTAAAAGGTTCTTCTTGGAACCGCCATGTGTCGTCATATTATCGAAGCTGATCACCGGATAATAAAGGATTGCAAAGTCCGGCCGGTTGGCATCTGCTGCAAGCGTACTGAGTGAAGCTGCCAAATGTCCGCCTGCCGACGAGCCGATCACTCCGACCTTATTCGCATCCAGGTTCCATTTGGCTGCATTGCCCCGAATAACAGACATCGCTTTCTCCGCATCGCTCAGCGGAATCGTATGTACACCTTCCGGCATCCTGTATTTCAAAACGACTGCAACAAACCCATTCGAAGCGTACCATTTCGCCATATCATGCCCTTCATGATTCATCGCCAGCCCTCTATATCCGCCACCCGGACATATCAGCACCGCCGGCGCCGCTTTCCCGCCCTTCGCCGGATGATAAACAAAGATTTCCGCCTCGCCCGCTTCCGGCTTATCCGGCCAGAGCTTGAACTGTTCTACCTGCTGCCCCCATACCACGGGTACAAAGAACGATAAGAGAAGTAAAAGAATGTGTTTCATAAGGTATTAATTCTTAATCATTAACTGAGTTATTAAAAACAGGTGCTAATGTAACGAAAAAAGTAAGAACTAATGATAAACCGGAGAAAAAAACTGGACGACTGCATCAAAATCCGTTTTTCCACAAAAACGAAATCAATCATTATCACAATTAAATTGCCAATTCACTCCCTTTACTAATAGTCTACCAATACCGTTAAGTTATAAATGTCATTCTACAAAACTTTAGAACTTCAGGGCTATTCTGGATATAAGCATTATACTTTTCACTTGACTTTATAACCCAAATAAACGGACGAGCAAATCAAAATTTGAATCATAGAATGAGTTTTCCCAAGGGGTAGAATCAATCTGTTCTTTTCGAGATTTAAGGCACTCTATAGCTTTATCATATTCTTTATGATAAATAGCCGTACACCATTGAACTTTTTGATCATTCGGGAACCTAATACTCCAAATTTTAACCATATCATCCGCTTCTGAAACTTTTCCTAATTCCTGTAAAGCCAATGCACTCAATAAATTCCCTGATTCGAAATACTCTCTTGAAAATTTATAATTTGCAACCAATGATAAAATTTCCAGTTCTTTCTGCCTATCTCCTTGTTTTTTGCAACTTTCGCTTCCAGATAGTTTTCCAAACGATTATCAATCATATTATCATAAGGTTTTCCGACTCCTAAATTTTCCGGCCATTTTTTAGAATCTTCCACACTTTTCATAGCCGATTCATAATTTCCAAGATTCAGTTGTTCTATAGCTCGATATAAATTAGCAGCTCGATAAACAGCACGTCCTTCGTATGCACCTTCGTTCGGAAGAACCGACATTTTATTCAATAAAGATATACATTGGCTATATTGCCCCATTTCACATAAAGATTTTGCATATTTCAATCCTATATAATAATTTGATGGATACCGTTTCATATATTTTTCCCCGACTTCAACAGCTTGTTCCCACAGATGATCTGCTACATAATAATTAATCAAAGCGAAACCTGTGCGCCAAGATATCCTTTTTTGTTCTGCTTTTAATAAATCCATTAAACGCCCCTCTCCTTTTTTTAAAGAAGCACGACTTAAATAAAACGGAGCATACTCTACTTCCCCACAATTATCAAACAGCTCCAATGCTTTTTCCTTATTCTGATTTGCCCAATATATTAAACCTTCGTAATAATCGATTTTCCAATTCGGCCGAAGTGTTTTAGCCCATTCCAGAACCTTTATCGTAGAAGAACGGAATGGAAAAATATATTCAGGAGACAATTCATTTGCTCTATCCAACATCTCCAGACTTTCCGATATATTCCCTTTTTCATATAACAGCCAAGCTCTCTTATAATTAGCAATAGGATAATCATCTATAAAAGAAAATAATATCAAAGCTTCGTCTTTACATCCTACGGTTTCATACCACTCTGCCATTTCCATGAATGTCTCAAAAGACAATTCACTACGAATCAACGAAGCAAAACTATTTTTATTAGCCTCATTAAATGTTCCTAACAGAAGATCTTCAAAACGAGCCAAATGATATAATGGCAGATCATCCAACAAAGAATCAATAACCGCTTTCGCCTTATTCATCTGTCCCATCTTTCGATATGCAATCATCAAAACCTGATCCGCCTTTAAATTCTGTTGATTAAAATCCTTACTTTTCAATGCATAATGTTCAGCCTTTTTCCAATCACAAGCAATCAAAAACATTTCTGCTAACTTTTCGTAAGCAGCACTGCGAAAAGAAATTGAATATGAAGCGACAGAAAAACCATCTTTAGCATCCGTTTCATTACCTAAAGCCATATTGCACAAACCGTACAAATAATTAGAATAACCATCATAAGCATTGACACTTAAAGCTATATGGCAATTAAACAATGCATCTTCATAACGTCCTTGACGATAATACAATGAAGCCAAACTCGTCAAAGCTGGAAGAAAATAAGCCTCTTTTTCTAAAGAAGCAGTTAAATACTTTTCTGCTTTGTCATATACTTTCTGGTTCATCCACTGCTCACCTTGTATGTAAAGACCATACGCGGAATTCCAATCAAAGTCAGCAGGCAGTTCTTTGGGACGATTTGTTACATTATCAGAAGTTTCTTCCGAATAAACTAATAGATTATCCCCTATTACCACCTTTAATCTTCCACATGTACCCCTACTTTTAAATGGAATCGAGTCTTCCCAAGTTTCTAAAACATCACAATTAAAAAAAGTTGAATAAATCTCTTGTTCACCCTCATACAACTTTACTGTTGTCGATAACTGTTGCAAGGGAGAAAAATATAATTTTAAACAATTCTTTTCTTTTAATACATTCAAAGCTCCTATACTGCTAACTTTGGATACACCCTTAATATTCCTTACTGGAAACCAATATTCTATCCAAGTGTCTGTTGCTTGAGGACTAAAAGCCGTATGCTTATAAGGCGTAAAACAACTATTCGAGGCTGGTTGGTTAAACATCCGACCAGACTGAAGTTCTATATATTGCCCATCCGTATCGGTTAACAAATCTTTCCATATCTCTCCTTCACGAGATAATCCCCAAAGGAATATTTTCATACCTAATTTCTCGTCATAGTTAGCATGATGAATAGAACCGAAATCATCATCATGCCAATAAATCCCATAAAAATCATTATATTGTCCTAAGACATGATAAGATTTCGAATTTCCGAAATTGTTCTTTTCATACCAAGATATATCACGCCCTTGTTCATCGAATGGAAAAGAATGAAGTTCCCCTCCATGACCAATATAATTTGTTCCCGGATAACAAAACTGAGCATTCCTTTCTGCTTTATAAGCTGCATTCATCCACTGATAATAAGGTTGGTCAATCGACGAACTATTATACCATGTTGTTTTCGTAGTGAAATAAGCTTTATCTTTAGGTAAATTAACTTCAACTGTCCAAAATGTACGAGTAATTAAATCAAAGGAAGAGATATAACAACTAACACTTCCATCACTTTTTTTCTTCGTCAGATAATCAACTGGAGTACTTGTTGTCGGAGCATGTCCGATAATACCAAAATTAAATTCAATGCCACCAGACGTCCAAGGCCCTCGCATTGCAATATCACGGAATTTCACCACATGATTATTATAAATAAACTCCTTCTTAGAAACTTTATCAAAAGCTCCCCATATTTTTCCTCCTATTTCGGGAAAAAGGGTCAAACATATATAATCATTTTCAAGCAAAACAACCTTCCATTCCTTATCTATACTTTTTTCAGAAAAACCATCAAAACGAAAATAAGGATAGAAAATGTCGGAAGGGTTAGCGACTGGATCAGGATCTGAAAAAGGATAAGTTTTCATATTCTGTACCATTTCTGTAACAGACGCTCGTTCATGTTGTGCATATAAAGAGTCCATTATCATCAAACAAAAGAAAATAAAAATACTTTTCATATCTATTATGCTAAAAAATTATGTCAAATAAAAAATTGAAATCAAATAGGCCAAAAAGAGAAAAGGAAAATCTTTTAAACATGAAACCAAAGATTCTCCTTTCCATTCTTTATGTTTGTTCCAAACTATTTTGAAATAGACAGGATCAATAACAATCCCTCTTTTCGTTTTATTGGAATCATCTCGTCTAAACTAAATGTAGAAGCTTGTTGAAAATCATTGACAAACGGAGCTTTCAATAGTGCTTTCGTCTTATCCATTCCTAAAGAATTCCAATCTATGATCAGATGAACATTCCTATCCGATTCAGAAAAATTACCTACAGAAATCAAAATACTATCTGTTTTCACAAAAGCAGTAGCTTTAACTTCTGGATCAGAAGTTTTTATAGGACAAAATTCATCCCAATATCCTAACATTTTCGCCTCCTCTATACCAAAGGATTTCCACAGATTCCATACAGGAGCAGGAGAAAATCGTCCATACGAATGACGGGCTGTCGTTCCATATACCATTCCCAGAAAACGATTTCCTCCGTCTTGTAACATTTCACTCATAACACCAAATGGAATCCCAGAAAAAGTAACAAGCCATTCATCCGGACGCATTTGATTATATTTAAAACTCTCACCAAACCACAATCGATCCACATACGGGAAGAAATCTGTATATTGATTAGCCGGACCTATGGAATACCCAGTATTTGAATGAAGATCAATTAAAGCATCGGGGCGATATTTCGCAATAATCTTCCTAATTCGTTTCATAACAGTACGATCGAAAGAAACATCATCCATATAAATACCATCTATTTCATAATTTTCAAACATCCAACGCAAACCTTCCAAATAATAATTAATCCAACGTGAAAATCCATTCAATACTAATGCTGCATCCGAACAATCCTGAGGTAATTCTGTATACCATGCAGGCTTATAGTCATCTATCAAATGCTCACATTGCCATGGCAATCCATATCCAGGCCCAGAAACAAATATCTCATGATTCAAACTTTTTAAAGCATAAATCTCTTGAGCATAATTAGTCAATTCCCGAATGGTATAATACAGCTTAACTTTCCGTCCGAATTTATGCTCATGATCAATAAATGCAACCAAAGAATCTCGCACAATAAATGGATAATTAATAACTGGATTCAAAGGCTTAGCATGATGAATATTAATAATATTTGCTCCTTCCTCTGCCGCCTTATCAAACCCTGAATGTATGGCATGATAATAGCGTTCAGAAAAATGCTTACCTGAATTCAATCTTTTAGAAGGAGTTATCATCAATGCAAATTCATAATTTTTCGGCTGAATCGATAATGTATCCACTCCCGTACTAGCTATAACTTTTGCACCTAACCCTTTTGCTCCAGACACCTTTATCATACCTTTTCCACTATTTGCCCAAACTCTCGAAGGAGCAGGCTTATAATCATTCAATAAAGGACCATGATAACTGCCTCCTCTATATTCTACATGCAAACCTGCCAAAGCATTTCCCATCCAATAACTATCCCAAGGTCCATCCCAATTCCATTGATAAGTTACCGGACGGAAACCTCCGTCAAAACCAGTTCCCATAAAATACTCCGAGGCATAAGGTGTATAATCCGTTTCCAGACGTATATCTTTCACAATTAAATCCCGCTCTGTCGAAACTTTCAAATCATAATGCACATAGCCATCATATTCCATAAAAGCATTACTGATAAAATGGATCCCGTCTTTTTCATAAGATGATATCCAAGAAACCATTCCATCCGCCTCTTTTTTCAGAACAGCATCTTCCGCATCAAAAGCAATATCACCATCATTTGTAACAACAACAAAACGAAATGGTTTCGCCAAAACCTGTTTGCCGTTAATTTCTATCGAAGCCGGTAGCCCGTTGGAAGCAATACGAAATGTTTTCTCTGTTGCCTGAATTATATTGCCATTTACTTTCATCGGAAGAAAAGGAGTGACCGGTTCACGATCTTCTCCTATTTGAGAATTCAGCCATCTCAACCTTGCATGCCTCCAAAGATCTCCATCTCCTTTATCAGCCAAAACTTCTCCCGTGACTGTTATTTCTAATGGAATCGTTTTTGTAACGACTTCATTTACCTGAAAATCAATTGCCCCCACATAAGTTCCGATTTTGGCATCTTCCGGAATTTGAACTCCACACCAAAGAGCTTGCACTTTTCCTTTTGGAATCTGGATATCAAAACTTATTGGTTTCCCACCCCAATTTATACCTTCTTGATTAAAACAAGTAATAGATTCTTTTGCTATTTTCGTAGAACCATTTTTCAAATCGCTAAATGAAAGTTTAACGTTATCCAGCCCTTCATGAGCAGCCCACACTCCAATTTGCCAAACATAATACTCATTTCGCAAAGCTACACCAGCAAAAGATTTAGCCGGTCCCTTTTCTATCCAACGAATTGGCAATCGATCTGTCAAACGAATAGGAAATGCTCTATCCTCCGGAAACAAAATCGGCGTTTCTGGGTACTGCTGCAACAAGCTATCGGTCTCATCTATCGTCGCGATAATCCCCATTGGAGTAAAAGCATCCAATTTCGTTCGACTTTCAAAACGAAGAACCTGGGCTATCGGTAAATTAGTTGGTAATTCAGACTTCCATTTGCCGTCCACCTCATAAATAGGGGGAAGATAATCATTCCAAGGTTTACCGTAACGTGCATCACCAGCTCCTTTTCTATATTTATACGGCAAATAATAGATATAATAGAGCCCTTCTCCTGAAATTGGTTCAAATATAATCGTTCCAGACTCTGAAGAAAAATCCAGAATCTCGACATTCTTTATTTCTATGCCAGTCTGTCCATCCACAACTACAACTTTTTTAGTCTCCGGACGTAAATCTGGACGTCGCCAAGGCAATACAGCCTTAACGGCTGTATTGCTATTTATATCGGAAACTCGTACAACTGCTCTATGGTTACCTCGCATATCAACATTCCACATAGAATCCGCAACAACAAAAGGAATTCCATCAGGAGCAAAAGGCTGATATTGGCTATCCCCAGTCAGTATTTCCACTTTTGAGGAACAAGACAATAAAAATAAAAACAACACTATATATTCTATATATTTCCTCATCATATCCATCGTCTATTTAATATCCTGGATTTTGGTCTTCTTTCAACAACGGATTTACATCTATAGCCGTAGTGGGTATTGGCATCAGCATCAAACGTTCATTCCACTTTTTATCAACCACAACTGCACCATTCGGAGCAGTCGACGGACCTTGCAGATACTTTTGGCAATATTCATTACCATAACGCCTGACATCATCATAACGATGACCTTCCACAGCTAGCTCAATGCGTCTTTCATTTCGCAAAAAATCTATTGCTTCCTGTGTTCCTAAAGATTCTGGAACATCTGGCATACCACAACGGTCACGTAGTTGATTCAATGCAAAACGAACCTGATCATCATATCCTGTTGTCATTAAATGAGCTTCTGCAAACGTCAACAAAACTTCTGCATAACGAATGGTCGGATAATCATCTGCAGACCCATATACACTCGCGATATAAGGTTCCCAAGCAACCATTTTTCGATAACTGAAACCGGTCCAAGATTCATTTCCGTCCTTATTGATTACATCAGGATTCCACTTATAATAAAACTCTCCCACAGCTGTTTCATGCCATCCTTTAAACGGAAACATCAATGTCACATACAAACGACTATCACGATTCTTAAATTCTTTCATATAATCATAAGACATCAACTCTGGACTGTATTTATAACCATAGAACAACCAAAACTAATCAGAAATATCCGAGTGTAAATC
>OAZW01000028.1_pt1 | contig 229783 bp, 236 predicted proteins | sample 1495231 | NCBI WGS metagenome assembly OAZW01 (sample SAMEA2580062, study PRJEB22360) | human gut metagenome | reverse complement strand
ATATCTGTTCATTATAAAAAGATTAAATTTGTGTCTTGACAACTGAACCACTATATTATGTTTTGGGTTTGCCGTCTTTTGAAGGAATCCCTCAGATTTTGAAACTGGTGGGGCTGGAAGATGCAGGGAAGAAAAAGGCAAAAGATTTTTCTCTCGGGATGCGTCAGAGACTGGGAATTGCGATTGCGCTGGCAGGAAAACCAGATCTGCTTGTGTTGGATGAGCCAACCAATGGTCTGGATCCACAGGGGATCGTAGAGATGAGAGAACTGATATTAAAGCTGAACAGGGAAAGACAGATCACGGTGCTGATTTCAAGTCATATTTTGGATGAATTGTCAAGAGTTGCGACTCATTATGGATTTATTGACAAGGGAACTATAGTGAAAGAGATTACGGCAGAAGAGCTGGAAAATACCTGTAGGAAGTGTGTGAAACTGCAAGTGACGGATACTGCTGTACTTGCTCACATTCTGGATAAAAGAAGTCTTGAATATGAGATCTTGTCAGATACGCAGGCAAATGTTTATGGGGAACTGGTAGTTTCCGATATTGTGTTGGAGTTGGCAGAACAGAATTGCAGGATGTTTTCCGTGCAGGAATACGAGGAAAGTCTGGAAAGCTATTATCTCAACTTAGTGAGAGGTGGCAAGTATGAATAAATTATTTCGTGCGGGACTCTATCGGCTTCGCAAAAATAAGGGCGCATATGCCTGTGTTATCATTCCTCCCATCTATAGTGTCTGCCTGATGCTTTCGCAATATATGCAGATGAAAGAAAGTGGGGCAAATTATCTACTGGATCCGTTTCTATTTCATTTTTTGCTGGTGATGGGAGTTTTGCTTTCGGTATTTGTCAGTTTATATGTTGGAACAGAATATCACGATGGAACATTGAGAAATAAACTGATCAGCGGTTCTTCAAGAAATGCAGTATATGGATCGAATCTGTGGATCAGCTTTCTGGTTGGGACGTGCAGCGTGTTGTTGGCTTATACGGCAGGGTTTGCGGCAGGTATTCCCATGTTCGGCGTGATAGAGATGCCGGCTTTGACAATGCTGCAGAATTGTGTGGCAGGAATTTTGCTGGTGCTTTCTTATGTTTCGATCTTTCATATGATCTCCATGCTAAGCTCCAGTAAGACAACCTCTGCGGTAGTCTGCATTCTGGCAGGGGTTTTTATGATGGTGTTTGCGGGGATTATTTTTTCGAAATTGTCTCAGCCGGAGATGATCACACAGGCGGTAATCGTAAATGGAGAAACCGTTATGGAAACAGTAAAAAATCCTGCTTATCTGACGGGAATAAGCCGTACAGTTTATCAAAATATCCTGGATTTTCTGCCGGCAGGGCAGGCCGTACAGATTTTTAATCAGGGAGTTCTGAATCTCGGAAGAATGATGGGATATTCGATTTTGATCATTTTCGGAACGAGCCTGGCAGGATTGTATCTATTTAATCGGAAGGATATCAAATAGGAGAAGTGAGTGGAAATGGAAGTTGGAGTATGGTGTGGAGCAGGGATTCTGGTTTTGTATAATATTGTGCTGCAGATCAAGGTGTATCTGTTGCGAAAATCAGCAAAAGAAATCCGGAAAGATTTTCAGAAATTATTGAAGACCAATACAAACACCATAATCCAGATTTCCAGCCGTGACAGGGAGATGTGTGCGCTGGCTTCTGCAATCAATCTGCAGTTGGAAACATTTTATGAGAAAAGACGCTGCTATGAACAGGGAAACCTGGAACTAAAAGAAGCGGTTACCAATATCTCTCATGATCTGCGGACGCCATTGACTGCGATTTATGGTTATTTGAACTTACTCAAAAAAGAAGAGTGTCCGGAGCATATAAAGCGTTATCTGGATGCGATTGAAAACAGGGCACAGGCACTCAAACAATTGACGGAAGAATTATTTCGTTATACAATTGTGATATCAGAAGCGGAAGAGATGACGCTTCAAGTCTTAACGTTAAATGGGATTTTGGAAAGCAGCATATCCGCGTATTACTCCGTTTTAAAGCAGAATCATATTGTTCCGGAGATTTCGATTTCGGATCAACAGATCACGGGGAGAGTAAATGAAAATGCTCTGTCCCGTGTTCTTGGCAATATTCTCAGTAATGCGGTGAAGTACAGTGACGGCGATTTGAAAATTGTATTGTCGGAAGACGGTGAGATTCGGATTTCCAACCATGCATCAGGTTTGTCAGAAGTACAGGCAGAACGATTATTTGATCGTTTTTATACCGTGAATACGGCCAGAAAATCAACAGGCCTTGGATTGTCTATTGCAAAGGCACTGATGGAGAAAATGGGCGGAACCATCACAGCGGATTACAGAGAGAATGTACTGGAGATCTGCGTGAATGTGCAGAAGTTATAATGGAATTACAGATTAGTGCCCGTAGTCTGTGCTTCGGGAGACAAATTTATTGCAGATCCCGAGCAGAAAATAAAAGTGCATGAAATGTTTGATGCGGATATCTGTGAAATGGAGGCTGCGGGAATCGTACTTACCTCTAATCGAAATCAGGTGCCATGCATGTTGATAAAATGTGTGAGTGACGGAATCGAAGGCGGTTTTGAAGAATTTCAGGAGACAATGGATACGGCAGCAGATCTGTGTCTGGAGGTAGTGGAGAAGATTGTTGCCGGAATGGGACGATAGGAAGGTGGAAAAAAGAATGAACATCAATCGTGAAGAGATGCTTGCCCTGACAAGGCGCATGACAGTAAAAAGAACGTCCATGACCAGAATCGCAGGATGCTATGCAGACGCAGAAGGTTTTATTGACGGAACATTTAACGTGAATTTTCTGAAACTATCTCCTGCAGAACGTGAGAAAAATCTGGAGCTTGCGAAAACGGTTCCATTTGCACAGACCAATCAGAATCTGAAACGCTATGTATTTCCAGAATCTGAACAGGGAGGTATGCTGTGTATTTGTTTCATGATCGGTATGATATTCCTGCAAAGGCGAAGGATAAGGAACGACTGGGAGAATCTGAGCAGATGTTTGAGTATCTGATCTGCGTGATCTCTCCGGTTACAGGAGATTATGAACCGGGAAAACCGGAATGTGGATTTTTATTTCCGGCCTTTTTTGACGGGGGAGCGGCATTGAATTGTGTGGATGTGTTTCAGGTGGATTCAGAAAATCCGCATCAGGAATTACTGCAGATATTATTTTCTGAAAAATCTTGAAAAACGGAGTTTTTTCAGTACAATCAAGCGCAAAGGTAAAAGAATTGAGAGATTTGAAAGGAGAAAAGATGAATCAGAAAATAGCACTTGTTGTATATCCGGAATTTAGTTTTCAGGAAATTGGAAATTTGAGTTCACTGTTCCGCTGGGGATTTGACACCAGGACAGTTGTGGTTTCCGGGGATAAAAATCCGGTCAGGTCTGAAGAAGGATTTGCGATTCTTCCAGATATTACGTATGAAGAGTTTTGTGTGGAAGAATATGATTGTCTGATTTTACCGGGATGCAGTGATATCAGCCAATCGATTCGGGATGAAAAGTTAATGGAATTTTTGAGGGGCTTGGAAGGAAATGAAACTTTTCCAATCGGAGCCATCTGTGCAGGACCGATTTATTTGGCAAAAGCAGGACTTCTGAAAGATAAAAAATTCACCAATTCCATGTATCTGGAAATGAACGAAAGACTGCCATTTATCGATATGGAGAATATACAGTATCAACCAGTTGTAGAAGATGGTAATGTGATTACAGCACAGGGCGATGCCTATCGGTTGTTCGCAGTTGCAATGGCAAGAAAAGTAGGATATCAGTGCTCCGATCATGCCTATTTTGGTGTTGGAGAGGAGTGGAAAGAGGAAGACTTTGTGCATCACCTTTCAGATGCAGAGTGGAAGGAGTTTGAGAAAGAATTTGCGGATTTGATTAGATAAATCTGGAAAAGGACTTGAAATTCAATGAAGATCAAGTCCTTTTCTTTTTAAATCTGTTTTGTTGTCCACTTGCTGCAATCCCATACTGCGTGTACGACATCCTGGTAAAATTCCGGTTCATGGCAGATTAAAAGCACACTTCCACGATAATCAAGCAGTGCTTTTTTTAAAGAATCTTTTGCATCCACATCCAGATGGTTTGTCGGCTCGTCCAAAAGCAGGATATTGGTATCGCGATTCACCAGTTTACAGAGTCTTACTTTTGCCTGCTCTCCTCCGCTTAAGACGCGAACCTGGCTTTCAATGTGTTTTGTTGTAAGTCCGCATTTTGCCAGAGCAGAACGTACTTCATATTGTGTGAATGAAGGGAATTCCTGCCAGATTTCTTCAATACAGGTTGTTCGATTATCTCCTTTGACTTCCTGTTCAAAATATCCAATCTGCAAATTTTCTCCCAGTTCACAGGTGCCGGAAATCGCAGGAATCAGCCCGAGAATACTTTTCAACAATGTCGTCTTTCCGATTCCGTTGGCGCCGACCAGAGCAATTTTCTGCCCTCTTTCCATAGAAAGAGACAGTGGTTTTGACAATGGTTCATCGTATCCGATCACAAGATCTTTTGTCTCAAAAATATATCTTCCCGGAGTTCTTCCGTATCGGAATTTGAATTCCGGCTTCGGACGTTCTGCTGCAAGCTCGATCACGTCCATCTTGTCCAGTTTCTTTTGTCTGGACATTGCCATATTTCTCGTAGAAACACGCGCTTTATTTCTTGCTACAAAGTCTTTTAATTCGCTGATTTCTTGTTGCTGCCTTCTGTAGGCTGCCTCTAACTGTGCTTTTTTAACGGCATATACTTCTTCAAAATGATGATAATCTCCTACATAGCGGTTCAGTTCCTGATTTTCCATATGGTAGATAATATTGATCACATCGTTTAAGAATGGGATATCATGGGAAATCAAAATAAATGCATTTTCATAGTCGATGAGATACCGCTTCAGCCATGCGATATGTTCTTCGTCCAGATAGTTGGTCGGCTCATCCAAAAGCAAAATATCGGGCTTTTCAAGCAGTAATTTTGCCAGAAGGACTTTGGTGCGCTGTCCGCCGCTTAAATCGGTTACGTCTCTTTCGAGACCGATATCCAGAAGTCCAAGTGCTTTTGCAACTTCTTCAACTTTGGCATCGATAATATAAAAATCGTGCAGAGTCAGGGTGTCCTGAATGGTTCCCAACTCCTCCATCATTGTATCCATTTCTTCCGGAGAGGCCTCTCCCAGGGAATCGCAGATTGCATTCATGCGTTCTTCCAGTTCAAACAAATATGAGAATGCGGACTTTAATACATCTCGAATCGTCATTCCTTTTTCTAAGACTGTGTGCTGATCAAGGTATCCGACACGGACATTTTTTGCCCATTCAATCTTACCTTCATCCGGCATCAGTTTTCCGGTAACAATATTTAAAAAAGTGGATTTTCCTTCTCCGTTTGCGCCCACCAGTCCAATATGTTCTCCCTTGAGAAGGCGAAAGGATACATCTGCAAAAATAGCGCGATCTCCAAATCCATGTGTGAGATGCTCTACATTTAAAATACTCATGACATAACTCCTTTTTGGTCGTATTTCATTTATCAGAACCATTGTACAGGAAAGAGTTGTATTTGTCATCAAAATTCACCTTTTTGCAGATTTTCCATATTATGTACTGTAATTATATGAAAGGAAAGAACACACTATGCAAAATAATCGGTCTTATTCCAGAAACGAACGGTTTACCTGTCAACAGCAGCCTTATCGCAATATGCCGGTGCAGCGTCGACAGAATCCTTCTTCCTCCTGTGGTGAAGCAGTCTCGCCACCTTGTTCCTGCCGCATTCCCCGTGATCCGCTGGAACATATGACTCTCGCGATGGCATATGTTCCCTGGCAGACATGGGAAGACACTTATGATGTTCATAAGGGATTAGAATGTGGAACGATCTTCCCTGTTTTAAACAAACCATTTTATGGAAAAGGGGGATGTAATCAATGACAGACCGTCCATGTAGAACAGAATTGTTAAATCATATCAACGCTGTCAGTTTCGCGGTGGATGAAGTGAAATTATATCTGGATACCCACCCGCAGGATCCGGATGCACTGGCTTATTTCGAAAAATACAGCCGGATGCGCAATCAGGCAATGAAAGAATATGCCATGAATTTCGGACCTTTGACGATCGATACAGCCACAGCATCCTGCAGTGAATACTGGAAATGGATCAATGAGCCGTGGCCATGGCAGGAAGGAGGATGCTGATTATGTGGAATTATGAAAAACGATTACAATATCCGGTAAAGATTACACAAACGAACCCACAGATTGCCAAAGTGATCATTTCACAATTTGGCGGCCCGGACGGGGAGCTCGCTGCATCGATGCGGTATTTATCTCAGCGGTACACCATGCCATATAAAGAGGTGACAGCAACACTTACGGATATCGGCACGGAGGAATACGCTCGTAAAAGATGCAGCTAATAAATATACTCCGAAAGCACCGTTATTTCGGCACTTTCGGGTACACATCGATTGTGAATTCAGAGTTTTTCTGGTTTTTCTTGTTCCGTTTCGTCTTAGTCAGAACAATCCTGTCAATCAGCTGTCTCAAGGCGCTGTTCTTTTCCGAGACAGTCAGAGAGTCCCACTCACTCAATAAATTCTTGCACTTCGGCACAAAATTCTTCCGGTTTGCCTGTCTTGCGATTGTGGTATGCAAATCTTCACGAGCAGCAGTGATGTTATTCATGCAGTCTCTGATCCGCTGCTCAAGCGCATTCGAACGCTCAATAAAAATTTCTTTTGTGTAAATTCCCTGCTCTAAAAAATCGAATAAGGATTCCCTCTGTTTTAAAAGCGTCTGATGTTCGGCCTCAAAATTTGTGACGATCAATTCTTTTGCGGCAATAGCGGCAGTATCTTCCTCATGAGTGTCAGAAAATTCATACTTGGCTATGTAGTCTTTCAGCCACCCCAGAAGAGCTTCTTCCAGTTCATCGATCCGGATCCCGACTGTGGAGCACTCTGTATACTGACAGATCAGCATATCATAGGGCGTTTTTGTTTGCGCTTTCTTGCGGACCATAAGTCGGCCACATTGAGAGCAGCGAACCAAACCGGCAAATAGATTCTGAATCGGTCTGTCGTTTCTGACTGGAGCAGAAAAACATCCTTTTGGTTGGTTCGCGCGTTTAAATAAGTCTGGGCTGATCCGTGGCGCCCATGCCGCATCTGAGAGGATGTAATCTGTGGCTTTTGGACGGGACTTTACTACACGCCCATCTTTTACAGCCCTGACAGTCTTGCGATGCCCCCAGCGGACTTTACCGATGTTTGCTGGATTTGAGATAATCCCTTTTAAAGTAGAGGGCGTAAAAGGTTTGCCACTCCTTGCAAGGATTCCCATATTGGACATATAGGTACAGGCTTTCTGGTATCCGTACTGCTTATTTCCGCACAGATCATACATTAGATCAAGGACGGGTGCTTCTGTCTGATGTGGGGCGAGAGAGTAGTGTTTTCCATCCGGCGCAATGACGCGCTCCCATCCATAAGGGGCAACATTGCCAACGTAATAACCGTCAGAACTGGAACGTTCCCTGCCACGCTGCATTCGGCGCTTGATTGTGGCGTACTCCCGGCGGCTCATAAATAAACTGAACTCAAAGTACTCATTATCATACTCATTTGCAGGATCGTAGGTTTTATTCGGTGTTACAATCCGGGTGTTGGAATAAAAAAATGCACGCTGCACACGCCCCTGATCGATCGTATCACCTCTGGCCAGACGATCTACGTCCATTACGAGGGCGCCATCCCACATACAGGCTTCTACCTCAGAGAGGACTTGCGTCATGACTGGACGGGCATCGATACTGTCCCCAGACACAACTTCCCTGTAAATCGCACCGATCGGAAGAGAGAGCGTCTTTGCCAACTCTAACAGGGTAGTAATGTGGCGTTCCAGGACATCAATCCCTAGCGCTTCCAGTTCGGCGTCTTTTCTGGATTTTCTGGCGTAGATAAAATAAGACATTGTATCACACTCCTATGTTATTGTATTTAAATTTGGGTACAAAAATAACAGTCATCGCAAAACATATGTTCCGCTTGCGTGACTGCTCCGAAGATGATACAATATTCATGGATTTTAATCGCATATCTTCGGGTATGTAGACCGTCTCTGTTGGCGCAGGGGCGGTTTTTATTATGAAAAATTATTGTCTTCGTTTCATTTTTTGACTCACTCTAAATTGTTCAGCGTCTGGTACGTCAACAAATTCTACAGTCTTATCAAAGTTTTCTTTTACAACTTCTTTTATCTCATCGAGTGTTACATTAAAGAATTCTCTTCTTGTGTTAACCATATTTAACTTACGATCTTCAAACGCTTTATGGAGTGCTGCTTCTAATGCCGGTGCATCGTCGGAGAAAATCATAGCATGTACATCAAAATTAAATGGAACAGATGCATCTCCTAGTTCATCAACTCGGTCTTGAGGGTCTAAACGCCTAGTCATTCCAATCTTATAAACATTTTCTCCAAAAGCTCCTATATTTGAAATTATGTAAACGTATCCGGCGCGTTGGTTTGCTTCTCTATAGTCGATATCTTTAATAGCCCTATCGATGTCATTGAGCTGATTTTCCAATTCGGATTTTTTAGCAAGAAGATCTGAGTTATCTGGATCTTCTTCTAATTGCTTAAGAAGTTTTTCGTAAGCTGTCTGGTAGTGAGTTTGTTCTTTTTCTATCTTCTTACGTTGGGCTTCAATTTCTTTTTGTAGTCGCGCAGCTTCTCGCATTTCTGCTCTTGCAGCTTTTTGAGCTTCTTTCTCTTCCTGCTTCTTTTGTTGATATTCAAACGCTAATGTAAGCTCTTCCTCTTTCCAATCTATATATTTTTGAGTAATCTGTAATGACATTGATTTCCCGAGTTTTTCAATAGAGTTCGCAGATTGACGGATTTTTTTAAGAGACATATCAAAATTATTGTACTTCACCTTACTTATTACATCTTCGCAATCGCTATTGAACGCCCTTAAAAACAATTTTTTCATATCCGCAATCATTTTATTACCTTTACTTTTGCTTCCATTTACTGTCCAAGTTGTAGCGCCGATAATAGCTTTATCATTTTTTATCAATTTTTTCTGCGCATCACGAATACGATCCAATTCTTCCTTATATTCTTCTGACGTAACAAAATCATATCGTGGCGTATATAGACCAAACTCCTGAAACGTGATTGCATCTTCGAAAAATATTGCCTCCTTCTTCAAAGCGTCAATTTTGGAAGTGCGTTTGTCAATTTCCTTTTCAAGCCGTTCTTTTTTGGCTTCCAATTCTGCAACTTTTGAATTCAGGACGGAAGCGTTTTGAAATTCTGGAGACATTAGTTCTTTTAATCCAGCATTTTCCTTTGCTATTTTCCCGATATTAAAAACATCTTTTAATCCCATAGTCACTTTTCCCCTTTAACTTACCCGTACCTCACACCACTCTATATAAACGCCGTAGCGATTATACCATTTCCAGTATTTCCCTGTAGTTTCCAGTATCGGAATATACTACAATTAAAATATTATGAAAATACTACTCGATAAGATCATGCTCGATAAAAACCTATCTACTCGGCAAGTATCCATTGCGACTGGAATATCAAAATCAACGATTAACCGTATTGCAAATGGTGAAATATCACCGACAGCCGACACACTGGAATTGCTTGCCAAGGGCTTGAAAGTCCGAATTTCTGACCTTATCGACTCTCCATATCAATAAGTGTCCCAGATCTGGGACGATTGTCCATTTTCGCGTAAGTTTCCCGATTTTAGATTGTTAACTTAATAGAGAGGTACATAAGTACCAAAAAATAACAGAACAAATGTTCGAACAAAATATTGATTTTTATTCACCGAAATAGTATTATGTATTCAGGGATTTCGAACATGTGTTTTTGCAGTTAGGGGGATCGCGAATGGACTACAAAAAACTTATCATTGAATTGGTTAACAAGTCCAACAACATTGAGACGTTGGAACTTGTATACCGATTCTGCAAAAAACTTTTAGGCTAGGGGAACCCCTAGTCTTTTTTAATTAAGCTCTCAGCGAGCTTCTCTAGGACTTCCCATTCACTTTCATCCAGCTTTGCAAGAGCTTCTACTAATCTTTTCTTGAATGTATTGTCTTCCATTATAAGATCAGCAGTAAAGTCTGTAATTAACTGATTCCTTGTTAATGGTACAAACATTTCACCGTTTCCGGTCCTTAACCATTCCTCATTTACACTAAATTCTCTACATATAGAAGCAATGATTCTTTCTGTAACAGCTATTCTTCCGATTTCTATATTTCCTATATTAGAACGAGATATATCTATTTTTGAAGCAAAATCATCTTGAGTCATTTTTAATTCATTCTTTCTGAGAAGTCGGATTCTTTCGCCAATATTCATTTTATCACCCCTTTCGGTTAAAAATAGTATAACACAGAAATAAATGCTTGTAAAGCACAAAAAACTTTTTAAAAATGCTTGACAAGCGAGAAAATAAGCAATATAATGTGCTTAACAAGCAAAACAACCCAAACAAAAACCAAAAGCGAGGAAATGAAAAATGATGATCTGATGGAGAGACGTATTGTTAATCTAAGAGTTTTCGCAGACACATTGATTTTAGACCTTGAATAAATATTGAAGCTGACCTATCGGCGATACGGGGAGAAAGAAGGATAGAACATGAAGAAAGAATATTCAATCAGAACGGTGAAAAACGGAAAACTTTTTATTCCATTAAGTTATCAAGGAATTCCCTACAGATTTACAACAACAAGTTACGAAAAAGCAAAAAAACGTTTTGATTATTTAGTTGAATCAAATAATTATGAAGGAAAGCTTGTCCTTGTAGAAAGAGAAGTAAGCGAATATAAACTAATCGAATAAGCCGGAACGTTCCGGCACTGTAATGCAGCCGAAGCCGGTTCCAAGCCCGGAAGATGCAGAGGACAGAATATAAGGAAAGGAGGCGAAGAAATGAGAAATATGGAATTCAGAAGAAGAGAACGAGAAATTTTACATAATTATATGGAGTTTTTGGCAGCTAATCACAAAGAGATAGAGCCAGCCATAATGACTGACTCTATATGTAAGTTGCACAGCGAATTAAATTCCACCACTGATATTAGTATTAAGTTTTGCGGAATTATTCTTGCTATCTTGCTTGCGAATCTTGCGGTAGGCTTCTTCGTACTTATCAGCAATTTCTTCAGGAGTAAGGCTTGATAAATCCTGATTTCGCAAGTATAGCATGGTTAATGCTTCGCATTTTGTGCTTGGAAATGTAGCCATATCATTTCTCCTTTCGTTTTACTCAGGCATGGCAGTGCCCTGTATTTACAGTATAGGAGATAAGCAAAAAGAAAGCAATCCCGCCACGGAGGTTACGACGGCAATAAAAATAGGAGGTAAAAGGTATTGAACGAATTATTTACAGTAAACACAGATGGTAACGAACCTACCATATCGGCCAGAGACTTACACAAGGCTCTCGGAATCAGAAAGAGATTTTCTGAGTGGTTCGAAAAGAATTCGCAAGGATTCATTGAAGATGATGATTTTACAAGTGTACTTTCGGGTACGGTTGTAAATAACGGAGCAAAAAGAGAATTACAAGACTATCAATTATCTACCGACATGGCAAAGCACATCTGTCTTATGAGCAGAACTGAAAAAGGGAGAGAGTGCCGGCAAAGATTGATTGATCTCGAGAAAGCATGGAACACGCCGGAACAGGTAATGGCAAGAGCCTTAAAGATGGCAGGTAAGACCATCGACAGCCTGAAAGACAGGTGCAAATTTCTTGGTGGGCAAGTTGTGGAACAACAGAAGCTGATTGAAGAAATGACACCGAAAGCGAATTACGTTGACCACATTCTGGAATCAAAATCGTTGGTGGCAACCACGCAGATCGCCAAGGACTACGGAATGTCAGCAGTGCGATTTAACCGGATTCTGAATGATATGAAAATCCAGTACAAGGTCAATAAGCAGTTGGTTCTTTATTCGAAATATCAGAATTGTGGGTATGTACATAGTAAAACCATTGATATTACAAGGAGTAATGGGGATCCAGACGTAACAATGCAGACACAGTGGACACAGAAAGGGCGCCTGTTTTTATACGAGGAACTCAAGAAAAACGGAATCCATCCAGTAATTGAACAGAATGTAGCATAAGGAGGTACACATGAGCGAAAAAGAAAAGGAAATCATTAGAAAAGTAGCGCAAGCACTGCCGGATATGTCCGACATGAATAAAGGATACTTTCTCGGCTTTGCAGAAGCTATGGCATCGCAGAAGAGCCAGAAGAACGAAGAAAATAAAGAAAAAGAAGATGACTAGGACAACATACCTTGGACAATCCAACCTGCATACATAGTAGAGAGGTGATGATTTTGATCGTAGAAACAGTAAAAGTAAAAAATGCAACAATCCGAGTACATGATGATTGTTATGTGGATCGCACAGAAGAGGAAGTTAAAAAACTTATAGATGGATGTTGCCGGATTATTCAGGGAGCATTGATGCGAAAAGAGAAAACCGCTTAGGCGGTAGATGGGAGGACAAGCTATGAAAGTTAAAGGAACTTACCATTGCCAGACTACTCAGCAGCCCAACACATTAAACAGTTGGGATATCCGCTCCGTATCTGTTGAGTTACCGGAGCAGGACAAGCCCTACTGGCATAAGGTTGCAGCATCTGTGATCGGGTTCGTGCTGGCGATGATCGGATGGTGGTTGATATTTGGGTATTAAAAATGAGTGCTGTCATAGGGCGGCAACCCTCGAGCACTCAAGAAATTAGATCAGTTAAATTGTAGACGAAAAGGAGGAGTTTGTAAATGAAAATTACGAAAATTAAGATCAAAAATCTTTATGGAATTACAGAATACGAAGGGGACGGAAAGAGTGTAGAGCTTTCTGGAACAAATGGAGCAGGAAAATCTTCCGTGATTGATGCAATTCGGTATGCTCTTACAAATAAGTCAAACCGGAAATATATTGTCAGAAACGGGGAAACAGAGGGCGAAATTCTGATTGAAACAGATAACGGATTGAGAATCAATCGGAAGGCAAGAACGAATCAAGCGGATTACAAGAGCGTGAAGCAGAACGGTCATGAGGTGGGGAGTCCGGAAACATTTTTGAAAGATATTTTTACTCCACTGCAGCTGTCACCAGTTGAATTTATGGAGAAATCCGAAAAAGAGCAGAATGCAATTTTGCTTGATATGATCCAGTATGACTGGTCATTGCAGACAATCCGTGAATGGTTTGGTGAAATTCCAGATTGGGTATCTTACGATCAGAATATTTTACAAGTTTTGAATGATATACAGTCGGAAAACGGCATGTATTACAGGAATCGGCAGGATGTGAATAGAGATATCCGGAATAAAAAATCATTTGTTGAGGATATCGCAGATGCTATCCCGTCTGGATACGATGCAGAAAAATGGGAAAATGAAAATCTTGGACAGCTGTATCAGGAAATCGAGCGCATCAGAAAAGAAAATGAGCAGATTGAGAAAGCAAAGCGATTCATCGAGCAGAGAGATAATAAAGTCCGGTCGTTCGAAGCGGATAAAGAGATTAAATTATCTGCATTGGAAAGGTCATTTACCGCAGAGCGGGAGCGGCTTTTGAAAGAGAACGAAAGACTGCAGGCTCAGTTAAGAGAAAATCAAACAATGCTTGCTGGCATGGAAGAAAAAAAAGCGGACAAAGCAGAAGTAATCGTAAAAGAATATGAAGCGAATGTTGCGAAATATGACAGCTCTGTAGAAGAGTACAAGGAATTGTCTGAAAAAGAAGTGCAGGATTACTCGGAATTGCAGAATCAGGCATCTTATGCGGAAGAGATGAAATCCCACTTGAATGAATATCGGCGAATGGTTGATCTACAGAACGAAGTGGAGCGATTAAAAGCGGAATCCGAAGAATTTACGAAGAAAATCGAAAAGGCACGGTCTCTTCCTGGGGAAATTTTAGAAACTGCAACTATTCCAATTTCTGGTCTTACGGTTGTAAATGGCGTTCCACTGATTCACGGACTACCGATCAGCAATCTATCAGACGGAGAAAAACTTGATCTTTGTATTGATGTGGCGATTCAAAAACCGAATGGACTGCAGATCATCCTGATTGATGGAGTAGAGAAAATGTCTACAAAAATGCGGACAGAGCTGTATCAGAAGTGCAAAGATAAGGGATTACAGTTTATCGCAACAAGAACAACAGATGAAGAAGATCTGACAGTGATTGAATTATAAGGAGAATCGATATGGAAGAAATGATTGCAAAAGAAGAAAGACACGAATTAAGTCCATTTGCGGACAGTCAGAGTTTTCAAAAGATTTTTGACATCGGGAAAATGTTCGCCACATCACAGCTGGTGCCACAGAATTACCAGGGCAAGCCAATGGATTGCACCATTGCAGTAGATATGGCGAATCGAATGGGTGTATCCCCTATGATGGTCATGCAGAATCTGTATGTTGTAAAAGGTAAGCCTACATGGAGTGGACAGGCTTGTATGAGTATGATCCGGGCGAATACAGAATTTAAAAACGTCCGTCCGGTGTACGATGGAACACCTCATACAGATAATTGGGGATGCAGAATTGAAGCAGAATATAAAGATAGTGGAGAGAAAATCAAAGGAACTACAGTGACGATCGAAATGGCTAAAAAAGAGGGATGGTATGAAAAAACAGGAAGTAAATGGAAAACCATGCCGGAGCAGATGCTTGCATATCGTGCGGCTGCGTTCTTTGCTCGGGTATATACTCCAAATTCTCTTATGGGGGTTTATGTCGAGGGTGAAGCAGAGGACATATCAAAAAGTGATACAAGAGTAGCAGAAAACCCATTTGATTTCGAAGCAGCGGTGCAAGAAGCAGAGGAGGTATTTGAATGATTTTAACGCAGGAAAATTATTACAGCAAAGAAGCAAATCAGGAGTATCTCAGTGTCTCGCAGTATAAGGATTTCTGCGGAACAATCGGACGTGTTGGGTGTGAGGAACAGGCACTTGTAAAGCTGAATGGTTACTGGGAGATGGAGAAAACAACAGCACTTCTGGTTGGCTCTTATGTGGATTCTCATTTTGAGGGGACACTTGATTTGTTTAAGGCTCAGAATCCAGAGATATTTACAAAAAAAGGAGAGCTAAAGGCAGAATACCGGAAAGCGGAAGAAATCATAAATCGAATCGAAAGAGACCCTTTATTCATGATGTTTATGAGTGGAGAGAAGCAGAAAATTTTTACAGCTGATTTGTTTGGAGCGAAATGGAAAGTGAAGCTTGACAGCTATTTGCCCGGGAAATGCATCGTTGATTTGAAAGTAATGAAATCCCTTAGAGAAGCGCATTACGCAAAAGACATGGGACTGATGGACTTTGTGAGATTTTGGGGCTATGACATACAAGCTGCCGTATACCAAGAGGTCGTGAGAATCAATACAGGGGAGCGGTTGCCGTTTTACATTGCTGCAGCCAGTAAAGAAAAAGTGCCAGATATCGAGATTATCCAGATCCCGCAGGAATGGATGAATGATTGTCTGTCTGGAATGGAGATGAATGTATCAAAGATTCTCTCTCTGAAAAACGGAGAGATTGACCCGATACGATGCGAAGTTTGCGACTGGTGCAAGCATACCAAAATATTAAAATCACCGATCTGGCCAGATAATTTGATAGGAGAAGTGTAGATGAAAAAGTCAGACACGATAGTAACAGAATACGTTGAGTTCTGCTTGATCTGCGGAAAACCATACAACATCCATGGACATCATTTGATCTGTGGAAGAGGGAGAAGACAGAACGGAACAAAGGATAAGTTGATTCTTCCTGTGTGCAGCGATTGTCACGGGAAAATACACGAAAATGGTGTAAGTATGGCACTATCGAAGATGGTAGGACAGGCAATCTATGAGCAGAACCATACACGAGAGGAATTTAGGGAACGATATGGACAATCATATTTTTGAAATCAGAGGGAAATTTTACAAAGGACATTGTTTCCCGGGTCTGAATGATTACATACATGAGATCGGGAAGAACCCGAAAGCAGGAAATCGAATGAAGCAACAGTATCAGATGATAGCCTGTAACGCCGTCAGGCTTGGCTTAAAGCGTTTTAAAACAGATAAGCCTATCATTCTGCACTATACGTTTAAAGAGCCTAAAAAGGGCAATAAACGGGACAGAATGAATGTTTTCAGTTTTGCGGACAAGGTGATTGAGGACGCATTGCAGAAATGCGATGTGATTGTTAATGATGATCCGGCTCATGTCGTGAATACAACGCATGAGTTTGAGTATACAAGCGGAATCCCGTCAATCATTGTCCGAATTGAAGAGGTAACGAGGTAGAGAGCCTTGTTATAAATTGTAACCCGTTCATGTTCAGGTACGTCACACTACACTGAATACATATCCCGGGAGAAATCCCGGGAGGAAAGGAGTAAAAGACTCTAGGGACTATGGCTAAAAAGTATTACTGGCTAAAACTGAAAAACAACTTTTTTAGTCAGCCAAAAATAAAAAAACTCAGGAAAATAGCCGGTGGAGATACTTACACGATCATATATCTGAAAATGCAGCTTTACAGTCTGGAAGATGATGGAAAGTTATATTTTGACGGAATAGAAGAAAATTTTGTTGAAGAAATGGCATTGAAGATAGATGAAGACCCGGAAAATGTAGGCGTTACAATTCAATTTTTGCTTGCGCAAGGACTTATGATTTTATGTGATGATAATGAGTATTTAATGACAGAAACGCAAGAATCAATAGGGACAGAAAGTGACTCAGCACAACGAGTTAGAGCGCATCGTGAGCGAAAAGCGTTACATTGTAACGATACAGTAACATTGTGTAACACAGAGAAAGAGATAGAGATAGAGAAAGAGAATAGAGATAGAGTAAAGAGAAAAGAGAAAGAAAAAGAGATAGAAGAGTTATTTGAGCGATTATGGAAAAAATATCCGGAGAAAAAAGGAAAAGGACAGGTAAGTAAAAAGAGCAAGGAAAGGCTACTCGATATTGGCTACGAGCAATTCGAAAGAGCGATAAATCGCTATAAAGAAGATTTAAAAGAAAATAAATGGAGAAAACCTCAATACGGCAGCACCTTTTTTAACACCGGATATGAAGATTATCTCGACAAAAATTATCAGCCACCAGAGAGGACGGCAAAACCGCCGGTAAGCAGAAACCTAAACAACTTCGAACGCAGAGGATACGACATGGACTCTCTGGAAGAGCAGCTGTTGAATTCAAATTAAGGAGGAGCAAAATGAAAGAAGAATTATTTAAAATGGCACAGGAGTGCCTTTCCGAGGAAGAAGTAAAGGAAATCCTCAGAAATAAATTCAAGGAATCGATAGAATCGGCAATAGGATCAGCGTTTAGATGGGGAAAAGTAGAAAGTGCACTGAGGAAAAAAATAGACGAAGTTATGGTGCCGTACATAGAGAAGTATGATTTTTCGGAATACCTTCCGAAGTTGGATACGGTGCTTACAGAAATCGTAAATTCCGATGCTTGTATCGAGAATAAAAAGATTCTGGAAAATTTTAAGGAATTATCAATCAAGCAGGAAGAAAAAGAAATGAAAGTCACTGATCTGTTTAATGCATGGATTGCAATGTGCGAAAAGAAGATCAGTACAACTGGTCTGGAAGTGGGGTTTGACGATGGACCATGCTACGAATCGGTCAGTTGCGAGATGCTGATAGAAGAGTGTGAAAGATCTACTTGGAGCTCCCTGCATAGGGCGGTAATCATTTTCGAAAACGAACACGATGAAAAGTTGAATATGGAAATTCCGATATCGAAATGGGATTTTGAGAAAGAGTATACACTTGACAGTTTGGGATGTGTAGACATTAAGTCGTTGAGATACCTTGATGAATTTGACATGCTGTTGCTGAGATTACAAAGAGCGGGAACGAAAATCATCATAAACGAAATGGAAGCAGATGGAGAAATATGTCCAGAGGAAGAGCCGGAAGCAAGCTTTAGTTAGGAGAAGTTATGAGAGGAAAGCGAAAAAATATATTTGTCGGAACAAAGAGTAAGAGAAAGAAGAAGGTGAAAGGAAAATGAGTAGACCAGCACATTTTTTGGATAAGTACCGATTCCAGATTGAAGAGATGGCGAAACTCGGATGCTCGGATGAGCATATCCATAAAGTCTTACACGATATCCAGAAAGCGGAATTTACCAGAGATGATCTTATCCGGTACATGGATGAAAACGGGATTCGAAAGAGGAAATCAGCCAAAAGATGGACGCGGAGCAAAGCGATTGAGTGGGGAAAGCTTTGCAAGCAGTTAAGGAGAAAAAATGGGAAAAGTTGATGATTATACAGCCGGTAGATCACAGGGATTGATTCTGGCAAGGGAGATTGTAAAAAAAGACGGCATTGAAGGACTGGAGAAAGAAATCCAGTTCAGAAACATTACAGGAATCAACACAGCATTAACCAGAAAAGAACTAAACATTGCCTGTGAGAAAATCAAAAACATGACACTGGACACAATGATGGTGATCGCAGTCGCAACGCTGCATGATGAGTTCGGCTTTGCCGGGAAACGGTGCAAGAGATTTATCGACCGGATGAACCTGAAAGCAGAGTGTCTGGTGGACGATATGGCAACATGGGATGAATATACGAGGATGATAAAAGATGAGATTGGAATCGAGATGACGATACGGAGGAATGACTAATGCCAAAAACAGAAGAAACGCGCTTGCGAAAAGGCGACACGATCAAATGCGCTGATGCAGATGATTGCGTGAGGACAATGAATGAGTTGGCATCCTGCTGTATAGAGACAGATTTTCTCTACGAAAAAGATGGAGAGAGTGGTTTATGGTTGGAAGTGAAAGAGGTGGAAGAATGATTTTATTTTGCCCTGATTTAACGGGAAAAGAAGAGATAAAAGCAATGCTTATTGGCAACGGCGATTTTGTTAGACCGGTGTTGCATACGTGTATTAAAGAGAAATGTGTAGCGTACAAGGATGGAAAGTGCATGAAATACGATAATGAAGTGGAGGTAAAAGATGAATAGAGAAATCCTTTTTAAAGCAAAGAGAAAAGATAACGGTGAATGGGTAGAAGGTCAGTACGTATATATTACCAATCCACTAACAGAAGATGGCAAGCCGATAAAACATCTGATTTGTAACGGAACTAATATATTTAATGACTTGATTGATTCTGACACCCTCTGCCAATACACAGGACTTACCGACAAGAATGGTAATAAGATTTGGGAGAATGATATTTGTGATACTTTTGAAAATGATTCAAAAGAGATGCTGAGAAATGTAGTTAAATTCGAAGATGGCTGCTTTAAAGTTTTCAAGAAACACTATTTGTCTATGCATTTGGATTGTTACGAAGAATCCGACTTAAAAGTAGTCGGAAACATTTTCGATAACGCAGATTTGTTGGAGGTGGAGTAATGAACGTACTAGAGAAGATTTTGGAAGAGATAGAGGAAAGAATTAAGAGATTAAAAGAGGCAGATAATATGTGCAGAGTGAATGCTGAGCGCAATAGAAATTTTGAAAGCATGAAATATTTTCAAGACCTAATGTTTGCGACGGAAAGAGCTGAGAGCATTATTGGAGATATTATCCGTTCTCACATGGACGATGTCCCGAAATGTGGAGAATGTAGTCGTAGAAAATGGTATCAGATTGGATATGAAGATGGGAAGAAAAATGACGGCTGGATCCCGGTAAGCGAGAAATTGCCGGAAGCTGGTGATGGTAAATATTATCCATTGCTGAATGTGCAAACATCATATGGAGCTGTTAAGTGTGGATTTTACAGAGTTAGAGACGATCGATGGTACATTTACGAAGAATTTTATAATGAGTTCATAGAAACGAATGAGAAAGAAGTTGTTGCATGGCAGACGTTTCCAGAACCATACAAGGAGGGATAACATGGACATTTTAATTACAATCGCATTCTTAGCCCTGTACTACATCCTGGGGCTGGGAACAGTGATTGCCCTAAAGACAGGAATCGAAGAGGATGTAAAACTAGAAGGTGCGGATTACCTTCTGGCTGGAGGATTTCCGATACTGTTATTTGTGGTGTTTTTGGATTGGATAGTGCGAAAGATAGTGAGGTAGAAAGATGAAAAAATTTAATTGGAATGAATTCCAAAATAAAGACAATAGGATTGCGGTGCACTGCAAAACCGAGGAAGAAGCGGTAGACTTTTGCAAGCAGATGCATGAACATGGAATGAAATGGAACGGTGGTTTTAGTTATTTGGACTATACGAATTATCGTATATACAGAGAAGGAACTTGTTATATAGCAAAAGGTGAATACTGTTTTAAAAATTATTACGAAAAAAGGGGATACACAATCTTAGAATGGAGTGATTACATGCAGAAAAAATTTACAAAAGCAGATTTAAAAGACGGAATGGTAGTCGAATATAATGATAACTGTTTCGGGAAAAGACTTGTTATAGGCGGCTTTTTGATTGGAGAAGATGGACATGCGGATTTGGGAGACTATAACGAAAACTTAAAAATTATGGAAAGCGATCTTGAAATAGTTAGGGTATATAAGATTAAGCGCATGGGAAAATTTAGCAGTATCATGAAAAAGCACAATCTTGAACTCATCTGGGAGCGCAAAGAACCAAAGAAAATGACAGTGGAAGAAATGCGACAGAAGCTTGAAGAGTTAACCGGAGAGGAAATTGAGGTGATGCAGGAATGACAAGAGACACTATGAAACGCAGAAAGGAAACGGCAGGAGTCATCCGAAAGATAGATGCACATGATATGGCTAAGCATGAGCCAACAGAGAACGCCAAGAAATGGATGAAAAGAAAGGCATACTCAGTAGAGGACTGCTTAAGAAAATGGGGAGTAGATACGAAAGGGAGTATGATGAGTGATAACGGAAGCACGCATAAAGCGAATACATAAAAATAACATCAGAATGGAGCGGCTAGCTGAATTGTATAAAGCACATAAATATGCGGCAATGTCATCCGAAATCAATATGAGCGGTATGCCATCGGGAAAAGGCGGGATAGATGACAGTATGAGCGATATTGATGATAGTGTGGATATTGAAACGGAATATCGAGCGCTATACTTCGAAAACGAGTTACTCATCAAGGAAGCAAGAAAATACATAAACCAGTTGCCGGACAATATTCTACGCATGGTAATGGAATTGAAATATATAAACGGAATGGATGAATATGAAATTTCCGCAGAAGTTGGAGTGCCGTATAATCAGTGCTACAGTATGTTAAAAGTACACTGGAATAATGTGTTCTAAATGTTCTAAAACTATTGACATATAGTGGCTTGACTGGTATACTGAAAGAGTGAAAGAAGATAAAAAGGCACTATCACTTATGTGGTGGTGCTTTTTCTTATGCCGTGGCAAATGTAGGGCAGACAGGTTCGACTCCTGTACACGGCTTTGTGATGTGAGTATACAGGCTGCACAGCTGAGATCTGTTCTGGGAGTGCACACCGGACTTACATTGCAATGGTACCAAAACGCAGATATCCGCAGATCTGCAAAACAAACAAAAATAGATTCAGCAATCTATATTTAGTGTAATCAGCGTACCCGAGTGCTGCGGATAGGGTAAAGGATGTCAACTGGCATCCTACGGGTGTATAGCTCAGTTGGTAGAGTGATCGGCTTTTAACCGACGTGTTGCAGGTTCGAATCCTGCTATACCCGTTGTGGACTACTGCAAAGTTTCCTCCTTTTTTCTTATAAATTTTGATTGTGTATTTGGTTATTTTGGTTTTTGTTGGCGTTATTAATTCTTTCATTTTGCAGTAGTCCTAAATATTAAAAAAGTATAAATTAGCACTCTTTTGTTGCGAGTGCTAAAATGATATGGTATGCTAAACGTATCGATAGCGCTGTTGTTGGAATAGATGTAACAGCCAGATGTATAAGCACCTTTAAAATTTAATACGGTTCTGAAAAATATAGTCAGACTTATTGAGCGATATCTTGGAATTTGGATTATTATATTAAGGTGCAAAGAAGTTTGGCAAAATAGGATTGTATTAAAAGGAGGAGCGAATGGATAAAGAAAAATATATTAACATTGTAGATACTGCTAATAACTATTATTATGCAGTGAGGGTATTATTTGAAAAAATTGAAGGAAATGAAACGACTGATTCACTAAGTGATTATATGCAGTTAATAATTCCGATAATAAACATAGGGGCTTTAACATGTGAGCTATATTTGAAAGCACTGGTATATAAAAACAAGAATTTCTTGAAAATAGAGCATGATTTAGATGAATTATTTAAATTAATAAGTGATGACGATAAGAGATGGTGCAAAGAAAAGTTTGATGAAAAGATAAGTGGAAACACGAATTTTGATGTTGAACTTGAAAATATAAAAATGGTATATACCGAGTGGAGATATTTGTACGAAAGAGGAAATTCTGAAAAAGACAAGGAGCCAATAAGACCAGATTCAATTATTTGTCTAATGGAGATTTTACATGATTTATGTAAACGGTATAAACGATAATAATTATTAAGGGGGCACTTCGGTGTCTCTTTTTTATACTAAAAATTAACAGATTGGAAGGTGGTGAGTCCTATGACAGAGAAACAGAAAATATTTGCAGATGAGTACTTGATTGACCTAAATGCCACACGGGCTTACCGCGTTGCATATCCAAGCGTAAAGAAAGAAGAGTCAGCAGCAGTAAATGGAAGTAAGTTGCTAAGAAATGCTAAGGTTGCAGAATATATTACCGAAAGAATGGAAGAGCGGCAGAAGCGGACGGAAATCACGCAGGATCGAGTTTTAAATGAACTGGCTGCCATTGCTTTTTCCAAGGCTTCAGACTACGCGAAAGTAGTTGAGAAACAGGCTACAGCAGAAGTAGATGGAAATATTATTCCGCTCGTAGGAGAAGACGGAGAACCGATTCTGTATCGGACCGTAGAATTGGAGCTTACAGATAACCTTACTGAGGAACAGCAGCGAGCCCTCGGAACGATTAAAAAGGGGCGCGATGGATTGGAACAGAAGCCCTGCGACAAGGTAAAGGCGCTCGAGCTTCTCGGCAGGCATTTAGGTATGTGGAATGACAAGCTGGATGTAGCAGGAGATATGGACATGAAGATTGTAGTAGACTATGGTGATGAAGATGAAGGAAGTTAATGTTGGATTTAACAGAAATTTTAAAGAATTCAATGAGTGTAAGAAACGATATCGACTGGCAAAAGGCTCTGCCGGATCCGGAAAGTCGGTAAACATTGCACAGAATTTTATCATCAAACTTGGTGATCCAAAGTATAAAGGTGCAAATCTTCTGTGTGTCCGGAAAGTAGACACAACAAACAAAGATAGTACTTATGCGGAGCTAAAGAGTGCAATATATAAAATATACGGGGATAAAGCAGGATTATTCTGGCAGATCAGAAGTAATCCAATGGAGCTGATCTCTAAAGTAACTGGGAATAAAGTGATTTTCCGAGGAATGAAAGATGATGGACAGCGAGAAAAAGTAAAGTCTATCACATTTGATGTCGGAAAATTAACATGGATATGGATTGAAGAAGCAACGGAGCTATATGAAGCGGATGTCGATATTCTCGATGACCGACTCAGAGGTGACTTGTCATTCAATCCATTTTTGTATTACCAGATTACATTCAGCTTCAATCCGGTGTCAGCAACGCACTGGTTAAAAGCAAAATATTTCGACATAAAAAGTGATGATGTATACACACACCAGTCTACGTACCTGCAGAACCGGTTCATAGATGAAGCGTATCACCGGCGCATGATGATGCGTAAAGAACGGGATCCGGATGGATATCGGATTTACGGACTTGGTGAATGGGGAGAGACCGGAGGTCTGATTCTTACAAATTATGTGATTGAGGAATTCGATACATCCCCAGAAAGATTCGATTACATGGTAAATTCACAGGATTTTGGATTCAACCATGCGAACTGTATCGGGGAGGTTGGATTCAAAGATGGAGATATCTACTTATGCCGGGAATTGTATGTATTTGAAAAAGATACATCAGAGATCATACAGTTGGCTGAGGGAAAATTCCAAAAACGAATCACCATGTATTGCGATTCTGCCGAGCCAGACAGGATTAAGATGTGGCAGAAAGCAGGATACAGAGCATGTCCGGTCAAGAAAGAGCCGAACAGTGTAAAAGCGCAGATTGATTATTTGAAGCAGCATACCATACATATCCATCCGTCTTGCGTAAACACGACTAAGGAGATTCAGCAGTGGAAATGGAAAAAGGATGAGAAAACGAACACATTCACGGATGAGCCAGTGAATTTCTTTGATGATGCAATGGCAATGCTCAGATATTCTATTGAGCAGGAGAGAAAAGGTAAAGTGAAGTTAAAGACCTTTAGAGGAGGAATATAAAATGAATGGGAAAAGACCATACAAACTGCCGGAACCGCTTTTATGTTCCGCTGACGAAGAAATTAACATGACACTGGTGGATGAATACATTCGAAAACATGAAGAGCGGATGCCGAGATATAACTACCTTGAAAATTTGTACAAAGGATTCCACGATGTCTTCCGCTTACCGGAAAAGGAAAAATGGAAGCCGGATAACCGACTGGCTGTAAATTTCCCAAGGTATATCACAGAGACCTTTTTGGGATATGCTTATGGGATTCCAGTTAAAAAATCGCATCCGGATGAAAAAATAAAAGATGCGATCCTTGAATTTGACCGGGATAATGATATCTCCGACCAGGAATATGAGCTGGCGAAGAAGTGCTGTATCTACGGACATGCATTTGAATATTTTTACCAGGACGAAGAAGCAAAGACAAAGACAGTAGTCTGCAATCCAAAAGAACTGTTTGTGGTCTATGATGATACTGTAAAGAGCCGCGCATTATTTGCTGTCAGATACGGGAAAAAGGACGATAATGTTACAAGGTATGGTGAGATACTCACAAGGACAGAAATCATCCCATTTGAGGGAGAAAAGATGCGGGAGGGAATGCCGAACCCATATGGTCGCATCAACTGTGTTGAATATGTACTGAACGATGAGAGAATCGGTCTGTATGAGGAAGTTGCCGGCATGGTAGAAACATACAACCGAGTGATCGGAGAAAAAGCGAACGATGTAGATTCTTTCGCGGAAGCATATCTCGCAGTGCTGGGCGCTGAACTGGATGAAGAGGGCGTTTATAAGATTCGCGATAACCGGATCATAAACCTGTATGGGACAGATAATGCAAAGGATATTATTGTGCAGTTCCTTGGCAAGCCCACAGCAGATGGAACGCAGGAGAATCTCTTAAACCGGTTGGAAAATTTGATTTACCAGACAAGCATGGTAGCAAACATCTCGGATGAATCGTTTGGAAATGCCTCGGGAACTTCTCTTGCGTATAAACTGCAGTCTATGAGTAATCTGGCGTTGACATTCGACCGCAAAGTTGAAAAGTCCATGAGGAAACGATATAAGCTGTTTTGCTCCTTGGCAACGAATGTGTCAGATCGGGACGCATGGAAAGATATCGACTTTACAATGAGCCGAAATATCCCCAAGAATCTCCTCGAAGAAGCGCAGACGGCGCAGGCACTGGAAGACATTGTATCTAAGGAAACGCAGCTACAAGTTTTATCCATTGTAAAAGATGCGTCCGAGGAAATCGACAGAATGGAGAAAGAGGACGAAAAGAAGCAACAAACAATCGTAGAAAAGCGGATGTTCGGAGGTGCGGTAGATGGACAGCAGGACGTACTGGAAGAATAGAGAAGAGGAGCAGTGGAAGAAGAATATTAGGGACGAAGCTGAATATGCGAAAGAGATCGAGAGAATCTATCTGAATATGATGGACGAAATCCAGAAAGAGATTCATGGATTTTACACACGTTATGCAAAAGCAGAAGGGATCACAATCGCAGAGGCAAAAAAGTGGGTATCTAAAATGGATATTGATGCGTACAGTCGAAAGGCAGAGCAGTATGTAAAGAATAAGGATTTTTCAAAAGAAGCCAATGAGGAAATGCGGCTATATAATGCGGCAATGAAGATTAATAGGCTGGAAATGCTGAAAGCTAATATTGGGATGCATCTTGTCGGCGGATTTGATGAGTTGCAAAAGTATTTTGAGCAGATTCTGACTGAGAAAACACTGGAAGAATTTGAAAGGCAGGCGGGAATCCTTGGAAAATCCATCCAGAACAATGCGAAGATGGCACACTCGATCGTGAACGCTTCTTTCCACAATGCGAGATACTCAGACCGTATTTGGATGTATCAAGATATGCTGAAAGCTGAATTGTCGAAGCTATTACAGACTGGTTTGATACAGGGCAAGAACCCAAGAACACTGGCAAGACACCTTACCAAACTGTTTGGAGTAAGCCGGGAAAATGCAGAGCAACTGATGATAACGGAGCTGTCGAGAGTGCAGGCAGAAGCGCAGAAACAGTCTTATATCCACAATGGATTTGAAGAGTATGAGTTTATCGCAGAACCTACCGCCTGTCCGATCTGTAGATCGTTGGACGGAAAACATTTTAAAGTATCAAAAATGATGCCGGGAGAAAATGCACATCCAATGCATCCACGTTGCCGGTGCAGTACAGCAGCATATATGGACGATAAAGAGTAACGAGAGTGGCTGGATGGATACCATAAGCATGGAATGGATTTTGAAACTTGGAAGAAGAGGGTTGAAAAGAAATCTACGTTTGGTATAATAAAAGCAGATAAAACCGTCAGCGGACATTCTGGAACGCCTAAAATGGCAGAGGCAGGAGCGGTAATAGACCATATCGGAAAAGACGGGAAAGTAGATGTAAGAGCTTTTTATGGAGAGTCGAAATTAAAATTTAAAGATATCCATACAACCGCACACGGGAATCCTAAGCAGCATCCTTATGGAAATCATGGGGAACACGCGCATGACTATACATGGGGAAAAGACGGCAGACTGAAGGATAAGACAACTCGCGAATTAAGCGAAGAGGAAAGAAAGGAGAATGGGGATATATTATGAATAAAGATGAATTAAGACAAATTTTATCTGAGTGTTGCAATGATATTTCTTTCTCTTACAGAGGATTGTCATCTGGAGTGACAGTTGAAGTTCATAATTATGTTCCGACATATCAAGTGTGGCATGGCGATGACGTGAAAGAGTATGATAATGTGGATAAAGTTATGAATGATAAATTTTATAGTGGAAAGTCGTTAAACGATCTAGTAAAAGAAGTAGAAATTGAAGCAATGTAATACCATCGGTCGAGCGGGCTGATGGTATTTTTATGCGCATTTTGGAGGTGATGTAATTTGATTGAGGTGAGAATCCGTCCAGAGCGAATTGAAATCTCTGGACACGCCGGGTACGCTGAATATGGAAAAGACATTGTTTGTGCTGGTGTTACGGCACTTACACAGACGCTGATTCAGTCGATTGAAAATTTAACAGATGATGAAATAGAATACAGAATATCTCCCGGAAAGGTTGAGGTAGAATACGGGAATCTGTCAGAGAAATCGAAAACTTTGGTGGATTCCTTTTTCGTTGGCATCTGCTTAATTGCAGAGGAATTTCCGGAATATGTGAAAGTGAGGTGAAAATATGGGTAAAACAGAGACTTTTATCAGAGCAGCAACAACAAGTGAACAGCCACTGGTTTTGGAATTTGCGCATGAGGGGAAAGAGTATCTTGTGAAGAATTTTACAGACGGTGATGTGTATGTTGCACTGAAAGAAAGCGCGACAAAGGAAGAAAGTGCATTGATTCCGGCGCAGACAGCGCAAACCGTGATTCGGAATAAAAACTACTACGCAGGGAGCAACCTCGTCCAGATCATCCCCACAGCAACCAGTGAAAAAGGAGTGGAAGTACAATGCTTAAAATGGTAGATGGAACAGGAATCATCGGGCTTGATATGGTATGCCCTCTTGGAGTCTCTGCTCCACAGCCACCGAATTATGACAGGGTAGAGATGGAGGGTACAGGAATTCTGGTGCTGCCGAACAGCTTGGATGCGCCGCTTGAGAGGTTGGAGCTTGGTGGAAAGACGGAACAGGTAACGACTATGGGCGTTAACCTATTTGACGAAAAGTTACTTTTAGATTTTGGCAGCAAAAATTATGATAAAACACAATCAGGAAGCGGATTTTATTATTATAAATTTCCAGTAAGCGGTACGGTTACAGTATCTACTAAAAATGCAAACAAAAATGGCGAATATCTGACAGTAGGTATAAAACCGGACGGTAGTGACAAAACATGGCTATCGCACGGATCTGCGGCTATTTCCAAGTATAAGACATTGACTCCGGAAGATGGAAACATTTACTTAGGAGTCAATAACAATCTCGAAAGAGTTAAGAGTATGATACAAAACACTGGTGGAATCATCATAAACGAAGGTTCCGTCGCTAAACCTTACGAACCCTACACAGGTGGCAAACCATCCCCAAGCCCAGAATATCCGCAGGAAATTAAAAACTCCGGAAAGTGGAATGAGGAGAAACAGAAGTATGAAGTGGATGTTAAAATTACGGGGAAGAATTTATTTGATATGAATAAGTTTATTGATACTTGTAATTTTACAAAAAATGAAGATGGTACTTTTATAATTGACAAACGTGTAGAAAGATATGATTGCTTTATTCCTGCAAATACAATACTTAGTATCGAAGTATTAAAAGTAGAAGACTCATCAGGCGCGGCTGTTTTAGAGTTGTTTTACGAAGATGGTAAGAGTATGTATATTGGATTTGGCCAAGTTGGTGTAAAAACATTTTTGATACAAAAAGACGTTGTATATATAAAAGTTTTAGCATATCGAAAACATGAATATAAGTATATCCAACTAGAAAAAGGCAACACCGCAACCCCTTACGAGCCCTATAAAGAGCAAACCCTCACCCTCACATCCGGCCGCCCTATTACAAAGTGGGACAAACTGGTCGAACAGGGCGGACAGATTGGGTGGTTGTATGGAGGGGTTGTTATTGACAGATTTGACGGACAATCTAACAAAATAAGTATTGCAAATAAACAGGGAGATGTTCAAAACTTTTCAATTCGATTCGAGAATGTGGCGAATGGAAACGGAAATTCAGATATTTTTGTGGATAAATATAGGGCTGTCCAATTATCATATACCAAAGCAGAATATGGAATATGTTGTAACTGGAATGCTGGAGTGAAATATTTTAGCGCACCAAACGAAAACGTCACAACAGTCGATGAATTTAAGGCGTGGCTCATAGAAAATCCGTTAAAAATCGCTTACGAAACTACGAACCCCGAATTCGCCCCCCTCCCACAATCCGAGCAAAACGCAATTAGAGCACTAAAAACCTACTACCCTACCACAGTCATCACAGCGGATGGCGGGGAACTTGACCCAGATATTAAAGTAACATACCGAAAGGAGATTTAAAATGAACTATGCAAAAATCATGGAAAACGGAACTGTAAGAATCAGCTCCATCAAAAAAGAGGGCTACAAACCGCTCAAGGAAGAGAAGCCGGAGGGATTTAGCAACCTTGTCTTTGTTGGCTACACAGAGACAGAAGAAAACATAATCAAAGAATATGAAGCTGTCGATGACGGAATGAGCGCCTACGGGAAATTGCAGAAAGACTTAAAAGCAACACAGGCGGCACAGGAAGTCACAGACCAAGCGGTGCAGGAGTTAATTTTAGCAACAATGAAAATGGGGGTGTAAGTTATGGCACAGTTTTTAGCAAACAGAATCAAAGGTGGACACTTGACAATTGATGATGTACCGGAGAGTTTGAAAGAGCAGGTGCAGGCGTTACTTTAGGAGGAAAATACATGGGAATGAATTTTATTGAAGCATTAAAAGTGATGAAACAAGGAGGAAAAGTCAAGCTTCCGTCTTGGGGCGGTTATTGGTACTGGGACAAAGAAAAAGAAACAGTCATGATTCAGTGCAGACCACAAGACTCTGACAAAGGAGAACTTCTCGACATCAGAGAAACTCAGAGAGTTGAATACACTCTTCAAAATGTGGCTTCTGATGAATGGATGCTTGCCGATGAAAGTAACTGTCCTGTATTAGGAGGAGAATCGACATTTCCGTTTTCCGATGCTATTAAATACCTGAAACGTGGAATGAAAGTTGCTCGTAAAGGATGGAATGGGAAGAAGCAGTATATTCAACTGGCAACTGGAATCTCATATACATTTGGAGACGATGTTGTAAATTGTGAGCATGAAGCTATAGGCAATCAGGCAATCGCATTTGTCGGAACATCTGGCGTGCAGATTGGGTGGCTTGCAAGTCAAGCTGATATGCTTGCAGATGATTGGGTGTTTGCAGAATAGGTAAGACATTGGCACATAGAGATATGTGTTATTTTTATGCCTTTTTCCGGCAGGCGATAAAGAACCGGAAAATTATTTTAAAGCAATGGTCTGGACAATGGATGGACTGGGGCAGAAAGGAAAAAGATATGAAATTTAGAGAATTTATGGCATTACAGTTATTTGCCGAAGACGAAGGAACTGGGGCAGAAAGCAATGGATCCGGCGTAAATGGCGAAGAAACACAGGGCAATGAGGGAGATCAGGGAACTTCCGGTAATACGTTTGAGGACTTTTTAAAAGATGGGAAGAATCAAGCGGAGTTTGATAGACGGGTCAATAAAGCAATCGAAACGGCGCTTGGAAATGCAAAAGTGAAATGGCAGGAAGATGCTGATCAGAAAGCAGAAGAAGCAGCCAAAGTTGCGAAGATGAATGCAGAGCAGAAACAGCAGTATGAGATGGATAAACTGAAAAAAGAAAATGAGAGACTGCAGGCAGAGTCTGTTAAGAATCAGCTCAGCAGAAATGCATCCGTAGTCCTTGCAGAGAAAGGTATTGAAGCAACGCAGGAGGTACTTGACTTTGTCGTAGGGGCGGATGAAGCAGATACCAATGCAAGAATTGACACTCTGATGAAAATCGTGGAATCCCAGCTTAAGAAAGCCGAGATCGCCAGAGCAACCGGATCTACACCAAAAACCATGACGAACTCAGGAAGTCCAATGTCTGAATTCGAAAAGAGACTTGCAAAGTATAAATAAAGGAGAATGTGAAGATGAAGAATAAAGAATTTATGATGTTACAGTTATTTGCGGCAGGAGACAACAACGATATGCCGGTAAGAAGCTACCAGCTTGAGTTTAAAAGTCTTTTGCAGGCAGTATTTAAAAAGATGTCCTATTTCGCGGATTTTTTCGGCGGCGAACTTGAGGTACTGGATGGAGTCAGAGAAAACGAAACAGCCTTTTATGTAAAAACATCAGACATTCCGGTTGTGGTTGGAACTGGGTACGATAAAACAGCTACGAAAGCGTTTGGAACGGGAACAGGGAACTCTAGCCGTTTCGGGGAGAGAAAAGAGATTATCTACGCGAACACGCCGGTTAATTACTCTTGGGGATGGAATTACCACGAGGGGATTGACCGACACACCGTGAATAATGATTTTGACGTTGCGGTAGCAGATCGCTTGGAACTGCAGGCGAGGGCTAAGACAAAGCAGTTTAACAAACAGCACGGAAATTTTATTTCCCATTCTGCCGGAAAGTCTTTGAAAGCCACAGATTATACGGCAGACAATGTATTAAAGCTGTTTAATGAGCTGTCTAAGTATTTTAATAACATCGAAGCAGTTGGAACGAAAAAAATTAAGGTTTGTTCCGATCTGTACAATGCCGTCGTGGATCATCCTTTGAATACGGCTGCTAAAAACTCCACTGTAAACATTGATGGCAATGAGGTTGTGAAGTTCAAGGGATTCCTTGTAGAGGAGATTCCGGATGAATTATTCCAGTCTAAAGAATGCGCCTATGCATATATTGCCGGAGTTGCAAAAGCATTTACCGGAATTAACACAGCGAGAACGATTGAATCGGAAGACTTTGACGGAGTAGCTCTGCAGGGAGCTGGTAAGGCTGGAGAATTTATTCCGAATGACAACAAGAAAGCTGTAGTTAAAGTGTCGGTGGGGGAATAGCACCCCCTGAAGACCTCGCCTTGGTAGGCAGGGGGAAAGTCGGAAAGGCAAAAGTAGGTAAAGCAAAATAGGGGGTATGAGTTATGGCATATGAACCAACTAAATGGAATAATGATGACGTTATTACAGCAGAGAAACTGAATAAGTTAGAGCAGGGCGTGAAGAATGAGCAGGTTGGACCAGCAGGACCAGCAGGAGCAGTAGGACCAGCAGGGGCAAAAGGCGAAAAAGGCGATCAAGGAGTAGCAGGACCGAAAGGAGACAAGGGAGATCCGGGCGCACAGGGACCTGCGGGACCAAGTTACACTCTTCCAGCGGCGAATAAAACAACGCTTGGTGGCGTAAAACAGATGGCTTTGATTGCAGATTTGTCCACAGAAACCGCAACTGACCTGAAAAATAAAATCAATGTGATTCTTGCGGAGATGAAAAAACAGGGTATCATGGCGAATTCGTAAGGAGTTGAAATTGAATGCTGGATGATTTAAAAATTCTTCTGGGAATTGATGTTTCCGATAGGGATTCTGATGAAAAGCTTTTATTGATTCTGGAATCTGTGCGAAATCGTTTGAAACTGCTTCTCGGTGGCATGGAAGTGCCATCGAGTATGCAGCATATCGTTACGGATGTGGCAGTGATCCGTTTTAACCGCATTGGCTCTGAGGGTATGTCTTCCCACAGTGTGGCTGGAGAAAGCACTTCGTACAATGAAAATGATTTTTCCGCCTATATGGACGAGATACAAGCGTATCTTGACTCTGTAGACGGGGCAAAACGGGGGAGGGTGCGATTCCTATGAGGTATGATAAAGCTATATATTTTCAAACGGCAGAACACGGAGCGTACAATCCAGAGACTGGTGATTACGCAGATGACTACGTGACGGAAGTGAAGAAGTATGGAAGTGTTTCAGATACTGGGACAGAAACGATGAACCTGATTTATGGCAGCATTAAACAGGGCAGTCTTATAATCCAATTGCAGACTCATTATACAGAAACATTCCACCGGATTAGAGTTGGAATGAAAGTGTACAGAGTGGATTTTGAACGAAAACTGCGAACAAAGCATGTGTTTGTAGTGTCGGAGGTGCAGTGATGGCTACGTTAAAAATCGAAGGAATCGCAAAGCTGAATAAAGGTTTGAAGAAGCGGATGGATATGAGCGCTGTGCAGACAGTTGTACGGAAAAACGGGGCAGATATGCAAGCAAAATCGCAGAGAAATGCGCCGGTTGATACTGGAACACTGAAAAGAAGTATCGGTATTGACATCTCTGATGGTGGGATGACCGCCACTGTCGAACCAACAGCTGAGTATGCGCCTTATGTAGAACTCGGAACCCGATTCATGGAAGCCCAACCCTATTTAAAACCCGCATTTGAGGAGCAAAAGAAACAGTTTGAAAAAGATTTGCAAAAGCTTGTGAGGTGAGATATGGATCCACAGCAAGAATTATTTACAAAATTACTTACAGAGATCAAAGCATTAGGATATGACGTATATGACGGCTTCTTACCGCCGGATGGTACGCCGTATCCTTTTGTTTATCTCGCAGACAGCCAATTGATCGATGATGCGAATAAGACCGCTGTGTTTGGCAGTGTCCATCAGACAATCCATGTTTGGCACAACAATCCAAGACAGAGAGGAACGGTATCAAAAATGCTGTTGGCGATCAAAACCACATGCAGAAGACTGGATCATACAGAAAATTTTGCATGGGATGTCCGGAATGTAAACCAGAGGTTACTTCCGGATACAACAACAAAGCAGCCTCTTTTACACGGGTTGCTGGAAATAGAATTTAGTTTTAGTTAGAGAGGAGAAAAAGCATGTTTAAGACAGGTTTACAGTTATTTGCAGAGGCGGTATCTGGCAAGAAAATTGTCTATTTGTATCGACTTGCAGGAAAAGCCAAAGAAGAGGCTGCGAAAAATCTTGCATTCACGACAGAAAATGGAAGAACAAAAAGCAAGGATGCGGATTCTACGGCAACGAAGGACGGAACAATTCGCACACCCGGGGCTGCGGAAACAGAAATCACAGCTACTGCTATCCTTGCGAAGAAAGATAAGTTAATCTCTGAGTTAGAGGACGCAATGGATTCGGATGAGTTGCTTGAAATCTGGGAGGCAAACCTTGAGGATCCGGCAGAACCTGGTCCGAATAAGTTTAAGGGCATGTATTTCCAGGGATATCTCACGGAATTTGAGATCACATCCTCGGCAGATGAAAATGTAGAGGTGTCTCTTACTTTTGGTGTTAACGGCTCCGGAAAACGAGGGGATGTTACTGTAACTGCACAGCAGCAGGAAGTAGCAGCTTATGTGTTTAAGGATACGACGCAGGAATCGTAAACCCCTCTGGTGATACTGCCTTGATTAGTAGAAGGAGAATTTGTAAGGCGAAAAACGGATGATTATGTACATAGGGGGCGGTAAAACCGCTCTCTTTTTATGGAGGTAAAAATATGATGGAATTAACAATTAACGGACAGGTGTACCAGTTTAAATTCGGAATGGGATTTTTGAGAGAAATCAACAAGCAGACAAATATGCCTGTGGATGGATTGCCGGGAGTAAAAAAAGACGTAGGATTCCGGTATGCGCTTATGAACTTAATAAATGGTGATCCGGATGCATTGGTAAACATTCTTGATGTTGCGAATAAAGGGCAGAATCCGAGAGTGACAAGAGGCCTTTTGGATGAGTATATCGACGATGAGGACACAGATATTGATGAACTTACAGAAACAGTAATGGGTTTCTTGGAGAGTGCCAATGCTACAAAAAAAGCTACGAAAGAGATTGCAGACGCTGTGGAGAAAGAGAAACAGAGAATGGAAGAGGAAGAAGCGAAGAAGAGAGAGCTGATGATGTAGATTTTGAAGAATCCTACAGAGAGGTGGCGTTGAATTGTTTCCGGTATCTTGGCTTTAAGAGCTTTGAAGAAGTGGATAGGTTGACAATTCCAGAATACACCTTGCTCATGGAGGCTGTGCAGCTAAGAGAAGTAGATAAGGACTATCGAAATCATCTGCAAGCATTCCTGAATTTTGCTGTGAAAGCAGAGAAAAAGGTCGGAAAGAATAAGACTAAACCAGTTTATCAGAGATTCAGAAAGTTTTTTGATTACGAAAAAGAAGTAGATCGTGTGAGGAACCGAAAGCAAAAAAATGAAAGATTGGACATAATCGGCAGAATGATGAAAGGAGAGTGATGGCATGGCAGAAAGTTTTTCCGTAAAGGCAATATTATCTGCGCAGGATAGAGGATTTACGTCTGCTTTCAAATCTGCAATGGGTACCGTAAGCAATTTAAAGAGCACGCTCACAAGTGGAATCGGATTTGGAATCATGGCCGGAATTGGACAAAAGGCATTTGGTGCTGTCACATCCAGTATTGGCGGTATGGTGTCGGAATTAAATTCTTCCAGTGCTGCATGGAAAACATTTAACGGAAACATGTCGATGGTTGGCAAAGGCGCTGACGAGATTGCATCTGTAAAAAAGGAATTGCAAGAGTTTGCAGAAGATACTATTTACAGCGCATCTGATATGGCGAGTACTTACGCTCAGCTGAGTGCAGTAGGTATTAAAAGCACGAACAAGCTTGTAAAGGGATTCGGAGGGCTTGCGGCGGCAGCTGAGAATCCAAAACAGGCAATGAAAACTTTAAGTCAGCAAGCTACACAGATGGCAGCGAAACCAACAGTTGCTTGGGCAGACTTTAAACTTATGATCGAACAGACTCCGGCTGGTATATCGGCAGTCGCAAAAGAAATGGGCATGACTACCACGGAGCTGGTGCAGAATGTGCAGGACGGAAAAATCGCGACAGAAGATTTCTTTGATGCTATCGCAAAAGTCGGCACAAATGACGCATTTACGAAGCTTGCTACAGAGTATAAGACTGTAGATCAGGCAATGGATGGTCTGACCGAAACAGTAAGTAATAAGCTGGCACCGTCATTTGATGTTTTATCCGGTCGAGCGATTAAATCTTTGGACGGGATAATTAATAAAATTGGAGATCTTGATGGAGATGCAATCGCAGGGAAATTAACTGGATTTCTCGATAAAGCAAGTGGGTACTGGAATGTTTTAAAAACAGAAGCATTAGAAGTGAAGACCGCTTTTGGAGATGCTTTTTCCGCAATCGGAGAAGATCTCGGAAAGATCACCGGTGCGTTTGGATCCACGGAAAGCATTAGTTCTTTTAGTAGTGTAATGGATTCTGCGAGCGGAGCATTGAAAACCTTTGCTGGTTTCTTAGAGGAACATTCTGAAACTATCGCGAAAGTGATTCCTCAGATTCCTAAGCTTGTCGTTGCATATAAAGGCTTTAAAATTGCAAAAAGTGTTGCCCCGTTTGTAGGTGCATTCACCAGTGCGATTGCAGGTCTTGCCGGCGCAGGGATTAGTGCGATTGCCGGAAAATTGCTTGGAATTTCCAAGGGACAGAGAGAAGTTGGAGTGTCGAGTAGGGAAAGCATGAAAAGCACTATGGAATCTGCCAAAGCATTTATGATGCTTGGTGCAGGAGTTGCTCTGATTAGCGGTGGTTTCTTTTTGCTTGCTCAAGGAGCGAAAGCTGTGGCGGAATCGGGACCATTGGCTGTTGCTGTTTTAGTTGGAATGGTAGCTGCAATCGCAGGACTTCTGATCGTGGCAAAAATGGTGGCTCCGACATTATCGGCAGGTGCAGCAGGATTTGTTGCATTCGGCGCAGCTGTTGTTTTGGCAGCGGCCGGAATCGCCGTATTAACTATGTCCGCAATTTCTCTGGCAAATGCAGGACCTCTTGCTATTGGAGTCATGTTTGGCCTGATCGTAGCAATTGGTGGATTGATGGTCGTAGCGGCTGCAGTAGCTCCTGTCCTTACGGCAGGAGCTGTTGGTTTGATCGCATTCGGTGTAGCTGCGGCACTTGTTGGAGCGGCAGTATTGCTTGCGAGCGCAGGCCTTGCGATCGTGGCAAGTGTACTTCCGATTGTTGCCGAGTATGGCTTACAGGCATCTGTAGCTATCGGGGCGTTAGGCGCTGCAATGACGGTATTTGGAGCTGGTACGATTGTGGCAGGAGTTGGATGCACGGTTCTCGCGGTTGGATTGCTTGCAGTAGGTGTTGCAGTACTTGGTGTCACAGTTGGAGTAGTTGCATTCGGTGTCGCAATGGTAGCAGCGTGTGTTGGTGTACTTGCAATGGCGGCGGCACTATTGGCGGTAAATTCCAGCATGAAGTCCATTGCTAAGAACGCAAAGACAGCGCAGAAATCCATTACCAGCATGAAAGATTCTGTAAGCATTGTAAATGATGGGCTAGATGCGCTTGGTAACAAGGCGAAAAGTGCGGTGAAATCTATTGTAAGCGCATTTGATAACGGCGCAGGAAAAGCGAGAAACTCTGGACAGAAACTTGGGGACAGTGCAAAAGAGGGTGTACAGAACGGACTACAGCCAACACAGGCAGTCGCAACCAAAACTGTATCTGCAGTATTATCATCCCTGGCTTCCGGTGCAAGCGGCGCATACAGTAGTGGATACAACATAGGGTTAGGCTTTGCGAATGGTATGTCGGCAACCTTAGGATATATCAGATCAGTTGCGGCGCAAATGGCTGCGGCTGCAGATGCTGCAGTCAGGGCAAAAGCAAAAATCCACAGTCCGTCAAGAGTATTTGCGGGGCTGGGCGCCTATGTAGGAGAGGGATTTGCGCTTGGAATTGAGTCGATGTCCAGAAAGGTTGCAGAAGCTACGCAGAACATTGTGGAGATCCCAACATTATCCACAGACATGAGAATGCGAGCTTCAGGTGCTTTGGATTCTGAAATTTCCGGTGATTATTCTTATAACCGGAATACTACATACACAATCGTTGTTCCAGTTGAGTACAACGGAAGAGAAGCAGCACGAGTTACGGCAGAATTTACGCAGAAAGAGCTGGAGAGTCGAGAGAGTATGAGGATGAGACTGAAAGGAGAACGAAGTCATGTATGATTTTGTAGACACGGGCGAGGTTGGGAGTGAAAACTCCCTGCCAAGTGAGGCCCTGCAGATTGATGGAGAATACATCGAAAATCTAATTGACGGGTATAGAACTCTGTATGTGAGTGGACGTGAACTTTTGGAGTCTGAAATTACAGATAGGGAAATCGATGGAATTAGCGGGTCTGAATATCTGGAAAGCCGCAACGTTACAAGAAACATTACGGTTGGATATCAATTGCTTTGCAAGACCACAAGGGAGTTTCGTGATAAGTTTAATAAGCTTTCCAGTATTTTAAGTAAGGAGCAAGTTAAGCTGATTTTTGCAGATGAGCCGGATAAATATTTTATCGGGACAAAATCGAGTGTTGGCGATGTGGAACCGGGAAGAATGAATGTGAAAGGGGAATTTACTTTCTATTGCTGCGACCCGTGCAAGTATTCTTCCGCCGAAAAGCAGTTTCCTGGTGTACAGCAAGACGGATACCAGACCATTACCATTCAAAACAACGGTACCGAATGGGCAGATGTGGACTACGAGATCACACACAATCATGAAAACGGATTTATCGGACTTGTGAGCCAGTACGGAGTGATCCAGCTAGGGAAAGAGGAAGAAGCAGACGGAGAGAATTACAAAGCGTCTGAAAACCTGTTTGATGGATACAGCCTGTTTCAAGATGATCATGGAACCTCTTATCAGAATCCGGAAAACACCACACAGGGAACACTCGAAGTAAAGAATATTGCCGGATATAACGTCATGGCATTAAAAGGTGGACAAGCAACATCCGGATACTGGAACGGCGGAATGAGAACACTTACTATCCCAGTGGACAGCGAGGGCAGACGTGGGGCGAAGAACTTTTATTGCTACACCCAACACTGGTTTGAGACTGGCTTAATGGGACAGACAGGAGCACAGACCATTGCATTTCTGACGGGAGATAACAAGGTGATTTGCGCCATGTCTATCAACAAGAGTGATTCTGTCGGAAACACGGCTCGTGTCGAGTGGTTTGCTCCAGGAAACACCTTAATCAGACGAGAAGAGTTCCAACCGACAGCCTACGAGGGCAATCCGTTTAACCTAAAAATGGGATGCCATAATGACTTTTTAAAAGAGGGAGAAAAGCTGCGGATTTTCTGGTATGGAAGCTATATGGAGAGAAACATACCGGAAATAAAGGATATGGAATGCGAAAAAATCCAGATCTGGATCGGGCAGTGGGGAGACAGAAACCTCACAAACCAGTACGTTACACACAACTATTTAAAAAGCATCCGATTCCGGAAAGACAATGTCGATAAGTATAAGGATGTGCCGAACCGGTATCGTGCCGGAGATGTGGTGTCTATAGACGGAGAGAGTACAAAGGTCTATGTAAACGGGATGCCGGCAAAAGGAGATGAGATTAATGGATCCAATTATCCAAAAGTTCCACCGGGAACAACGGAAGTCCAGTTCTGCTACTCTTCCTTTTCTTCTCCACCGCCGCAGATTAAAGCGAAAATACGGGAGGTATATTTGTAATGGATAACATCAGAATTGCGATTTTAAGCGCAAATAACACGCCAGTAGCGTTTATGGACAACGGGCATAAAAAGTCCATGCACTACTGGAATGATGAGCTACACGAATACTTACAAGGTACGGCAAATACGTACACTTTTACGGTAAACGCAAAACATCCAGACGCAGAACATGTTACAGTCGGAAACAAGGTAGCCTTTACACACAAGGGTAAATCTTACTACTTAAATATTGTAAATACCGATCAGACGGAGAAGATAATTACCGCTACGGCATGGTCTCTGTCATTTGAGCTTATAAACGAGGATGCCGGCGAATACAAAGCCGGAAAAGCAATGAGCTTTGAAGAGTACCTTGCCGTGTTTGACGCAGAGAGAACGCTAAAATTAGGGCTTAATGAGGTGTCTGACAAACGGATCACAAACGAGTGGACGGGCACAACGTCCGTATTAAAGAGGCTATTTTCTCTGGCTAACGTATTTTCGGCAGAAATCGAATTCGAGACAGTACTGAACAGAGACTACTCTTTAAAAGAGATTGTCCTAAATGTATATCGGAAACACTCCGATACATACAGCGGAGTCGGAGAATACCGGAATGACATTGTCCTGCGGTACGGGAAAGGAATTACCGGAATCCGAAAAACCACAGATGCCGAGAAGCTTTACACCTGTATCCAACCGACCGGGAAAGACGGGTTGACGATCAATGGACTGGATAAAAAAGAGTATGATGAGAACGGCAATATCGAGTACTTTACAGACGGTGCACTCATCCGGGCACCGCAGGCAAGAGACCGATTCCCGTCCAACATCGTAAACAAGGACGATGCTTATATCATGCTGCGAAAAGAGTACGATACAGACAGCAAGGACAAGCTCTATAGTATGGCATTATCTGATCTAAAAGTTGCATCCGAGCCGGTAGTGACCTACGAGGTGGATGGATATTTTGACACCAACATCGGGGACACCGTGAGGATGCAGGATCAGGAGTGGACACCAGTGCTTTATCTACAGGCGAGAGTGTCCGAACAGGTGCGCAGTCTTACCAATCCAAAAACAGCAAAGACGGTATTTACAAACTACAAAGAGCTGATGTCCGAAATATCCGGCGATCTCATTAAGAGAATGGAGGACTTGATTTCCAAAAATAAAGTTTACACCTGTTCCATCTCCACTAACAACGGCATTATCTTTAAAAACGGCATCGGTAGCACTACTCTGACCGCTTACGCTTACGATAACGGCGTGGATGTGACAGGCAAACTGGAAATCCGATGGAGCAAAGACGGTACAGAGTTTTATGTCGGTAAGAGCGTTGCGGTAAATGCTACGGACGTGGATACAAAGGCGGTGTACTCGTTTGAGGCTATGGAAAATGGGATAAAACGTGGGTATTACGAGGTTACGATCGCAGATGTAATGGATGGAGAGGATGGAAAAGACGGAGAACAGGGTCCGCAAGGTGAGAAAGGAGAGCAAGGCGAACAGGGACCTCCTGGTCCACAAGGCGCTCCGGGATTGGATGGTATACAGGGTCCAAAAGGGGATCAGGGAATCCCGGGAAAAGATGGGAAGGACGGAAAAACACAGTACACCCACATCGCCTATGCGAACAGCGCAGACGGCAGGACAGATTTTTCCGTGTCCGACAGTAATAGGGAATATATCGGAATGTACGTTGATTTTACGCAAAATGACAGCACAGACCCGAAAAAATACGCGTGGAGTAAGATAAAAGGCGCAGACGGGGCGATCGGAACACCCGGAAAGCCGGGAGCTGATGGAAAGACCCCGTATCTACATATCGCCTACGCAAACAGTGCAGATGGCAAGATGGGATTTTCCACCACGGATGGTACAAATAAGCTCTATATCGGGCAGTACACGGATTATACACAGGCAGATAGTACAGATGCTACGAAGTATACATGGACAAAAATAAAAGGCGAACAGGGGAAACGTGGTCCTCAGGGAGTCCCGGGTTTGCAGGGAATACAAGGTCCTAAAGGTGAACAGGGAATACAGGGACCTCAAGGAAATACAGGTGCTACTGGACCGCAGGGACCAGCCGGACAGTCCACCTATTTTCATATCAAGTATTCCTCAGTTGCGAATCCTACATCAAGTAGCCAGATGACGGAAACGCCGTCTACATACATTGGTACTTACGTAGATTTTACGCAAGCAGATAGCGAAGATCCAAAGAAATATGCCTGGTCACGCTTCCAGGGAGTGCAAGGACCACAGGGAACGCAGGGGATTCCGGGGACAAATGGCGCAAACGGCAAGACAAGCTATCTTCACATTAAATATTCTAATGATGGAGGAAAAACGTTTACCGGAAACAGCGGAGAAGATGTGGGAACGTATATCGGTACTTGTGTGGATTACAATCAGTCCGATCCTGCAAGTGTTGGATCTTATAAGTGGGCGAAGATTAAAGGAGAACAAGGTGCGACAGGACCACAAGGAGCAACGGGACCACAGGGGCCGGCGGGGGCATCTGGAAGAGGGATAAAAACTATTACGGAATATTATTTGATTTCTTCCGCAAAAACAGGAATTACAACGGCGTTAAGCGGTTGGAGTACATCAATTCCTACGATGACAGCAACAAATAAATACTTGTGGAACTATGAAAAATTTACGTTTACAGATAATACGACAGCGACCACTACACCAAAAATAATCGGGATATACGGAGACAAAGGAACAACAGGAGCTACTGGTCCGCAAGGACCTCAAGGAAATGCAGGTGCAACAGGTCCCAAGGGGCCACAAGGAGCGACTGGCCCGAAAGGACCGCAGGGGGCAACTGGAAACGGAATAAAGTCTATCACGAATTATTATCTTGCAACGGCAAGCGGAAGCGGTGTGTCGGCGTCCACATCAGGATGGACTACAACTGTACAAGCAATAACGGCGTCAAAAAAATATCTGTGGAATTATGAAGTTGTTACCTATACAAATGGTAGCACGTATCAATCAGCACCATGTATCATCGGAGTATATGGTGATAAGGGAGCGACCGGTGCTACAGGAGCAACAGGACCAAGTGGCATAATTGTATCTTCTACGGCTCCGTCAAATCCTAAAGTTGGCCAGTTATGGCAAACGGCATCCGGTCAGCCGATCAAGCGGTGGGATGGAAGTAGGTGGGTGATCCATTATATCGCAGTCGAGAATCTGGACGTGCAAACGCTCAGTGCGATCGTTGCCAACCTTGGAACTGTAACAGCCGGACTTATTAAGAGTAAGGGTGGACACTTTTACATAAATGTAGACACTGGAGAGATCGTGTCTAAAAGCAGTGACGGTACAATTTCCGTTTTTGTAAAAAAAGAGAATATTGACATGGTAAGATCGTTTACAGCGTCTAGGTACTGGGGGAGTCGATTAAACTACTCTGGATTAGAATTTTATTCCGGCGGCAGTAGCATGGCAGATGATATCGCGAATGGATCTATGGTATGCTCTATTCGCGGAGATGAGGAGATGCGTGACTTTTCGGTGACAAACATAAATGGAGATAGCATATGGCTTATTAGGACAATTAAGCAGCTTACAAAATCTATCTCTTACGATTCCGGTACCGTGAAAGGTCCATATACAAGCACAAACCCCTCTAATAACATTCGCGTGGAGCTAAAAAGAAGAGGATTTATGGTAGCATGTAATATCACAATGCTTGCGCAGTTTCCGAACAGCGGAAGTTTCGGAGCGTTTGATGAGGTGCGAATCCCTATTGGGTATCGCCCGGTGCTCGACATCAGAACACCTTACAACGAGGTGTCCGGCTCCTCGATCTTTGGAACCGGTCGATATCTAATTGGCAAAGACGGTGGAATTACAATCTATGTCAATAATCCAAATTGGACAGAGCGACATTTGTCTACCACATGGATCACGGATGACTAAAGGAGCGAATATGGAGATCAGAGCAAGACCGTGATGGTCTTATTTTTATACTTAAAACCAGAAAGGAAAGTGAGGATATGAAGAAAATGGAACAGTTGGCAAATGTAAAAGCGTTTTTATGCATGGTATTCGGAGCTATTGCAGGAGGTTTCGTAAACCTGATCGGAGGATGGTCCGAGGATTTGACTACATTACTTATTTTTATGGGAGTAGACTTTGTTCTCGGACTTCTGATTGCCGCCTTTTGGAAAAAGAGCAACAAATCAGAGAACGGTGCGCTAAGCAGCTACTCTGCATGGAAAGGTCTGTGCAGAAAAGGGGTATCCCTACTGATCGTACTTATTGCATACCGATTGGATGTCACTCTCGGCGTAGACTACATCCGCACAGCCGTAGTACTGGCATTTATAGCAAATGAGGGTATCTCGATTTTGGAAAATGTTGGAATTATGGGCGTAAAATATCCGGAAGCGTTAAAAAAAGCACTGGATGTTTTAACAAATAAATCACAGGAGCAGGAGGGCGAGTAATCGTCCTCTTTTATTGTGCGACATCGCACGGAAAGGAGTTAAAATCATGGGAAGCAAGGAATTTTTAAACATTTGCAAGGCAAAGGTAGCAGATTATTTTAACCAGAATAAAGACAAGACTGATACATCTGACAACATGACGGTAGATGATGTATTTGTGGTTTGGTATTGTAAGACACTGCAAAATCACAAGGCGCTGCTTAGTACGCCGGTAAGTGATGGAATGTATTATGAGATCACATACAACGGAGATAAAAACGAGTTATATTTTGATGCTTATAAAAAGTGGAAAAACATTAAATACGATATGTAAGTTGTGCGACATCGCACGGAGGAGGTGAGATCATGAGCGAACAGAACGAATTTGGCAGAGTATCCGTAGAGGAACTGGAAAAGGCATTCGAGGCAGAAGAACAGGAGGAAGAGAAAGAATGAGTATCTGTAGAGGAATTGCCGGCAGGAGAGGGATGAATCCTGTCGGTATTTTTATCCACAACGGGGCAGACAGCCAGAACGCAACATCGGAATACTATAAAAACTACTTGCAGAGAGCGAACTTGGAGAATGGATTTGCGCATTATTATGTTTGTAGTGATGGAATTCTGCAAGCAGAGGATGATTCAAACTGTGCTTGGCATTGCGGAAATTCGAATGGAAATCTTAATTTCTTGGGAATAGAAGTCTGCCAGAGTATGGGCGATCTGAATGTATTTAAAGCGAATGAGGAAAAAGCATTACAGTTGGCAGCACAGAAGTGCAAGCAGTATGGAATTACACCAAGTGCAAGCACGATCATGCTGCATCAGGAGGTGTTTGCAACCGCTTGTCCGCACAGATCAGTGGAGATTCACGGCGGCGCAGCGCAGACAAAAGCCTATTTTATTAACCGTATCAAGGAGCTTATAAACGGAAACCAAGGCACAACAACAGATCAGGAAGGAGAAGAGACTATGCAGTGTATGTTTACGGTAGAGGGAAAAGGATGTGTATATTGGATGCACGATGGAGTGGTGACGGCTTTGGAACATCCGGATGAGTTAAAAATCATTCAGCAGGTCTATAAGGATAACTTTGGGCATGATATGCCATGCTACAGTTGGGGCAAAAATGCACCATGGCATGTGAGACTGATGAACCCATTGTATCGTGAACCGGTTAAATCTATTTAATAAAAACCCCCTCGGAGATTAGCTCTCTGAGGGGAATAATATTATTTTCCATCAAAATGTATTTTTAATAAATTCAATTCAAGCCCCTCTGTGTTATAATAATATGTAGTCAATGCAAGAGGGGGAACAATTATGGAATACCAGATCTACGAATCTTACGATACATTTTTATTATATCAGGAATTTATGGAGATACCCGGAAATACTTTTAAGTTCCGGTTGCCAGAAGGGATGATCCTGACAACCGAAATGATGCACACCTTTTTACGGGCTGCGTATATGAGTGTTGGGCGGATGGAGTTGCCGTCCTGAGAATATTGTATCAATCTTATTTTTATCAAAAAGTTACTACTTATTTAATGTGTATTAGTTGCATCTTAGATGTGCGAAAGAACTGGCCCATATGGAAATGATCTGTGCCATTGTGCACCAGCTGACGAAAAATCTTTCTCCGGAAGAAATTGAGAGATCCGGGTTTGCTCCATACTATGTAGATCATACTCTGGCATTGTGGCCACAGGCTGCAAGCGGAGCACCGTGGACTGCAACCTATTTTCAGTCAAAAGGTGATCCGATTACAGATCTTCATGAAGACCTCGCTGCAGAACAAAAAGCCCGTACGACTTACGATAACATTCTCAGGCTCGTAAAAGATCCGGAAGTCTGTGATCCGATCCGTTTCCTGCGTCAGCGTGAAATCGTGCATTACCAGAGATTCGGTGAAAATCTTCGGATCGTACAGGAACACCTGGACAGCAAAAACTTCTATGCATTCAATCCTGAGTTTGATAAAAATCCGAATTGCGGATGTAAGCGCTCATAAAAAAGCAGGCGGAGTTATGAGGATAACTCTGCCTGACTTTTTATTCGAAAGGGCATTTACTTTTTTCGGGAAGTTTTGTATAATGAAAAACGGTAGTTGCACGACGGGGTGTGGCTCAGTTTGGTTAGAGTGCACGGCTGGGGGCCGTGAGGTCGCAGGTTCGAATCCTGTCACCCCGATTGATCACAAGTTGGACACTTTGGCGAGTGTCTTTTTTTGTTCGATTTTGAAAAAGGCAATTATCGGGTGGAGAAATATTCCCGCGTCTGCTATAATCGGTAGAAGAGGAAAACAGGGGAGACAGGGAGAAGTAAGATGGAACAAAGGAAAAAAGTACTTATTACCAACCTTTATTTTCAGAAGTTTACAGGATCTGAGCTGCATGTGCTGGAGTTTGCACATCTGTTCAAAGAAAAGGGATATGATGTGGTGATTGCTGTATATAAGAAGTCTTATCCACTTCTGCAGGAGCTGGAAGAGGGAATCACAGTGATTGAATGTCAGAAAGAGGCACTCAAAGAGATGGAATTTGAGATTGTCTTTATCCAACATTTCCCGGTGTTTGATTATCTTGTGAGCCGGTACGGATTAAAATATAAACGAATGGTTGTCTCGAAGCTGAGTGTGATCAATGCCATGGAGAATCTTCCGGTCTGTACGCAGGAAGCGGCATTCATTCTGTGTGTCAGTCCTGAATGTGCAGATATGGTAGCCATGCAGGTTCCGGAAGGAACGAAGATACGGGTCTTTCAAAACTGTGTGGAAGCAGAGTATTTTGAAGGAAGCAGCGAGTATGCAGGATACAAAAGAGCGTTGGATAAGATCGCGATCATTTCCAATCATATCCCGCAGGAGCTTTTGGAGCTCAAGGAAAAGATGGGCGGGTATTATCAGGTGGATCTGATCGGACTTGGGTATCGTACGGAACAGGTGAATGCAGAGTTTTTGCAGCAGTATGATCTGGTCATTACGATTGGAAGAACCGTACCGAGGTGTCTTGCAATGGGCGTTCCGGTTTATGTTTATGATTATCTGGGAGGTCCCGGATATCTGACAGAAGCCAATTTCAGTCTTGCTGAGCGGAACAATTTTTCGGGAAGAGGATTTGAGAAAAAGACATCAGATGAACTGTTAAAAGAGATCAAGGAAGGATATGGCCCGGCAGGAGAGTGGCTGCCGCTCTGGCAGAAGATCGCTGCGGTGGATTATCAGTATGCCAGCCGGTTTGATGAGATGTATGAAGAACTGATGGCATCTCCGGAGCTTACAGAATGCAGGACATACTATTCGGGAATTGAAGCAGAGAGAATGAAATTCTACAGCGATATTGTGTCCGGATATATCAGTGGAAAAGAATGTCAGGAATCTAAGTGTTACTATGATATCGGAAACGGTTTCTGCGAGGAGGACAGCGAGACATGGCCGAGTATGTCAGGATATAAGATTCAAAAATCCTGGCTTCTGGAAAATGCAAAGATGATGCGCTTTGATCCATGCAATGCAGCGTGCCGTTGTGAGATCTGCAGTGTGAAGATCAATGGAAGATCTGTGGAACACGAGATGAAACCAGTCAATGCAGTTTCTACAGATCGTGGAAAGAGTCTCTTTCTGACGGATGATCCGCAGTACCTGATGGATATTCCGGAGTTGGACGGCGGACCTGCATGGCTGGAAGTAGAATACCGGTTTGATATTCTTTCCGAACAAGAGGAAAAAAACTACTATTGCGAAAAGATAAAAGATCTGGAGGAGCAGCTGACAAAAGCCCGGCATCAGTTGTGGGAAGAACGGCGCAAGGCCACTTCATTCGGAATGAAGAAAACGAGAAAGTAAGGTTTTTCTTGGATTTAAGTATAGCATGTGATATATTAAAAGGCGTTGTTGCGGGCAGGATACTGTCCGGATCTGAAAAAAGAGTCTACATAACCTGTCTGAAAACTGGGAATGTTAAGGACAGGTTACATAAGTTTTAAGAGGAGATATACAGTATATGTGTGGATTTGCAGGATTTGTAGGAGAAGTTGAGAACAGAGAACAGGTGCTGGAGAATATGATGGATACGATCATCCATCGCGGACCGGACAGTTCCGGCAAATTTGTGGATGAAGATGCGGCACTTGGATTCCGGCGTCTTTCAATCATTGATCTTTCAGAAAGCGGAGATCAGCCATTATATAACGAGGACAGAAGCAAGGTGCTTGTATTTAACGGTGAGATCTATAACTATCAGGAACTGAGAGAAGAACTGATTCAGGCTGGACATACATTTGTTTCCAATACGGATTCGGAAACTTTGATCCACGGATACGAGCAGTGGGGAGAAGAACTGGTTTACCGTCTTCGCGGAATGTATGCATTTGCAATCTGGGATCAAAAGGCAAAAAGACTGTTTTCAGCGCGGGATATTTTTGGTATTAAGCCGCTTTATTATGCGCAGATGAATGGAACATTGATGTTTGGATCAGAAATCAAATCTTTTTTGGAGCATCCGAAGTTTGATAAAGTGTTTAATGAAGATGCATTGGGAAATTACCTGTCTTTTCAGTTTGTTCCGACCAATGAGACGTTCTTTAAAGGCGTGTTCTGTGTACAGCCGGGCCATTATTTCGTTTATGAGAACGGGAAAATGACGATCAAACGGTATTTTGAACCGAATTTCACAGGAGATACGACAAAATCCTTTGAAGAAGTTGTAGATGACATTGAAAAAGTCATGAAAGAGTCTGTGGAGATGCACAAGATCAGTGATGTAGAAGTTGCTTCCTATTTGTCCAGTGGAGTGGATTCCAGTTATCTGACATATTTAGGTCAGGTGGATCGTACCTTTACCGTTGGATTCGACGAAGGAAAATACAGCGAGATTCAGGATGCGAAAGAGTTTGCAGCAAGCATCAACATGAAAAATGATGCAAAAGTCATCACTCCACAGGAATACTGGGACAATCTGTCCGATATCCAGTATTATATGGATGAACCGGTGGCAGATCCTGCGGCGATCGCACTTTATTTTCTGAGTCAGGAAGCGGCAAAAAAGGTAAAGGTTGTACTTTCCGGAGAAGGTTCGGATGAATTGTTCGGAGGATATAATATTTACTGTGAGCCTCTGGAGCATACTTCGTTTAATAAAATTCCAATGCCGATCAGACGAATGCTTGGAAATTTTGCAGAGAGATGCCTTCCAAGAGGCATGAAAGGAAGAGGCTTCCTGATGCGTCACGGAAAAACTCTGGAAGAACGTTATTTTGCCAATGCGACGAATATTTTTACAGAGAGAGAAGCGAACCGTATTTTGAAAAAAGGCTGCAAGCCGGGAATTCAGAAGGTGACTGCACCACTGTATGAGCGCGTGAAAGACAAGGATTCTGTGACCAAGATGCAGTATGTGGATATGCATCTCTGGCTGGTACATGATATTCTGATGAAGGGGGACAAGATGGGAATGGCCAATTCTCTGGAAGTGCGTGTCCCGTTTTTGGATAAAAAAGTACTGGAGCTTGCCCAGACACTGCCGTTGCATTATAAAGTGAGAGCACCGAAGACAAAAGTGGCACTTCGCGGGGCGGCAGAAAAGGTGATCCGCAGTAAGACTGCAGAGAAGAAGAAACTGGGATTCCCGATTCCGATCCGGGTATGGCTCAAAGAAGATGCGTATTACAATCGGGTAAAAGAAATGTTTCTTTCTGATGCGGCAAAAAAATTCTTTGATACAGAGCTTCTTGTGAAAATGCTGGATGAACACAAGCATGCAAAACATGCAAATGAAAAGACAGATAACAGTCGGAAGATCTGGACTGTCTACATTTTCCTTGTATGGTATGACCGGTTTTTTGAACATGGAAAACCGGTGCATCCGGCAATGAGCGCAAGATAACCGAGTAAAATAAAAACAGGGGAGATGTTATGAGCAGCAAAACGGTACAGCCGATTCGCAGAAGAGAGCAGGGGGAAACGAAAAGCAGACGTTCTGCCAGACAGAAACGGGAGAAAAGAGAGATTGCGCAAAGCAGTGTGCCGACCACGTATTTTGATTATAATCTGATGCTGGTCATTATATTTTTGACTTGCTTTGGACTGATTATGCTCTATAGTGCCAGTGCGTACAGCGCTCAGGCGGATTTTCAGGATGACATGTCCTATTTTATCAAACAGGCAATGATCAGTGCGGGCAGTTTTGGAGTTATGTTGGTCGTTTCCAGGATTGATTATCATGTTTATGGAGCGTTTTCTTTTGAAATCTATGTGTTTGCCATGATTATGATGGCGCTGGTGCAGACGCCTCTTGGAACAACGATCAATGGAGCCAGACGATGGATCCAGCTTCCGGGAAATATGACATTGCAGCCATCTGAGATTACAAAGATCGCGATTATTTTGTTTATTTCCTGTGAGATCTGTAAGATGGGAAGAAAAGTCAATGACTGGCTTGGAATCCGGAGACTTCTGATTTATGGCGGGGTGGCAGCAGGTGGAGTGTTTATTCTCACAGATAATTTAAGTACTGCCGTGATTGTAATGGCGATTACTTGTGTTTTGATTTTTGTGGCACATCCGAAGACAAAGCCATTTTTGATGATCGCTGCCATAGGAGCAGGGATTTTGATCGTGATAGTGGCCATACTTGCGGTTTATGCGACGAACAGTGATAATTTCCGAATCGGAAGAATCACAACATGGCTGGATCCGGAAGGGCACTCGGATGGCACCGGCTTCCAGGTGCTTCAGGGACTGTATGCGATCGGATCCGGGGGATTTTTCGGAAAAGGTCTTGGAAACAGCACGCAGAAGCTTGGTATGATCCCCGAAGCGCAGAATGATATGATTCTGAGCGTTATCTGCGAAGAACTTGGCGTTTTCGGAGCAATCGTAGTATTGATCCTGTTCGGACTTCTTCTATATAGATTGATGTTTATTGCAAGGAATGCACCGGATCTGTACGGCTCACTGATCGTGACCGGAATTTTTGCACATATCGCGCTGCAGGTGATCTTAAATATCATGGTTGTAACGAACATGATCCCGACAACAGGTGTTACGCTTCCGTTTGTCAGTTATGGAGGAACTTCGGTTCTGTTCCTGATGACGGAGATGGGACTTGCCCTGAGTGTATCCCGGAGAATTAAGCTTCAGACAGAATAGGAAAAGCAAAAGATGTAAAAATGTCTTTTCATCCGACACAAAGTGTGGTATATTAAGTAACGTAGTATTGAAAACCACATATAATAGATGGTGGAAAAAGAAAGTGTGGTTTGGGAGGAAAGACATGAGCTATAAGGTAATTGTTGACAGTTGCGGAGAATTTACGCCGGAGATGAAAGCAGACGGAGGATTTGAACACGTTGCTCTCGGAATTCAGATAGAAGACACTCAGTGGACAGATGATGACAGCTTGAAGCAGGAAGAACTGCTTTTAAAGATTGCAGAAAGTACATCCTGTGCGAAGACATCCTGTCCGTCTCCGGAAAGGTATATGGAAAGTTATCACTGCGATGCCGAACGTATTTATGTGGTGACACTATCGGCAGAATTGAGCGGATCATATAACAGTGCGGTTCTTGGAAAAAATCTGTATGAAGAAGAATATGGGGAAAAACAGATTCATGTATTTAATTCACGCTCCGCTTCAGTAGGAGAGACTTTGATCGCATTGAAGGTTCAGCAGTGTGAAAAGGCCGGGATGACGTTCGAAGAAGTTGTGGAAAGTGTAGAGTGTTATATTGAGGAGCAGCACACTTATTTTGTACTGGAGAATCTGGATACTTTAAGAAAGAACGGAAGACTTACGGGAATCAAATCACTGGTAGCGGGAGCGTTGAATATCAAACCGATCATGGGATCTACTTCGCAGGGAACGATCTGTCAGAAGGAAAAAGCGAGAGGCATGAAAAAAGCACTTGTGAAGATGGCAGACTGTGTGGCAGCAGATGTGGTCAATGCAGGAGATAAGATTCTGGCTATTGCACACTGTAACTGTGAGGAGAGAGCAAAAGAAGTGCAGCGCCTTTTAAAAGAACGGTTTGCAGTGAAGTCCAGCTTTATCGTAGATACATCCGGGATCAGTACGGTTTATGCCAATGACGGAGGAATTATTGTTGTAGTTTAGATTTGGATGTGGTACACTATGTAGAAAGAGTGCAGGACAGAAGCTGTCAAATACATAGGGGACAAAGGAGCTTTTAGATATGAGTCAGGAAAAAGTAGACCGCTATAAACAGGAAAAGGCGAATCGGAAGAAGAACATGAAAAAGCAGCGCATTATGAACATTGTCAGAAAGTGTGTACTGTCACTGACTGCATTGGCATTGGTGGGATGGCTCGGATATTCCGCATATGTGTCTCATGAGTCAAAGCAGGAACGGGAAGTGGCAGAAGTGAATTATGATGCGGTGAATAATTATCTGAGCGGACTTGGCGAATAAAAGAATAAAGAATGATATGAGAACAGGTTTTGGAAGCCTGTTCTTTTTTTAACCAAATTTTTACAGAATTGTGACATAGATGTGAAAAATGTGAAAAAAGGGTTGAAAAAGGGGGCGTGGTGGTTTACAATGGTTTCAAGTGGTAGGAAGTGGTGAATAGTGGCATAAAGTGGGGCGAAAGTGGAGTCCTGCTTTTAGAAGGGATTCCAGATGTTATTAGGAGAGTTTAATCATAGTATTGATGAAAAAGGCCGACTCATCATTCCAGCCAAATTACGAGATGACTTGGGAGAAAGCTTTGTGATCTGTAATGGCTTGGAAGGGTGTCTTTTTGTGTATTCTCAAGACGAATGGAATCAGTTTGTTGCTGAATTAAATACCTTACCACGGATGAACAAGGATGCCAGAATTTTCAAGCGTTATTTTTTTGGAAGTGCTTCTGAGGGCAGCTTTGACAAGCAGGGGAGGGTTTCTGTACCTGCATCACTTCGAAAAGCTGCACATCTGGAGAAGGACGTTGTCCTGGTGGGAGTTCAGGACCGCGTGGAGATCTGGGATAAAGCACTTTGGGAAGAGCGCAGTATGGTCAGTGAAGAAGATCTGGATGCGATTGCAGAACGTATGGAGGCGATCGGTATCCGAATTTGATTCTGGACAGAGAGTGAATGGAGGATTCTATGGCATTTAAACACACATCAGTTTTACTTGAAGAGACAGTAGATGGTCTGAAGGTGAAGCCGGATGGCATCTATGTAGACGCGACACTTGGCGGGGGAGGACATGCATATGAAGTCGCAAGCCGCTTAAGTGACAAGGGGAGATTTATAGGAATAGACCAGGACGCCGACGCGATTGAAGCGGCGGGCGCCAGATTATCCGGTTTCGGGGAGAAAGTAACAATAATCCGGAGCAATTATTGTGATATGAAACCGAGGCTCCATGAAATAGGAATTGACAAGGTAGACGGGATTGTAATCGATCTGGGAGTGTCTTCATATCAGTTAGATACGGCGGAGCGCGGTTTCTCTTACCGCACAGATGCGCCGCTTGACATGCGGATGGATCAGAGACAGACTACGACAGCAAAAGACATTGTCAATGACTATAGCGAAGCGGAACTTTACCGTGTCATCCGTGATTATGGAGAAGATAAATTTGCAAAGAATATTGCAAAACACATTGTGATGGAGCGCGGAAAGCATCCAATTGAGACAACAGGACAGTTAAATGAAGTTATCAGAAGAGCCATTCCGATGAAGTTTCAGAAAACATCCGGACATCCGTCCAAAAGGACATTTCAGGCAATCCGGATCGAGCTGAACAGAGAGTTGGATGTACTGCGGGAGACTCTGGATGATATGATCGATATGCTGAATCCGGGAGGTCGGATCTGTATTATCACGTTTCATTCTCTGGAAGATCGGATTGTAAAGAGTGCATTCCGAAAGAATGAAAATCCGTGTACCTGTCCAAGTCACTTTCCGGTTTGTGTATGTGGAAACATATCGAAAGGAAAAGTGATCACAAGGAAACCAATTCTTCCTTCTGAGGAAGAGTTGATGTATAACAGCCGTTCAAAAAGTGCCAAACTTCGCATTTTCGAACGAAGCTGAAAAAAATGAGGGTGAGTATCTGAAAAAATAAAATCTGCCGGGAAGGGGAGAGCCCGGCAGATTGTACGTGGAAAGGGGCAGACCAAATGGCTGCAGGAAAGAGAACTACATACAGAAGACAATCTAATACAGGAAACAGATCTGGACAGTTCTACGTCTATGGAAATGTAGCGCATCAGCCGAAGGTATTGCCAAATCAGGAGAAACAAGCAGTGGAAGTACGTCCTAAAAAACGGACAAGCAGTCAGGTGAAAAAGAACCGCAGGCGTGCATTGGATATGAGCCCGATCTATACAGGGTTTTTGACAGTGGCGGCTGTTTGTGCGGTTTTCATCTGTGTCGTATATCTGCAGCTCCAGTCAGAACTCGTGCAGAGGTCAGAAAATATCACGGCTCTTCAGAAAGAGCTGTCGAATCTGACAGAGGCGAATGATACGGCATACAATGCGGCAGCAGATTCTGTGAATCTGCAGGAAATCCGGGACAAAGCAATGAATGAACTTGGCATGGTATATGCGGCGAATGGGAATGTGGTGGAGTATGACAGCCCGACCAGTGATTACGTGAAGCAGTATAATGAGATACCATCTGACGGGATTCTTGCAAAGTCAAAGGACGTGTCAAAATAGGAAGATGTAATGACAAGAAGACGAAGAAAAAATCCATTTCAATTTTTAACAAAAAAATTTCCGAAAAGGATGCAAAAGAAGCTGGTAATGCTGTTTGTGGCAATTATACTGGCTTTTGTTGTTCTTATCGGAAGAATCACGTATATCAATGTATTCAAAGGTGGAAAGTATACCAGGATCGTTCTGAACCAACAGCAGTATGGAAGCAGGACCATTCCGTATAAACGAGGAGATATCGTAGACCGGAACGGAACAAAAGTGGCGACCAGTGAGCGTGTGTATAATGTGATCCTGGATGTGGTGGTTGTGACAGACGAGGGAGAGAGTGATAAGTATATCGATTCCACACTGGACGTTTTAGAAGAATGCTTTGGCATTGACAGTGAAGAAGTAAGGGATACGATCAAGGCAAATCCGGACAGCCGCTACGAGGTTTTAAAAAAAGGCGTTTCTTATGAAGAGGCCAAGAAATTCCAGGAAATTGACGAGGATGATAAAAAATATCCGAATGTTCAGGGAGTCTGGCTGGAGGATGATTACCAGCGTACATACCCTTACAACAGTCTTGCAAGTGATGTGATCGGATTTTCCGTATCCGGAAATCAGGGAGCAATCGGCATTGAAAGTGCATACAATGATATTCTTAACGGTACAGACGGAAGAGAATATGGATATTTTGACAGTGCTTCTTCAGTAGAACGTACTGTGAAAGCGGCAAAGAATGGAAATACGGTAGTGTCCACGATCGACGTTACACTGCAGAGCATTGTAGAAAAATATATTCTGGAATTTAATGAGGCACACAAAGGAGAAGAACGGGAGGATGAGCCGGGAAGTAAGAATACGGCTGTGATCATAATGGATCCGAACAGCGGAGAGATTCTTGCAGAGGCTTCATACCCGAATTTTGATCTGAATAATCCAAGAGATCTGACGCCGTGGTATACGACGGAAGCGTTGGCAAAAATGTCAGATGATGATAAGCTGAATGCAATGAACAATCTCTGGAGAAATTTCTGCGTCAGTGATGCCTTTGAACCGGGATCGACAGCCAAGCCGTTTACTCTGGCCACAGGTCTGGAGACCGGAACTTTGACCGGTCAGGAAACCTATGTATGCCAGGGTGGTACATGGAAAGGTGACTGGTATATTCAATGTCACAATACGTCAGGGCATGGGACAGAGAATGTAGATCAGGCAATCGCCAATTCCTGCAATGTGGCTCTGATGGCTATGGCCGATAAGATCGGAGTGGAAGATTTTATCCGGTATCAGCATATCTTTGGGTTTGGAGAGTACACGGGAATTGACCTGCCGGGAGAGGCGTCCACAGAAAATCTGATCTTTACTGCAGAGAATATGGGGGAGACAGATCTTGCAACGTCTTCCTTTGGGCAGAGTTTCAATGTAACGATGACACAGATGGTGTCGGCATTTTCTTCTCTGATCAATGGCGGGTATTATTATCAGCCTCATGTGGTGAAGCAGATTCAGGATGAAAACGGAAACGTGATTGAAACAAACGATCCGATTTTGCTTCGAAAAACGGTATCAAAACAGACTTCTGACCGTGTCAAAGAAGCGCTTCGCGCGGTAATGACAGACGGAACCGGAGTTCCGGCAAATGTAGAGGGATACGACATTGGCGGAAAAACCGGAACAGCGGAGAAGCTTCCGCGAGGGAATGGAGACTATCTGCTTTCTTTTATTGGATATGCACCACAGGAAAATCCGGAAGTTGTGATCTATGTGGTCATCGATGAGCCAAATGTGGAAAATCAGGAATTAAGTTCGTATGTTCTGGAGCTGTCACAGAAGATCATGGCGGAAGCATTTCCATATCTGAACATTACAAGAAACGGGGATGCACTGCCAGAGGACAGCGGTGTAAGAGAAGACGTACAGCAGGATTTCGATGAGAACTTCGAAGATACCTACAGTAATCAGGATGGCGCCTATATCGATCCGAACTACCAGCCGGATTATGATAGCTGGGCAACCTCTACGGAATCATCGGAAACAACAGAATAAAACAGGAATAACCTTACAGAAGAGAAAATATGTTGTATAAAGTCTTCTGTAAGGTTTTTTTATGAAAAATAAAACGTATCATAAAAAGAAAATTCTGGTAGTGTTTACCTGCGCGTTTCTGATTTTGACAGGTTTGATCGGGCGACTGGTCTATCTGATGGTGTTTGATGCCGAGTATTATCAGAAACGAGCCGAGGATCTGCATAAACGGGAACGTAAGATCAAGGCAGCCAGAGGAGAAATCGTGGATCGAAATGGCGTTGTGCTTGCTACAAACAAAACAGTGTGTACGATTTCTGTGATCCACAGTCAGATCAAGGAACCGGAACGGGTGACGGAAATTCTCGCAAAAGAGCTTGAAATGGATCAGGCAGAGGTGAGAAAGCGAGTGGAGAAGGTCTCTTCCATGGAAAAAGTAAAAACCAACGTGGAAAAAGAAGTGGGAGATAAGATCCGGGAGTATAATCTGGATGGAGTCAAGGTGGATGAAGATTATAAGCGATATTATCCGTATGACAGCCTGGCATCCAAGGTGCTTGGATTCACAGGAGGAGACAATCAGGGGATCATTGGTCTGGAAGTGAAATATGAAGAGACATTAAAAGGCAGCAACGGAACCATTCTCACGACAACGGATGCAAGAGGAATCGAACTGGATGCGGTCGCGGAAGGCCGGATCGAGCCTGTGGCCGGCAAAACGCTGGAGATCAGTATGGATTATAATATTCAAAAATATTGTGAGCAGGCGGCTGAAAAAGTCATGCGGGAAAAACAGGCGGACGGAGTGTCGATTTTACTGATGAATCCGCAAAACGGAGAAATTCTGTCTATGGTCAATGTGCCGGAATTTAATCTCAATGATCCGTTTGAATTGAATACAGGAGAAGAACTGGAAGGAGAAAAATTGCAGGATGCGTTAAATGCAATGTGGAGAAATCGATGTATCAATGATACGTATGAGCCGGGATCCACATTTAAGATCATTACGTCTGCAGCCTGCCTGGAAGAGGGAGTCGTGACACCTGAGGATACCTTTTCCTGTCCGGGATACCGCATGGTAGAAGACAGAAGAATCCGGTGTCACAAAGTGGGCGGACATGGCAGTGAAACCTTTGTTCAGGGAATTCAGAATTCCTGCAACCCGGTGTTTATCGATATTGGTCTGCGTCTCGGAGCAGAGCGGTTTTATGACTATTTTCAGCAATTCGGACTTCTGGATCTGACGGGGATCGATCTGCCGGGAGAGGCGGGAACCATTATGCATCAGGTGGAAAATATCGGTCTGGTGGAGCTTGCCACCATCAGTTTTGGACAGTCATTTCAAGTTACACCGGTTCAGATGGCAGTGACAGTCAGTTCCATTATCAATGGAGGGCGAAGAGTTACCCCGCATTTCGGAAAAGCCGTTCTTGACAGGGAAGGAAATGTGCTGGAAACATTGTCCTATGAAGAAAGATCAGGTGTGGTATCAGAGAAAACATCGAAAACGATGCAGACACTTTTGGAGGGAGTTGTTGCCAATGGGTCCGGGAAAAATGCATATATCGAAGGATATTCCATCGGCGGAAAGACAGCCACCTCTCAGACACTGCCGCGAAGTGCGAATAAGTACATTTCTTCCTTTATCGGCTTTGCACCGGCAGAGGATCCGCAGGTACTGGGAATGGTGGTGATCCATAATCCGCAGGGGATTTATTATGGAGGAACGATCGCCGCACCGGTCCTTCGCAGTATTTTTGACAATGTCCTTCCATATCTCGGGATTGAAAAACAGTAGGTAATGCGGTATACTAATTGAGATATTGAAACAAAAGAGATGAAGAGGTGGAAGTATGAGTTATCATGTAGTAATACCGGTATTGGTATCGTTTGCTTTGAGCCTGGTGCTCGGACCGATCGTAATACCATTCCTTAGAAAACTGAAAATGGGACAGACAGAACGGGAAGAGGGAGTACAGTCTCATTTGAAGAAGGCAGGAACGCCGACCATGGGAGGAATTATCATTCTGGCCAGTGTCGTTATCACGTCCCTGTTTTATGTAAAAGATTATCCGAAAGTGATTCCGATCCTGTTTCTGACGCTTGGTTTTGGTCTGATTGGATTTCTGGATGATTATCTGAAGGTTGTGATGAAACGTTCAGACGGTCTGTATCCGAAACAGAAGATGGCACTGCAGCTGGTGGTGACAGCAATTTTTGCATATTACGTGTTTAAAGTGGCAGACATTCCGATGTCTATGCTGATTCCGTTTTCCGGTGGAAAATACTGGGATATCGGCTGGCTGGCAGTTCCGCTTTTATTTATTGCAGTGATCGGTACTGTAAACGGAACGAATTTTACAGACGGACTGGACGGACTGGCATCCAGCGTGACGGTTCTGGTAGCTACGTTCTTTACGGTGGTTGCTATTGGAACAAAGAGCGGAGTAGAGCCGATCACCTGTGCGGTTGTAGGTGCGCTCCTTGGATTTTTATTGTTTAATGTATATCCTGCGAGTGTGTTTATGGGAGACACCGGTTCTCTTGCACTGGGCGGTTTCGTGGCAGGAACGGCGTATATGATGCAGATGCCGTTGTTTATCATGATTGTAGGGCTGATCTATCTGGTGGAAGTGGCATCGGTGATGATCCAGGTTACATATTTTAAGAAGACCGGTGGAAAGCGTTTCTTTAAAATGGCACCGATCCATCATCATTTTGAATTGTGCGGCTGGTCAGAGACAAGAGTTGTAGCAGTATTTTCAATTGTGACTGCACTACTCTGTCTGATCGCATTAATGGGGGTATAGACATGAAGTTCAAAGACAAAAAAGTACTGGTGTTTGGTTCCGGTATCAGTGGTGTTTCTGCTGCGGCTCTGCTGCTGGAGGAAGGTGCAGAAGTCGTATTGTATGATGGGAATGACAGGTTGGATGCGGCAGGAATCAAAGAACAGATCGAAGGACAGGCAAAGGGGAGCGTAAGAGTTGTTCTCGGAGCATTTCCCGAGGCGCTTCTTTCAGAGCTTTCTCTGGTTGTGATGAGTCCGGGTGTTCCGACAGATTTACCATCGGTGAATCAGATGCGGGATGCAGGGATTCCGATCTGGGGTGAAATTGAACTGGCATATGTCCTTGGTAAAGGGGATGTGCTGGCGATCACCGGAACAAACGGAAAGACGACAACGACAGCACTGCTTGGTGCAATCATGAAAAATTTCCGGGAAAGCACATTTGTTGTAGGCAATATCGGCAATCCTTACACGAGCGTTGTGCGGGAGACAAAGGATGATTCTGTTATTGTGGCAGAGATGAGCAGTTTTCAGCTTGAGACGATTCACACATTCTGTCCGAAAGTCAGTGCGATTTTGAATATCACACCGGATCATCTGAACCGTCATCACACGATGGAAGCTTATATCGAAGCCAAAGAGCAGATTGCAAAAAACCAGACAGAAGAAGATGTCTGTGTTTTGAATTATGAGGATGATGTGACTAGAAAATTCGGGGAAAGAGTCAAAGCGCAGGTGATTTATTTTTCCAGCCGCCGCAGACTGGAAAAAGGAATTTATCTGGAAGATGGCAATATCGTCTATTGTAGAGAAAATCCGGAGAAAGTCTGTCATGTGGATGAATTAAAACTGCTTGGAATGCATAATTATGAAAATGTAATGGCAGCTGTGGCTATGGCGGCAGCGTATCACGTTCCGATGGAGATCATCCGTAAGACCATTCGGGAATTTACGGCAGTGGAACATCGGATCGAGTTTGTGGCAGAAAAGAACGGGGTTGCATATTACAACGACTCCAAAGGCACAAATCCGGATGCTGCGATCAAAGGAATCCAGGCAATGAACAGACCTACATTTTTGATCGGCGGAGGATATGACAAGGATTCTTCTTATGATGAGTGGATTCAGTCTTTTGACGGTAAGGTGAAAAAACTGGTGCTTCTCGGAGCAACAAAAGAGAAGATCAATGAGACAGCAAAAAGGCTGGGATTTACAGATACGATTCTTGCAGATACGTTTGAAGAGGCGGTCAATATCTGTGTAGAACAGGCAGAACCCGGAGATGCAGTTCTTTTGTCTCCGGCGTGTGCAAGCTGGGGAATGTTTAAGAATTATGAAGAACGCGGAGATAAATTCAAAGAACTTGTAAATCAATTATAAGGAGTGGATCTGCGTTGAAGCATCCGGCAAAAAAGCAGCGGTATGATTATACTCTGCTTGTGGTGGTATTGCTCCTGGTCGGGATCGGTCTGATACTGCTATACAGTACCAGCGCCTATAATGGCCGGGTAAAGTTCCATGATTCTTTTTACTATTTGAAAAAGCAGGGATTTGCGACAGCGTTGGGACTGGCAGGCATGTTTATTGTGGCAGGGATCGACTATCACAGGTGGATTCCTTTTGCAAAGCTAGGATATGTCACTGCAATCGTTCTGTCTGTAGCAGTCATGTTTATAGGAGATGAGTACAATGGGTCCAAAAGATGGCTTTCTTTGGGACCCATTTCTTTTCAGCCGTCTGAGTTTGCGAAAGTGGCAGTCATTTTGTATTTGTCCTGCGTAATCTCAAACCAGGCAAGAAAGATGGAAAAATTTACAACACTTGTCAAAGTTATGCTGCCAGTTCTTCCTGTGGTAGGCCTGGTAGGTGCAAGTAATCTAAGTACGGCCATTATTATCCTGGGAATTGCGGCAGCACTTGTTTTTGTGGCAAGTCCGAAGTATGCCCAGTTTCTTGGAATGGGTGCGGCAGCGGCAGGGTTTATGGGGATATTTCTGGCACTGGAAAGTTATCGTCTGGAGAGACTTGCAATCTGGAGAAATCCGGAAAAGTATGAAAAAGGGTACCAGACACTGCAGGGACTTTATGCCATCGGTTCCGGAGGACTGTTTGGAAGAGGGCTTGGAAAAAGCGTACAGAAGCTGGGATTTCTGCCGGAAGCCCAGAATGATATGATTTTTTCTATCATCTGTGAAGAACTGGGACTGGTCGGAGCAAGCCTGATCATTTTACTGTTTCTGATTCTGATCTGGCGCTTTTTTGTGATCGCAACACATGCGAAGAATCTGACCGGTGCCTTGATCGCAACAGGAGCGATGGCGCATATGATGATCCAGGTGATCTTGAATATTGCTGTTGTGACGAATAGCATTCCCAATACCGGGATCACGCTCCCCTTTATCAGCTATGGGGGAACTTCGGTGGTATTTCTGCTGTTGGAAATGGGGCTTGTGTTAAGTGTGTCTAATTTGGTAGAATAAGCAGAGAAAGAAAAGGAGGAAGCCTTATGAAACAAAAGAAAAAGAAGATTCGAATGGCGGCACTGATCACAGTCCTGTCGGTACTTGTGTTATTTTTTGCGGTATTTCTTCTGTTTCAGACAAGGAAGATCGAGGTGACCGGAAACCAGTACTGTCAGGACGAAGAACTGGTAAAATGGGTTCAAAAAGACAAGTATGCATTCAACTCCATCTATATCTGGTGGAAGTATAATTATGGAGATGTGACAAAGCCGGCAGCGATCGAATCCGTGAAAGTTTCAATTAAAAACCCATGGACGGTCGTGATGAAGGTAAAAGAGAAGGAGTTTCTTGGTTATTTTGATTACCAGGGAGAGTTTTTGTATTTTGATGAGGAGGGAACAGCTGCGTTAAAGACAACGGAAGTGATTCCCGGGGCGCCATTTATCGAGGGATTGGAGCTTAATACCAAAAAAGTGAAAATGAACAAAAAACTCCCGGTCACAGATCAGGATATTTTTGAACGTATCGTGGAGGTGACAAGACTTTCCAACAAATATGAACTTTCTTCCGACCGGCTTACCTGCAGTGACGGAGGAGTCAATCTGATTTTCGGAGTGGTCACAGTGCAGCTGGGAAAAGGAAACTATGAGATGAAGATCGCACAGATTTCGCCGATCCTTGAGAAGCTTAATGAAAAGTTTGCGGGGCAGGCAGGTGTACTGCACCTGGAGAATTATGAAACGGCCGGTACTTCCGTGCGTTTTGTGCCGGAGAAAGCAGCGGAAACAGAAGTAGATGAGGGCCAGGACGCCGGACAGACGGACGAAAATCAGTCAGGAGAATCTGAAGCTGCACAGACGGATCAGACATCTGAAGCAGGAACCGGTGAAGGAGAAACAACTGAATAAAAAAAACATAAAATACACAAAAATCTATTGATTATTTGCGTGAAAGACTATATTATATACTTATTGAATTCTATTGTTCATACATATTTATGATGGGATGTATAAAATAAGTTGATAGGACGACGAAGGAGGAACTACCCTTGTTAGAGATTAAGACAAACGAATCAGAAGCAGCTGCAAGAATTATTGTTGTCGGAGTCGGCGGAGGCGGTAACAACGCGGTAAACCGTATGATCGATGAGCAGATTGCAGGTGTAGAATTTATAGCAGTGAATACAGATAAACAGGCACTGCAGTTATGCAAAGCACCAACATTGATGCAGATTGGCGAGAAGCTTACAAAAGGACTTGGTGCGGGAGCACAGCCTGAAGTAGGTGAGAAAGCAGCAGAGGAGAGTGCAGAAGAGATTTCCGCAGCACTCAAAGGCGCTGACATGGTATTTGTCACCTGTGGTATGGGTGGTGGAACCGGAACAGGAGCAGCTCCTGTAGTCGCACGTATCGCAAAAGAGCAGGGCGCACTGACAGTTGCAGTTGTGACAAAGCCGTTCCGTTTTGAATCACGTACAAGAATGGCGAATGCGCTGGCTGGTATTGATAAATTAAAAGAGAATGTGGACACGATGATCGTGATTCCGAATGATAAACTTCTGGAAGTAGTAGATCGCAGAACGACAATGCCGGAAGCATTGAAGAAAGCGGATGAGGTTCTTCAGCAGGGTATTCAGGGTATCACAGATCTGATCAACGTACCTTCTTTGATCAACCTTGACTTTGCAGATATTCAGACAGTTATGAAGGATAAGGGAATCGCACACATCGGTATCGGTGAGGGACGCGGTGATGACAAGGCTCTGGAGGCAGTAAAACAGGCTGTTGCCAGTCCGCTGCTTGAGACAACGATTCAGGGAGCATCACACGTTATCATTAATATTTCCGGTGATATCACTCTGATGGATGCATCTGATGCTGCTGATTATGTACAGGAACTTGCAGGAGAGAATGCAAATATTATCTTCGGTGCGATGTATGATGATACAAGATCTGATGAAGCTACAATTACAGTTATTGCAACAGGACTTCACAATGTGGGTGGAAGTGCATCCAAGTTAAAAGCAAGACTGGAAGGACAGCAGAAGATGGGATCTATTCTTCCAAATGCGGACAAGTTTGCAAGAACACCGGCAGCAGAGTACGGTGCAGGAAGAACAACAACAGGAAATTCCACAATCCCGACCCTTCAGGGGCAGGGAAGAGTGCCTTCAAGCACAGTAAAAGAGCAGTCCATTAAGATTCCGGATTTCTTTAAAAAATAATAAAGTCAGTTTGGGACAGGTTTCGACAAGAGACCTGTCCTTTTTTCCTTTTCACATGATTGTTGTCGAAATAAAGTCTGTTTCTCTGTCAGTTTCTGACAAATTTTCAAAATGATTCTGATTATAATAAATCTTGTTTGAGTGCCAAATCGATTTAGTACCAACGAGAAAGAGGGTGGAACATGTACTATGAAGTATACATAGATGTCATGTTTTTGGTGAATTTTATGATGGACGTCCTTATCCTGTTTTCTGTAAAAGCCTTGATGAAAATGCCGGGCAGTATGAAAAGAGTGATTGCAGGCGGTCTGGTCGGATCAGGGCTTTCCTGCCTGGTGGTAATTTTGCGGCTGCCCGTGGGAATCACAATGGCAGTGCTTCATATGCTTGTCAGCAGCGGGATGGTGGTATGCGGTCTTAAAATTCGCAGCTTTTCGGAATTTTTAAAGTGTTATATTTTATTGTATTTTGTTTCCGTTTTGATTGGCGGGATTCTGGGAATGTTAAAACCCTATGTGAAATACACAAGTCTCTATTTTGCTGTTGTGATTGGCTGCTATTACACAATCCGCGCGGTCTGGGAGTTTTTGTGCCGACTTCAGAAGGAGGAACTCAAGATTTGCCGGATCATCTTGTATCAGGAAGGAAGCTGCTGTGAGATACGCGGGCTTTGGGATACCGGAAATGTGTTGAAAGATCCACTGAGTGAAAAGCCGGTATGTATTTTAGAACAAAGCACAATAGAAAAGCTGACCGGGGAGAAGGAAAACTTGAAAGGGTTTCGTCTGATTCCATATCGTACAGTAGGAAAAAGTGGTGTCATGCCGGTATTTGAATTAGAGAAAATGTATATTGTACAGAAAAAACAGTGGATTTATCATCCACTGGTCGGAATATGTGAAGAACAGATATCAGAACAGGGGATGTATCAAATGATCATCAACCCTGAAATATTAGGAGGAAGAGAAAATGGTTGTAAAAGTAGCAATGCCGCAGCAGTTTAAATTAAAAGTAGTACCCAGTCTGAAAGGGCTGCTGTTTCCAAATCAGAAAGAGGTTCATTACATCGGAGGTTCTGAAGTGCTGCCGCCTCCATTGGAGACAGAACGGGAAACAGAGGTGATCAGAAGACTCGGATCAGAATATGATCAGGAAGCGAAAAAAATGTTAATTGAGCACAATCTGCGTTTGGTCGTGTACATAGCAAAAAAATTTGATAATACCGGAGTGGGAGTAGAGGATCTGATCTCGATCGGAACAATCGGTCTGATCAAAGCGATCAACACATTCAATCCAACCAAAAAGATCAAGCTTGCCACCTATGCATCCCGTTGTATTGAAAATGAAATCCTGATGTATCTGCGAAGAAACAGTAAGACTAAAATGGAAGTTTCCATTGACGAGCCTTTAAACGTGGATTGGGACGGTAACGAACTGCTGTTGTCTGATATCCTCGGAACAGAGGAGGATACCATCTATCGGGATCTGGAAACGGAAGCGGAGAGAAAGCTTCTGGTGCGTGCCATCAACCAGTTATCCAGTCGGGAAAAGCTCATTGTTAAGATGCGTTTTGGTCTGGATAATCCCGATGGAATCGAAAAAACTCAGAAAGAAGTAGCAGATTTACTGGGAATTTCACAGTCATACATTTCCCGTCTGGAGAAGAAGATCATGCAGAGATTGAAGCGGGAAATCGTGCGTTATGAGTAAATTAGAAGAATCCTCAAAAAGTGCTTTCACTCCGTAAAAAAGGTGTTATAATGAGAAAAAAGGGTGGTGAAGCTATATGAAACTTACATTTATAGGAGCAGCCCATGAGGTGACTGGAAGTTGTCATTTGCTGCAGGCAGCGGGGAAAAATATTTTAATTGACTGTGGTATGGAGCAGGGACCGGACCTGTATGAAAACCCGGGACTTCCCATTGCAGCGGGAGAAGTGGACTATGTATTTTTGACACATGCACACATCGATCATTCAGGTCTTTTGCCCCTTTTGTGCAAGAATGGATTTAAAGGGCAGATATTGACCACATTTGCCACAGCGGATTTATGTAACATTATGCTTCGTGACAGCGCGCATATTCAGGAATTTGAAGCTGAATGGCGCAACCGGAAAGGAAGACGTGCCGGAGTGCCGGAGTTTGAGCCGCTTTACGTGATGGCAGATGCAGAGGCTGCGATCAATCTTTTCGTTCCATGTGGATATGGAGAACGGCTTCATATTTGCGATGGGGTGGAAATCCGGTTTACAGATGTCGGCCATTTGCTTGGTTCGGCAAGTATTGAGGTCTGGATTACCGAAGGTGAGATTAGCAGGAAGATCGTATTTTCAGGAGATGTGGGGAATGTGGATCAGCCGATCATCAAAGATCCAAGGTGTACGGATACCGCAGATTATGTGGTAGTGGAATCCACCTATGGAAACCGGGTACATTCTTCGGAGAAGATAGATTATGTTTCTGAATTTACGAGAATTTTGAAAGAAACTTTTGATGCAGGCGGTAATGTCGTGATCCCGTCATTTGCAGTGGGACGTACGCAGGAGATGCTGTATTTCATCCGGGAGATCAAAGAACATGGACTTTTGCCGGAATATTCTGATTTTGAGGTATATCTGGACAGTCCACTGGCAATTGAAGCGACCAAAGTGTTTACAAAAAATATGTGGGAATGCTTCGATGAAGAAGCAATCAAACTGGTGGATGAGGGGATCAATCCTCTGGTATTTCCGGGGTTGAAGACATCCGTTACAAGTGATGATTCGAAACTGATTAATTTTATCGAAAAGCCGAAAGTAATTATTTCTGCATCGGGTATGTGTGACGCAGGACGGATCCGTCATCATTTGAAACACAATTTGTGGAGAAAAGAATGTACAATTCTGTTTGTGGGATATCAGGCGAACGGGACATTAGGAAGGCGGCTTCTGGAAGGTGAGAAGAATATCAAGCTGTTTGGAGAGCCGATCGAGGTTCATGCCAGAATTGAAAGTCTTCACGGAATCAGTGGTCATGCAGATATGAATGGTCTGATAGCATGGCTGAAAGGATTTAAGACACCGCTTCAGCATGTATTTGTGGTGCATGGCGAAGACACTGTGACGGAAGAATTTGCGCAGAAAGTAGAAGAGACGCTTGGATGTCCGGCGTGGGCGCCATTCCCGAACGGGGAAGTCGATCTGGCTGCGAATGAGATCTTAAACGAAGGTGTGCGGATTGCCGTGAAAGGCAAGAAGCCATCCCAGAAGAAAGCAGACGCTGCATTTGAGCGTCTTATCGCAGCAGGAAGAAGACTTTTGGATGTTATTTACAGACGAGAGGGAATTCCGAATAAAGACAAAGCAAAATTTGAAAGTCAGATCAATAATCTTGCTGATAAATGGGATCGTTGGGAATAGTGAGAAAGAGAAGATCACGGATGGGAGAAATCTCATCCGTGGTTTTTTATGAGAAAAAGTGAGGCTTGTTAATGACTCTGAATACATGAAATGGTATAATGAACAATGAAGATAGGAGGCAAAAGATATGAAAGGGAGTCTGGTACCATGTGGTCATACATTTAGTGATTTCCAGATTTATGATGAGAAGACTGCAAAGGAAGAATGTATCAAAATGGTTAGAAATATTATGGAATATTGGAAAGCAGAGGCGGCAAGAATTGAACAGGAACAAATTTTATAAAAAGAAAGTTCTTTTTGAAATTTAGAAATGCACATTGCTTTTTCTTTGTATGGGACTGTCAGATTTAAGACTTTGATTTGTCAAATGAGAGACTAAATAATTAGAAGGAGGCAAAGGTATGACGGCATATGTGTTTTTTATGATTTTCTGCAGTTTGATCGGTGTGGCAGTAGGAGCAATCGCAGTATTTGGCATTTTTGCCATTCGGCGGGCAATCAGAAACAAAAAGCAGGAAAAAGAGTCAGAAAAGAAATAAAATGAAGAAGAGGGCATAGAGGGATACGTGAGCTTGTCAAGGAGTAAAACTTTTTTTATTTTCCGTAAAACCGCATAGACTGCCTGCAGATGGTGAATTCTTTTAATTAGAAACAGGACAGGAGGATTCACAAATGGCAGGAAATAAAGTGGAATTATGCGGGGTAAACACAGCGAAGCTCCCGCTTTTGAAAGAAGAGGAAAAGGAAGAGCTTCTTGCAAGGATCAAGGAGGGGGACGAAGACGCAAGAGAACAGTATATCAAGGGGAATTTAAGACTGGTACTCAGTGTGATCAAACGGTTTTCATCCAGCAGTGAAAATGCCGATGATCTGTTTCAGATCGGCTGTGTGGGACTGATGAAAGCAGTCGATCATTTTGACCCCTCAAGACTGGTGAAGTTTTCGACGTATGCAGTTCCGATGATCATCGGTGAGATCAGACGATATCTGCGGGACAATAATTCTATCCGTGTGAGCCGTTCTCTGCGTGATACGGCATATAAAGCAATCTACGCCAAAGAAGGATTTGTGAAGAAATATTCCAAAGAGCCTACTGTGCAGGAAATTGCTGAGGAGATTGGAATATCCAAGGAAGATATCGTGTTTGCACTGGATGCAATCCAGATGCCGGTCAGTCTTCATGAACCGGTATACAGCGACGGAGGCGATACGCTGTACATCATGGATCAGGTGAGTGATAAAAAAAACCGGGAAGAAAACTGGGTAGAAGAGTTGTCGCTGGAGGCGGCGATGGAACGTCTCAATGAACGGGAACGTTTCATCATCCAGCTTCGATTTTTTGAAGGAAAGACACAGATGGAGGTAGCGGAACAGATTCAGATTTCGCAGGCGCAGGTGAGCCGGCTGGAAAAAAATGCATTGAAAATAATGAAACAATATCTTCTGGGATAAAATTTCTCACTAAAACAGCATAAAAATGATTTTACGGTTGAAATTTCCAGAACTTCATACTATGATAAACACGTAGAATAGATGGAGGAGATGGAGACGATGATGTATAAGAGCTGTATTTTTGACTTGGATGGAACACTGACCGATACGCTGGACTCTCTTACATTTTCTGTGAATCTGACCATGAAAGAGATGGGGCTGCCAGAGATTACAAGAGATCAGTGCCGGATGTTTGTGGGAAACGGAAGCAGAGTTCTTCTGGAAAAAGCACTGCGTGCCGCGTCAGAAGAAGCTTTAGAGAGGCTGGAGGAAGCGATGGAAATATATGGGAGAGTCTTCAATGAGAATTGTATGTATCATGTGGCTCCCTACGAAGGAATCGTGCAGCTTTTGGGTACATTAAAAGAGCAGGGAATCAGATGCGCTGTTCTTTCCAATAAACCGGACAGACAGGCGGTTCATGTTGTGGAAACTGTATTTGGAAAAAATCTCTTTTTTAAAGTGCAGGGACAGAAAGAAGGCGTGCCGAGAAAGCCGGATCCGACAGCAGTCCTTCAGATTGCAGGGGAGATGGGAGCGACTCCTGAAGAGACCATCTATATCGGAGACTCCGAAGTAGATATCAGGACCGGACATGCAGCCGGGATGCGCACGATAGGCGTTTCCTGGGGATTTCGAAGCAGAGCGGTCTTAAAGGAAGCGAACGCAGCGTATATCGTGGATACGGCGCAGGAGCTTCTGGAACTGATATCCGCATGGGAAGAGAAAAAAGGGAGGTAACGGAGCATGAATGAATACGATGAGGAATGTCTGCTTACGTTTCTGAAAAAACAATCGCAGCTTTTTGACGAGCCGGTGGCAGAGACAATGGAAGAGGCAGAGGCTTTTCTGGAAGACTGTATGGCGGTCGTAGTAGATTCTCTGGATGAAGTAAGAGAATATTTTGAGGAGAGCGGTGCAGACGTGGAGAATATGGATGCGGAAGAACTCGAAGAGGCATCTGAAGTATTCCCGCTTTCAGGTGGACGCTATCTGATCGTGGAAGGGTAAAAGACAATCAAAGATATGCAGGAAGCCGCAGTTTTGTTGACTGCGGCTTTTTCTACGGCCTGCCGGATGGCATTTAGAATAATCTGAGAAGTATAAGGCGCGTCATCGGACAATTCCACGGCGTCCAGTGACTGAGTGTCATAAATCTGGTCGGCAATTTCTTCGATCGCAGGCTGGATCAGAGGAAACATTGTAGTCACGGTTTCATCCAGGTTGGCAAACCGGATGGAATTGATCCTGGAGCTGTCCACAGATACTTCCACTTCCAGATTTGTGTTGTTCAGCGTGAGGGTGGATGTGTAAGTACCGGGTGTATACTGTTTGTGAGCTGTTTGCTTCTTGTCTGTATGTCCGGGACCAAACATGACGAAAAGCAACACGATCAGAAGAATACAAAGGAGCGCGAACACAGCAGTATAGATGAGCTCCTTTGTGTGAAGGACAACGATTTTTGTTTTGGAATCCATAAGAATAATCCCCCTTGTTTTTTATCATTTTATGAGGCATATCCGGAAAATATTCCCGTCTTTTGCGTGACAAAAGCCGGGGAATCCTGTAAAATAGGTAACGCAGTTTAAAAGGACAGATTGGAAAAAGAAGAGGTGGACAACTATGTTTATCATTGTAGGACTTGGAAATCCGACACCAGAATATGAGGGAACGAGACACAATGTCGGATTTGAAGTAATAGATGCACTGGCACGAAAATATAATATTGATGTAGATACGAAAAAACACAGAGCTTATATCGGAAAAGGAATGATTGAGGGGCAGAAGGTAATCCTGGCAAAACCTCAGACTTATATGAATCTGAGCGGGGAAAGCGTCAGAAGCCTTCTGGACTATTATAAAGTGGACGAAGAGCAGGAGCTTCTTGTCATTTATGACGATATCAGCCTGGGAGTGGGGCAGATAAGGATTCGGGCGAAAGGAAGTGCCGGAGGGCATAACGGGATCAAAAATATCATTGCCCATTTAGGTGGACAGGTATTTCCCCGTATTAAAGTAGGTGTGGGAGAAAAACCGCCGAAATGGGATCTGGCTGATTATGTGCTGGGACATTTTTCAAAAGAAGAACAGGAACAGATGGAAGAGGGTTATGAACATGCAGTTTGTGCAGTGAAGGAGATTGTGACAGGCAATATCGAGGCTGCAATGAACGAGTATAATCGGAAAAAGAAGGAAAAATAAAATGATGCAGGCTTTTATCGCACCGCTTGCGGAACTTGCAGAATATCAGGAGATTTTACAGAAGCGAAGGAAAGAAAAGGGGATTTTGCAGATCGCAGGCTGTGTCAATTCACAAAAAACACATTTGATGTATGCGCTTGGCGATGGTTTTTCTTACAAGATCATCGTTTTTTCCAGTGAAGAAAAAGCGCAGAAGGCATATGAAGAATATCGCTTTTTAGATTCCGGGGTATTGTATTATCCGGCAAGAGATTTGTTGTTTTACCATGCGGATATCAAAGGAAATTATCTGATGAAGCAGCGGATGGAAGTGATTCGCAGTATGGTGACAAGACAAAAGAATCAGGAGATTACAGTGATCACGACTATGGATGCTTTTCTGGACGGGCTTTCTCCGGCAGAGGAGATCGTTTCGAAGCGGATTCAGATCTCATCCGGAGATACTGTTGATTTTACTAAGCTTCAGGAGAGACTTTCCGGTCTTGGGTATGTGCGGGAAGTACAGATTGAAGGACCGGGGCAGTTTGCAGTGCGCGGCGGGATCCTGGATATTTTTCCGCTTACAGAAGAGATTCCGGTGCGTGTGGAGCTCTGGGGCGATGAGGTAGATTCGATCCGGACATTTGACGTAGAAAGTCAGCGTTCGATTGAAAACCTGAAGGAAATTGAGATTTATCCGGCAGCAGAACTGCAGAGTCAGAAGAAGCAGTCTTTTCTGGAGTATTTTCCGACAGAAGAGTCGATCCTGTTTCTGGATGAGCCGCAGAGGCTGATTGAAAAAGCAAATGAGATTGAAGAGGAATTTCAGGAGAGCGTCCGCAAGCGGGAAGAGGCCGGGCTGGAAGAAACGCAGGAGCTTACGGTCTATCCGGTGCTGGAAATCTTAAACCGGATCAATCAGTTTTACGGAGTGGCATTTACCGCGCTGGAAGGAAAATGCAGGGGGTTAAAGATCCGGGAAACAGATTATATTCAGACGAAGGGTGTCAATCCGTATAACAACAGTTTTGAGATGCTCACAAGGGATTTGAAGCGGCTGAAAAGAAATCAGTACCGGGTGATCTTGCTGTCCGGTTCCAGGACAAGAGCAAAGCGCCTGGCGGAAGATCTGAGGGATTATGATCTGAGTAGCTTCTACAGCGAAGATATGGATCGTGAAGTGCAGCCGGGGGAAATTATGGTGGCATACGGGCATGTGACACAGGGATATGAATATTCGATGCTGAAATTCATGGTGATCTCTGAAACAGATATTTTTGGCAGACAGAAGAAAAAGAAGCGCAGAAAACTACATGAAGGACAGAAAATCCAAAGTTTCTCCGAATTAAAGGTTGGAGATTATGTGGTACATGAAAATCATGGTCTGGGCATCTATCAGGGAATTGAAAAGATTGAAGTAGATAAGATCACCAAAGATTATATGAAAATTTCTTATGCGGGAGGAAGCAGCCTGTATATTCTTGCAACACAGCTGGATCTGATCCAGAAGTATGCAGGAGCAGATGCAAAAAAGCCAAAGCTGAACAAGCTGGGAAGTAACCAGTGGACGAAAACAAAGAATCAGGTGCGCGGGGCAGTCAGACAGATTGCCAGGGATCTGGTGGAGCTGTATGCGGCAAGGCAGCAGGAGAATGGATATCAGTATGAACCGGATACGGTCTGGCAGAAGGAATTTGAAGAAATGTTCCCGTTTGAGGAGACCGATGACCAGCTGCAGGCGATCGCCGATACCAAGCAGGACATGGAGAGTAAAAAGATCATGGACCGTCTGATCTGCGGAGACGTCGGATATGGAAAGACGGAAATTGCCATTCGGGCTGCATTTAAGGCGATCCAGGACGGGAAACAGGTGGTATATCTGGTGCCGACAACGATCCTGGCACAGCAGCATTACAACACGTTTGTGCAGAGGATGAAAGAATTTCCGGTGCGCGTGGATTTGCTTTGCCGGTTTCGGACGCCTGCCCAACAGAAGAAGACAACAGAAGATCTGAAAAAAGGACTGGTGGATATTCTGATCGGGACGCATCGTGTTTTGTCCAAGGATGTGGAATTTAAGGATCTGGGACTTTTGATCATAGATGAAGAGCAGCGATTTGGCGTGACACACAAAGAAAAGATTAAAAAACTGCGGGAAAATGTGGATGTACTGACGCTGACTGCCACGCCGATCCCGCGGACACTGCATATGAGTCTGATCGGAATCCGCGATATGAGTGTGCTGGAAGAGGCGCCGATGGATCGGATGCCGATCCAGACATATGTGATGGAGTACAATGATGAGATGGTCCGTGAAGCCATTCAAAGAGAATTGGATCGGGACGGACAGGTGTATTATGTATATAATCGGGTAAGTGATATTGCGGAAATTGCCGATCATGTGCAAAAACTTGTTCCGGACGCCACAGTGGCATTTGCTCACGGGCAGATGGCGGAGCATGAGCTGGAAAATATCATGTATGATTTCATCAACGGAGACATTGATGTGCTGGTGTCAACAACGATTATTGAGACCGGACTGGATATTTCCAATGCCAATACGATGATCATCCATGATGCAGACCGTCTGGGGCTTTCTCAAATGTACCAGCTGCGGGGACGTGTGGGAAGATCCAATCGGATGGCGTATGCATTTCTCCTGTACCGAAGAGACAAGCTGCTAAAGGAAGTGGCGGAAAAAAGACTGGCGGCAATCCGGGAGTTTACAGATCTTGGTTCCGGATTTAAAATTGCGATGCGGGATCTGGAAATCCGTGGGGCAGGAAATCTTCTGGGTGCAGAACAGCATGGGCATATGGAGGCTGTCGGATATGATCTGTACTGCAAGATGCTCAATGAAGCGGTAAAACAGTTAAAAGGCGGAACCGAGGAGGAAATCTATACGACCGTGATGGATCTGAATGTGGATGCCTATATCCCGAATTCCTATATTCCGAACGAATATCAGAAGCTGGATATTTACAAGCGGATCGCGGGAATTGAAGATGAGGAAGAGATGGATGATATGCTGGAGGAGCTTATTGACCGGTTCGGGGATGTACCAAGAAAGGTACAGCAGCTTCTTCAGATCGCAGGTCTCAAAGCGCTTGCACATTCGGCCTATGTGACGGCAGTGGAACAAAAAGGAGAAGAATTCCGGTTTACCATGTATGAAAAAGCGAAGGTCAATCCGCAGAAAATTCCTCCGTTGATTCAGAGCTACCGGGGAAATCTGGTGTTTAAGGCGGAGGCAGTGCCGTATTTTGTCTATTATAAAAAGGGCAGAAATAAAAAGGAAAAGGATGAAACGGTTCTGGAACTTGTGAAAAAGCTCTTAAATGATATAAAGAGCTTGTTAGAGGAGAAAAAAGACGTTATAATAAAATAATTAGGTACAATTAGAGGAGGAATTTATGGTTGGATTGAAAAAAAGAGGTGTGATCACCGCGGTTGCCGGTATTTTAGCGGCGGTTACGATAACAGGATGCAGTGCTGCCCCTGATAATGATGCCACAGTAGTAACGGTCGGAACAGAGAAGGTTTCGTATGGTGTTGCTAATTTTTATGCGCGTATGCAGCAGGCGCAGTATGAGTCGTTTTATGCAGGCCTGATGGGGATGAGTGCGGACACAATGTGGAGTCAGGAAGTGGAAGAAGGCAAGACATATGAGGAGAATATGAAAGACAGTATTTTAGAGTCTCTGGAAAATATGTATCTTGTAAAACAGCATGCTTCTGAATATAAAGTGGAGTTGACAGACAAAGAAAAGAAGAAGATCGACAAAGTAGCAGAAGAGTTTGTGGAAGATAACACATTGGAGGACAAAGAAGTTGTGTCCGGATATAAAAAATATGTCAAAGAATATCTGGAACTTGCTACGATTCAGCAGAAGATGGATGCACCGATGAAAGAGGGCGTGGATGAAAATGTTTCAGATGAGGATGCAGCACAAAAGAAGATCGAGTATGTCCAGTTTTCTTATACGAAGAAAGATGATTCCGGACAGTCCGTTCAGATGACTGACGAGGAAAAGAAGGCAGAAAAAGAAAAGGCACAGACCTTTCTGGATACAGTCAGCGCAGATCCGGACAAGGACATGAATGCAGCAGCTGCTTCGGCAGAAAAAGAAGTGCAGACGGCGACATTTGATTCTGAGTCCAGCACACTGAACGCAGATCTTTTAAAAGCGGCAGATGCGCTGGAAAATGTAGGGGACGTGACAAGCCTGATCGAGACAGACGATGGAGTCTACGTGGCGAAGCTGACAAGCAAGCTGGATCGTGAGGCAACAGATCAGAAGAAAAAAGAAATCGTAGAAGAGCGCAAGCAGAAACAGTATGAAGATCAGGTGGAAACATGGCGCAAAGAGACTGACATCAAGGTAGACAAAAAAGAATGGAAAAAAGTAGACTTTGAAGATCAGGGTGTGAATGTAAAACAGACAACGACTGATTCAGAAAAATAGAATGTAGGAAAAAGGAGAAGAAATCCTGAAAAAGTGAGGGATTTCTTCTCCTTTTTATTTGCGCCGTCGGAAAATCTGTACAAGAACAATCAGCAATAAAAGGGCGGACAGACTGTATCCGAGGAAACTGATCCAAGGGAGTCCAAACCACTTTGGAATGCTGTAAATGTCCGAGGCAAGACCTGATCCGATAAACAGGGCAGCAGAAAGAATCGTCAAAAGCACCCGGTTTGTAATGGAAGAAACATCACGGCGGAAATGCTCGCCATCAGAAAGCTGCAGGTTGACTTGTGCCTGCCCGTTTTTTATAATGTTTAAAAGATCAGAAAGCTGGGCAGGGATGTTGAGGGATTTGTCCAGCGAAGTATAGACCTGGCGTCCCTTATGTTTTAAAATATGCTTTGCATCCAGCTCATGGATCAGCAGATTGGACATATGTACAGATAAAATCCGCAGCAGATTTACATCCGGAGCACATGCACTTAAAGTTCCTTCGATCGTGATCATGCTTCGCGCAAGCAGCGTGACATCCGGGGTAATTGCAAGCCGGTGATCCTTGACCAGCTGCAGGAGCCGTTCGATCAGATCGCCAAGCCGCATGGTGCCGAAGTCCATGGAAACATACTTGCTGACAATATCATCAATGTCCGTGTACAGGCGGGCATGGTTGACACGCTCCTGAGGTTCGGCAAACGCGAGTAATACGTTTTTCAGAGAATAAATATCATTCTCAAGAAGTGCCGTGATCGCTTTGCGAAGCAGCAGCTTGGTGTTGGAAGACAGATGTCCTGCCATTCCGAGATCCAGCCATGCAATCTGCCCTTTGCTGATCCAGAGATTTCCAGGATGCGGATCCGCATGGAAAAATCCATCCTCCAAAATCTGTTTGCAGTAGTTTTCCGCTGTCTTTTCGCCAATTTCAGTCATGTCGTAGCCAAGACTTTTTAGTTCCTCTATATGATCGATCTGGATTCCGTCGATATAGTCCATGACAAGAAGTCTTGGAGTCGTCAGTTCGTGATACACCACGGGGCAGGTCGTATAGGCGATTTCTTTTTGGTTGGCGTAAAACAGATCTAGATTGGCGGCCTCTTTTTCAAAGTCAATCTCTTCTCTGGTAGTCTCCCAGAGTTCATCTAAAATCGTATGAAAGTCGATCAGATTTTTAGTTCCCAGTGTCAGTTTTAAAATACCGGAAGCTTTTTTTAAAAGCCGGATATCATTTTCCATCGTCTTTTGGATGGCCGGTCGCTGTACCTTTAAAACAACCTTTGTTCCGTCTTTTAGCTGTGCGGGATGTACCTGTGCAATGGAAGCAGAGCCAAGCGGAGTCTGTTCGATGGAAGAAAAAATGTCAGAGACAGGTCGCTGTAATTCGGATTCAATGATTGAGACTGCAGTCTCATATGGCATGGGGATCACATCGGTACGAAGCCTTGTCAGCTCCTGACAGTATACTTCCGGGAGCATATCGGAACGCATGGACATGATCTGCCCCAGCTTGACATAAGTAGGGCCCAGATCTTCCAGAATCTCGCGGAGCTTGACCGGTGTCAGACCCGAGGTCAGATGGTGTTTTTTTAAAACTTTTAAAATCTCGTTCAGCCGCCTGCCGGAGGCGGCTGAATCTTCTTCCGTGTATGATGGATACCGGGAAGGATCCATTGTTTTTTGTTCTTTATTCATTCTGATTCTTCGGGTGTCCTTTCATCGGAGGTAATATCTGGATCTTCAGGCTGTTCTTTTCTTGCTTCTTCTGTCTGGGCAATCTTTTCTTTCAGAGCGTTTAATTCCTCTTCGGTCATCTGATCGACAGAATTCATGGCATCTGTATAATTCCTGGTAACGGTGACAGAAATATGTTCTTTGACTTTTTCTTTTGCTGTATGTTTCAGTTCTTCATTGAGCATTCTGCCCTGTGCAACGGTCAGTTCGCCTTTTTCTACCAGATCATCGATCAGTTCTTTTGCGTTTTCTGCAGTAGAGGCGACAGCACCTACACCTGCTAAAAATACTTTTCTTAATCCTTCTGTGAATTCCATAAAGACCATCCTTTCTTGAAGTACATGATTGTCATTTGTTTTTCTTTATTATAGCACGTATCAGGAGGAATGTTTCTTACTTTTTTGTTAAAAATATGAAAAAAGTAAGAGGGAAAAAGCAAAATATGGTATAATTTTCTATATCAGACAGGGGAGGTAACAGGTGTGGAAAAAGTAAGAGAGAAGGTACTTTTTGCACTGCAGGAAGTACAGAGGGCAGTGATCGGAAAGCAGGAAGTGACAGAGACGGTGATGAAAGCATTTTTGGCGGGTGGGCATGTGCTGGTGGAGGATATTCCGGGACTTGGCAAGACGACCATGGCGATTGCTTTTTCCAGAGCGATCGGACTGCAGAAGCGCAGAGTGCAGTTTACACCGGATGTACTTCCGTCAGATCTGACTGGATTTACCATCTACCAGAAAGAGAGAAATGCGTTTGTATATCATCCGGGAGCCGTGGTCTGCAACCTGCTTCTGGCAGATGAGATCAACCGGGCGTCTCCGAAGACGCAGTCAGCCCTTTTGGAAGTGATGGAAGAGGGGCAGGTGACCGTGGATGGAAAAACCAGGAAGATTGCTCCGCCGTTTCTGGTGATCGCTACGGAAAATCCGTCCGGCTCCGCAGGGACGCAGCTGCTGCCGGAATCTCAGTTGGATCGTTTTATGGTCTGTGTAAAGATGGGATATCCGACAATTCGTGAAGAGATGGAGATTCTGCGAAAAAATGAGAATGGCCGTACGTCAGATGCCGTTCAACAGGTGATGACAAAGGAAGAACTTGAGGAAGCACAGCGGGAGACTGCACAGATTTTTATGCATGAGCGGATTCTGGAATATCTGGTGCAGCTGGCACAGGCTACCAGGGAGCATGAGATGCTGGAGCTGGGGATGAGTCCAAGAGGAACAGTGGCACTTGCAAAGATGGCGAAAGCGGGTGCGTATCTGGCAGGAAGAGAATATGTGGTTCCGGCAGATGTCAGGGGAGTGTTTCGGGAGACTGCACAGCATCGGATCCTGTTAAATACAAGGGCAAGGATCAGCAAAGTAAAACAGGAGGAAGTACTGCAGGAAATTTTGTCCGCAGTAGAATCACCATCATTGAAAAAGCGATAAAAAGGAGCGTATATGGGAAAACGGATGATAACATATCTTCTGGTGCTTGGCGCAGTGGGCTATCTGTTTTTGATGTATATTTATCCGGCACTGAGCGGGCTGTTGATTTTTGTGCTTCTGTATCCGGCGGCAGGAATCGTTTATCTTATTTTTGCGGGGAGAGGACTCTCTGTCAGAGTAAAGCAGCTCTCGGATTACGGAGAAAAAGAACAGCAGATGAAAGTCAGTATACAGGTTTGCAGGGAAAGCTCTTTTTGGATCGGAAAGTGCAGGGTTCTGCTGGAAATGGAACATGCAGTATCCGGCATCAGACAAAAGGACAGTTTATGGCTTTCTGAAAAGCAGGCAGACTATACATTTGAACCAGACAGGTGCGGAGAGTGGAAGCTGACGATTACAGAAGTGAGAATCTATGATTTTATGGGAATTTTGTCTGTGGGTAAAAAGCAGCAGGAAAAGCAGCGATTCACAGTCCTGCCGAAGATCTGTGCAATGCCGGTAGAGATTGGGAGAAGGACGCGGGAATTTCCAGTTGAGCCGGAAACCTATTCCAATGAAAGGGGTGGGCAGGATGCTACGGAAATCTATCAGATCCGGGAGTATCACATTCCGGATCCGGTGCAGATGATCCACTGGAAGATCAGTGCCAAGGCGGGAAAAATGATGGTCAAAGAATCCAGTCATCCTCTTGGATGTGCGGTATGTATCAGACTCTGGCTTTCGGATGCTGCGAAAGATTTCAAAAAGCTGGAGCGTATGATCGAGATCTGCGCTTCACTTTCCAGGACACTGGTAGAAGAACACTGTATGCACGTTGTGGCATGGTTTGATCAGAAAAACGTCCGTGTTGTGCGATGGCGCGTGAAGGATGAGGAGACGTTTTATGAAATGCTCTGGGAGCTGATGGAAGCAGTCCCTGCAGCGAAACGAGAGGAAGAGCAAAGCGGGTTTGAAGAAGTGTTTCGAACACAGAATTTTTCCAGTGTTCTTGTCCTGGACGGACAGGGGATTCAGGGATGGAACGATACTGGGATTATCCAGGTGTGATATGGGGAGAAGGGGTATGAAAAGAAAAAAGAAGGATTTGAATCAACATAGCTGGAAAGTTCATATCTTACAGTTTCTTACCGTTGGTTTTGCACTGTGGTCCTGGTGGGAGACTGCAGCCGGAGTGAATTTGACGCAGAAATTACCTCAGGATCAGACAGAGAGGTGGATGGCAGTACTTTTGATCACCGGGTTTTTAGGGAGTGTCTGGCTTGGGACAATGCTGGTAAAAAGAAAGAAGCTCCTGCTTTGTATTTCTGCGGTTTTCTATCTTGTACCAGCAATATATGCGGCGGTTTTGACGTATTTCCCGGATCCGAGAGAATGCTGGCTTCAGATGATTGCAGCCGGATTGTATGTGACAGTGCTTACATCGATGTCTTGTAATGTTCTGCAGAATGTCTGCATTGCGGGAATAAGCTTCGTATTTCTGGCATTTTGTTCGGTCCAGCTGGGAGAGCAGATGGAGCCGATGAAAGAAAAAGAAGATGGGGTATATCGGACGACCAGACGATATGTGAAAGAGCATGTAATCCAGAAAGCAGAAGAGACGTGGAATGCATGGAGTGCAGACAGGCAGACAAGAAAAGAAGCACAGACGAAAAAGGAAGAGCAAAAGGAAGAGTCAGAAAAAGAGGAACAAAAAGCACAGGCAGAGATCCCGCAGACAGAGCAGAATATGATTCCGGAAGAGACAGGCATGGATTCTTCCGGCGGTATGGAAGATTTGCGGGAGCTGGGCAGCTTTGTACCCAGGAAGGGTGTGTTGTTCACTGTGACGCAGGAGGAAATGCCGACAGATACGATTTATGTTTCGGAGAAATATGGAAAAGAATATGACGGGGGATCCTGGAGCGAAGGAAGTGCGACGGATCCGGCAAGTGTATATTTGCAGTATCCATCTTCTTTGAAGCAACTTCGCAAATTGTGCAGCGAACTGCAGGAAGCAGATTCTTTTGAAGAAGCAGAGCGGTTCGTGGAAGAAACATTAAAACGTCAGGCTGTGTATGATGTAAATCCGGGGTCGACACCGTCCGGTGAGGATTTTGCGGAGTACTTTTTGTTTGAAAACCACAGAGGATTTTGTGTGCATTTTGCAACGGCTGCAACTTTGATGTATCGAATGATGGGGATTCCGGGCAGATTTGCAGAAGGTTATGCCATTCCGGCATCTGCATTTTCACAGCGGGAAAATGGGCCATATGTGGCAGAAGTTGAGGGCAGCATGGGCCATGCCTGGTGTGAAGTCTGGCAGGAGGATACCGGCTGGAAGGTCGAGGATCATACAGGTGCAGCTTCTGCGTTGGAAAATGTAGAGAGGAAAAGGGCATCATCGGATACGTGGCAGCAGATCCGAAAGGCGATCTTTCAGTGTTTGAAGGTAATCGGCGTTATACTTCTGGTGTTCGCGCTGATAATATTGCAGGCGTGGATACGGACTGTGCGGAAAAGAAAACGGTGCCGAACGGGATCAATCGATGTAAGAGTCCGGTTTGTTTATCAGAGCCTGTACGAGGTTGCAGAGTTTCTGCATCCATCCGGGGAAGATCCATTTTCAATGCAAGGAAAAGAAGCGGTGAAGAAATCTCTTCCGGAACTGGAAGAGACCGATCTAAACTGGATGTATGATACGCTGATGCGCACTATGTTCTATAAAGGCTGTGATATCCGCGATGGAGAACAGATGTATCGTTTGTATGGACAATGCAGAAAAAAAGTAAAACAAGGATTAAACGCCTGGAAAAAGCTGCAGTGGAATGTGATAAAATGTTTTCCATAGATAAAAAACAGATTATGTTTATAAAGAGAAAATGAAGTGACTGTGACAAATTTTTAGATTTCGTTCATTGCTTTTGCTGAAAGAAACTTGTATAATTGCATGTATTGGAATTCTACAGGAGATGGGAGAAACGAAAGAACATGTTTTGCTTCGATTGAAGGAGAAGTTTAAGCTCTCAGATACGGATGCAAATCAATATTTAGAAAAATACTGGAAAGAGTGAATTGATATACAAGAAAAAGCAACATTTCATGTTTGGTTGACATGGAATGTTGCTTTCTTTCATGGTGGAAGTTCTCTGTATATAAATCATACTTGTTTTCGGGCTGATTGTGAAATTTTTTGAAACACTGTCAGTAGTCTTCGATTATCTTCTGGATCCATGATGCAGAAGCGGACAAATTCTCCCTCTAATCCGGTGAAGGAAGAACAGTCCCGGATCATCAGTCCTTCCCGGATACAGGCTTCAAATACGTCAGATGAAGTCAGTCCATCTTTTTGGATCTGTACCAGCAAAAAGTTGGCATAAGCCGGATAAACATAGAAAAAAGGAAGTTCACGCAATTTTGTATACATGTATTCACGCTCGGAAAGTATCAAATTGCGTGTCTTTTTTATATACTCTTTGTCCTGAAACAAAAGTTCGCCGGCAAATGCGCCAAGGCTGTTTAATGACCATGGAATCTGTTTGCTCTTCAATTTTTTGAGAAATTCAACATTTCCGGTGATACCGTACCCGAACCGCATACCAGGAGCGGCAAAAAATTTGGAAACACCACGCAGTACCATCAGGTTCTGGAAATTTTGGGTCAAAGGAACTGCGGTGACGGCATCTACATCAGGTGCAAACTCCACGTACGTTTCATCGATCATCACAAAGATGTTGTGATCCTGACAAAACTCCAGCAGCTTTATCAGCTCCGGATGAAAAATTGCGGAAGAAGTCGGATTGTTCGGATTGCATAAAATAAGAAAATCAATCTGCTTTTTAGCCAGCGCCAGACACAGTCCCTCTACAGACAATTGGAAATCCTGTTCCGGTTTCAGATAAAAGCAGTCGATCGTGCTGTCTGAAAATCCAAGTTCTCTGGAGTATTCGGAATAAGTGGGTCCAAGGATCATAGTATGCTTTGGACGGCGTTCCTCGATCAGCAGGGAAATCAGTTCACTGGAACCATTGCCCGGCAGGATAAAGTCTTCAGGAATCTGACAGTATGTGGAGAGTATGTTTCTAAGACTGGTATAGCTCCGATCCGGGTAGGAAGAGAGCAGATCCAGATGAGCTGCAAGAGCTTTTTTTACCTGTTCGGAAAGTCCGAGCGGATTTACGTTAGCACCAAAATTGACAATATCTTCTTTTTTTAATCCGTAGTGTTCGCACACTTTTTCAATATCACTTCCGTGAAATTCCAGTTTTGTATTCATGTATACAATCCCCTTTTAAATTCTTTGATTCCACCGTTGCAAGAAATACAGTGTTGATGTTATAATACTTTATTATAGTGTGTTTACAAAAAAATGCAACGTAAGAAGAATGAGCAGGTGACAAATTTGAAGAATAAAATTAAACGCCTTTCAAAAGGAGATTTTCATATTCCACAGCCGGAGATTATTTTTCCGGAGACGCGGATCATCATGCGTGTCGGAGAAGGCGAGATGTACAAAGGAAGCTTTTCTCTTCAGAATCAGGGAGAGGGGACGATCCGTGGACTGGTTTATCCATCGTCTTTTCGGGTACGCTGTGAGGAGCAGGGATTTGATGGGAATCCGGTGAACATCTCTTATACATATGACGGATCCGGCCTGGTTCCGGGACATGTGGAACACGGAAAATTTACCATTGTGTGCAATGGCGGAGAGTATGAGGTGGCATTTACTGCCATTATTGAAAAGCCGTTTGTAATGACAACTTATGGAAAAGTACAGAGTCTGGAAGATTTTAAGAAGCTGTCTTTTCGGGATCCGGCGGAGGCAGAAAAGCTGTTCCGTTCCAGAGATTTTTATGAGATCCTGAAGTATGAGGATAAGCGGATTCAGGCATTGTATGACAATATGAGAAAATGGGAGCTGGATCAGCAGGCGTTGGAAGAGTTTTTGGTGGGCTGCAAGCAGAAAGAGAAGATTTTTCTGACGCTGGAAGAGGAGAGCAGGGCATTTATTTCTCTTCGGGAATCCAGAAAAGACACCTTTACAATCAAGAAGAATACGTGGGGATATCTGACCATTGATGTACGTACCGAAGGCGAATTTTTAAGTGTGGAGCATACCAAGGTTACTACGGAGGAGTTTATCGGGAATGCGTACCGGCTGGAATATATCATTGATTATACAAAGCTTCATCAGGGAAGCAACTTCGGGCAAATCATCCTGGAGTCCCCGTATGAGATACTGACCTATGAGATCGTGGTGGAGAAGGATGTCTGCAGAGAGGAAGAGAGACGGGAGCGGGATAAAGAGTTTGCAAGTATTTTAAAGCGCTGTCTTGTTTATGAGAGCGGCAAGCTGGATCTGAACACCTGGTGCGAGGAGTCCTTAAAGAAGATCGAGCATTTGCGGAGTCTGGATGAGGACAATGAGATGTATCTTCTGGTACATGCACATATCTGTCTTTTGGGCAAACGGTTTGAAGAGGCAAAATGGATTCTGGAATCTTACAATTACAACCGGTTTGCAATCGGAAAAAATGTAGAGATCAGTTCCTATTATTTGTATCTGACCACGCTGCTTTCCAATGATTCGATCGGGACACGCAGAGTGGCAGAAGAGCTTTCAAAATCCTATATGAAGCATCCCGACAGCTGGAAGATCCTCTGTATGTTGGTGAATGTAGATTCTGAGTACAAGATCATCAGTGAACGTCTCAGAGCTTTGGAGCATCACTTCTATGAGGAAAAGACGCGCAGTATCTGGTTTTATCTGGAAGCCTTCCGGTGTTTCCGTGAGAAGAGTTCTTCCTTGAAAAAACTGGGTATTTTTGAAGTGCGGGTGTTGTATTTTGCAGCCAAGCACAAACTGATGACAAAGGAACTGGCATTATATACAGCCAATCTGGCAAGTCAGCTGAAAAGCTTTGACCGCTATCTTTATGAGACTCTGGTGCTTTCCTACGGGATGTATGAAGAGTCCATGATCCTGACCGCAATCTGTACACTTCTGATCAAGGGAAGCTGCATGGAAAACTGCTTTTTTAAATGGTATGAAAAAGCAGTGGAGTCGGAATTAAAGATTGCACAGCTGTACGAGTTTTATATGGCTGCGATCCAGCCTGGCAGAGTCAATAAAGCACTGCCGCGTTCCGTGTATCTTTACTTTATGCATGGAAATAATCTGGATTTCCATAAACGGGCGCTTTTGTATTCAAACCTGATTACTTATGAGGATGAATCCAGTGAGATTTATGCGCATTACAGAGATGAGATGGAAGCGTTTGCGTGGAATCAGCTGGAGCGCAGAAATATTGATCCCATGCTCCGCATTATATACAAGCGTTTTCTGACAGAAGATTCTATGGAAGCAGAGCAGATCAAAGCACTGTATGATATCTGCCATGCTTATGAGATCACAACAAAGGTACCGAATATGAAATTTATTCATGTGATCGCAGAGGATGGAACGATCACGCAGAAGGCGCCGTATACGGACAAAGGGGCAAGGGTATTTTTGTATGCAAAGACAGACCGGCTTGTATGGGAAAGCAAGGATGGAAGACATTATACAGATTCTATTCCATATGAAAGCAAGCGCCTGTTCTATGAGCTTCGTTACATGGATATCTGCAAGCGGTATATGAACAGTCTGAAGCAGAACCGTCAGGAGGAGAAGGTAGAAGAACTTTCTCTTGAGACTGTGCGCAAGTATGGCATTGAAAATTACGGGGAAGAAGAGATCATGGGACTGTGCAGCCGTACGATCCGTGAAAACAATTATGAATGTGATGATTTCCTTACCTACGTGTGTTTTGAGATGTTTAAAAGAAAGCAGTTTGACAGAGTGATCCTGACGTATCTTGCGAATTACTACTGCGGAGCGACTACAGACATGAAACTGCTCTGGAGAGAAGCAAGAGAGTATGAAGTACATACTCAGAAGCTGGCGGAGAGGATCATCACACAGATGTTGTTCTCGGAAGAGTTGTTCGGAGAGGTTCCGATCTTTGAAGAATATTATGAAGAGGGAGCTTATTTCAGACTGCAGCAGGCATATCTGGCGTATATGTCCAGAGAATATGTAGTGGAAGAGCGCAGGATGAGCAGAAGTATTATTGATATCATCTGTAAGGAATATGAAAAGGGTGAAGAAACGATAGACATCTGCAAGATCGCCGTATTAAAATATTATTCCACCAGAGAATATACGACGACTGTGCGTAAGACTCTGAAAAAATTCTTACAGGAGCTGTGCGGCAAGCAGATTTATTTCCCGTTCTTTCTGGCATACGAAAAGGAATGGCTCATTGAGCTGCAGCTTTGGGATAAGACGCTGATCGAGTACAAAGGGCAGAAGGGAAGCCGTGTCATGCTCTACTATCAGCTTCAGAAAGAAAATTCAGAGGCGGTAGATTATGCTACAGAGGTGCTTACGCCGATGTATGAGAATCTCTATGTGAAGAAATTTGTGCTGTTCTCCAACGAGCGGTTGAAATATTATTTCAAGGAGACCATTGATGGCAACACTTACCGAAGTGATAAAGAGTGCTGCATGAAGGATGCTGTGTTTGGAGAATCCGGGCGATATGGACGACTGAATGATATTTTACTTTCAGAGGGCAGTGAAAAAGAAGAAAAGATGAAAGCATATGCACAGGAAGATGCAATCGCCGCGCATATGTTTGAACAGTATTAAGGAGGCTGACTCCTATGGGACAAGGCAATATTATAGGTTACGAGATCAATGAAAAGACCTGTCAGATCAGTTTTTATAATGAAGAAATGGCAGAGCCGGAGACGATGGAAGTAGATGCGGATAATTATCAGATCCCTCTGGTCATCGGAAAGCTGCGTGATACCTGGGCATACGGAAAAGAAGCAAAACGTCTGGCCAGCTTGAAAGAAGGATTCACCGTAAATCGGTTACTGGATAAAAGCCTGGCAGGGGAAAAAATTGAATTTGGAGAAGAATCCTATGAAGCAGTATGGCTGCTTGCTAAATTTATCGAACTGTCGCTGCAGTCGTTTCCGAAGATCAACGGGATCGTGTTCAGTGTTCCGGAGCTAACGGAAGAGCTGGCGCAGATGTTGCGGGGAATCGCAGTACGGATGAATATTGATAAACGGCATATTTTCATTCAGGATTACAAAGAGAGTTTCTGCAATTATCTGTTTTATCAGCCAAAAGAACTCTGGCAGTATGAGGCGGCGTTGTTTTGCTGTGACAGAAATGAGATCAAAGCGTATATGCTCAGAAGGCTGAAGCCGGGGCTTGGAGGCGGAAAGACGATTTTTGTGACAGTGGACGAAGTGGCAAGTGCGCATATAAAAGAACTGGCAGCCGTGTATCCGGTGCTCAATGCGGACAAGGCAAAAGATGCGGATATGAGATTCTGCCGGTTTATTGAAGGCGTGTTTGACAAGAGGATCGTATCTTCGGTCTTTCTGACAGGAGAGGGATTTGAGAATAACTGGTATCCGACTTCTCTGAGAGTCCTGTGCAATGGAAGAAGAGCATTTATCGGAAACAATCTGTACAGCAAGGGCGCCTGCTATACCGCATACCGCAAGATGTTTATGCACATTGAGGATCCGGTTTATCTTTCCGAAGACAAGCTGACAGATCAGATTAGTGTGAATATGCGGGTGAATGGACAGGAGATGTGGTATCCGATCGTATCCTGGGGATCGCACTGGTATGAATCCAACAATCAGTGGGAAGTGCTTTTAGAGGATACAGAAGATATCGAGCTTCATATTGAGTCTCTGGTACAGGGTACGTTAAAGACGGAGGTGATCCCGCTTGGAAGGCTTCCCAAGAGAGGCGAGTATTCCATGCGGCTTCAGATCGAGACGTTATTTTTAGATGAAAAAACATGTAAGATCACGGTGCGGGATGTAGGATTCGGAGAGTTTTTCCCGCCGACCGATTTTCAGGAAGAGAAGATGATACATTTAGGAGGAAATGATGGGAAGTTTAATTCTATGTCATGATCAGCATGCGGCCCATCCGTATGAAATTACGAGGATCCACTGTAAGATATTTACAATGGAAGAGCTGTGCTATTATCTCTGCAATAATCTCTACCTGATCGATTATACGATTATGAACGAGCAGCTGTGCGGATGGCTGGAAGAGGACATCGGGAAAAGGGAGCTTGCAGACCAGCTTCGGGATGTGATCCGGATGCGGGGAAGTGTGGAAAAATTTGTACTCACGATTTTGAAGAGTTCCGGAATCTACAAGGAAGCGGAGATGATCCGGATCCAGAATGTTCTGGAGCGGCTCAAAAACCAGAAGGACATTGAGCGGCAGAAATACAAAGGAGACAATCTTCTGGAAAGTGGAGAAGTGGAAGAAGCGATCCTTGTGTATCAGGCAATCTTAAATGAAGGGGAGGATGAGAATACAGATCCCAAGTTTTATGGAAAGATCTATGCAAGTCTGGGATCTGCCTATGGAAGAATGTTCCTCTATCAGCAGGCGGCACGGATGTATGACAGGGCGTATCAGATCTGCGAAGATCCAAAGTTGTTAAAGCCGTATTTGTATGCGTCTTATAAGTATATGTCGATGGAGGAATATCATATCCTTCTTACGAAAAATGACACCTATGCGGAGATCAATACAGAGCTGCGTAGCGAGATGAAAGAAATCCGGGAAGGAATCCAGATGGAGATGTCAGAGCAGCTGACAGACAAGTGGAAACAGCAGTACCGGAGGAGTCACATATAGAGTATTTAGTAAAAGTATCCAAATCAGAGTGATCAGATTTGGATATTTTTTTTGAATTAATGTGATTGATTTTGACTGAAAATGATTATATTATAAGGATAAAGGAAACGAAAATGATTGAAAATGAAAGAAAGGATGAGGAAAATGCTGGCAGAAGAGCGGTTTCGCGAAATTCTTAAGATCGTAAACGAAAAAAAAACAGTGACTGTAACAGAGCTGACAGAACTTCTGGATACTTCAGAGTCTACGATCAGAAGAGACCTGACACAGCTTCATAAAAGAGGAGCCTTGTTGAAAGTCCACGGGGGAGCAACTGTACTGAATGGGGCATATACGACAAAGGATGCAAAGGTTTCAGAAAGAGAGGGGCTGTATGTAGAGGAAAAACGCAGCATTGCAAAGCTGGCAGCGGCTCTGATCGGTCAGGAGGATTTTGTTTATATCGATGCAGGAACGAGCACAGCGTCATTGGCAGAGGCGATTTCAGAGAGGAAGGCCGTGTATGTGACGAATGGAATTCTGCATGCAAAGTGTCTGGCAGAAAAAGGCTGCCGGGTGTTTTTGCCGGGAGGCGAGCTGAAAGAGGATACACAGGCTTTAGTCGGAGGAGCTGCGGTAGAGTGGCTGAATAAGTATAACTTTACAAAAGGCTTCTTTGGCACGAATGGAATTCATCTGGAGAAAGGGTATACGACACCGGATATCAGCGAAGCACTGGTAAAAGAAGCTGCAATGAAGAGATGCAGAGAGGCATATGTTCTGGCAGATTCGAGCAAATTCGGTCATGTATCATCCGTCACATTTGCGAGGTTTGAAGATGCACAGATCATTACGGATCATATCAGTGATCCGGTATTTCAAACATGCAGTAATATAGAGGAGGCAGAATCATGATTTATACAGTGACATTCAATCCATCATTAGACTATGTGGTACAGGCAGAACAGCTGGTGCCGGGAGAAATCAACCGGACAACAAGTGAAGCAGTTTATCCGGGAGGAAAAGGAGTCAATGTTTCTGTGATCCTTTCCAATCTGGGTCTGGAGAGTACAGCATTTGGATTTACTGCGGGATTTACAGGAAAAGCATTGCAGGAGATGCTCCTGGAGTTTGGCGCAAAAACAGATTTTATACCGCTTGCAGACGGGCAGACAAGGATCAATGTCAAGATCAATGCAGGACAGGAGACAGAGATCAACGGACAGGGACCGAAGATTACGGAAACGGCGATCCAGAAGCTGTTTGAGAAGCTGAAATCCTTGAAGGCAGGAGATGTACTGGTTCTGGCGGGCAGTATTCCATCAACTCTGCCGGAGAATATTTATGAATGGATTCTGATGTGTTTGAGAGACAAGGATGTCAAAGTTGTGGTAGATGCTACAAAAGATCTGCTGTTGAATGTACTGAAATATCATCCGTTTTTGATCAAGCCGAACAATCATGAACTTGGAGAAATGTTCCAGACGACGCTTACTACAGAAGAAGAGATCATCGCTCATGCGAAAAAGCTGCAGGAAAGAGGTGCAAGAAATGTACTGGTTTCTATGGCAAAAGACGGAGCGATCCTTGTGACAGAAGACGGTGAGATATACAAAAAGCAGCCGCAGAAGGGCACGGTTGTAAATTCTGTCGGTGCCGGAGATTCTATGGTGGCAGGATTTCTGGCGGGATATCTCAATACTGGCTCTTATGAGCGCGCACTGGAGCTTGGAACAGCAGCGGGAAGTGCGACGGCATTTCAGTCCTGGCTAGCATCCAGAGAGGATATTGTAAAACTGCTGGACAGACCGTACAGCGAATATCAGATTTGAAAGGGGAAGAAAAGGTATGAAAATCACAGATCTTTTGAAGAGAGAAAGTGTGGAGCTTTCCGGTACACCCGAAAGTAAGGGACAAGCCATTGATCAGATGGTAGAACTGATGGCAAAAGGCGGAAATATCAACGATCTGCAGCGTTATAAAGAAGGGGTGTTAAAGAGAGAAGAGGAAGGAACGACAGGGATCGGAGAGGGAATTGCCATTCCTCATGCAAAGACAGATGCCGTCAGTGCACCGGGTCTTGCTGCGATGCTGGTTCCTCAGGGTGTGGATTATGATGCACTGGACGGACAGCCGGTACATATGATTTTTTTTGATCGCAGCACCGAATACAGAAGAGAATGTGCATCTGGAAGTACTCAGCCGTCTTTCCATGCTTTTAATGGATGACGAATTTCGGACAAATCTGCTGGATGCAGCGGATGTAACAGAATTTCTGGCACACATTGATGAGGCGGAGAGAAAGAAATTTCCTGAAGAGTACGGAGAAGAAAAGCAGGAGCAGGATCAGGATCAGCCGGAAGAGGGATACTGGGTACTGGCAGTTACTGCATGTCCCACAGGGATTGCCTACACATATATGGCGGCGGAAAGCCTGGAAAACAAGGCAAAAGAAATGGGAATTTCCATTAAAGTGGAAACCAACGGCTCCGGAGGTGCGAAAAACGTACTGACACCGGAGGAAATCGCGCAGTGTGAATGTATCATTATTGCGGCAGATAAATTTGGTATGGGCAATCCGTTTTCCAGATTTTTGAAACAGGTGGGAGATATTTCCTTTGGAATGATGTTCCCGATTCTGGCAGGATATATCGCCATGGCGATTGTGGACAGACCGGCATTGATGCCCGGAATCGTAGGAGGTCTTCTGGCAAAAAGCGGTATGACAATGGCTGCAGAGGAGGCCGGCTGGGTGTCTTCTGGTTTCTTTGGCGCACTGATCGCAGGTTTTGCGGCAGGACTGATCATGCTCGGTTTAAAGAAAATTCTGGAAAAGCTTCCAAAAGCGCTGGAGGGAACAAAGCTGATGCTTTTGTATCCGTTTTTGGGAATCGCGGCAATGGGAGCCCTTATGGTATTTGTGGTCAATCCGCCGGTCGGAGCGTTCAATGAGTGGCTGAATCAGGTGCTGGCAAGTATGGGAGAATCCAGCAGAGTCCTGCTCGGAGCAGCGCTTGGAGGTATGGTTCCGCCGATCGGAATTGCTCTGGCGACACTGTTTTTTAAAAACCGGTTTACAAAGAGTGAACAGCAGACAGTGGCAACGAATTTCATTATGGGACTTTCCTTTATCACAGAGGGGGCAATCCCGTTTGCAGTTTCCGATCCGCTGCTGTTTCTGGCTGCCGTTGCGGCAGGTTCTGTCGTGGCAATGCTTGGAATCGTTCTGCTGAAAAAACCGCTTGCAGCAAAGTGAGAAAATGTGCAAAAAAAATCAGAACAAAAATTGCGAAAAGTGATAAATAAAGCACAATATATAAGAACATCTTATTTATCTGTTGAGAAATAAATAATAAGCCACAGGAAATACAAGGCAGAGGGAATATTGATTTTCCCTCTGCCTTGTATTATAATCTATCTGCGGGATGTGCCGATAATCCCAGATCGAGTGAATGAAATTTAAGAAAAAGGACAGGTGTGAACGTATGAAAAAATTAGAACAGCTTTACGAAGGAAAAGCAAAGAAAGTATTTGCGACAGAAGATCCGGACGTTGTGATCGTAGACTATAAAGATGATGCGACAGCATTCAATGGAGAGAAGAAAGGAACAATCGTAGGAAAAGGTGTGATCAACAACCGTATGACAAACTACATTTTCCAGGTTCTGGAAAAAGAAGGTGTTCCGACTCACTATGTAGAAGAACTCAGCGACCGTGAGACAGCTGTAAAAAAAGTGGAGATCGTACCACTTGAAGTGATCGTCCGCAATGTGGCAGCGGGAAGCTTTTCTAAAAAACTCGGTATCGAGGAAGGAACAAAATTATTAGCACCTACTTTAGAGTTCAGCTATAAAAATGACGATCTTGGAGATCCGATGATCAATGATTATTTTGCAATTGCAATCGGAGCTGCAACAAGAGAAGAGATTGACAAGATCACAGAGTATACATTCAAAGTGAATGAAGTCTTAAGAAAATTCTTTGATGAGGCAGGAATTGAACTGATCGACTTTAAAATCGAATTCGGACGTTTCCATGGAGAGATCATCCTTGCAGATGAGATTTCACCGGATACATGTCGTCTGTGGGATAAAGAGACCCATGAAAAACTGGACAAAGACCGTTTCCGCAGAGATATGGGAAATGTAGAAGACGCATATCAGGAAGTCTTCAGACGTATTGGAATTAAATAGAAGGAGTTCATCCATGAGTGATTTTGAAAAAGTGGTAACAGGGCTGGGAGAAGAATGCGGAGTATTTGGCGCATATGATATGGACGGACAGGATGTTGCGTCTTCCATTTATTACGGACTCTTTGCACTCCAGCACAGAGGTCAGGAAAGCTGCGGTATCGCAGTAACTGACACATACGGACAGCGCAAGGTGCTGTCACGTAAAGGGTTGGGGCATGTAGATGATGTGTTCAACGAAGAGACATTACGTGAATTGAAAGGCAATCTGGGAGTAGGACATGTACGGTATTCTACAGCGGGAGGTACCCGTGTGGAGAATGCACAGCCTCTGGTAATCAATTATGTAAAAGGAACTCTGGCTATCGCACACAATGGAAATTTGGTCAATGCAGTGGAGCTTCGGGAGGAATTGTCAAAGACAGGTGCAATTTTCCAGACGACTATTGATTCAGAGGTTATTGCTTATCATGTGGCAAGAGAGCGTCTGAATGTTTCTAAGGCAGAAGATGCAGTAAAAAATGCTATGAAGAAGATCAAAGGAGCCTATGCGCTGGTGATCAGCAGTCCGAGAAAGATGATCGGGGCAAGGGATCCGTTTGGATTGAAACCACTCTGTATCGGAAAACGGGACAATACGTATTTTCTGGCATCTGAAAGCTGTGCGATCGCAGCAGTCGGGGCAGAGTTTGTAAGAGATGTCCTTCCGGGTGAGATCGTAAGTATTACAAAGCATGGCATGTCTTCGGACATGAGTATGGCGCTGCCGGAAGAAAAACGTGCGAGATGTATTTTTGAATATATTTACTTTGCAAGAACAGACAGTACGATCGATGGAGTCGGAGTCTATCATTCCAGAATTGTTGCTGGAAAAGCACTGGCACAGTCTTATCCGGTAGAGGCAGATCTGGTGGTTGGTGTTCCAGATTCCGGCCTTGTGGCTGCCATGGGATATTCACAGCAGTCCGGGATTCCTTATGGAACCGCGTTTCATAAAAACAGTTATGTAGGACGTACATTCATTAAGCCGAAACAGAGTGAGCGTGTGTCCAGTGTGAAGATCAAGCTGAACGTGATTCCGGAAGTGGTAAAAGGGAAGCGGATCGTTATGGTGGATGATTCCATTGTTCGAGGAACGACCTGTGCAAATATCATCAAGATGTTAAAGAAAGCAGGAGCGACAGAAGTACATGTGAGAATCAGTTCCCCGCCGTTTTTACATCCGTGCTATTTCGGAACAGACGTGCCGTCTAATGAGCAGCTGATCGCGCACTCTCATACAACAGAGGAGATTCGTGAGATGATCGGAGCAGACTCTCTGGGCTATATGGAAGTAGAAAAATTAAAAGATATGGTAGGCGATCTGAAGTTTTGTGATGCCTGCTTTACAGGAAATTATCCGATGGAGGTGCCGGGAGAAGATATCAGTCTGGCATTTGAATAGGAAAAAAGGAGAATACGATTATGAGCAATGACCGTTATGTAAGTCCGTTGTCCGAGCGCTATGCAAGCCGTGAGATGCAGTACATCTTTTCACCGGACAAAAAGTTCAGAACCTGGAGAAAACTCTGGATCGCACTGGCAGAGACAGAAAAAGAACTGGGACTGAATATTACAGACGAGCAGATAGAAGAATTGAAAGCGCATGCGGAGGACATCAATTACGATGTTGCAAAAGAGCGTGAGAAAGTAGTAAGACATGATGTTATGTCGCATGTGTATGCATATGGCGTGCAGTGTCCGAAAGCGAAAGGAATCATCCATCTGGGAGCAACCTCCTGCTATGTAGGGGACAATACAGATATGATCGTAATGTCAGAGGCTTTAAAGCTGGTGAGAACAAAACTGGTCAATGTGATCGCAGAACTGGCAAAATTTGCAGATGCACAGAAATGTCAGCCGACACTTGCATTCACACATTTCCAGCCGGCTCAGCCAACTACGGTAGGAAAGAGAGCGACTCTCTGGCTGCAGGAATTTGAGATGGATCTGGAAGATCTGGATTATGTTCTGGGAAGTTTAAAACTTCTTGGATCCAAAGGAACGACAGGAACCCAGGCAAGCTTTCTGGAGCTGTTTGACGGGGATCAGGAGACGATTGATAAGATCGATCCAATGATCGCAGAAAAGATGGGATTTAAGGCATGTTATCCGGTATCCGGACAGACTTATTCCAGAAAAGTGGATACAAGAGTATTGAATGTACTGGCCGGAATTGCGGCAAGTGCGCACAAATTCTCTAATGACATCCGACTTCTTCAGCATTTGAAAGAAGTGGAAGAGCCGTTTGAGAAGACACAGATCGGTTCTTCTGCCATGGCATATAAGAGAAACCCGATGAGAAGTGAAAGAATCGCGTCTCTTTCCAGATATGTGATGATCGATGCATTGAATCCGGCAATCACCTCTGCGACGCAGTGGTTTGAGAGAACACTGGACGATTCTGCAAACAAGAGACTGAGTGTGCCGGAAGGATTTCTTGCAATCGACGGAATCCTGGATCTGTGCCTGAATGTTGTGGACGGGCTTGTAGTATATCCGAAAGTCATCGAGAAACGTCTGATGTCAGAACTTCCGTTTATGGCGACAGAGAATATCATGATGGATGCGGTAAAAGCCGGAGGAGACAGACAGGAGCTGCATGAGAGAATTCGTGAGCTTTCCATGGAAGCCGGACGCAATGTCAAAGAAAAAGGTCTGGACAACAATCTTCTGGAGTTGATCGCAGCGGATCCTGCGTTCAACATGAGTCTGGAAGAGTTGAAAGAGACGATGGAACCGCAGAAATATGTAGGCCGTGCGAAAGAGCAGGTAGAGTCGTACTTAAATAATGTGATTTATCCGCTTCTGGAGGAAAATAAAGAAATTCTCGGAGTAAAAGCTGAGATCAATGTTTAGTTTTGCTATAACAGGCAAAGGAGAAGGAGTGTTGCAAAAGAGCAGCATTCCTTTTTCGCGTATCAAAAAAGCAGGGAGAATGGAAAAAGAATGAGAATAAGTGGAGATTGCGTTTGGGAGGAACGGCATATCTGGAACATACCGGGTGGATTAAAGAAAGTGATTGCAGGAGTTGTAACGGTCAGTCTTTTGGGTGGAATCGGTGATGCTGTCAGTATGGTACCGTTACAGGAAGAGATAAGACCGTATGCTGCAACTTCAGATGAAACGATACGATGGAGTGTTCCGATCCGGCTGGGACAGATGGTAAAACAGGAGAGTATGCGGATTTATACACTGGCAGAAATGGAGAAACATGTGCAGATAGAGACAGAAAAAGCAACTGAAATTTCGGTGATCATGCCGCAGGAAGAGGTGGCAGAACCGGTGGAGACAGTACAGAATCAGGCAATACAGCCGGTGATTCCTGAGACGATGCCGGAGGAAATTGTGAATACCTTACCAGAGGAAGATGTGATACAGGAAGAATCTCCGATAGAGGCGTATCGATATTATCAGGGGTTCAAAATCGATCAGGAGGGAATGATCTGTGGATTTGACCCTGCAAAAAGCGAGATGACGGATGGTTATCTGGAACTGCCGTCAGAAAATTGTATCGGAATTCGAAGAGGGACGTTTTCGGGAGTTGGGACAGGCATTTTTGAAATTTATATTCCGGAGAATATTCAGAATATAGAAAACGGTGCGTTTTCTGAACTGGGAGAACTGACATGGATCGAAGCCGGAGGCACAGACGGATATACGGCAAGAGATGGGATTTTATTTTCTGGAACAGAGTTGGCGGCGTTTCCTGCCGGAAGAACTGGAATTTTTGAGATGCCCAAGGATGTGACTGCGATCCGTGCATCTGCATTTGCCAATACAAACTTGGATAAAATAGATATGAGAAACTGTATTTCGATTTTGTATGATGAAGGAATATTCGGAGGCGGGGCAGGCTGCGAGATCATGGAGGGAAAGAATGGACTATAAACAGATATTGAATATTGCGGTTCTTGCAGGAGAAATCATGCTCAGAAGTGGAGCGGAGACCTATCGTGTGGAGGATACTATGAAGCATATTCTCAACACCGCGGGAACAGAAGTGGCAGAGGCATTTGTTATGATGACAGGGATTGTTGCTACTTTGGATAATCCGGACATGGAAATGCTCACCGCTATGCGCAGAGTTCATGACCGAGGGACGAATATGCATCGTATTGTGCAGGTAAATGAAATATCCAGAAGATACTGCAGGGGAGAGATGACACTTGAGGAAACATATGAAGAATTGAAACAGATCAAGGGAAAACTGTATTCGGTGGCGGTATATAATCTGGCGACGATTCTGGTTCCGGTCGGGTTTGCTCCTCTTTTTGGAGGGGGAGTGAAAGAGACTCTGGTCTCTGCGGCAGCAGGATGTGTCCTGGCATTTTTGATTACGCTGGGCAAAAAAATCCAGATGAGCAGCTTTATTTTGAATGCAATCTGTGCATTCGGGGTAGCAGTGACAGCTGCCTGTGTGAATAGGGTTACATCCGGCTGGAATCTGGATATTGTGATCATCAGTTCTCTGATGCCTTTGGTGCCAGGCGTAGCGATCACCAATGCGATTCGGGATACTCTGCGGGGAGATTATATTTCCGGCGGGGCCAGGATTCTGGAAGCATTTTTGACAGCAGCAGCGATCGGACTTGGAGCCGGAGTCGGAATGATTTTTGTGGGAGCATTGTATCCGGGAGGGGTAGTATGAGTGTATTTCTGGGGATCATAGGAAGCTTTGTAGCGACTATCGCTTTTTCAGTACTGTTGGAGACTCCGAGAAAATATCTCTGGCAGACAGGAATTGTAGGGGCTGTCGGAGGCGGTGTCTATTTGGGGTGTACCCACCACGGTGTGGATGTGGTGACCGCATCCTTTTTTTCTGCTTTGGCAATTGCATTTATGGCACATTTGTTTGCGAGAGTTTTTAAAGCTCCGGTGACTGTATTTTTGACTGCAGGAATTCTGCCGACTGTGCCGGGGGCAGGAATGTATCGGATCGCATATTCGATCATAGCCAATGACAGAGCAGGATGCGCATATTATTTGCTGCAGACGTTGGAAATTGCAGGAATGATCGCACTGGCAATTTTTATTGTGGATGCCATTTTCCGGGTTCACATCCCCTTGTCAAGGCGGAATAGTTAAGATATAATAGAAAAGATGACGTAAATAGAAAATGGAGAAGATAAAGATGAGTAAAGTAAGAACAAGATTTGCACCAAGTCCGACAGGACGGATGCATGTAGGAAATCTGCGTACAGCATTATATGCATATTTGATCGCAAAACACGAGGGTGGAGACTTTATCCTCAGAATTGAAGATACAGACCAGGAGAGATTCATGGAAGGAGCACTGGACATCATTTACCGTACTCTGGAAAAGACAGGTCTCATTCACGATGAAGGACCGGACAAGGATGGTGGATATGGTCCGTATGTGCAGAGCGAGAGAAATGCTTCCGGAGTGTATTTGAAGTATGCAAAGCAGCTGGTAGAGCAGGGCGACGCGTATTACTGCTTCTGTGATAAAGCACGCTTGGATTCCCTGAAGACTTCTGTTTCTGAAGACGGAACAGATATCGTTGTGTATGACAAGCACTGTCTGGGGCTGAGCAAAGAAGAGGTAGAGGCCAATCTGGCAGCAGGAAAACCTTGGGTGATCCGTCTGAACGTACCGAATGAGGGAACAACCACATTCCACGATGAGATTTACGGAGATATCACGGTTCCGAATGCAGAACTGGATGATATGATCCTGATCAAATCCGATGGATTCCCGACTTACAATTTTGCGAACGTGATCGATGACCATCTGATGGGAATCACACACGTTGTCCGCGGAAATGAATATCTTTCCTCTGCACCGAAATACAACCGTCTGTATGAGGCATTTGGATGGGAGATTCCGGTTTATGTACACTGTCCGTTGATCACGGATGAGAACCATAAAAAACTAAGTAAACGCTGCGGACATTCTTCCTATGAAGATCTGATCGAGCAGGGATTCCTTTCAGAAGCAGTGGTCAACTATGTGGCACTTCTTGGATGGAGCCCGTCGGACAACCGCGAGATCTTTTCGCTGGAGGATCTGGTAGAGGCATTTGATTACCGCCATATGAGCAAGTCACCGGCTGTATTCGATCCGGTAAAACTCAAATGGATGAACGGGGAATACATGAAAGCCATGGAGGAAGACAAGTTCTATGAGATGGCAGAGCCGTATCTGAAAGAAGTCATCACAAAAGACTATGATCTGAAAAAGATTGCGAAGATGGTGAAGACCAGAATTGAAATCTTCCCGGATATTAAAGATCAGATCGATTTCTTTGAAGAGCTGCCTGAGTATGACACTGCTATGTATACACACAAGAAGATGAAGACAAATGCAGAGAATTCTCTGGAAGTTTTAAACGATGTCCTTCCGATCCTGGAAGCACAGGAAGATTACAGCAATGACGCGTTGTTTGAAACATTAAAAGGATATGTAACAGAAAAAGGAGTGAAGATCGGATTTGTAATGTGGCCGATCCGAACAGCGGTATCCGGAAAACAGAACACACCGGGCGGTGCGACAGAACTGATGGAAGTTCTCGGAAAGGAAGAATCCTTAAAGAGAATCCGTGCCGGTATCGCATTACTCCAGGCAAATTAGAAAGAGGTATTTATGAGTTTTAATCAGGCTCAGCAGGAGGCGGTCTCTCACAATGAGGGACCGTGTCTTGTTCTTGCGGGACCGGGTTCCGGAAAGACGCTCACGATCGTGGGCAGGATCCAGAAGCTGATCCAGACGTATCATGTAAGTCCGGAAGAGATTCTGGTCATCACATTTACCAAATATGCAGCAGTGGAGATGAAGAACCGCTTTTTTTCAGCGATGAAGGGGACTCGCCCTGCTGTCACCTTCGGAACATTTCATGGAATTTATTATGGGATTTTAAAGTGGGCATACCGGTTTGGACCGGAGAATATTCTGTCAGAGGAAGAAAAACGGCAGATGCTGCTTCAGATCGTCAACAGAAAAGAGATTGATGAATTTGAAGAGGAAGATTTCCTGAAAGAAATTATTTCTGAGATCGGGATCGTGAAAAACAACGGGCTGAAGATTGAAGAATATGAGACGACGATCTGCGGGAAGGAAACTTTCCGGGAGATATACAGAGAATACGAAAGAAAACGGAACGAAGAGCGGAAAATTGATTTTGATGATATGCTGCTGCTGTGCAGAGACCTGTTCATAAAACGGCCGGATATTCTGAAAAAATGGCAGGAGAAGTTTCGCTATATTCTGATCGATGAATTTCAGGATATCAATCAGGTGCAGTATGATGTCATCCGGATGCTTGCGGCGCCTGAAAACAATCTGTTTGTGGTAGGAGATGATGACCAGTCGATCTATGGATTTCGCGGAGCGGATTCCAGACTGATGTTTCAGTTTCAGAAGGATTTTCCAGATGCAAAACAGCTTCTCCTGGATGTAAACTACCGGTCTTCGAAAAATATTGTCAAAAATTCTCTGAAAGTGATCGCAAACAACGAGGTACGGTTTGACAAAAAAATCCGGGCATGGAAAGAAAGTGGGGAGACACTGCATGTACAGGAAGTGAAAGATCCGGTGGAGGAAGCTTCTTATGTGGTGGAACAGATCAAAAAACAGATGGAAACAGGAATTTTGGCAGAGGAAATCGCAGTACTCTTTCGTGTTCACACAGATGCGAGGGCGGTTGTGGAAGCTCTGATCGATGAAAAGATTCCATTCCAGATGCGGGAACATCTGCCGAATCTGTACAATCATTTTATTGCAAAAGATATTATGGCATATTTCAGGCTGGCAATGGGGCAGCGTGAGCGCAAAGATTTCCTGCAGGTCATGAATCGTCCGAAACGGTATCTGGGAAGAGACTGCCTCCCGGGAAGAGTGGTTTCTTTTGAGGAGATGCACAAATTCTATTGTGATAAAGAGTGGATGCAGGACCGGATCGACCAGTTTGAATGGGATTTGAAAATGCTTGCGAAAATGGCTCCATATGCGGCAATCCAGTATTTGAAGAAAAAAATCGGATATGACGAATTTCTGCGGGAATATGCGACTACGAAAAACATGAAAGCTGCGGATTTAAGAGAAGTACTCTCTGAGATTGAAGAGGCGGCAAAGCCGTTTCAGACGATGGAAGAGTGGTTTGTCCATGTGGAAGAATATACGGAAGCACTGAAAAAGAAAGAACAGCAAAAAGAACAGAACCAGGAGGGTGTCCGTCTGATGACATTGCATGCGTCCAAAGGGCTGGAGTTTCATACGGTGTTTTTGATCGAGGCAAACGAGGGACGAATTCCTTATCAGAAAGCAGAGAAAGAGCAGAATGTAGAAGAAGAGCGCAGGCTGTTCTATGTGGGAATGACCCGGGCAAAAGATGTGCTGAAAATCACATATGTGAAAATAAAAAACGGAAAGGAGATCTCTCCTTCCCGTTTTGTAGAGGAACTGTTCGAGGGCGTCTGACTTACTCAGCGTCAAGATCGATCTCGTCAAATTCCAGGGAATCCATCCATTCATCGAATTTGTCGGCAGCAGCATCGTACTCGTCGTCATCTTCGATGTTTTCCAGGTTTGGCTCACCGTCTTCTGTCTCAGAGAAACGGTAGATGTACACATCGCTTTCTTCGGACTCTTCTCCGTTCTCATCGAGCGGAAGGAGTGCGATGTACTGTCTGCCGGCTGCTTCGTAGATCGTCAGGACGGCACACTCCAGTGTCTCGTCATTGTCCAGTGTCAGAGTAACTGTTACACCTTCGTTTTCATTCATTGTTTCATTCATGTTTTCGCTCATAGCACGTTCTCCTTTTTTCTTGATATGCCTACTCTAACAAAAACCAGAGGAAAAAGCAAGAAAAACATCAGGTTCTTTCTATTGACAATACTGAAAAACAGGGTAGAATAAAATAGATTATGCATATATGTTGGAAAAGCAGAGTCTTAGCAATCAGGAGGACAATAGATGAAGAGAAAAATTTTGGGAGTCTTTGTGACAGTTATGTTCGGTTGTATGGTACTTTCCGGATGCAAAAAGAATGTGGGTACACCGGAAGATAACGCTGTAGTAGAAAATGAGGACGAGCAGGCACAGGATACAGAAACATCAGAAGGGCACACATTTGGCTACAGCTGCATTGATATTTATAATCCATATTATGATGTTGTAAAAGAATCGATCCGAGGGGAACTGGAAGCAAAGGGAGATACCCTGGTGGTAAAAAATCCGGACGGAGATGTGAATAAGCAGATCCAGCAGATTCAGGAGATGATCGATGAAGGAGTGGATGCAGTCTTTCTCGCACCGGTAGACTGGGAAGCAATCAAGCCTGCTCTGGAAGCCCTGGATGAGGCAGATATTCCGGTCATCAATGTGGATACGCAGGTGAAGGATACAGATCTGACAGCTGTTTATATCGGCTCTGACAATAAAAATGCAGGTGCAGTCTGCGGTGAGAATTTGAAGACACAGTGCCCGGACGGCGGAAAAGTAGTGCTTTTGGAATGCCCGTTCCAGAACTCAGTGAATGAGCGTATCACAGGATTTGAAGAAGCGATCAAAAATGCAGGATTTGAAGTAGTGGCGCGTGCAGATGCCGGCGGCACCAAGGAGAGTGCAAAGGAGAAAATGGCACAGATTTTGGCAGAAAATCCACAGGTAGATGCTGTGATGTGCGGAAATGATCAGATGGCACTCGGTGCACTTCAGGCAGCAAAAGAGGCAGGAAAAAGCAGTCTGAAGATTTATGGAGTGGACGGCTCACCGGAGATGAAAAGTGAACTTACAGATGAAAAGTCAATGATCGCCGGGACCGGAGCGCAGTCGCCGATCAATGTTGGAAAACAGGCGGCAAAGATCGGAGAGGCTATTTTGAATGATGAGGATTATGAGAAAACAACGTATATCGATACATTTTTTATCGGGAAAGATAATGTTGAGATGTATGGAACAAATGGCTGGCAGTGAGGAATAAATATATGAAAAAAACAGAAGGATATCCACAGCCTTTAGGAGCTTCCAGAAGAGGCAGAAGTGTGAATCTTGCGGTATGTGTTCCAAAAGACGTATCTTGCGAACTGCTTTTGTATAAAAAGGGCGAAAGTGAACCACATCAGGTAATCGAAATGCCGGCAGAAGAAGGAATCGGAGAAGTCCGTTTCCTGGCGCTGGAAGATCTGGAGGAAACCCAGTATGAGTATAATTACAGAATTGACGGAACGGTCTGTCTGGATCCTTACGTGAGAGAGATCGCGGGACATAAAATGTTCGGTACCGGCTGGGAATTCAACCGGCATCAGACAAGAGGAAGATTTCCGCAGAGAGGATATGACTGGGAAGGGGATAAAAGACCGCAGATTCCTGTGCAGGATGTGATCGCATATAGTCTGCATGTAAGAGGCTTTACGATGCACTCTTCCTCCAGAGTAAAGCATAAAGGGACATTTCTGGGTGTCCGGGAAAAATTACCATATTTGAAAGAGCTTGGCATCAATCAGATTCAGTGTATGCCGGTGTATGAATTTCAGGAAGATATGGGAAGTTACCGGAATTACTGGGGCTATGGCACTGGATATTATTTTGCGCCGAAAGCCGCATATGCAGCTTTTGATGATGCACAGACAGAATTAAAAGATCTGGTAAAAGCGTGCCACAAAGCAGGAATCGAAGTTGTTCTGGAAATGCCGTTTACAGAAAAGATTCTTCCGCAGACTGCGTTGGAATGTCTTCGTTTTTACCTTCTGGAGTATCATGTGGATGGGTTTGTGGTGAATCCTTACAATGTGCCATGGGACAGTCTGAATGCGGATCCGATCTTAAAGGGAGCAAAGATCTTCAAAAAAGAAGAGGGATTCCAGAACAGTATGCGCAGGTTTTTAAAGGGAGATGAAGGCATGGTCAGAGAAGTGATACGACAGCTCTGCCGCCGGACCCCAGAAGACGGCTGCTGTAATTACATTACTTCACATACAGGGTTTACACTCTGTGACCTGGTCTCTTATGACGGGAAGCATAATGAGGCAAACGGAGAGCGCAATCAGGACGGTCCGGATTATAATTACAGTTGGAACTGCGGTACGGAAGGACCAAGCAGAAAAAGAAGTGTGATGACACTTCGCAAAAATCAGATGAAGAATGCTTTTCTTCTACTTCTGCTTTCGCAGGGAACACCATGCATTCTGGCGGGAGATGAGTTTGGAAACACACAGGATGGGAATAACAATGTGTATTGTCAGGACAATGAGACCGCATGGCTGAACTGGGGAAGACAGAAAAGTTATGAAGATCTGTTTCGATTTGTGAAACGATTGATCGCCCTTAGAAAATCCAATCCTGTCTTTCATCAAAGACAGGCACTGCTTGGCCTGGATCGGACAGCGTGCGGGATTCCGGATGTCTCTTATCACGGAGAAAGTGCATGGCAGGTACAGGATGCAGTAGTCAGCAGACAGCTTGGGGTTCTCTATAGCTGGGAAGATACATTCTGGTTTGTCGCATATAATATGCACTGGGAGGCACACGAATTTGCTCTGCCGGCTCTGAAAAAAGAGCTGAAGTGGTATCAGGTTGCAGGAACAGAAGAGATGCAGGATGAGGCAGAGTGTCTGAAAGAGCAGAAGAAGATAGAAGTAAAGGCGAGAACAATAATTCTGCTGCAAGGCAGATAGAAAGGAAATTCAGAGATGAACGCACTCCGACATTTTGGTACGATCACAAAACATAAGCTCCTTGTGATGAAGGCGTGCTTTCGGGTAGGCCTGTACAGACAGGGGCTGCTCCATGATCTGTCAAAATACGGCTGGACAGAATTTCGTGTGGGATGCCGATATTACCAGGGAACCAGAAGTCCGAATAATGCAGAGCGGGAGGAAAAGGGGTATTCTTCTGCCTGGCTGCATCATAAAGGGCGCAATAAGCATCATTATGAATACTGGATTGATTACGGAACGCATGGTGCCGTGCTCGAAGGAATGAAAATGCCGGTCAATTATGTGGTGGAGATGTTTCTGGACCGAATTGCTGCAAGTAAGGTATATCGCGGAGCTGCCTATACAGACCGGGATCCGCTGGATTACTTCCTGGGAGGAAAAGGGCAGTATCTGATGCATGAGGAAACAGAAGCGCTGCTTGAAAAACTGTTGATCATGCTGGCAAAACAGGGTGAGGAGAAAACTTTTTTGTATATCCGTCAGGAAGTTTTAAAAAAAGATGATAAAAAATCAGGGTGTAAAGCATGATGCTTTACACTCTGATTTTTTGTAGTAAAACTTTTGTTTTTGGAAGCCAAAACTGAACCATAGGTCCTGTCAGAAAAATGGCGATAATTGTTCCGACACCAACTGTACCGCCAAGGATAAATCCGAGGCTTACAAAGAAAGCATCACATCCCATTCGTACCCAGCGGAATTCAATCCGTTCGAGTTTGTCGGAGAGGATGATGGCAACCAGGTCATTCGGTCCGGTGCCGGCATTGCTGTTGATTACAACAGACATTCCCAAAGAGAGAATCGCACATCCGACCAGAACGCTGATGATACGAACCGGCATTCCTGAAGAAGCATTGATGTATTCTTTGAAACACCAGGTGAAAAAGTCAATGATAGGGCCTCCGCAAAATGCACAGACAATGGTTCCAGGTTTGACATATCCTTTGGTTGTTAACAACATCAGAACCATCAAAATACACAGAACAATGACGTGCACAGTTCCGACAGACAATCCTGCAACCCGGGATAACCCCTGAATAAATACTGTGAAAGTATCGGTGCCAAGTGCCGAGAGCAAAAAGAGCGTAACACCAAGATGCGCAATGATCAGCCCCAAAAGAAGAACCAGGAGTGCACGAATCCAGTCGGTGATACTTCGCTGGGAAGTATCAGATGCAAATGTTTGTTTTTTCCCCATGATATGCTCCTGTTCTATTGTGGATAAACGAGTTGCTCTTCGGTGATTTTATTCAAAACCTGAGTCAGGTATTTTCGTGCAACAAATCTGGCCATCGGCAGATTCATATCCAGAAAGTTTCCGCAGTCTTTTGCACAGGCTCCGGGAACTTCCTGATCGTAAGATGCGATAAAAGCAAACATCTCTTTCATCAAAGGAAGAATATCGCAGGATTCATAATCACCGATAAGAAGCAGATAGAATCCGGTGCGGCATCCCATTGGTCCGAAATAGAGTGTTTTTGGGCCATATTCTGCATGGTTGCGAAGAAAGGTAGCGGCAAGATGCTCGATGGTATGTACTTCTGCAGTATTTAGAACAGGTTCTTCATTGGGATTTGTGATACGGATATCAAATGTGGTAACCGGGGTATCTCCTGCAAGATCTTTTCTGGAAATGTAAAGTCCCGGAGTCAGTTTGATGTGATCGATCGTAAAGCTTGTAATTTTTTCCATGGTAATCTCCTTGTTTTTTTATGTGTCATTATTATAGACAAAATCAGGCGAATTTGCAAGCGGAAAGGAACAAAGAACGGTTGACGGGAGACAGGAAATATGCGTATACTAAGGGACAGAGTGATCGGATAAAAGAACATATCTTAGGAGGAAAACAACGGTGAGATTATATATGGTACGACATGGCGAAACGGATTGGAATAAAGCGAAGAAAGTGCAGGGGAGAGCAGATATTCCTCTCAATGCATATGGAAGAGAACTGGCAGAAAAGACAGCAGAAGGACTGCGGGGGATTTCTTTTGATCTGGCGTATACGTCCCCTTTATCCAGAGCAAAAGAAACGGCACAGATTGTTTTGCAGGGGAGAAAGATCCCCTTGATCGAGGAACCTCGGATACAGGAGATCTGCTTTGGTGATTATGAAGGCATTGTGTACCGAGGAGAAGGTCTGGATCCGCAGAGTGCGGAGTTTGTGAAGTTCTTTGATGATACTGCAAATTACATCCCAAAGGGAGAGGGTGAGTCCGTTGGACAGTTGATGGAGAGAGTGGACGGCTTTCTGAAAGCGTTATATCAAAATCCAGAATTGCAGGATAAGATGATTTTGCTTTCTACGCATGGTGCTGCAGTCACGGCAATGAAAAACTGTATCAAAAATGAATGGAGTCCGGCAAAATTCTGGCAGATGGGAGTGCCAAAGAACTGTGCGGTGACGATCGTGGAAGTAGAGGGGGGCATCCCCAAAATTATCGAAGAAGATAAACTATATTATTAAAACAAAAATACGGAAAGAACCCAACATCCGGGGATTCTTTCCGTATTTTTAATGTTCTAATCTTCCTCTTCTGTCTCGACAGTGTAAGTCTGGCGCTTTCTTGCCATCTCATCGCTTTCGAGATATTCGTCATAAGTTGTGATCTTATCGATCAGTTTTCCGCCCGGTACGATCTCCATGATACGATTTGCAGTCGTCTGCACGATCTGGTGGTCACGGGAAGTAAATAAGAGTACTCCCGGGAATTTGATCATACCGTTATTGAGCGCAGTGATGGATTCCATATCCAGATGGTTGGTAGGTTCATCTAATAACAGAACATTTGCGCCGGAAATCATCATCTTGGAGAGCAGGCAGCGTACCTTCTCACCACCGGAGAGGACTTTTAATCTCTTCACACCATCTTCTCCGGAGAAGAGCATTCTTCCGAGGAACCCCCGCACATAGGTGGCATCCTTGTTTTCAGAGTACTGTGTCAGCCATTCTGTGATGGTGTAATCGTTATCGAACTCTCCGCCGAAGTCTTTCGGGAAGTAAGCCTGTGAAGTCGTGATTCCCCATTTGTAAGTACCTTCATCCGGTTCCATCTCACCGATCAGGATTTTGAACAGAACTGTTTTTGCAAGCTCATTTCCGCCTACAAATGCAACTTTGTCATCGTGGTTCAGTGTAAATGTCAGGTTGTCCAGAATCTTGACTCCGTCGATGGTTTTGGAAAGTCCTTCCACGGTCAGCACTTCGTTTCCGATGTCACGGTTTGGACGGAAATCAATGTAAGGGTATTTACGGCTGGATGGTTTGATCTCATCCAGTTCAATTTTTTCCAGGGCACGTTTTCTGGATGTTGCCTGTTTGGATTTGGAAGCATTGGCGCTGAACCGGGAAATAAAGTCCTGCAGTTCTTTGATCTTTTCTTCTTTCTTTTTGTTGGCTTCTTTCATCTGACGGATCAGAAGCTGGCTGGATTCATACCAGAAGTCGTAGTTTCCGGCATAGAGCTGGATCTTTCCATAGTCGATATCCGCGATCTGTGTGCAGACCTTGTTTAAGAAGTAACGGTCATGGGATACCACAATGACTGTGTTCTCAAAGTTGATCAGGAACTCTTCCAGCCATGCGATCGCATCCAGATCCAGGTGGTTGGTCGGCTCGTCAAGAAGCAGGATGTCAGGATTACCGAACAAAGCCTGAGCAAGAAGAACCTTTACCTTTTCTGCACCCTTTAAGTCTTTCATGTATTTGTAGTGGAGGTCTGTTTCAATGCCGAGTCCGTTGAGCAGAGTTGCAGCGTCAGATTCTGCCTCCCAGCCGTTCATGGTTGCGAATTCCGCTTCCAGCTCACTTGCTTTGATTCCGTCCTCGTCTGTGAAATCTTCTTTTGCATAGATGACTTCTTTTTCTTTCATGATCTCGTACAGACGTGCATTCCCCATGATGACGGTGTCCAGTACCAGATATTCATCGTATTTGTAGTGATCCTGCTGCAGGAAAGAAAGACGCTCTCCGGGAGTGATGTTTACTTCCCCTTTGGTAGGCTCGATCTGTCCGGACAAAATCTTTAAAAAAGTAGATTTTCCGGCACCGTTGGCTCCGATCATACCATAACAGTTGCCTTCGGTAAATTTAATATTGACATCTTCAAACAGCGCTTTTTTCCCGACGCGCAGAGTGACATTGTTTGCACTAATCATATTTTTTACTCCTTATTTATTATATAAAGTAATAATTCCAACGCTTATCTTAACATGAGAACCCACGACATGGCAAGGTCAGGAGTATGCTTTCTATGAAATAAACAAAGAAATATTGTGTTTTTGCAAAAATTTAACAGGATTAGGAGTTTGCGAAAAAGTGGAAAAAGTATATAATGGAACAAAGAAAGTGAGGGATGGATATGCAAAAAGCAACTTTGGTATTAGAAGGCGGAGCAACAAGAGGCGTATTTACATCGGGAGTACTGGATTATCTGATGGAGCAGGAGTTTTACACTTCTCATGTGATCGGTGTTTCGGCAGGAGCCTGCAATGCGGTGGACTATGTGTCAAGGCAGCCCGGACGGACAAGAGACTGTATGATCCCCACAGATAAGAATCTGTCCTATTATTACGGGATGCGTAAATTTATAAAAGAAAAAAGTCTGATGAATATGGATATGATTTTTGATATTTATCCAAAACAGATTTATCCCTTTGATTTTGACACCTATTTTCGATCAGAGATGAACTGTGAGCTGGTCACGACAAACTGTGTGACGGGAAAAGCGGAGTACATGGATGAGGCGCAAGATCCCGACAGGCTGATGAAAATCTGCCGGGCATCCTCCAGTATGCCGCTGCTTTGTCCGATTGTAAATATCGATGGGATCCCGTATCTGGATGGAGGACTTGCGGATTCTATTCCGATTCGGAGAGCGATGGATATTGGAAATGAGAAGATCATCGTTGTTCTGACAAGAAATCGGGGATATCGCAAGAAGGCGGTTTCAAAAGCGGTGGAAAAGATGTATCGCAGAGCCTACAGATCTTATCCGAATCTTCTGCGGACTCTTTTGCGGCGTGCGCCGTATTACAACCGGACGCTGAATGAGCTGGAGAATCTGGAGAGAGAAGGAAAGATTTTTGTGATCCGGCCGCAGGTAAAGCCGGTGTCCAGACTGGAGAGAAGTCAGGAGCATCTGATGGCATTTTATCATCACGGATATGATCTGATGGAAAGAGAGTATGACCGTCTCATGGAGTATCTCGAAAAATAGGTATATTTTGCATGGAAAATATGATACAATGTGGAGTATTCATGTGAAACCGGCAGAAGGAGAAACATATGAAAAAAGAAATTTTGAATTACACACAGAACAGGGAATTGTCGTGGCTGCGCTTTAATCAGAGAGTGCTGGAAGAAGCGCAAGATGAAAGTGTTCCGCTTCTGGAGAGGATGAAATTTGTATCGATCTTCACCAGTAACCTGGATGAGTTTTTTATGATTCGGGTAGGAAGTCTCTACGATATGGCATCTGTGGACAGCAAGACATTAGACAGCAGATCGGGGATGACTCCGAAAGAACAGTTAGATAAGATTTATGAGGCAGTGGCCCCGCTTTATAAAGAGCGGGATAAGACGTATGCGGAGATAAAAAAACAGCTGCATCCATACGGGGTCTGTGGGCTGGATTTCAAAGAGCTGGAGGCACAGGAAAAAAAGTATGTCAAACATTATTTCAAAGAACAGGTGCTTCCACTGCTTTCCCCACAGATCGTAGACGCAAATCATCCGTTTCCACATTTGCTCAATAAAGAACTGTATGTGATCGCAACGCTTCGTTTTGAAGAGAAAAAAATGATGGGGATCGTTCCTGTTCCTCAGTTTATTTCAGATGTGATTTATCTGCCGGGACATGACATTCGTTATATCCGGATGGAAAAAGTGATCATGGAGTATCTGGATCTTGTGTTTGAACAGTATCAGGTATCGGATATCACATACATCCGTGTCACAAGAAATGCGGACATTTCTCCTGACGATGAGAACTATGCGGACAATGAAGACTTTCGCTATATAATGAAGGAGACATTGAATAAGCGCAGAAGAATGGCAGTGGTACGTCTGGAAGTGGCCAATCCGCTGAATAAAGAGACAGAGAAATATCTCTGTGAGAAATTCAAAATTACGCCTGCCTGCATTTTTAGAACGAAAATTCCGATGAAACTGGATTATATCTTTTCAATTATGGATAAAGTACCTGCTTCCATGAAACGATCATTGGTTGATGTACCATTTGCTCCACAGCCTGCCGCACAGGTGGGAGAAGGAAGCGTGATGGCTCAGGTAAAGAAACGGGACATTCTTCTGTCCTATCCATATGAAAGCATGGATCCGTTTTTGAAGCTGATCAAAGAGGCATCCACAGATCCGGATGTGATGACCATTAAGATCACGATCTATCGTCTTGCCAAAAAGACAAGACTGGTAGAATATCTGTGTGCAGCGGCAGAAAATGGAAAAGAAGTGACCGCTCTGATCGAGCTGCGGGCCCGGTTTGATGAGCAGAATAATATTGAATGGTCAGAACGGATGGAAGAGGCCGGCTGCAGGGTACTTTATGGGTTTGACGGATATAAAGTACATTCCAAAATTTGTCTGATTACATACCGCAGTAAAAATGAGATCAAATATATCACACAGATCGGAACCGGAAATTACAATGAGAAGACCGCAAAATTGTACACGGATTATTCGCTGATGACTGCGAATCAGTCGATCGGAGAGGATGCAGCAGTATTTTTTAAGAATATGTCCATTGGCAATCTGGATGGAACCTATAAGAATCTGATCGTATCTCCGACCAGTTTGAAGCAGAAGATTCTGGCGTTGATGGATGAAGAGATTCAAAAGGGTGAACAGGGACGGATTGTGATGAAGATGAATTCTGTGACGGATATGGATTTTATCCGGAAGGTGGCAGAGGCTTCCAGAGCAGGTGTGAAGGTGGATCTGATCGTGCGTGGAATCTGCTGTATTCTGCCGGGAATTGCACAAGAGACAGAGAATCTGACTGTGACCAGTATTGTAGGCCGCTATCTGGAACACCCGAGAGTGTTTGTGTTCGGCACGGGAGCAGAGCAGAAAGTGTACATCGGTTCTGCGGATATGATGACCAGAAACACGGAGAAACGGGTGGAAGTGGCATGTCCGATTCTCAACGAGGAGATCAAAAAACGGCTGGTGAGAAACCTGCATGTAATGCTTGCAGATAATGTCAAAGCAAGAGTGATGACAAGTGACGGAACCTACCGCAAAAAGAAGGTAGAAGGAAAAGCCATCAATTCACAGGAAATCTTCATGAAAGAAGCACTGATGGCAAAACGAGTGGAGAAGAAACCACAGAAACAGACGTTTCTTCAGAAGATGAGACGGTTGTTTCAGAAAGAATAGAATAAACAGAAAGATGATTGTATAAATAAGAATGGGGAAAGCAGTATATATCGCAGAAAAGCCAAGTGTGGCGCAGGAGTTTGCAAAGGCTTTAAAATTAAATGCAAAGCGAAAGGACGGGTATCTGGAATCAGAAGAAGCCATCGTAACCTGGTGTGTGGGACATTTAGTGACCATGAGTTATCCGGAAGTGTATGATCCGGCACTGAAAAAATGGAGTTTGAACACACTGCCGTTTCTTCCGCAGGAGTTTCAGTATGAAGTGATCCCGGGAGTGGCAAAGCAGTTCCAGATCGTCAGCTCCCTTTTAAACAGACAGGATGTGGACACGATCTACGTGTGTACCGACTCCGGACGGGAAGGAGAGTATATCTACCGGCTGGTGGAGCAGGAAGCACATGTGACAGGAAAACAAAGAAAACGGGTCTGGATCGATTCGCAGACGGAGGAGGAGATTCTTCGCGGGATCCGGCAGGCAAAGGACTTATCAGAGTATGATAATCTGAGCGCTTCGGCCTATCTCCGCGCAAAAGAGGACTATCTGATGGGGATTAATTTTTCCAGACTTCTGACATTAAAATACGGAAACAGTATTTCCGGATATTTGAAGACAAAGTATGCGGTAGTCTCAGTGGGACGGGTGATGACCTGCGTGCTGGGGATGGTAGTGCGAAGAGAGCGGGAAATCCGTGAATTTGTAAAAACACCATTTTATCGTGTGCTTGCAACTCTGGAAACTGAGGGAAAAACATTTGAGGGAGAATGGAAAGCGGTCAAAGGCTCCCGCTATTTCGAATCGTTTGACCTGTACAAAGAGAATGGATTCAAACAAAAAGAAAAGGCGCAGGAGCTGATCGCATATCTGAAGGAGAAAGAGCCTGTCACAGGACAGATAGCGGCGATCGAAAAGAAGAAAGAGAAGAAGAACCCACCGCTTCTTTATAATCTTGCGGAACTGCAGAATGATTGTTCCAAGCGGTTTAAGATCAGTCCGGATGAGACACTGCGGATCGTGCAGGAATTATACGAAAAGAAGCTGGTGACCTATCCGAGAACAGATGCCAGAGTGTTGTCTACTGCTGTTGCAAAGGAAATCAGTAAAAATCTGAACGGGCTGTCAAAATACGGGTCCGTGGCAGTATATTTAAAAGAAATCGCGGCTATGGGAACGTATAAGAACCTGGTAAAGACCCGTTATGTCAATGATAAACAGATTACCGATCATTATGCGATCATTCCGACCGGACAGGGACTTTCGGCACTTTCGTCGGTCTCCCAGGCGGCAAGGAATGTGTATGACTGTGTTGTAAAACGGTTTTTGAGTATTTTTTATCCGCCCGCTGTATATCAGAAAGTAGCGGTGACTGTAAAGATACGGGAGGAGAGCTTTTTCTCGAATTTTAAGGTTCTGGCAGAAGAAGGGTATCTGAAAGTAGTGGGAATTCCGCAAAATGGAGGAGAACAGAGCATGGATCCACAATTTTTCCAGGTGGTGCAGAATCTGAAAAAGGGAGCAGTCCTGCCGGTTTGTGCGCTGGATGTGAAGGAAGGAGAGACTTCTCCGCCGAAGCGCTACAATTCAGGATCCATGATCCTTGCAATGGAAAACGCGGGGCAGTTGATCGAGGATGAAGAGCTGCGTGCCCAGATCAAGGGAAGCGGTATCGGAACCAGTGCCACCAGAGCGGAAATTCTGAAAAAGCTGATCCATATCAAATATCTGAGCCTGAATAAGAAGACCCAGATCATCACTCCGACTCTTCAGGGAGAGATGGTGTATGATGTGGTGAACCAGTCCATTCGTTCGCTTTTGAATCCGGAACTGACGGCCAGCTGGGAGAAAGGACTGACGTATGTGGCAGACGGAGAGATCACTCCGGATGAGTATATGCAGAAGCTGGATCATTTTATTATCAGCAGGACAGAAGGCGTAAAGCGGCTGAACAATCAATATCAGCTGAAAGGATTTTACGATGCGGCTGCAAAATATTATAAAAAACCGGTATCGTCAAACCGGACATCGCGCAAAAAAGAGAATCAAAAAGGAGAGAGTTAATTTATGAAAGAGCTGACAGTAAAAGAACTTTATACATTGGATGAGACAATTGCAAAAGATATTTTTGAGGGAGTGACCTATCCGTGGGAAGTGCTTCCGAAAATCTCCCGGTTTATTGTGGAACTGGGAAATACACTCAGCGAAGAGGAATATGAAAAACAGGGAGAGAATATCTGGATCGCCAAAACAGCGAAAGTAGCAAAAAGCGCATCCATTACGGGACCGGCGATCATCGGAAAAGAAGCAGAGGTCAGACATTGCGCGTTTATCCGTGGAAATGCAATCGTGGGAGAGGGGGCAGTAGTCGGAAATTCGACAGAACTGAAGAATGTGATCCTGTTCAATAAAGTGCAGGTTCCGCATTACAATTATGTGGGAGACTCAATTCTCGGATACAAATCGCATATGGGTGCTGCATCTATTACATCCAATGTGAAGTCAGACAAGAAGCTGGTAATTGTAAAAACACCGGAAGGTGAAATCGAGACCGGATTGAAAAAATTCGGAGCGATGCTTGGCGATGAAGTAGAAGTGGGATGCGGAAGTGTCTTAAATCCGGGAACCGTTGTGGGAAGCCATACGAACATTTATCCGCTTTCTTCTGTGAGAGGATTTGTACCGGCGAAAAGCATTTATAAAAAACAGGGTGAAGTTGTAGAAAAACAATAGTGAGGGAAAATAAAATGAAAAAGATCGGGTTTATCGGAGTCGGGATCATGGGAAAATCCATGGTGCGGAATTTGAAAAAGGCAGGATTTGATCTGCACATTTATGCAAGAACAAAAGCAAAGGTAGAAGATGTGATCGCAGAGGGTGTGACCTTTCATGACAGCATTGCAGACTGCGTGAAAGACTGTGAGGCAGTGATCACCATTGTGGGATTTCCGCAGGACGTGGAAGAAGTGTATTTCGATCAGGGGAATATTCTGGACAGCGCAAAAGAAGGCGCGTATCTGATCGATATGACAACCACCAGTCCGCAGATTGCCCAAAAGATTTATGAAGAGGGGAATAAGCGGGGATTTCATGTTCTGGATGCCCCGGTAACCGGAGGAGATACCGGCGCAAAAGCAGGAACACTTTCTATCCTTGTAGGTGGAGACAAAGAAGATTTTGAAGCATGTATGCCTCTGTTTGAAGCAATGGGAACCAATATTAACTACCAGGGAGCAGCAGGATGCGGACAGCACTGTAAGCTGGCGAACCAGATCATGATCGCAGGCGCGCTCTCCGGAGTATGTGAAGCACTTGCTTATGCACAGGCGAAAGGTTTGGATCTGCAGACAGTGCTTCATTCTGTGTCTACAGGTGCGGCAGGAAGCCGTCAGCTGGATCTGTTCGGACCGAAGATTCTGGAAGGAGATTACCGCCCGGGCTTCTTTATGAAGCATTTTATCAAAGATATGAAACTGGCGCTGATCGAATCCAATATAAGCGGTCTGGATCTCAATGTCTTAAGTCAGGTGCTGGCAGAGTATGAAGAGCTGCAGGCAGAAGGCCTTGGAGATGAGGGAACACAGGCATTGTTCAAATTGTATACACAGGAAAAAGCAGACGAATAAAGAGTTGACAAACAGAAAAGATTCTCGTATGATTGTATCAAATCAACAGTACAATGAACGGGAATCTTTTTTGCGTGATAAGCCGTAATTGGTGTGACCAGTAATGATAAGCCCGTCAGACAGCTGCTGTGCCTGCACAGACAGGCTGTGAGCTGTGTAAAACACGATGGAGGAAATGATATGCTGGAAGTTCAGAAATTAAGTAAATCCTATGGAAAGTCTCTGGCGGTGGATGAGGTCAGTTTTTTTGTACCGGATGGTACAGTCGGGATCCTTCTGGGACCAAACGGAGCCGGAAAATCGACGATCATCAAAAGTATCGCAGGTCTGCTTCGGTATCAGGGGCGGATCGGAATTCAGGGACTTCCTGCCAGAAGTGTGGAGGCAAAGAGACAGTTTGCCTATGTTCCGGAGATGCCTGCCATGTTTGATGCACTCAGCGTCAGAGAACACATTGAATACATGAGAAAAGCTTACAACAGCGGGATTACGGATGAAGAGGTGGAAGCGCTGCTTGCCCGGTTTGACCTGGATGACAAGCAGGATAAACTGGGAAATGAGCTGTCCAAAGGAATGATGCAGAAGGTGAGTATCTGCTGTGCGCTTGCCATCAGGCCGAAAGTGCTGCTTCTGGATGAACCGATGGTGGGGCTGGATCCAAAAGCGATTAAAGAGCTTAAGGAGGTCGTGCTGGAACAAAAAGCTCTCGGAGTTACAGTACTGATCAGCACGCATATGCTGGAGATGGTAGAAGAGCTGTGGGATATGATGTTTGTGATGGAAAAGAGTAAGATCATTGGTTCTTACCGGAAGGATGAGGTGGGAGACAAGGATCTGGATGCGCTGTTCTTTGAAATGACAGGTGGTGAGAAATCGTGAGAGCGCTATTGTATCTGACAAAACGAAGTATGATCAACAATTTGAAAAAAGCAGTGAAAAAGCCGCTCACACTTCTGGTTGTGTTAGCCTGTGCGGCATATGCTGTTTTTCTGGCTGTGATGCTGGCAGAATTAGCAGTGCAGATGAAGTTTGACAGTGCAAAAGGAATGGTGATCATTCTGACAGTCTGGTCGTTGTATCTGTTTTTGCTGAATTTTATGTCATATGCATCCAGAAAAGGAATTCTCTTCCGTCCGGCACATGCACATTTTATCTTCAATGCGCCTGTGGATCCAAAGGTCGTGCTGATCCATGGAGCCTGGATGAATTATCTGAGCAGTGTGGTGTTCTTTCTGATATTTATTATTGCGGGAATTACAGTTTTTGATGTCAGTCCGTGGCGAATTCTGCTGTTTGCGGGAATCTGTATCTGTAATCTGGCACTGGAGATCAGCCTGATGGTCTGCCTGTATTCCAGTGAACGGATTTCGGAGAAGGCAAGAGAATGGATCGGCCGTGGGATCAAGGTGTTTCTGCTTATGGTTACAGGACTGATCGTTCTGTATTTCTGGAAAAAAGGCGTATCTTTTGCAACAGTTTCTGCATTTTTTGACTGGCCGATCCTGCGGATGATTCCAATTATCGGATGGGAGATTTCTGCATTTCATCTGATTCTTTTAAGTCCGGATCTGCTCAATGCTGCAGGGATGGTTCTGTACCTTCTGACGACGATCCTGCTTGTGATCCTGGCATACCGGATGCCGTGTAATGGAGATTATTATGAGGACGCGGCAAAATTTGCAGATACCTATGCAGAAATGATCAAGCGGAAGAAAAACGGCGAAATGGTCATGGGGCTGGAGGAGAAGAAGAAAAAATTCCGCCATATGACAGTTCGTTATCAGGCAGTCGGAGCAAAGGCAATCTTTTACCGCCAGCTTTTGGAATATCGAAAAGAAAGAACGTTTATTTTCTCGAAAATGACACTTTTGAATCTCGGGATGGGCATCGTTATGGCATTTGCGATGCGAGAGACAGCACAGGAAAGCGGGATTCCTCAGATTTTTCTGCTTGGAATTCTGGCGTATATGACTCTGATCTTCAGCGGATATCTTGGAAAGTGGGAGACTGAGATTAAAACACCCTATCTTTATCTGATTCCGGACAGTCCGGTGAAAAAGCTGTGGTACTCGACACTGATGGAGCATGTGAAAGCATTTGTAGATGGAGTTTTACTCTGTGTGCCCATCGGAATCTTGTGGCAGGTAAATGTGTGGGAAGTAATCCTGGGGATCCTGATCTACACGATACTTCAGGCGAACCGGATGTACAGTAAGGTGCTGGCACAGTGCGTGGTGGGAGATGTGCTTGGACGTACCGGACAGGATGTGGTGAGAGCGTTTTTCCAGATGTTCGTGCTGGGAATCGGGGTGATGGCCGCAGCGCTGGCAGGAATCTTTATAAGTATGGATTTAGTCTTTCCAATCGCTCTGATTTATAGTATGATAGTAACTGTGATAATCGGTCTGATCGCAGCCATCCGTTTTGATTCCATGGAACAGATGGCGTAGACGGATGAAGCTGCACAGTGAAGGTAAAAGACAGGAGGAAAAAAGATGCTGAATGATAATTTTGTGACCATGGAAATCGGCAAGGCAAAGCACATTGCGCTGGTTGCTCATGATGGAAAAAAGAAAGAACTTGTAGACTGGTGTGACAGAAATAAAGAGATTTTGAAAGGACATTTCCTGTGCGGAACAGGAACAACGGCAAAACTGATCTCAGAGCGTACGGGACTTCCTGTGAAAGGATACTGCAGCGGTCCTCTCGGAGGAGACCAGCAGATCGGAGCAAAGATTGTGGAAGGACAGATCGATTTTATGATTTTTTTATGGGATCCTCTGGAAGCACAGCCTCACGATCCAGATGTAAAAGCACTGCTTCGAATCGCGGTTGTTTATGATATTCCGATCGCGAACAACCTTTCTACAGCAGATTTTATGCTGCAGTCAAAATATATGAATACGTCTTATGAGCGTAAGATTGAGAATTTCAATAAGACGATCCAGGATCGCGTGAAATCTATGAAAGAGTCAAAATAAATTTCTGAGGATTTAAATGTGAAGATTCTTGTAGGGGCTGTCGCACTAAGTTCATGAACTTAGTGCGACAGCCCCTTTAAAATAGAATTTGTCCATTATTTCCATTCGTGGCTGAGAATTCGCATCATAATAAAATCGCTATATTCATTGTTGTAGTAATATGCCTCTTCCAGAATACCTTCCTGCTTGAATCCGATTTTTTTGTAGAATTTCAGTGCATCTGTATTCAATCCTACGACTCCGATTGAGACACGATGCATTTCATACCTATTGAAGGCCATATCAAGCATGATACGAATTGCTTCTGTCCCGTATCCTTTATGCTGCATCTTTGGATCGGGAATGATAATCGTAAGATCGGTTTGGTGCCATGCAGGAAACATCCGGAGCAGACCAGTCTCACCTATTATATTGCCGTCGAGGTCTGTAATCGTGAACCAAACCGAGTTTTCCGATTTATGGTCCACATTAATACAAGTTTTTACCTCTTCTTCATCGGTAGACTTCTCAAAGCCGCATTGAAACATGACTTGCGGCTGATTGAACCAATAGGCAAAAAATGGCGCATCTTCTTCTCTTTGTTCACGCAAAATAATCCTTTTCCCTTTAATTTCTTTCTTCATACGTTTTTATGAACCTTTCTTTTATTCTGGTAAATCTCGACTTGTTTAAAATCATATTTTACCATACAGACTTTAAGAAATCTATTCCTCAATTATTCACAACTGTGTCATGAATAATTGCGGATAAATTTTCAGACGAATATATGGTCAGTCCGGAAAGAAATAAGGATATCTTGAAAGGCTCGAAAAAGAATTAGATGCTGCTAATGTTGAGCATGTATTGTTTGAAGGAATTCGTCCAAATCCTACTGATATCAATGTCATGGTTTGTTGTTGACAGTGATCTGATGATGAGCGTTCCGTCAAAGTTTACTGCTTATCAGGATATGGATGCATTTTTCCATGCTTCTGAAACAGTAGTAAATATCAATCATCATCCTATGGCTGAAATGTTTGCTTTAAAAACAATAGAGTATGTTGCAAAATATCTTCCTCGTGCAGTAAAAGACGGAAATGACAAAGAAGCACGTGCATATATGGCTCTTGCCAACACATTTGCAGGTTATTATATGATGTATACTTCTGCCCACACAATGGAACATGCCATGGGAAGCTTTCATGATAAACTCGTTCATGGCGCCGGACTTATCGAAATTGCACATGCTTATTATGATTTCTTTGCTGAAAGAAAAGCATCAGAAGAAAACATGATAAAAATGGCTATTGCAATGGGTGTTACGAATCCTACCAGTGGAAAGGATTTTATTACAGCCCTTGATAAACTGATTGTCATTCTCTGTGAAACTGGGCAAGAGAAATTAAGAAAATACATTTTAAAATATCCAGAGTTAAAGAATACAGAAATGGCAGAAAAAGAACCACAATGAATATTCCATTAACGGGACGGGCAGGTGTATATCATCTGCTTGTTTTATTTTAGATTTGACATTGAAATCTTACGGGTGTAATATTTTGGAAAGACAAAGAATTTTTTAAGATAAAATCTTGCACATGTAATATAAGCTCGAATGTAAAAGGACGAGGTGAAAAGGCTGGTATATATGAAAAAATCAGAGATAAAGGGTTGAGGTATTGATTATGACGATAAAAAATAAAATGATTTCTGCCTGTCTTATGTGTTTAGTGGTATTCAGCGTAGTTGGCTGTTCGCCAAAAGATGGGGAGAAAAGTAATAATTTCATATCAACTCAAAATATGGAGTTGATATATGAAGAAACAATTTCTCCGAATAAAGAATATGTTGAAAAAGAGGAAGATATTGTGAATTATACCGTGGAAGTATATCAAGATGATGATCATATGATTTTTGTCAATGCCAATTCTAATTTTGCAGGTTTTCAACCGCTACAATATGAAGTTGAGGCTGGTACGGATATTACAAAGGAAGATATCGATATCGAATGGACAACAATCATGGGGAATCCTACTCCAACAAAAGAGGATTTGTTGGCTATAGCGTATGTGTCTATTTCAGAAGACGGGGAAGTGATTAGTAAGAGAAAAATCAGTTTTATCAATAAGGCGATTGAAATTTTAGAAGATGCTTTGGACAAAAAATAGTTCAGGAAATTCAATTTTACATTAGTTCTTTTTTGTGGCAGCATTGTATTCTATCTTGCATGGAATTTTGCGAAAAAATTCTATTGTAAATGGTAAAGATGTTATAAATGAAACAGGGACACTAACGGTATATCGGGATATGAAAGATGAAACGGATTATTAAGGAATTACAAAAATCATTTGAGGAGAATGCAGAATGAAAAAAGCAATTAATAAATTTTGGGGGTTGCTCCCATTTCTAATAATTATATTTTGCAGTATTTTAGTGGCAGTGATAGAAAAAGTAACGGACAATACATTTAGAATACTTCCACGTAATATATTGATATGTTCAGGAATAATAAGTATCGGAATACTACTATTATGGCTAAATACACGCAAAAAAATATCTGCTCATCGCATATTTTCGTTTGTACTAAGAATTATATCAGTTTTTCTGATTGGAGTTGTTACCTTAACTGGTTTGTTTGTTATGGGATTTTCACATGGTCCAGAACATATTGTTACAAAATATGGAATAAAGATGGTGGCGAGTGTTCACAGCTTTTTGGATGAGCAAGTAGAATACTATGAATATAAAAATTGGTTCTTTTATGGTCAGAATTTAGGGTATGAGTATTATGGAAGCGGTGGAAATGATCCGCTTGCTCAAAAACCAAAACCAGACCCTGTTCGTTTTACTTTTTATGATTTAGATGGACATGTTATTGAATCAAAAGGCATAAATTAAGGAATTGTCAAAAAACTCACATATAAAGGCAACCGAGAAATCGACGGTCCTATGGGCAGGAGGAACTACCATTTGTTTCTTCTTCTATATATGAAAATCCGTATTGGTTTCATGTTGTTGTGTCAAATGCAGAAAATGATTTATCAAAGTTAAAAGCCTTTGATACGCCTGGAAGAACCGGCAAATATCCTGGACAGTAACCAATGGAGAAATTCTTCATCAGGAATTAAAATAAATAGATTGCATCCCGGGCGACCGCATGATAAGATAGTTCTGTAAGTTATAGAAAACAGAACTTTATCATGCAGCCGCCTGTGCTGTATCATACTCGGTTATAACCCAGACGTTCAAGGAGTTCTTCCAGGTCTGTTCAAGAGAGTTTCCCCTGTGATGGATAAAAAGAGGATATTCTATGGTTTTATCATCTCTGTTTTCTGTAGAAAAACAGTAACGAAAGGAGGGGGACGGAGTAGGATGGAAAAAATTACTTGACAATTCAAGGAGCATATAATAGTATAATAAACAGAAGCGAACAACTGTTCGAGTGAAAAAGGAGAAGATTCGGTATGGCAAGTGATGAAAAGAAAAAAGCGCTGGATGCGGCGATTGCAAAGTTAGAGAAGGATTTTGGAAAAGGTACTGTGATGAAGCTGGGAGAGGGCAGTCATGTTGCTGTAGAGACGGTTCCTACAGGGTGTCTGAGTCTAGATCTGGCACTGGGACTTGGCGGTGTTCCAAAGGGACGTGTGATTGAGGTTTACGGTCCGGAGTCCAGTGGTAAGACGACAGTGACACTCCACATGATCGCAGAAGTACAAAAGAGAGGCGGGATTGCAGGATTTATTGATGCAGAGCATGCTCTGGATCCTGTTTATGCGAAGAAGATCGGAGTAGATATTGATGAATTATATATTTCACAGCCTGACAGCGGAGATCAGGCTCTGGAGATTGCTGAGACGATGGTGCGCTCCGGAGCAGTGGATATTATTGTGATTGACTCTGTTGCGGCCCTCGTGCCAAAGCAGGAGATCGAAGGAGATATGGGAGACAGTCATGTCGGCCTGCAGGCGAGACTGATGTCGCAGGCACTGCGTAAGCTGACACCAGTCATCAGCAAATCCAACTGTGTGGTTATCTTTATCAACCAGCTCCGTGAAAAGGTAGGCGTAATGTTTGGAAATCCAGAGACAACGACAGGTGGACGCGCATTGAAGTTCTACGCTTCTGTTCGTATGGATGTCCGCAGGATCGAGACGCTGAAGCAGAGCGGAGAGATGGTCGGCAACAGAACCCGCATCAAGATCGTGAAGAATAAGATTGCGCCTCCGTTTAAAGAGGCAGAGTTTGATATCATGTTTGGAAAAGGAATCTCCAAAGAAGGAGATGTTCTGGATCTGGCAGTTGGTATTGATCTTGTCAAGAAGAGTGGTGCGTGGTATGCATATGAAGGAGAGAAGATCGGACAGGGTCGTGAGAATGCAAAAGCATATCTGACCAGTCATCCGGAGGTGATGGAGGAGCTGGACAGAAAAGTACGCCAGCACTATCATCTGATTGAAGGAGAGGAAGAGGTAAAAGAGAGTGATCTGAAGCTGACTCCAAAAGAGGAACAAATGGAACTGTCGATCGAGGGAGAAGAATAAAAAATGGTCGTCACGAAAGTAGAGATGCTGACCAAGATCAAGTATAAAGTGTATTTAGATGAGGAGTTCGCCTTTGTGTTATACAAGGGCGAACTGTCGCATTACCGGATTGTTGAGGGGACTCTTTTAGAGGAGGATACTGTACAGGAGATTCTGCAGAAGGTGATCTGTAAAAGAGCAAAGCTTCGTGCCATGCATCTTCTGGAGGATATGGACCGCAGCGAATCGGCACTGCGGGAGAAGCTGCGTCAGGGATTGTACCCGCCGGAAGCAGTGGAGGCAGCGATTTCTTATGTGAAGTCTTTCGGATATCTGGATGACGCGCGGTATGCGGAAAATTTTGTACAGAGCAGAAAGGCATCCAAGAGCAGACGAGAGATTTTATATCAGCTCTGCCAGAAAGGCGTATCAAGGGAAATTGCGCAGCAAGTCATAGAAGAGTGCTTTGACGGACAGGGTGAGACTGAGGCAATCCTTAAGATTATCGAGAAAAAGCGTGTGGATCTAAGGACGGCTACACCGGAGCAAATGCAAAAATTATACGGTCATCTGGCACGAAAAGGATTCCGATATGAAGACATCCGTCAAGTGATACAAAATTATGATGAGAATGCTTGACAGGGTTGGTAAAACAGTATAAAATTTAAGTGTTGTATTTATGTATGCAGATACATAAACATGTACAATGAAAATTAAATAAGGAGGTGCTCCTGTGCCGGTAATTTTATGTGTAATTATTGCGGCGGCCCTCGCGTTGATAGTCGGTGTCGTAACTCGCTATCTGACCATTACCAATCTGAAGAACAATGCGGAATCCAAGATTGGAAATGCGGAAGCGAAAGCAAGAGAAATCATTGACGATGCCGTGAAAACTGCTGAAACGACAAAAAAGGAAGCTCTTTTGGAAGTGAAGGAAGAGTCCATCCGGACGAAGAATGATCTTGAAAAAGAGACGAAAGAAAGAAGGTCGGAACTGCAGCGCTATGAAAAGCGTGTGCTGGCAAAAGAAGAAGCAGTAGACAAACGTTCCGAAGCTATTGAGCAGCGTGAAGCAAAATTTACAGCAAAAGAGGAACATTTAAGACAGCGTGAAGCCAAAGTGGAAGAACTCAGTCAGAAACGAGTGCAGGAACTGGAAAGAATCTCAGGTCTTACCTCCGAGCAGGCAAAAGAATATCTGTTGAAAACTGTTGAAGAAGATGTGAAACATGAAACAGCAAAGATGGTCAGAGAGCTGGAGTCTCAGGCAAAAGAGAACGCAGACAAGAAAGCAAAAGAGTATGTTGTCAATGCGATTCAGAGATGTGCAGCTGACCATGTAGCGGAGACTACGATTTCAGTCGTGCAGCTTCCAAGTGATGAGATGAAAGGAAGGATCATCGGACGAGAGGGACGAAACATCAGAACTCTTGAGACTCTGACAGGTGTAGAGCTTATCATTGATGATACACCGGAGGCAGTTGTGTTATCCGGATTTGATCCGATCCGAAGAGAAGTTGCCCGTATTGCTCTTGAACGCTTGATCGTGGATGGACGTATCCATCCTGCAAGAATTGAAGAGATGGTGGAAAAAGCACAGAAAGAAGTAGATTCTATGATTCGCGAAGAAGGAGAGGCAGCAGCCATCGAGGTTGGTGTACCGGGTATCCATCCGGAATTGCTGCGTCTGCTTGGACGTATGAAATTCAGAACAAGCTACGGACAGAATGCGCTGAAGCATTCCATCGAGGTTGCTCAGTTGTCAGGACTTCTGGCAGGCGAGATCGGGCTGGATGTGCGTATGGCGAAAAGAGCCGGACTTCTGCACGACATCGGTAAATCGATCGATCACGATGTGGAAGGATCTCACATTCAGATTGGTGTGGATCTTTGCAGAAAGTACAAAGAATCAGCGACTGTGATCAATGCAGTCGAAGCACATCATGGCGATGTAGAGCCTCAGACTTTGATCGCCTGTGTTGTACAGGCTGCAGATACGATCTCAGCAGCAAGACCAGGTGCAAGAAGAGAGACATTAGAGACATATACAAACAGATTGAAACAATTAGAAGAGATTGCAAACCAGTTCAAAGGTGTTGACAAATCTTTTGCTATTCAGGCAGGTAGAGAGATTCGAGTAATGGTAGTTCCAGATCAGGTAACTGATGATGATATGGTACTTATGGCCAGAGAGATTGCTAATCAGATTGAATTTGAATTAGAGTATCCTGGTCAGATCAAGGTAAATGTGATCCGCGAATCACGCGTCACGGATTACGCAAAATAGAAAACTGAATATGAAATGAAAAGCGGAATTTCTGAAACATCGTAAGATGGGAAAAGAAGTTCCGCTTTTTCGTGGATGAAAGGAAGAGTTGTGTAATGAGCGAAAAGATCAAACGTCTGAAGAGAGAATTAAAGTATAAGGGAGCAATCGTAGATTTTTATCAGGATACGATGGAGATAGACGGCACTCATACGGCCACATGGGATTTTATCAGTCATAAAGGGGCTGCAGCGGTTGTTCCTGTAACAGAAGATGGAAAAATTCTGATGGTGCGCCAATATCGAAATGCACTGGAACGTTATACACTGGAGGTTCCGGCAGGCGCGCTGGATGCGGCAGATGAGCCGGGAATTGTATGTGCAGGCAGAGAGTTGGAGGAAGAGACTGGATTTCGCAGTGAGAATCTGGAATGGCTGATCACATTGCGGACAACAGTGGCTTTTTGCAATGAACGAATTGAGGTTTTTGTAGCAAGAGATCTGATTCCCTCCAGACAGCATCTGGATGAAGATGAGTTTATAGATTTAAAGGCATACACACTGGAGGAGTTAAAAGAAAAGATTTTTTCCGGTGAGATAGAAGATTCCAAGACCATTGCCGCTCTTCTGGCATATGAGACGAAGTATCGAAAAACTGAATAAATAAAAAGTCCCGGCATATAATGAAATATCGAAAGGAAAAGGAGAAAAACCATTGAAGATGTTTCATGTAAAGAGGCAGCTACTGGCTCTTTTTATGCCGGGATTTTTATTGGGAATTTTATATGTCAATCTGGAAGCGGAGCAGTTTGCAGCGGGGGCAGGGATTTTCAGCGAATATTTTTTGAAACAATACCGGGCGGCAGATATTCTGACGGGAGAGTATATCTGGTATTTGCTGCAGGTCCGTCTTTTGCCGTTTTTAGTGCTGCTGGGATCTGCTTTTACAAAATTCAGAAAAGCGGCAGTTATTCTGTTCTTGATTTGGACGGGCTTTTCTGCCGGACTTCTGTTTTCTATGGCAGTTCTCGGGATGGGAGTAAAAGGGAGCATCCTGTGCATTGCAGGAATGCTCCCCCAGTTTTTATGTTATATTCCAGCGTATCTGATCGTGGTGTGGTATGCGTACTGCTACCCGCGTATGCAGTGGAATATACAGAAAAGTCTGGTTTCCGGAGGTCTGCTTTTAGTTGGTATCGTGTTAGAACTGTATGTAAATCCGGTTTTGGTCGGAGCATTTTTGAAAACCCTTTAAGCAGAGATGAGATGTTTTAAGACAACACTGCAGCAGATGCTGACTGCAAGCTGGCTGATCAATAAGCCCCATAAATATCCCTGGATACCGAAAACGGGAATTGCGAAAAACACACTTCCGATGCGGATGGCAAGCCCGACTGTGTTGATCGTAAAAGAGGTTGTTGTTTTGCCAAATCCGTTCAGGACACTCAGCAGAGAACCGTTTACATACAGAAAAGGACAGATCCACGCCAGTGTGATGATAAAATTACCGGCCAGATCACTGGCAAACAAAAATTGACCGATCAACTGTCCGAAGAACAGGAAAAACAGACAGCAGAACAATCCCATGAGAAAACAGGAGCCAAGTACTTTTTGCAGCAGTTTTCTGATGCCGGATGCCTGGTCTTTGACCTGAAGCTCGGCAACTGTCGGCATCAGCATGATAGAAACAGAATTGGTGATGGCGGACGGGAATAGAATACAGGGAAGTGCCATTCCAGTCAGAACGCCATAGGTACTCAATGCTTCGGAAGTGCTGTGATTATAAAGTTTCAGACAGCCGGGGATCGAAACAGCTTCAATTCCCTGGAGCAGGCCAAGCAGTACCCGGTTGGCAGTAAGCGGCAGAGACAAGGGGACAAGTTCCCGGAAGCGGAGTCTTATAGAAGAGAAAGAAAATCCCGGACGGAAAATATCAGATCGGCTCTTTTGAAGTCTTCTGACAGAATAAAAGGTAGAAAACAGTTCTCCGAATGCAATTCCCGCAGCTGCGATGGAAATGTCCGCATGAAGTCCGTTTCGTGTCGCGAAGCGGTACAGGCAGAAAACAGATAAGATCCTGGCAGTCTGCTCGATCAGCTGTGAAACGGCAGGTATCTGTGTCTGTTTTAAACCATAGCAGTACCCCATGATACAACCATGAATAGAAGAAAGCGGCAAAGCGTAAGATAAGAGAATCAGGATCTCTTCACAACGTGGATCGCCGAGCAGCGCAGTCGAGAGATCGGCTGCGTTTTTTTGCAGGATGATCATTGTGATCACAGAGAGCAGGCATGAAATAAAAAGTCCGAGACAAAGTGTCTCAGAGGCTTCCCTGGGTTGATGGAGGGATTGTTTTCTGGCTACGGTTCTGGAAATGGCGGTCTCTAATCCTGCGGATGTAAATGAGATGCAGAGAGCAAATACCGGAAAAGTAAGCTGGTATAGGCCGACATTTTCTTCTCCGAATGTGTGGCTTAAAAAGATACGGTAAAAAAATCCCATGAACCGACACAGAAATCCCACGGCAGTCAGGATCAGGGTTCCCTGTAAAATTGTTTTTCTGGCAGACATAAATTCACCTGGAAAGAAGTGTTTTTAATAACATATTCGGTATTTTGCCTTGACAGAACAAAACGGCAATGGTATTCTACAAGAGGAAATCCTAGTAAAACAATAGGGATTAGAAAATAAGCGAATCAGCAAGAAGGTGAGAGCGTGAAATTATCTACAAAAGGAAGATACGGACTGCGCGCACTGATTGATCTTGCTCAGCACGGCGGGGAAGGACCTGTATCGATCACAAGTATTGCGGAAAGACAGGAAATTTCGGAGCGGTATCTGGAGCAGCTGATGTCAAAATTAAAAAAGGCAGGTATCATCCAGAGCATCCGCGGAGCACAGGGGGGATATGTCCTTGCAAAGGAACTGGAAGAAGTTTCGGTGGGGGAGGTACTTCGTGCGCTGGAAGGAGATCTCAATCCGGTAGAATGTTCCGGGTTTCTCTTAGAGGGCGGCTGCCAGGCAGCAGATAACTGTGTGACAAAGTATGTGTGGCAGCGGATCAATGACAGTATCAATCAGACCGTAGATGAGATGAATTTAAAAGCACTCGTAGAAGTGGGCGAGAATCTCAGGGAGAGCAAGGCCGACCAGACGTGTGTTTCCAATAGAGACTGCAGAAAATAAACAAAAGGAGAAAGAACATGAGCAGACTGATTTATTTAGACAATGCGGCAACAACGAAAACTGCACCGGAAGTAGTAGATGCAATGATTCCGTACTTTACAGAGCACTATGGCAATCCATCCAGTGTGTATAGTTTTGCTTCCGGAAATAAGGAAGTGGTGAGCAGACAAAGAGAGATTATTGCGCAGGCACTTGGCGCACAGGCTAACGAAATCTATTTTACGGCAGGGGGTTCCGAGTCTGACAACTGGGCACTGAAAGCGACTGCCGAAGCGTATGAGAAGAAAGGAAAACATATCATCACGACAAAGATCGAGCACCATGCAATCCTGCATACATGTGAGTATCTGGAAAAACAGCGTGGATTTGAAATCACATATCTGGATGTGGACGAGAACGGTGTCGTAAAGCTTGATGAACTGAAAAAAGCGATTCGTCCGGATACGATCCTTATTTCTGTGATGTTTGCAAATAATGAGATCGGAACGATCCAGCCGATCCGGGAAATTGGAGAGATTGCACAGGAACACAAGATTTTGTTCCATACAGATGCAGTACAGGCATTTGGCCAGATACCGATTGATGTGGATGCCTGTCATATTGATATGCTCAGCGCAAGCGGACATAAGCTCAACGGACCGAAAGGAATCGGATTTTTATATATCCGCAAAGGAGTCAAGATCCGATCCTTTGTACACGGAGGTGCACAGGAGAGAAAGCGCCGTGCCGGAACAGAAAACGTGCCTGGTATTGTTGGAATGGGGGCAGCTGTGGAGCGTGCGATGCGGACAATGGAAACAAGAACCGCAAAAGAGCGAAAACTCAGAGATTACCTGATCGAGCGGATTGAGGCAGAAATTCCATACTGCCGCTTAAACGGAGACCGCACGAACCGGCTTCCGAATAATGTAAACTTCAGTTTCCGGTTTATCGAGGGAGAATCTCTTTTGATCATGCTGGATATGAAGGGAATCTGTGCATCCAGTGGTTCTGCCTGCACATCAGGGTCTCTGGATCCGTCGCATGTATTGCTGGCGATCGGACTGCCGCACGAAATCGCACATGGTTCTCTGCGCATGACACTGGGAGAAGAGACGACCAGAGAAGATCTGGATTATACCGTAGATACACTCAAAGAGATCGTGGCAAACTTAAGAGGTATGTCACCATTATATGAAGACTTTATCAAAAAACAGAATGCATAATAAAAAGGAGTATTGATATGTATACAGAAAAAGTAATGGATCACTTCCAAAATCCAAGAAACGTAGGAGAAATTGAGAATGCAAGCGGTGTGGGAACCGTTGGAAATGCCAAATGTGGGGATATTATGAGAATTTATCTGGATATCGATGAGAATCAGATCATTCGGGATGTAAAATTTAAAACATTTGGATGTGGAGCTGCGGTTGCTACAAGCAGTATGGCAACAGAACTGGTCAAAGGAAAAAGTATTTATGAGGCGCTGCAGGTGACGAACAAGGCGGTTATGGAGGCTCTGGACGGACTTCCGCCGGTAAAGGTACACTGTTCTCTTCTTGCAGAAGAGGCAATTCATGCGGCGCTCTGGGATTACGCAGAGAAGCATCATATTAAGATCGAGGGGCTGGAAAAGCCGAAATCTGATATCCACGAAGGCGAGGAAGAGGAAGAAGAGGAATACTAAAATGAGTAAAGTTGTTGTTGGAATGTCCGGAGGGGTGGATTCTTCCGTAGCGGCATACCTTTTAAAAGAGCAGGGGTATGACGTGATCGGAGTGACCATGCAGATCTGGCAGGACGAAGAACAGGCCGCTCAGGAGGAAAACGGAGGCTGCTGCGGACTCAGTGCGGTAGATGATGCAAGAAGAGTGGCAGCTGCACTGGAAATCCCATACTATGTGATGAATTTTAAAAAAGAGTTCAAGGAAAATGTGATCGACTATTTTGTGGAAGAATATCAGAATGGAAGAACGCCCAATCCCTGTATTGCCTGTAACCGGTATGTAAAGTGGGAATCTCTTTTACAGAGAAGTCTCTCGATCGGTGCAGAGTATATTGCAACGGGACATTATGCAAGAGTGGTACAGCTGGAAAACGGAAGATATACTCTTCGGCGCTCTGCTACGCTTGCAAAAGATCAGACTTATGCATTGTATAATCTGACACAGGAACAGCTGAAAAGGACTTTGATGCCGGTGGGGAAATACACAAAAGACGAGGTACGTGCCATTGCAGAAAAGATCAATCTCAGGATTGCCAACAAACCGGACAGCCAGGATATCTGCTTTGTGCCGGATGGCGACTATGCCGCTTATATTGAAGAAGAGGCAGGGGTGAAAGTTCCGGAAGGAAATTTCGTGCTCACAGACGGTACGGTGCTTGGACGGCATAAAGGGATTACCCATTATACGGTAGGGCAGAGAAAAGGTCTGGGTCTGGCACTTGGATATCCCGCATTTGTTTTGGAGATCCGTCCGGAAACCAATGAAGTTGTGATCGGGACAAAAGAAGAATCCATGACTACACAGCTTCGAGCCAGAAATCTGAATTTTATGGCAGTGGAAGATTTAACCGAGCCTTTACATGTATTTACCAAAATACGCTATAACCACAAAGGCGCCTGGTGTACAATAGAGAAGACGGGAGAGGATGAAGTACTGTGTACCTTTGATGAACCACAAAGAGCGGTCACTCCCGGACAGGCTGTTGTATTTTATGATGGAGAGTATGTGCTCGGCGGAGGAACGATTCAATGATAACAAGTGATTCTCATATGCATACAAGATTTTCCACGGACAGTGATGCAGATATCCGGGATATGATCGAGAGTGCGCTCAAAAAAGGATTGCAGTCCATTTGTATTACCGATCATATTGACAAAGATTATCCGTTTCATGAAGATACCGGTGCAGAGGCATTTCTGGTGGATCTGGATGAGTATTTTCCGAAGTTGGCAGAGTGGAAAGAGGCATATGCGGAGAAAATTCAGATCCGGAGAGGGATTGAGCTGGGGCTGCAGCCTCATCTTGCGGGATTTTATGAAGAACTGACGAATCAGTATCCGTTTGATTTTGTGATCGGTTCAGTTCATGTGGTGCATGGGATGGATCCCTATTACGGAGAGATTTTTGAGGGACGGTCTGATGAAGAAGTTTACAAAGAGACTTTTCTGGCTACCCTGGAAAATCTAGATGCAGTCAGCAGTTTTGATGTGCTGGGCCATCTGGATTATGTGGTACGTTATGGGAAGTGTCAGGCCAGGCAGTATTCTTACAAAAAATATGCACAGGAGATTGATGAAATCCTGAAAAAAGTGATCGCAATGGGGAAAGGAATCGAGCTGAATACGGCCGGATGGAAATACGGCCTTGCATTCTGCCACCCCCATCCGGAAATTCTCTGCCGGTATAAAGAACTGGGCGGGGAAATCATCACAGTAGGATCTGATGCGCATAAGCCCGAGCATGTGGCTTATGATTTTCAGAAAGCAGCAGACGTTTTGAAGGCGTGCGGCTTTAAATATTATACAGAATTTCAGGACAGAAAACCTATTTTTAAACAACTTCTATAAAAATATATTTTAGGCTTGAATTTTTGTTTCCATTTTAGTACAATAACCGTAGTTGATGAATCTTTAACAAAGTATTTACTTCATTAAAGATTTACAATAAACAGCTGCAAAGCAGCAACAATTTTTTAAACCTTAGGAGGAATTAATCATGGCAGTAAAAGTAGCGATTAATGGATTTGGACGTATTGGACGTCTTGCATTCAGACAGATGTTCGGAGCAGAAGGATATGAAGTAGTTGCAATCAACGACTTAACATCTCCAAAAATGTTAGCTCACCTGTTAAAATATGACTCTACACAGGGAAAATATGAACTGGCTGACAAAGTAGAAGCTGGTGAAGATTCTATCACAGTAGACGGAAAAGAAATCAAAATCTATGCAAAAGCTGACGCTAAAGAACTTCCATGGGGAGAAATCGGCGTAGACGTAGTTCTGGAGTGTACAGGATTCTACACATCAAAAGCAAAAGCTCAGGCACATATCGATGCAGGTGCTAAGAAAGTAGTTATCTCTGCTCCAGCAGGAAACGATCTTCCTACAATCGTATACAATGTAAACCACGAGCAGCTGACAAAAGAAGATAACATTATCTCTGCAGCTTCTTGTACAACAAACTGCTTGGCTCCAATGGCAAAAGCTCTGAACGACCTTGCAGCAATCAAATCTGGTATCATGTGCACAATTCACGCTTACACAGGTGATCAGATGACACTGGACGGACCACAGAGAAAAGGTGATTTAAGAAGATCTCGTGCAGCAGCTTGCAACATCGTTCCAAACAGCACAGGTGCAGCAAAAGCAATCGGTCTGGTTATCCCAGAACTGAACGGAAAACTCATCGGATCTGCTCAGCGTGTTCCAACACCAACAGGATCTACAACAATCCTTACAGCAGTAGTTGAAGGAAACGTAACAGTTGATCAGATCAACGAAGCTATGAAAGCAGCATCTAACGAATCTTTCGGATACAACACAGATGAGATCGTATCCAGCGATATCGTAGGAATGAGATTTGGATCTTTATTCGATGCTACACAGACAATGGCTCTTCCATTAGACAATGGAACAACAGAAGTACAGGTTGTTTCTTGGTATGACAACGAAAACTCTTACACAAGCCAGATGGTAAGAACAATCAAACACTTCGGAACATTACTGTAAGTCGAAATATAGAAAAATTTAATCAGTTAGATTATATTTTTGAAAAATAGGCTCACAAAGGGTCCGGTCTTATTTGGACCGGACCTTTTTGTCTGACAGAAAATAAACACAGGGAGGCAATCAAAATGCTTAACAAAAAATCAGTAGATGATATCAATGTAAAAGGAAAAAGAGTGCTTGTAAGATGTGACTTTAACGTGCCGTTGATCGATGGTAAGATCACAGACGAAAACCGTCTGGTAGCAGCTCTTCCAACAATTAAAAAATTAGTTGCAGACGGAGGAAAAGTAATCCTTTGCTCACACCTTGGAAAACCGAAGGGAGAGCCAAAACCGGAATTATCTCTTGCACCGGTAGCAGTAAGATTGTCAGAACTTCTCGGACAGGAAGTAAAATTTGCAGCAGATGCTGAAGTAGTAGGCGAGAATGCAAAAGCAGCAGTGGCAGCAATGAACGATGGAGATATCGTACTTCTTGAGAATACACGTTACAGAGCAGAAGAGACAAAGAACGGAGAAGCATTCTCCAAAGAACTGGCTTCTTTATGTGATGTGTTCGTAAACGATGCATTCGGAACAGCTCACAGAGCACACTGCTCTAACGTTGGTGTGACACAGTTCGTAGACACAGCAGTTGTCGGATACTTAATGCAGAAAGAAATCGACTTCCTTGGAAACGCAGTAGAAAATCCGGAGAGACCATTCGTTGCAATCCTTGGAGGATCTAAAGTTTCCAGCAAGATTTCTGTAATCAACAACCTGCTTGAAAAAGTAGATACACTGATCATCGGTGGTGGAATGTGCTTCACATTTACAAAAGCTCAGGGTGGAAATGTCGGAAAATCTCTTCTGGAAGAAGATTACTTACAGTACGCACTGGATATGATTGAAAAAGCAAAAGAAAAAGGTGTAAAATTACTCCTTCCTGTAGATGCTGTTGCAGCAGATGAATTCTCTAATGATGCAAACATCAAGGTTGTTCCTCAGAATGAAATCCCAGAAGGATGGATGGGGCTGGATATCGGACCTGAGACAGCAAAATTATATGCTGAAGCAGTAAAATCTGCAAAAACAGTTGTATGGAACGGACCAATGGGATGTTTCGAAATGCCAAACTTTGCAAACGGAACAGAAACAGTTGCAAAAGCACTTTCTGAGACAGATGCTGTGACAATCATCGGTGGTGGAGATTCCGCAGCAGCTGTAAACCAGTTAGGATACGGAGACAAGATGACACACATCTCTACAGGTGGTGGAGCATCTCTGGAATTCCTTGAAGGAAAAGAACTCCCGGGAGTAGCAGCAGCTAACGATAAGTAAAAAGCTTAGCGAAAACAAGCCGCAGGCGCAGTTTGGAATAAACAGTGTACATAACAGTACAGGAAAGAGTGAAGAGTATGTCAAGAAAGAAAATTATCGCAGGAAACTGGAAAATGAACAAAACTCCAAGCGAAGCAGTTGCATTAGTAGAAGAGTTAAAACCACTGGTAGCAAATGAAGAAGTAGATGTTGTATTCTGTGTACCGGCTATCGATATCGTACCGGTTGTAGAAGCCGTAAAAGGAACAAACATCCAGGTTGGAGCAGAAAACATGTACTTCGAAGAGAGCGGAGCTTACACAGGAGAGATCTCTCCGGCTATGCTCGTAGATGCAGGAGTAAAATACGTTGTACTTGGACATTCTGAGAGAAGAGATTACTTCGGTGAGACAAACGAAGATGTCAACAAAAAAGTCCTGAAAGCATTTGAGCACGGTATTACACCGATCATGTGCTGTGGAGAGACTCTGGAGCAGAGAGAACAGGGCGTAACAATGGATTTCATTCGCCAGCAGGTAAAAGTTGGATTCCAGAATGTAACAGCTGATCAGGCAAAAACTGCAGTGATCGCTTATGAGCCAATCTGGGCAATCGGAACAGGAAAAACAGCTACAACAGAGCAGGCTCAGGAAGTTTGCAAAGGAATCCGTGAGTGCATCGCTGAAGTTTATGATGAAGCTACAGCAGAAGCAATTCGCATTCAGTACGGCGGATCTGTAAACGCTGCAACAGCTCCTGAATTATTTGCACAGCCGGATATTGATGGAGGACTCGTAGGTGGAGCTTCTCTTAAAGCTGATTTCGGACAGATTGTCAACTACAAATAGAAATCGCATTTGCCGATCATTTACAAATTAAGGTGTGGGCATGACCTTTTGGTTGCGCCTGCACCTCTTTCATTTCCTGTTCGAGAGAGTAAATTTTGAGGAGGTACAAATTTCATGAATCAGAAAGAAGCGGTTCACGAACGATTAAAAGAATATGCGTGTGTCGCACCTGATCAGATGATGCAGAAGCTTCAGATCAATGCAGAGGGGATTACGCAGGAGGAGGCAATCATCCGGCGACAGAAATATGGAAATAATGCGCCGTCTGCAAAGAATAAGGATACGATGTTTTATTGTATTCGAAGAGCTTTTGTGAATCCATTTTCTACGATCCTGTTTTTCCTTGGTTTAATCTCTTTGGTAACAGATGTATTTTTGTCCAGTGATTATCAGAAGAATCTGACAGCGGTCCTGATCATTTTTTCCATGCTGATTCTCAGTGGAATTGTCCGGCTGACTCAGGAGCTGCATTCTAAACGAGTTGCAGATGAACTGTTTCAGTTGGTGCATACAACGGTTCAGGTATTGAGAGATGGACAATGGGTGGAGTTATCTTCTTCTGAATTGGTAGTTGGCGATCAGATCCGCTTAGAGGCAGGCGACAGGGTTCCGGCAGATTTGCGGTTAACAGGCGCGACGGATTTGTTTGTTTCGCAATCAGTGATCACCGGTGAAAGTGCCATACTCGAAAAATTTCCGGAGGCTTTGCCCAAAGAACCGCAGAAACTGACAGATTACAGCAATATACTGTTCGGAGGCACGACAGTTGCAGGAGGAACGGGAACTGGGATTGTCCTGACAGTTGGTCAGGAGACAGTTTACGGTGGTCTGACTCCGTCTGTGGAGGCACGCAAGCAGGGATTTGACCGTGGTGCCAATTCGATCGCATGGGTGTTGATCCGATTTATGACAGTTTTAGTCCCGGTTGTGTTTCTTGCAAGCGGACTGACAAAGGGAGACTGGTTAGAAGCGTTTTTATTTGCACTTTCTGTTGCAGTCGGAATCACACCGGAGCTGCTTCCGATGGTGGTCAACGCCTGTCTGGCAAAAGGCAGTCATTCGATGGGAAAGAAACAGACAATCGTAAAAAATATCAATGCGATGCAGAGTTTTGGAAGCATGGATGTCCTGTGTGTGGATAAAACAGGAACATTGACCCAGGATACAGTCCTGCTGGAGTATTACATGGATATTCTCGGGAATGAGAGTCAGAAGGTGCTGGATTATGCATATCTGGCAAGTCATTATTCTACCGGAGTGGGAAATCATCTGGACGAGGCGATCTGCAAGGCGGAGAAAATGCAGGGAAAAGCAGATTACTACAGGCAGCTGACAGAAAAATATCAAAAGACAGATGAACTTCCTTTCGACTATAACCGACGTTTTTCCAGTGTATTATTGAATACGGGAGAAGAAAATATCTGGATCATCAAGGGAAGTATTGAGGAAGTTGCAGAGCAGTGCAGCATGATAGAATACCGTGGAGAGAAAACAGCGGCAGGTGCGGATATCCTGCAAAATGTTCACGCTGTGGTTGATGAAATGCTGGAAGACGGGATGAAGGTAATTGCAGTTGCCTATAAAACAATGAGCAGAGCAGCCCTTGTTCCCGAGGAAGAGCATGACTTTATTCTGTTGGGGTATCTGGCATTTTTTGATGCGCCAAAGAAGAGTGCCGCAAGTGCAATTCAGAAGCTTCACAGTCTTCATGTGAATGTAAAGGTGCTGACAGGAGATCAAAAACAAGTGGCACGATCCATTTGCAGGCGTATCGGAATTCCAACAGAGAGTTGTCTGACAGGAGCACAGCTGGATGCTCTTTCTGAAAATGAATTGCCCATAGCGGTTGAGAAAACAAATATTTTTGCAGAACTCTCGCCAAAACAGAAAGCCATGTTGGTGGAAACGCTGCAGACAAACGGGCATACAGTTGGATTTCTGGGAGACGGTCTGAATGATCTGCCGGCTGTTATCCGGGCAGATGTGGGGATTTCCGTTGAAAATGCAACAGAAGCGGTGCGGGAGAGTGCGAATGTCATCCTGCTGAAAAAGGATCTGAATGTGCTGGAAGAAGGTGTTTTAGAGGGAAGAGAAGCATTTGCCAATATGCTCAAATACATTAAGATTACGGCATCTTCTAATTTTGGCAATATTTGTGCGATTGTTGCAGCCAGCGTGTTACTGCCGTTTTTCCCGATGACTTCCATACAGCTGCTGCTTCTGAACCTGCTGTATGATATCCTTTGTCTGATTTTACCGTGGGATCATGTAGATGCAGATCTGTTGACAAAACCGTTGGAGTGGTCTGGCAGGACACTGGGAAAATTCATGACCTTTTTTGGACCGGTCAGTTCGCTGTTTGATCTGCTGACCTTTGTGTTTTTGTATTTTGTTCTTTGTCCGGGAGTGTGCGGCGGCTCTTTTGGAAGTCTTTCGGCGGAGAAGCAGAGCTTGTTTATTTCCATGTTTCAGACAGGGTGGTTTTTAGAATCCATGTGGACACAGGTATTGATTCTGCAGCTTCTGCGTACAAAACAGCTTCCGCTGATACAAAGCAGACCGGGGCGTATGGTCACGGGAGTTACGATTCTGGGGATTGTATTATTTACACTGCTGCCGGTTACTCCGGTAGGGAAGATGCTTGGAATGACTGCGATGCCTCCTGTCTATTTTCTGTTTTTGGTCATAGATGTGATTGCGTATCTTCTGTTGGTCACACTGGCAAAAGCATTCTATATCAAAAAGAATCAGGATCTGATCTGAGAAAGGAGGAGCCGGAATATGAAAAAAAATATTGGTTATGTGAATCTGGATTCCTCCATTGCTCTGTGGCTTATGGAGCATCTGCCACCCGGTGAATTGAAAAACGGAATCGAAGATTTGCTGAATAAAGAATGCAGTTCTCTTATATTGGAATCAGATACGGATGAATTATCTGTGTGGGATCATTCGGTCATCCGCTGCGGTACGCTGGAAATTTATCCGAAATCTCGCAAGGTGGAGCAAAACGGAACAGAGATTTCTCTCACGCCGAAGGAATTTGATATCCTTTTGTTTCTTGCGCGCAATCGTGGGGAAGTCTTTACAAAGGAACAGATCTATCAGGCTGTGTGGGATGGAGAATATTTGATGGATGACAGCAATATTATGGCTTTTATTCGTAAGATCCGTAAAAAGATCGAACCCAATCCGGATGCTCCGGAGTATATAGTAACGATATGGGGAATCGGATACAAATTCAGTGACAGGCTGTAACAGTAACAATTCTTGCTAAATCGCAAGAAAATCGCAAGGTTTTGACTATGTGATTTTCTATGCGATTTTTTTATACTTTAATTAAACCCGTATTTGCGGGTTCTTATCGATATATTACATGAATGGATGGAGGTGAGAAAAATGGATTCTGACGGTAGTACGCAGATTTACAGGCAGATGTTTATAGAAAGAGAGAGGGCAGAATCTGTTTTTCTCCCTGAAATATAAGGATCTTGCCTCAAAAAGAAGGAGGTATAGACCGATGAATAAGAAAATAAATCGTATAGAAGTTCGTCAGACAGCACAGAAAGCTGCCATTCGAGATGAGCAGAATCGCCGCATTCAGTTTGCGGCAACACATCCTACACAGGAAACGTTAGGATATCTGAACACAACACTCTGTGGACTGGAACCGGGAAAAGTAGAGGAAAACCGTTCAGAATATGGTTCCAATAAAGTGACTCGTGAAAAAAAGAAAACTCTGCCGCAGAGACTGGCTGGTGCATTTATCAACCCGTTCACTGCGATTTTGTTTTGTCTGGCGCTGGTTTCATCCTTTACGGATATGATTTTTCCACATTTCTCTCTGTTTGGCTGTGTGCCAAAGGATTTTGACTGTCTGACGGTCGTCATTATTTTGACGATGGTATTTTTATCCGGAACGCTTCGTTTTGTACAGGAAAGCAGAAGCGGCAATGCGGCTGAAAAACTGCTTGCAATGATCACAACGACTTGTACTGTAACCCGCAAAGGTCAGGAAATGGCAGAAATTCCGCTGGATGAGGTGGTAGTGGGGGATATTGTTCACCTGTCTGCAGGGGACATGCTGCCTGCAGATGTGCGGATTCTGGATGCCAAGGATTTATTTGTCAGCCAGGCAAGCCTGACAGGAGAGAGCGAGCCCATTGAAAAGATACCGATGGTCAATGAGACCAGGGATGCAATTACGGATTACACTAATATTGCGTTTATGGGCAGCAATGTCCTTTCCGGAAGTGCGTCAGCAGTCGTTGTTACAGTCGGGGATCATACACTGTTTGGTTCCATGGCCTCAGAAGTGGCGCATGAAGCAGTGGAAACAAGCTTCAGCAAAGGAGTCAACGCGGTATCGTGGGTGCTGATCCGGTTTATGCTGGTTATGGTTCCGCTGGTATTTGTGGCAAATGGTATTACAAAAGGCGACTGGCTCTCTGCCTTTTTATTTGGAATTTCCATTGCAGTTGGACTGACGCCGGAAATGCTGCCGATGATCGTAACGACTTGTCTTGCGAAAGGTGCTGTGTCCATGAGCAAGAAGCAGACGATCGTCAAAAATCTGAATTCTATTCAAAATTTTGGTGCGATCGACATTCTATGTACAGACAAAACAGGAACACTGACACAGGATAAAGTTGTTCTCGAGTATCATTTAAATGTAAATGGGGAGGATGATCTTCGTGTGCTCAGGCATGCGTATCTGAACAGTTACTTCCAGACAGGATATAAGAATCTGATGGATGTGGCGATCATCCAGAAAACAGAAGAGGAAGAAGCGGATGATCCACAGCTTGTTGATCTGTCCGAGCACTATGTAAAAGTGGATGAGATTCCCTTTGATTTCGCTCGCCGCAGACTGACGACAGTTGTACAGAATCGGGATGGAAAGACGCAGATGGTGACAAAGGGTGCGGTAGAAGAGATGCTTTCTATCTGCTCTTTTGCGGAGTGTGACGGAAAAGTGCGGCCAATGACAAAGGAATTAAAAAGCCGTATCCTTGCAACAGTAGATGATCTCAATGAGAAAGGATTTCGTGTGCTGGCAATCGCACAGAAAAGCAATCCGTCTCCGGCAGGTGCATTCGGTGTAACGGATGAGTGCGATATGGTGCTTATGGGATATCTTGCATTTCTTGATCCGCCGAAAGAGTCTACTGCGGATGCGATCAAGGCTTTAAAAGCCCATGGTGTGACAACGAAGATTTTGACCGGGGACAACGATAAAGTCACTCGTACAATCTGTAAGCAGGTAGGGCTTAAGGTAAGAAATATGCTGCTTGGTTCCGATCTGGAGAACATGAGTGATCAGGAATTGGCAAAAGCAGCAGAAACTACAGATGTTTTTGCAAAGCTGACACCGGGTCAGAAAGCGAGAGTGGTGTCTGTATTTCGTGAAAATGGCCATACAGTCGGCTTTATGGGAGATGGTATTAACGATGCTTCGGCAATGAAATCCGCAGACATTGGAATTTCTGTTGATACAGCAGTAGATGTGGCGAAAGAATCCGCAGATATTGTGCTGCTGGAAAAAGATCTGATGGTTCTGGAAGAAGGAATTATTGAAGGACGCAAGACGTATGCAAATATGATCAAGTACATTAAGATGACGGCAAGCTCTAACTTTGGAAACATGTTTTCCGTATTGGCGGCATCGGCACTGCTTCCGTTTTTGCCGATGGAGAGCCTGCAGCTGATCTTTTTGAATCTGATCTATGACCTTTCCTGTACTGCAATTCCATGGGATAATGTGGACGAAGAGTTTATTTCTGTACCCCGCAAATGGGATGCGTCCAGTGTGGGCAGCTTTATGATGTGGATCGGACCGACAAGTTCGGTTTTTGACTGGATGACTTATATTTTTATGTACTTTGTATTTTGTCCACTCTTTGTTTCCAAGGGAGTGCTGTACAATGATCTTGCCAGTCATTTTGCCGCCGCAGATTTGGTACGGATGCAGACGGCTTATGTTGCAATGTTTCAGACGGGATGGTTTATCGAATCTATGTGGAGCCAGACTCTGGTCATCCATATGATCCGCACACCAAAACTTCCGTTTATTCAAAGCCATGCATCTGCACCACTGACGCTGATGACATTTACAGGAATCGGAGTGCTGACGATCATTCCATTTACTACATTTGGCAGAATGTTGGGATTTGTGGCACTGCCGACGGCATATTTTGCGTATCTGATTCCGTGCATCCTGCTTTATATGGTGCTGGCAACAAGTTTGAAAAAAGCATATGTGCGTCATTATGGAGAATTGCTGTAAAAGGAGGAATGAAGGATGAACTGGACAAATCTTTGGATAAAATTATTTGGAACAACGAAGTTTATGGGACTCGATATGGGATTCTGGGTATCGATTGCAGTTGTGATCGTGGTTGTGATCCTTATGAATGTAATATTCTGGAATATGGAGCTGACAGAAAAATAAAGGATAAAATATTTCCCTCAAAAATCAGAAAATAAATGACGGTACAGCTTTCAAATGGTATAATCAAATCATATGATCCAGAAGGAAGTGTGAGTGAAAAGAGAGGGTGGTTATCCATGCGTATGAAAGAGAAAAAGGTACTTCTGTTTCTGGCTCTGATGTTTCTGTGCATATGCAGTCCCATGAGAGCAGAGGCAAGAGCAGGAGGAGCCAGCGGCGGTTCTTCCGGAGGCGGAGGAGGCTTTAGTTCCGGAGGCGGCAGTTATTACAGTTCGCATTCCAACCGTACCGGCAGAAGTTCCAGTCCGGTAAGCAGTGTTGTCATGTTTGGGGGATTTTTCCTGATGGCGAATGCGGGAGTCGTACTGTTTTTTGTCAAATCCAGAAAGGCATCTTCCAAAAGCTACCGGGAGATGAGGCAGTATCAGCAGTTTGGGGACAACTGGGATATCAATGAGATCCAGGAGCAGGTGAAGAATGCATATTTTGTGATCCAGGAATGCTGGAAGCGTCAGGATCCGGATTATGCGAAGGACTATATGAGTCAGAACTGTTACGATGATTTTGTAATGAAGCTGGGGTGGATGCAGGTTCGAAATGAAGTTCCGGTGCAGAAAAATGAACGGCTTTTAAGTGCGGTGCCGGTACATACATTTGACGATCTGGGGAAAGATCAGGATTATATCTGGTATTTGATCCACGGCAAAATGATCGATTATGTGGTGGATGAAAAGACGGGAAGGATGATACGCGGAAGCAGGAAAAATGAAGCGTTCTATGAATACTGGAAATTTATTCACCTGAACGGACACTGGGTTCTGGATGAAATCAGGCAGAAGGATGAAATGGATATTGATGAGTTTGCAAATTCATAAGAAAGATATTTGCAAAATCAGGGAAAAACGGTTACAATAGTCTACGGAATGAAAGAGGCAAATTCACAGATAAAGTAAAAGGAGATATGGACATGAGTAAAAAACCAACCGTATTGATGATCTTAGATGGATATGGACTGAATGATACAACAAAAGGAAATGCTGTGGCAGAAGGAAAAACTCCGGTCATGGATAAACTGATGGCAGAGTATCCGTTTGTAAAGGGAAATGCAAGTGGAATGGCAGTCGGACTTCCGGAAGGGCAGATGGGAAACTCTGAGGTAGGACATCTGAACATGGGAGCAGGACGCATCATTTACCAGGAACTGACAAAGATCACAAAAGCGATCGAAGACGGAGATTTCTTTGAGAATCAGGCGCTGCTTGCAGCATGCAAAAATGCAAAAGAGAACAATACAGCTCTTCATATGATGGGACTGGTTTCTGACGGTGGTGTACACAGCCATAACGGACATATTTACGGACTTCTGGAGCTTGCAAAGAGACAGGGTGTAGAAAAAGTGTATGTACACTGTTTCCTGGACGGACGTGACACTCCGCCGGCATCCGGAAAAGATTATGTAGAAGCTCTGGAAGCAAAAATGAAAGAGATCGGCGTCGGAGAAGTGGCATCTGTCAGCGGACGTTACTATGCAATGGACAGAGATAACCGCTGGGATCGTGTGGAGAGAGCTTACAATGCACTGGTAAAAGGAGAAGGCGTACAGGCAGAATCTGCGACAGCAGGGATCCAGGCTTCTTACGATGCAGATAAGACAGATGAGTTCGTAGAACCAATGGTAATCGTAAAAGACGGTGCACCGGTGGCAACTGTAAAAGATGGAGATTCTGTGATCTTCTTCAACTTCCGCCCAGACCGTGCAAGAGAAATCACAAGAACATTCTGTGATGATAACTTTGAAGGATTTGACAGAGGAGAGAGAGTCAAGACAACATTTGTATGCTTTACAGAGTATGATGTGACGATCCAGAATAAGCAGGTAGCATTTGTAAAAGAAGAAATCACAAATACATTCGGTGAATTTCTGGCAGCACACAACATGACACAGGCTCGTATTGCAGAGACTGAAAAATATGCACATGTAACATTCTTCTTCAACGGTGGAGTAGAAGAACCAAACAAGGGAGAAGACAGAATCCTTGTAAAATCTCCAAAAGTGGCAACTTACGATCTGAAACCGGAGATGAGTGCATATGAAGTATGTGATAAGCTGGTAGATGCGATCAAATCTGACAAATATGATGTGATCATTATCAACTTTGCAAATCCGGATATGGTCGGACATACCGGAGTAGAAGATGCAGCGATCAAAGCGATCGAAGCAGTGGATGAGTGTGTAGGAAAAGCAGTGGATGCACTGAAAGAAGTGGATGGACAGATGTTCATCTGTGCAGATCATGGAAATGCAGAACAGCTGATCGACGAGACAACAGGCGAGCCGTTTACAGCACATACAACAAATCCGGTACCGTTTATTCTTGTGAATGCAGACCCGGCTTACAAACTGAGAGAAGGCGGATGCCTGGCAGACATCGCTCCGACACTGATCGAGCTGATGGGAATGGAGCAGCCAAAAGAAATGACAGGAAAATCTCTGCTTGTAAAATAATCGCAGAGAACAGGTTATTTCAACAGGAATAGAAATACAGGAAAGATACAGCAGGCAGAGGTTTGGAATTTTTTCGGGCTTCTGCCTGCTTTGTAAGAAAGGCATATTATGAGAGAGAAACTGACCCAAAGTGATGTCAAAAAGATTCAGCAGGAAATTGAACATAGAAAGCTGGTAGAGCGTAAAGAACTCATTGAAGCGGTCAAAGAGGCACGCTCTCACGGAGATCTGAGCGAAAATTTTGAATACCATGCGGCGAAAAAAGAGAAGAACAGAAATGAAAGCCGGATCCGTTATCTGGAGAGAATGTTAAAGACTGCAGTTATTGTAGAGGACCATTCCGGTGCAGATGAAGTTGGATTAAACAATACTGTTCAGGTATACTGTGAGGATGATGACGAGCTGGAGACGTACCGGATCGTAACTTCAGTGAGAGGAAGCTCCCTGAACGGACTGATCAGCATTGAATCACCGATCGGTAAAGCCCTTTTGGGACACAAAGTCGGAGATCGGGTATTTGTCAAAGTAAATGATGAGTTCGGTTATCATGTAGTGATTAAAAAAATAGAGAATACACAGGATGAAGATGCAGACAAGATCCGCAGCTTTTAGAAGGAGGAGAACATGGCATATCAGTATGAACTTGTCCTGTTTGATCTGGACGGAACGTTGACAGATTCTGGTCTCGGAATCATGAACAGTGTCCAGTATGCATTGAAAAAAATCGGCAGGGGCGCAGAAAATCTGGAAGAGCTTAAATGCTTCGTGGGACCGCCGCTTGCACAGCAGTTTGCAAAATTCTGCGGGTTTTCAGATGAAAAAGGGCATCAGATGGTAGAATTTTACCGGGAATATTACGAAGAAAAAGGGATGCTTGAAAATTCTGTTTATGATGGCATCCCGGAAGTACTGGAACAGTTAAAAAATGCGGGAATCCGTCTGGCAGTTGCGACATCCAAGCCGGAGAAATATGCAAGGAAGATTGCAGAGCATTTTAAGATCGCGCCATATTTTGAGTTTATCGGAGGCGCAAATATGGACGGAAGCCGTACGAAAAAGGCAGAAGTCATTGAGTATGTGCTGAAAAACTGTAAAGTAGAAGACAGGCAGTCGGTGCTGATGGTCGGTGACAGAGAACATGACATCTTGGGAGCAAAGGCATGCAAAGTATCTGCATTGGGAGTCTTGTATGGCTATGGTGACAGAGCGGAGCTTGAAGATGCAGGCGCTGACTGGATTGTGAGTACGCCGGCAAAGATTACGGAAAAAATACTGGGAAGGGAATGAACGGATCAGTTTAACAAAAAATTTTGTCAGAACCCGGTATAGATTTAACATAACATCCTTACAATAAATGTTGGATAAGAACATGAGAAAAAGATTGTGAGGAATCAATATGTATACAAGATTATGGAAACTGATCACAAAATACATGGAAGAAAATTCCAGAATGGCAGTATTTCTGACTTCTGCAATGCTGATCTGGACAATTGGAATTACGATGGCAGGAATTCTGGTCTGTATCATCAAACATATGAACGTGATATGCAGGCTGAGTGATCTGATCTGTGCCGGAATCTATGCAGGACTGGTCTTTGGGCTTTTTGGCGGCGGATGCTTTTTATGGAATCACAGAAATCATTTATATAAACAATAAGAGCGAGGCTTATAGATGAGAAGAATGGACTTTACAACGGAGCATGTAGAATCATTTCAGCCGGGAGAGACATATGAGGTGACAGAGTGCGTACTTCCGTCCTCCTATTATTATGTGCTGGAACATGCTCTGGGTATCAGTAAAAATTTTAAGAATGCGGAGCGTTTAAAGACAACGACAGGAACCGTTGTGGATACGAGAAAAACGTCACGCTTTGATTTTGTAATCTTGGAATTTGACGAGTAATGCAGTATAATAACAGAAGAAAAATCCAAACGAGGTGATAAGAATGAACACAGAAAGAATGGAAGCAATGTGCGGTGGAAAGGGGCATGTGCTGATCAAGCATATTCTCGGAGAAAAAGAGCTGAATGGAAAGTGCGGGCTTTACGCGGAAGTGACTCTGGAGCCGGGATGTTCCCTTGGTTACCATGAACATCATGGAGAAAGTGAGACGTATTACATCCTGACCGGAGAGGGCAATTATGACGACAATGGAAGAATCCGCCCGGTAAAAGCCGGTGATGTGACATTTACACCGGATGGATGCGGACATGCACTGACCAATACCGGTGATACAGATCTTGTGTTCATGGCACTGATCATTAAAGACTGATGAAAAAGACAGTCATTCCCAAAAGAACAGGAATGACTGTCTTTTTTTATGCTTTCTGATCAAGAAGACATCGCCGGTTATATACAAGGTGCAGATACATGGCATCTTTGGCGCGCAGTGCATCGTGAGCTGCGATCGCATCGGCAATCTCCCGGTGTGTTTCAATCGTTTCATGTAAAAGCCGATTGTTTGTCAGTTGGATAAAAAGCGGGATCGAGCTGTTGATTACGGGAATCAGCCGCGGAACGACCAGATTTTTACTGCTCATGGCAATGGCAGTGTGAAACTCAATGTCCTTTCCAGTGTGATCTTCCCCACGAAGGAGGAGTGCTTCGACTTCATCACACAGCGTAGAGATCTTGCGGATATCGGTCTCTTCGGCATGCAGGGCTGCCATTTCGGCAATGGCAGGCTCCAGCAGAAAACGAACATCCAGAAGATCCAGTGTCAGCTTTTTCTTGTCATCAATAAAGGTAAATCCAAGCGGATCGTCAACGACTCCGGGGGAGGCGGCAACATATGTTCCGGAACCCTGACGGATTGTTACAATATTTCTGGATGCGAGCAGTTTCATGGCTTCCCGGATGGAGCTTCGTCCGGCTCCCATTTTTTCAGAGAGAACGGATTCATTGGGAAGTTTGTCGTTGGGCTGGAGCTGCTCTTCTAAAATATAGGCAATGATATCGTCAGATAACTTCTCGGGTAAACTCTTTTCAGTTGAATTCATCATACGACTTTTCCTCTTTTCTACAAATATAACGCAATAAATATAGGATAAAATAAGAAAAAACAAATGTCAAACAATAAAAATACACAAAAAACAAGTAAATAAATTGTGAAATATTACGGGTTGATTTTCTGGTTTAAAGATTTTAGAATAAAATCATCAGATGAATTCAAGGCATTTGAAAGAAAATCTTTGAAAAAAGGAGAAAAAGTAGTAAAATGGTCAGATGTATTAAACAAGGAAAACATATGATGAATGTAAGGGGGAAGGGAAGATGACAGAACCAGTATTTTATGCAGATCCGATGCGCTTATTGATCGCATCCGCAGCAGGAATTCTTTTATTGTTATTTTTGATCATCAAGCTGAAGCTTCATCCGGTAATTTCTATGATGATTTCCGCTGTACTGATCGGAATTGGTGCAGGTATGCCGTTACATATGATCGGAGAGACGGTAGAAAAGGGCGTAGGAAAGACGTTGCAGGGAATTGCACTTTTGATCGGATTGGGATCCATGTTTGGCGGAATTCTTGAAGTCAGTGGAGGAGCTCAGCAGATGGCACAGACGCTGATTCGCAGATTTGGTCAGCAAAAAGCAGGATGGGCATTGGGACTTACGGGGCTTGTGCTCGGCACAACCGTATTTTTTGAAGCAGGAGTCGTGATCCTGATTCCGCTGGCGTTCAATGTGGCAAAGCAGACAAAAAAATCAACGTTATATTATGCAATCCCTCTTTTGGCAGGGCTGGCATCCGGATATGCCTTTGTTCCGCCGTCGGCAGGTTCTGTTCTGGTTGCAAACGCATTGGGTGTGAATTTAGGGACGATGATGGCGATCGGAATTCCGGTTGCACTGGTTTCCACAGTGGTTGCAGGAATTATCTGGGGAAAAATCATAGGAAATAAAATCTATACCAAACTTCCTGCGAATGTAGAGGAAATTGCAGATATAGATAAAAATCTTCCATCCTTCGGAATTGTATTAATGATCATTTTAATTCCGCTTGTTTTGATCTTGCTCAGCACGATCTCGGGATATCTTCCGATTCCGGAAAGTGTGCAGTCAGTTCTTCAGTTTTTAGGAGAACCGTTTGTGGCACTGACGATCGCAACTCTGACAGCGATGTACATGCTGGGAACAAGAATGGGGTATAACAGAGATCAGCTGAAAAAGATTCTGGATCACTCTTTAAGACCGGTTGGAATGATCCTGCTTGTAATCGCAAGCGGCGGAGTGATTCGCTGGATGCTGCAGGATTCGGGACTTGGAAATATTATTGGACCGATCCTGGAAAAAAGCGGAATGCCGCTGATCGTGATCGCATTTCTCATTGCGTTTCTGGTACGTGCTTCTGTGGGAAGTTCAATCGTAGCAATGACGATGGCTTCCGGGATCATGGCGTCAATGCCGGCTATGGCAGACAGCTCTACACTGTACAGAGCAGCGATGTGCTGTGCAATCTGTGGCGGAGCGACGGCACTGAGTCATGTAAATGATGCCGGATTCTGGCTGGTAAGTACATTTTTGGAGATTGATGAGAAGACAACATTAAAATCATGGACGATCATGGAAACACTGATCGGAATCACAGGTCTGATTTTGGGATTGGTGATCTCGATCTTCGCATAATAAAGGAGGAGCGTATATGAAGATCATACCCGTATATTTGAGAGATATGCAGGATGCAAAACATCTTGTGCAGGCGGCAGAAGCCTGCAAAAAAGAAGTAGATCTGCTCTGCGGACGTTATGTGGTAGATGCAAAATCAATGCTGGGCGTGTTTAGCCTTCCTTGCTTTGACGATGTAAAAATGCGGGTGGAGGACGAAGATGCAAAAATTTTGATTCAATATTTGGAACAGGGAAATGTTATCAGAATGGAGGAAAATTAAGATGGAACTGACAAGTCAGAAATTAAGAAAAATCGCACCGGAGCTGGATCCTTTGAGACTGGGAACCGGATGGAAGCTGGAGGATCTCTCCAAACCACAGATTATCATTGAAAGTACATTTGGAGACAGTCATCCGGGAAGCGGACATCTTCTGGATCTGGTCGAAGAGGCAAGACAGGGTGTTGCAGAGGCAGGTGGTTTCGGAGCTCGTTATTTCTGTACGGATATCTGTGACGGAGAAGCACAGGGACATGATGGAATCAACTATTCACTGCCGTCCAGAGATATGATGGCAAATATGATTGAAATTCATGCAAATGCAACTCCGTTTGACGGTGGAGTGTTTATTGCAAGCTGCGATAAAGGAATGCCGGCACATTTGATGGCGGTAGGAAGAATCAATATTCCGTCTATTATCGTGACAGGCGGCGTGATGGATGCCGGTCCGGATCTTCTCACACTGGAGCAGATTGGAAAGTACAATGCAATGTGTGAACGTGGAGAGATCACAAAAGAAAAGATGGAATTTTACAAACATAATGCATGTTCATCCTGCGGAGCATGTTCGTTCATGGGAACAGCATCTACAATGCAGGTAATGGCAGAAGCGCTGGGACTGATGCTCCCGGGAAGTGCACTGATGCCGGCAACCAGCAAGGATTTAAGAGAGTTTGCAAAAAAAGCCGGAAAACAGGCAGTCTGGCTGGCAGAGCATAACCTGACTCCGGACAAGATCGTAACGATGAAGTCCTTTGAAAATGCAATCATGGTACATGCGGCAATTTCCGGTTCTACCAACTCTCTGTTACATATTCCGGCAATTGCCAGGGAATTTGGAATTGAGATTGACGCAGATACATTTGACCGTCTGCACAGAGGCGCACACTATCTGCTCAACATCCGCCCGGCGGGAGAATGGCCGGCACAGTTCTTCTATTATGCAGGAGGAGTTCCGACGATCATGGAAGAGATTAAGGATATGCTGCATCTGGATGTTATGACAGTGACCGGAAAAACACTGGGAGAAAATCTGGAAGAACTGAAGAAAAATGGATTCTACGATAAATGCCAGAGTTACCTGGACCAGTGGAATTTAAAGAGGGAAGATGTGATCCGGCCGTTTGACAGACCATTCGGAACAGATGGAAGCATTGCGATCCTCAAAGGAAATCTTGCACCGGATGGAGCCGTTGTAAAACACACGGTAGTGCCAAAGGAGATGTTTGAAGCAGTTCTTCGGGCAAGACCGTTTGACTGTGAGGAAGATGCGATCCATGCAGTACTGACACATGAGATTCAGCCGGGCGATGCGGTGATTATCCGTTATGAAGGTCCAAAAGGAAGCGGAATGCCGGAAATGTTCTACACAACAGAAGCAATTGCATCAGATGCAACGCTTGGTGCAAGTATTGCGCTTCTGACAGACGGTAGATTTTCCGGAGCATCCAAAGGTCCTGCGATCGGACATATTTCTCCGGAAGCAGCACAGGGCGGACCGATTGCCCTGGTGGAAGAAAATGATCTGATTGAGATCAGCATTTCAAACAGGGTTCTTCGAATCGTGGGAGTAAATGGTGAGAGAAAATCAGAGGAAGAAATGGAAGCAATCTTAAAAGAAAGAAAAAGCCGCTGGCAGCCAAGAGAAAACAAATATACAAAGGGTGTTTTAAAGCAGTTTGCGGAAAAGGCCGTGTCTCCGATGAAGGGCGGTTATATGGAATAAAAGTCTGATACAAAAGCCAGAGATGAATTCTTTGTAAAAGAGTTCATCTCTGGTCTTTTTGTGGTATAATGGTGAAATCCGGCAACATGAAAGCCGGAAATGACAGCAAAGGAGAACATTGGTGCGATGCTGAATTATATTCGATTTTCGACCAGAAAAGGTGAAAATAAAACATTGATAGAAATTCGGACCGGGAAGGACTGCAGACTGGATGCAGTGATCGAGAGCGTATCCTATCCGTTTTTTGAATGTGCGTATTCTTTAACTGCAGAACATGGGGAAGAATGGCTTTTGCGAATCGAAGACTTACATATGGAAGCGTGGAAAGATATTTATATGCCAAAAGACGTACTTCCCGATGAGGATACAGAAAACTGGGAAGTAGCATATTGCGAGCAGGGAGAGAAAGAAAAAAAGTCTGTGGGACGCGGTGTGTATCCGGAAAACTGGAAAGAGTTTTTAAAAATCATGGACGAGATCGTTCCCACTTCCATACCGGGACAGATCAATAAGATTACTCTGGAATATCAGAGAAATGTCCGTTTTATCCAGAAAAATGAAGAAGGAACAGAAAATGAGACAGTCAACTGGGATTATAAAGAAGAAATGATCCTGGATCGGTATGAGGAAACCCTGACGATCCGTCAGGTGATTGCTCCGGGGCGGGAGTTGACCAAAGAATATCATATGCGGGATGAGATTCCGGAGCTGATGGATAAGTGTATGGAATATCTTGGGAAACTGGAAAGCGCATCCGGTCCAAAAGAATCAGAGAGTGCAGAGTTTAAACTTTGTCTGGAGTGCGGGGCAAGCGCCAGCCGGGTGGTGACAGGGACGTACAACCGGAGAGGGCTTCCGGAGGGATGGGATGCATTTATTCGGGAGATTGCAGGATATATCCGGTTTTATGAGAGTTATGAAGATATTCTGAATCCGTATATTTACCGTCGTGGAAGACGTCAGGGAGAACAGATTATCTGCAGTGTGATCTTTCATGAAAAAGGAGAGCGGCATCCGTACCGGACAGAGGATGAAGATCTGGAAGTGGGGGATAAAGTGCTGGTTCAGGCGGGACCGTACAAACAGGAGCTTCCCGGTAAGATCGTGTCAATTGATTATTATCAAAAATCAGATCTGCCGGAAGAATTCGGAGATATTGGTGAGATTTTGAAAAAAATCGAAGAGTAAATGTAGTAATAAAATACGAAAGATAAGTGGAGAAACATAGATGAATTATTCAATGATGGAGTTGGTATGGCTGCTTTTGATCTACTCTTTTCTGGGATGGGTGGTCGAAACGATTGTCGGCACAGTGAAAAAGAAAAAGTTTGTAAACCGTGGATTTTCGACAGGTCCGTTCTGTCTGGTGTATGGAATCGCAGCAGTATTTATGGCAGTCACGATGGAAGAACTGATGGCAGAGCCTGTCTTTCAGCTGATCGGCTGTGGAGTGCTTGCAACGATCATAGAGTGGATGGCAGGAAAAATCCTGGAGCGCTTAAATCAGCACAAATGGTGGGACTATTCGAACAAGAAATGGAATTTTGACGGATACATCTGCCTGCAGTATTCTGTATTATGGGCAGTGCTCGGATTTGTGGCTGTACGGTATGGAGATGCTTTTTTTCTGATAGTATATCACATGATTCCGACGCTGATCCGGGAGATTCTGCTCTGGATTTTGCTGGCAGGAATGGCTCTGGATATTTCTGCATCGCTGGCAGCAGTATTTCATATCCGGAAAGAGATGCCGACTGCAATCCGGTGGAATAAGAAAGTAGCAGTATGGACGCAGAAATTTGCATTAATGATCGTGGGTCATGTAGAAAAACGAATGGCGAAGGCATATCCTGTGATCATGGAAAAGACAGAGCAGACAGAAAAAGAAGGGAACTTTGCAGAAGGGTGCGGGTTTTATAAACTATTCTGGCTGTTTTTGATCGGAGCAGTGCTTGGAGACTTTACAGAGACGATCTTCTGTCGTCTGACAGCCGGAGTATGGATGAGCAGGAGCAGCCTTGTATGGGGACCGTTCAGTATTGTATGGGGGTTGGCGATTGCTATTGCAACGGCACTTTTATACAAGGACAGAGAAAAGCCGGACCGGCATATTTTTATTGTAGGTACATTTTTGGGCGGAGCATATGAATATGTCTGCAGTATATTTACGGAGATTGTGTTTGGAAAAGTATTCTGGGACTACAGTAAGATTCCGTTTAACCTGGGTGGGCGTATCAATCTGTTGTACTGCTTTTTCTGGGGGATCGCAGCTGTGATTTGGATCAAGGTATTGTATCCGAAATTTGCAGGATGGATTGAAAAGATTCCGATGTTCTGGGGATATGTGCTGACCTGGATTTTGGTTGTGTTTATGGCAGTGAATATTCTGGTATCTATGGCGGCGCTGGTGCGCTATGATATGCGTGCCAATGGAAAGCCGGCAGAGAGCGGATGGGAAAAAGTGATTGATGAGCATTTTGATGATGAAAGAATGGATCGAATCTATCCGAATGCGAAGCCGAGATAAAAAATGGGCGGGAAAAGAAATTCAGCTTTTCCCGCCTGTGTTATTTATGAAACCGTACCAGTCCGATTCCGAGTGCGCCCGGACCGGTGTGAGACCCGATGCTCATAGTGAGCGGGAGTTGAAATAATTCCAGATCCGGGTATCGTTTTTTCATTTCTTCTTCAAAAAATCCCAATGTATCAGGATCCATTTGTGTATAAGCAATGCCGGCTTTGAGCAGCCCTTGGTCATGGAGTCCGGAGAGTCTTCCGGAGAGATCCTTGTCAAGTGCTTTACACATGGCTTTAAAAGCAGACTTCATTCCCCGGGTTTTGGTATAGGCGTCCAGCTTGTCTCCCTGAATGGTAAGAACCGGCTTTAAATTCAATACGGTTCCGATGGCAGCAGCAGCTGTTGTGATACGACCGCCTTTTTTTAAATATTCCAAAGTGTCTACCGCAATGTAGATGGTGGCATCCATGGCTTCTGTTTCCAGAATTTCTTTGATCTGCGCCCCATTAAGTCCCTGCCGGGCGAGTACGGATGCGTCTAGAACGGACTGTGCCTGTGTGACGGAAATCCGGTGATTATCTACAACATGTACCCGTCCTTCGAAGTACTCTTCCTGTGCAAGTAGCAAGGCAGTCTGACAGGAGTTGCTCAGCCCGCTGGACATCGGGACATGAACGACTTCGTCGTGTTCTTTTAACAGTTGATCCCACATCTTCATGACATCCGCAGGCGATGGCTGGGAAGTTGTAACAGGTTCTCCGGAAGAAAGTTTCCGGTAAAACTCTTCTGATGTGATATTGCATCCTTCATAAAAAGTGTCTTCCCCAACAAGGACAGGCATTGGAAGTATGTGAATGTGATACTTCTGCGCATCATCAGGCATGATCCCACAATTACTGTCTGTCATAATTGCTATCTTTGGCATAAAATCCTCCCTTAATCCGTAACCCGCCGTTTCTATGGTGAAAGGCGAAAATAGCTTACATATTGACCGTTATTTTAACAAGTGTTAAGATTATAGCAAATCCGAAATCTAAAGACAATGAACAATATTTGTAAAATGTTAGTTAATTATACAGAAAGAGGAAAATGTAAATCATGGAAGACAGAAGAGTGATCAAAACCAAGAAAAATTTGAAGGCAACCTTGATCGAAATGATGGGAGAGATTTCATTTGAGCAGATTTCTATTACAGAATTGTGCAAGCGGGCAGAAATCAGCAGAATTACTTTTTACGCACACTACAGTGATAAATACGCACTGGCAGATGATATTTTCAGTGATATGCTTCAGATCGGAACGGATATCTATCGTACAAAACAGGAAAAAGAAAATCCGGGAAATGATCTTGTAATGGGATATTGCAATATGTTAAACAGTATTCTGGAAGTGTATTATGACTGTTTTGCATTTTTTCAGTATACCAGCCCGCAGAAAAACCCGTATCTTGCATCTGCATTTTACACTATTGTACTGGAAACAATTGAAAATCATACCAATAAAATCCGACAGAATGTAGAAGTGAAATATTCCCCGAAGAAAATTGCAGGTTTCTTGTGTTTTGGGATGCTTGGATTTATTAATGAGGCACATGGTGAGAAAACATCGATTGAAGAGATCAAAAGAGAGGCAAATCAGTTGCTTAGGGATATACTGCAGTCCGGAGTGCTGGTAAAATAATGGTAAATAGTAAAACAAAAAACGCTGCCAAAGATAAACGTTGTACCCCCGGCGGCGTTTTGTCGTTCTCAATCTATTTTGCATACTTACGGACCAGACAGGAAATGACTCCCGCCAGACAGAGCCCAAGCAGGGCATTGTGCATGGAACCGAATACATCCAGAGCACCGCGGATTCCTTTTAACACATCCGGAGACTGTGGAATGATCTGGTTGATCCAAAAGGATGCATAAGAGCACACATAGATAAAAATAAATGAGAAAAGTCCACGTCCGGTATCTTCTTTATAAGTCTTTCTGCCGTCACGGACACGAACCCGTGTCATAGCCCATAAAAAGGAGATGCATTCAAATAAAAGAAAAAATCCGGCGACTCCGGCATAAGCGGCCAGACAATAATTCTTTTCTTCTACTGCAGTTGCAGGATCTCCGTAAGGAGCACTGCCGCGCCAGAAATTATAAGCCAGGAAAGCGGCTGTTCCTGCGATCAGCAAAAGAGAAACGAAACGGATGATAATGCTGGCTGTTTTATAAATGGCTTTTCCCCCATATTTTGCAGTGGTTTTTACAGGAGAAAGCAGGTCACTTTTCCTTTTGGAAGAAGACTTTTCTCTGCGGGGGCGTTCATCCTCGTAATCATCAGAATCAGAGATCGGGCGTTTTGAACGTGATGGATTTTTTCTTCTGTCAGGTTCTTCTTCCCATTGATGGTTTTTTCGGCCGGACTGTGGAGAAACGGATCCATTTGTGATCGGATCCATTAAAATGGTCTCGTCTCCCTGCAGCGGCATTTGAATCTTCTTTGTCTTTTTGCCGGAAGCCCGGGGCTTTGGCTGTGATTTTAAATCTACGGTTTGAAATTCACGCTTTGTCAGTGGTTCTTCTTCATAATGAAAGAGCGGATCGTCTTCATAAGTGACTTCAAAATCCTGATCAAAAAAATGTTCGTTGTTGTTCTTGGAACTCATGGAAATCCTCCTTCCGAATGTTCCTATTCTATCCTGTTTTTGAAAAATCCTCAAGAGAAGACGGGAAAAATTTAGAAAGTTTTAAAAATTTCTGATGCGTTGACGCTAACCTCCATTTTGCGTATAATAAAACCAATTGAAACAAAATGGAGGCAGATTATGAAAGCAAAGAAAGTTCTCTCAGGCGCATTGGCAGCGATTCTTTTGACTCTTATACCGGGTGTGGCTGTGTGTGCAGAGGAGATGGCCGGGCAGGAGCAGACGGAAAATACACAAGTACTGTCTGCACAGGAGCAGGAAAACCAGGAAAAAGCAGCATCTTATGCGGAGAAAATAGATACAAACGAGATTTCGAACTGGCCACAGGGACCCGCAATCTATGCGGCTTCCGGCATTGTGATGGACATGAACAGCGGGGCAGTGCTTTATGCAAAAAAAGCCGAAGAAAAAAGATATCCTGCGAGTATTACGAAAGTGTTGAGTGTTTTGACTGCATTACAGTATGCGAAAATGTCCGATACCGTTGTATTTTCAGAGGACAGTATTTCTTTTTTGCAGTGGGATGATGCGCAGATCGGGATGAAGCCCGGGGAAGAGATCAACATAGAGTCGGCACTTTATGGGATGCTTCTGGCTTCGGCAAATGAAGTCTCCTATGCGGTGGCGGAAAATGTAGGAAAGCAGTACTTAAATGGCGGATATGCGGAGTTTATAGAAGAGATGAACCGGATATCTCAGGAATTGGGATGTACCAGTTCAAACTGGGTCAATGCAAATGGGCTTCATGATGACAACCACTATACAACAGCGCATGACATGGCGAGAATTGCAGCGGCAGCTTATCAGAATGAAGAGTTTCGAAGACTGGAGACAACGCTGGAATACAAAGTTCCACCGACGAATCTGACTGCGGAAGAAAGGATTCTGGATCAGAATCATAAAATGCTCTGGCCGGAAAACTATTATTACTATGCGAATGCGAAAGCGGGAAAGACCGGATATACAGATCAGTCAAAGACAACGCTTGTGACGATGGCGGAAGGAAATGATATGCAGCTGGCAGCGGTGGTGCTTCATACATATGGAGTAGATGCTTATATGGATACGAGGTCTATGTATGATTATGCATTTACAAATTTTGAAAGGCTGAATCTGAGGGAATGTGAAACTTCATCAGATATTGAAAGTTTTGACAAGGAAGATGCCTGTGTTGTTGTTCCAAAGGGCGTTTCGTTTTCAGAATTGGAAAAAGAGTATGTTCTAAATGAAAAGGAAGGAGTAAGACAGGCTGCGGTAGAGTATTTTTATCAGGGACAGCCAGTGGGGAGTGCGAAAGCAACATTGACAGAAGAAGCGTTTTCCGCATTGACAGGATCTGATAAAAAAATAAAGATCGAGTCGGTAAAACAGGAAAAGAAGGCTGAAAAATCAGAGCAAACAGAGCAGAAAAAGCTGTCAAAACTGACAGTTGTGCTTGCACTGGCAGTAATTTTGCCATTAGGATATATCATTCTGGTCGTTATTTTGTATAAACTAAATATGAGGTGGAGAAACCGGAAAAAGTAGATCGATACGGATGGGACGCATAAACACGCCCATCCGTATTTTTAATGATGATGTTTCAGGCAGTAAAGATCGTGGAAAAGATATCCGGCAAAAATCAGAATCGCTGCAAAAAACAAAAAGCAGCAGGTGAGAATCAGTTCCGGAAGTGAGCGCTTCCACAGGGAAAGAGGCAGCCTGTATCCAAGAAAGGAAATATGAAACATTGCGACCAGTGTCAGAAGCAGCACTCCGAATTTTTCAAAAAAGATCCGTGCTTTGATCTTATAATAATCCTGTCGCCTGAGCGGAAGTGTCAGATATCTGGTAACACGGGATGAAATCACTCCGTTTTCTGCGATGAGAAAAAGCTCATAACAGAGATAGCAGCAGAGTCCGAAAATACCGAAAATAAACCAGACAGGGAGAAAGGTGGCAGGATCCGGGATCAATCCTTTTGAAAGAGCATGATAGGCGTTCTGCATCTCAAACTGGGAGGTCGGAAGATAAAGGAAAAACAAGGTTCCTGTTAACAGCCAGTATCCTCCAAAATGAAAGGTTTGCTTCTCTATGTGGTAAACATTGTGATTCATATAAGTCACCTCCTAAGAATTACGGGACAGCAGGTCTCGTATATGTGTATGAGAGCGTTTTAATTTGTCGGCAAGAAAGGCATCCATTTGTTCCGGACAGTGGAACGTAATGATTCCATTATCGGCAAACAGCAGGTAATCGGCAAGTTTTTTCAATGTTTCTGTAATGTGGGAGGAAATAAAAATTCCTACATCTTCATTTAAAATATCCTGCATGATTGACAGAAAGTTTTTCCGAAAGACAGGATCAAAGCCTTCCAACGGTTCATCCAAGATCAGAAAACGTGGATGATGTGCCAGTGCAAAACAGGTCTGCATTTTCATGTATTCGCCTTTGGAGAGCTGCCAGAGCTGTTTGGAGGGAGAAAAATTCATCCGGTCCATCAGCGTATAATAGCGTTCCATGGACCAGTTGGAAAAATAAGGACCCAGAAGCTCTCCGTTTTCCAGAGCGGATTTTTCCATAAAATAAGTAAGTTCCTCTGATACATAACCAATTTGATCTTTGTAGCTGTCAGGCTCTTTTTTTAAAGAAATTCCATCCAGCGTCACATCACCGGTGCAGGTCGGATCAATCCCGGCAAGGCAGCGTAAAAGAGTTGATTTTCCGGAGCCGTTTTTCCCGGCAAGCACTGTCAGATATCCGCTTTCCAGTTGAAAAGAAGTCGGAGATAACTGAAAGTGACTGTAAGATTTTGCGAGTTCATTACAAATTAGTTCAGACATATCCTAATCCCTGCCTTTCCATAAAAATTGTATCAAGTCCTGTACCTCATCTAAAGAAAGAGACAGTTTTTTTGCATCTTCGATACAGGAAGAGAGTGCATGTTCCAGTTGAACAAGCTGTTCTTCCTGCAGAGTACGAAAATCTACCTGCTTTACAAAAAATCCTTTTCCCGGCTGAGAGTAGATGAGGTTTTCGGATTCCAGTTCTTCGTAAGCGCGCTTTGTGGTGATCACGCTGATTTCCAGATCTTTTGCCAGACTTCGGATGGAAGGAAGCATATCACCTGGAGAAAGCTCCCCGTTCAACATGGATTCCTTAAATGCCTGCACAAGCTGTTCGTAAATCGGCAATGAGGAATCCGGTTTTAAAAGAATGTTCAATGTGTACCAGGCCTCCTTTCTGTCAAGTCCTGCAGTTCGAAGCAAGTTTCATAAGAAAGGATGCTGTTTAGAAAACTGTGAATGCAGTAAGCGGTTACAAGTATATTTATGCTCATGATCAGAAACCAGAGAATATTTTTTGGGGAAGCATATTTAAAAAGTGCAAATTCGGCCACAAGCAGCAGAATCCAGATAAAATTCAGAAAGTCAAAATTGAGAATCCTATTGAAAATTTTCTGCTGATGCCCCTCTTCGGTTAACTGAATTGGAGAAGGCATGGCATGATTTAAGCAAGCTGCGATGATCAGGAGAAGAAGGAGCAGCAAGTCGGTTATTGTTTCACGAGGTGTGACAGTTATTATCCAATAATGGAAACCTCCGCCCAGAATTTGAAACAATGAGAATATCAGCAGACAGATCAAAATTTTAACCAACAGGTACATCAAAAGCAACCGACGCTTTATCTTTGTGTCAGCAGGACAAAAAGAGAGTGCTTTCAAAGAGCGTATCGGCAATTTTACTGAAAGAAGAAGTACAAAAGCAAGTCCTAAGCCTATGGAGGCAGAAGGAGTAGAAAATCCAAATGTGAAATAGCAAATGGTCCACAATGCAAATAAAATGGAGAAGTTCAGCCAGTGTTTTTTAAAATCAGACCACAGACTTTGTAAGATCAGCGTCAACATACAGTTACCTCCTGTTTTGGGAAATATAAGTTTTCGTAAGAAATCATATTGTTTAAAAAAGTACGGATGCAGTAAGCTGCTGCAAAAACATTTCCGATCATAGCAATGATCCAAAGTGCAATGATCCAGCTGCTCCATGAGGTCTGCAGATAGCTCTGGCAAAATAAAGCAACATATTCCAAAGCAAGCAGACAGAACCAGTAGACATTGACGATGCTCATTCCTTTTCCTTCCAGTGCTTCATCAAGCTCACGATTTGGAATCCGGTTGCCGGGATCTGCTTTCATGGAAAAATCAATCAGGATAAAGCAGGACAAAAAAAGTAGCAATGTAAGCTCGGGAGTCTGGAAAAATATCAGCAGATTTCCGGTAAAGCTCAGACAGAGTAATACAAATAAAATCAGACAAAAAGAAACCTTGCTCCCCAAATAAGAGCGTAAAGATTTTCTTTTTAATCTCATATCTGCCGGACAAAAATAGATTGGTTTCAACAGCCGGACGGGAAATTTTCTGGAAATCAGGATGACAGACAACAAAATGCCGGCAGTGCCAATAAAGTATAAAAGTGTATAGGTCTCCGATCCGTTCAGTATCATTTTCCTCAGTTCAGCCTCTGAAAGCAAGTAAGCTTCTGAATCCATCATGAAAAACCAGAATCCAAAGGTAAACACAAAAATGGTAGCAATATAACACAATACCAATGTCACAAGAATCCCGGGCCAGTGTTTTTTAAAATCAGACCACAGGTGTTGGATAATCAATTTTGTCATTGGATCACACCTCCTTTGTGAAAACAATACATCAGATCTTCCAGAGAAGGCCTGGTGACGGTCAGCCCGCCAAGATGGAGTGATTCTGCTTTGGCAGAGTCGATCAGTGTGGAATTTCGATATTCACCGAAATTTTGACAAACGATCATTTGAGGATCTAACTGCTCCAGTTGTTCTTTTGTACCATGTAAAAGGAGATAGCGATCTGCAAGTTCTTCCCGCGTTAAATCCAGTATCAGACGTCCGTGATCCATCAGAAGAATGTAATCTCCGATCTGATCCAGATCTTCGGTGATATGGGTGGAAAAAAGAATGCTTCTCGTGCCGTCCTCCACGATTTCCTGCATATATCCCATCAGTTCTTTGCGAAACAGAGGATCCAGTCCGACCGCAGGTTCATCCATAAGAAACACTTTTGCGTCATGGGAAAATGCAAAGGCAAGCTGAAAGCGTGCTTTTTGTCCTTTGGAGAGTTTGCCGATTTTTTTCTTTGGATCCACATCAAAACGTCTGCAAAATTCCAGAAATAAGCTGTGGTCATATCGACTGTAGAGAGCACCGAAGCAGCGGGCGTTCGTCTCGACCCGGGTGTCTGCATCAAAGAGACATTCATCCAGAACAACGCCAAGCTGATCTTTTGCAGCAATTTCTTCGTTTTCCATGGAATGACCAGTTACAAAGACTGCTCCGGAATCTTTTTCATACAAATTCAGAATAGTTTTGATCAGAGAGGTCTTTCCGCAGCCATTTTGTCCGATCAGACCTGTGATAAATCCAGGCTTTAGTGTAAAGCTGATATCATGCAGAGCAAAGGTGTTAAGATTTTTGTTGAGATGTTGTACTTCCAACAGGTATTCCATAGTATCCCTCCTTGTATCAGTTGACTGTTTATCAACTGTGTATGTTTATATAAACAGTATATGAACAGTTGGAAGAAAAGTCAATAGTATGTAGAAAAAAGTATTAAAAATCTTGATGTAAACTCCGAATTTTTGTTGGAAATTTTTATTTTTATCTGTCATAATGTGTTGATATTGTCTTCATATTTAAATATACTAGTGTAGCAGAGAAAGAATCTTTATAAGATTTTAATGGAACCAAAAAAGTTTTCATGCAGTTTTTAGATATGAAGTGTTAAATTTGACAGGAAGTGAAAAATATGGGAGCGAAGATATGAAACAGGAACAGATGAAAATCTGGGAAAGATTTTTAAAAGGGCTGCTGATAATGACAGGGATCCTTTTTATAGCAACTGGAATTGGATATTTATTCCAGTATCTTGGATTTTCAGAAGAAAATATCATTCTTGTATACATTTTAGGGGTTCTGATCATTGCAATCATTACGGTCAACAGAGGATGGAGCGTATGCTATTCGCTGCTCAGTGTGTTGTTGTTTAATTTTTTGTTTACAGAGCCAAGATTTACGTTTTTTTCGTATGATTACGGGTATCCAGTGACATTTGTGACTGTGTTTATTGCAGCCGTGATCGTCAGTAATTTGACCATACAAATCCGTAAGCAGGGGTATCGGGCTGAGCAGATGGCTTTACGTACCCGCATCCTGTTGGAGACGAATCAGATGCTCCAGAAGGCGAAGAATGCGGATGAGATGATTGAAGAGACTGCAAGGCATCTGATGCGCATGATGGGAAAAAATGTGATATATTATCGGGCAGAGGATGGAATACTTTCTGAGCCCAGGTTTTGTATGGCAGAACCTGGTGCAGCCAAGATGTTATACTTGCAGCAGCGGGAACGGCAGGCTGCGCAGTGGGTGTTCGAGAATCGAAAACGCGCAGGAACAGGAATGGATCAGTATCCGGATGCACATTGCCTGTATCTGGCAATCCGAAACGAAGACATGGTCTATGGCGTGATCGGAATTGCTCTGGAAGGGATGATGATGGATGTCTATGAACAGAACCTGATTTTATCCATTTTAGGGGAATGTGCACTGGCATTGGAAAAAGAGGGCTATAACAGAAAACGGGAAGAAGCGCTTGCACAGGCAAAGAATGAGCAGTTAAGAGCAAATCTCCTGCGTTCGATTTCTCATGATCTTCGGACGCCTCTGACGAGTATTTCGGGAAATGCAGGGATTCTTCTGAACAGTGCGTCAGCGCTTGGTGAAGAGAAGCAAAAACAGCTTTATAAAGGAATTTATGATGATTCCATGTGGCTGATCAATCTGGTGGAAAATCTTCTGTCTGTGACGCGGCTGGAAGACGGGACTATGAATCTGAATCTGCAGATCGAATTGGTGGATGAGGTGATTGAGGGGGCGCTGAAACACATCAGCCGGGATCATTCGGACTATGAATTGAAATTTATTCATTCGGAAGAGCTGCTTCTGGCAAAAATGGATTCCCGTCTCATCATCCAGGTTATTATTAATATTGTGGACAATGCATTGAAATATACGCCGAAAGGCTCTAAAATAGAGATCTATGCAAGAAAAGAAAATCAGATGATCGCGATTTCCATTGCAGATAATGGAAAAGGAATTGCGGATTGTGCAAAAGAAAAGATTTTTGATATGTTTTATACTGCAGACAGTAAAGTTGCAGACAGCAGAAGAGGTCTTGGACTGGGGCTGTTCCTCTGTAAGTCGATCATACAGGCGCATGGGGGAACGATTCAGGTAGCAGATAATGTTCCACATGGTACGATTTTTACATTTACACTGCAGGCAGAGGAGGTTACTTTGAATGAATAAACCATTGATTTTAGCGGTAGAAGATGATACAGCAGTAAGAAACTTGATTACAACTACATTAGAGACACAGGATTACCGTTTCCATACGGCGGCCAACGGTGCTCAGGCAATTTTGGAAGCAGCGTCTCAGAAACCGGATATCATGCTTCTGGATCTGGGGCTTCCGGACATGGATGGAGTGGAAGTGATCAAAAAAATCCGTTCCTGGTCAAATCTGCCGATTATAGTGATCAGTGCGCGGAGTGAAGACAGGGATAAGATTGAGGCGTTGGATGCAGGTGCGGATGACTATCTGACCAAGCCGTTTTCTGTAGAGGAGCTTCTGGCAAGACTGCGTGTGATCCTGCGAAGACTTCAGTATATGGAATCCAGCTCATCTCAGGAAGAAAAAGAATTTGTCAATGGAGACCTGCGGATTGATTATGTGTCCGGCTGTGTGTATTTAAAGGGGCAGGAACTGCATATGACTTCCACAGAGTACAAGCTTTTGATTTTGCTTTCAAAAAATGTTGGAAAAGTATTAACTCATACATATATTACGAAAGAAATCTGGGGAAGTGCCTGGGACAATGATGTAGCTTCTTTGCGGGTGTTTATGGCAACGCTCAGAAAGAAGATTGAAGAAAATCCATCTCAGCCGAAATATATCCAGACACATGTGGGGATTGGATATCGTATGCTGCGGGTGGCGCAGTAATAGAGTGAATTTTTACGGGGCTGTTATGACAGCCCCGCTTTGTTTTCATCTCCATAAAACATAGAAACGAGTATTACTCTTTAAATTTTAATGCTTGCTTTTCTATTGTTCCATTTTTGTATTGGATCTTGAATGCATTTGCATTCGGATTACTTCTTATAAAATATGGTTTTCCATTGTTGACTACAAATGCAGTATCATTTTCCATAGCCAAACCTGCTAAATTTTTTGCTCTTAACATTTTATCAAAAGAATCCCTTCCTTCTTCATTGTAGTGTGGACAATAGGCCATATGAAAAAGATGTAACATTCCATTCGCCCAACAATAATTCCAGTCATTTCCTTCTTGAAATGATCCGCTATCACTATACCCGCAATTAAACCAGCAAATTGCACCTGCACTGATGCCCGTTAATACAGCGAAATCTTTTTCATAGATTTCCAGCAGCTTTTCATCTAATTTGTATTGCTTCCAGATCTGCATCATAAAAATTGTATCCCCTCCACCGACATAGATAATATCAGCCCAGGATAAAAGTGCATCGATGTCTTTTTGATCCCCGCTAACTAAACAAAGACTTTTTACTTCACAATTAAGTTGGTTATATTCTTTGGTGATTGCATCAATATATCCCTCTGCATCGTGACTGGCAGTGCCTATAAACAGAACGTTTGGAGTGGTTTTATTAGATAGTGTAATTGCATGTACATTCAGTTTTCTGGTAGATAATAAATCACCACCTGCAATTGCTACAACTCTTCCCATACAGCCATTCCTTTCTTTTATTGTTTTCCCAAATTCTTTGGTTGAATTGTATCATTTCCCCAATGTTTTCGCAATAAAAAAGCAAAGAAGATGGTATTTTGACAAATTGGGATGAAAGCCTTAGAATGAATTTTGAAGCAAGAGGATGGAGAACTATTGAGATTCACGCATGAAAAAAGAGAATCATGTAATTGCTGGAAAATTGAAAGAAGCCTTTGCAGAATGAATTGATAATGGACATAATAACTTTGACGATGAAAATACGATTATTTTGTGTATAGAATTAACAGATGGACGATTGTTTTCACATGGTACGATGTATGAGTTTTAGCCTACATATAAGTATGGAATGACGAAGAGGAGTAAGAAACGATGAATATTGAAAAAGTGTACCAGATGGAATTTGGAAAAATTTATCCATTGCTGGTAAACAAAGCGACAAAAAAGGGAAGACGTCAGGATGAGGTCAATACAGTGATTACCTGGCTAACAGGATATAAAACGCAAGACATTGAAAGTGCAGTAGAGCAATCCATCAGCTATGGGGAGTTTTTCAGAAATGCTCCAAAACCAAATCCAGACAGAATGCTGATAAAAGGTACTGTCTGCGGAGTTCGTGTCGAAGAGATTCAAGAGCCTCTCATGCGCGAAATTCGTTATCTGGACAAATTAGTTGATGAACTGACGAAAGGAAAACCAATGCATGTGATCTTGCGTAATTCGGAGAAAAAAACTTATCAGTTTCAGGCTGTGATCGAGCCGGTTCCCGACAAGGGCGGAGCGTATGTGCGCTTTCCGTATGATATCAGAAAAGAATTTGGTAAAGGAAGAGTGAAAGCAGAGATTACATTTGATGGGAAACCATACTGTGGAAGTATTGTAAATATGGGAGTTAAAAATCCAGACGGTAGCATTTGTTATATTATTGGAATCTGAAAAGAAATTAGAAACAAGATTGGAAAACAGCCTGGAGATCAGGTAACTGTAACAGTGAAAGAGGTATAGCAATCCGGACATTCCGCAACTCGTACTTTCAGAGGTGGGCTTCATCTCATCTGATCAGGTATAGGTTTACAGATGGGAAGTAGTCTGAGAGAACAGACTACTCCGGCAGCTGGTGAAGAACGAATTGACTTTTGCGGAATTCCAGAATTCCTTCGTCACGCATTTTTCCAAGTTCTTTCGAGAGGGCACTGCGATCCAGGTTGAGATAATCTGCCAGTTCCTGTCGGTTAAAAGGAATTTGAAAGACCGTGCTTTCGGCTTTGGACGCCTGAGAGGACAGATAGATCAGCAGACGTCCCCGAATGGTCTTTGGGGTTGTGCAGAAAATCCGGTTGGACAGGATGAGATTTTTGTAAATGGAAATTCGAAGGAGATTCTGCATGATCTTGTCCGTCCAGAGAGTATCTTGATAGCGGGGCTGCATCAAAGTCTCCAGATTCAGGAAAAGAAGATTTGTATATTCAGCGGCTACTGCATTCACCATCAAAGGCTCCTGACAAAAAGCGTAAGTTTCTGCAAATACTTGTCCTGCTGAGATGTTGCTCAGCAGACTTTTATTTCCCCAGAGATCTACATTTTCGATATTAACACTTCCCGTCAGAACAATTCCGATTTCTCGGACAGATTCTCCCATCCGAAAAATAAGTTCATTTTTTTCAAAAGACTGCTGACGCATGCAACTGCAGTTTTGCATTTCGTTCCATTCATTTTCTGTAATTCCCTGAAACAGAGGGGTCTGAACTTTTTTCATAAAATCTTCCTTTCTGTGGTTATAACAACCGAAATATTGCCCTGATTGTACTATACTTGAACTACAAAAACAAGGGAGGAATCAAGATGATCAGAAGAATTATTCAGATAGATGAAGAAAAATGCAACGGATGCGGACTCTGTGCTGCTGCATGTCATGAAGGTGCAATCGGGATGGTCGATGGAAAGGCAAAACTGTTAAGGGATGATTATTGTGACGGTCTGGGTGATTGTCTGCCGCAGTGTCCGACAGGAGCAATCCGTTTTGTGGAGCGGGAGGCTGCCCCCTATGATGAGCAGGCAGTGCTGGAAAACCAGAGAAAAAAAGCAGCGCAGTCAACGACAGAATTTCCCGGCTGTCCGGGACAGCGAATGAGACAGCTTCATCCAGAAAGCGGTCATAATACCGAGCAAAAGAGTGCCGCACAGTCGTCACAGCTGGCACAGTGGCCATGCCAGATCAAACTGGTTCCGGTACATGCGCCGTATTTTAATGGGGCGAAACTGTTGATTGCCGCAGATTGTACAGCTTATGCATACGCAAATGTACATCAGGAGTTTATGCGTGGGAAAGTAACGCTTATTGGATGTCCTAAGCTGGATGAAGGAGATTACAGTGAGAAGCTGACACAGATCATTGCGGAAAATGAGATTCAGAGTGTAACAATTCTTCGTATGGAAGTGCCATGCTGCGGAGGTCTGGAAATGGCGGCAAAGAAAGCACTGCAAAACAGCGGAAAATTTATTCCATGGCAGGTCGTGACAGTTTCGATTGGCGGAAAGATTTTAGATTAGGATTTTATAGAATGAAAAATATCAGTAAATCAGAAGTGGTTGTGTTCGGAAAATGTAATACTTAAGGTTTCAAAGTGGGGGTATCATGTATTGTGATACGCCCCTCTTTCTCAATTATTTTCCTGATTCAGAGTCCATCCATAATCATTGTGGTATATCATCTGCTTCGTCATGCCGCCGTCAATACATATATTTTCCCCAGTGATAAAACCTGCTTTATCGGAACAAAGGTATAGTACCATATTGGCAATATCCAGAGAATTCCCAACGCGGCCGGCAGGGTGTTGAATCACATCTGCACCGTCATATTTTGTGTAAGCGGTATCGATCCAACCGGGAGATATTGAATTTACACGAACTTTCCCGGCAAGACTGACAGCAAGGGAGTGCGTAAGAGCTGCTATACCGCCTTTAGCAGCAGTGTAGCTTTCAGTCTGTGGCTGACTCATACGGTCCCGGGAGGAAGAGATATTTACAATTGCCGCATCAGGAGCAAAGTACGGAAGAAAAAGCTTTGTAAGATAGAATGGCGCTGTTATGCCTACTTTTAAAGCGTAGTTAAATTCTTCATAGGAACATTCCTCGATCCCTTTCATTAGCGGCAGTGCGTTATTGATCAGATAGTCTACCTTGCCATAGTCAGCAATTACTGTTTCCACAAAGCGGTGCAGAACTTCTTTTTCAGCCAAATCGTCGACAAAGTAATCATTTGGCTGTTTGTCGATGATACAGACAAAAGCGTTGTTCTTTTTAAATTCTTCGGCAATACATTTTCCAATACCTTGTGCGCCGCCTGTGATGACAACTACTTTGTTGTGAAACATTGTGCAAAACTCCTTTTTGTTTTTAGCATACTATAGAATGTTATAAAAAGCCACTGAGTTTCTTAAGATTTCGGGGGAATCTGCAAATGTAACAAGGTATACTTTTGGGACGAATTGCAGAAAGTTCAAGAAAATTGAGGGCTCCAATGTAAAATAGACAAAAAATGGTTAGTCGTTGTATGGTGATTGTAGATTGGCTGTCTACGAAAATGGGCAAAATTAAAAGTACTATTATTAAAAGCCAAGTGGAGATACTGGCAATTCTGTATGATTTTAGTTGTATCATTTCCCACCGTTCATCCCCCATATAATTCATCTGTTTCTTAGCTTTAAAAATATATAGGCTGAGTGTTACACCTAATGAAACAATAAGAAAAAATAAAATTATAGTTTGTTCATTCATATTAGTTCTCCTTCCTATATTCAAAAATTTTGTCGATCGAAACCTCAAATACTTTTGCAATTTTAAATGCTAATTCAAGAGAAGGTGTTTCACAATCCCCCTTTTTTCACCCGAATCTTTATACCATCTTTATACGAATCCATTTCAGCTTAATACAGATTTTATTTGCAATGTCCTACAATAGGGAACAGCAAGGAGGAAAAAAATATGATGGATTTAATTGCACTAGGAATTTTAATTATTTGTTTTGGATGTGTAAAATTATTTGCGAATTTTTGTGAATCGCTGATCAATTCAAAAGAAAAATAGGAGGATATAAAGATGATCGTTCTTGGAATTTTAGTTTTATTACTTGCCGGATATCTTGTGTATGCGCTGATACATCCGGAGAAATTGTGAGAAAAGAGAAAGGACAGCAACAGGAGGAAGAGAGATGTTACAGATTATACTCACACTGGCAATTTTCTTGATACTGGTCATTCCAATGGGAAAATATATGTATCACATCGCCACAAAGCAAAAAACATTTGCGGATAAGGTGTTCAATCCGATCGACAATTTTTTATATAAAATTTGCGGAATCAAACGAGAAGACATGGGCTGGAAAAAGTACGCGATGTCTTTAGTACTGGCAAATGCAGTAATGGTATTTATCGGCTATTTGATTTTACGATTACAGAATTTGCTGTTTTTAAATCCGAACGGAGCTGATGGAATGGAGGCAAGTCTTTCCTTCAATACGATCATCAGTTTTATGACAAACACAAACCTGCAGCATTATGCAGGAGAAAGCGGTCTTTCTTACGGAAGTCAGTTGTGTGTGATCATTTTTATGATGTTTACCTCAGCTGCCAGCGGTTATGCAGCATGTATGGCATTTTGCCGAGGAGTTTCCGGAAGAAAGATGGGAAACTTTTATGAAGATGTGATCCGCGTGACGACCAGAATCCTGATTCCGTTTTCGTTTGTAATCGGTCTTCTTCTGGTAAGTCAGGGAGTGCCGCAGACATTACAGGCAAATGAAACGATACAGACAATCGAAGGAAAGATGCAGGATCTGGCACTTGGACCGGTAGCCGCACTGGAAGCAATCAAGCATCTGGGAACAAACGGAGGTGGATTCTTCGGTGCAAACTCAGCGACACCGTTTGAGAACCCGACTGTTATTTCTAATATAATAGAAACGATTTCCATGATGATACTTCCGGGCTCTTGCGTTGTAGCATTTGGTCATATGATCCATGACAACAGAAAAGAAAATGCGGCGAGAAAAGCAGTTGCACCAAAACAGTTTGGCAAGCCAATGCTGATGGGAAGACAGGCAGCAGTGATTTTCGGAGCAATGTCCATCCTTTTTGTAGTGGGACTTGTAATCTGCTATTCTGCTGAGATGGCAGGCAATCCGGTGACTCATTCACTGGGACTTGCACAGGCCGGAAATATGGAAGGAAAAGAAACCCGGTTTGGAATCCCGCAATCTGCATTGTTTACAACGGTAACAACATCCTTTACAACCGGAACGGTTAACAATATGCACGATTCACTGACTCCGCTTGGCGGTCTGGTTCCAATGCTCCACATGATGCTCAACTGTGTTTTTGGTGGAAAAGGCGTTGGTTTGATGAATATGGTCATGTATGTAATCCTGGCAGTATTCATTTGCGGGCTGATGGTAGGACGTACACCAGAGTATCTGAATAAAAAGATTGAAGGCAAAGAGATGAAACTGGTGGCGCTTGTGATTTTGATCCATCCGCTGCTGATCCTTGGATTTTCCGCTTTGGGTGTAGCAACACAGGCAGGACTGGAAGGAATCACAAATCCGGGATATCACGGACTGAGTCAGGTCTTGTATGAATTTTCTTCTTCTGCTGCCAATAATGGTTCCGGATTTGAAGGACTGGCAGACAATACGGTATTCTGGAATATTACTACCGGACTGGCCATGTTCTTTGGAAGATATCTTGCAATCGTAGCACAGCTTGCAATCGCAGGTTCTCTGCTGGCGAAGAAGAAAGTCAACGAATCGATTGGTTCGCTGAAAACAGACAATGTAACTTTTATGATTATTCTTGTATTTATTGTATACATTTTTGCCGCTTTGACGTTCTTCCCGGCATTGGCACTTGGACCGATCGCCGAGCATCTGTCACTATGGCAGTAGAAAATGAGCGGAAAGGAGAATCAACATGGCGAAGAGAGAAAAGACAAAATTTATTACAAAGGATATTTTAAAATCATCCATTATAGGCGCATTCCAGAAATTGGATCTGCGTTATATGGTAAAAAATCCGGTCATGTTTGTTGTAGATATCGGATTTCTGATCACATTGCTTTTGACGATATTTCCGACATTGTTTGGAGGCAGTGCAGAATATCGCGTGTATAATGGAATTGTAACAGCAATTTTGTTTGTGACAGTATTATTTGCAAACTTTGCAGAGTCTGTTGCAGAAGGAAGAGGAAAAGCACAGGCGGCTTCCCTGAAAAAGACAAAACAAGATACAAAAGCAAGACTGCTTCTGAATAACGGAGAAGAGAAAACAATCAATGCTTCCGAATTAAAAAAGGGAGATGTGGTACTTGTAAAAACAGGGGAAGTGATTCCCAATGATGGCGAGATCATCGAAGGTGTCGCATCGGTAGATGAGTCTGCAATTACAGGAGAATCCGCACCGGTCACAAGAGAGGCGGGAGGAGATTTCTCTTCGGTAACAGGTGGTACAACGGTAGTTTCTGACTGGCTGAAGATCAGAATCGTGGCAGAACCGGGACACTCATTTTTGGATAAGATGATTTCGCTGGTAGAGGGAGCTTCCCGACAGAAATCTCCAAATGAAATTGCACTGAATACGTTACTGATCGTATTGACCTTGATTTTCTTGATCGTCATTGTTTCATTGTATCCGTTTGCACAGTATTTGGGCGTGGATATTCCGATTTCCTGGCTGATCGCATTGATGGTATGTCTGATTCCGACAACCATTGGAGGACTGCTTTCTGCCATCGGAATTGCGGGAATGGATCGTGTGACTCGATTTAATGTGATCGCAATGTCAGGAAAAGCAGTAGAAGCTTGTGGAGATGTGGATACCATGATCCTGGATAAAACAGGGACGATCACATATGGAAATCGTCTGGCAGCCGAATTTTATCCGGTGAAAGGTGTTTCCAAAGAAGATCTGACGGATTATAGTGTCATGTGTTCATTACTGGATGCGACTCCGGAAGGAAAATCAACAGTAGAACTTGGAAGAAACATGGGCTGTGTGATTGATGAAAGTGCAGCAGAACAGATGGAGTTTGTGGAATTTACTGCACAGTCTAAAATGAGCGGGGTAAATTTGAAAGATGGAACAATGGTCAGAAAAGGTGCTTCCGAAGCAATCAAGACGTTTGTAAAAAATGCAGGTGGAACAATCCCGGAAGATCTGGAAGGCATTGTGACAGAAGTTTCCAACCTGGGCGGAACTCCACTTGTAGTATGTGCAGGTAATAAAATTTTAGGTGTTATTTATTTGAAAGATACCGTAAAACCAGGATTGGTAGAACGATTTGCACGACTTCGTGAAATCGGGATCAAAACAATCATGTGTACAGGGGATAACCCGTTGACAGCAGCTACCATTGCAAAAGAAGCCGGTGTGGACGGATTTATTGCGGAGTGTAAACCAGAAGATAAGATTGAAGCAATCAAAAAAGAACAGGCAGAAGGCAAACTGGTTGCCATGACCGGAGATGGTACCAATGATGCTCCGGCTCTGGCACAGGCGGATGTGGGACTGGCTATGAATTCCGGTACCCAGGCAGCCAAAGAAGCGGCGAACATGGTGGATCTGGATTCCGATCCGACAAAAATTCTGGAAGTAGTAGAAATCGGAAAACAGTTGTTGATCACGAGGGGATCTTTGACTACATTTAGTATTGCCAATGATATTGCCAAGTATTTTGCAATCATCCCAGCCATGTTTACGATGGTGCTTCCGCAGATGCAGGTATTGAATATCATGCATCTGGCAACTCCGGCCAGTGCGATTCTTTCGGCTTTGATCTTCAATGCCATTATCATTCCGGCATTGATCCCAATCGCTATGAAAGGGGTAAAATACAAACCGATGAAAGCGGAAAAAATGCTGCTTCGCAACATGGGCGTTTATGGTCTGGGTGGAATTATTGTACCATTTTTGGGAATTAAGTTGATTGATTTACTGGCAGCTCCGCTGTTGGCACTGATTGGAATGTAGGAGGAAACAGAAGTATGAAAACAGTTGCAAAAACAATTGGAAAAGCAGTAGTTTTCTGTCTTGTTATGATGGTGCTTTGCTCTCTGATCTATCCGCTGGCTCTGACAGGTGTCAGTCAGCTGACAATGGAAGCAAAGGCAGATGGTAGTAAAGTCGATGAAGAAGGAAATCTGACAACCGATACTAAGAAAGCCGTTGGTTCGGCTTTGATCGGACAGGACTTTACAGAAGATTGCTATTTTCAGGGAAGAGTTTCTTCTGTGAATTACAATACTTATACAGAAGAACAGAAAGAAAACGGAGAATATGCAGGTGTGGCATCCGGTTCGTATAACTATGGAAATTCAAATCCAGAGTTAGAAAAACGGATGCAGGAAGATTTGGATGAATTTTTAAAAGATCATCCGGGAGTGAAGCCAGAAGATGTTCCGGCAGAACTTTTAACAGCGTCCGGTTCCGGTCTGGATCCTCATATCAGTCCAAGATCTGCAGAAGTTCAGATTCCGACAGTGGCAGAAAATTCGGGACTTTCTGAGGAAGTGGTAGAGCAGATTGTGAAAGATAACACAGAACATAAAACACTGGGTGTGTTTGGAGAAGAACGAGTGAATGTTTTGGGATGTAATCTGGATATTAAAGCGGCAATGGAACAATAGGAGGTTGCTTTGGTGGACGAAAAAAGACCTGATCCCGGGCAGCTTTTGAGAAAGCTGCAATATGAGGAAGAGGAGAAACAGAAAAAAGCAAAAGGAAAACTGAAGATTTTTCTTGGATATGCAGCGGGTTCCGGAAAAACATATGCGATGCTGGAAGCTGCGCATGAAGCAAAAAAACATCAGGTGGATGTGGTAGCGGGATATATAGAACCCCATGCCCGTCCGGACACACAGGCAATGATCGAGGGGCTGGAAGTAATTCCGCCCCTTATGGTGGATTACAAGGGAATTCAGCTTCGCGAGTTTAACCTGGATGCGGCATTGCAAAGAAAACCCCAATTACTCCTGGTGGATGAGCTGGCGCATACAAACGTACATGGAAGTCGAAATGAAAAGCGATATCAGGATGTACAGGAGCTTCTTCGAGCTGGTATCAATGTATATACAACGGTGAATATCCAGCATTTGGAAAGTTTGAATGATCTGGTGGGAAATATTACGAATATTGAAGTCAGAGAACGAATTCCGGACAGTGTGTTTGATCAGGCAGATCAAGTAGAAGTGATTGATATTGAGCCGGAAGAGTTGATCGATCGAATGAAAGAGGGAAAAATATATGGACCAATCCAGGCGGAACGGGCGCTTCAGAATTTTTTCCGCAGAGAAAAACTGGCGGCATTGCGAGAAATCGCACTTCGCAGAAGTGCAGACCGGGTCAATCGAATTGCAGAAGAAGAACGAAATGTATTGGGAAATATGGAGTATCATACAGGAGAGCATATACTGGCATGTATTTCCGCTGCGCCATCCAGCGCCAAGGTGATTCGTACAGCAGCCAGACTTTCCTATGCTTTTCATGCGCAGTTTACGGCACTTTATGTGGAAACACCTTCCATGCAGGAGGCGGGAGAGAAGACGAAACAAACATTAAAAAGCCATCTGGAACTGGCAAAGGCGCTGGGAGCAAAAATCGTAACGGTGTATGGTGAGGATGCAGCGTATCAGATTGCGGAATACGCGACCGTGAGCAATGTCTCTAAAGTGGTCATGGGAAGAACAAACCACAGGGGAATCTGGCGCAGGCCTAGGATCGAAGTGATGGAGAAGCTGACCCATATGGCGCCCAATATTGATGTCTATATTATTCCGGATATCCGGAAGGAAACGCATAAAAGAGAGGTGCAGATCCAAAGGCGCAGAAAAACGAGCTGGAAAAACGTGTTTCTGGATCTGGCTGAAATTACAGGAGTGATGGCAGTTGCAACACTTGCAGCTTACGTGCTGTGGCTTTTCAGACTGCCGGAATCCAACATTATCATGATTTATATTCTGGGGATTCTGCTGTCCTCTTATATTGCAAATAAGAAAATTTATGCGCTGTATTCTTCTTTGATCAGTGTGTTTGCATTTAATTTTCTCTTTACGGAACCATATTTCAGTCTGAAGGCATATGACAAAGGATATCCGACTACGTTTGTGATGTTGTTTCTGGTGGGATTGTTCACAGCGACACTGACAAGGAGACTGAAACAGCAGAGCAGAGAAAGTGCCAAAAAGGCATACCGGACGGAGATTCTGCTCGAGAACAGTCAGAAGCTTCGAAGATGTAAATCGAAACAGGAAGTGTGGACTCAGGTGGCCGGGCAGGCAGGAAAGCTTTTAAATCTGTCTCTGATCATTTATCCGATGGAAGGATCTCAGATGTCAGATACGCCGCTTTTGTTTCCAAGAAAAGGGATGGATATGCTGCATCTGAAAACCTGTATCAACCGGCAGGAGCTGGCAGTGGCACAGTGGGTGGCGGCGAATCATCATCGTGCGGGAGCATGTACGCACACACTGCCTGACGCCAAAGCCATGTATCTTCCGATCCAGGATGCAAGAGACGTCAAAGGTGTGATGGGAATCCTTCTGGAGGAAAGGCGGCCGATCCAGGAGTTTGAATACGGACTTTTAATCGCGATGCTCAATGAAACAGGAGTAAAGCTGCAGGATACATTTCTGGAATGAAAAGAGTGACTTACCTCCATAAATGTGATAAAGTTAGAGTGTTGTCAAAAAGACAGCAGAATCTAATGAAAGACAATGGAGTTAGCATATGAACCTGTTAAATATTGAACATATCAGTAAAATATATGGAGAAAAAATAATTTTTGATGACGCGTCTTTTGGAGTGCAGGAGGGAGACAAGATTGGGATCGTTGGGATCAACGGGACCGGCAAGACGACTCTTCTGCGGATGATCGCGGGAACAGAGGTGCCGGATGATGGACAGATCATCCGGCAGAATGGCATGAAGATTGCCCATCTGACTCAGAATCCCGTATTTCCGGAAGGCGCGACTATTTTATCCTATGTGCAGAGTGTGGCAGAAGATATGGAGTGGAGAGTACAGAGCAATCTGAATACACTCGGAATCACGGATCATACAATGAAGATCGAGCATCTTTCCGGCGGACAGAAGAGAAGAGTGGCGATGGCAAAGGTTCTGGCAGAGGACTTTGATCTGCTTCTTCTGGACGAGCCTACCAATCATCTGGATGGAGAAATGATCTCCTGGCTGGAAGGGTATCTGCGGGCATACCGTGGAACGGTCATTATGGTCACACATGACCGCTACTTTCTGGATCAGGTTACAAACCGGATTCTGGAGATCAGCCATGGAAAGATGTACAGCTATGATGCCAATTATACAACGTTCCTCGAACTGAAAGCCCAGAGGGAGGAGATGGAACTGGCATCTGAGCGAAAACGGCAGAGTATCCTGCGTATGGAGCTAGAATGGGCAAAACGAGGATGCCGGGCCAGAACAACGAAGCAGAAAGCACGTCTGGAGCGTCTGGAAAGTCTGAAAAACGGCAGTGCTCCGGTGACAGATGATACGATTACACTGGATTCGGTAGAAACCCGCATGGGAAAGAAGACGATGGAGCTTCACCATGTCAGTAAATCATATGGGGAAAAGGTACTGGTCAGAGATTTTTCTTATACAGTACTCAAAAATCAAAAGCTTGGAATCATCGGACCAAACGGCTGTGGAAAATCGACCCTGATCAAAATGATGGCGGGGCTGGTTCAGCCGGATTCCGGGACGATCGAAGTGGGAGAGACTGTCAAGATCGGATATTTTGCACAGGAAGAACAGGAGATGGATGACAGCCAGAGAGTCATTGACTATGTCAAAGAGATCGGCGAATATATTGTCACCAGAGATGGCAGAATCAGCGCATCGCAGCTTCTGGAGCGGTTTTTGTTTACTCCGGATATGCAATATGCGCCGATCGGGAAATTGTCGGGAGGAGAGAAAAGAAGACTGTATCTTCTGGGGATTCTGGCACAGAACATCAATCTGCTTTTGATCGATGAAGCGGGAAACTATCTGGATATTCCGACACTGACGATTCTGGAAGATTATCTGAATTCCTTTCAGGGTATTGTGATCACGATTTCCCATGACCGCTACTTTTTGGATAATGTGGTGGATCGGATTTTTGAGTTTGACGGAAACGGACATCTGCAGCAGTATGAGGGCGGATATACGGATTATCTGGAAGCGAAAAAGAAAAGAGCATCGCATGCAGTGCAGCCGGAAGAAAAGCCAGAGATGACAAAGTCCAAAAATACTGCAAAAACATGGAAACAGAACAGTCCGGTAAAATTAAAATTCTCATTTAAAGAAGCACGGGAATACGAGACGATCGATGATGAGATTGCATCTCTGGAGGAACAGTTGGAGAAACTGGAGCAGGATATGCTGAAAAATGCAACAAACTCAGTAAAACTTTCCGAACTGGTACAGCAAAAAGAGGAAACACAGGCAGCGTTAGATGAAAAAATGGAACGCTGGGTTTATCTTAGCGACCTGGCAGAAAAGATCGAGAGCCAGAAAAACGGACAGCCTGTTTGAAAAAAGTAAAGAAAAATGGAAAATTGTTGTTTTTTGAAAAACAGGACAATGATAAGCTAATATATGAACAGAAAAAGGTACATGTATTTATGTTGTATTTTATTGACGTAGACCAAGGAAAGGAATATACTAATTCTTGCAGAAGGGAAATTGAAAAATATGGAGGTAAACGATATGAAAAAGCCTGTTTTAGTGATTATGGCAGCAGGAATGGGAAGCAGATATGGAGGGTTGAAACAGATTGACCCGGTAGATGAAGATGGACATATTATTATTGATTTTTCAATTTATGATGCAAAAAGAGCAGGATTTGAAAAAGTTGTCTTCATTATCAGAAGAGAGCACGAAGAAGACTTTAGAAAGAGTATAGGGGACAGAGTCAGCAAGTTCATGGAAGTAGAATATGTATACCAGGAACTGGAGAACCTGCCGGAAGGATTTTCTGTACCGGAAGGAAGAACGAAGCCTTTTGGAACAGGACATGCGATTTTGAGTTGTAAAGATGTAGTGGATGGTCCGTTTGCCGTGATCAATGCAGATGATTACTATGGAGTCAATGCATATAAGATGATCTATGACTATCTTTCATCAGGAGAAGACAACGAGAAGTACCGTTATGCAATGGTTGGATATATGCTGAGTAATACGCTGACAGAGAACGGATATGTTTCCCGTGGAATCTGTGACACAGATGAGAATCAGTGCCTGACAGGAATTACAGAGCGTACACACATCGAGAAGACAAAAGACGGAGCAGCGTTTACAGAGGATGATGGACAGACATGGGTTCCTGTAGCATTGGATACGACAGTTTCCATGAACCTGTTTGGATTTACTGCGAGTATGTTAAAGGAACTGGAGAGCAGATTTTCCGCATTTTTGACAGAGAATCTGGAGAAGAATCCGATGAAATGCGAATACTTTCTTCCGGCAGTCGTAGGCGATCTGATCGGAGAAGGAAAAGCCGAAGTAAAAGTGCTCAAATCAGCAGACAGATGGTACGGAGTTACATATAAAGAAGATAAAGAAACAGTTGTGAATGCAATCCGCAGTATGAAAGAGGAAGGAATCTATCCAAAAAATCTGTGGAAATAAATAATTGCAGGAAAAGCAGAATCAGAAAGGAGTCAGATCATGGCAATTTTAGTAGCAGGCGGAGCCGGATATATTGGCAGCCACACATGTGTGGAACTTTTGGAACGTGGATATGAGGTAGTAGTAGTAGACAATCTTTACAATTCCAGTGAAGTTGCGCTGGAAAGAGTGCAGGAGATCACTGGAAAAACTTTGAAATTTTACAAAGGAGATATTTTAAACAGAGAAGATCTGGAGCCGATCTTTGAAAATGAAGAGATCGAGGCAGTGATCAACTTTGCAGGACTCAAAGCAGTCGGAGAATCTGTAGAAAAGCCTTGGGAATACTATCACAACAACATTACAGGAACACTGATTCTTTGTGATGTGATGAGAAAACACGGATGCAAGAACATGATCTTCAGTTCTTCTGCAACAGTATACGGAGATCCGGCAGAGATCCCGATCACAGAAAAGTGTCCGAAAGGAGAAATCACCAACCCATACGGACGTACAAAAGGAATGCTGGAGCAGATCCTGACAGATCTTCACACAGGAGATCCGGAGTGGAATATTATGCTGCTTCGTTACTTTAACCCGATCGGAGCACACAAATCCGGAAAGATCGGAGAAGATCCGAAAGGAATTCCGAACAATCTGGTGCCATATATTGCACAGGTTGCAGTTGGAAAACTGGATCGTCTGGGAGTGTTTGGCGATGACTACAATACACCGGATGGAACAGGTGTCAGAGATTATATCCATGTAGTCGATCTGGCGATCGGTCATGTAAAAGCGATCGAGAGAATGAAGAAAGCGAAAGGTGTTCACATTTACAACCTGGGAACAGGCGTTGGATACAGCGTACTGGATGTCGTGAAAGCATACGAAAAAGCATGCGGCAAGGAGATTCCGTATGAAATCAAACCTCGCCGTGCCGGTGATATTGCAACATGCTACTGTGATGCTACAAAAGCGAAGGAAGAGCTTGGATGGGTGGCAGAACGCGGAATTGAAGAGATGTGTGAAGATTCCTGGAGATGGCAGTCTGCAAATCCGGATGGATACAGATCATAAAGCAAGGTAAGAGAAGGAAGATGTACTGTGTGTGGTGCATCTTCCTTTTTCGATTACTTTTTGTTGGCCCGGTAGTCAGATGCCAGAATTCCATATACACAGGCATCTACAATTCCTTTGTTATTCCAGTCGGCTTGTCTTAAAGTGCCCTCATAAATCAGGCCGCATTTTTGCATGACTTTTCCGGAATTTGGATTTTGGGGATCGTGCCAGGTTTCAATTCGGTTTACTTTTACTTCTTCAAAAAGAAAGGCAATGACTGCTGTAAAGGCTTCGCTTGTAAATCCGCAGTGCCACCAGCGGCTGCCAAGGCAGTATCCGATATGAACTTTTTCAGTTTTTTCATTTAGTTCAATTACAGAAATGGTACCGATAGGTTCGCCGATTTCTTTTGGAATAATGGCCCATTGGTAAAAGTCTGGTTTTTCGTACTCCAAAAGCCAACTTTCCAAAACTCGTTTGGTGATGTCAATGCTTTTGTGCGTTGGCCATCTTAAAAATTCGGTTACTTTTTCGTCACTGGTCCAGTTATGAAAGATCGCAGAAAGATCATCCGCAGTAAACTTTCTTAAAATCAGTCGTTCTGTCTCAATGGTTTTTGTTCCTTGATGCTCCATATATAAGTCCTCCTTCGCGTATCAATTCTGCTGTTTTTGTTTCGAGCAGTATACCATAAAAGGTGCTGATTTTAAAGATAAATATTTTGGATATTGTTGCCTGGGGATAGAAGAAACAAGTATAATGAGAAGAAAAGGAGAAGGGCTATGAAATTTACGTTTATGATGACACGTTTATGTGATGAACATTTGAAGGAGGAATCTGGGTGAAGGACTGGTTTACGGTAGAAAAAATTGATGAAGATACATATGCAATCAGTGAATATCAGCACTGGGAAGAAACACATTGTTATCTGTTGTGTGGCACGAAAAGAGCACTTCTGATCGATACAGGTCTGGGAGTGGCTAATATTAAAGAAGTTGTTGATAAATTGACAATGCTTCCAATCTTTGTTGTAACGACTCATGTTCACTGGGATCATATAGGAGGACATCAATATTTTGAAAATATTGGCGTCCACATTTTGGAGAAAGATTGGATATCAGAGAAATTTCCGATATCGTTGCAGCAGGTGAAAAGGAATCTGACCTGCCGGGAGTGTCAGTTCCCAGAAGCATTTGATTTGGAAAAGTATCAGTTATTTCAAGGAGATGTGCAGAGTACGTTTTCTGATGGGGAAATTTTCAATCTGGGAGAACGAACGGTGCAAGTTGTTCATACCCCGGGACATTCACCGGGACATTGCTGCTTTTATGAAGCGAAAAGAGGGTATTTGTATTCGGGAGACTTGATCTATTCCGGGTGTTTGGATATTTTTTATCCTACGACAGATCCGAAGCAATTCTGGCAATCTGTAAAAAAAGTGCAGTCTTTACATTTGAAACATATCTTGCCGGGACATCACAGCTTTTCGGTTTCGACAGATTTGGCAGACAGGATTGAGGGGGCATGCAGAAAATTAGACAAAGAAAAGAAGTGGAAACAGGGAAGCGGAATCTTTGATTTTGGAGATTTTAAAATTCATCTTTAATAAAATACAAAAAGGAGAAGCGTAGATGATCATTGAAGGAAATGAAAAAGAAAAGGCAGCCATGGCAGAATTTCACAAGGGCAACCGGAAGGAAGGGCTTCGATTACAGGAGGAGTTTGCTGCAGCGTTTCGAGAAGAATATAAAGAGAAAGATCACTGTCCGTGTAAAAAGGCATGCCGTTATCATGGAAACTGTAAAGAGTGCGTGGCAATTCACAGGGCACACCAGGAGCACGTTCCCAATTGCATGCGAGAATTGATCAACAAAAAACTCAAAGGATTGTCAGAACTGACGGAGCATACGATCGCATATGAAATTGAACCTCCGAAAGAGATACTTAGGAAGGAAGCTCAATAAAACAAATTGATAGAGGCACTTTTACACTTTATCGAAAAAAAGCTTGACAATGGAAGTGCGCTTTGCTAATATAATAAAAAACAGAACGCACTCGGTTTTTAAAAGAAGGTGGGAAACAAAGTATGAGAAAACAGGTTTATTCTCTTTTAGTCGATAACAATCCGGGTGTTCTGAGCAGAATTGCAGGTCTGTTCAGCCGAAGAGGATACAGTATCGACAGTATTACAGCCGGAACGACGGCAGATCCGAGATTTACCAGAATTACAGTGGTGGCATCCGGAGATGAGTTGATTTTATCACAGATTGAAAATCAGGTCAGAAAACTGGAAGATGTCATTGAAATTAAATTGTTAAAGGATGGAGAATCTGTATTTCGCGAACTGATTATGATAAAGATTCGCGTGACAGCAGCACAGAGAGGCGAGATTAATTCCATTGCGGATATTTTCCGTGCGAAGATTGTGGATGTACAGGAGGAGTCCATGATCATCGAACTGACAGGGACACAGTCCAAGCTGGAAGGCTTTATGAACCTTCTGAAAGGGTATGAGATTCTGGAACTGGCAAGAACCGGTATCACAGGATTGTCCAGAGGCTGTGAAGATGTTACATATATTGATTAGATGAAAACAGTATGCTAAAGGCAGGAGCCTTTAACTATAAAAACAGAAAACTGCGGCAGTGCAGAAAATTTAGGAGGAATGAAAAATGGCAGCAAAACTTTATTATCAGGAAGATTGTAACCTTTCCGTATTAGAGGGACAGACAATTGCGATTATCGGATATGGAAGTCAGGGACACGCACATGCATTGAATTTAAAGGAATCCGGATGCAACGTCATCATCGGACTTTACGAAGGCAGCAAATCCTGGGCAAAAGCAGAAGCACAGGGATTTGAAGTATTTACAGCAGCAGAGGCAGCGAAAAAAGCAGATGTGATCATGATTCTGATCAATGATGAAAAACAGGCTGCAATGTATAAAAATGATATTGAGCCGAACCTGGAAGAAGGAAACATGCTGATGTTTGCACATGGTTTTGCGATCCATTTCGGACAGATCGTACCTCCTGCAAATGTAGATGTTACGATGATCGCGCCAAAAGCACCGGGACATACAGTAAGAAGTGAATATCAGGCAGGTAAAGGAACTCCTTGTCTGGTAGCAGTAGAGCAGGATTACACAGGAAAAGCACTGGATCGTGCACTTGCATATGGTCTTGCAATCGGTGGAGCAAGAGCAGGACTTCTGGAGACAGATTTCAGAACAGAGACAGAGACAGACCTTTTCGGAGAGCAGGCAGTACTTTGCGGTGGTGTATGCGCATTGATGCAGGCAGGATTCGAGACACTGTGTGAAGCAGGATACGATCCAAGAAATGCATACTTTGAGTGTATCCATGAGATGAAACTGATCGTAGATCTGATCTATCAGTCCGGATTTGCAGGAATGAGATACTCTATTTCCAATACAGCAGAATATGGTGATTACATTACAGGACCAAAGATCATCACAGAAGATACAAAGAAAGCAATGAAAAAAATTCTTTCCGATATTCAGGATGGAACATTTGCAAAAGACTTCCTGCTTGATATGTCACCAGCCGGTGGTCAGGCACACTTCAGAGCAATGAGAAAACTGGCATCTGAACATCCATCAGAAAAAGTGGGAGCAGAAATCAGAAAACTCTACAGCTGGAGTGATGAAGATAAACTGATCAACAACTAAGGACAGTGAAAGGCGGAAAGCTGCTCACCCCAATAAGAACAGCCAGATATTGTGCTTGCACAAGTATCTGGCTGTTCTTGTTGAGCAGTCGGCGTGAGGAGGCGTGCAAAAGGAAATACTATGGAAAGAGAAAATGATTTCAGTCAGGGAAGCATTGCAAAGAATATTTTAAATCTTGCAGTTCCCATGACGCTGGCACAACTGATCAATGTCCTGTACAGTGTGGTAGACAGAGTCTATATCGGACACTTGCAGGGTGTATCTGCGAATGCACTGACGGGAATCGGTCTGGCACTTCCGATCATTACAATCATCACGGCATTTGCTAATTTATTTGGAATGGGAGGAGCACCCCTTTGTTCCATTGCAAGAGGCAGCCATGAAGAAGAAAAGGCAGAGAAGGTGATGGGAAATTCGTTTTCGATGCTTCTTTTCACAGGGGTACTTCTGATGGGAATCTGTTTTATATTCCGAAAACCGCTGTTGTATCTGTTTGGAGCGAGCAGTGCCACATTTCCGTATGCAAACGCATACATCAGTATCTATCTGTGCGGAACCGTGTTTGTCATGATCAGTCTGGGGATGAATCAGTTCATCAATTCTCAGGGATTTGGGAAAATCGGAATGCTCACGGTAATGCTTGGCGCATTTACCAATATTGTGCTGGATCCGATCCTGATTTTCGGACTGGATATGGGAGTACAGGGAGCAGCTCTTGCAACGGTGATCTCTCAGGGATTATCTGCAGCCTGGGTGATGAAGTTTCTGACAGGGAAGAAGGCGATTCTTCGACTCTCAAAAAGAGCAATGCATCTGGAGTGGAAGCTTGTAAAAGAAATCATCTTTCTGGGAACATCGGGATTTGTGATGTCTGTTACAAACGGGCTTGTACAGATTGTATGCAATGCAACGCTCCAGAGGTACGGGGGTGATATTTACGTTGGAATTATGACAGTGATCAACTCGGTGCGGGAAATTGTGACAATGCCGGTGACAGGACTGACGGCGGCATCGCAGCCGGTGATTGGATATAATTACGGGGCAAGGTGCTATCAGAGAGTAAAATCTGCAATCCGTTTTACTGCGGTCGGATGCATTATTTTTACAACAGTTGTCTGGGCAGTGTTGTTTTTAGAACCTCGTTTCTTTCTTCAGATGTTTACCAAAGAGCCGGAAATTTTGCAGCACGGTGTTTCTGCCATGCGGATTTATTTTTGCGGAATCTTTATGATGGCGCTGCAGTTTGCGGGACAGTCTACAGCGGTTGCGTTAAACCTTGCGAAACAGGCTGTCTTTTTTTCTCTGTTTCGAAAGGTCATCATTGTCATTCCGTTGACCATGCTGCTTCCAATGATCGGAAATCTGGGGACAGATGGAGTGTTTTGGGCAGAACCGATTTCCAATGTTATTGGCGGTACGGCATGTTTTGTAACCATGTTGCTTACAATCTGGCCAAAGCTGAGAGAAGGAAGTTACTGTTCGCAGTAACAGAAAAAATAGGCAGAAAAAATAGATAATATGGCAAAAAAAGAAATTGACAATGACAGGGACACTGATTATAATGAATTTATATCAGGTGTGTAACTGTACGGCAGGCATTAACCTTACATGGACTTTATTTTAGATGTTTATGTGGGTTGGTGTCTTTTTTTCTGTTTTTCTTTGGAAATAGGATGCACGGGCATGAAATCTGAAATACTATCCATCAAGATCAAATGCATCAAAAACAGAGAAAAGGAGAAGTGGAAAATGAAAGACAAGATTTTTGGTGTTTTACAGCGAATCGGAAGATCCTTTATGCTTCCGATCGCGATTCTTCCGGTAGCAGGTCTGTTGCTGGGGATTGGAAGTTCTTTTACGAATGAGACAACCATTGCAACGTATGGACTTCAAAAGATATTGGGAGACGGTACAGTACTCCATGCACTTCTTACGATCATGAACAAGGTCGGAAGTGCGGTGTTCGATAATCTGCCGCTGATTTTCGCGGTAGGTGTAGCAATCGGAATGGCGAAAAAGGAGAAAGAAGTATCTGCACTGTCTGCTCTGATCGCATATTTCGTAATGAATGTAGCGATCAATGGTATGCTTGTAGTAAACGGAGAAATCACGGCAGACGGAGAAATCGCAAAAAATGTGCTGGAAGGAACCGTTGCTTCTGTCTGCGGGATACAGTCTCTTCAGATGGGAGTATTCGGCGGTATTATCGTAGGGCTTGGTGTTGCGGCGCTGCATAATCGGTTTCACAAGATCGTGCTCCCGAACGCATTGTCATTTTTCGGCGGTTCCCGGTTTGTACCGATTATTTCTACAATTGTATACATGTTTGTAGGTATCGGAATGTACTTTATCTGGCCTCCGGTTCAGAATGGAATTTACGCTTTGGGTGGTCTGGTCACAGGAAGCGGATATGTGGGAACGTTGATTTTCGGTATTATCAAACGTGCGCTGATCCCATTTGGACTGCATCATGTATTTTATATGCCGTTCTGGCAGACTGCCGTGGGAGGCAGCATGGAAGTTGCCGGACAAATGGTACAGGGAGGTCAGAATATCTTCTTTGCTCAGCTGGCGGATTCGGCCAATGTAGCGCATTTCAGCGCAGATGCGACCAGATATTTTTCCGGTGAGTTTATCTTTATGATCTTTGGACTTCCGGGTGCGGCTCTTGCAATGTACCGCTGTGCAAAGCCGGAAAAGAAAAAAGCGGCAGGTGGATTGTTGCTTTCCGCAGCATTGGCCTGTATGCTTACAGGTATCACAGAGCCATTAGAGTTTTCTTTCCTGTTTGTAGCACCGGCATTGTTTGCTGTTCAGGTTGTACTGGCAGGTTCGGCTTATATGATCGCGCATATGCTGAATATCGCAGTAGGACTGACATTCTCCGGTGGATTTTTGGATTTCTTCCTGTTTGGTATTTTGCAGGGAAATGAGAAGACAAGCTGGATGCGGGTGATTCCGGTGGGAATTATTTACTTTATTTTGTATTATGTGATTTTTACGTTCCTGATCAAAAAATTTGATTTTAAGACACCGGGACGTGAAGACGATGATACAGCGACAAAGCTGTATACAAAAGCAGATGTCAATGCAAGAAAAGAAAGCAGTAAAAAAGGAGATGCAGGAGCAGCTACAGATCCTGTCAGTGCTATGATTACAGAAGGTCTTGGTGGAAAGAGCAATATCAGTGATGTGGATTGCTGTGCCACAAGACTTCGTATCACAGTAAAGGATGCAGGAAAGGTAAAAGATGAGATCCTCAAGCAGACAGGATCCAGAGGAATTGTAAAAAAAGGCCAGGGAGTACAGGTAATCTATGGGCCGCATGTAACTGTGATCAAAGCGAATCTGGAGGACTATCTGGAAACCGCAGAAGATATGCCTCTGGGAGAAACAACTGCTTTCGCAGAAGAAGCAGCTTCTGAACCGGAAGAGGTGCAGACTACAAGTTCAAAAGAGCAGGATTCAGAGAAAAAAGTAAAGGAAACTGTGATCATATCCAGCCCGATTACGGGAAATGCAGTGGAGCTTTCAGAGGTTCCGGATGAGGGATTTGCCGGAAAAATGATGGGAGACGGAGCAGCAGTAATTCCGACAGACGGGATGATCCTTGCGCCGGAAGACGGTGAGGTTGTGTTTGTGTTTGAGACCAAGCATGCGCTGGGATTCCAGACAGATTCCCAAATGGCACTTCTGCTGCATATCGGAATCGATACAGTGGCACTGAACGGACAGGGATTTGAAGTTTTTGTGGAAAACGGACAGAAAGTGAAAAAAGGGGAGCCGTTGATGAAAATCGATATTTCCTATCTGAAAGAACATGCACCGTCTCTTTGTTCACCGGTTCTGTGTACAGAATTAGGAGACAATCAGAAGGTTCGTCTTTTGAAAGAAGGAGAGATAAAGGCGGGAGAACCATTGTTTGCCGTGGATGTTTATGAAGCATAGTATTGATTGCGGAAAATGTTACTGTCCGCATCAATCACCAACCGAAAAATAAAAAAATGAGCGGACCGTTCAGGTCCGCTTTACTTTTTGGCAATATTTTGATACCCTGTTATCAGAAAACAAAAACCGGGGGAATGTCATGTACAGAGTAAGTAAAGTGTTGAATAACAATGGCGTGATCGCGATTAATATGGAAGAAAATATAGAATATGTGCTGCTGGGAAAAGGAATTGGTTTTGGGAAAAAAATCAGCCAGAGATTTGAAGCGCCGGATAACTGCACCCGGTATTCTTTGAAAGAAGATACAGAACGGGGGAGCGCAAAAGAACTGGCAAAAAGCATTTCTCCGGAATATCTGGAGATCGCAGATGAAATTTTGCAAAAAGCAGAGATGAAATTTGGCACGATTGACAGGAGAATCCTGTTTCCGCTGGCAGATCATATTTCTTTTGCAGCAGATCGTATCTTAAGCGGAGAACAGATCAGTAATCCATTGACAGAGGACATCAGGGTATTGTTCCACAGCGAGTATGAGGTTGCATCCCAATTAAAAGAAATTTTTCAGAAAAGACTGGGAATTGAGATTGATGCACATGAAATCGGATATGTAGCGCTTCATATTCACTCAGCAATAGAGGATGAGAGTGTATCGGCAGCAATGCAGATGGCAGGAGCAATCCGGGAATGTGTGCAGGTTCTGGAGCGGGAGAGTGGAAAAAAGATCGATGTCATGTCTCTTGCATATAACCGTCTGATGAATCATGTGAAATACATGGTTATGCGGGCAGTGCGGGGAGAGAGCATCAAGTTGGATATGAATGAATATATGGAAGAAAAACATCCGGAGTCATTTGCGCTGGCAGCAGCAATCTGTGAAAAAATTGAACGCGGCTGCAAGATCAGGCTGGAAAAAATGGAAGTCGGTTACCTGGCAATGCATATTGAACGTGTCTACCTGGATACATTAGGCGCGCAGAATGAAGAATAAAACGAAATATTCAGAATTTAATGAAAAATCAAATGAAATATGCTAAAATAATGTCATAACTTACACGAAAATCTTTCAATGAGAGGAGTGGATACTATGACAGAAGAATTTGTAAACCTTCGTTCCAGAAAAAATCCGAAAGCACGTATCAAATTGATGGGTGGACATTTTGCGACGATGAATTCGCACGTGAACACGTATATTGATATGTCTACTGTCAAGACACGGCATAATAATGCAAGAGAGACGGCAGCTACATTGGCAGAAGAGTACAAAACCGGTACTATGGTAGAAACGATCGTATGTCTGAAAAATACAGAAGTGATCGGCGCATTTATGGCAGAACATCTGGCGGATACAGGCAGGATTTCCATGAGTGCAGGAAATAATATTTCGGTTGTGACACCGGAGTTTGATACCATGGGACAGATACTGTTTCGGGACAGTAACCAGCGTATGATCGAAGGGAAGCAGGTACTGATCCTGACAGATTCTGTGACGACCGGTGCTTTGCTTGCAAAAGCCGTGGAAGCAGTGCTGTATTACGGTGGACGTGTATGTGGTATCTGTGCAGTATTCAGTGCGGTCAACCGGGCAGCGGGGATGGATGTCAGATCAATTTTTACGGTTTCTGATCTGCCGGATTATAAAGGATATGCAGCCAAAGACTGCCCGCTGTGCAGGGAGGGGCAGAAACTGGATGGAATTGTCAATACATTCGGTCTTGTAAAATTCTGATCTGCTTCAGAATGCGGGAGCATAAACAAAAAAGACATTCGCCATGACGGTAGCGGATGTCTTTTTATGATTCATATTTATATCAAAAATTAAGCAATTCCGTTTACAGCTTTTGTAAGACGGGAAATCTTTCTGGAAACAGTTTTTTTGTGGTAAACACCTTTGCTTCCTGCTTTGCTGATCTCTCCGATTGCTGCTTTGAGAGCTGTTTTTGCAGCTTCCATATCTTTCTGAGCAACTGCAGCTTCTACTTTCTTTACAGAAGTCTTTACTCTTGATTTGATTGCTTTGTTTTTAGCAGCTTTTGTTTCGTTAACTAAAATTCTTTTTTTAGCAGATTTAATGTTAGCCAATCTGTACACCTCCAAATAGTATGAAATATTTTCAAATAGTGAATTCATAATCCCGCCAGATTCGGACACGGACGTTCTAACGGAACACACTCATTTATTTTATTCCAACTGGTCAGGGTTGTCAATACATATTTCTGAAATTATTGGAAATATTATCGGCAAATGGAGAAAAAGCGAGGTTGAGCGAAAATGTTGGAAAAGTATAGTGTTCGTACAGATTTGGCGCTGGAGGAAAAGGAGCGTTTTGAGTCGGATCATGTCGAGATACAGGGAGTGATCCTGGAGGAGGATTATGATAAGGAAAAAGAGATCCGGATTACCCGGGTAAAGATTGTGACGGAAAAAGGTGCAAAAGCAATGGGGAAACCGGTAGGTACCTACATTACATTAGAAGCACCGAATATGGCAGTGCCGGACACAGACTACCATAGAGAGGTTTCAGAGAAAATTGCGGGATTTGTGCAGGAGCTTTTAAAAGCGCAGAATGTGAAAACAGAAGAACTTTCCGTGCTGATCGTAGGGCTCGGAAACCGTCAGGTGACACCGGATGCGCTTGGTCCTTATGTGACAGACAATCTGTGTGCGACAAGGCATATTGTCAAGGAGTACGGAAAATATGCGATGGGAATGCAGCATGTGAATCTGGTCAGCACACTGGCTCCGGGTGTGATGGGACAGACGGGAATGGAAACTGTAGAGGTGGTCCGTGGTGTGGTAAAAGAAACGAAACCGGATCTTGTGATTGCAGTGGATGCGCTGGCAGCAAGAAACAGCCGGAGATTAAACCGTACGATCCAGATCGCAGATACCGGAATCCATCCGGGTTCCGGAGTGGGGAATCACAGAAACGGGATTACCAGAGAATCCATCGGAGTTCCGGTGATCGGGATCGGAGTCCCTACAGTTGTGGATGCGGCAACCATTGTCAATGATACGATGGAGAACCTGATTTTGGCGCTGGAATCTTCTGAGGCATTAAAAAGTGTGGGGGAAGTGCTCCGTTCTTACAATGCGGCAGAAAAATATGAACTGATCAAAGAACTGATCGCTCCGCATTTAAACGGGATGTTTGTGACGCCAAAAGACGTGGATGAAATGGTGAAACAGATCAGCTATACGATTTCGGAAGGTTTAAATCTGCTTTTTTCTAACGCAGAAGAGTCATAAAAGGAAAATTTGTCTCATATAAATACCCCAGGTGTGTTGGCAGAAATCGTGCAAAGGACTGGTGTGGATATGAAGAGAGAACAAAGCCGGGCATGGATGCTGATGGCAGCGCTTGTGCTTCTGGCGGCGCTGATCGGAGGAAAAGAGTTTTGGAGGGCGTTCAGATATGAAAGCAGGCAGGTGTTACAGGAGTATACGGAAAAGATGTACATGCCCGGGGTGGCCTATCAGAGAGCGGATGAGACCAGAAGTTCGAAAGACTGGTTTCGGGAAAAAGCACTTTCCTGGCTGCCTTTGGTAAAATATGTTTCTGACAGGGAGAATCTGGAGCAGGAAGTGGAGGACGAGGAGACGCTGGCGAAAATACTGGAGAAGCAGGCCAACGATGAAAGCGTTGTGGATGCAGATGGGAATCTGGTGGGAGAGAGCAAGACTGCGGAAGTGCCGGCAAATCTGGGGGAGAACAAATCTTCCATCGATATGTCGATTGAAAGACTGCGGGACTTTGACTATCTTTTAAGTAATTTTTATACGGTAGACAGTTCTACGATGATCGGACCGGAGCAGTTGAATGCAGATGATCTTCTTGGAAGGAGCATGAAGATCGACCGGAAGCAGAAGGGACCGAAAATTTTAATTTTTCACACCCATTCCCAGGAAGAATTTGCAGATTCCATTCCCGGTGACCCCTCTACCAGTATTGTAGGAATCGGGGACTATCTGACAGAACTTTTGAATCAGAAAGGGATTGAAACGATCCATGATAAAGGTGTCTATGACATCATCAACGGACAGCTGGACAGAAGCAACGCGTATGAGTATGCAGAGGCAGGTGTGCGCCCGATTCTGGAAGCAAATCCGACCATTGAGGTAGCCATTGATCTGCACAGAGATGGTGTGGCAGAGGGGACACATCTTGTGACCGAGGTGAATGGAAAGCCGACAGCGAAGATCATGTATTTTAACGGACTGAGCAGAACACGGGCAAACGGAGATATCACCTATCTGCCAAATCCGTACATTCAGGATAATCTTGCCTTTTCTCTTCAGATGGAACTGGCATCTGAGAGGATGTTTCCCGGATTTGCCAGACACATTTATCTGCGTGCGTACCGCTATAATCTGCATCTGCTTCCAAAATCTCTTCTGATCGAGGCAGGGGCCCAGACCAATACGGTGCAGGAGATGAAAAATGCCATGGAAGTACTGGCGGAGACGTTGTGTCAGGTGATTGGATAAGAACGTACTTTCGAAAAAAGTGTTTGAAAAAAGAAGGAAAACATGATATTCTGAACGTTAGCGACAAATGGAAGAAGTTTGTATTAGGAGAGAAAATATGGGAAAAAGCAATACATATGATGCGGACAGTATTTCTGTTCTGGAAGGGTTGGAGGCTGTACGCAAAAGACCTGGAATGTATATTGGAAGTGTCTCGACAAAAGGACTCAACCATCTGATCTATGAGATTGTGGACAATGCAGTGGATGAGCATCTGGCGGGATTTTGTAAAAATATTCATGTGACACTGGAAAAGGACGGTTCTGCTACGGTGGAGGATGACGGACGAGGCGTTCCGGTGGGGATGCATCAGAAAGGAATCTCTGCGGCACGTCTTGTATATACGACATTGCATGCAGGCGGAAAATTTGACGATAGTGCCTATAAGACGAGCGGAGGACTGCACGGTGTTGGTTCTTCGGTTGTCAATGCGCTGTCCGTTTATATGGATGTGCAGATCAGCAGAGAGGGATATATTCACCACGACCGCTATGAGCGCGGAGTTCCAGTGGTGGAGTTGGAGGATGGACTGCTTCCAACCATCGGAAAGACAAGAAAGACCGGAACCAAGGTCAATTTTTTACCGGACGATACGATTTTTGAGAAGACAAAATTCCGGGCAGAGGAAGTGAAAAGTCGTCTTCATGAAACTGCTTATCTCAATCCCGAGCTGACGATTGTATTTGATGACAAACGTCCGGATTCGCAGGAACATATTGAATATCATGAACCGGATGGAATTCTGGGATTTATCCGGGATCTGAATCAGAAAAAGGAAGTGCTTCACGATCCGATCTACTTCAAGGGAACAGCAGAAGGAATCGAAGTCGAAGCGGCATTTCAGTATGTCAATGAGTTCCATGAGAACGTGCTGGGATTTTGCAACAATATTTACAATGCAGAAGGGGGAACCCATCTGACTGGATTTAAGACAACATTTACGACGGTCATGAATCAATATGCCAGAGAGCTTGGTATTTTAAAAGAGAAGGATTTGAATTTTACAGGAGCAGATATCCGAAACGGGATGACCGCGATTATTTCCATCAAGCATCCGGATCCGCGGTTTGAAGGGCAGACCAAGACAAAGCTGGACAACCCGGATGCAGCAAAAGCCACCGGAAAAGTGACCGGAGATGAGATTGTTCTGTATTTTGACCGGAACGTAGAGACGCTGAAAAAAGTATTGTCCTGTGCGGAGAAGGCTGCAAAGATCCGAAAGACGGAGGAAAAGGCGAAGACGAATCTTCTGACAAAGCAGAAATATTCCTTTGACAGCAATGGGAAACTGGCAAACTGTGAGAGCCGGGATGCAAAAAAATGTGAGATTTTTATCGTAGAGGGAGATTCTGCGGGCGGTTCGGCAAAGACAGCCAGAAACCGGAACTACCAGGCAATCCTGCCGATCAGAGGAAAGATCCTGAATGTGGAGAAGGCCAGCATTGACAAGGTACTTGCCAACGCAGAGATCAAGACCATGATCAATGCATTTGGATGTGGATTTTCCGAAGGATACGGCAATGATTTTGACATTACAAAGCTTCGCTATGACAAGATCATCATTATGGCAGATGCGGATGTGGATGGAGCCCATATTTCGACATTGCTTCTGACGCTATTCTACCGGTTCATGCCGGAATTGATCTACGAGGGGCATATCTATATTGCAATGCCTCCACTTTATAAAGTAATGCCGAAAAAAGGGGAGGAAGAGTACCTGTATGATGACAAGGCATTGGAGAAATACCGAAAAACGCATGACGGCGGATTTACGCTTCAGAGATACAAAGGTCTTGGAGAAATGGATGCGGATCAGCTTTGGGAAACGACGCTGAATCCGGAGACACGACTGCTGAAGCTGGTGGAGATTGAGGATGCCCGAATGGCTTCCAGCGTGACGGAGATGCTGATGGGTACGGAAGTTCCGCCGAGAAGGGCGTTTATCTACGAAAATGCAACAGAAGCAGAACTGGATATTTAGTAGAAGTTCAGGCTTAGAGGAGAAAAGAGAATGAGCAGTGAATCACAGATAATCAGAACAGAATACTCAGATGTGATGCGCAAATCCTATATTGACTATGCGATGAGTGTCATCATATCCCGTGCCCTTCCGGATGTGAGGGACGGACTGAAGCCGGTACAGAGACGGACGCTTTATGATATGTATGAACTGGGAATCCGTTATGACAAGCCATACCGGAAATGTGCCCGTATCGTAGGGGATACGATGGGTAAATATCATCCTCATGGAGACAGCTCCATCTATGAATCGCTGGTAGTTATGGCACAGGAGTTCAAAAAGGGAATGGTGCTGGTAGATGGTCATGGAAACTTTGGATCCATTGAAGGAGACGGAGCGGCTGCCATGCGTTATACAGAAGCACGTCTGACAAAGTTTACTCAGGAGGCATACCTTGCAGACCTGGATAAGGATATCATTGATTTTGGACCGAACTTTGATGAGACAGAAAAAGAGCCGCTGGTACTTCCGGTACGGGTACCGAACCTGCTTGTGAACGGAGCAGAAGGTATCGCGGTCGGAATGGCAACGAGCATCCCGACACACAATCTTGGAGAAGTCATTGATGCGGTAAAGGCATATATGAAAAATGATGCCATTACAACGAAACAGCTGATGAAATACATCAAAGGACCGGATTTTCCAACGGGTGGGATCGTGGTCAATCAGGACGATCTTCCGGCAATCTATGAAACGGGGCAAGGAAAGATCAAAATTCGCGGAAAAGTAGAAGTAGAAGAATTAAAAGGGGGCAAAAAGCAGCTGGTCATCACAGAGATTCCGTATACGATGATCGGCGCGGGAATCGGGAAGTTCCTGAATGATGTATGCAATCTGGTGGAAACGAAAAAAACGACGGACATCGTCGATATTTCCAACCAGTCATCCAAAGAAGGGATCCGGATCGTACTGGAACTGAAAAAAGGTGCGGATGTGGAAAATCTGAAAAATATGCTTTACAAAAAGACGCGTCTGGAGGATACATTCGGAGTCAATATGCTGGCCGTGGCAAACGGAAGGCCGGAAACGCTGGGATTAAAGGCAATCATTGAGCATCATGTGGATTTTCAGTTTGAGCTGACCACGAGAAAATACAAAACGCTTCTCGCAAAAGAACTGGATAAAAAAGAAGTGCAGGAAGGTTTGATCAAAGCCTGTGACGTGATCGATCTGATCATTGAGATTCTGCGGGGAAGCAAGTCTGTCAAAGATGCCAAAGCATGTCTGACGCAGGGAATCACAGAGAACATCAAGTTTAAATCTCAGATTTCGAAAAAGATGGCGGCTATGCTCCGCTTTACGGAAAGACAGGCATCTGCAATTCTGGAAATGCGGTTATATAAACTGATTGGTCTGGAAATTGAAGCGCTGCAGAAAGAACACGAGACAACGCTGAAAAATATTGCCCGCTATGAAGATATTTTGAATCATTATGATTCCATGGCAACGCTGATCATGGAAGAGATGGATGCATTTAAAAAAGAGTATGGAAGAAAGCGCCGTACTGCAATTGAAAATGCAGAGGCGGCAGTGTTTGAAGAAAAGAAAGTAGAAGAGCAGGAAGTAATCTTTTTGATGGATCGCTTCGGGTATGCGAAAACCGTGGATGTGAGCGTGTATGAGCGAAACAAAGAGGCGGCAGACAGTGAGAATAAATATGTTGTAAATTGTCTGAATACCGGAAAAATCTGTCTGTTTACGGATGGCGGAAAAATGCATCAGATCAAAGTGATGGATCTGCCATATGGAAGATTCCGGGATAAAGGCGTTCCGATTGACAATGTGAGCAATTACAGCAGCAGTGAAGAACAGATCGTGACGATCTGTGACGCACAGCAGATCGCGTTTGAGAAGCTTTTGTTTGCCACAAAGCAGGGAATGATCAAGCGAGTAGACGGCAGTGAGTTCCAGGTGGCAAAACGAACCATTGCAGCGACCAAGCTCCAGGAAGAGGATGCACTGATCCATGTTGGGATGGTTAGGGAGAATCAGAATATTGTGCTGCAGACAAGAGATGGATATTTCTTAAGATTTCTGACAGCAGAGATTCCGGAAAAGAAAAAAGGTGCAGTCGGCGTGCGCGGAATCAAGCTGCAGAAAACGGATGAGCTGGAGCAGATTCATCTGTTTGAAGAGGGAACAGATACAAAAGTGAAATATGGAGAAAAAGAAGTGACCTTGAACCGTCTGAAACTGGCTAAGAGAGACGGTGTCGGGACGAAGCAGAGGAAGTGATAAACATAAATTTGATTTATCCCTTGCTTTCACCAGATAATGGTGCTATACTGTCTATAGTTACATAATCAATCCGGCAGAAGAGTGAACGAAAGTTCACTCTTCTTTGTATGATAGGGCTTTTTACATATCATGCGGTCATGCGGGAGAAGATAACGATACTGGAAAATAAAAAAGTGAGATAGAAAGGAAGTTTGACGTGTCAAGAAGAGAAGAATATGAAAAACAGACAGAAGAACTTTTAGAGCCGATCGTAGCAGAACAGGGATTCGAGCTGGTAGATGTAGAATATGTAAAAGAAGCAGGAAACTGGTATCTGAGAGCATATATCGACAAGCCGGGCGGGATCACAGTGGATGACTGCGAAGTGGTAAGCAGAAGATTTTCAGACATTCTGGATGAGAAAGACTACATCGAAGATTCCTATATTTTTGAGGTGAGCTCTCCAGGGCTTGGAAGACCTTTGAAGAAAGAAAAAGATTTTATCAGAAGCGTGGGACAGGAAGTGGAGATCCGTACGTACCGTGCGATTAACAGACAGAAAGAATTTGTTGGAATTCTGAAAGAATTTGATCAGAACACAGTGACGATCTCATATGAAGATGACAGTACACAGACATTTGAAAAAAGTGAAATTGCACTTATCCGTTTAGCGTTGGATTTTTAAATTAGGAGGAAATGAAACAATGAACACAGAATTAATGGAAGCTTTGACAATTCTTGAAAAAGAGAAGAACATCAGCAGAGATACCATGATGGATGCGATTGAAAACTCTCTCATCAGTGCCTGCAAAAACCACTTCGGGACATCGGATAATATCAAGGTGATCATGAACAGAGAGACCTGTGATTATGCTGTTTACGCAGAAAAAGAAGTAGTTGAGGAAGTGTTTGATCCGGCAATCGAGATCACACTGGAAGATGCGGAAGAGATTGATTCTGCACTGCAGATCGGAGATGTTTGTCAGGTTCCGGTACAGTCCAAAGAGTTTGGACGTATTGCAACAATGAATGCGAAAAACCTGATTCTTCAGAAGATCCGCGAGGAAGAAAGAAAAGTAGTATACGATCAGTATTTTGAAAAAGAGAAAGACATTGTAACAGGTATTGTGCAGCGTTATGTTGGCAAAAATATCAGTGTCAATCTGGGTAAAGCAGATGCCATGCTCACAGAAAATGAGCAGGTCAAAGGAGAAGTGTTTAAACCGACAGACCGCATTAAATTGTACATTGTAGAAGTGAAGAACACTCCGAAGGGACCAAAGATCCTGGTTTCCCGTACACATCCGGAACTGGTGAAACGTCTGTTTGAAGCAGAAGTTGCAGAGGTGAAGGACGGAACCGTTGAAATCAAGAGCATTGCCCGTGAGGCAGGATCCCGTACAAAGATGGCTGTATGGTCAAATGATGAGAATGTAGATCCGGTCGGAGCATGTGTCGGAATGAACGGTGCCAGAGTCAATGCGGTTGTGGAAGAGCTCAGAGGAGAAAAGATCGACATCATCAACTGGAGTGATAACCCGGCTCTTCTGATTGAGAATGCCTTAAGTCCTGCAAAGGTGATCTCTGTTATGGCAGATCCGGATGAAAAAGTGGCAAGTGTTATTGTGCCGGATTACCAGTTGTCTCTTGCAATCGGAAAAGAAGGTCAGAATGCAAGACTGGCAGCGCGTCTGACAGGATATAAGATCGACATTAAGAGCGAGACACAGGCAATCGAGTCCGGAGAACTCCCGGAGGATTACATGGATCAGATGAACATGATGGAAGAAGACGGATATGCAGAGGATTATGAGGAAACTGTCAACTATACAGATGGATATCCGGAAGATGCAGATGCATATGAAGAAATCGAGTTTGTAGAGACAGACGAAGAATAGACTCTTTGGAGAGGTGAGGTATTTGAACAGTAAAAAGAAAGTTCCGATGCGCAAGTGTGTCGGATGTGGAGAAATGAAAGCCAAAAAAGAACTGCTCAGAGTGCTCAGGACAGAAGAAGGAGAATTTGTTCTGGATACGACCGGAAGAAAAAACGGACGGGGCGCTTATGTTTGCGTTTCTAGAGAATGTTTTGGAAAGGCAGTAAAAAATAAAGGGCTGGAACGTTCCTTTAAGCAGGCAATTCCCAAAGAAGTATATGAACGGCTGGAAAAGGAGATGGAACAATTTGAAGCAAGATAGAGTGCTGTCCCTGATCGGGCTGGCCACAAAGGCAGGAAAATGTGCCAGTGGTGAATTCATGACAGAAAATGAGACAAAATCCGGGAAAGCTGCACTGGTGATCGTAGCGGAAGATGCATCGGATAACACCAAAAAGAAATTCCGGGATATGTGTAAGTTTTATGAGGTTCCAATTTATTTTTACGGAGATAAAGATACCTTAGGGCATGCAATGGGAAAAGAGTTCCGTGCATCTCTGGCGATATTGGACGAAGGATTTGCAAAAGGAATTCGAAAACAACTGGAAATAAAAAATAATACGATTGCATAGAGGAGGTAGTTTGAGTATGACGAAATTAAGAGTGCATGAACTGGCAAAAGAGCTGGGGATGGAAAATAAAGACCTGATGGAGATTCTGGAGAAAAAGAATGTGGAGGCAAAAACTTCCATGAGCTCCATTCCGGATGAGGTCGTAGCAGAACTGCGCAGCGGGCACGCAGGAAAAGGAACATCGGAAGATGCTCCGAAAAAGAAAAATATCGTACAGGTATTCCGCCCACAGAATTCGAAGAGCGGAAACCGCCGTCCGGGAGGATCCCGTTCGGGAAATGGACAGAACACACAGGGAACATCCCGTCAGGATCGTCCGGCAGGCGGAAGAAACGGACAGCGTCCGGCTTCCGGTCAGAATGGATCCCGTCAGGAGCGCCCGGCGAGAGGGCCACAGGCAAATGGAGAGAGAGAGAACAGAAGACCACAGGAAGGACGCCCGGCAGGAAACCGACGTCCGGAAGAGGGACAGAGAGGCGGTTTCCGTCAGAATCGTCCGGCAGATGGAAGAAACGGGCAGCGTCCGTCTTCTGCTCCAAACGGTCAGAGAGGAAACCGTCGCCAGGACGAGGGTGCAAGAAATGGCCAGCGCCCGGATTCCAGAAGAAATGACAGAAATGACAGAAACGACAGAAATTCAATTCCGTCGCCATTGGTAGAGCAGCAGAAACCGCAGCGCAATAAAGCGAAAGATAAAGAAAAAGATTACAAGAAAAAAGAAAACAGAGAAGAAGGATTTGAAAGCAAGGGCAAAAAAGGCAGAAAGCAGAAACCGACAGTAGAAGTGCAGAGACCACAGCCAAAGCCGGAAGTGAAAAAGGAAGAGGAAATCAAACAGATCACAATCCCGGAAGTACTGACAATCCAGGAACTGGCAGACAAGATGAAAGTGGTACCGTCTGTGATCGTAAAGAAACTGTTCATGCAGGGCAAGATCGTAACAGTGAATCAGGAAATTGATTTTGAGACAGCAGAAGAAATCGCAATGGAATTTGAGATCCTTTGTGAAAAAGAAGAAGTTGTAGATGTCATTGAAGAGCTTCTCAAAGAAGATGAAGAAGATGAAGCGACTATGGTAAAACGTCCTCCTGTTGTATGTGTTATGGGACACGTTGACCACGGAAAGACTTCTCTGCTGGATGCGATCCGTGATACTAGTGTGACAGACCGCGAGGCAGGTGGAATCACACAGCACATCGGTGCTTCTGTAGTAGAGATCAACGGAGAAAAGATCACATTCCTGGATACACCGGGACATGAGGCGTTTACTGCAATGCGTATGAGAGGAGCAAATTCTACAGATATTGCGATTCTTGTAGTTGCAGCAGATGACGGTGTGATGCCGCAGACGATCGAGGCGATCAACCATGCCAAAGCAGCGGGAATTGAAATTATCGTAGCGATCAATAAGATCGATAAGCCAAGTGCAAATATTGAGCGTGTAAAACAGGAACTGACAGAGTATGAACTGATTCCGGAAGACTGGGGCGGAAGCACGATTTTCGTACCGGTATCCGCGCATACAAAAGAAGGAATTCAGGAGCTTCTCGAGATGGTTCTTCTGACAGCAGAAGTGATGGAGCTCAAAGCAAATCCGAACCGTGTGGCAAGAGGACTTGTCATCGAGGCAGAGCTGGATAAAGGAAAAGGTCCTGTTGCGACAGTGCTCGTACAGAAAGGTACCCTTCGTGTGGGAGATGCCATTGCAGCAGGATCCGCACACGGAAAAGTAAGAGCCATGATGGATGACAGGGGAAGACGTGTAAAAGAAGCAGGTCCGTCCCAGCCGGTAGAAATCCTCGGATTGAATGAGGTTCCGCAGGCAGGAGAAGTCTTTGTGGGATGCGAGTCAGAAAAAGAAGCAAGAAACTTTGCAGAGACATTTATTTCACAGCACAGAGTAAAGATGCTTGAAGAGACAAAATCCAAGATGTCTCTGGATGATCTGTTCAATCAGATTCAGGAAGGAAACTTAAAAGAACTCAACATCGTAGTGAAAGCAGATGTACAGGGTTCTGTGGAAGCAATCAAACAGAGTCTGATCAAATTGTCAAATGAAGAAGTTGTGATCAAGATCATTCACGGCGGAGTTGGTGCGATCAATGAATCCGACGTGATTCTGGCATCTGCTTCCAATGCGATCATCATCGGATTTAACGTGCGTCCGGATGCGACAGCGAAGGAGATTGCAGACCGTGAAGGCGTTGACTTAAGACTTTACAGAGTCATCTACAATGCGATTGAAGATGTGGAAGCGGCAATGAAAGGTATGCTGGATCCGGTATTTGAAGAGAAGGTACTGGGACACGCAGAAGTACGTCAGACATTTAAGGCATCCGGAGTGGGAACGATTGCAGGTTCTTATGTACAGGACGGTACTTTTGAACGAAATTGTTCTGTTCGTCTGACACGTGACGGCATTGTGATCTTTGACGGACCTCTGGCATCTCTGAAACGATTCAAGGATGATGTGAAAGAAGTCAGAGCCGGATACGAGTGCGGTTTCGTATTTGAAAACTATAATGATATCAAAGAAGGCGATCTTGTAGAAGCATACAAGATGGTAGAAATAGAAAGAAAATAAGGAGCAGTTATGAGGAAAAACAGTATTAAAAACACAAGAATCAATACTGAAGTCCAAAGAGAACTGAGCAACATCCTACGCGGAGGCATCAAGGACCCGAGAGTGGCGCCGATGACTTCCGTGGTAGCGGTGGAAGTAGCACCTGATCTGAAGACATGTAAGGCATACATCAGCGTGCTGGGAGATAAGAAAGCCCAGGAAGATACGATCAAAGGACTTCAGAGTGCAGAAGGATATATCCGGCGTGAACTGGCAAGAACGATCAACATGCGCAATACACCGGAGATCCGGTTTATCATGGATCAGTCCATTGAGTACGGTGTCAATATGACGAAAAAAATTAATGATTTGACCAAAGATTTGAAAAGTGAGGATGAATAAATAAGCATGAAAATTGTATTATCTGATATTTTGAAGGGAAAGAAGCGGATCGCGCTCTCCGGTCATGTTCGGCCGGACGGAGACTGTGTAGGATCGTCGATGGGATTGTACCTGTATCTTACAGAGCAGTTTCCGGAAATAGAAGTTGATCTGTATCTGGAAAAGATACCGGCATCCTTTTCCATAATCTCGCGTACAGAGGAAATCAGACATACACTTTCAGAAGAGACGGCATATGATCTGTTTATCTGTCTGGACTGTGGGGACGAACAGCGGCTCGGACCGTTTGCACCGTTACTTCGACAGGCTGCACATACGGTTTGTATCGATCATCATGTGAGCAATGATGCATTTGCAGAGTTAAATTACATTCGCCCGGAGGCAAGTTCTACATCAGAGCTGGTTTATACACTTCTGGAAGATGAGAAGATCAGTAAGGCATGTGCGGAAGCACTGTATATGGGAATCGCACATGATACGGGAGTATTTCAGTACTCCTGTACCTCTCCGGAGACGATGGAGGCAGCCGCACAGTTGCTTAGAAAAGGAATTGACGGCAGTGAGATTATCGAAAAAACTTATTTTGAGAAGACCTATATCCAGAATCAGATCTTAGGGAGAGCGCTTTTAGAAAGCATGCTGGTTTTAGAAAAACAGGTGGTCGTTTCTGTTGTGTCCAGAAAAGAGATGGAATTTTTCGAGGCGGTTCCAAGCGATCTGGAAGGAATTGTGGCCCAGCTTCGGCAGACCAAAGGTGTGGAAGTGGCAATTTTTCTGCATGAAACGGACACTCAGGAGTATAAGGTCAGTCTGCGTTCCAAGGGCAAAGTCAATGTAAGCAGTATTGCTCAGTATTTTGGTGGAGGCGGTCATGTGCGTGCAGCAGGGGTTACAATGAAAGGTTCTGCGCACGATGTGATCAACAATCTGCTTAGACAGATTACATTGCAGCTAAAAGAGGCATAGAAGAGAAAGACAGGAATTGTTATGGTAAATGGAATTCTGAACGTATACAAAGAAAAAGGATACACATCCCATGATGTAGTGGCAAAGCTGCGTGGAATTGTGGGACAGAAGAAGATCGGACATACAGGCACGCTGGACCCGGATGCGGAAGGCGTGCTTCCTGTTTGTCTGGGAAGAGCAACAAAGGTATGTGATATGCTCACGGAAAAGGATAAAACATACGAGGCGGTCCTGTTGCTTGGAAAAGAGACCGATACCCAGGATATTTCAGGAACTGTGCTGAGAGTGGGAGAGACAGAAGGACTCACGCAGGAGCAGGTAAAAGACTGTGTGATGAGTTTTGTGGGGGAATATGATCAGATACCGCCCATGTATTCTGCACTGAAAGTAAACGGCAAAAAGCTGTATGAGCTGGCACGGGAAGGGAAGACGATCGAGCGCAAAAGCCGCAAAGTTGAAATCAAAGAGATCCGGATCCTGGAAATGGCACTGCCGCGTGTGAGGATGGAGGTTTCCTGTTCCAAGGGAACCTATATCCGGACATTGTGTCACGATATCGGTGAAAAGCTGGGTTGCTTTGGATGTATGGAGTCGCTTCTTCGTACAAAGGTGAGCCGTTTTGAGCTTGAGAGCAGTCTGAAGCTTTCAGAAATACAGAAAAAAAGAGAGGAAGGAAAGCTTTCAGAGATTATAACCCCTCTGGATGCAGTGTTTTTCCAATATCCTGCCGTGACGGTAAAAAAAGAGGGGCAGGCGCTTGCGTATAACGGAAATGAGATTCCAATCCGCTTTGTAACAGATATGGAAGAAAGAAAAAATCAGGAATGGATACGTGTATACGATCTGGAAAATCATTTTATCGGTATCTTCTGTTTTGATAAAAACAGGAAAAAACTTACTGTGGAAAAGATGTTTCTGGATCAGGAAGAAATAAGAGGATGATTATGCAGTACGTAACAGACTTAAGCAAATATCAGACAGAAAACAGGACAGCTGTCACACTCGGAAAGTTTGACGGTCTTCACCGAGGACATCAGGAACTGATCAGCCGGATTCAAAGATTTGCGGATCAGGAAAAAGCGGAAAGTGTTGTTTTTGCATTTGATATGGGGAAAGAAGCATTGATGACAGGCGAGGAAAAGAAAGCATATCTGGAAGGATGTGTGGATACGCTGATCATCTGTCCGTTTACTGAGGCAATCCGTGAGATGGAAGCAGAGGAATTTATTGAAAAGATCCTGATTGAACAACTGCATGCCGTATACATTGCAGTGGGAACAGATTTTCATTTTGGTCATCAGAAGCGAGGAGATATCTGTATGCTGAAACAGTATGCAAAGCGCTATGGATATGAGCTGGAGATTGTAGAAAAGGCAGTGTATCGAAAAAGGGAAATCAGCAGTACCTATATCAGAGAGGCGCTGAAAGCCGGCAATGTGGAACTTGCAGAAAAGCTTTTGGGATACCGATACCGTACAGAGGGCGTTGTAGAGCATGGAAAAAAGCTCGGGAGAACTTTGGGATTTCCCACTTTGAATGTCGCATGGAAGCCCGAAAAAGCAGCCCCCCGGTTTGGCGTATATGCATGCAGAGTAAAAATGGATGGAACCTGGTATTGCGGAATCGGCAATCTGGGAATCAAACCGACGGTAACGGATGCAAAACGGATTTTGACAGAGGTGTATGTATTTGATTATAAGGGAGATGCATACGGAAAATATGTGGAGATTGAATTCTGTGCGTTTGAGAGACCGGAGAGCAGATTTGCATCTCTGGAGGAGTTAAAAACACAGGTGGATCGAGATATTTTATTTGGTATGGAGTATTTTCGGACGCAGCAGTGAGGTGGTTTATGAAGAAAGGGAAGAAAAAACCAAGCTTTCGTACAAAGCTGATCTTTCTGACTTTGTCGGCCTGTATTATTTCGACATTGATTCTTGGAATCGCACAGATGGTGTTGTCCGTTTTTCATTTTTCGAGACAGGCTCGTTCTGACCTGGAATTTTATCTCGAGAATACAAGCGGGCAGTTTGATACAAGAATCAAAAATATGGAAAATATGGTGATTTCTCTGCGGCATAATAATGTGCTGAAACATTTTATCGCGGGAGAAGCGTACAATGAGCAAGAAGCAAGGGAGCAGTTTGCAAACAGTACCGATTTGTTTTCGGAAATGAATATGGTTGATTCCGCCTCTCCGTTTATCGACTGCATCTATCTGTTTAATGAAAACGGAGAATGGGTGAGCAGTCGTTTCTACCCGGAGACAGTGGAAAATATGGAGCTTCAGAATCAAATTTATAAAGAAATCAATTCCAGTTTTTTGAAAAGCAGCAATGAATACTGGTATATGACACATGATGAACGCGCGTATGTATGTATGCGTGTATACAATGAGGAGATGGAGGAGTCCGGCTGCTGCATTATTTCCCTTGGAAAAAGTGCGGTGGATACGTTGTTTTCCAAAACAAAAGAATATCCGGAAAGCAGCTGGCTGATCACAGGAGAAAAAGGACAGATTCTGTTTGCAAATGAAAAGGGAAAAGAACAGGCAAAACAGATGCTGGAAATTCAGGATTTGGGAAGCAGTGAGGAAAAGATTGGAAATCAGATGACTCTCTTTTATGGAGGGAAAACCGGGTTTGGGATTGAACTGAGGATGGCACTTCCCAAGAATCTGATCTATGCCTCGATCCGTTCCACCGTACAGCCTTTTGCAGTGATTTTTCTAATCGTGATCGGAATCACGGCGATTGTCGTATTTGCGGTATCCATGAGAATGACACGTCCGCTGAAGTTTATCGGAGAAGATATCCGGAAATTTGGAAACGGCAGACTGGATGCGCAGATGCGGGAATTTGATACAAGAGAGTTTGATGAGATCAGCACACGGTTTAATGAGATGACCGGGCAGATCAAAAATCTGATCACGGAAGTCTATGAAAAACAGCTTCTTGCTACACAGGCTCAGGTAAAATATTTGCAGTCTCAGATCAATCCGCATTTCATGTTTAACATTTTATCCATGCTCAGTATGAAAGCAGGATTGCAGGGAAACAAAGAACTGCAAAAGCTTTTGAGCGCATTTTCCAGACTGATTCAGGGAAAGATTTTCCGGAACGGAGAGATTGAAATCCCGTTATTTCAGGAGATGGAGTTGATCGAGTTTTATCTGCTTTTACAGGGAGAGCGGTTTGCAGGAAAGATTACATATGATATACTTTGCAGTGAAGAAGTGAAAAATGCCAGAATTCCGCGGCTGAGTGTGGAACCATTGGTGGAAAACGCTGTTTCACACGGTCTCGAACCGAAACCGGGAAGCGGTCATATCAGGGTGGAAGCAAAAGAAGAAAATGGGAAGCTGTGGATTCAGATCAAAGATGACGGAGTCGGATTTGATGTGGAAGAGCAGAAGAACAAAGGGCAGGCAGTGGAAGATGAGAAGCATACGCACATCGGTCTTACCAATACACAGCAGATGCTTCATACGGTATATGGTGAAGAAGCATTGATGAAGATTGAGAGTACACCGGGTGCGGGTACTTGTGTAACGATGTGTCTGCCGTTGGAAAAAGGGGGAAGAAAGTCATGTGGAGAGTGATGATTGCAGATGATGAACCATATATCCGGGAAGGGTTGGAAAAGCTGATTCCCTGGGAGGAGCTTGGATGCGAGCTGATCTATGTTGCGGAGAATGGTCAGGATCTGTTGGAACAGATCCGCAGCTGTCCGCCGGATATTGCGATCATTGATATAAAAATGCCGCTGATGGACGGCATGGAAGTTGCGGAATACATTTATAAAAATCATATCCGGACGTCTGTGATCTTTCTGACTGCGTATGCGGATTTTCAGTATGCACGAAAGGCAATTCAGTACCAGGTGAGTGATTATATTGTAAAAACAGCAGCTCTGGAAGAAATTCCGGCAGCCATTGCAAATATCAAACAGCGGCTGGAGAGTGAAAATATGACCTGGTATCGGATGCTCCTGGTAACACCGGTGCGTCAGGGTGAAAAGGTGAGAAAATTCTTTCTGCATGCCTTTCATTCGTTTGAATACCGTGCTCTTTCACCCGGAACGGAGGAAGAAGGACTGGTGCTTACAGTCAATGACAGTGAACGGACAGAGGAAATCTTCAGCTGTTGTGAGAAAATGAAAGCCTTTTGTAAAAACTTTCTTGGAGAGACGCCGCAGATTTTGTGCAGCCGGGCCTATCAGCAGGGAGATGATTCTTCCTTGCTCTATGAACAGACAAAGGCCTACGCCAAGGGAAGAAGTGCAGAGCAGATTTTGATCGTGCCGCAGAATGCAGAAGAGGGAGATGGGACAGATACATTGTTAAAGCGTGTTCAGACCTATATCCGGAACCATTATACAGAGCGCCTGACACTGGCGGATATTGCAGAGGCGGTACATGTCAGCTCCAGTTATCTGAGTCGGTTTTACAAATTGAAGGCAGGAGAGAACCTGTTTGATACGATTAATTCTCTTCGTGTGGAAAAAGCCAAAGAACTGCTTTTAAAAGGAGACAAGAAAATCTATGAGATCGCAGCATTGACCGGTTTTGAGGATACGGCATATTTTTCAAAGGTGTTTAAGAAATATGCAGGATGTCCGCCAAAGGAATACGAGCAGTCCGGAGGAAGAAATCTATGAGAAAAGGAACGTGGGTTTTACTGCTTCTTATGACGGCCTGTCTGCTCGGAGGCTGCAGTAAGGAGAGCGCGGAGCAGACAGAGATTACGCTGATACATGGTTGGGGCTCCATGGAATCGGAGCATGTCAGAATGCGGCAGATTTATAAGGATTTTGAAAAAGAGCACCCGGAGATCAAGCTGAATCTGGTGTCCATGACTTCATCGGATGAGGTGATCAAAAAGACAAAAAATATGCTTTCTGTTGGAGAGGTTCCGGATCTGATTTTTACAGGAGGCTACGGAAAAGATTCGGTGTACCGCTTTATGGAAGAAAAAAACAAAGCGGCAGACCTTATGCCTTATCTGGAGAAAGATCAGGAATTTGCAGACTCTGTAGCGCCGGAGATCATTTCCTACTGGCAGAAGGACGGGAAGCTGTATACCCTGTCAGATGTACTGTTGCTTGGAGGGGGATACTGGTATAACGCGGATATTTTTGAAAAAGCGGGGATTGAATCGGTACCGGAGACCTGGGATGAGTTTCTGGAGGCTTGTGAGAAGATACAGAGCTGGTCACAGAATGAAGGAAAATCGGTGATCCCGGTACAGATTACGAAAGAAAACAGTGCTTATCTGGCAGATGCTCTGCTTTTGGACACTTCCAAAGAAGCACAGGACGCAGTGGAAAATCATTCGATGATGCTAAGTGCAAAAGAACTTTTTCCGGTTTTAGAGACAATGAAGCAGATTAGACAATATGGGGACAGTACAGACAAAAATTATGGATACAGGGACGAAGGAAGTATGTTCAACAGTGGAAATACAGCCATGTATATCAATGGAGTGTGGGCAAGTAAGCTGATCGATGAAAAAATCGATGCCTGCTATGCACCGTTTCCGGGAAAGAATGGCAGCACGATCGCCAGTTCTTCCGTATGTCTGGGATATATTGTAGGCAATACCGGGAATCAAGAGACAATGGATGCCAGTGTTGAATTTTTAAAGTATATGCTCAGCGAAAAGGTACAGAAGCGGATTCTTCTGGAAACCGGACAAATGCCGTCCAGCCCAAAGATACATCTGGAAGAATATAAGGAGCAGATTCCGAGGATGTGCAATGCTGTGAAAGCAATTCGTGGAGCAGACCGTATCATTGAGGTGCCGGACAATCTCTGGACGGCAGATCAGCTGGAAAACTTTCGGAATCAGATTATGGAAGTTCTTAACGGGACTTTGGATGAAGAGCAGTTTTGTACAAATTTATATCAATAGTTGCAGCGTCATATCATGAAAATGGTATGGCGCTTTTCATAAATATGACAAAACAGAGGTAAATAAATTACAAGAAAACGGCAGAATCATAAATATATTACAAAAAATAGAAAATTGACACGGAAAAACCAGAAATAATGCAAGAAAGTGTCAATTCTATCCATAGAGTCAGGCTGATGATCATGATATTCTAAATTCAACAGGAAATCGAAGGAGGATTTAGTAATGAAAAAGAAAAGAATCATCAGCCTGATTTTGGCTACAACTATGGCGGCAACAGTAGTCGTTTCCGGATGTGGGAAATCCGGTGACTCTGAGAAAACAGATGACGGCAAAAAGAAAACAGAAGCATCTGATGACAAGGTATTGGAGTTTTATCATGGATATTATCAGGATGCAAGCGAATGGGCACCTGCACAGGTTATGCGCGATATCTATGACGAGTTTGCAAAAGAGCATGCAGATGGAGAAGTGGAATTTAAAGCAATTCCGACAGAGGATATCGACAGTGTGGTAGAAAATAAAGTGGCAGGCGGAAGCTATCCGGATATGGTGGATCTGGCAGGACGGTCTGTATCACTGGCAGCGATCAGTCAGGATTTGCTCCTTGACATGAAACCATACATAGATGAAGAAGGGATCAAAGACAACGTTGGAATCAACTATACACAGAACGACGTGGATGGAAAGATTTATACGGTTCACGATCAGCTTCTGACACTGGGATACTGGTACAATGACAAGGTGTTAAAAGACGCAGGAGCAACAACACCGGATACATGGAAGAACTGGAGTGATTTTGAAGGAGCAATGGAAAAAGTACGTTCCGCAGGCGGAGATGTGTATGCATATGGTGCCGGTCAGGGATCTACAAGATGCTTTAACGCAATCCTCGGTATGTCCGAAAATGGAAGAAAAATCGTAGGAGAGCCTCTGACAGAAGAAGCAATCGAATCCAAAGAGTTTGAAGAAGCATTCAAACAGGTGGCAAATATGGATCAGAAAAACGGATCTTCCAATGCCAGCAGCAATGCCGATGACGGTGCAAACGACTGGGCAGCAGACTTCAACAAAGGACAGTCTGCAGTGTTCTTCAACGGAGTATGGGCAGCAGGCGGATTTGAAGATACTACAAACTTTAAACCGGCAATCTTCCCGGGAAGCGTTTCCTTATCTTCTGCAAGTGGCGGAATCACAGCAGCAAATGATATGAGTGATGCAGAAAAAGAACTGGCACTGGAATTTGTAAAATATATGACAAGTGATGAAGTACAGACAAAGATCTTCAAAGAAGTAGGTGCAAACCCATGTACAACAACACTGGATCTGAATGCACTGGCAGAAGGATCTGACGAGAAAACAAAACTTCTTGCAGAGGCATGTTCTCAGGCAAATGATGCAGAATATGTGATTGCAACAATCGATTCTACATGGGGAACAGATATTGCAAATGCGATCGGTAACAAACTGATCGAATCTACCGTTTCCGGAACTGATGTAAATGCAAAATTTGAAGAATTAAAGAGTGAACTGATCGGTCTGATCGGTTAATTGTAAATCATGGAAGCTGCTCTTTGCAGGAGGTATTTAAGGAGCAGCTTCCTTCTCTATGAAATTTTCCAGAGTAGGAGGTAGCAAAATGGAAATAACCGGAAAAAAACAAAAGTTGAGAAAGAATGCGTTTATTCTCTTCTTTCTTTTACCGACTCTGGTCTGCTTTTGTGTGTTTTATTTATATCCGATCGCAACGGTGGTCATCAGTTCCTTTGCAAAATGGGACTACACGAATTTGAATGATATGCAGATGTATTCCTTTGGACATCTGTTTGACAACTATAAATATATTTTTGAGAAATATCCGTATTTCTGGGAAGGACTTAGAAATTCCTGTATCTGGGCATTGTGCGGACTTGTAATCCAGGTTCCGATCGCGACAGGAGTGGCACTGGTAATCTCCAAGAAATGCAGAGGATGGAAGCTGGCAAGAAATATTTATGTGATACCAAATATTATTTCTTCGGCAGCAATGGGATTGATCTTCTTACAGCTGTACAATCCGAAGTATGGTATTATCAATGAAATTATCCGTGTTTTTGTGCCGAATTTCCAGGACAACGTACTGTTTATACCAAAGGTAAATATGATCGCTTTGACCTGCGCATACATCTTCTTTGCAGGAACAAACATGATCATGGTTCTGGGACAGATTTCTGCAATACCGGAAGAGGTTCGTGAGGCGGCACTTTTGGATGGAGCCAAAGGATGGACACTGGATCGTTGTATCGTTCTTCCATTGATTAAAGATACAATAAAGACAATCAGTATTCTCTCCGTATCCGCAGGATTCCTGTTGTATAATGAAGTTTATTTCCTGACGAACGGAGCAGCAGGAACAAAGAGTATCAGCTTCCTGATCCGTGAACTGGCAGTTGTCAGTCCAAGAGCACAGTACGCACGTGCAAATGCGATCGGTGCGATTCAGATTCTGGGAGGTCTGGTATTGATCCTGATCATTAACATGCTGTTTCGTGAGAGAAAACAGAAAGGAGGCAGAAGATGATGAGCAGACAGAGAAAAGGCAAAGAAAATGAAGCGGTCCATGGAGTGGGGACTTTTGGAAAGATCGTTTCGTATGTTGTGATGATTCTGGTATGTTTCATCTCCCTGTTTCCGGTTATTTGGGTGGCAATTTCCTCGTTGAAGGCAGATCCTCTGGCAGAGCCGGGATTTACTCTGCCAAGTGCACTTTGTTTTGATGGATATATCGGAGTATTCCGGGACATGCATATTATGAGATACTTCTTTAACAGTTTTAAAGTGGCAGGTATTTCTGTCGTATTAAGTATCATCATGATTTCCATGTCAGCGTATGTTGTGGCAAGAATGAACTTTAAATTTAAATCGGTGGTCAGCGTCATGTTGATGTCTACATTGTTTATTCCACCGACAGCGATGACATTCCCGGTTTATAATCTGATCAACAGTATGGGAATCAACGATACGCATGCAGGATTGATTTTAATCTATACATGCAGCGGTATCGCAGTCAGCTTTATGGTCATCAAAAACTATTTCCTGACGATACCGGTAGAGCTGGAAGAAGCAGCGCGTATTGACGGCTGCGGTTATACACAGACATTTTTCAAGATCATGCTGCCGATCGCACGTCCGGGAATCCTGACAGCAGCAATGCTGGCGTTTATGAATTACTGGAATGAATACTACTGGGCATCTATGGTACTGACAACAAAAGAACTGAAGACTGTTCCGGCGATTCTGGCACAGTTCCAGAATGCATTTTCTACGAACTACAACGGAATGTTTTCCGCAATCGTTGTAATTCTGCTTCCGCCGGTGATCTTGTTCTGCTGTTTCAGCAAGTACTTTATTGAAGCACTGTCTGGTGGGGCAGTAAAAGGCTAAAAGGAGAGAAAAAACATGAAACAAGTAACAGCCATTCTTTTGGGAGCCGGACAGAGAGGGGCAGAGGCTTATGCCTCTTATGCCCTGGATTATCCCAATGAATTGAAATTTGTAGCAGTAGCGGAACCAAGAGCGGATCGACGGGAAGAGTTTGCAAAGCTTCATGATATTGCACCTCAAAACGCTGTGGAATCGGACATGGAGCTTTTGAACCGTCCGAAAATGGCGGACTGTGTTCTGATCTGTACACAGGATCAGATGCATTATGAGGCATTGAAGCTGGCTGTGGAAAAAGGCTATCACATTTTATGTGAAAAACCGATCTCACCTGTAAAATCTGAACTGATCGAGATCGGGGAGATTGCAAAGAATTATGACAAGGTGATCAGTATTTGCCACGTGCTGCGTTATTCTCCATTTTTCAGAGAGCTGAAACGGCTTCTGGATGAAGGGGCGATCGGTCAGCTTGTTGATATCCAGCATATTGAGAGTGTGGGATACTGGCATATGGCACACAGCTTTGTGCGTGGCAATTGGAGAAACAAATCCTTAAGCAGTCCGATGATCCTGCAGAAGTGCTGTCATGATATGGACATCTTGTTATGGCTCGTAGGTGCGTCCTGTACAAGACTTACAAGCTTCGGAAATCTGATGCATTTTAAAGAAGAAAATGCACCAGAAGATGCTCCGGCCTACTGTCTGGACGGATGTGTACACCGGGATGAATGTCCGTATTTTGCACCTCGATTCTATCTGGAGGATTTAGAGGAAAAAGGCGGAACATTTGCAAAAGTGGTAAGTCTTCAGACGGATAAAAAATCTCTGCTGGATGCATTGAAAGACGGACCATATGGAAGGTGTGTTTACCACTGTGACAACGATGTGGTAGATCATCAGGTAGTAAATCTGGAGTTTGACAATGGTGTGACAGCAAGTATGACAATGTGTGCGTTTACCAATAAATGCGAGCGGATCATCAATCTGATGGGAACAAAAGGACAGATTCGCGGAAACATGGAAGAAAATGAAATCATCGTGGAAGATTTTGCGTCTGGAAATACAACAAAGATCAAGGTAAAAGTACCAAAAGGCGGACACAGCGGAAGCGATGTCTCCATGATGAAAGACTTTGTGGAACTGGTGGCAGGAGGCGGAACTGCAAAAAGCGTAAGCGCCGCATCAGAATCCATAGAGAGTCATTTGATGGCACTGGCGGCAGAAGACAGCCGGGAACACAACGGTGTTGTTTATGAAATGAAAGGATATGGAAAATAGTAATGAATCAGGAAATATGGAATCGGACCGAATGGTTCCGGAAAGAAAGATTCGGAATGTTTATCCACTGGGGACTGTATGCCATTCCGGCGCTGGGCGAGTGGGTAATGTCCGAAAAACGAATGACAGTAGAAGAATATGAGAAATATTTCGAGCAGTTTGATCCAACGGATTACAATCCGAGAGAATGGGCAAGACTGGCAAAAAAAGCAGGTATGAAATATGCGGTGCTGACTGCAAAGCATCACGATGGATTCTGTTTGTTTGATTCTGCACTGACAGATTATAAAGCGACAAATACAAAGGCCGGACGGGATCTGGTTCGGGAATTTCTGGATGCATTCCGTGCGGAAGGATTAAAAGTAGGGCTTTACTTTACACTGATTGACTGGCATCATCCAGACTATCCGAAATACAATGATATGCACCATCCAATGCGCGGAAATGAGGCGTATAAAGATGAAAATATCAATTTTGACCGGTATCTGGAATATATGCATGGCCAGGTGGAAGAACTGGTGACCAATTACGGAAAGCTGGATATTCTCTGGTTTGATTTCTCTTATGACAACATGTGTGAAGATACATGGAAAGCAGAAGAGTTGATCCGTATGGTCAGAAAACATCAGCCGGATGTTATTATTGACAATCGTCTGGAAGGTTCCGGAGAGAAGAACGGAAGTATCGTAACAGATCATCCGAATATTTACAGCGGAGATTTCGCAAGTCCGGAAATGATCATTCCGCCGGGAGGAATGAAAGATCTGAACGGAAAACCGATCCCGTGGGAGCTTTGTGCAACGATGAACAACCACTGGGGATACTGTTATTATGATCATACTTACAAAACATCACAGACCATTATCCGCAAACTGGTTGAATGTGTCAGCAAAGGCGGAAACTTTATCCTGAACGTAGGACCGGATGCAAAAGGAAGAATTCCGAAAGAAAGCCAGGAAATTCTGACGCAGGTAGGAGAATGGATGGAGCAAAACGGAGAAAGTCTTTATGAATGTGGAATTTCCGAGTATGACAAGCCGGAATGGGGACGTTATACACAAAAAGGAAACACGGTATATGCCCATATTTATGAAACGCCTCTGGGAGCACTCCCATTGTATGGAATCAGCCCGCAGGAGGTAGGAACAATCACCTTCCTTTCCAGCGGAGCGCAGGTGCAGAGGGGTGAGGCATGGAATACAGCTATGTATTCAGATACACCGTTTGTGGCGCTGGGTGAAAATCCGGTATTCAGTTATCCGCTGCCGGATGAAATAGATACTGTTTTGAAAATCGAGTTGAAAAAATAGGACTTTACATCCGAAAATCCCTGTGGTATACTACCTTAGGATTCAGCCGGTGTTCGGTAATCGGACAACTCCGACCGTTACTTAATACCAGGCGATTTATTATTAAGTTTAAAGGAGGATCATACGATGATCGCAAAAGAAAAGAAACAGGCTATTATTGCAGAATTTGGAAGAAGTGAAGGAGATACAGGATCTCCGGAAGTACAGGTAGCGATCCTGACAGCAAGAATCAACGAGCTGACAGATCACTTCAAAGCAAATCCAAAAGACCACCACTCAAGAAGAGGACTTCTGAAAATGGTAGGACAGAGACGTGGACTGCTTGCATACCTGAAAAAAGTAGATATCGAAAGATACCGTGCTTTGATCGAAAAACTTGGATTAAGAAAATAATTCATGGAAGAGGGACTTCTGCCTGTGTCGGTTTATCCGGCAGGCAGAGGTCTTTTTATTTCTTGCGATTCATACATATCTATGGTATAATAATCTAGATTGCGGACAAGTATGTATACCCGAGACCACTGAAAAGTATATCGAAAGCTTCCGGTGTTTTTTTCAGTAGTTTCGGAGACACTTGTTCCGGGAAATGTTTCAAACAAAAAGGAGAATATTATGTATAAGAAATTTGAGATGGAACTTGCCGGCAGAACTCTGCGCGTGGATGTTGACAGAGTGGCAAAGCAGGCAAATGGTGCGGTTTTGATGCACTACGGAGATACTACAGTTCTCTGTACTGCGACAGCATCTGAGAAGCCAAGAGACGGGATCGACTTTTTCCCGCTGAGTGTGGAGTACAATGAGAGACTTTATGCAGTCGGAAAGATTCCGGGAGGATTCAACAAAAGAGAAGGAAAGGCTTCTGAGAATGCGATTTTAACATGTCGTGTCATTGACAGACCGATGCGTCCTCTGTTCCCGAAGGATTACAGAAATGACGTGACATTGGAGAATCTGGTTATGTCTGTTGATCAGGACTGCAGTCCGGAACTGACAGCAATGCTTGGTGCGGCGATTGCCACAAGTATTTCAGATATTCCGTTTGACGGACCGATCTCTACGACTCAGGTTGGTCTGGTTGACGGAGAATTTGTATTCAACCCGACAGCAGCACAGAAAGAAGTATCGGATCTGGCGCTGACAGTTGCATCTACAAAAGAGAAAGTGATCATGATCGAAGCCGGAGCAAATGAAGTTCCGGAGGCTCAGATGATCGAGGCTATTTTTGCGGCACATGAACTGAACCAGAAGGTCATCGCATTTATTGAGACGATCGTGGCAGAGTGCGGAAAAGCAAAACATGAATATACAAGCTGCGCGGTTCCGGAAGAACTGTTTGAGGCGATCAAAGAGATCGTTCCACCGGCAGAGATGGAAGAAGCAGTCTTTACAGATGACAAACAGACAAGAGAAGAAAATATCCGTGTCATTACAGAAAAACTGGAAGAGGCATTTGCAGAGAACGAAGAATGGCTGGCAGTGTTAGGGGAAGCAGTTTATCAGTATCAGAAGAAGACTGTCAGAAAGATGATCTTAAAAGATCACAAACGTCCGGACGGACGTGCGATCGATCAGATCCGTCCGCTGGCAGCAGAGACAGACCTGATCCCGAGAGTTCATGGATCTGCGATGTTTACAAGAGGACAGACTCAGATTTGTACAGTGACAACACTGGCACCTCTTTCAGAAGCACAGAGAATCGACGGACTGGATGAGGCAGAGACTTCCAAGAGATATATGCACCACTACAATTTCCCGTCTTATTCTGTTGGAGAGACAAAACCATCCAGAGGACCGGGACGTCGTGAGATTGGTCACGGTGCACTGGCAGAGAGAGCACTCCTTCCGGTACTTCCAAGCGAGGCAGAGTTCCCGTATGCGATTCGTACGGTATCTGAGACATTTGAATCGAATGGTTCTACTTCTCAGGCAAGCGTATGTGCGTCCAGTATGTCACTGATGACAGCAGGTGTGCCGATCAAGGCAGCTGTTGCCGGAATTTCAGCAGGTCTGGTGACAGGAGAGACAGACGATGATTATCTGGTTCTTACAGATATCCAGGGACTGGAAGATTTCTTCGGAGATATGGACTTTAAAGTGGCTGGTACACACAAGGGTATCACAGCGATCCAGATGGACATTAAGATCCACGGACTGACAAGACCAATCATTGAAGAAGCAATCGCAGCGACAAAGAAAGCAAGAACTTACATTCTGGATGAAGTGATGAATAAAGCAATTGCAGAACCTAGAAAAGAAGTGGGAACTTATGCACCGAAGATTATTCAGATGCAGATCGACCCACAGAAGATCGGCGATGTTGTCGGACAGAGAGGAAAGACGATCAATGCGATCATCGAGCAGACTGGCGTGAAGATCGATATCACAGACGATGGAGCAGTTTCTATCTGCGGTACAGAAAAAGAAGCGATGGAAAAAGCAGCGAAGCTGATCGCAACGATCGTAACAGATTTTGAAGCAGGACAGCTTTTTGAAGGAAAAGTAATCAGCATCAAAGAATTCGGAGCATTCCTTGAGTTTGCACCTGGAAAAGAAGGAATGGTTCATATTTCCAAGATCTCCAAAGAGAGAGTCAACAAGGTAGAAGATGTTCTGAACATCGGAGATGTTGTGAAGGTTGTATGCCTTGGAAAAGATAAAATGGGAAGATTCAGCTTCAGCATGAAAGATGTTGCAGAAGACTAATTAGAACTGAAGAGAAAATAGAAAATCAGGATTATCCACTTAAATGGTAATCCTGATTTTTATATTGCATTATTTTATATGTGGTCAACAAAGAAAGAATCATTCTAATCTTTAAGATTTTTTAAAGATTCTTAAAGATACAGTAAAGACTATTGAGTAAGAAACAGAAAACGACTATACTAAACACTGTCAAATGTTGGAGAAGAAGGAGCAGGCAAGATGAGATACAGACAGAACAATGTAAGGAAGAAACTGATTCCGGCGTACGGGATTGTGCCGCTTTTACTGGCAGTGTTATGGAACTCACTGGCATATAATGGTGCCAGATGGATTGCATCCGGGCGATATCATTACAATATTGAGACTGTGTTGGATGAGAGGATCCCTTTCATACCCTGGACATTGGTAATCTATTTTGGATGTTATCTGTTTTGGGGAATCAATTACATTTTGATTGCGAGACAGGAAAAAGAGAGTGTATATCGCTTTTTTACAGCAGATGCAATATCCCGGATTGTCTGTTTCTGTTTTTTTGTCTTGTTTCCGACGACCAATACCAGACCGGAGATTGTGGCAGACGGATTCTGGAATCAGGCCGTGATCTGGCTTTATTCCATTGATGCCGCGGACAATTTGTTTCCTTCCATTCATTGCCTGGTAAGCTGGTTTTGTTTTCTGGGAATTCGTGGGCGGCAGGAGATTCCGAAATGGTATCAATACCTGTCCTGTGTGATTGCAGTTTGCGTGTTTTTATCCACTTTGATGACAAAACAGCATGTTGTCTGGGATGTGGCAGGTGGTGTTATCCTGGCGCAGATCTGTTTTACGGTTTTCGGGAAAACACAGTGGTATCGGATATATCAAAGATTTTGTGAAAGGATACAAAGCTGTATTTTTCATTTGACAGGAGGAGCACGGCATGAGAGATAAGAAAAAAGCAGTTTTTAATACTTTATTTTTATTACTTGTATTTGGTCTGACTGTATATGGTGTTTTTCGAGGAGAAGACCTTGAGAGTATGATGCACTCCATTCGACAGGCACAGTGGCAATGGCTGGTGCCGGGAGTGGCTCTGGTATTATTCTTTATATGGGCAGAATCAATTATTATCTGGTATATGATGAAATCGTATGGAACCCGGTTGAAGAAACGGTCTTGCTTTCTGTTTTCTTCCGTTGGTTTTTTCTTTAGTTGCATTACACCGTCGGCAAGCGGTGGACAGCCGATGCAGATATACTATATGAAGAAAGAAAAGATACCGATTCCAGTATCGACGGTAGTATTGATGATTGTGACGATTACATATAAGCTGGTTCTGGTTGTGATCGGAATCGGGATTCTCATATTTGGCCAGGGATTTCTGCACAGATATCTGGAAGGCGTTCTGCCGGTCTATTATCTGGGATTGGGATTGAATGTGTTTTGTGTGGTATTTATGACAGTGCTTGTATTTCATCCGGTGCTGACAAAGGAAATCCTGAAAAAAGGCGTCCATTTGCTGGAAAAGCTGCGCCTGATGAAACACAAAGAAGAACGGCTGGAAAAGCTGGATGCATCTATGGATACTTACCGGGGAACGGCAGTATATTTAAAAGAGCATATGGGCGTGATCGTGGTTGTATTCGGAATTACATTTGTTCAGAGAATGGCCTTGTTTGCAGCTACCTGGTTTGTGTATCGGGCGTTTGGACTGTCAGGAACTTCCTTCTTTGATATTCTGTTTCTTCAGGCAGTGATAGCAGTTGCGGTAGATATGCTGCCGCTTCCCGGTGGTATGGGGATCAGTGAAACATTATTTTTGAATATTTTTCGCCCGGTGTTCGGATCTTTGCTGCTTCCGGGTATGGTTTTAAGCCGGGGACTGGGATATTATGCAGAATTACTGATCAGTGCTGCATTTACAGTGGTGGCGCAGCTTACGATAGGAAATGAAAAAGTAAGAGAACAAAAGAAGTGTATAAAGGAGCGTGTTGAGGGATGATAGGATTTTATGATTATACGGTGGTGCTGACTTATATTAGTTTTACTTCATCAATAATCGGCATTTTTTGTGCTGTTACAGGACATCCAAAGTGGGCTGTGTTCTGTCTGGCGCTTTCCGGATTATGCGATATGTTTGATGGAAAGATTGCGCGAACGAAGAAAAACAGAACAGAGGATGAGAAGCAGTTCGGAATTCAGATTGATTCTCTGTGTGATGTGGTCTGTTTTGGAGTGTTTCCGATTGTATTATGCTATGAGTTGGGCATGCGCCGTATTTACAGTATGGCAATTTTAGTTCTGTATGGGCTTGCCGGAGTAATCCGCCTTGGATATTTTAATGTCATGGAGACCAAACGGCAGCAGGAGACCAGCGAAAATCGAAAATACTATCAGGGACTTCCAATCACATCTATGTCAGTCGTACTGCCGCTGCTCTTTGTAGTATCGCTGATACTTCCGGGATATCACTGGTTTCTGTATGCACTGCATATTACAGTGGCAGTGGTCGGTATCTTGTTTGTGGCAGATTTTAAGTTCCGCAAACCAACGAATAAAGAACTGGCAGTTCTTGTGGGGATCGTAGGAGTCGCAGTCCTGTTCATCCTGTTCTATAACGGAGGATGGTGGGAGTTCTGCAGAGCGCGGTTTTTCCGGCATATGTAGTTTTCAAAGGATGAGATCAATAAGGAGGTAAAAAGGATGAAGCTGGCAGACAGAAGAGGAAACATAGAAGAATGCAGTTCAGGACAGGATCGGCTGCTGGAATGGATTTACACGCATGAAACAGGAAGGTTTCTTATGAAGGGACTGATCAATCCACATATCTCTGAAATCGGAGCTGCGTTTTTGGATTCTCGGGCCTCCAGAGTGCTGATTGCGTGGTTTATCCGGAAGAACAAGATTCCGATGTATCAGTATGAGCAAAAAAAGTACCGCTCTTTCAATGAATTTTTTAAACGAAAAGCACTTCCGGGAGCACGAAGAATTATTCGGGAGCCAGAGAGGCTGATCAGTCCTTGTGACGGAAGACTCAGTGTCTATAAAATTGAAGAAAATTCCCGGTTTCAAATCAAACATACGAGCTACAGTACAGAGAGTCTTTTGAAAAATGAAGGGCTTGCAAAACGTTATGCAGGTGGCTATGCATGGGTATTCCGGCTTTGTGTGGAAGATTATCATCGCTACATTTATGTGGATGATGGAGTAAAATCGGAAAACGTGAAAATACCGGGAGTATTGCATACGGTCAATCCGGTGGCGAATGACAGTTTCCCAATCTATAAAGAGAATGCAAGAGAGTTTTCACTGCTCTGCTCAGAAAATTTTGGGACGATTTTAATGATGGAAGTAGGGGCAATGATGGTGGGGAAAATTGAAAATCGCCATCAGGCGGCAAGAGTGCGAAGAGGTCAGGAAAAAGGAAATTTTGCATTTGGAGGTTCTACGATCATCCTGCTCACACAAAAAGGAAAGGCAATGCCGGATCCGGATATCTGGGAGAATTCTCTGAATGGGATTGAAACAAAAGTAAGGCTGGGAGAAAGTGTCGGGAGAGGAAAAAAACGATAAAAAAGAGCTGAGATTTATCATCGGAAATTGAATGATAAAATCTCAGCTTTTCTATTTTATAAATTCAATGCAGTCTGATATCCTTCTGTTATAGCATCTTTGATATTTCCGGGTTTTTTGCAGTCGCCCAGTACATGACAGGTAATTCCTGCAGAGGTCAGCTGTTCCTCTAAAGTGTCAGACGGATGGTATCCCATTGCAAGAACGAGTGTATCGGCATCTGTAATCTCGTGAGTCTTTCCATCTTTTGTATATTTGATCACGGTATGATTGACTTCTTCCACTTTTGCATCGCAGAGAATCTGGATTCCTTTTTCCATCATTCTCTGAACAAGCAGACTTCTTCCCGGACCACTTTCTGCTTCCATGATCTCATGTGCCATTTCAATCAGAGTAATCTCCCGGTTTCTGGGGAAACGGTCATTCAGAACCGGAGCCAGATAATCTGCGGTTTCACATCCGACAGAGCCTCCGCCGATGACTACAATCTTGCGTCCCGGGAACTTCCTTCCATAGAGGACGTCGTCTGCAGTCATCCAGTCTTTAAACTGTGTCATAAACTGCGGAACAACCGGAGTCGCACCTGCACAGAGTATGACCTCATAATCTGGATAGTCCTTCTGGATTGTTTCCAGTGTAACCTCCGTATTTAAAAGAACCTTTACGCCGGCCTGTTCCAGTTTGTGTGCCTGATATTTGATCAGCTGTGTCAGATCCTGTTTTGCAATCGGAACGGCAGCGATCCGAACGGTTCCGCCAAGGGAATCCTGACGGTCTGCAAGTACAACATGATGTCCGCGTTTTGCAGCAACGTAAGCAGCTTCCATTCCGGCAGGACCTCCACCGATAACAAGGACATTTTTTGTCTCTTTTGCAGGGGTGATGGTGTCTTCATTTTCCGGTTCCAGAGAAGGATTGACAGTACATGCAACCCGTTTTCCGAACATAATGCCGTTTAAGCAGCGCAGACAGCCGATACATGGACGGATATCTTCCTCGTGTCCGGCCTGAGCCTTGTTGCAGAATTCAGGTTCACAGAGATTTGCGCGGCCGATCATGCAGATATCTGCCTTATCATTTTCCAGAAGTTCTTCTGCCAGCCATGGTTCTGTGATACGTCCCACAGTTGCCACCGGGATCGAAACATGTTTTTTGATCTCTGCGGAGAGCGCGCTGTGAGATCCCATTTTTGTCCCGGGTGCAGGAATGGAGCTTCCTCTTTTGATCGTTGTTCCGCCGGAAACATGAAGCATATCCACACCGGCTTTTTCGAGCTGTTTGGAAACATAGATGGCATCATTTAAATTCAGACCCCCGTCTGAATATTCATCTCCGGAAATACGTACATCTATGATGAAATCTTTTCCACATATTTTTCTGACTTCGGCAATGACTTCAAGAGTCAGTTTTAAGCGTCCATTGATATCTCCACCATAGGCATCTGTCCGTTTGTTGTAGAGCGGAGAAAGGAATCCGCCAAGGAGTCCATGTGCATGAGCGGCGTGAATTTCCACTCCGTCAGCGCCTGCTTTTTTTACACGCAGAGCAGCCTCGCCGAACTGGCGGATAATGACCTGCAGTTCTTCAACAGTGACCGGTCTTGGCGCTTCCTTGGCATAGTAAGGACCTACAAAAGACGGAGCGATCAGCCGCGGAGTACCAGGGATCGGGAATGCCATGTAAGCAGGATGAAAAAGCTGCGGCAAAATCTTTGCGCCGTACTTGTGGACGGCAGCAGTCAGCTTTTCCCATCCCGGGATATAGCTGTCGTCACAGATGGACATATCTCCCGGAAGATATACATAAGTAGGCTCTACAGTTGTTACTTCTGTTACAATCAGTCCGACACCGCCTTTCGCGCGGGCAGCGTAGTGCTCCACTAAAGCATCAGTCACGTATCCTTTGTCAGCCAGATTTGTAGAGATCGGCGGCATAAATACGCGGTTTTTTACAGTAGTTTCTCCGATTTTGATCGGGGAGAAGAGTTTTGGATATGTATTCATAATTTGATTTCCTCCTGTGCAATTCTACCTTTATTTTAATATGCAGAGACAGAAATATCCTCTCTTTCCCAACACAATACAGGGCAAAATTTGTCGTGTTTTTTGCAAAAATAGATTTTCATGTAAAAAACATAGCAAAAAATGCCTGAAAACAGAAAGAAAACAGTTATGTTCCTGTGCAGGAAGGCCGTATCGTCAGAACAATATCGTCCTCTTTCTGAGAGAGAAGCAGTTCTTTTTGGCGGGCATCAGAAAGTGTACAAAGGAGTGTATCGCCATCTGACACGATTTGAATCCCCTCTGCGTGAAAGAGAAGACGGTTTGTATCATCCAGATGAAAGACCTTTGTAAGCAGTTCTTTTTGTTTCTGTGTGAATTCCATCGGACGTGTTTCCTGCTCCGGAAGCGGAAGCAGATTTTTTACGAAACGCTTCCGATAGGTGCTCGGTGTAATGCCGTAGAGTTCCTTGAAAATCTGAGAGTAGGACTTGGAGTTTGGCATCCCGCATTTTCCGGAAATCTCTTCAATCGAAGCTTTCCCTTCCAGAAGGTCTTCCAGAGATTCCCGGACCCGCACATAGGACAGATATTTGACAAAGGAAAGTCCGGTATAGCGGGTGAACAGTCTGGAGGTATAGCTGGTGCTGAAAGAAAGCGTTTTTGCAATGTCCGAAAGATGGATATTTTCCTGATAATGGCGGTCGATAAACTGGATTGCCCGCACGTAGTTCTCGTGGTGAGTGGAGTCCACAGGAAGCTGTTCAAAAGGTGTGTTGCGCTGCTTTTTTGCAATGCAGAGGATCTTCATCATAATCTCATTGAGAGCAAACAGATCGGTTCCATCTGCGGAATCTCCATTGAAAAGAACCATGAGAAGCCGACGGATTTCTTCTTTCAGGGAGCGTAAAAGAGTGGCATTGCTTACCGGAGTACACAAAATTGTATGGAACAGATTTTTACAGGAACCGAGCATATTTTCCGGAATCCGCTCAAAATCAATGTGAATGGTCAGAATCACGCTCTCAGGCTGCAGTTTTTTCAGCATGTGGATCTCGTCCGGTGCAATGACAGCCAGCTCCTGCTCAGTCAGGGAGTGGGAGATGTGTTCTGTGATTACTTCATAACTGCCCTTTAGAACATAGGAAAGCTCCAGGCTGGTCTGTCTGGAAAATACTTTGCGGTCAAAGCTGTTGATGCTAAGGCTTAAGGGATGATTGAATTTCTGTCCGGAAAAGTCGTAATAATAGTTCATATTTTGCATAGGATCACCTCGTTATCGTCAGTCTGCCGGGAAGGCATATAGTGTCAGTATAATATAAAACAAAGCGAAATAGGTGATTTTGATCATATTTTTTTGTTTTTAACAGTATCTAAGGTCTAAGGATTTTCAAAGATTCCTGTGGTTGACACAAAAACTTCAAAAAACGGGTCAACCACGGGCTTTTTGGTGCATAAAATGCAATCTGAAAGAAATGATTTTTGAGTAGAATAATCGAACCGTTTACAACACACTTACAACAAATCCATTTCTATTTTTTCAATCTCGTTTCTTAAGTCTTCCAATGTCCGGTGACCATATGTGTCATTTGTGACATCACCTATCTTATGACCGAGCATCCTTTTACGATCATTTTCCATGACTTTATATTTTTCAAACAGCCTTGAAAATGGGTGCCGGCAATCATGGGGAGTATGTTTTTCAATTCCAAGTGTGGTCAGTTGAGTATACATCTTGTCCCGGAATATATCGATTTTGTCAGGCAGGAGCACTCCATGTGTTTTCATCCTGTGTGATTTCGACATAAGATGAATAATCTTTTGTACATAAATTGTTTGCCATAGCATACTTGTACATGTGGTAGTATAGATTTTTGATGTGTTCTATGCTGGCGTGTCTGAGCGGACAAGCGTCCATTACTTCCTGCAGATCGTCTGTAACAAGCTTTGCGAAAATTCTGTTGTGTAGGGCAGCAGAGTTCTTGAATCCTGCGCGTAGCGTATATTCCAAGCTGGTGCGTTTTACTTTTTTTGCATCGTATTCATGCCCAAACTTTTTAACATTGAATTTCCGGTATACTTCCGCAAATGTTAATTGAGGCTCTTCCTTTGCTTTAATTCCCTGCACTTGATTGTAATTTGCAAGCAGAGACTGGATAAAATCCTCCGCATTCTTTTTGTCATCCACCTGGATATCATTTTCCATGCCGGGAGTATAGGTGCCGGCTTTGTATGCTGTAAGAACTGCAAAGCCGATCATCCAGAAACATAGCATATTGCTTTCTGTGGCTTCATTTGCCCGTTTTCGTATTCTTCTTTAGCTGGCGGGTAAACGCCGTAAGGATTGCGGCGATTCTTACCAAGGAAGCGTATCTGACCGTAACCATTGGGCAAACGAGGATGCTTTTTTCTTTTGGCCATATCATCATCTCCTTTAAATTTAGGTATAAAAATAGCAGCCAGCACATGAACGAATGTTCTGGATTGTGTAGCTGCTCCGAAGATGATACAATATTCACTGGTAAGATATGGCATATCTTCGGATATGTAGACCGTCTCAGTGTTGGTAGCACTGGGGCGGTATTTTATTGCAGTTTTTATTTTAATAAATCATCAATACAAATTTCAAAATTTTCATATATTTTCAATTTGAGTGTATCATGAAAAGGAATGATCACCGGCGCGACATCTTCCTCATATCGGTATACCGTTGTGCGTTCTCTGGCAGGATCCACAATCCAATACTCCCGAACACCTGCGTCAGTATAGAGCGTATTTTTGGTAGAGTAATCCATTTTACGGCTGCTCGGTGAAACGATTTCGATGATAAAGTCTGGTGCTCCTTCACAGCCACGGTGTGAAATTTTGTTAGAATCACAGACAATGCTGATATCAGGCTCCACATAATTGGAATCATCATCCTTAATAAAAACAGCAAATGGAGCAGGATAGACTTTGCAGTTATCACCTTTTTTTTTGATATAATTCCTCAGAGAGGCGGAGAGTTCCATTACTAATTCCTGATGTAATGGAGACGGTGGTGCCATGTTATAAATTTGTCCGTCAATCAATTCCGCTCTCTGTCCATCTGGAAGAGCATAGATATCATCAATTGTGTGTGTAGTTGTTTTTAATAATGGCATAGGAAAACCTCCTTCTGAAAATAATAAAACATAATTTTAGTTTATCAATTATCCAACCGAGTGGTACTCCGGTATCTCTTTAAGACCACTAGGGCGTGATAGCTGCCTGTTCTATTTTTGGATAAAAGCAAAGGTGTTATTGTAATTCTAGTAATTTTTCAGATATCTTCTGTGTTAATTCGCTTTGCTGTGTTGCGGTTAGTGTTCTTGATGTTCTTATTACAATACTTCCCAGTATGTTATGGGAACCAGAATCTAACATCCCCGCTCCATCAAATGCAGAAAGATAAGTATTTCGTTTCTCTGCTTCTTCAATAGTAGGATATACCTCAATACATCCGCCGCAATCGGTGCCTTTTTCGACAATATCATTACCAAAAACTTCATCCTGGTTTATTAATGAACTAGAAAAATATATGCAAGCAGTATATCCACCAGCCTTGTTCAGATTACCGTTGGGGTCATGGTCTTCAGTAACTGCCTGCACACCGGAAATACCTTCTACATCCGCTATTCTTTGAATAACAAAACTTTCTGTAGGTGCTGTGATCTGTCGCATCTGCAAGATACTGTTTTCCAGTGCTGATTGTTTTTCTTTTATAGCATCAATAAATGAACTGTAATCAATAGGCTCTTTTAACATTTTGGTAGCGGATATAATGTCCGATGTTTTACTCGGAAGCTCAGGAACTGTTCTTTTAGCATTTTCTGCATCTGCTATTGAGACTTTGAGTTCGGACATGGTATTTTCATCATAAGGCTTATTTGTTTCATCCATTAGGGATTGTGCATCAGCTATGACGGAGTCTAATTCTGCATTCTTTACTTCCAAAGTCTCTGTGGCAGTATTGAAACCGTTCACAGCTTCGTCATGCGGTTTCTTTACCTGAAAGTACCAAATACAAACGCTGACACTGGCGATGACAATAATAGTGAAAACGATACCTATAATAGCATTTTTACTTTTCTTTTTTGTTTCTTCCATAGTTTTCCTCTTTTTCCCCGTACCTTAACACCACTTTACTCTATATAAACGCTGTAGCGGTTATATCTTAAAGAACATATTTTCCTAAGATTCTTCCGATTTCAACAATATCACTGGATCCAGTAAATCTTTAATGTCCATAAGTATCAATCCTTTTTATACTTTTTAGGTGTGTACTTTTCTTTGTTTTTCTGTTTTGCCATTTCCATTCCAATTTTCATAGCGGAAAGAATAGATTCTATTGCTTCTGGAGAGGCTGGATCACCATCAAACATTAAACCATCTTGCTTCAGAAGTGCTTCTGTATCACTTAAAATAGCTTCTATTTGTTTGGAATCTCTTTTTGTGAGAGAGGATTTATCGGTAACGATTTGAGTTTCTGGTTCTTTTCCTGTTGTTAAATAATTTACTGACACACCGAAATAGTCAGCTATTTTTTGTAATCTTTCCAACGTTGTGTTGCCAGTTCTAAGTTTTCCTATGGAACCACGGCCAAACCCTAATTCTCTTTCTAGTGCTGTAATAGCCAGATTCCGTTTTTTGCATAATTCTGAAATTACATCATACGTCGTCATAATTGTCCCTTTCTAAAAATGTAGAAAAAAATCTACATAAAGTATTGATAACATAGAAAAAAGTCGATATAATACAGCTATAAGGTAGAAAAACTTCTACGACATTGCTGAATAAATAAGAAAAATTCTACATCGTTTGAGGTTATTCTGATTATAGAATATTTTCTATATAAAGTCAACAGAAATAGAAGATTTTCTCTTTATAAATAACAACTGCATGTATGTACGGAAAAAAGGATTCCCCGTAACTATCGTTGGATGATAATTACGGGGAGAGATTATTACATATCGTGGTCTTCTAGAAATCTAACAATTTCAAAAATGCACACAATACATTCTAGAATTATTTGGATTAATTTCCTTAAGTCTCACCTCTTTTTGCGGAGGTATCCTTAAGATTGTTACTCCTCGGCAACTCCTTCCTATAATTTCAAGCCCTAATTCATTGATTTTTGGGCTTTTTTCTTTAAATGTTTACCTCAAAACAAGGGCTTAAAGTGTAGAACAATCATTGTATCCTGTACTGAATAGTTGAAAATGGGTACACTTAATAAAACATCCTTTTGTTTGCTTTATAAAGGCTATAATCCCTCTGTTCAACTATGATGTTGAACCTTCCGTGTCTAATGGTATCTTGTACCAACTTCCTTCGTCCCACCTGTTCATACACTGGGTGCCAACTAAGCTTTCTAACAGGGTCATGCCCTACGGAGTGAACTACCGTCAGCTACAGCTCTTGTTTGTATTTGATTCTTACCGACCTACTGCTTTCTTCAAGAAAACTGATTTTCAGTGGACGCTCTCTTTTGTTTCATCGGTTGGTCTTGTTGGTGATGCAGTGCATTTCACACTCCATCCGGGTTTCCTATCCAGAACCCTGCCCGATTTCAGATACTTTCTGCAATCCGGCAAGGCTCTGGAATATATGATTCAGTCTTGTTCTTATGCCACCTGTACTGACTGTTCGTTTGGTCTTACTATATCTCTCAACATTTTCTTCGGATCATATGTCATCCCTTTTGTCAGGATTGCAAAAATCACCCTCAGTATCTTACAGGCAATCACTATCAACGACTGCAACTTTTTTAGCGGATTGTCTTTTCGGGTTGTGTAATACGCATGTAATTCTTTAAATTCATCAGCATGTGCCACTGCTGACTTTGCCCCCCCTGAAACAGCCAATATCTAAGCCGTTTACGCCCTCTATGGCTAATCTTAGTTTTGCCCTTGTGTTGCACAGCAAATTGTAGGAACGGGAAATATACAATTCAAAACAAATAGAAACGTTACATTGTCTGCAGAAGAATATAACAGTCCTGTTACGTATGAGTGTTATGGAGAGGTAATCGTGAAATAAGGAGACAGAAATGACAGATACAGTGATAGTAGCAATTATATCTCTGCTTGGCACTTTGCTTGGAAGTTTCGGGGGAACGCAGCTTGTAAAGTACCGGATAGAGCAATTAGAAAAGAAGGTAGAGAAGCACAACTCTATTGTAGAAAAAACATATATTTTAGAGGAAAAAGTGAAAGTAGCAAATCATAGAATTGAGGATTTGGAGAGGAAAGGTGAGGAATGATGGAACGGATCATGAATTATGTAAAACCGGAACTGATTGTTGTAGCAGTGGTACTGTATTTTATTGGAACTGGACTGAAACAGTCTCAGACAGTAAAGGATAAGTACATCCCGCTTATTTTGGGCGGGCTTGGCATTGCCCTGTGTGCAGTATGGGTGTTTGCTTCTTGTCCGATTAGTACCGGGCAGGAGATCGCAATGGCGGTATTCACGGCGATTATACAGGGAATTTTAACAGCTGGATTGAGTACATATGTGAATCAGACCATTAAGCAGATCGGGAAGAAAGAATAAAATAGATTGAACCATGCAAAAAAGCGTGATATGATAAAAAACAGAACAACCGTGTTTGACCGAGTGCCGAGGGTGGCAATCCTATGATTTGTCACTAATGCTATGAGGTCAACCCCTTGTGGGCGGTTGTTCCTTTGAATATAATATACCATTTTTAACAAGGTTATTCAAGAAAAAAGTGAAAGTGGGTGGTTTGCATGGCAGTATTAAAAGTGTCAGATAATTCCGAAATGATTATTTCTTGTAAATGTGGATGTGATGATGGGCTTAGGATCAAAATAGAAAAAGATGAAGAAGATTATTGTTTTATGACTTATTTAAGCGGAAACTGGTATAAGGAGCAGGCGGGATTTATTAAAAAGTTAAAGAAAATTTGGGCTATCATACGGAATAAGGATTTTTATTATTCTGAAATTATACTCAATAAGAAAGATTGGGAAGAGTATAAAAAGTGGATTAATGAAAAATGAAAAAATATTATCAAGAGAGCTTGGAAACAGGCTCTTTTTTACTTTATAGGAAAGTTCGATATTTGTTAGATTCATGAATGAAAAAAGCCCGCATAA